>BNJS01000850.1_pt1 | contig 572783 bp, 625 predicted proteins | sample 8540461 | NCBI WGS metagenome assembly BNJS01 (sample SAMD00202454, study PRJDB9452) | human saliva metagenome | isolation source: human saliva | place: Japan
CATCTCGGCAAGGGTACCGGAACATATCTAATATACCAATAGGCTGCTATAGTACCATGATTCTCCTTCAGGTACTCAGAGATTTTCCATTGTAGATTTTTTAAGCAATGACCTTTAGCATCTCCTTTAACATCAAAGGTTGCAACATGCCCACTACAACAATTATGGCGTATCTTATAGCCTGTATGGGTGATATAAGTAATCGGTTTGAAATCCTTTCCTTTGTTTATTCAAAGAGTTAATCCACAGCCCTCCCCCCATAAGCTGGGATCAGTGTGCAATAGGCTTGAACAAGTCCGTATGCTTTATGAGCACTCCTACCGAGAGACCACTGAGAAATGCCACCTACCGCTATACAAAGTCCTTACAGCAATACACCACGCTCAACAAAAGGGTTTTACCTCTTCGCTAACAAACTGCCAAAAACGGTCATTTTCTCCAGCAAAATCCCATCTCGATTCTTACTTTCTATCCCCAACAATCATTTTCTGGGATATTGGGGACCCCTTAGGTGAAAGCTTCTCCATAAAGGGTGGTAAATAATTGAAGTTAGTTTGGGCATCAGCAGATACACACAGGGTAATCCGTCAGGGTAGGAGCTATCATTATAGGAAGGAGGCAGGTAAGAGGGTCAATGGTGCGCTCCCCACCCATAATGGTAGAAAGGGAGCGTAAACACCTCCCCATACAAATAGCTGTCTGTGCCCAAGTGCTGTACACGGATAGGAAAAATAGACAGATGATATGTTTCTTATTATTCAAAAACGTCCTATGGCATTAATTACAGTAGCTCCTTTTACTACTAAGCCCTTAGTAGCGGCATTATAGGGTCTATGATTATAGATATGCAGGGTCGGTACCTTGTTCGTTCACCGGCAGATACGCTTACCTCCATAGATCGCTGGGGTAATGGGATTAGTTACAATATTGGTACATTTGGTAGGTTCAGGAAGACCAGCTACCCAATTGAGTGTCTTAACTACATCTACAATTGCATAGTGATATACATCCAAGAGCGGAGGTTGGCCTTAGCAGCATCATTGAAGAACTCTACAGGAATTTATTTCCTGTGATATCCATACACGACAGAAAAGAGACCGTTGTCGAATACGGCAGAGATATCAAAAATAGCTATCATCAAAGGTGGTGGCTCCTGCCTTGATACATAAAAGCTCCCGCAGGCAGTGGTAACCTTATCTGCTTTAGCAGGTGCTTTATGAGTGCTGGATTCTTAGCAATAGCTCCTGAAGACATATACATCTCGTTGGCTACCTTGCCCATTTCCAAAGTATTGGCTCTTAAAAGCGTCCTGCTGAATAGCTAGTTTATCGCTCTTATAGTAACGCTTAGGTTCAATTCTTGTCAAGTACATATACATCAATGATTTTCCATATAGCCTGTACTGGATCCCTGTCCTGGTTGTACATCTTTGTATTCAGAAACGAGCATACCTGTGGGGACTCTCCATTGCCATTGTCCAAAATACCTGCGAAAGATACGATCTCAGTATCATTCATATTGTCCCCCTAAGAACTTATTGGTATGAATGGTTTTGAGAAGCCTCTCGAAGTCAAGTATTACGGAAGATAGTAGCTCCATCATTTTCCTTCAAAAGCCTGTCCGCTTACAGCTGTTACATAGTAGTTATCAAAAGAAAGCAGGTAGTAGCACGCTCATTTACCTCAGAAACTCATTGATAGAGCTTACTTCTCCCTTTGCATCGCGCAGGGAAACACTTACCTATACCAGCTCCTTAAACTCTTAAGAGAAGACCTGCCGCGATGTTTTTATTCAAACAACTATAATAGCCATTAGCAGAGTTTTAACTGTAATTTGTGAGACCCTAAAGGTACTTCTCCCAACTGGTTGCATCTTCAGCAAGAAAAGGACGCAACGGGCTGTTTTCATGGCTCCTCACTGCATCAATAAAAGACACGGTTAGCTCCTGAATCCTCTATTAAGAGTCTTCTTTAGAGCATGACACCAATGTAGTTGCTCCTACAAGTCAAGGAACAACATTTTTCTAATAGTTTGGTAAGCTAACCATACTATAAATATGTGTTTTGAGTTGTCGTTGTCAGTGGTTGGTGGTTGGTGGTTGGTGGTTGGTACCAAAGCCTATGCTCTAATTTTACATAAAGGCTCTGCCTGCTGCAAAGCTTCATAGTTGTCATATAGCTTATGACGCATCGTCAAAAGTTCTTGACCTCGGCGAGGAGGGTGTACTTCATCATCGGCGCTGTATAGGTGGGAAACTTAGATCGTGGGAGAGCTGCGTGGGTACACGGTGATTTTCGCCCCTCGCTCTGCCAAGAGGAAGGAAAAACTCATGCGTATAAAGCCAAGTTGTAGCCCAAAAGGTAAGCCCACATCGTCCTGAGTGATAAGGCTTGCAAAGGTGCCACGAGCATCGGCATTACCAAAGGAGGTGAGGCATGTTGGGCCTCGATCATGGGTTAGCGAATTATGGCTCCGTTGGTATTTTGCGCATCGCGGTTGCACTGCATATCCATATCAGAGATTTCCCCCTACAGAAAAGGTTTTCTGCAGTAGAAAATAGCGTAAGGGTGAAATCACCGCCCAGCAGTGATGCCTTGCCGCGGTTCTTGCTGGTAGCTGCTCCTGTGCTGGCTACATTGCGAGATGATATAGTCCTGTAGATATAGCGCAGGGCAAAGCCTCCTTCCGCTAGAGGGCATGACCATTGGTCTCGGGCTGCCAAGGAGAGTTCACATTGAGATTATTGCTCTGCTCAGGAGGGCGCAGCTGGTTGGCTATCTCCAGATCTCCATCTCCGAAAAGCTCTCGGTGGTTGGGCGAAAGGCGTAACGTCTTTTCGTCAGAGAGCTTGGCCAGTAGTTCACTCTAGAGAACTCATAAGAAGAACCTATCCCCGCCCCTAGAGCATCAGAAATGCGCTCAATATGATTTTCATAAACAGACAAATAGCCATGGCCCTCACTGCGCAGGGGCCTGTTACTTTGGCTGCATATTATTTTTGCCAAAGGCTAAGACCGTCCACTGGTCGTTTCGGTACATGTTGTACGAAAGGCCTGTGATATTATTCTTCTGGTTGATGCGATCCGCCAAAATCAGCATCAGAAGAAAAGGTGTAAAAAGCTGGCTCTTGGTCAGTCTATAATAGTGGCTAAAAGGTAACAGAGTAAGCTGCAAGAAGTGCTTTTCAGCTTGCCAATGATCCAAGTGTGCCTGCCACTTACATAGGCTGTCTTGCCTTCAAAGACTGTATTCGATACATAGCCTCTCATAGTAGGCTCGTTACGCAGGAGCCGTCCCAACTATACTTGCTTGATTTTCCTCATCTACAGCATTGGTGGTTGTTGAGATCACTAACGCCCTGTAACGGAAGGCTCAGCCCTCCAGCAAGTTTTTCTTTTCGTACTCTATCCACGTACTATCGCCGTTATGGGAGGTTTGGTACTACACAGACAATCTGCATGAGGTTGGCATTCTGTGTCTGTTTGTACTCTTGATTATAGTTCAGGAGAAGAGGAAGCTTCTCTGCCAAGGCTCTTTGAAAAGTCTTCACGCTTTCGATGATCACCTCATTGTGATAACGGTCCTTGGAAACGCGAACCACTGCCTATCCTTGGGTAAATGCTCTTGGCCAAGTCTGAGTAATGGGGTAAGCACCCTATAGCTATCATCGGAATAGTTCTGATAGGCGTGGGTTCTATCCCTATATTATCGGTCGGTGGTGCCCTACATTGGGCGTGCCTCTGTAGGTATTAGAAAGAACCAAAAGGTATAACTTGGGTTGGCATACTGGACATTGCTGCGCCTAGTAACGATATTCCACCGCCCCTCAAGGCATCGGACCAAAAGGTAATGAGCAGCACGCTTATAGATTTCAATACGGTCAATCAGTTCAGTAGGGATATTGCCACTGTTTGGAAGAAGCCCTACGATAGGCACATCTACAAAGTACGTACATGCTGACCTGCTTGAAGCATTGAGGTTGTGGCTCTCAGCTCCCACACCGCCCGTTTCGCGTACACTTTGCTGAGGCCTTGGCGAGCACATCGGCGGCATTGCTATTGACGTGTGTGGAGCTTGGGGCATCTATGGCACGGCATTATAGGCACTCTTCTCCAGCTGTGCTTACGATCAGGTGATGGCCTCCGCCGCCATGGGCGGTAAGGCGATTTCTTCCTCCACTTGCCACATTGAGCGCACCACAGGCTGCGCGACGATAAAGGGTTTGCTCTTGTGCGCTTAGCCCATGGACTCTATAGAGGACGTAGCCGGGCGCTTTTCTATGTGGTGCTAGTAGGGAAAAACTCACCATGAGCATCGCACGGCCGCTGTGGCTAACTTCTTGGGTTCCTTGAGCTGCACTACGGCCCCCACGCACAGGCTCTTTGCCTGCAGTGATACGCGCCCGCTACAGTGGCTGCTCGCTGAGCCGCACAGAGCTTTGACACAGAGCAAAACACACAAAACCGAAAAACTGCTGAGAGAAATACATCCATGCGTCTATATCCAGTTTCTAAACGGGGGCCAAAGATAATAATTTATTTGAAATAATTCTAAAATAATTTGACAATTAGCGGAATTTGTCGTCGGTTAATTCTATCCCCATAGGTTGTCTTCTCTCTTAGGGATTTTGTCATGTCTCTAATCGTGCTGTGTCCTAAATGGTTAGTTGGCATATCATCTCTACAAAACGCAGGATCTCGGTGAGAGAGAGAAGGCAGTTTTAGCTTGGTGTCAGGCTCCTATCTCCCGCCGCTATCATCTTTGAGGCAGATTAAAGGTTAAATACATTAAGGTTCTGTTCCATACCGCGCTCTTTGCGTACCGACTTAGGAATGCAGATAATATCGCGTTGCAAGAGATAGCGCAAAGCTACTTGGGCAGCAGTTTTTGTGATACTTTTCACCAATAGCATTGAGAGTAGGATTGGCAAAGAAATCATTTTTACCTTCGGCAAAAGGTCCCCGACATTAGCTTGGTGTCGTATTTCTTCATTAGCTCTTGGAGGTCTTGCTGTTGGTAGAATACGTGTGTTTCCATTTGGTTTACAGCAGGTTTTATCTCGCAGTGGTATGCCAAATCGAGGTATCTATCGGCGCAGAAGTTGCTCACCCCAATAGCGCGCACTTTGCGCTTCTTTGTGAAGGCTTCTTCCATAGCGCGATAAGAGCCGTAATAATCGCCAAAAGGTTGGTGAACGAGTAGCAAATCAATATAATCAGTTTGAGTTTGCGCAAAGAGGTTTCGATAGAGGCTTTTGCCTTTTTCATAACCAGCATTGCTTATCCACACTTCTGGTAACGATAGAGAACTCTTTACGGTCGATACCACTTTTCTTAATGGCATTACTACGCCCTCTTCATTTTTGTAGATTTGGGCTGTATCAATCATTCGAGTAGCCTACCGAAATAGCATCGCTTACGCAACGCTCACATTCTTTTGGGTCTACTTGGTATACACCCGTAACCCAAGAAAGGCATTTGTACCCCGTTGTTTAATAGGATGTTTTTCATTTGTAATTCTTATTTTTAGTTTTAGACCCCATGCAGAGATAAACAATTTTTGTCAAATAATTGTTATTATGGCAAGTTGCCATAATTAAAAAGTCAAACGGGACTTAATGAGTTATAAAAATCGGTGTAAAGTAATTATCACATCCATACTGAGGTGCGATAAAAGAGACCTTATTCCCAGAAGTTACTAAAAACAGATGCAATATATCTGTGCTGATGAAGCTGATTTGCTAAATATCGCTTTGTTCGGTATCACAGCTAAAGAATGGCGAGATGCACACCTAATAAAGAAGGAAATATCCGCGATGAGGCAACTTTTAGAGCAGTTAGTAGTACTGAGCAATTTAGAGTATCAACGCTTTGCTTATTAGATAAGGTCTTTCACAAGCTGACCGCTTGCTTGAACTCAATAAAACTACTATTACCCAAATAGAAACTTTGGTGGCACATCCAGTAAAGCTCATTTCGTGAATCCAAAACTCTCGTATGCGATGTGCCACACAGGAGAAAAATCAAAACTATTTAGTACCTAGTCGCTGACAATAAGTCCGCTCACAAAAGCTAAGGCATGGCAGCTATTGCACTTATAACGACTTTTCTATTTTTGAGGTTTCTTTGTCTATGCCAATTTCAATGCACCTTCTTTTTACCAGAGTCCATGTTGTCTCTACTCATAATGTAAAAGATTTTAAGTTAATACCTGCTGGCTGTTGCAGGGCTTTTCGGTTTCACGCCTGCACTATGCTCATAAGAACCAATAGCAAACGTGAGCCATTCCTCTTTTACTTTCTTGCAGAAGCCGACCAAAGGCTATGCTTAGCAAAGTAAAGGAATGCCCACGTTGAACATGTTATTTCACTTCAACTTTCCTGCTACTAAAATAGTGGTCGTTTTCTGCAAGAGAAAATCATAAACGAAACGCTATATGTCGTTTTTATGTTATATCTTTATTAAGTGCTGTTCAAAAATGTTTTCGATTCATTTGCAAAGGTAATACTTTTTGGTATAAACAAGGACTAAAGAGAGAATAAAATTGACTTATACCTGTTCAACACTTATGCGTTTGTCTACCGATCATTAATCCACATAACTATATTAAGATAATTGGGATATTGTTTTTCCACACAAGCTTACAGTACCATAAACAATTGCGCGTGGCAACCATTAGGATAATCTTTGATAGAGAGAAAATCCTCCTACTTACACTTTAACTGCAATTGTTTTCTTTACCTCCATCTGCCCTGCTCCAAACAAGAGAAAGAAGGGTTTCTTGATCTTTCTCTAATGGCTTTTATTATCTCTTATATGATCATCTCCCTTCCAATACAGATAGGATGTTTTGTCGACGATATCTAAGATACCCTTATATTGTTGTTTAAAAGCAAAATAAAAATCTTCCCATTTGTTGCTCTGTGTCAAAATACAAGCTCAAATTGAGATAAATCAGCATTGCTCAAATCATCTCTTAATTGTATTATATCTCTTACCGTTTTCAGATAATTGTTGCATAATATCTATTATGCAGGATATATATGCTACCACATATCTGTCTGTAAGATGATGTCATCATTTTAGTCTTAGTATCATCTTGATAGTGAGGGTTTTTAAACTCAAAAATATATACCTTTTCAATGGGTAAACACAGAGAGTTCAGCACACAATATTCTTTATTCTATTTAAAATATTGTATGAGCAGTCTTTCTTTTATGATCTGAGGTTTTACTATCTCTAAAGAAAGCTGACACAGTAGAGGACTTTCCGTACCAGACCTTCTTATATATGCGCTTCGACAAAGAGGTTTTCGCTCCACAAGAACATCTAACTTCTTCTGTCCTTACATAAACATTTCTTCTACTCACCAGGAAGTAATAAGTTCATTGTTTTCCAACAAGTAATGCTCAATCTTCATAATATACTTTTAAAATTATTGGCAATAGTGGAGCTTTTGCATTGGCAAAATAAAAGTTCTGACATCAGACTTGCTTCTCCTCAGTGAGTTTTATCAGTAATAATAAAACTCCCCCATATAGGCTGTTTGCACTACGGGGAGTTGTTGTGTCTATCTATTACAACCTAATTAACGTAATTTCACTACTTCTCCAGTGGAGTCTCTTCTTAGGAGTCTTACTTGGGTGGTTGCCATCGGCTTCACTGTGATAGCCTACTGCACTACAGCATAGCGCCGCTTTGTAACCTTCTACTTGCGATTTTTCAGTGTAACCAGCAGTATCAATGCCTTCCATGATTGCATCATTGCCCTCTACTCCACAAGCCGCTAAGAAGAAACCAGAAGTGAAATATACACACTTTGCTTCTGGAACCAAGTTTTAGCGTCTCATCACCTGCTTTCATACCTGCATAGAAATCCAGAATAGGGACGAGGAGCTACCTGAGCAGAAATTCTCTTTGAAAACTCAGCTACATTGTCTTTGGCAAAGAAAACCACTAAATGACTAAGCTTCTTTTATCTTCTGTTCGTTCAAAACACGATATGCCTGCCGAGTCGGCTGAGGGCTTCATCACCTGCTGATGGCAGAATTTCCAAGGCTGGCTGTGTTACTGAAAGGAGCTAAGCAGGAGAATTTCTGCCAATTCCTTGATTTACAGCCTGCTTATCTTCTCATTTGCGAGTATGCTGGCAGCATATCTCTTTTGTGCGATTTCTATTCCATATTTTCCTGGCTTTCTTATATAATTAGTTGTTTTGTCACCTCTGTGAAGATTTACTTCTATATTCCACAGGTAGAGTTAGAGGCCACGGACATACTTGGTGTGCTTTGTCCGCAGGTTCTTTGGCTTGCTCAAGTGATACCCCAGGTACATTCACTTGCAAGGTTGCTTAAAGAGGTCAAAACCACCAGTATCAAGCTTTCCTATAGATGCATGGGCTGTGCACAGTGAGTCACCCTGTGGTTACTTTGTTTGTTTGATTAGCAAGTTCGGTGCGTGTCGACACAAGCGGCATGCCTGCTGCAAAGAGTTGCTCTGGATTGGTATAATCGTCATTAGCTCCTCCTAAGGCTAGGAGGCGAAAGTTCGAGCTTAATACGCCAGTGTCGGAAAAGTGCTCTGTGGGGGCTCCGGCTGGCAGTAGCCACTGCATGTGTACGTGCTGTCATCTGTCTTCTATTTACTTTGTTATTTATTTTTGCCCAAGGATTTATATACTAATGTCCCTGAGAGTCTCTAATTCTTACATCAATGATTCGCTATTGACTCTTTCAATCGCGAAGGAATGTCTTCAGTGACGTGTTTCTTGTGGCCTGTTGGCCTTTTTCGGTCAGTGTTTATCCACATAATGCGTTCGTCCTTCTTGCAGCGGATACGGGTGAGCAACTTTTTGGCTTCCATTTCGGCAAGCAAAGGGGTAAAGCCCGCCACTGTCTTCCAAGTAGAGCCTTTCTCCTATAGCATTTACCGTGAGAGAGGCCTTCTTCCCAGAGCACTAAAAGTGCAAATACTGTGGATAGGTAAGGTCTAAGGGGTGAGGTGCCAGCGTGTTGTTTGTGTAATCTTACGCGAAGCCGCATAGAGGCGGAAAGCATGCCTGAGCACTGCTGGTGTAAGTTTCTTCTATCATCACTTCTTGATTTCCGGGGGCAAAGAAAGTACAACAAATGTTTTAAACAACAAAATTTTACAAAGTAAATTTTGCACAAATATAATTTTATAATGAATTGATTAGGTAGTTCAATAACTGAGAACTCCCGTAGCAGGTACTACACGGGGATTTTATGGGTTTATTTACTAATTTTCTCCAGCCCAATCGAGAGAGAGTTCTTCGAGTGCGTAATCGCCACTATGGGTTTTGTCCCAGGGAGAGCGTGATCTACAGTGTAGTGGTGATTTTGGAGTGCCATGTGAGGATTAAGGATATAGCGGCAGGGGTATCGCTATCCTTAGCACCGTGGCGTATGCGCCAATATTTGGGTGAAATGGGCATTCTTTTTACCTATAAAAGCTCATTGGGTTCATCAGTTTTACGATATGGGCATCTGCCATTTGGCTCTCTACAATACTGTTTCTTAAAAGCAGAGGGTGAAATGCTTTTTGTCGGTGGTTACTTTATCGCCAAAGGTTGGTTCTCTCCCGATGCTTAGGTCAAAGTCCATCCAAAAGGCTGGGGGACTTTTGTCGCTCCATATAAGTGATGCTTGCTTCCCAATTGATAGCCGTAACTTTTTCGTAAGAGTAAGGAAAAGAATATTTGCTGAGGTCAGTACCTTCTTTCTGTGCTACTTTCGGCAGCCGCTATAACCGTTTGTTTTGCAGTTCTTTAAAACTACCTTCACCTTTAACGCATTGTCAAGGTAGGCGCTTGCCTTTGCTGTCTTTCGGTTGTAAGCTTCTGCAGGTAAGCAGGGAAGTCTTTTCTCAGGTCAGCAGAAACTTTGGACTGCTCAGCGATCTAGTACCGTTTTGTGGGTGCGTTGCGTTGTAATCAAGCATAGAAATCTCCATCGTTTTATACTGAAGAGGTTACCAAACTGCCATTCGTAGGCTTTATCCGCATTCTCTAAGTTGGTGATGGGGCGGTGGGCTGATGCAGCGAAAATAGCATCGAGTAGCGCGACACCTAATTCGCTTTAAGTATGGGCTCATGTAAAGCGGCTTGGTCGCCTGAAGCTCCTAAGAGGGCCGTTAGGAGGCGCCTCCTGCACTCGTACCATTAGAGATGATTTTGTGGCATCACCTGGTATTTCCCTTGTCGTTGTATTTTAGGTAACGCACGGCGGCTCAGGTCTACATCATCAGCGGGGGCTTTGCCGGTAACAGCAGGTACGTCCACGTGCGCCTGGTGAGGCTACTACAAATCCTTTGCCGGAAACCATAGCCGAGCGTATTCGTATCTTTAAACTTGCCTCCCGGTGAGCGAAAGCGGCTTAGCGGGCATATAGCCTCCCACCCCATTGGGAAGAAAGATAGAGCGGTTTGAGCGGTTGAAAGCCGTTGATTGTTTCCTTGCAGTAGGCTTCGGAATGTAGAGAGGTTGAGCTGTTGGTATTGTTCTTCTTCGGAGTTGTTACGTACACTATTCCCTCCTAAGCTTCGTGCAGAGTTTGGTCTGCCTTGCCAGTTACTTGCTGGGTAGTGTATTTAGAAGTGTCAAAGCGGAGAGGTGATTTTTGCAGTTCTTTTGCGATTGCTGCCTACACTCTTAGCCGGTGCGGGTTTTTGCCCTGTAATTACGCGATTATCTACGCTCACTGTCTTGCCACAAACCCTGCTTTATCAATATTAGCCCGCGCTCTTTGAGTTTGTCCTCTAACGAATAAGCACTACTTGACTGAGTTTACAGCTTCTTCTTCCTCATTGGTAAAAGGACTCGAGTTTTGCCACTTACTAAATATTTGCCGTTAGAGGTTTAATATTCACTAAGCCCGATGAGCCCGTGGCACACTGCAGCTACTACACCTCCTTTTCGTAAATCTGTTGGGCCTATTTTGGCAAGGGAGGCTTCACTGTTGGCCAAAATCCCTTGGTGCCATGCCCTCCTGCATAGAAGATAGCGGCATGGTCATTAGCTTTTTACTTGTGAGCAGGGTGTGAGCTTAACTGTTTTTGTTAGTCTGCATTTTCCCAATGTATTGATGTCTGCGTCTAACTTCACACCCATGAGCAGTGGCTGTACCCGCCTTGCAGGCACTAAAATCGGCTTTATAGCCTGCCTCCAGTAAGCACGTCTGAGATTTGAGTCCACTTCCGACGGATATAGCCCGTAGTTTCACCTCATTTCGCCCAGTTGGGTATGGTTGGTTACTACAAAAAGGCACTCTTTTGTTTCTGCGCTGCCCGAGCTACACTGTATGAATAAGAGCTGACAATACTACTAATTTTTCATTGTTTTCTTTTAAATTCAGGGAGCAAAGATAGGTGCTAATTTCCTGATTTCCCAGTGCTAATTTAATCAGCTGTTGCATGGCGCTATCTATCTTTTACTCTGCCATGTGAAGTTTTGCTTTATATGGTATTTTTCGGCGATAGCAGCAATTTTCTCATAGCGTATCTTTACTGTTTTATCTTCGCTTATAGATGAGGATCGAAAGGGAGTTCAATAGCCAACGCAGGTCATACTGCATTAGGGCTGAGTCCCTACTTTGTTGCCTACTACAGAAACACGGTGGCGGGCTGCATATTTTCGCCTTACCAGCCTCAACAGCCGCTACTCATGGTCGTAGTAGCCTTAAATGCCATCTGCTGTTTGGCTCTGAAGGCACCACCACAGTCTCTTCAAAAGCCAATGGACTCTCAAAGTCGGCTGCCAGGTTTTATCATATCTGTACAGCTGATAATAGGTTGTGCAGCCACCGCTAAGAAATGGAACCGTAACAGATAATTAAGTGTTTCATATAGTTTATTTCCATAAATGTTTTAGTGAAAGTGAGGTGAGTTCGTTTAGTTTGTGGTGAGTTTCCAGCTCTCCACTGCTGATACAGATGAGTTATTTTATCCATAACGTATTCTTTTTGCACTCAAAGGTATGCCACAGGCTGCTTTATATGAGATATAATGTGCAAAAAGTACATATTATTACTATAGCCTACTAATTTGCACAGCTTTTGAAAACTCCCGTGCAGTACCATACCACAGGGAGTATTATCAAGAGAGAATAGTAGTCAATTTTATAGACTACTTTTGCGAGTCCTAATTCTTTCCATTTACGATAGCTTCGGGACGTGAATATACATTGCCTAACAAAGAAGATTTTCTGTTTAAAACCACGTGATGCTTCAAGTTTTGTATTCTACTTTTCCGTTGTTATAGTGCCATTCTACTTTTGCTACTTTTTCTGTAAAAGTAATTTTTAAAAGACTTCTAAAATCATTAGAGACAAACTCAATGAGCGGTTTTCTCAACAGGAGTGTTATCAAAGGTTGTTTAAAGATACTTTCTCAACAGCAATGGGTGAGATAGCAATATCCAAATGCTCAAACACTTTTTACAAGTTTAGAGTCATATTCCTCTTGTAGTTCTTTGTATAGTTTATCTTGCAAATGAGAAGCTGTTCCTCACATGCTCTCAGTTTCATTCATAACTTCACTTTCTTGTATTTTTCTCAATTGTTTTGGGCAAAGACAAAGTTTTATCCTTTCAAACTGCTCTTTAGTAGTAGAGATTAGTAGTTCTTCAGCTTCTGGATTATTCTCTGTGAATGCAACTTCGATACTTTTGAGCTTCTGCACGTCTTCTGTAGTATCATCATATGTACAATTTGAAATTTGTCCCCAGAAAGCACAAAGCGAAGTTTTAGCTGTCGCATATAAGAGATAAGTTGTTTCTTATGTTTTTCAACAGACTCATTAGGGTGTTTTAGGCTCTACTACAAAAAGAACTTATTTATTACTCTCTATAGTAATATCAGGGATTAGTGTTTGATTACTCCCCTACACTGATATGCTTTTGAGTAACGACTTCTCCTTGTCTTCTATGAATAGCCTAACTTCTCTAAGAAATTTTCAGATTTCTATTTGAGAATGACTCTTTCTTTAGTATTCTTTTGATGTGTGCTTACTATAAAGCATAAGTCATTTCCATTCATAGATGTTCTATTCAATTAAAGGCATAGCTTTTAGTTTAGTACGTTTACCATCTGTTGATGGGTATTAGGATCATATTCTCTTATATCAGTAATATATTTCCATTGTGCATTATTTTTATAGCGTTCTGCAAAACTACTTGCAGGACATAGAAATTTTCGATGGTATAAGAATAATAACCTAAATCTAACTCCATCAGTAGCATTTGACCCTCAGCATAGTCAAGATAAAAGTAGGAGGAAGTTGTGCTTCAAAATAAAGGTTTTTGATTGCCAGCTCTGTATCGAGAGAAAGGTTTCCAGGTGTTGTTACATTCTTGGGAAAGTGAGACTTCTTTAAGTTTGCGACAGTGCATAAAGCATAATGCCCTACTGTAGGTTATCAGTAAGTTTGATGAGAGACAAATCTTCACCAACCTTCAGCTCTGTTTCCTATTTTGGTAACATTATCATTCAGGGATGAGCAGTCATATCAATGCCCAGCAGAATTTTGATTTCTCCATTGCAATAAAGTTGTGCCATCATCACTTACTATCAGCAGCTTTTTGTGTAGTACCACGCTGCTGCTGCCTGTCAAAGCTAATTCCTGTACTAACCACTCTGTTTTAGGTCCATAAAGACGTTTTGTTTTGAGTGTGATATGCCAATCACCTACTTTTCCTTGTGCAAGTAGTAGGAGCTGTAATTCAGATAGAATAGTTGCTCCATCTTTGCCAGGCTAGAACCATCTGTTCCATTACTTCCGTTACTACCATTAGTACCGTCTTTTCCATCTTTCCCTACTCCTTGAGCACCTTTTTAGACTTATAGCATTTCCCCATCCTTCGTTTGTTTTAGGTCCGCCGAGTTCCATTGTAGTTTTGTTTTGAGATAATAGTCTCCTACACTTCTAATGGGGTCGTTGGTACATCATTACCTAGAAAGAATTTGTTGATTACCTTTTGCAGACTGCCACGTTCCAATTACTTTTCGGTTTTCTTTTCCCACAATTGCCTAATAGTCAGTGCAACCAGCACACCAGCTACTGCCATTAAATTACTTTTTCTCATTTGTTTAATAAAAATTTGAGTTTGTATTCGCTACTCTTTTGCAGGCTTTTTCGGTTTCCGCCTTATCGTTCCACATAAGTACATAAAAACGTGGAAACATTCCTATTATTTCTCATAGAAGCCCGACCAAGCAAGGGCATACACAAAGTAAAAGATGAGCCTTACGCTTATAAGCGCAGGCATTCCACTTCACTTTCACGCTATGGTCGTTTTCTATGAAGGAAAATTGTAAAGCGAAACGCTAATTTATGTCTTTATGTAATTGTTTTCTGTTTTCTACTAAATAGTGTTTAAATGAGTTTAAAATTCATTGCAAGGTACGAGATTCTTTGTAATATGCAAGGGGTGAGATAAAATTGTTATACTATTCAACCTCTTTATGCGAGATTTGTCTGCAATCGGTCAATCCACACACCATACACATCAAGATATTTTTGCATCTTGCGTGCGTTCATCCGCCACAAACTTACCGTACCACCGCAAACAATTACGTGGCAACCACTGGGATAATCTTTAACAAGAGAAAATCCATCACTTACTAACTTTATTGCACGTGTTTTCTCTTTGCAACCATCATCTTTCTTTCTTTTCTCTCCATATAGGCAAGACATATAGTTCATTATCACTCCTCTATGTGGTAAATATTCCTTCATCACAGATATATATCTATATATCTATGTATAGGATGTCTTTTAGGTTGTTCTTTTTGTGGACTGACTTTTTAAAATACCCCATATTGTTTAGCAACAAATCTCCCCATTTGACTTCTGTTTTCTCCGTAAAATACAATGTAAATTGAGATAAATCGGCATCACTTTCCAAATCGTCTCTTAAACGTAGGTAATATATACATTCTTACTGTAGAGACACCAGTAAAGTTATAGTACTTGTCATATCAGCAGATATGGTCTTACGTTTATATCTGTCATAAGGTTGTACATGTTGTGTGGTAGTTTTCGTACTTTTGGCACGTAAGGATTTTTAAACTCAAAATAAATTTACTTTCCAGGGCATAGGCAAACATTGTGACTGCTGGCCACAATCCTTTATTCTATTTGAAATATTGTATGGCAATCTTTCTTTATGAGACTGAGGTTTACTGTCTCTGAAGAAAAGCGAGGCAAATGTAGAAGAACTGTTGTTGCCTTTACTATATGTCTCTTTCTTATATATATGCTTCGGACACAAAAGAGAGAGAGAGAGAGAGTTTCTGCTCCACAAAGTTCATCTTAACTTCTTCGTTACACATGTCGTTTTAAACATTTCTTCTCATACTCACGAGAGAGAGAGAGAGAGTAATGTCATTGTTTGCACAAGCACGCGTATACTTCACACTTTTTACTTTTAGTATTCGCAAAAGTATGGGAGTTTTTGCTGTATTGGCAAAATAAAAGTTCGAGCATTTTTAGGGAGAGCAAGTGTTTTAGCAAGTATAGCCCATCGTGCTACAAGTGACTCCTTGAGACTCTAAGCAGTCTTTAGCTTTTTGTGTCAGCAATATCCGTGAGACGCATCTTTGCGCGTCAGACGAGCTTCGATTTACAACTGTGTACAACATGGCAGACCATTTTCAAACCAGAGATGGTAATACACACTAGCCACAATGAGTCGATATGCGATATTGAAAAACTCTCGTGCAGTACCATACCACACGGGGTTTCATTTCTTCATCTACCACATCGCGCCACATCGACCAATTGCTACACCCCACTAATTCTTTCTAATGCTACATTCTACAAATCACTTTGCCCATCGCCAAACTTCTCCGCGCGAGCCACTACACACACAGCAGAGCTGTTGCAAATCGCGCGCGCGGCATCTATTTCTTGTTAGTCAGTCACTTTATGCCCGCTCTATGGTCTCTTTTTCAGGGTGCATAGTACGGTACAGTAGCCGTTGTAGCATCTAGAATCTTTGACAAGTGAGAGGTTCAATCGCTTATTAAAAGTAAAATCGTCTATGTTGAGAATAATACCTGCATCTCTTTAGCGAAAAGTAGTCGTTATACTTTGTATGTGCGCCAACTCTTCGTCAGCTGATTTCCATCTCTAGATCTTTACTAGAGAGCGACGACGTGTGTGTTGATTTCCGATGTTTTCTTTATCAATTTCCGATTCTTTTGTCGTCACAATAAGCTCAGCATTAGGCAGTTTAAAGTTTTGAAAGGTCGCTTTGCTGCGTTTTTCGCTCTTCATCGCTAAATTTCTTATCCAAAACGCTTAATTCACGCATTTTAGGGTTCGTATGTAGTATTTTCTTATAAATAATAGGTATAACCGCTGTTTCAAACTCTGCACGGTGATGTAGTGTGCTACATTCTAAGTTAAATTCCTTCTCTTTCAAAGAGCTATATGCCAAATACAAACTCGGGGGTAACAATGAGGATTACAGTGAGATAACAATCCAAACGTTGTTGAGTGCCTCGTTACCCGTGATTCTTTGGGAGTGTATTTCTAGATATTTAATAATGAGGAAAAAGATAGCAATACCTATGAAGAAACAGTTGATTGCATAGGTAGAAAAGCACCTAAAAATAACTATGTGCCCGCATATGCCAAGCCAAAGCCTGCTGCTACAGAGCGGAGGCATCAGGGCAGTAGCAATATGCCACCCTGGGATAGGGATTTCCCTCTGTCTTGACGGGTGGGGAGATAGCTACTAGCCACCTACAGGCGCGATAGCCGCATCGTAAATGGTAGGCGAAGTACGTGCCAAAAGCTCTGACTGTACATCTTTAAAACGGACTGATATAAGTAGATAAAAACGATACTGTGGGGCTCCTACCGTCAGCGATGGAGCGAAACTGCGCCCCGTTTTTCAATAGGTCGAAATCAGTCAGTCCAATGCAAATCCTGCTACGATGGGTCCCATCAAAGGGTGAAATAAGCATCGCCCCAGATGATTACAGCGAGTAGAATTGACATTTCAACCAATAGGCGACAATGAGGATAGCACACGCTAGAAAATCCACAAGTTTAGCACCACGAAAAGAGAGATATTACTAAGGATATCTTCGTTTCACCATCCTTTTCTCTTCCCTGCAATGTGCTATTAAGCTTTTCCAAAAACTCACAATGTTAAGTATTTATGATGTTAGTTTTAAATATTAGCAAAAGATTAATAATTTTGCTAATTAGCAAATTAGTTTTTAATGGTAGTGTGTATATTTTTCTTATATCTATAGATTTGGCATTTCTTCAAAATGAAATCTCCATCAATCATTTGGTTTGCTCCCAAATGTTAGGGGTGGTTAGATGTTCTAATTTAAAAATCCTGACCAATCATCTCATCGGCATTGGCATAACCTATAATTTTCTCTTTGTACTTACTGCCAAAGATGTATTGCTCAAAAAGTATCAAAATCAGCATCAATCTCTCAATACCCTTCCTGCTACGGCAGGGAAAATTACGTGTTGGGTATCTTTTGTCAGAGAGAGGTTCATACAATAGTTGCCCTATTTCATACCACGAGGGCTTGATTGGCGGGGACGCGATATTGGTTATCTGGTAGTTCCTCTATTCATCCACAGAATGATATCCCAAAGAGCCGCCACTTTGCAAAGTTTTAAAAAGCACAATGTGCAGTGAGCTATGAGTTGTAACACCTCTGGGGATATACCAGTCCTTCAGGGGATTTCACTTCCCTATAAGTATAGCATCAGGGCACGTACCTAAGCAATTTCCTATAATGGGTAATGATCGTCTAAGTTCATTTTTCAATCAGTATTCTAACCAAACATCGGGCATCATTGAAATTTCTCACCCGTCAAACTCTGAGGCGATAGCGAGTGCCTAGAACATATCGTTATCATCAAAGAAAAACTTCTATATCCTCGCTGTAAAACAAGAGACTTCGCAAGCTGAGCCCATAAATTCCTCTTTAGTAAGTTCGGGTTTATCAGGATCGTCCTCGTCATCATCGCCAAAACGCCAATTGTCATTGTACAGGTCTAAATATTTCTCGGCAATACGTTCTGCTTTGGGCAGAAGGGTGTTTATCTCACTGAGGTGTTCATCTGCTGTTCTAGTGCTTTCGGTTTCGCTCTTCATCTTCGAGGATGATGTCCACACTTAATTTCTTTTTCCATTGATAACCACCGTCCCTTCGTAAGAAGTAGTCATCAGTGTGCTGTGTAAAATCTTTTAATTTTGTACTGTTTCGCTTACATTATATGTGCTCTGCTATTATGAAGAAAAATATATACCATAGGGCACTCCACCCATACCTTGGAGGAGTTTACAAAATATTACACTTGAGATACAGCACTTGGGTGGATGTCAGACTGCCAGGGTCTAACAAATATCCTCACTCACAAGAGACTTAGAAGTGGTATTGCCTCAAGTTGGTGCTCGCTTATACTCACTTGCCACTATTGGGCAGACGCAGAGTGAACAAAAGAGACTCAAGAATACCCGCTGGCTGCAACGCCTCTTCTCCGCGCCTGTGCCGATTATATGGAGACTCCTGACTTTTGAAAAGGTATTGCTGAGCTTGTAGCCATTGCCGAAAAGCGAAACCATCTAGCTTATATGTGTGTGCCGAGAAGCCCTGGTGGCGCTGCGCCAGATCTATGATATCGGATCACCTAAAAAGCCAAAGGCTGGCAAGTGATCCACATCACGCATAGAGCGCGACTAGAGCCCTCACAAACTACACCGCTCCTGCGCGAATTATGCCAGGAGATAAGGTGGTGTATTATGACGAGGGAGCCATTTTGGGACTCTAACTATTTATTCAAAAATTGCGTTCATCCACCTTCATCCTTCACTCGCTCACCATCCGAAATACGAGAAAGAACGGTAAGGATAAGCATTGACAAAATCGACAAAAGCCCTCACCATAGGCACGATAAGCAAAGGCCTGTGGCGCGGCGGACCAAATTTCCTCCAGTGATAGACTGCATATTGGCTACAGCAGTAGGGGTTGCTCCCAAACCGTAAAGCCACAGTGCTGCCAACACAGGCGTCAGTCGCGCTTGCGGCATATGCAGTGGGTAGCAGTACGCGGTAGGTACGCATCAGCACTATCAGCGGCCTGTGCGGCGAGGATTACCAGCATTGGCAGGCCATGATCCGCGATCTGCCAGGCTTGAGGTTCAAAAGAGCAATACCTAAGAACAAACTCTCAGAGAAGCATTTGCAACACGTCAATGGCACGATCAGACATATTAATCTTGAAAGCTGAAGTCAGCACATTACGAAGTAACACTTTACCCAAAGAGCACGCCTCCGGCTGATGACCGTGCGAATTTTTCTGGGAAAAGAGGTTTGATAAAATCGGTATCCATCAGGGCAGAGAAGGTCAAGCAGGCAGCAAAGAGCGCCATAGCTTCGGCGTATGGCCGATTTGGCAGTGATAAGGCGCTGCGCTTTTCCGGATGCTCAAATACTCCTGCTTCTGCTGGAACTCTCTTCTGGAGGTTCTGTGAGGGGCTTTCTCACCATCTATCTTATTGACCAAGCTGGCGCGATGCAGGACCTCCTGATGGTAGCCCTCCCCACTATGCCAGCTTCAAGTGCCAGCAGCTGCCATTCCCAAGGCTGCAGCCCCCTCTATACTGGTATTTTGTAGCACACCTTTCCCCCATGCACCAGCGAGTGCACATGCCCACCGGTAAGTGAGTAGATAGAACCAGTCATCGCCTCCCATAATGGGTTTGAGCCCAGCGGTAGCGCGAGCTCCACTCCTACATGTTGTTCTGTATCACAATGAAAAAGAGCTACCACTCCCAAAAAGATACAAACAAACCGACACCTGCTGAGCCTAGAAGGCGAGAGAAGTCAGCACTCCAGCCCAATGGAAGAGAAAAGAGAAGCATGACAGTATCTGTAGACTTTTGGTCTAAAGTCCAAAGAGAGTCCTGCCCCTGATATAGTCCCATTCTCAAAGCGAGTCCGTGCTATATAACATATAGTGCAGCCATGAGCAAAGCTGCTGCTGTTGTTGCTGTCTGGAAATGTTGATTCTGTAGTATGATTTTCCCTGCCAAACGATCAGCAACCACACGAGCACAATACCATAGTCGCTGCACTAAGCGTATATAATAGATTGACCAATGATTGTATTCATAACAAATGTGCGTGTTGATGGAAGTTAATAAAAATCCTCTTAAGTAAGCGATTGTTACCCGAGGGAGGAATCCAGACCCTCACTCGGAGTAGACGAGCGCTTTGACGTCGATGCCATGCACTCCGCCACTCAGTGCAAGTAGTGTGTTATGAATTCGAGTGCAAAGTACAACTATGAATCTGCAAAAGAATAAAATTTTTCAAGCAGTCATTTTAATTTATATCTTTGCAACCTCTTCATAAGGCATTCGTACGCCGCAGGCAATATCTAAGATACTTGTAATCACTTGACTTATGGAATATTCTATAGCCCAGCCAGCTGAGTTTGCTTTGCACTCAATCTCACTCGAACTGGCGACAAAATGCGCACAAAGAAATATGGCGTTGAGCTGGGAGAAATTAGTCTCATTTCAGTGATGGAGAATTTCAGCCTTCTTTTGAAGAATCTGCGCGAGGAACGCGTGTGTTCTTGATTGGATCCACCCAACCCTCCTCGGAGAACGTGCGGAGATGCTGCCGATGATAGATGCTGCTTCAGCGCGTTTCTAGCCATCGTGCGGTCATTCGTGCTTCGGCTGGGCACGGCAGGACAGAAAAGATCAACCTCGATGTCCTCTATAGCCGCAGCTGTGTGCCAATCTGCTTGGAAAACAGCAGGTGGCAGTCACGACGTCATTACCATGGATTTGCATGCAGATCAGATACGCAGGCTTCTTTGAAACTACCTGTAGATCACCTGGCTGCATCACTCATTTTCTGCCAACATATCAAGCCGCTCAACCTTGAAAATCTCTACAGGCGGCTTTCTCCGGATATGGGAGGCTCAAAAGAGTTATCCCTATGCCAAGTTCCTGAACTCCGATGTGCGTGATCTGTGCGCCAAAACAGCGCAAGAAAGCCAATGTGATTGAGAAAAATGGATCTTATAGGAGAGGTCGAAGGCAAGCATGTGATCTTGGCGGATGATATATGGCTGAGTACTGCAGGTGGCATCTTTACCAAAGCCTCTGAGATTATGATGGAAAAGGGGGTCTCAGTGTAAGGCACTATGTACCCATGCTATCCTTAGTGGCACTGCTATAGAAAGAATAGAAAATTCTCCTTGCTGGAGGAAATTATCGTAACTGATTCCATTCCTCACAATCCTGGAGGGAACAAAAGAAAATACATGTACTCCAGTTGTGCAAAACTAACTGCTGATGTGATGCACTCAATACACACCAACATGTTCTCTATCAGTGACAAATCTCATTATGTAAATTTTTAATTAATAGACGGCGTGCAATCGACTGCAATCGTGGGATCTCAAAGAGAAAGCGGTGGGCAAAGCAGCAAGCAAGGCTCTTTGCCGTAATCGCTGGAAAGGTTCGGTGCGTGTTACGCCGGAGGCAAATAGCATACCATTCACTTTTCAGCGGATGCTGGCGGTCAGTTGATATATACTCCATCGTGTATACAGCAACGATTGAATTAGGAGTGAAAGACACAACGCTATCCTGCGACATTCAGTTTGACCCTGCACGGACGAACATCATCCATGTGATTTCTATGAGACCACACGAGGACAAAGCAAATCACCTAGCTGTTCCTAGCGATCGTAGGGTACTGCCCCTGGGAGTTATGTGGTACTCCGCATCGTAAGCCGGCGTAGCGGTAAAAGCGCGCTCAGAGAACTTGCAGTGCTCGACTTTCGCTGTCCCTGTAGACATCTCTTGGATGGAAATGGGTAACCGTCTCTACATCACTAAGATCGCTTTTACGAGCAGTACAAAATTATGCATCCGGACAACACCGTAGCATGCCAAGTACGTGTATCTCGTGCCGCTCTTAGTAGCGCGCTTCAGAAGCTGCTAAAGCTGATGGTAAGAAGATAAGCTATTATCATTTGTAAACACAAAACAGCTGCCCTTCTCCGGGCAGCCTGTTTGTGATGCCTAACAAATTATCACTACCTTTGCAGAAAATAAACCGCCATGACTATTTTACCTGCTTTATTCTATAACATTTGTTTAACTCTGCGTGCTCAACAAACCGATTGGGGAAAGAGCATGACCTCAAGAAAGTAAACAAGTAGCGACTACTGCTTCCTATTCAGGAAGGTGTAGGCGCACCCCAAAATATATTCAATGGATATGTATCACTGAGTTTTGACACTCAAGGGAACGTGGTTAAGGAACGCGGTACATTTGGCGTAATAAGCCTCTCTGAAGAGACCCTTTGACTCTGTCAAGGAGAAAATGGCTCTCACAGTTCGCTTCTTTACAAGCAAGACAAAATAACAGACACTAAAACCTATCACTACAGAGGTGAAGAAGAACGCATCAGAGAAAGAAATAGAACATACTGAGACAGAATCGATGAGAGTACCCCACACAGAGCAATCTCGCGTACATTTACAGGTTCTTATAAAACAGTATCTTGCGTTCTCTCCTCCTGCCACCACCCACGAGTATGATGATCACGTGCAAATTGGATTATGTACAAAAGGATGCTACCAATTCGAGTTGTGTAAGTCACGACACAAGGTAGCTCACTTATTACTACACATTCCATTATTGGTTTGTTTGGTAACTATCGCTGACCTTTGCAGAAAATTACTACTGCGGAGAACCATAGCAATCAACAAGAATATTACTTTTGAAACTAATACCAAATGGCTGTACTAGGTTGGAAAGCCATGGATTGAAGAAGTCGTTGTTAGTAACTCTCTGCTGCTGAGGTCATAGAAGGAATAGAACAGATGGAAAGAACTCCATGAGGGAAAGGAATACCCGAGTGAAGAAGTCCATAAAAAGCGAAAGCGAGACTGTATGTACAGAAAGTAATGTGTCTCCAAGAGCTCAAGAGAAATATATTTCAACTCGAATATTGGATAGAACATAACTGTTGTTCATCTACCTATTCAAATAAAAATTATAGATGAAGTAGAAAGAATAGAACAAAGGATATTAGGATTTTCCTATAAGCTCATCCTATTGTTTATCAAACTCCGGTGCTAGAAATTCGAAAGAGTTTGCTTGATATTGCATACTCTCTCTAGCACTACCATCAAATATTCACCGATAGGATAGAGATTGTTTTCTTTGTGACAATAGAAACGATCCTAAAAATTAAATTTTTAGGATCTGTTTATTTTCAAACTATAACCCCTGCTTGATGCGAGCTTGTAGCTCAGCACTCAAATTTGCTAATCTGAAAATTGACAAATTAAGAATTATACTCATTTAATAATTTTGTATATGCAAAAGTTCCTACCTACCCTAAGCGAAAAACGCTTATATTATAAAATCAGGTGATTATCTCTAATAGATATCCAATCCAAAAATGGAAATTCACTCTTGAAGTGTATTATTATGATTTATTTGAAGTAAAAGGGGAAAAATTGCCTTTTATTGTAGATAATAAAACTGGAATTCCTTGTAAATAGTAGCCAAAGATACAGAAACAGACGAAGAAATCTTTGCTTTTTGACGGCTACCGACACGGCTATAATGCAATGTTTTGCGAGGAGTTTGACTCGTAGTAGTTGAAAAACGAACTTTGGTAAAATATGATATTGCTCCTTGCACATCCATATAGATTTTGGATATTCTATTGATTACGAAGAAGAAAAGAAGATTATGAAGTAGACGAAGAAGATAGAGTAACCCTTATCAATGGAGAAAATATCCCTTGGGAAGAAGTGAAAAGAAAATGGCTTTTGACTATATCTCTATCATCTGATGAAACTGAAAATGGAGAAAAAGCAGAGATTGTATCTTTAGAATTAGCTTAAAAGAACTAGCAAAATCTATTACTCACCTTTTGCCCCAAACTAACATCTAACGACTCAAAAAACTAAACAGTGACTCGCATTATGACCTATAATCACAAAGAAATAGAAGCCTTTTTGGCAAGAATATTGGGCAGAACACCAGACTTTCAAAGCCCAAAACGACAGTGACAAACCGAAGTACTACGTGCTCGATATGTTCCTCACCCTTCAGGGGCGGGCTTACGTACGGGCATCCGCTGGGATATATCGCCAGTGACATCGTGGCGCGCTACAAGCGTCACAAAGGGTTCAATGTTGCACCCTCAGGGTTATGATAGCTTCGGGCTGCCAGCGAGCAATACGCTATCCAAACAGGGCAACATCCCTCGCCTCTACTACGGCAGCAGAACATCGCTCGCTACCGCGAGCAGTTGGATAAAATAGGGCTTTTTCATTGATTGGGTCGGAGGTCAAAGACTTCCGACCCCGACTACTATCGCCATACCCAGTGGATATTTATTCAACTCTTCAACCCGTGGTATAACAACGCAACCGACAAGGCAGAGCCTATCGAAACGCTTATTGCTCTGTTTGAAAACAAGGCAATAGCAAGGTCAATGCTGCCTCAGACGACGATACCCCCACCTTCACTGCGGAACAGTGGCACGCTCATCACAGTAACAGCAGCAACACATCTACTCAAAATACCGACTTACCTACTTGGCAGAAACCGAAGTAAACTGGTGTCCTGCCTTAGGAAACTGTACTGGCCAACGATGAAATCGTCAATGGCGTATCCGAGCGTGGGGTCACCCAGTGATTCGCAAGAAGATGACCCAGTGAGTATGCGCATCACCGCCTATGCCGAACGCTCTTTGCAAGGTTTAGACACCATCTGATTGGAGTGAGAGCATCAGGAAAGCCAACAGCAACTGGATAGGAAAATCAGTAGAGTTTCTATCGACTTTTGTGCTCGCCGAGGCGCATAGTGCGAGAGGTCTTCACCACCCGTCCCCGATACCCTCTTTCGGTGCTATTTACCTTCTTGCTCCCGAGCACCCCTTAGCATTGCAAATTACTACTGAGGAACAACGCGCTGAGGTAGAAGCCTCATATCGCAGCTACTGCCAAACGCTCAGAGCGCGACCGTATGGCAGACACCAAAACCGTATCGAGGAGCTTTTCACAGGCGCATATGCACGTGCACCCACTTACCGGCAAGCAACTCCTCATTTCGATAGGTGATTGTGTATTGCCGCGCTATGGTACAGGGGCTGTTATGGCAGTTCCCTGCCGGCGACGATCGCGATTATGCCTTTGCCAAACACCTCAAGGGCGCCAGGAATGCCCGAGTGATTAACATCTTCGATAAAGATATTTCAGAAGCGCTTTTACCGATAAAGAGGGAATGACTTACCAAAAACTCTGATATTCTCAATGGTTGCACTAACTTTCGCGAGGCAGTTGCCAAGGTGTTAGCAGCCTTAGAAGCCAGGAGCAGGCAAAGCCAGTGAATTACCGCCTCCGCGATGCTGTCTTCTCACGTCAGCGTTATTGGGGCGAACCTTTCCCAGTATACTATGAAAAACGGCTTGCCACAGATGATGAGGCGAGGAGTACCTCCTATTCACCTGCCCGAAGTAGAGAAATACCTCCCCTACCGAAGAGGGCAACCCACCATTGGGCAATGCCACCACTTGGAAGCGTGGGATACGGCAAACCACAAGGTAGTGAGTAATGACCTTATTGATAATAAAAACGATATTTCCATTAGAACTGAATACACTATGCCAGGTTGGCGGGCTCTTCATGGTATTGGTTAGAATATATGATGGAAAAAGATGCACGTGGAACCTTCCCTCACCAAAGCCGTAGTAGACTATTGGCAAAAACGTAGACCTCTATGTAGGGAGTAGTGAACACGCCACAGGGCACCTGTTATACTCGCTTCTGGAACAAATTCCTCAAAAGACAGAGGCTTTTGCCCCTACCGAAGAGCCTTTCAAAAACTGATTAATCAGGGTATGATATTGGGGAATGAGTGCTTTGCGTATCGCTTAGAAGGTCACGAACACTTTTTGTATCTAAAAATCAAATAAAAGGGCAATCAGTACAACCCTATTCACGTAGATGTTTCTCTCCTCAAAGATACTCCGATGAATTAGGATATTGATAAATTCAAAGCGTGGCGTAAAGAGCTTTGCCAATGCTGAATTTATTTTTTAGAAGAAGATGGCAAGTATATCACAGGTCGTGAAGTCGATGTCGAAATCTAAATACAACGTAGTAAACCCTGATGATATTTGTGAGCAATATGGCGCTGATACCTTTGCGCCTCTACGAAATGTTCTTAGGTCCTTTGGAACAAGCCAAACCTTGGAACACCGCAGGTATATCGGGTTTATAACTTTCTTGCAGCAAGTTATGGCGTTTGATTTTCAATGACAACGGCTGGCAAGTAACTGACCAGGCCCCACGCCGAGATGCTCAAAGCACTGCATAAAACCATCAAAAAGGTAAATGAAGATATTGAGAATTTCTCCTTCACTACCTCGGTGAGTCAGTTTATGATATGCGTGAATGAGCTTATCATCGCTAAAAATGCCACCATAGAGACGTTTTAGCGCCTCTTGCGGTGTACTGGTAGCTCCTTTTCGCTCACATATCGCTGAAGAGCTCTGGAAAAGGCTCGAAATGCCGAAAGCGTAACATGCACCTTATCCCGTACACGAGGATAAGTATTTGCAAGAGGACAGCAAGGAGTATCCTGTATCGTTCAAACGGCAAAGTACGCTTCAAACGCGCCTATGCTACCAGTATGAGTGTGGCAGAGATAGAGCAAGCTATCCTTGCAGACCCCTCAAACCGCAGAACAGCTACAAGGCAACACCCTAAAAAGGTCATTGTAGTGCCTATTAGGATTATTAATATAGTGAGCTAGCCATGTCACAATCAACCATGGTTTGTATTCTTTTCATAGGAGGAGTTGCCTTTTATATAGTAAAAACGCTATTTGAAGAGTAGTAAAAACACTTTTTGAAAAAGCGTTTGGATTCCTATATCAAAAATCAGCTCTTCCTTTAGAGAGAAAAACTTACTTAGAAAAGCGCAAGCGTTTTTGTACGTTGCATCTCTCGGAGTAATAATAGGAGGCTTTATAGCTACCTTTCCTAGTTTGTGGTATTGTGCATAGGCTTTAATGTCTTTCAGCAAAGAAAATACAGAGAGATACCATATACTCTGTTTGCTCTTGTATACCGCTATTTCATTTTTGCCTTACTTGGGTATACTTTTCTATTGGTTATACTTTATGGCTAATAAAACTACCCGTGCTCAGCAAATGCTTTTTGGGAGAAATGAGTGAAGAAGATTTTCAGCACTTCAATGAGATAAGAAGGATCAATATATTTCAAAGTTATGCTCCTCCTTTTCTAGTGTGCAAAGGAAATCTGTATCTTTTTAAGTTTTCACATATTATTGAAATCCTATCACTACAATTAGAAAATACCAGCATCAGCCCTTTGGTTATTGAAAAATTAATGCAAGAAAATACAATGGTGGGATAGGGTTATCACTCATACGAGAAAAACCTCTATTTATATGCATAGAAATTTGTATTCATATCTAACAACCTTATATACAAATACTAGCTTAAAAATAATACAAGACCTTTCTTTACTGCCAAAAACGCATAGCAGTGACTAATAGAATTAACTAATATAGCAAATTATAAATTGTTATAAGAAAAATGAACCCAGAAACTGTACAAAATTCTCTGATGAGTTCCTCCCGAAGAAAAAGAACTCATTGTACTTATCCAAAATACTACCAATAGGGGCTGCCCTCTATGGCGATATGTGGCGACCTTCAAACCACCCTTTGGCGTATATAGCGGTAGCTACTGATGAACTCTACAAAGGTAATATCCGTTTGGAATGGCTGGTAGAAACCGACAGTAATTGGAAATATTACTTTTCAGCCATTAAAAAGGCTTTCCGCATCAAAGCACGTCCTAAAAACCTGAACTATCACACCTCAACAACAGCTGCTTTTATGTTGGTCGAAGTACTTGAGGAAGATGTGGAAAGAACCCGTTTTCAACCTATTATTGACGAGTACAACACCGAAAGTTAGTTTATCAAAACGAGGATTTTAGCTTAGAACTCAACAGAGACTTCGATTGGTTCGAAGGCGATATTCTCTATCGCTGATCGAGAGGTAGAACTCACCATAGAAACCACTGAATTGAGCAAATTGGACCCCATCTTAAACCATTTTCAGAGATATTACAAAAAGATAATTTTTGAGGCGTGGATAGCAAACATCTCAAAACCTTTTGCTGCCGAAAAACTTACTGATTTAGCCAACAAATGGCAAAAGAAGAAGATGACAACGCCCCCCGATATTACCCCTGAACGCTTTGCTGAGCGTATGGGTATAACAAATATCAATCTCTGATGATGAGAGTTTCTGCATCTATTTTGACGATGACGATATGTTCTGGGGACACACCATTACCATATATGGAAATCTCAATGGCAAACTCAAAAGATGCTACTATTGAAGGATAAAATACAAACTCTAATTTTATATTCAACTATGAATACCTCAATGATTTTACTTATAATACTTATACTTATAGGTATTTTTGCATTACACACCTTTATAAATCGAAAAGGTGATTTCGAAAACGCTTACCTACCATACTCCTCGATACCTTCTCACCAACGACAAGAATATATTAATGGGGCAGAACGATATTTCAAAAAGCGAGCATAATTATAGGCCTATTAACAGGGCTCCCATTAATGATTATAGTCAGTCTTTCTATTATCTCAAGATGTGAGCGATAGTCTTATTATCTTTTCTTTTTACAATTTTTCACAATACTAATAGAATGCTTGTGCATTTATCTAATGTATCGTGCCAAAAATATAAAAACAGCAACTCCTCTTAGAACAGATGAGTGATAGTGACTTTGAGCTATTGCTAGATATACAAAAATCATATCCTTTTAAATACTTTCCTCCTTTTATACTTTGTAAAGATAGATTGTATAGTTTTCTTATTAAAGAAATTGATCCTGCAAGTATAAAAAGTAAGTTTTAGTTATGCTAGAGGAGGAAAATATACTTGTACATATCAAATCTGCAACATCTATAACAATTTCTTTGTATAGGAATGTATATCCTATTTTGGTGGAGATTATCAAGAGATACAGCCCTGATGCTCCAAATAGAAAAGCTAGAACAATATTGTTAATAAACTATGGACTCACTTTCCTTCACATACTTTCTCTGCCTTTATTGCTTTTTCGAACTACTCTTTTCTACTTTAGATAGTAGTGCAAAAATACTTTTGAAAAGCGATTAGCACTCTTTAGCCTCACTCGCCAACTCTCACAGAAGCGCCAAGCTTATATGCAGAAGGTGCACAACTACTGCAAGTATTTCAATAGTATCCTCTTAATAATATTCTACCTCCCTCTGTGTTTGTAACCTTGATAATCAAAGAAAGATATGAGAAACAGGCAAACTAGTTATACCAATCTCTAATAATATGATGATGATCTTACTAGTTCTTTTCTTGGCATATTACCTGATCATTTATCTACGCAAAGCAAAAGCCCTGCGTATGTTTTTAGAACAAATGAGCGATGATGATTTTGAGCTCCTCCTCAGGGTAAAAAGACAGTTTGTCGTTCACAAGTAAATATAGTCCACCCTTTGTGTTGTGCAACCATCAGTTGTATGTTTTTCTACCATCAAGGAAATTGACCCTGCCAAAGTAACCGAAGTAAACTGGAGCTATGGTAAATATAGTATCTTTGTGCTACTGAAAACTCCTAAAAGAATATCCATTATCCTACCTCAAGGATGATTTCGTTACTTTCTTGCAAATCATTGAACAATACACAGAACTCAAATTTTTATTACAAATAGAAAACTGAAGAAATTATCTTTTCTTAACTATTAAAAAACAATACCTCAATTTTTAGTAACTATGGACATAATTTACATGATCTGGTTCGTACCCTTTATTTCTTTTCTCTTTGCGCTTTTCTACTTTGTAGTAATGCGCAAAAATGATTTTGAAAACGCCTTGCTATTTTTATCCCTTACCGACAGCTATCACAAAAACGTGAAGCCTATATGCAGAAGGTTAGTAAATATAGTCATATAATATTCGCCCTTGTTTTTACTGCCTTTCTTCTTTTTTAGTCTATATATTGTTCAAAGAAAACTATCAAGAAATAAGCGAAGCTAATACCCCTATTTTCTGATGAGAACTTGATGTTAATGTTAGCTATTTTTCCTGCCTCTTTTTCAGTGTGCTATTATATCATTTTTATATGCAGCAGCGCAGTAAAAAGCCAAACGCATGCTTTTAGAACAAATGAGTGATACCGATTTTCGAACTGCTCCTCAAATTAAGAGACAATTTATCTTTTTCCTTACAAATATGACCCACCATTTTGTGTTGTGTAACAATCACTTATATATTTTTCTTTTTCATACAATTAAAAGAAATTGACCCTACTCAAATCACCTCAGTAAAAATGGTATAGTAATAGACATGGGTTTATAGTACGTATTAAAAGACCCTAAAGCTAAAAAGTTACCGTCCTTAGTATATCTAAAAAGTGCATTGGATATCTTTTTGCAAATTGTAGAACAATATACAAAACTCATTTTATTAACAGACCATAAATAAGTATGGACTCATTTTATATTATCTGTTTTGCCCTTTATTTCTTTTTCACCCTCGTCTTTTGTACTTTACAGTAGTGCACAAAAATGCTTTTGAAGAGCGCTTAGCTCTCTTTAGCCCCTACTCGTCACCTCTCACAAAAGCGGGAAGCCTATAGGCAGCAGCATGCAACATCAGCAAGTACACAAAAATCATACTCTTAGTTATTTTCTACCTCCCTCTATGTGTTTTTATAGCAATATTGCTCAAAGAAGAATATGAGGAAACAGGAACACTCAATATATTATCAATCTATGATGATATAAAAATGATCCTACTATCTGTCTATAGTGCCTATTTTGTTACTGAATTACCTTTCCTTCTACGTAATAAAGCGCAATGAAAAAGCCCAGTATATGCTTTTAGAACAAATGAGCGATGCCGATTTTTGTCTGCTCCTCAAAGTTAAAGATAGTTTATTCTTCATAAGTAAATATAATCCGCCGTTTGTGCTTTGCAACGATAAGTTGTACATTTTTATTTTTCTTTGTTATTAAAGAAATTGACCCTGCGCAAATAACAGATCTAGATTGGAGCTATCGTAGAAATGGTATTTTTATAGAATTCAAAAGCTCCTGAAAAATAATATTTACCCTACCTAAAAAGTACTCCCTCATTTTGCAAATCATTGAAAAATATACAAATCAAAAATTTTTATTATTAACTAAATACAAAAATGAATCACACAATTATCCCATTTAGCAAAAGAAAATGGTCAAACTCACAGGCATATATATACTTATAATGCTTGGTATTGCTGCTATTATTTTCTTTTATCCTATCAGCTGATAGAATAAGTTTATACTATCTCGCGCTGTTTGTAGTCCTTTTTATAGCAGGAGCTTATCTTTTTATAAGCACATACAAGAATTATGGAGCTCGAACAAGAAGAACGAAGGGGTAATACTCACTCCTGAGTATCTCAAAAGCAATGTGACTCCTCTGGGTAAAAAGGGTAGGTGAAATCCCTTGGGTGAAATAGCTTCTATAGAAAGTAAATTATTATGGACAGCACATCCATATCAAACTCAAACAGCCTGAAAAAAATATGCAAATCGGCTCAAGGGTATGAGCAAAGACTTCACAGGTATTTATCTAAACGATAGCGAACTCGAAATCTCTTTTTGAGGAATTAGAAAAGATTATCAATGAGTACTTCGAGAAATATGGCAATTCTTAACAAAATATAGCTCCTAATTTATGCTCCTTATACCCATATCAATTAGTTGAATCTAATTTTAATATAGATGAGGCTATAGGATTACGCTATGATAGAGTTATTCAAACGCTTGAATACAAATCAAAACTATTATATCCTGAAAAATTACGTTTTAATAGGGTATTATGATACTGAAAAATGAATTATTTGAATTTTTGACTAATAATTTTGAAATTACAGCATATGAAATCGCTAATTTATATAAAAATCGTTGGCAAATAGAAGTTTTTCAAATGAATAAAAGCAAAATTTGACCATAAAACATTTATGGGGGCATTCTGAAAATGCCGTTAAAACTCATATTTGGATAGCAATTATAAGCTATCTACTTATAGCCTATATAAAGAAAATGCTTGATAGCCAATACTCTATAATATGAAATTATACAAGTTTTAGGACTATCTGTATTTGTTAAAACTCCTATTAAAGAATTGATAACCAATGTACCAAGACAACCAATATGATTACGAAGAACCCAATTTATTTACTATCTAAAAACAACGCAACAGCAGTATTCAAACATTATAAAATAATTAATTACAATGAACACTGATATTTTTACTTTGATAAGTATTTTTACCCTATGCTATAATAGGCGTGATTCTATACTTTGTTGCTATTCGAAAAATAGCTTTGAAGAGCGTGTAGCTAAGTATGTACCGTATCATAGCTTAGATAAAGAAAGAAAACAATATTTGGAAACAGTAGAAAAATACAAACATAACATTTGTATAGGGATAAAAATATTACTAATTCTTCCCCTTTCAGCCTTCCTTATTCCGCTCTTTATAATGACATCCAAGCAGAAAAATGACTTTCAAATTGAGGAATTTTGCTTTTGTTTTCTTCTCTTTTTCTTTTTATTTTACTGTATTATCTATTGAGCTATGTGGTCAAAATGCTAAAAGCTCAGCACCTACTATTGGAAGAAATGAGTGATAATGATTTCCATTATCTGCTAGAGGTACAAAAAGAGCCTATCGTGGCTTAGGAAGTACTTTTCCCTTTTTCATACTATGTAAGAAAAAGATATATTTTTAACTTTTTCACTATTAAGGAACTAGACCCTAAGCAAATATCCGTTTTTGGAACTCCAGAAGAGGAAATAGAACTATCTTGATAAAATCTTCCCGATGGTTTATCACCAGTATGACAGAAATAGTATATCCTTATCTGAGAGATATTGTTCGAAAATATAACCCCACAGTGGATATAGAATAAAAAGTTCTTTTTGTAATTGCTATTTTTAGTACATTTGCCCTTTATACCCAAAAAGATGATAGAGAGTATTTTTTTGTAGCCATATCCTTAGGGGTTATGCTTGCTTTTACCATAGGCCCTGTATTTTTTTATCTTGATAGAGACGAGTATTACCAAGGAGTTCGTTCGGCTTTAGCCTTCGATTTTGGAGCTATTTCTGGGGATATTTTTATTCTCTTGGCCTATTGGGGTACAAGTAAGCTCTCAGATTATAAAAAAATAACCCTAACCTATTCATATATGGAGGGATTCTCATCATCATATATGGGTTATTTTTCTTTTTCAAAGAGCGCAAGGACTATCGCCTACGCCCTCCACAGACACGTATAGTGGAGATCAAGGAAGGAAATTATTTTACTTTTTTCTACAAAGGATTTTTCTTGAATATCATCAATGTAGGGGTCTATTGGGTTGCTACCATTGCTACTTTCTCCTCAGGGCGCAGGTAATACCACAACAAAAGTACTGGTCTTTTTAGGTACTATATTACTAACCCTATTTTGCTCACAGATATTGTAAAAATACTCATTGCTAAGCGACTTCGACACAAGCTTACTCCTACCAATATACAAAAATAAAGCAGGGGTATCCATATCTTTTTGGTTATTTTTTCGGAGTTTTTTTCTACTACTCAATGGAGTTTTTCCCCAATGCTTTAGCAACAGTGAAAGAGGCTTTTTCTATAGAAAAGTGTCTCTCCTTGTACAGAAGAAAACACTTTTTACCAATAATCAATTAAAATTTAAACAAACAAGTAACAATTTTTTTACTTTTTCTCGTTCAGAGCCTTTACTATATCGGCTGTGATATCTTTATCAGATTTTCCATAGTGTACACTACCTCCATCATTAGCACCAAGAATAAAGTCATAGCTATGTTGCTTTCCGTATTCTTTGATGAAATTCTTTACTTTCTTCAGTAGTGTATCCATTTTTAGTACGGCTTTCCTCTTGGATTGCTTGTTCTTCAGCCATGAGTTGTTGTTGCAATAGCTGACTTTCCTGAGCCAGTTCGCTATACTTTTGCTGTGCTACAGCAGGAGCCAAGGTTTTGCTTGTGCTTCGAAAGCCTGAGCCTTCACTTGGAAAGCCTGGAAATACTATCACGCTTGTGTTGGTATTTGTCAATTTTTCCCTTTGAGAAGCGCCTCTAAGTCCTTTTTCTTGATAATCATCCAAGAGCTTGCTATTATCTACAAAAGCAATTTTCTGTCCTTGCTGACAAGAAGCAAGACTTAGCATTAGTGCTACACCTAAGATAATTTTATTCATAACTATACTTTTTCAAAAATGCAGGCACAAAAGTACGAAAAGAAAATATCAATTATCTTCATTTTTAACAAAATAAATAGGAACAGAATGAATATTTAACGTTTAACCTTACAGAAAAGTAGGATAAAGTATCCTATTATCTTATTTTATTCATGCAATTTTTAATAGATAAATAAGGGACGAATATTCTCCTGTTTTTCAGTGCAGAGAGGTTCGATAGGAGTCCTTGGTAACCTCCCTTAAGGAAGTTCATACTCCCTGTTTTGTACTTTTCGGAAAGTAGGCTCACATAGAAAGCATCAAAAGGCATAGGCTTTACTCCCTATGAGTTGGAAACCTTTTTCAGTGAAAAGCGAGCGAATACTCTCTTGGGAGAAGTGCCATAAGTGTCGGGGTACATCATAGGCAGCCCAGTATTTTCCATAGTGTTGGGCATCCCTACTCCTATAGTTAGGCACAGCAATCACAAGCAATCCTCCCATGGTCAAATGGTCTTTGAGAAAAAGCAATCTGCTCTTGTAGGTTAGGAACATGTTCCAACACATGCCAAAGGGTAATTACTTGATAGGTATCCTTGATATGGGTTTGATCTTCCTTCAGAAGGATTCCCTTCTCCTCTGCCCTATCGCGGGCTTTTTTCAGGTTCTACCCCACTTACACTCCATCCTCGCTGTGCTGCCACCCTTAGGAAATCACCTGTACCTGCACCCTATATCCAAGAGTTTTCCTTGGGGTACATAGTGCTCTATGAGTTTTATTTTCTGCTGTAGCGTATAGGTTTTCTACCCATTGATAAAGCTTTTCGAAAAGATCTTTTTTCCATCAGTATGGGATATATAGGCATCACTTTGGTAATACCTTCCCAGCTCTTGGGGCACAGGGGTTGTACGATAGAGCTTATACACTGGGTCATACTCTAAGAAAAATTCTTCCTTACTTACACTATAGTCTATTATATTCATTAAAGTTTTTGAGTTTTGAATTTTTAAGTTTTGTTCCACGTGAAACCTTGAATAAAGTAAAAAGTGAAAAATGAAGAGTGAAAAATATTTTTATATCTCAATCATTTTTCACACAAAATTTCTATATTTGTTAAAAATTTCACTTTCAGAAACGTGTCAAATTTCTACTTTTCTTTTTCTTTTAATATAAATATTCATTCACTATACAAATCGTTTAAAATTCATATATTTAAATGATTTTTTTATGTTTTTAGTACTAATTTTTATCATTAATCCTATGCAAAAATAACAAGATTTATAACCATAACAATTATAGTCAAACAGAAATCGTTTGCGAAAAATTACCATGAGCAGGTATGAGGCAAAGTCCGCAAACAAGCGGAGTATGTGATGCACTCGCCCACTAAAAATTAACCTTCCGTTCTATCTATTCACAATCTAAAATATAATTGACTATAAGAGACGATGAATTGTATCTCACCATAACACGCCAAAGACTCCCTCATTAGTATAGTATCCACTATTATCTTTACCTGTTATTCTAATTTGTTTCACGTGGAACATTTAATTCTTTTTCTTACCCAACAATTACTAACGTGATCATTGATATACCCTGTAGCCTGTAGAAAAGAATAGATATTAGTAGTTCCGACAAACTTAAACCTACGCTTTTTCAAGTCTTTACTCAAGCTTATCTGAAAGAAAGAGTGAGTAGGAATATCCGAAAGTGACTCAGGATGATTGTCAATAGGAGTAGGAATAAATGTATTAAGATAGCTAACAAAACTTCCAAACTCCTTTTGTATTCTTATAAATGCCTGTGCGTTGGTTACCGCCGCTTGTATCTTTAAGCGATTGCGTACTATCTTCTTATTCGTAAGAAGTGCATTTATCTTCTCTTGAGAATAATTAGCAACCTGCTCTATTAGAAAATTATCAAAAGCCCTCACGCTTTCTCAAAATAGTAATCCAACTTAGCCCTGCCTGAAAACCCTCTAATATGAGAAACTCAAAAGAAGGGTATCATTAGTGATAAGTCTCCCCCACTCCATATCATGATAAGCTATATAGAGTGAATCATCCTTGCACCAAGCACAACGTATTTTCTCTGACATATAAGTATTTTAAAAAACAAATTCAAAAAAATCACTTCTACAAACCTATCAAATTTTGATTATTTTTATTTTTAAATATAAATATTCATCTTAATCAAAAATAATGGAAAAATCATGCTTTAAAATCAATAATCAAATTTTTATAGTTATAAAAATTGACATATTGTATGTTTTCATAGATTATTAGGTAAATATATTTTACTATTCTATATAGCGATATTTTTACAAACTCAGTAAGTAATTTTTAATGATGTAATCATAATTACAATCACAAGACATAATCACAAGACGTAATTTATTATGTTTCTACCTTGACACTAACTAAACCCTAGATTAGCATAATATTTCTATAGGTGTAATTTATTACGTCTCTACCTTAACGCTAGCTAAGACTGTTAATTCATATAGTATATTATTCTCTAATAATCATTTGTAAAATTGTTCCACGTGGAACTTTTTATAAAGTAAAATATAAAAATGTTCCACGTGGAACAATCTATTTTTTATTAAAGTAAAACTCTTTGAGATAAAAAGGTTCAAAATAAGCTATATCTTCAAACTGTTGTAACTGATATTTTTTAAAGCTAAATCACCCATCTGAAAAGCAGAAGGATATTGATCTTCTAAAAATAAGCGTTTGGATGGTTGCATATCGCTTGAAACTTCTAGATCCATCTCCTAAAAAGAGTTTTTCCCTTTATTTAAAGTAAGTAATCAAAAGGAATCTTCTGTAAGAACTTCAGCTCTCCTCTACTTCTATTGAAAAATCTTTATGATAAACTGAAGTGAAGACTTCCATTCTACGAGCATCAATCATAGGTATAATATATAAAATATCTGCTACTGTCTCTTTTACCTTTTCTGCCAAGATACGTAAAGTAGGTAAAGCTATAAGAGGGATACCCCAACCATAGCAGAGTCCCTTAGCAGTAGCTGTACCTATACGCAATCCTGTATAAGAACCTGGCCCTATACTGATAGCTATAGCCTTAATATCTTTAGGATGGGTTTGCGTTTCCTAAGTATGCGCTCTATGAACACGTGTAAGTTTTTCTGAATGAGAAAAATTGTTCTGTACGCTCCTCTATTAGTTGTACTAAATGATGATCAGTAAATAAGGCTACAGAACAATTTTTACCCGAAGTTTCTATAGATAAAATAGTCGGCATATAATATATTTCTTTTTCGGATGACAAAAGTACAAAAAAATAATAAAAATAAGTCATATATCAATATTTTTTTCGTATATTCGTTGAGATTATTCAAAAACATTTTTTTATGTAAAGAAAATTATTTTTTTCCTCATAGCATTCCTTCTCAGGATAACTATGTATGGGCAAACTGTGTATGAACCTTCTGAAAAAGAAGCGTAAAAACCGTAGAAGTGGGTCGCTATAAGAATATTTTTTTATAGATGAAAGTCATTTCGATATCACCCTAAGAAATAGCTGAGATCGCCAGATCCAGATAGAGGCTGATGATGCTATACACCCTATCATCAAAAGCAAGGGTGGAGAAAGATACTCTCAAGCTGAATATAGAAACAGAAGGCGGGGTTGTTTTCCTTACTACAGGAAAAATAAACATAAGCCTACCAGTATCTGAAGAAGTCCAAAAATACACTTGAAAAATGGCTGGTAATATAAGTTGTGAGAAAGAACTCAAACTGAAAAAAAGGCAGCTATCGAGATGGAAAATACTGCCAATGAAGTCACCACATCGGGAATCTCAAAAGTAGTAAAGCAGTAACAAAGGGTTTGTCAGCGTCTAATTCAGAAAAATAAATACCAAAAACTATTGATAAATCAATTATTTTTCGTATATTTGCACCAATTTAAAAAGAACTATTATGAAAAAGTTATTTTAGCAGTAAGTGTACTTATTCTTTCAGCGTGTAATCTAGGAAGTACTATTGCCAATACTACTGAAGAAGTAGCTAATAAGACAGCTACCAAAGCAGGAGAAATTCTTGGAGGAAGTACTCGTAGCTTCGCCGATGGAGTAGGAGAAGGATTGGATAAGGCTGGAAATTCCTCCATAAAACTCTCAGAAAACCTTAGCAAAAAGGAATTAAGCTTGGAGGACACAAAATAGAAACCTTGTCTGGGAATGATAACAAAAATCTCAATATATTTCATCTTTGAAGAAGATTTTACAGGCACCATAACTGTAAAAAGCATTTGACAAACAAATGCAAGAGGTAGGACGCGTTAAGCAAGAACTTAGTGGTAAAAAGATGATGCAGGTTATATAGATTTTTGTATTTGACGAACGTACCAATATTGATCCTAAATACACTATTACTATAGAATAAAAATAGCTATAAAGTATTCAAAAAGAGGCTGTCCTTTTTCGGATAGCCTCTTTTGATTTATTAAAAATGGAAAATTATTTTACTAACTCAAAATCCAAGTGCCGCTTTGATAAGGTCTGTATTCTTTACACGTATCCATACCTCATCGCCCAAGGTATAGCGCTTCTACTCACCTCCCCTATCAGTGCATAGGCTTTTCTCGTCGAATACATAGTAATCGTCTTTGATATCACGAGCACGTATCATCCCCTCACACTTATTTTCTATAATTTCTACATAGATACCAAACTCGGTCACTCCTGAAATCACTCCTAAGAACTCCTGATCCTTGTGATCCTCCATATACTTGATCTGCATATACTTGATAGAGTCCCTCTCAGCAGAAGTAGCCAAGTTCTCCATCTGAGACGAATGCTTACATTTCTCTTCGTACTCAGCCTCATTTGCCGAGGCTTCTTTATCTAAATATCGCTGCAGCAAGCGATGTACCATCACATCCGGATAGCGGCGAATAGGCGAAGTAAAGTGAGTATAATCGTCAAAAGCCAAACCATAATGCCCAATATTATGAGTAGAATACGCTGCCTTACTCATAGAGCGGATCGCCAAAGTATCTACCAAATTCTGTTCCTTCTTGCCGTGTACTTCTTCTAACAAGTGATTGATAGAGTGGGAAATATTCTTCTTATCCTTGAGGTTCAGGCGGTAACCAAAGCGAGAGATGATTCCCTGCATCTGTAGGAGTTTTTCCTCATCGGGGACATCGTGAATACGGTAGACGAATGTTTTTTGGAGCTTAGAGGCATATTCGGCTACCTTGCGATTGGCCAATAGCATAAACTCCTCTATAAGCTTATTAGCTTCCTTACTCTCCTTAGTATATACTCCCCAAAGGATTATTATTTTCATCTAAAAGGAATTTCACCTCTACCTTATCAAAGGAAATAGCTCCTGCTCTCATGCGCTTCTCACGGAGAATTTCAGCCAAGGCATTCAGCGAAAGAATAGCCTCTACTATCTCTTTTGAAACAGTATAGCTCCCTTCAGGACGAATGGAAATCTCCTGAGGCATCACAAAATCCGTCAGCACCTCCATATAAGGGGTATCAAAAGCCTCAATCACTGCCTGTGCCTCCTCATAAGCAAAGCGTGCATCGGAGCGAATCACCGTACGTCCCAGCCATACATTGCGAATTTTTGCCTTCAAAGAGAGTTCAAAAATAGCTGAGAAAGTATATTTTTCTTCTTCAGGACGCAGTGAGCAAGCAAAGTTGGACAACACCTCAGGAAGCATAGGAACTACCCTATCCACTAAATATACCGAAGTGGCACGCTGGTAAGCCCTCGTCGTCCAAAAATCGTATTGGGCTGTACATAGTGAGAGACATCAGCTATGTGTACCCTCTATCTCAAAGTTACCATTCTCAAGCACTTGGAAGGAAAGTGCATCGTCAAAATCCTTTAGCATCACGTGGGTCAATGGTAAAAGTAAGCACTTCACGCATATCTCTACGCTTGGCAATCTCTTCCTCCTTGATAGAAGTATCCAAGCCCTGTGCATATTCTTCTACTTCCTTAGGAAACTCATGAGGAAGTCCATATTCTGCCAAGATGGCATGTATCTCTGTATCATGTTCCCCAGGCTTGCCAAGAATCTCTCTATCACTCCATAGGGAGAATTGGCACGCGATGTCCACTGAGTAATACGTACCAAGACCTTATCCCCATCTTCAGCACCATTACAATCAGTCTTAGGTACAAAAATATCTGTATACATTCTCCTATCGGTAGGTACTACAAAAGCAAAAATTCTTCTGCATCTGTACCACCCCTACAAAGGTAGTACGCTTACGCTCTATGATCTGGGTGATTTCCCCTTCGAGCTTCTCTCGACGCCGTGGGAATACGTATATTTCCACTACATCACCATGTAGAGCCTTGTTAAAGCAAGTTGTTAGGAACAAATACATCTTGTTCCAAATCCTCACAAACCACATAAGCATTGCCATTGGAGGCCATATCCACCACCCCTTTGTGGTAATAAGTAGATTCCTGTGCTTGGTAGTTTCCTTGTGTAGTTTCCTGAATATGAGACTGTTTTACAAGCTTTGTCAAGGAAGCAATGATATCATTACGCATCTCGGTAGAGGTCGCTTGAGCTTCTCAGCAATCTGTTTCAAGTAAAACTCTTATTGCTATTTTTCTGAAGGATCACCAGAATATCTCTACTAAAAATCCTTGTTCTTTTTCTTTTTTTGCTTAATCCTACTCATTTAAGTTATTTTTGAGTGTTATATTTTTGAATATTTATTTAAGTTCTTTTTATGGTTTTATAATTTCTTCTATTTTATTTCTTTTTCAATAGCACCCCACTGTGTACCTTGCATTCCTTGATTTACAATATAGTTGATAGATTTTCTTAGGCTTTTATTCTTCCCACTTAAATAAGGTGGTTTTATGAAACATTGTAGTATCAATACTTTGAAAATTAAAAGCATTTCGATTTAGAATTTTTGATTTTTATAGTAGAAATATACTTGTCATACGCTCTGAAAATTTCATCTTTTTTCTCTGCAAAAATCATTTTCTTTGAAATCATTATTCCAACAGCAACTTGTACTTACCACCAATTTGACTTTCTGAAGTAAACTATCCTTAAAATAGAAATCTTTTTTTGAGATAATATCTTTATAAAACCGTCTTTTTCTTCAACCTTAGTAGTATAAAAGGCTATCATTATTGGGGAAAATTTCTAAATCTTTTGTAAGCATCGAATCTTTTTGAATATCTTTTAATCGTAGATTCTCCTAATACAAACGATTTTTTTCATTGATAAATCCCTTTACATAAATCTCTATGATATATTTTTGCACACGATAAAAAAATACAAATGGAATCAATGTACATAGGGCTATAATTATTTTTTTCTATTTGAAATTTTCATTTGATCATATTTTTTTCAAATTACTCCTCTTCTTTCCATTATGGCGCAAAGGTACAAAGAATTTAAAAAAATAAAAATTTTTTTCGATTTTTTCCACAAACACAATATACATAAAAATAAAAATCTTTTTTAAATAAAAAATGATGATGATGATACGGGGTGAATTTAGATAAAAATAATAGGAAAAATGTCGTAGGTATAGATATAGAAGTTTATCACCAGTTATTAACGTATCAATGGTATTATAATATAATGATTTATAGTCTATTACCGAGGTTATTCACTAAAAGTGGAAAAGTTGTTATCAGTTTTTTATTTTCTATAAAAAAAGTCTCTAAAAATTCACCAAACCACCTTATAAAAGGTTGATAACTCTTAGTAAATAAATTTGTTTTTTTCCTTGTGTAGCTTGTATATACGGGAAAAAGAAAATGGGCAAATTTTTTTCTTATTTTTCTATTGTAAATTTATCAACAAAACTCACTTTTTTTAGAGCACTTGATAATGAGTATTTTTCCTAAAAGAAATAAACAAACATGTTTATAATACTCAATTTTTCTATGATTAAGGTTCAATACCTATCCCCTACCCCTACCTACAGTTGTCAGTACTTGCTTGATTTCCCTACATAGAAGGGTGAATTTGGATTCTTTTCTATACTCCCTATTACCAAGCTAAAACTATTAACAACAAATTAAATGTTAAATCTTATTATTTTTTTCAAAAATAAGTTACTTTTGCCCCGTGAAATAACTAACAAAAAAATTAGAGTCTTATGAAAAGAATATTTGTAATGGCTGTAGCCATGGTATCCTTTGGCAAGTTGTGATAAATCAAAGGTAGAGAATACGGTGATTAATAAGTATTATGACAAGATCAACACTGATACTAATACCCGACAAGCTACCCTTACCCTAAAGGATTATCTTCTCACTGCAGGGTATGATAGAAATAATGATGGTATCATGCAGGATAGTGAATTAGCCCAAATTGAGACACTTATGGCTGCGGATAAGAATATCACCTCCTTGGAAGGATTGGAAAAAATGCTCACCCTGAAAAAGCAGATCTCTCTAATAACAAGATAGAAACTGCTACTATTAGGAATAGTACCTTGGAAGAGCTGAACCTAAGTGGTAACAAGCTCGTTAAGCTCGATATATCTCGTGCTCCAAGGCTGACAGACAAGCTCGATATTCGAGGCAATACGAACCTCAATTGTGTACAAGTAGAAATAGTACAACTTACTGAACTTTAGAAGAGCCAGCAATTTCAAAACTGATAAGGGAATCAGTATATTATCAACTACTTGTAATTAAAAGTTAAACATTGGTTAAAAATATAGTGTATTCAGGGAAAAATCAGTACCTTTGCACTGTTTCATAATATTGGAATTTATTGGTTAAAAAAGGAATTGCCTCGCAAGAGGCAATTTTTATGTCCTATACTCATCTTTATTAAGATTAATAGTGAAAAATAATTATTATTTATTGATAATTAGCTATTATTTCGTAACTTTGCCTTTCCAAATAAATCCATTATGAACATCCGGTTGTTATTGCTGCTAAGTAATTTTTCTCTGTAGCTGCTCTTTTGGGCAAGCACAGGACAGTTTGTTACAGTTACTCCAGCGCCAAGTAAAGGGAGCTAAAAGTACAGCGCAGTCAAGATTCGCTAAAAGGTGAATGTGCTAAGCCAAGAGCTACAAGCCTTATTACTTTTTGGATACCAAGCATGTGGATACTTCTAAGGATTCTCTCTATAAAAACAGCGTCAGGAAGAAATCAAGCGTATCTACTCCAAAGCCAATGGAGCTCCTGTGTGTCTGGAAAAAGGATACGCTCTATACTGTGTATACAAGTTTAGGACTCAATTCACCTTTGGAGCGATCCGAATATACAGAAAAAAACTACAAAAATTAGTAAAATTCCCCACTTTTAAGCAAGATTCTCTCAAAATACAATCTCATGATAACCTACTGATGATCACCTACCAAGGGAATGGATACAAGCAGTAAGTGAGGAAGATGCTATCATGGCACACCTCTCTCAAGAAGAATTGGCAAAAATCTCTTCAAAGGGATATTCTTAGGGCAGTGACTCATTATAGGGATGAGCATAGTATGCAGAAAAAAACTCATGCGCATAGGAGATTGGTATTGCTGAGTTATAGCTATTGCGACTTTCTTCTGTCTATTAAATTTCCTTTTTAGAAAACTAGAAAAACAAATTCTTAAAAAAAGATTATTTGAGAATGGGATAAAAAGTAAAAAAATTACCAGATATTGAATAAGGAGAAAATAAACTATATTCTTACTCGTATTCTTTTTTCTAGTAAAAGCTTATTATCTTTTTTCATTGTTATATTCTTAAGTATATCTGTGGCGCTGAAGTTATTCCCCTCTACTCAGCTCTGGGCAGAGAGGTTACTAAATCTTATTTTGGATCCACTAAGTCAAGTAGGCAATGCCATAGTGAATTATTTGCCTAACTTAGTTATTATAGGAATTATAGCGCTGATAGCTCGCTTGGTGCTGAACCTTATGCGATACTTTCTCTATGAGATAGAGCGAGGAGCACTCAAGATAAAAAGGATTCTATAAGGAATGGGCAAAGCCTACTTATAAAATGGTTAGGATACTCTTCTTGTGTTTTATTTTTTATAGTAATATTTCCTTACCTTCCAGGATCAGGATCATCCGCTTTTCAGGGAGTATCTATTTTCTTGGGGCTACTTATTTCCCTGGGTTCCTCCTCTACTATATCTAATGGAATGGCGGGGATATTCATTACCTATATGCGTGCCTTTCGGGAGAATGATTGGATTAAGGTAGGCGATTATATAGGAATGGTTATACATAAAGATAGCTTAGTTACTCGCCTAAAAACTATTAATAATGAAGAGGTTACCGTACCTAATTCTATGATACTTTCTTCTTCCACGATGAACTTTTTTTCTTCTATGGGACGTACCAATGGATTGGTGGTCACTACCCAAGTGAAAGTACGCTATGATGCTCGCTTGGAGGAGGTCGATGCGACTCTTATTGCCGCTGCACAGGCTACCAAGGGCGTAACAGATAAGATAACTCCTTATATATACCATATCTCCCTCAATGAACTTAATGCTACCTATGAGATCAATGCGGTAACCTTTTGAACCACAGAATATGTATATCATCAAGTCCGATCTTATCAAGAATATTTATAATGCCTTTAGAGAGCGAAATATAGAACTCACTTCTATAGAATATGTAGAACTAAGAAAATATGAAAAAGTATAGTATTCTTTTATCCCTTTTTATTATTCTCTTGTAGAGAAAAATACTCCTAATACGGATAGTGTAGATCCAAATAGTGTAGTTATGGAAGAACAAATAAATTCTTCTATAGATACAACTGTTTTGGTAAAAAAATTTCAGAAGTCAATTGTTACCTGATAAAGAACTAAGTCTTGATCACTATTACAATGATGTTGTTTTGATTAAAAAAATCACTCCTACTACTTTAACCGTTGAAAAGAATGGAAAAGAAACAAGTTTTTCCTGTAAAAGCTGAAAGTATGACCTATATGGACTTTGACTATTCAGTGGGACAATATGTAGTTATACGATGGAAAATAATTATAGACAATGGAAAAAAATAACTGAAGTTCTTGAAAATATAGGGAAATTCAATAGAAGTAGTAATTTACGAAGAGATCAAGTACTTGAAATAGGAAAAAAATATACAAGGATACAGTTGTTTTTTTAGAAAATATTACAGATTATGATTATTTCTTTTTTTCTTAGTTTCTAAAAGAAAAGGATACTGCCAGAATTATTTACTATGATGATGAAATTCCTTTCCGAAAAAGGAGATACAATAGCACTCCAATGGAAAAATGGATAGTATAGATATAGCAGGAGAAGGTATCTTGAGTTTTTGAAGAATGGTATGTATCAGGTAAAAAAATAGGTCATAAAACTAAAAAAATAAAAGGTGGCATATATTCATTCCTATAATTGCGTAACTCCCTTAGGGATTACAGTACGTGAAAAATGTAGAAGCTCTTTTGCAGGGGCAGGTAGGCATACAGTTTTACTCTCATTATGAGAGTTTTTCGGATATATATCTTTCAAAAATCTCCATGGACACTATAGAGGATTCTTTTCCCTATATCAGTGCTACTGAGCAGCTTTCTTTTGGAGAAGATGCTTCTTTTTGGCAGCGGTACCTCTGTTGCCTACGATACGCATTACAGAGAATACGGCTTTTATCCTCTCACGACCAAGGGAAATATATCCCAGCTGAACAGCCAGATGGATAGGAGCATCTCCCCTACTTGACACGCTTGGCCAAGAGTATCGCAGGTCTTTTGGGGATACGCTCAGAACCCATAGTGGTGTCCAATGCCTGTGTATCGGGGGTCATGGCTCTTTCGGTAGCGGATAGGTTGCTCGAGAGTGGACAGTATGACAATGCCCTTGTAGTGGCTGCAGATGAGATTTCCTCCTTTGTCCTCTCAGGCTTTTCAGTCCTTTCCAAGCTGTCAGCCCCAAGCCTTGCCGTCCTTATGACAAGGCACGTGATGGAATTACTCTTGGCGAGGCCGCTGCTGCTTTTTTTCTTTCCATGAATCCTATGGGAGCTTCCGCACAGATCTTTGGGAGTAGTTCTATCAATGATGCTAACCATATCTCAGGCCCCTCAAGAACGGGAGAAGGGCTATACCTGAGTGTATGCAAGGCTTTGGCACAAGCAGGGATTACCCCTGAGCAGTTACAACTGATCAATGCTCATGGTACAGGCACCCTCTATAATGATGAGATGGAGCCATTGCCTTCTCCCGAGCAGGTTTATTGGGAGTGCCTATCAATAGCTACAAAGGCTATTTTGGGCATACCTTAGGGGTTTCAGGACTCTTGGAAACGCTACTGACTATCGCTCTTTTCCAAAAGAGGAAAAACTCTTGCAGAGCAAAGGATACACCACCTTGGGTGTGTCCCAACCTATTCATGTCATAGAACAAACACAAGAGGCTGTAGTGACTCATTTTCTCAAAACCGCCTCCGGTTTCGGAGGAAGTAATACCGCTATGGTAGTGCGTATGAGGGCATGATACTTCTGAGTAGCTGCCAAGATAGTAATAGCCTTGGCCTGCCCTATTCCCTTGAAGGCTTGGAGCTGCTGAAGGGTCTGCTTGCCCAAGGCTGTTGGGGCTATTACTACCGAAGAGAGAATCCGCTGGCTTAGAACTACCCCGCACTTTCATGGGTTGTGCCCGAACCGATAAGAATCGCCAAGAGCTCGGCATTGCTCAGTACCGCTTTGCCCTGCGCCATCATCTTTTCGCGCGGCTTGTCCGTATCCGCCTAATCCTTTAATGGCCATATACCCAGTAGGGCTATTATGCTTAGTCATAGTATCGTTTTAGTTATCTATTTTATCAGAACAAAGTCATCGAAAAATATGAAGACTATCATGAGAAATGCAGAAAAAAGTGTGTTTTCATTTTTATGTTAATAACTTTTTCCAAAAATAGTTTTTCAGAAGAAGAAAATAGAGATTTGTAACAAACTAAAAATCAATTATTTGTAAGTATATAGGAGAAAAAGCAGTCAAAATCACATTGTTAATAAAAATCATTGAAAATTAGCGAATTGCGTTTTTGTTAATTAGGAAAAAAAGTTTGTACCTTTGCCCTCGCTTAAAAATATTTTATAAATGCCAACAATTTCACAATTAGTACGAAAAGGAAGAGCTAAAATAGCCAAGAAGAGTAAATCGGCTGCTTTGGATTCATGTCCTCAACGTCGTGGCGTATGTACACGTGTGTACACCACTACTCCTAAGAAACCAAACTCAGCTATGCGTAAAGTAGCGCGTGTGCGTTTGACCAATGGGAATGAGGTGAACGCTTACATCCCAGGAGAAGGACACAACCTCCAAGAGCACTCGATAGTATTGGTAAGAGGCGGAAGAGTAAAAAGATTTACCAGGGTACGTTACCACATCGTACGTGGTGCACTGGATACTGCTGGGGTAAATGGAAGAACCCAAAGACGCTCTAAGTATGGAGCAAAACGCCCTAAACCAGGACAAGCAGCTGCAGCACCAGCTAAAGGAAAGAAAAAGTAAATTTTTTTAAAAACCGTCTAAAAAGAATCAAATGAGAAAGAGACAAGCTAAAAAAGACCTCTTTTACCAGATGCAAAATATAATGACCAGTTGGTTACTCGCTTTGTGAATAACCTAATGTGGGATGGTAAAAAGTCAGTGGCTTTTAAGATTTTCTATGATGCTATTGATATCGTAGAACAAAAAGAAAAATAATGAGGAAAAAAACGGCTTTGGAAGTGTGGAAAGATGCCCTCCAATGTAATGCCTCATGTGGAAGTACGTTCTCGCCGTGTAGGGGGAGCTACTTTCCAAATCCCTATGCAAATACGCCCAGACCGCAAAGTGTCTATGGCTATGAAAGTGGCTTATTGGCTATGCTCGCAAGCGCAATGAAAAAGTCAATGGCTCAGAAATTGGCAGGTGAAATCCTTTCCGCTGCCAAAGAAGAAGGTGCCGCTGTAAAGAAAAAAATGGATACACATAAGATGGCAGAAGCCAACAAGGCATTCTCTCACTTTTAGATTTTTAATTTGTGGTAGTATGAGTAGAGATTTAAAATATACAAGAAACATTGGTATTGCCGCTCACATTGATGCTGGGTAAAACTACTACCACTGAGCGTATCCTTTTTCTATACAGGTAAAACGCACAAAATAGGGGAAGTACACGATGGTGCTTCTACTATGGACTGGATGGAACAAGAAGCAGAACGCGGGATCACTATCCAATCGGCTGCTACCACTTGTAAAGTGGAACTTCCCTACAGAAAATGGAAAACCTACAGCCGATGCTAAGGAATATCACTTCAACATTATCGATACCCCAGGCCACGTGGACTTTACCGTGAGGTAAACCGCTCTCTTCGTGTATTGGACGGTTTGGTGTTCCTCTTTTCTGCTGTAGATGGGGTAGAACCTCAGTCCGAAACTAACTGGCGCCTTGCGGACAACTATAAAGTGCCTCGTATGGGATTTGTCAACAAAATGGACCGTCAAGGTTCTGACTTCCTTAAGGTATGCCAACAGGTGAAAGATATGCTTAAATCCAATGCCGTGCCTATCGTACTTCCTATAGGGGAAGAAGCTGATTTCAAAGGTGTGGTGGATTTGATCAAAAACCGTGCTATTATATGGCATGATGAAACTCAAGGAGCTACTTTTCGACATCGTAGACATCCCTGAAGATATGAAAGCCGATGTTGCCAAATATCGTGCACAACTTATCGAAGAGGTAGCTGGATATGACGAAGGTCTTTTTGGAGAAATTCATGGAAGACGAAAACTCTATCACTGAAGAAGAAGTACACAAAGCACTTCGCGCAGCAGTAATGGATATGGCTATCATCCCTATGACTTGTGGTTCTTCTTTCAAGAACAAGGGAGTACAGTTCATGCTCGATGCTGTATGCCGCTACTTACCTTCTCCACTTGACAAAGAAGCTATCGAAGGGACTAACCCTGAGACAGGAGAGCCTGCTCTTCGCAAGCCTTCAGTAGATGCGCCTTTCGCTGCCTTGGCATTTCAAGATTGCTACTGACCCTTATGTAGGGCGCTTTGGCTTTCTTCCGTGCTTATTCAGGACACTTGGATGCAGGTTCTTATGTATTGAACACTCGTTCAGAAAGCAAAGAACGTATCTCTCGTATCTACCAGATGCACGCTAATAAGCAAAATCCTATCGAATATATAGAAGCAGGTGATATCGGAGCTGCAGTAGGGTTCAAGGATATCAAAACAGGGATACCCTTTGTGATGAGAAATATCCTATCGTACTAGAAAGTATGGTGTTCCCTGACCCTGTAATCGGTATCGCAGTAGAACCTAAGACTAAGGCCGACGTGGACAAATTGGGTATGGCTCTGGCAAAACTCGCTGAAGAAGACCCAACTTTCCAAGTAAAAACAGACCAAGCTTCAGGACAGACTATTATCTCTGGTATGGGGAACTTCACTTGGATATCATCGTAGACCGCTTAAAACGTGAGTTCAAGGTAGAAGTAAACCAAGGAGAACCTCAGGTAGAGTACAAAGAAGCTATCACTGGTAAGGCTGATCACCGTGAAGTCTACAAGAAACAAACAGGGGGTCGTGGTAAGTTTGCCGATATCGTCTTTACTATGGAACCTGCTGAAGAAGGTAAAACCGGATTAGAATTTATCAATGAAATCAAGGGAGGTAACATTCCAAAAGAATATATCCCTTCTATCGAAAAAAAGGTTTCAAAAGATGCTATGAAGAATGGACCTTTGGCTGGCTTTCGAAATGGATGCTATGAAGATTACCCTTAAGGATGGTTCTTTCCACCCTGTGGATTCCGATTCATTGTCCTTCGAATTGGCTGCTAAGCTTGGTTACAAAGAGGCTGCTCGTGCTGCCAAAGCCGTGCTTATGGAACCCTATCATGAAGCTTGAAGTAATCACTCCAGAAGAAAACATGGGGGACATCGTAGGAGACCTTAACCGTCGCCGTGGTCAGGTAAATGACATGGGGGATAGAAATGGAGCTAAGGTGATCAAAGCCAACGTACCACTTTCTGAAATGTTCGGTTATGTAACCACTCTTAGAACCCTTTCATCAGGGCGTGCTACTTCTACTATGGAGTTCTCTCACTATGCAGAGACACCTTCTAATATTTCTGAAGAAGTGATCAAAAAAAGCAAGAGGTAATTAATTTTGTAAAGAAATGAGTCAAAAAAATAAGAATAAAATTAAAATCATACGATCATAACTTGGTGGATAAAGTCTGCTGAGAAAAATCGTAAAAAAACAGTGAAATCAACAGGAGCTGGAGTAGTAGGACCTATTCCACTTCCTACTCACAAAAAGTTATTTACGGTACTTCGTTCTCCACACGTGAATAAGAAAGCGAGAGAACAGTTCCAATTGAGCTCTTACAAGCGCCTATTGGATATCTACAGTTCTTCTCCTAAAACTATTGACGCTCTTATGAAGCTTGAGCTTCCCTAGCGGAGTAGAAGTAGAGATCAAAGTGTGATAAAAAGCAAAACGGAAGATTTGCTTGACTTGTCCCAAAACAATAGCGTGAGGGAAAAAAACGGTATAACAAGTGATATTCAGGGTTGAAATATTTGACCCTGAATTTCAGATTGTAAAATTGGGATTATTTCACAATAGAAGTTTTTCCTGATTTTGCGTAAAGAAAAATAAGTTCAAATTAAATTTTATTATATGTCTGGGTTAATTGGAAAAAGTAGGCATGACCAGCATTTTTTTGATGAGAATGGAAAGAATATCCCATGTACCATCATCGAAGCAGGACCATGCGTAGTTACCCAAGTCAGAACCAAAAGAGGTTGACGGGTATGAAGCTCTTCAGCTTGGTTTCGATGACAAAAAGGAGAAACATACTTCAAAAAGCAGCAGCTGGGCACTTTTGCCAAAGCAGGGCGTTACTCCTAAAAAAGAAACTTGTCGAGTTCCAAGGCTTTGAGAGCACTTACAAATTAGGCGATACAATTACTGCCGAATTTTTTTGTAGAAGGTGAGTTTGTGGACGTGACAGGTACTTCCAAAGGGAAAGGATTCCAAGGGGTAGTACGCCGCCACGGTTTCGGTGGGGTAGGTCAGTCTACTCACGGTCAGCATAACCGACTCAGAGCACCTGGTTCTGTAGGAGCCTCTTCTTACCCTTCTCGCGTATTCAAAGGAATGCGTATGGCAGGACGTATGGGAGCTGAAAAAAGTAACAGTACAAAACCTAAAAAGTGTTGAAAGTGATTCCTGAAAAGAACCTTATTATCCTCAAAAGGATGTGTTCCAGGTCACAAAAATGCTTATGTAACGATTCATAAATAATGGAAGTAGCAGTAGTAAATATACAAGGAAAAGAAACAGGAAGAAAAGGTAACCCTTTCTGAGGCTGTTTTCGGGATTGAGCCTAATAATCACACCATTTATTTGGATATCAAACAATACTTGGCCAATCAGCGACAAGGAACTCACAAGTCCAAAGAGCGTAACGAAGTAGCAGGAAGTACTCGTAAGATCAAAAAAACAAAAAAAGGTACAGGTACTGCTCGTGCAGGTAGCGTGAAATCTCCTGTTTTCGTAGGTGGTGGACGCATATTTCGGACCTCGCCCTAAGGACTATACTCAAAAACTTAACAAAAAGGTAAAACGCTTAGCTCGCCGTTCTATCCTAAGCCAAAAAGCACAACAGGGAGCTATTATTGTATTGGAAGATTTCTCTTTGGAAACTCCTAAAACTAAGGACTTCACTAAGATCTTAGCTGCTTTGGGGATCCAAGATAAAAAATCACTTTTTGTATTGGCGGATACAAATAAAAATGTATATTTGTCCTCTCGCAATATCCCATCTGTAAATACAGTAACAGCTTCAGAACTAAATACTTACGATATTGCCAATGCAAAAAAACTGTAGTATTGTTGGAGAGCTCAGTAGAGGTGATTCAGTCAAATTTTAACAAAAGTAAGATTATGAGTATATTGATAAAACCAATCATTACAGAGAAAGCCACTAATGATAGCGAAGTGAATAATCGTTATACCTTTTTCTGTAGATAAAAAGGCTAACAAGATTCAAATCAAAAACAAAGCGGTAGAAGAGGCTTATGGAGTTACTGTTGAGAAAGTACGTACTCTTAATTATGCACCAAAGCGTTCTGTTCGTTATACTAAAAATGGCTTACAACTTTCACAAACTAATGCAGTAAAGAAAGCTGTAGTGACTGTAAAAGAAGGAGAAATCATAGATTTTTATAACACTATTTAAAAAGACCTTATGTCAGTAAGAAAATTGAAAACCCACGACTCCGGGTCAGCGTTTTAGAGTGGTAAATAATTACGATGCGATTACCACTGATAAGCCGGAAAAAGAGCTTGCTCGTTCCGTTAAAAAAAGACCGAGGGGTAGAAACAACCAAGGGAAGATGACCATGCGCTACATAGGTGGTGGTCACAAGAAAAAGTATCGTATCATTGACTTCAAAAAGAAACAAATTCGGTGTAGAAGCTACCGTTGTTTTCTATTGAGTATGACCCAAACAGAACAGCCTTCATCGCGCTAGTTCAGTACACTGACGGAGAAAAACGCTATATCATTGCTCCAGCAGGATTGAAGGTAGGTCAGGTGATTATCTCTGGAGACAATGTAGCTCCTGAAGTAGGTAACGCTATGCCACTGGCTCAGATCCCTCTAGGAACTGTAATCAGCAATATAGAGCTTCGTCCAGGACAAGGAGCTATCATGGCTCGCTCAGCTGGAACTTTCGCGCAGCTTATGGCTAAAGAAGGTAAGTATGCTACTGTCAAATTGCCTTCAGGAGAGACCCGCATGATTTTTGCTCACTTGTTTAGCAACTATCGGCGCTGTATCGAACTCCGACCATCAGTTGGTACTTTCTGGTAAAAGCAGGTCGCTCTCGCTGGCTCGGTCGTCGTCCTCGTACACGTGCTGTAGTAATGAACCCAGTAGATCACCCCATGGGTGGTGGTGAAGGACGCGCCTCAGGAGGTCATCCTCGCTCTCGTAGGGTATCCCTGCCAAAGGTTACAGAACTCGTTCTAAAACCAAGGCTAGTAATAAGTATATTGTAGAACGTAGAAAGAAATAAGTAAGATATGGCTCGTTCATTAAAAAGGTCCTTATGTTCATTATGCCTTGGAGAAAAAAAGTACTCCAAAAATAAGGAAACAGGAAAGAAAACCATTATCAAAACATGGTCAAGAGCATCTATGATTACTCCTGATTTCGTAGGAGAAACTATCTGCAGTGCACAACGGAAAACAATTCGTTCCTGTATATGTTACTGAAAACATGGTAGGACATAAGTTAGGAGAATTTGCCCCTACTCGTTCTTTTAGAGGACACGCAGGTGCAAAGAATAAAGGTAAAAAATAAAAGCTATGGGAGTTCGTAAAGAGAAAAAGCAATAGAGATTAAAGAAGCGAAACGAAGTGTGGCTTTTTGCTAAATTGAATAATTGCCCTACATCGCCTCGTAAAGATGCGCTTGGTAGCTGATTTGGTTCGTGGTATTTCTGTAGAAAAAGCACTAGCTATTCTAAAGTTCAACCAAAAAGAAGCAGCAACCTCCTTGATAAACTATTACTTTCAGCTATTGAAAACTGGAAAGTTAAAAACGAAGGGGCAGATATCGAAGCTGCTACAAGTATTCATTAAGGAAATCCGTGTAGATGGGGTGCGATGCTCAAAAGACTTCGCCCAGCTCCTCAAGGAAGAGCACACAGAATTCGCAAACGTTCCAATCACGTAACTATCGTATTAGGAGCTAAAAATAACACTGAAAGCTAAGATAAAAGTATGGGACAAAAACAAATCCAATAGGAATCGCCTTGGAATTATCAGAGGATGGGAATCCAACTGGTACGGAGGAAATGACTACGGAGACAAATTGGCTGAGGATGACAAAATCAGAAAATATGTGCATACTCGTTTTGGCTAAAAGCTAGTGTTTCTCGCGTAATTATTGAAAGAACTTTGAAGCTTGTAACCGTTACTATCACTACTTCCCGACCAGGAAGCATCATCGGTAAGGGAGGTCAAGAGGTGAGACAAGCTAAGAGAAGAACTTAAGAAAATTACTGGAAAAAGATATTCAAATCAATATCTTTGAAATCAAAAAGACCAGAACTTGACGCTCCGCTTGTGGCAGCAAGTATCGCTCGACAAATCGAGACCGTATCTCCTACCGTCGTGCTATCAAAATGGCTATCGCTGCTACTATGCGCATGAATGCCGAAGGTATCAAAAATCCAAATATCTGGCCGTCTCAATGGTGCTGAAATGGCACGTAACGAAAGCTACAAAGAAGGTCGTATCCCTCTTTCTACTTTCCGCGCCGATATCGATTATGCTACCGACGAAGCTCATACTACTTATGGCCGTATGGGTATCAAGGTTTGGATCATGAAAGGTGAAGTATATGGTAAAAGAGAACTTTCTCCACTAGTAGGGAATGACTAAGAAAAACCTTAACGGTTCTTCTGCTTCCAAAGAGGGAAGTTCTGATGCAAAAACGTGCTCGCCGAAAAAAATAATTTAAATTCAGTCAAGCAATGTTACAACCAAAAGAACAAAAATATCGTAAGGATCAGAAGGGAAGAATGAAAGGTGTTTCTCAGCGAGGACATCAGCTCTCTAACGGAACATTTGGTATCAAATCCTTAGAATCAGCTTTTATTACTGCCCGTCAAATAGAGTCCGCTCGTGTAGCAGCTACTCGTTATATGAAGCGTGAAGGACAGCTTTGGATCAAAAATTTTTCCCAGATAAGCCTATTACCAAAAACCTTTGGAAGTACGTATGGGTAAGGGTAAAGGAGCTGTTGAGTACTGGGTAGCAGTAGTAAAGCCAGGACGTATCCTATTCGAAGTAGGTGGTGTACCTTTTGGAAATTGCCAAAGAAGCCCTTCGCCTTGCCGCTCAGAAGTTACCCGTAACTACTAAGTTCGTTGTAGCGAGAGATTATCAAGATTAATTTTATTAACAATGAAACAGTCAGAAGTTAAAAAAATTTATCAGTCGCTGAGCTCGAGCAAAAGCTCATCGAACTTAAAAATACATATTCAGGGAATGAAAATGGCTCACGCCATTTCTCCAATTGAGAATCCACTAACTATCCGTACTACGCGTAGAGCTATCGCACGTATAGAAAGTGAGCTAACTCGTAGGAAATTACAATAATCATTGTGGCTTAATATGGAAAAGAGAAATATCAGAAAAGAAAGAATAGGGATAGTTACCAGCAACAAAATGGACAAATCCATTGTGGTATCTGTAGTAAAACGTGTAAAACACCTATGTACGGAAAAATTCATAGTACAAACCAAAAGTTTGTTGCACACGATGAAAAATGACTGCAACATCAGGGGATACCGTGCGCATTATGGAAACACGTCCACTTAGCAAAACTAAGTGCTGGCGTTTAGTAGAAATCATAGAAAGAGCGAAGTAATTATGGTACAACAAGAATCAAGATTAAAAAGTAGCAGATAATACCCGGAGCCAAAGAAGTTTTGACTATCCGTGTACTTGAGGAACTAAGCGCCGCTATGCTTCTGTAGGTGACAAAAGTGTGGTTACTATCAAAGAAGCCACTCCTAACGGAACTGTAAAAAGGCCAAGTATCCACCGCTGTAGTGGTAAGAACCAAAAAAGAAGTAAGACGCCAAGATGGTTCTTACATCCGTTTTGATGAAAAATGCTTGCGTACTACTCAACGCTGCTGGTGAAATGAGAGGTACCCGTGTCTTCGGCCCTGTAGCACGCGAACTCCGTGACAAGCAGTTTATGAAAATTGTGTCATTAGCACCCTGAGGTGCTTTAATATCTGTCCGATAATGATAAAGCTAAAAAAATTAAAGCAGGCGATACCGTGCAAGTAATCGCTGGTGACCACAAAAGGGGAAAAAGGTAAAGTACTCAAAGTGGATCGCGAAAAATAGAGCTATCGTGGAAGGTGTGAACTTAGTATCTAAACATACCAAACCCAGTGCACAAAACCCTCAGGGAGGGCATCATCAAAAAGAAGCTCTATTCATATCTCTAACCTCTCTTTTAGACCCTAAAACAGGAGAAATTACTCGCGTAGGATATGAACAACGTGATGGTAAAAAGTAAGAATTTCTAAAAATCAAAACAAGTAGTGTAATTATGACATATATACCTCGACTTAAAGAGGAATATAAGGAGCGCATAATTGCAGCTCTTAAGGAAGAATTTGGTTACAAAAATGTAATGCAAGTTCCTAAACTTGAAAAAATCGTAGTAAGCCGCATGGGTAGGCTCTGCTGTTGCTGACAAAAAGCAAATAGAGTATGCCGTAGAGGAAATCACTAAGATTACCGGTCAGAAAGCCGTCGCTACTACTTCCAAAAAGGACGTGGCTTCTTTTTAAGCTCCGCCGTGGTATGTCCATCGGAGCTAAAGTAACTCTCCGTGGAGAACGTATGTATGAGTTCCTCGATAGGCTCATCACCACTGCACTTCCTCGTGTAAGGGATTTCCAAGGAATCAAGGCTACAGGATTTGACGGACGTGGCAACTATAACTTAGGTATCACCGAACAGATTATCTTCCCTGAGATTGATATTGATAAAATCAACAAAATCGCAGGTTTTCGATATTACCTTCGTTACTTCTGCTCCTACCGACAAAGAAGCAAAATCATTATTAACCGAATTAGGATTACCTTTTAAAAAAAGAATTAATATGGCGAAAAGAATCAATGAAAGCTCGTGAAGTCAAAAGAGCTAAATTGGTAGCAAAATATGCTGAAAAACAGCAAAGCTCTTAAGGAAGCTGGTGACTATGAAGCATTGCAAAAACTACCTAAAAATGCATCTCCTGTACGCTTGCACAATCGCTGCAAACTCACAGGGTCGCCCTAAAGGATATATGCGCACATTTGGGATCTCTCGTGTGCTCTTCCGTGAAATGGCAAACAAAGGACTTATTCCGGGTGTAAAAAGCAAGTTGGTAATTAAATAAGAAAAGTTATGTACACAGACCCAATCGCGGACTATTTGACTAGAATTCGCAACGCCAGTAGTGCAGGGCACCGAGTAGTAGAAATCCTTCTTCAAACCTTAAAAAGGAGATTACCAAAAGTCCTTTTTGACCAAGGGTATATCCTTAGCTACAAGTTTGAAGAAAATGATGTACAAGGTACTATCAAAATAGCCCTCAAATACGATAAAGAAACCAAAGAACCTGTTATCAGAAAAATTATACGTGTAAGTACCCCAGGACTTCGTAAGTATGTAGAGGGCTAGCAAGCTTCCTCGTGTATTGAACGGACTTGGTATCACTATCGTTTCTACCTCTAAGGGTGTTATGACTGGAAAAACAAGCCAGAGCTCTTAACATAGGTGGAGAAGTAATTTGTAATGTTTACTAAAAATAGACTTAAAAAAATGTCAAGAATAGGTAAAGCTCCCATCAGTATTCCTCAAGGAGTGACAATTACTATCAAAGAAAATATTGTTACTGTAAAAGGAAAAACTCGGCGAATTAACCCAAGTGGTTAAAGACGTTGCTGTAAAGCAAGAAGATGGACAACTCATAGTGGAAAGACAATTAGATACTAAGCAAGGTAATGCGCTACATGGTCTTTATCGTGCCCTACTTCACAATATGGTCGTAGGAGTATCTGAAGGTTTTACCAAAGAGTTAGAACTTGTAGGGGTAGGTTACCGTGCTACTAACCAAGGTCAAAAACTTGACCTTGCGCTCGGTTTCTCCTCACAATATCCTCATGGAACTCCCTCAAGAGTTAAAAGTAGAAACTATCAACGAGAAAGGTAAGAATCCCTATCATTAAAGCTTACCTCTCATGATAAACAATTATTAGGACAAGTAGCAGCTAAGATTCGTTCTTTCCGCAAGCCAGAACCTTACAAAGGAAAAGGTGTCAAGTTTGTAGGTGAAGAACTCAGAAGAAAAAGCAGGTAAATCAGCTTAAAAAGTAACATAATGGCATTATCAAAAATAGAAAGAAGACAACGTATTAAGTTCAGAATCAAAAAAATAGTTTCTGGAACTGCTCAAAAACCTCGTTTGGTTGTTTTTAGAAGCAATAGTGAAAATCTATGCACAGATCATCGATGATACCAAAAGGTGTTACTCTAGTAGCAGCCTCTTCTCGTGATAAAGATCTAAAGGCAACTGGTACCAAAACTGAAAAAAGCTAAACAGGTAGGTCAAGCTATCGCTAAAAAGCTTTGGCAGCTGGTATCGAATCTATCTCTTTGACCGAGGTGGCTATTTGTATCACGGACGTGTAAAATCCTTAGCAGAAGGAGCTAGAGAAGGCGGACTTAAATTCTAAGAAACTATGTATCAGAACTATAAAAATGTAGAATATGTAAAACCAAGCGGATTGGAACTTAAGGATCGCTTGGTGGGCGTACAACGCGTAACTAAGGTTACCAAAGGAGGACGTGCTTTCGGATTCTCTGCTATTGTAGTGGTAGGAGATGAAAATGGCGTAGTAGGACAAGGACTCGGAAAGTCTAAAAGAGGTTTCTGAGGCTATTGCCAAAGCGGTGGAAGATGCTAAGAAAAACTTAGTTCGTATCCCCCTAAATGGTACTACACTTCCTCACGAACAAAAAGGAAAATTCGGCGGAGCTCGTGTATATCTCCAACCTGCCGCAGAAGGTACCGGAGTAATTGCCGGTGGAGTAGTACGTGCCGTGTTGGAATCTTAGGAGTACATAACGTACTCTCTAAATCTCAAGGATCTTCTAACCCTCACAATGTGGTAAAAGCTACTTTCGATGCTTTGCTTAGGGCTCAGAAGTGCTAAAACCATTGCTCAGCAACGTGGTATTTCCTTGGATAAAAATGTTTAAAGGTTAAAAAGCATTCTCATGGCAAAGAAAATTATCGTAACACAGACTCGTAGTAGCATAAAAGCGTGCTAAAACCCAAAAAAACTTACCCCTTATCTCTTTAGGCTTGGGAACTATTGGGAAATCCGTAACGCATGAGGCTACCCCAAGTATCTTGGGAATGATTAATAAAGTAGAACACTTAGTTTCTGTACAAGAAGCATAATAAACAAAGTAGCATTTAATTATGAATTTAAGTAATTTGAAACCTGCACAAGGTTCAGTACACAAAGATGGGAAGCGCGTAGGTAGAGGTCAAGGTTCTGGTAAAGGTGGAACCTCCACTCGTGGTCACAAAGGAGCTAAATCTCGCTCTGGATTCTCTACTAAAATTGGCTTTGAAGGGGGACAAATGCCTCTTCAACGTCGCGTACCAAAATTTGGTTTCAAAAACTTCAACCGTAAGGAATATACTGGTATCAACCTCGGAAAACTACAAGAATTGGTAGACAAGGGTGTGGTTACCGATACGATCAATCTTGATATCCTCGTGGAAAACCGCTTGGCTAATAAGAATGACTTGGTTAAAAATCCTTGGCGGAGGAGAGTTGAAAGCAAAACTTAAGATCTCTGTTCATAAGTTCACTGCTAGCGCTAAAGCTGCTGTGGAAAAATTAGGCGGAGAAGCTATAACGCTCTAATAAATGATATCTTATGAAGAAGTTTATAGAGACCTTAACAAATGTCTGGAAAATAGAGGAGCTTCGTAATCGTATCATCCTTACTATTGGGATTTTGTTAGTGTACCGCTTTGGGGCACATATCATTCTCCCTGGGATTGATGCCAAGCAACTAAGTAGCCTTACTCAGAAGACTTCAGAGGGAGGATTGTTAGATATTCTTAATGCTTTCACTGGAGGGGCTTTTGCTAAGGCCTCTGTATTTGCTTTGGGAATTATGCCTTACATCTCTGCCTCTATCGTGGTGCAGCTCATGGGAATTGCTATCCCTTATTTGCAAAAACTACAACAAGAAGGGGAGAGTGGCCGTAGGCGTATCAATCAGATTACTCGCTGGCTTACCATTGCCATTTGTATAGTACAAGCTCCTGCTTACCTGTACTCCATCAGTGCTTTAGGGGTGCCTGAACAGGCCTTTATCCAAGGAAAAGGATTAGGCTTTATCATCCCTTCTGTTATTATCTTGGTGACAGGAACTATCTTCGCGATGTGGCTCGGTGAGAAAAATCACTGATAAGGGAGTGGGCAACGGTATTTCCTTACTCATTATGGTGGGGATTATCGCTCGTATGCCCTCACGCTTTCTTCGGTGAGATGAATAGGGTTCACAGTCCTATGATTGTTATTGTAGAGATTCTTCTATGGCTCTTGGTGATCTTAGGTTGTATTTTTCCTTACTTTGGCCGTGCGTCAGATTCCTGTGCAGTATGCCAGAAGAACTACCGGGGGTCAGGTGGAGAAGAATATCTTCGGTGCCAGACAGTATATTCCCCTTAAGCTCAACTCTGCAGGGTGATGCCTATCATCTTTGCACAAGCGATCATGTTCGTTCCCGCTGCTTTGGCAGGACTTTCTAAGTCCGATTGGGCTCTTAGCATCCAGAATGCTTTCCGTTCACCTTTTGAATTTTGGTACAATGTCCTCTTTGGCTTTCTCATTATTATCTTTACTTATTTCTATACGGCCATTACCGTACCTAGCAATAAGATGGCTGATGACCTTAAGCGCAACGGAGGCTTCATACCAGGGGTGAAACCAGGGCAAGAGACCAGTGATTATTTGGACAAAATCATGTCGCTCATTACCTTCCCAGGATCTTTATTCTTAGTGGCTATAGCCGTACTTCCTGCCGTAGTGAACAAGTTGCCTTTATTGGAGATCGACCAGCAGTGGGCGCTCTTCTACGAGGGGTACTTCCTTGCTCATCCTTGTAGGGGTAGCTATTGATACTATGCAACAAGTTAATTCATACCTACTCAATCGCCATTACGATGGCCTTATGAAAACAGGTAAAAAGAGAAGATAATGGCAAAGCAAGCAGCAATAGAACAAGATGGAACTATCATAGAGTCTCTCTCTAATGCAATGTTCCGTGTAGAATTGGACAATGGTCATGTGGTGACCGCTCACATCTCTGGGAAAATGCGTATGCACTACATTAAGCTCCTTCCTGGAGATAGGGTAAAGCTCGAGATGACACCTTATGACCTTACCAAGGCACGCATCACTTACCGATATTAATAATATAATTCGTTTTTAAAACAGACAACAGATGAAAGTAAGAGCATCTATTAAAAAAGAAGCCCCTGAGTGCAAGATTGTGCGAAGAAAAGGGGTATTGTACGTAATTAACAAAAAGAATCCGAGATTCAAACAAAGACAAGGATAAATTATGGCACGAATAGCAGGTATTGACCTACCAAAACACAAGAGAGGAGTCATAGGACTTACTTTACATCTTTTGGAATTGGTAGAAGTAGAGCTAAAGAAATTTTGAAAACAGCTCAAGTAGATGAAGACATCAAAGTAAGCGATTGGAACGATGAGCAGATTACTCGTATCCGTGAAGCAGTTTCTTCTTACAAGATAGAAGGTGAATTGCGTTCTGAAGTGCAATTGAACATTAAGCGACTTATGGATATTGGTTGCTATCGTGGTATCCGCCACCGTTCTGGATTGCCTTTGCGCGGTCAAAAAAACGAAGAATAACTCTCGTACAAGAAAAAGGAAAACGAAAAACTGTTGCTAACAAGAAGAAAGCAACTAAATAATAAGTAGCGATATGGCAAAAACAAATACAAAAAGTTACCAAAAACGCAAAGTAGTGATTGAATCTTCTGGAGAAGCTCATATCTCAGCTACTTTCAACAATATCATCATCTCTCTTACTAACAAAAAGGAGATGTGATTTCTTGGTCTTCTGCAGGAAAAATGAAGTTCAGAGGCTCTAAAAAAATACTCCTTATGCAGCTCAGGTAGCTGCCGAAGATGCTGCTAAAACAGCTTTTCGACGCAGGACTTAAAAAGTACGTGTATTCGTAAAAAGGTCCTGGAGTAGGTAGAGAATCTGCCATCCGTAGTATTCATAATGCAGGAATCGAAGTAACTGAAATTATCGACGTTACTCCTCTTCCTCACAACGGATGCCGCCCTCCTAAAAAGACGTAAAAGTATAACAAATGTAACCCTTCAGAGAGAGCCACGATTATCGAAGGACAAGCCTTAATTCATAATCCTCTCTCACTTTAATTTAAAATTGTAAAAATGGCAAGATATACAGGCTCAAAAACTAAAAATCGCTCGTAAGTTTGGTGAAGCGATTTTTCGGAGAAAGATAAGTCTTTTGCTAAAAGAACTATCCTCCTGGACAGCATGGAATAAACCGCAAAAGAGCAAAACGCTCTGAATATGCAATCCAGCTACAAGAAAAACAAAAAGCAAAATATACCTATGGTATCCTTGAACGTCAGTTCCAGAATATGTACGAAAAGGCACGCCGTAGCAAGGGGGTAACCGGTGAGGTGCTCCTTCAGCTCTGCGAAGCACGCTTGGACAATGTAGTATACCGTATGGGTATCGCTCCTTCTCGCCGTGCTGCTCGCCAGCTCGTCTCTCACCGCCATATCACTGTCAATGGAGAAGTCGTGAATATCCTTCTTACTCCTAAAACCTGGTGATATCGTAGGGGTACGCCATAAATCACAATCTCTTACTGTGATTGAAAATTCCTTGGCAAGTAATAGCTCTGTGTACGAATGGATTACCTGGAATCCTGAAAAATTGGAAAGGTACTTTCGTAGCACTCCCTCAGCGTATCCAGATACCTGAAAACATTAAAGAACAGTTAATCGTAGAGTTGTACTCTAAATAATATTAGTCAGCAGTCACATTATGGCATTATTCAATTTTTCAAAAACCAGATAAGGTTATCATGATTGAATCCTCTGCGTTCGAGGGAAAATTTCGAATTTCGACCCCTCGAACCAGGCTATGGACTCACCATCGGTAACGCATTACGAAGAGTAATGCTCTCCTCATAGAGGGCTACGCAATCACTTCGGTTAAAATAGATTCAGTAGAACACGAATTCTCTACCATCACTGGGGTGGTTGAAGATGTTACTGAAATCATTTTTGAACTTGAAGCAAGTGCGTTTCAAACTGCAAACGGAAGGTACTGACCATGAAAAAGGCTTCTATCTCTGTAACCGGTAAGAAACAATTGACTGCGGGTGATTTTCAAAAATTTATAACAGGATTTCAAGTACTTAACACCGATTTGGTTATCTGTAATATGGAACCTGACGTGGCTATCAAAATGGATATCACCATTGATAAGGGTATGGGTTATGTTTCCGCTGAGGAAAATACCAAACCTAATATGCCTGTGGGTACCATCCCTACCGATGCGATCTTTACTCCTATCAAAAATGTAAAAATATAGCATCGAAAACTATCGTGTGGAACAAAAACCGACTATGAAAAGTTGATTTTTTTGAAATCAAAACAGATGGTTCTATCCATCCTAAGGATGCCTTGATGGAAGCAGCTAAGACTCTTATTCATCACTTCATGCTTTTTCTCTGATGAGCGCATCACCATTGAGCCAGAAGAGGTTGTGCAGCCTGAAAGCTATGACGAAGAGTCTCTACATATGCGACAGCTCCTCAAAACCAAGCTGATCGATATGGATCTTTCTGTTCGAGCCCTTAACTGCCTCAAAGCAGCTGAAGTGGATACTTTTAGGGGGATTTGGTTTCTTTCACTAAAACGGACTTGATGAAGTTCCGCAACTTCGGTAAAGTCTCTCACTGAGCTCGATGAGCTGGTAGAAAGCAAAGGACTGACCTTCGGTATGGATCTCAAGATACAAATTGGAGAAAGAGTAATTAATTCTGGTATAATACATTAATTCAACGAAAAATGAGACACGGAGATAAAATAAATAATTTAGGGAAGAACCGCCGCTCATAGAAAATCTATGTTGGCGAATATGGCTTGCTCCTTGATACAGCACAAGCGTATCAACACTACCTTAGCCAAGGCTAAAGCCTTGAAGGTATTTGTAGAGCCTTTGATTACCAAATCTAAAGAGGATACTACGCACAACCGCCGTATCGTATTCAGCCGTTTGCACTAACAAATATGCCGTTACGGAGCTTTTCAAAAATATTTCAGTAAAAGTAGCCAACCGTCCAGGGGATACACTCGTATCGATTAAGCTGGGTAACCGTTTGGGAGACAACGCTGAAATGGCGCTTATCGAATTAGTAGACTACAACGAAGCAGGATACTCTCCTAAAGGGCACTGCCAAGAAGAAATCTACTCGTAGAAGCCGCGGTGGCAAGAAAGCCGCTGCTGAACAAGCTGCTCCTGAGGCTAAAGAAGGAAATTCTTCAGAGGCATAATAATTATTTTAAAACAAAGAAACCGCCCCTTAAAATAAGGGGCGGTTTTTTAGATAATATACCCCTCTGAGGTGTATCTGTAGAGGTTCAATTTATAGTGCCTAATTCTGCTCTAAGTGGGCTATTTCTTGCAGTTCTTACCTATCTTGAGAGACTTTATAGCCCTCCGAAAAAGGGAAAATAAAAACCGCCTCCAAAGCGGAAATGCATATGTCTTTAGCCAACTTTCAGATAAGCTCATGGAGCAATATGAGAAAACGCCTTTTGGAGAAAGATAGCCTAATTGCTTACTTACAACGAGAATTGGAGGAACTGAAAAAGGTAAAAAGTAAAAGGTAAAAGGTAAAAGGGGAAAAGTAACTCAAAACTAATTATATTACAATTTCAAGTTTTGCAAGTTCTGTAACATATTGATTGTTATTTTTGCATAATCCCTAAAAAGCAGTACCTTTGTGGGGTGTATTATAGAAACATTAAAATCTCATGGGAAATATAGCTACAAATTTAGACCAACAAATAGAAAAACTAGAATCAAGAGGAATGTATTTTTGATATAGAAAAGCGAAGGTGAAAGAATTACTCTTGGATATTGGATATTATAGATTAGGGTTTTATTGGTGTCCATTTTTCTGATAAAAATCATATTTTTACAAATAAAACGAAGTTTTCTGATATAATAACTTTATATTATTTGGATGTTGATTTACGTAATGTTCTGATGAAATATATCAATAGAATAGAAATTAGCTTTAGATCAAAAATAATTTATTATGTTTCAAACAAATAAAGATTCTCCTAATTGGTTTGTAGATTCAAAAGTGGTTTCTCAAAAATTTATTGAGAATATAGATAAGTTTATAATCAAGATTTTTATAAGGAATAATAATCCAATTAAGAAAACATCATTCTAAGTATCCTAAGGAAAATTATGCTCCAGCTTGGAAAAACACTTGAATTTTTCTCTTTTTTGGTACAATATTGAAGATATATAAAAGTCTTAATCAAGAAGATATAAAGGAAAAGAATATCTAATATTTATGGAATAAAAAGATTAATAAGTTTATCAGTTTTATGGAAACTATTGTGTTGGTAAGAAACACATGTGCTCATTCATCTGTTTTATTTGACTTTAATACACCAAAGGAATTTCTTCTATCCCGGAAGTTTGTTTTGAAAGAGATAATCATTCTCTATCAGCTTGTATAAAAAGTAATCGCTTATATATTGAGGGAAAATATCTGAATCAAGAAAAAGAGGAGATGCTAAAAAGTATTCATGATATTTTATTTAAGAATATTGATAATCATTCAATTAAGGATATTATACAAAATAAAATGAAAATTAAATTATAATTCTCTTGCTTTCTGTTGGAAAAAGGTTATACCTTTGCAGCCAAAATAGTGCCTCGCCTTTCTTTAGTATAGGTCATGCACTCTAAAAATAATACTAACAATGCTCAGGATAACCCTGAGCATTTTATTTTACTAATCCCTAAAAAAAGCAGTACCTTTGTAGCTCTAAAATAGTAGATTATGTATAGAAAAATACGAGCAGACAGCTCACTACATCCGTCAGTTCATCACTGAACAAACCCCTGAGTTTGCCATTATCTTAGGCTCTGGACTCTCTTCCTTACAGGGCGAAGTAACTCCTATTGTGGAAATCCCTTATGCAGGAATTCCTAACTTCCCTCAGTCCACTGTCGAAGGGCATGGCAACAAACTCATATATGGTACCTTAGCCGGCAAATATGTGCTACTGATGAGTGGCCGTTTTCACTACTACGAAGGCTATCCTATGCAGGAGGTTACTTTCCCTATTCGTATTTTCCACCTCTTAGGCATCAAAAAATTGATTGTCTCTAATGCTTCTGGTGGGTAAATCCTGACTTCTCCATAGGAGATATTATGCTGATTCGTGATCATATCAATATGTTCCCAGAGCACCCTTTACGAGGAAAAGAACTTAGAAAAGTTTTGGCACCCGCTTTCCCTGATATGAGCGAGGCTTATGACTCGTTCTATGATTGCCCTTGCTGAGGATATCGCTAAGGAGCAAGGAACAAAACTACAAAAGGAGTCTATGTGAGGCTTGCAAGGACCTACCTTTTGAGACCCCTTCAGAATATGGTATGGTACGTGCCATTGGTGGGGATGCCGTAGGGAATGAGTACCGTACCAGAGGTAATCGTAGCGCGCCATCAGGGGATGAAGGTCTTTGCCCCTATCCATTATCTCCGATTTGGGAGGAAAGGATATCGCCCCTAATGTCTCCCATACCGAGGTACTCAATGCTGTCAATGCTACCATGCCAAAAGTATTAGCATTAGTCAGAGAGTTTGTCAAAAGAAGTGAGTAGTGACTAACGATAAGTGACAAGTGAATCTACTAACAAAGATTATCAGAAGATAGAGAATTATTATGAGAAAGATACCAAGTCATTGTGAGATTTGGTGTCTTTTTCATTGCGTTTTGAGGCTATTCATCCCTTTCAGGATGCTAATGGAAGAGTAGGGCGTTTGTTGCTCTTTAAGGAATGCTTAGCACAGGGGATAGTCCCTTTTATCATCACGGAGAAGCTCCGATGGTACTACTATCGAGGACTACAGAATTGGCCACAAGTAGAAGGCTATCTCTTGGATACTTGCTTGGCAGCACAAGATGAGTACAAAGCACTGTTGAAATATTTTTAGGGTTGAATAACCTTTAGTTTTTAATCTTTTTAGAGCTTGATTAGCAATATCTTACAGATATATAGCTAACAATCAATCGTTAATTATTAAATTTTATTTTGTTTTATTCTAAATAAAAACGTACCTTTGCGGGCATGAACTATAAAATTTAGAGTAAAATGAAAGTAAAATTTTTAGCACCTGTACTCCTTACAGGTCTCGTAGCCTTTACTTCTTGTAGTAAAGATGACAACAAAACTCCCTACCCCAACACCTCCTACCCCACAGAATACAGTGAAAGAAGTGAAAAACTTGAATGCTTCTGATGAGCAAAAGTGGGTGTATTTCTCTTTTGAAACAGGGACTATTGTGGAGGTAACCAATCCTAAAACTACTGACAATTGGGATATTGCTTTTTAATCGTTACAATATTCGTACCAATGGAGGGAGTATCTGGTATCGGAGATGCTGAAGTAGTCAATACCAATAGCAAGGATTTTGCTGCTGTTACCAAAGCGCCTGCTGAGGGTTATGAAAAAGATAAAGAAGTTACAGAATACGGACGTCCTCGTCAAGGACAGACACAACCTTCTGTGACTAAATCTGACCCCGTGATTTCTGGTACTGTAAACAAACAAGATTCTAAAGGTTGGTATAACTATACTCCTCCTAAACAAGGAGAAAACACTCCTCATTTTGAGATTACCAAATATGTATATGTGCTCAAAACAGCCAAAAGGTGGCAAGTATGTGAAAATCCAACTTACTGGATACACCAATGATAAAAATGAAACAGGATATATCACTTTTTACCTATGGTTTCTTAACAGAAAAAAAGTGGCTAAACCTGTAGAAAAAAAGTGACTTTGGATTTCTCTGGCAGTCAAGCCAAAGAAGTGCAATTGAATGCTACAGGCGATTGGAAATATTTCTCCCTAAAGAATGGGAAGTAACTCCTAATAATCCTGCTGAGGATCTCTCTTGGGATATTGCTTTCAAGGGATATTATGTAAGACTCAATGGAGGTACCTCTGGAAAAGGAAAGGCAGAAGTAGTTAAAGTAGAAGCAACTGATTTTGCTACAGTTACAGAAGCTCCTAAAGCAGGTTTTGCTAAAAGATACACAAGGAAAATGAGCCAAGGTAATTACCCTAACATTACAAAAGTAGATGCCTCTTTCTCTCAATATATGTCAGGAGGATTTGGTACAAAAACAGGTATCATAGGATTAGACCCTACAAAAGCCCCTAAAGTATATGTACCCACTAACTACATATATGTACTTAAAACAGCAGATGGTACTTATGCAAAAAGTACAAGTAACTGACTATTACAAAGATAATGCAGATGTATTAGGGGGAACTCCTAAGCTAAAAATACCAATTGAGCAAGACTGTAAGTGAATAAATAGAAAATTATGAAAGTAAAGTTATTTTTTTAGCTACCTTAGTAACAGGTATCTTTACACTCACCTCTTGCAGTAAAGATAGTAATAAGGAAGAAGAAAAAAAGCCTGCCAATGTGAAACAGGAGAAGAATCTCAATGCAAGCCAAGGCAAATGGGTGTATTATTCCTTTGAAAAATGCTATTGTACAGGTAGCGGATCCTCAAAATAGTTTGGATTGGGATATAGCTTTCTTCGCTTACTATGCTAAGCTCAATGGTAGGGGCTTCTGGTAAAGGACAGGCTGGGGTCGCAAAAACTGAAAACAAGGATTTTTCTGCGGCTATTGCTACTTTGCCTAACGAATACAAGCAGGATGCTGCAGGAACAATGTCCTATGGTAGCTATCCTAACCTGACCGAGAGAGAAGATACTTTCTCACATTTGCTCTCAGGAGGCTTTGATACTCCAACAGGTTATGTGTCGCTTAATCCCAATAATAGACAATCCAGCGGAGGAAAAATGGCCAAGTGTATATACTCCCACCAAGTGGGTATATGTACTTAAAAACAGCCAAAGGGGCTTTTGTGAAGTTCCAAGTAACTGATTTTTATAATGATAAAACGGATGCGAACTATCCTTCCTTCCAGTATATCCTCAGTGAGGATGGAAAGTTCTAACAATACCAACTCTAACTCTATTTCAATAGAATTGCTATACCCCCATAGAGTATAGCAATTCTATTTTACTGAAAAATATATACAATGTCAAGAATATTTATTTGGCTGCTTTGCCTCTGTGGCGTCAGTACGCTACAAGCTCAATATACTTTCACGGGAACGATTGCCGATTGCCAGACACGCCACCCCTTATCTGGGGCTACTGTGGAGCTGGCTTCTCTGAAAAAAAGTGTACAAACCGATACTCAGGGACGGTTCTCTTTCCCTGACCTTCCGAAGGGGATTCATCATTTCTATGTGACTAAGGATGATTACAAAGGCCATTTCTTTAAAGTCTCTCTCAAAAAAGACGAAAAAAACTATATCTTTGCCCTCTGCAAGGACAAAGAAATAGAAGTAGGGGAAGTAGTGGTTACCGCTACTCGTACAGAACGCAATCTAAAGAATGTGCCTATCACAGTACAGGTGGTTACCGCTCAGGAGATTCAAAAGGCTCAGGCTCCTGACTTCCAGTCTTTCTTGGAAAATGAATTCTCTGGAATCAACTTTACCTATGATGGGGAATGCCCAATATCAATATGATGGGCTTCGGGGGAAAGTATGTGCTTTTCCTTATGGATGGCGAACGTATGGCAGGGGAGACCTTTGACAATATCGACTATGATCGTATCGACTTGGACAATATCGAACGTATAGAGATTATCAAGGGGGCTTCTTCTTCTCTCTATGGCTCTAATGCCTTGGGTGGGGTGATCAATATCATTACAAAGAATGCCCAAAAACCCTTGGAGCTTAGTGCAAGCTATCTTTATAATACCAAAAAGGATCATAAGACGAATTTCTCTGTAGCGACTAAGCAAAAATGGGGAAGCCTCCGCCTGTCTTCTTTCTATAATTTCCGAGAACCGTATGTCATAGTGGATAAGGAACCTCTGAAAACCTACAAAAACGGTTCAGAAGTACTCTCCCCAATGGGCGAACTGAACATAGCTGGTTTTACCAACTATGGGGCTACGCCTAAGCTCTCTTTTAACCTCTCGCCTAAGTGGAATATTACCCTGACTCCCAGCTATTATTTCAGTGAGCGCAATGCAGGCACGGAGAGTTCTAAGAAGCTCAGAGATCGTTACTATAACTATACAGCAGCATTCAAGTCGGATTACAAAATTACTGATAGCAACACCCTGAGTCTTTCGGCAGCTTACGATCGCTATGATAAGTACAAGTATTATGTATTGCTCAATGAAAAGGAGAAAAAGCTATGAAAAACTCTATCCTACGGGTAGGGGCTCAGTATAACCAAACGCTTTTTTGAAAAAAACATTCCTTGGTGGCAGGGTGCCGAAGGAAATTCCGATGAACTATTGAGTTTTTCGCTTTTACCAATCAGGGGTACAGAGGAAAAGAAAAAAATGCTCAGAACTATGCGATTTTTACCCAGCAGGAATGGGCGCTTTCGGATGCCTTTTACTTTAGTTACGGGAGTGCGTATGGATTACCATTCTCTTTTTAAAGAATACTTGACTTATCGCCTCTCAGGGATGTTCAGGGTGGAGCAGTTCACCTTCCGCGGAGGGTTTTCTACAGGTTTCGCTCTCCTACACTCAAGGAACTCTATACCAATTGGTTTCACCCTTGGGGCGGTGGCTTTCAGATCATGGGTAACAAAGACCTCAAGCCAGAAACAAGTCGTAATATCACACTTTCCGTGGATTTCAATGCGAGAAAATGGAATATTACTGCCATGACACAATATTCCAAGGTCAAGGATAAGATTGCTTTATAGGTGGACACAAGCCAGCGATACCATTCGTTATGTCAATTACGGAGGGAATACCGATATCATGAGCTCCGAAATAGCAGCTACCTATCGCCCCAGTAAGTATTTCCGCCTGAAGGGTTCTTATGCTTATTATACCAGCAGCAATAGCCGTTCGGATGTGCGTCCACATACCTTTACTGCCAAGGCGGAATATGTAGAACAGGCCGATATGAAATACCTGCCCAACATCATCCTCAGCGGCAAATATGTCAGCGGGTCGGATATTTATGATGGGAAAAATACTTACACATATTATGCCCCCTATAGTATCTGGCGCTTACAGTTTTCTAAAAACCTTCCCTTATCACTTTACGCTCAATGCGGGGATAGATAACCTATTCGATTACGTAACACCTTCTACCAGTTTCTATTCAAGTATCTCCCCAGGGCGCACCTATTTTTGTGGGGCTCAAGTGGAACTTATAGCCAAATTATTGTCGGAAATAGCATATGAAATATATTTACAACCTTACCTATCATATAGAAGAGGATGTATATCCTCTCTGGCAGGAGTGGATAGCTTCACGCTTGGAGTCTTTGCTAAGGCAAAGTAAGTGTTCTGCAGCAAAGCTTTTACAGATACATACCGATGCTCTCGGCAGTAAGGCCTTCGGCGTGCAGTATGAAGCAGAAAAAGAAGAAGATATTGTTCATTTTCAAGAAGTTGTAGAAGCGCCGCACCGCAAAAGAACTCTTCCTTCAGTTCGGAGAAAAAGTCTTGATTTTCGGAACTTTGCTCACCGTAGAGAAGGAATGGAAAAAGATAAAAATGTTAAAAATAGAGGTTGTGAATAAAAAAACAGATTTTTTTGTTTGTCAATTCAAAAAAGTAGTACCTTTGCACCTCGAAAAAATGAGAAGAAAAAAATATGAAAAAGAGATACACCCCTCAAATTATCGTTTGGTTGTTTTCAAAGATATGTCCAATGATGATATCTTTATCACCAAGTCAACTGTAGAAGCCAAAAGATACTATAGAAGTAGAAGGCGTAGAATACCCTTTAGTTAAGTTGGAAATTTCTCGTACTTCCCACCCATACTATACAGGGAAGGCAAAACTTATAGATACCGCTGGACGTATCGATAAGTTCAAGAGCAAATATGCCAAATTCCAAAAATAGAAAGGTTTTTCATAATAAATAAGTTTTAAAATTATTCTGTCAAGCTCCTCCTGAGAAGGGGAGCTTGTTTTTTCTTTTAAGAAAAGAGAAGGTTTGTTTTAAAAATATCAAAAAAATAATTCATTGTGGGTTTCGAGCGTAATTTTGCCCCCAATTAAAAATGTGTGATTATGAATTTAGGACTTATCATCACCTATGTAGTTATCACTATATATTGCTTGTCATTGTTGTTGATTTTCTTTTTATAGTTTGACAATACTCAACCTATCTGTGAACTATCTAAAGAATAAGCATCAGAATAACGAAGCGCCCAAGTTCAACTTATTGGATCCTAATGAGATCCCTTATGTGACGGTACAGCTTCCTATCTACAATGAGAAATATGTAGTACCTCGTCTCTTGGAGAATATAGCCAAGCTGGAGTATCCTAAGAACAAGTTGGAGATACAAGTGTTGGATGACTCTACTGACGACTCAGTAGCTGAGACAGCACGTATCATCGCCGAACTTCAGCAAACAGGCTTGGATATCGTTCATATCCGCCGTGAAAACCGAGAAGGGTTCAAGGCGGGTGCCCTTAAGTATGGAACAGCTATCGCCAAAGGAGATTTTATTGCCATCTTCGATGCGGACTTCCTTCCTAAGCCCGACTGGCTCAAGCAGACAGTAGTCTACTTCAAGGACGAACAAATAGGAGTGGTACAGACCCGTTGGGGACATATCAACCGTAAACTATTCCTTACTCACCAAGATACAAGCATTAGCGCTCGATACACACTTCACCCTCGAACAAGTAGGACGCAATAGCAAAGGACACTTTATCAACTTCAATGGTACTGCCGGTATCTGGAGAAAGAAACCATCTTGGATGCGGGTAACTGGGAAGGGATACCCTTACAGAGGACTTAGACCTAAGTTACCGAGCTCAGCTTAGAAGTGGAAGTTCAAGTATTTGGAGGATGTAGAAACTCCTGCAGAGCTTCCTGTAGTGGTTTCCGCAGCTCGCTCTCCAGCAGTTCCGTTGGAACAAGGGTGGGAGCAGAGGTGTTCCGCAAAGTCGGTGCGCAATATCTTGGCTTCTAAGAACATAGGGTGGAAGACCAAATTCCATGGGATGATGCACTTGCTCAATAGTTCCATGTTCCTCTATGTATTTATTGTAGCGATACTCAGTGTACCAATGATGTATATCAAGGAAGCTTATCCAGATTTGGGTTGGGTGTTCAAGCTCACCAGCTTTCTTTATCGTTAGTACTGTGATTCTCTTTTGGTTGTTATTGGATTACCTATAAGAATATACAGGGAAAAGACTTTTGATGACTTTTGTGGACTATGTCAAGCTTTTTCTTTAGCTTCTTCTCTGTGGCATTGGGCTTTTTCTTTTGCACAATGTATCAGCAGTATTGCAGGGCTATTGGGGCAAGAAAAACCGAATTCGTTCGTACTCCTAAGTTCAATATTAGCTCTCTGAAAGGATTCATGGAAAGGGAATAAGTATATTAACAAAAAGCTTTCTCCCAATATGATTTTTTGAGTTTTTACTCATGTGCTATTTCCTCTTTGGGTTGTACAGTGGCATCAAGCTCAATGACTTTGGGTTGTTTCCTTTTCACCTGATGCTTACTTTTTGGTTTTTGGCTTTGTCTTCTACAAATCCCTTTATACCAAAAGCGTAACGAAAGTGAAGAATGACCATATAACTTATGGTTATTTGATAAAATAAGATTTTTAAAAGAGAGAAAATGATTAGATTTTTCTCTCTTTTTTGTATTCTGAATATTGCTTCATAGAGCGATATTTAGAATAACAAAACCTTGTATAAAATTCATTTTTCTCTTGTCTTTCTTCTCTTCTCAAATATTTTTCACTTTTCACTTTTCATTTTTCACTTAAAATTGTATCTTTGTCCCTTACAATTAAATAAAATTGCTGTAATATTTTGATATTCAAAATATTTATATTTAATTTTGCGCCGTGGTTGTGTCAATATCGTGACACGTATTCAATAGGAATTATTTTAGGACTATTCTCATAGCCCCTAAATAAAAATGCCTAAAAAAACAACAAACAATCTTCCATTATACCCATGGTGGCATTTAAGCCTGCTGAGCTCCGTATAGGCACCGATTGGCTAATTGTGTATTATGCTAAGGATCCTCAATCGGACAAGCTGGTTAGGTTTCGCAATAGGGTGCCTAAAATGAGCAACAAAAAGAACGCTTGCGCTTTGCTCAAAAGATGATAGACACACTTAACGAGCAACTGTATTCGGGCTGGTCTCCATACATGGGCAACCTTACAGAGGTAAAAACAATTGATTACTGTTTTGATTATTACCTAAAAACACTCTCAAGGAACTTTCGGACGGGTGAAAAGAAAATCTACTTACAACAATTACAAACACTTTATTACGGCTTTTTACTGAATATTTATCCATATACCAGAAAAATGCCAAGTTTATATCTGATATTTCTACGCTTATATGTGATCATTTTCTTGGATAGAATCTATATAGAGAAAGAAAAAGCGCAAGAACTTACAACTTTTACCTTACGTGTATGCGAGACTTTTTTTCAACTTCTGTTTATCGAAGGGATTTTATAAAAGAAAGTCCAGTAAAAACACAAAGATCAAAAAGTCTATAAAAAGAGAAAACAAGGGTAGTACTCAATGAAAAAGAAAAAGCTAAATCAGCTACTCTTCTAAGAGGGGAGAATTTCCATTTTTACGTATTCTGTATGACTACCTATTACTGTTTTTATTCGTCCTAATGAGCTTAAAAACTAAAGGTGGAACACGTAAACATTGAAAAGAGTTACATAACCATACCCAGCAGTATTTCCAAAAATAGAAAGACGGAGAATGTAACCATTCCAAATATATTCATAGAGGAGTTGAAAGAACATATAGGCAAAGCCTCCAAAGACCTATTTTTGTTCGGAAAGAAGTTTGTCCCAGGGAAGCAAGCGATTACAAATTTATTCTATCATTGGGAGAATGTGCGCAAAAATACCACTTTTAGAAAGGAGGTACAGTTTTATTCGCTCAAGGACACAGGTATAACAGATATGCTTAACGCTGGCGTTCCTGCTATTAAGGTGAGAGATCAAGCGCGCCACTCGGATCTGAAGATAACGGAGATATACACCGCTCGCAACAACTCCGCTGATGAAACAGTCAAAAATATTCATTACTGATGATTCTACGCAACGAGTAGGGCGGAGTAGCCGTTTTTGGAAACTTTGGAAACTTAGAAAACCTATTGCTGATTTTTCAATAAGTTACAAAAATGACCTCGAAAAATCGCCTTACAGAGCTATATATCGTTATAAACTATTTATTTTCACATAGTTACATTGTATTTATATAAGTTTCCAAATCTTTTATTATTTTTGGAAACCAAAGGGAAAATTTTTTGGAAACCGAGCCTATTTTTGGAAACCAGAGTATAAAAACCTCCCCACGTGTGTCTTGGTGGAGGAGGAAATGTATTGTACCAAACAAAAAACCTCTAACCTTACGGGGTAGGGATTTGTACTCAGGAGTTAGCGCTTACGAGTTTTTCTTCGTGGTTGCTTTCTTTCGCTTTCACAATACGTCCGTTCTCGTTGTAACGGAAACCTTTCTTGAGCTGTCCATTGGCTTTCAAGCCGACTTTCTTTGTTGCCATAAAATTAAATATTTAATTAAAAATCTGTTGTTTTGATTCTTCCTCGTAAAGAGCTAATCTCTAAGATATTAGCATCAAAGCTGTCATCGTGTCATACTGCATTCTTAGTAAATAGGCTTGTGTCTTGTCTATTTGTTTAATTTTTCTGCTTTTCAAGAAATCTCTTTAACTTACCTATTTTTCTCTAAGTTCGTCATTTTCTACACGAACTCGCTCAAATACTTGTTGTTTTTCTTGTTCATACATTATTCTTTATAATTGTTTTACTTCTCTGAAAGAAAAATGTTGTACAGTATTGCGTACAGCGCTTTTCTTGGACATATTCTTTCCTTTTTGGAAATGAGAGGCACTTTCTTTTGTGCTTATAAATATATGCTCGTGGATTATAGGAAATCCCAACACATCTACACCTGTTCTATAAGAGATTATTTCTACTTTCATTGTGGCTTAGGATAATAAGATTGTAACCTGATCCAGTCAAGCTGCCCGTTAATATCATTCAATTCTCTTTCCAGCTGGGCAAATTCAGCTGTCTTCTCTGCCTTTGAGTTGGAAATTAGAAAAGTACTCAAGACATTAGCACCTACAGCCTCCTCCTATTCCCTGCTAAAGGTCTGATATACCATTTCTGCTTAGTCTTCCAAGCCCAAACTACACCAGCAATAAAGCCCACTGATTGAAAGGCTAACACCCTATAAGCGACAGGGGAAAGTTCTTTTCTTAATTGACTGATTCTCCTCTCAATCTCATTTTTTCTTGCTTCTAATTGTTCTTTATTCATATCTTTATATTATAACACTTCAAAAATTCAGTTCTCGCTTTCCGTAGGCTCATAGTGAGCGGGTAGGGCGGGCACTTCGGGAGCCGTGGCGAGCATACGTTGTTCGTATATACTATATTGTCAGCTCGGTAGCGGGCCGCTTTGTTGTAGCGGTTTTTGTCGGGATATACATAGTTCCTCGCGGTAATCGGGAAAGGTCTCTGTAAAGAGAATAATATCGCCGTCAAACTGGCTCTTGCTACCTCCTCGCATTTTGCCGTCTGCTGTTTGCTGGAAAATCACTAAAAACAGCTTGCCGTCATACTTCTGCGCAAGTCCTTGTCAATCTCAAAATGAGGTGCCAGCTCACGCATTTTTCTGAAAGCGAATCTATCACTATTACTTCGTTGGTGCATGTCATTGTATCCAACTCTTCCAAAGAACGAACGTCCTGAGCTGTGATATGCTCCAAGGCTGTATCGTTTAGGTACTGATAGGCTTTTTTCCTCGTACAGCACGCTTTCGGGGTGCTCCTCGATAGAGAGCGTGTCCTACTCGATAGCGTTGCGCCAGGGCATTCATAAAACTGAAAGGCAAAGCGCGTTTTTCCGCTACCTTGCTTTACCGGTGAGGGGTGATCACAAGGCTGTCCTTTTGTCTTTTTCTCCAAGGCCCCCAAGGAAAAGGCTCATTTGCTCGTCGGCCACTAGAAACTTTCCGCGCTTCGGGGCGTGTTGCCAACTGTGGGCGAGGGTTCTGCTTGGAAACAGGCAAGGAGGTTACAGGGGTTCGGACGCATTGAGACCAAAATTTTCTTCTTTTTCTTGCGGGATAAAAGATTTTTTTGTACTCTTTTGCTCCTCAGAAAGCGAGCTATCTCTTCAGGCTTTCTCAGTTACCCACGGGGCTGGAATAGAGGTAGCTTGCTTTTTCTTTTAGGATTAGCACCTACTTCAAAGGTTTTAAACCGAAACTTTCTATCTCTATCAACTGCAATAGAAATACGTACGTGCTGTTTCTCTCCATCAATAGTAACTTTCGCTTTAAAAATTTAGGTAACCTATGATATTAGGCGGGCTACTTTCTTTTCTATTTCCCCAATTATTGTAGGTAGAATTTTTAATAAGCGATTCTAAATGCTCCAAAAACAGCTACTTTTTCTTTGTAACAGGTTTTTGTAGTCCTGCTGTATTAAAAACTCTATATGGATATCCTCTTCTTTAAAGAATGGAAAGGCTCTTTCCTCCATAATTTTCAAGGTAATATTCCAATGTATATTCCCTTAACTCAGGAACAGACATTTTTAAACCTTTCGGTAGAGACTTCTGGAACAGAGGGAGCATTTAAGCCATATTTTTATTTATGATATCTCCCCTTACTTTTTACCTTCTTTATTTTAAAAAGAATCTATTTCAGAGATAATATTGTATCCTAAATCAGTTAAATTGTAACGCCTAAGTGTTTCATAATTTTTCTAAACGAGTGAATAGTTTATTTTTGTTTGAGAAATATTTATCAAAAACTTTTAGCTGAGTTTCATTATAAGGATTTGTTTCATCTATTGTAAAAGAATTTAGTAGGTTTTTCTCCAAAAATTGAAAGCCCAATAAAATATCTCTACTGCTTTATAATTCTTAAAAATATTTTTTTGTATTTCTGGGATAGAGATTTTAAAAATCTTTTAAATTATCTTGTAATTGTATATTTTCTTCAAAAACCTTTTTCGTTTTCTTTTTCTCATTTTGTTCAAAAAGCTCGGCTATTCAATTCATCAGAAGCAACCTTATATTCTATAAAGCAAACTCTCTTTCTAAAGGGTGATATTTTCCTTTTGGGTCAATAATCCCGTAATCTTGGAAGTACCAACCTTTTTTTAAGTTTCCCTTTTTCTGTAAGCGCTTCCTTGAGAATACCTTCGTGGCGAGGGGCATTGAGACCTATATCTCCAAAAAGCCCTCTGGGAGTAGTCCACGCAGGAAAGGCCTTTTTCTTCCTTGCGGTTTTTGGGTGAAATGCAATTGGATAGGGGCAATCTTAGCGGGCTTATCACATCATAATTACTACGATCCCTATATATACAGCCATCGTCACCACTATATTTCCATTGTCTGTTTCTATATTTAATTTTTCATCTAACTTATTGGTATATAACCTTATAGCTCCATTGCTTTTGTAAGATTTGTAAGTCATTTTAATAGATATTTCAGATTGTAATGACCCTCTCCTACATTAGAAGTAATCTTAACCACATAAACCTTTTTCCAATCATAAATCTTTCTTATCACCCTCAAGTCCAGATTTCAAATGTTGTATAATAGGCTCTATAGCTACCCAGTCGGAAGTATATACGGATTTTTCGGTCAATATAGGTTTATAATTAGGGAATACATAATCTAAAAATTCTGTAATAATCCTCCTTGAACAGCCTCCTATTTTTGGTACATTTGTAATTAGGATCATACAGAGCACCTGTTTTCAGCCCGTCATTCTTAGAACGATTCAAAAAGGATTATATTATACAAGTCTGTAGTCACATAGCGATCGGCTTCTATGAGTACACATTCTAAGGTAGGACGATTTTTTGTCTTTTACAACGATTGTTTTAAGGCTATCAATACCTGTAATTTTTGGAAATAGTAGGACTTACGGGGAAATCTTCTGTATTGATAAAGCCACGAGGCTCTTCCTTAAGATTCTGTAAACTTTAAAAGTCTCCCTTTAAAAAGTCAGCTCCCACAGCTCCTTGCTTGTCGGCAGACTTTTTGTAATAGGCTTTGGTTTTTCTCGTCTTCAAACTCAAGAAACACCTTAGTAGGCTCCTGCAATAGGGTGAAATTAGCCTCGTTTTCGACTTTTCCTTTCCTTGATTTTTAGGGACTTTGTAGCCTTATTGGGGGCTTTTTCTACTAGACGAATCTTGGACATTTTCCTTTTTTTGTATAGGCTTTTTCTATCTTCCAAAAATTAGAAAGTTTGTGTATCCCTGCTGATATAGCCAAGGTCATAAGTCTTTTTTTATACGTTCTACCCCTTTATGGAATTTCTCCAATAGCTCATACCCACGAGGGGTAAGCTCATAGGCACGCATTTTAGCAGAGGATTCTGCAAACGAGTAAGGAGGGGTGTTTTTATATTGTAGCACGGCTTCTGTAGGCCTCTTCCCTGGTGTATTCCAAAAACGAAAGACTGTTTTTCCTTCTTCAAAGGCGTCTGTGAAATTGTAGAGGAAATCCAAGACTTCACTTTCAGGAATATCAGCATTTTCAGCGAGTAGTTGCAGCCTGCAAATCATCAAAGGCTTCAAAAATCTTTACCTTGGGGCCTGATACTTCCTTAGTGGTTTCTTCCTTCTGTGGTGCTTTCTCCTTCTTTGGTTTAGCTTCTTTTTAGGTTTTTCTACCAATGAAATAGCCTTGTTTCTGCCTCCGTCTTTTTCAATGCTAAAATAGATAAAGTCTTTTCCTTCTATATATTTTTCCTCAATATGTTTTTAGCCTTTTTCAAAAAGGATAAGGTCCCATGCCGAAAGCGTAATTTCTAAGCCCTCTTCCGTAGTTTCATAATATTTCCTTCACTATTTTTTTCCAAAAACGTTCACTTAATTCTTCTATATTAGGATTTGTATAAGAGAACACTGCGATTACACGGCTGTGGCGATCGTCTGTTATGACAACAAACCTATACTTTTTTTGTCTTTTTAGTATCCTTCTGTGGTGCTTTCTCCTTCTTTGGTTTAGCTTTTTTTAGGTTTTTCCTCTACCTTTTACCACGTTGCCCTTGACGAACTTCCAGCCCTTGCGTAGGCGGCCACAATCGTCCAAGGCTTCGCGGTAGTCGCCTGTATGCTGCACGCCTGAAAGCCCCACAGAGCTATCATAGTGAGTAATGGTAATCTCAAAATGAGTAGCTTCGGGGCTATCATTGAGCACGCGGCTCAATCGGTATATAATAGCAGTGTTATTCTCGGCTTTTGCTTGGGTCAAGACTTGTTCTACTTCCTTACGGGAGACTTCTCGGTTATCTAAGGCGTTAAAGGCTTCCAAGTGCTGTCATAGTTGGTTACTTCTTTTGGTTATAAAAATATACACCTGCTCCAAATAGTAAAAACAGGATCACGATATTGGTTGGAGTAAAGAAACCTTTTTGGGAGCTTCTGTCTTAGGGGTTCCTTCCGGAGAAACCTCTTTTTTTCTCTGTTGGTGCTAAGGAGGTTTCCCTGTATTACTATCCTTTACCTTTGGGGCCGCCTTCTGTGTTTTTCGCTTATAGTAGGCGTGGTGTTTGTGAGGGGAGCTTGGGTCACAGGTGGCGTTGATGAAGGAATGAGCGTATTAGTTGGGGGCGTCTGAGCAGGTGGATCCAAGGGCTTCTCAGAAGGAATTACCTTGTTTTTTTCTTTAATTCCGATTCATAATTAGCCAAAAGAGACTTCATGTCGGATATAAGCGAATCTATACTTGCATATAAAGAAGGGAAGACATCAATTACCCAATCTTCCATTTCTTCATTTTTATAGTATTCAATTCTGCTAATATCCCACTATAATACTCTATCGCAAGAGTATAAGTAAGGGCAACATCATTGTTAATAATGAAAGGCGGAATTTTCTTTTTATACTTATCTAATGTTTCTTTCTCTTGAGTTACCTTTTGCCAGAGTTCGTTAAAACCTTTTGTGGTTGCATATATAGAGGCCATATTTTTATTGTTTAGAATTTTTGTTTATCGTGCTTAATTGCCAAATGTACTTGATACCCTGCTAAGAAAACAGCGGCGGCGGAAAGAGAAAGGGCAAGTATATCCTTTAGGTGAAACTGGTTTACACTTGTACTTTTTTTGAGTTGTCTTTTTGTGCCATAGTCTGGGGTTATAATATTTATAAAGGCAAAAGGCAGCCCCCGCAACGAGGGCTATACCTATGATTCCTATTCGTTTTTTTTTTCAACAGAAGGTATGTAGCTTATATTGCCCATCAAGGAAAAGGCTTTTTCATAAGCACTATACGGCACCAATGATTGAGCTGCGGCCGCTCCGTTTTCCATCTCTGTAATAGCTTTGGCTAAGGAAATAAAAAACTTACGATCCAGTTTTTTAAACGGCTGGTTTTTTGCGATCTGCATTTGTGCTGCTACATAGTCTATATATTTTCCTGTTTTGTTCTCATGAGGGGGAGCCCAAACAGTAATAAGTTTTTCCAAGGTGTTTTTTCCTCTCTGTATCCATGTATAAGCATTCTTCATCAGAGCACGCAACCCATATTCCAAGCTCTCGAACTGTTCAAAGGCTTTGTTGGTGTCCGTATTAAATTCCTTGGAGATTTTTACCTACAAGCGGTGTCGCTCATTCGAATATTTCCAGGGTTATTATTTCTCAGTCCACGAATTGTGGTAAGTCTTCTTAAATCAGTCATATCTATTGGTTTATAGGTTATTTTTTCTTTCCTTTTTGTGCATAGTGATCATACAGCAGGTATCCACCCGTTCCGACCACTATAGCTACACCTACCCATAGGAATACGTTGCTACCTTGGCCGCTATTGGGATCAGAGGGGTAGGGATTTTGTAGGTTAGGATCTGTAAGATTGTCCCCTCCTTGTTGGGTATTCCCTTGTTGGTTTCCTCCTTGTTGAGGGGTACTATCCCCTTGTTTGTTGCCTCCGTTTTGTTGAGTATTTCCGCCACTGGGTTTATTGGGGGGTGTATTGGCAGGTTTTTTGTTCTCTGGCATTACAGGATTTCCTCCACTGGTCATATTTATTCCCATATAGATATAAGCAGTATCATAGGCGTCCTCAGGAATAAGGTGTGCACTGCTCCCCCATTTCTATACTGGCAATTGCCTTAGCCATCTTTATATAAAAATCTTTGGTAAATGCCGTAATTCTCTTGTTTTTGTCTACTCCCAAAAGCCTTGGACAGGGTAGATTGATATAGTGCTACTTTTTGGGTACCTGCTGCGGGGTGGAAGCGGTGAGAAAATTCCAATATGGTATTTCTCTTTCCCTTATCCATGATTGTACGAATATTGATCATTAAGGCACGCAATCCGTATTCTACAGTGATAAAATTCTTCATACTTATCATTACCTTTTCTAAGTGCTTTTTGGCACTTTACCTCCCCAATCTTCCCCTTTGTTGGGAAGGTTACCAGGGTTATTTTGGTATAGGGGACTGTTTTTGTATTCGTTTGTTGTAAAAGTTCTCATGTTTACAGCTTTAATGTTATGAAAAAGATTGTTTTAGTGTGTATATTTGTCCGAATCCGTCAATATCTATTTCAAAGGATAGTTTGTTAATAATATCAGTGTATTTTATCCAATCCTTTTTGTTTTTGGGCAATCATATCCCATATTTCTCCAGCTAAGGAAATTCCATTAAGCTCTATATATACATCTTCTATATAGGCAGTACCTCCTGCACGCAAGTTTAGTTTGTAAAATTCGGGAAGGGTGGCATAACCTATCTGTTTGCCTTTGAGATAAAACCCCTCATGACCTTGAGCTGAATAGAGCCGTTGGTATCTATAAAAAGTCCTCAGCTGTGGGATTGGTCAAAGCAAAGTCCAACCTTAGCCATATTTTTGTTCTGAAAGAGTTTAGCTCCTGAATCTCGGTATCTGTGGAAAGAGAACATGATTTTTTTCAAAAAGGCGCTTTGCCTGTCTCTGCTTTTTGCTCTTGCCATGCCGTATATGGCGATTCCCAAGCCAAAAAGGCCTAAGAGTACAATTGATCTTGTTTTTCATAATCTTATTTTTTTCCTTTATTCTAAAGCCTATCCAAAAACACACCAAAGAGGATAGTTCCTCCTCCGATAAAAGCTAATATTTTAACGAGCTTTGGAACATAATACTGTTTGACTATCTTTGTTTGTTCTACAGCTTTCGTATGAGAATATCCTGAAAACTGTCCTTGGTAGGTGCTTTGTCGCGCACCGATATTCTGATATACTACTAACTGCCCTTTGTACCTATTGTAATAGACCCCTTGGCTGTCTTCTCCTTGTTGCCTATTGACAGAGATTTGTTGCATGATCTTGCGTACCTCCTCGTTACACAAGCTGTCACATTCGGGCTTTATGGTTCGTATTTCAGGGATATTGATATACACTGTATCTCGCAAAGGCACTTGTTTTTCTACAAAAATGCTGTCTATACGTGTCCTTTGGGTAACCTCTTGGCTCTGTTGTGTCTCCTTAACCGATTTACAAGCAACTGCAAGGAGAGAAAGTAAAAAGGGATAGTAAAATATTTTTCATTTGGTTAGGGCATTAAGGCGTTCTTCTAATTCTTTTTATCTTCTGCCGTAGGAATTCGTTTTTCTTTAACAAGTTCCTCATATCTTTTTGTAGTCTTCGACAAAGTGGCCATACGATGATTGTATTTTTCTATTACATCAGCTTCTATGGCATCGGTTTCGGCACGTCGCTTTGCGGCGCTCAAATAAAATTTCTAATAAACCTCCTCCGATGAGGGAGGAGAGTATTGTTACTACATGTTCAAGGGCTATCATAATTGTTTTTTTGTCTTTAGTTTTTACTGTTGTAGTGCTTGGAGGTGACCTGTAAATTTGTATTTTATGATTACATCTCCATACCCAGCACTTTTTATCTCGGATATAGGTTCCACTCCTTCGGGAGCGGTACCTAAGGCTGTAGACATGTACTCAACTCCTGGTGAATCATCAAGTTTTTGAAGCAACTCAGCGCCTGTTATATTGGGATTATCCAACATTCCAAATCGGTCGCTTGGTGAGGATAGTTTTGTTTCCATGCCCCCTCTAACCTAAAGCTGCAGGCAAGGACGCCCATACGACTACATTTTTCACCCCTCCGTCGAAAACAGGAAGAAATAGCTCTATCTCTTGGAGGGTAGGTAGCTTTGGGATCAAAAACAATCTCCTTGGTAGTGATCTTTCCTTCCTTAGAATCCGCTCCTGATAGCAGCACAGCTGCATATAGCGTTACTTTCTTAGGGTGCCTGATTATTCCCTTGGTTATTCCCTTGATTGTTTCCCTGATTGTTACAGTTACAAATCATTCTATGAGGTATGCCGATCATAAGTTTACTTTTTTGCTTACTTTTTGGGTTTGTGAGTTGTTAAGTGTAGCTATAAGCAAACCAAATAGAAGTATTCCCCCGCCTAACATTAGTAGTTTTGCGTCCTTTAGGTTTTGGTTATAGCTATTCTTTTGAGTTATTGTTGTTTGTGGGTTAAAAATATTTTTGTATAGGGTTTTCTTTCTTCGGCTGGGTAGGGGAGATTCTTTTCGGGCTCCTTCTTGGGAGCGGTAAAGGTAAGCTCGTCCAATTCCTCGGCAACCTCCCTGAGTACCACTGTAGGAAACTTGCTGGAAGTTTTGGTATCTGGCGAGGATTCCATGGTTTGCCTACCTATAAAAGAAAATACCAATTGGCTCCCTACAGGTGCTGTGAGCTTGTATATACCGTGACTATCTGTGGCTGTTCCCTGTATAGGTTGGCTGTTCTTGACAACTACATTGACCCCTAAGAGTGGTTCCCCTTTTTCATCGGTAACCTTACCGGTTATAAATCGTGTTTCTGTCTTCATCGTTAAAAAAGATTAGGGTATCTGTCCTTGACTTGCTGGTATTGGCTTTCGTCTAATTCTTCCTTAAACCATTCCTTGAGGGTGAGCATTTTCCCGTTAGAGGTTTTTATTTTACCAAACAAACGGTTATAGTAGGCCCTTTTACCAAAGCGATCCGATACTATTTTTCATTTGTGTCTCGTCTAAATTACTCATTACCTCCAAGATTTTTATTAAAAATCAGTACCTGTGTCCTTCATGGCATTGTGTAGCTGTTGGGCATACTCAGAGACCAATTCGCGATTGTTGGCAAAGTCCGCAATAAACGCCCTATAATCAGGGTCATTGAGCTTGTTGTAATACTTACCATAAGCGCCTCCACCATTGGGGATTGCAGGCTTTTTTTTCAGTAGTAAAGAAAGAGTGATGGTAATGACCCCAACGCCGAAAGCACTCCAGAGTATATATTTCTTTTTCATAGTTATCTGTTTTTAAAAATGCGCTGCCTACTTGTGCTCTTAGGGCGGCTAATTTGTCTCCGCTAAACTGATCTTGTAGCCACTGGCTCAAGTCCATATCGTTTTTGTTTCCCATAGAAAAGCTCGTCGCAGGGGTACGCTTACCAAAAGCATTGTAAATAGCTACATAGTTATTGTGTCCCATGCCGCGCAAGGCATTATATACTGTGTTGTAGTTAGCCCCTATGCCATGCAGCGCCCTATAGATCATATCCGCCTTGCTTTTTGGCCAGACCTGCGCTAATAGTAGCCGGCTTTTGGTTAGGGTCATAGTCCATCTTTCTAAATCTGTTTTTCCAATACAAGTTGTAGAACAACGCCCCGCCTATGCTTATTACTGTAAAGCCGATTAGGAAAAGCCCTACATTGACAGCAGTTTTTGTCTTTGCGCCCCGCAGCCTCTATCGCTTCGGGGTGATTATCTAAGTATTTACCAACAGAAGTAGCTGCAACAGTGGTAGCTACTCCCTTGAGGGCTGTTGTTTTCTTTCGTGGCATGGTTATACAAATTTTTCTAAGAAGTTTTTCGTTGGCTACAAATTTTTTTACGAAACTTTTTCGTTAGTAGCGATTTCGTGGAAAAGCGCTAATGTCTTATCGTCCAAAAAGCGCAATGGCTTGTAACTTTGCTTGGCGCGCTTGTGCGTCAATAGGATTGTTACTGTTAATTTTTTATCGTTATTTCCATTTTTACTTGTTATTTAGTTTCATATTTACTTACTAATTTGCTCACTTCTTCGTAAAACTCTTTGCTTTCGAACACTAAATGTAGTATTTTTGAGCATAAAGCTGTCTACCTCTGGGGAGGTCTGAGCAAATTCCTGAATAATGACCCCTTTTCCTTCGGGTACTTGGGGTAGCTCTCCGTCAGCCCCTTGAAGGCCTGTAGGAGCGCCCCCTTGAAAAGCACCCATAAGCATAGGGGAGGTTTTTGAACAATACCCAAGAGCATTTCATTATTACCTTTTGGCCTTCGCTTCGCTGAATTTGTCGGCTAAGCGTTCTTCCTTGAGGGCGGCAATCTCTTGTTCTAACTTTTTCGTTTTTCTCTTTCAAAAACTTATTTTTCCACCTCCAAGCGTCCTTGATCATGTGCTTTCACATGCAAGTCCATCATCTGAGGAAAACTAAGCCCCATCAGTCCCATTTGCCCCATGGGCTGTTGTTGAAGGGGCAGGGGAAACGGTGGCGGGCATAACTTCGGGGTATCTTGTGGCGGGGTGTCTTCTTCCTTGGGGCCGAGTATAAAAGTTTTTTGGCTCGGAAAAGCTCCTTGTTGTATTGCCGAGTTTTTCGTCTTTCCTCGACGATAATTTGGCTAATTCCCTCCGATACTAAGGAGTTAAAAAAAGGCTTCCACGCTGCCATAGTTTCTCTACAAAAACGATCTGCCGAGAAAGAACGCACAAAGGCTGCCCCTGTTTCCTTATTAATGACTGAGATAAGGATACTCGGAGAGTTTTTTAAGTCTGTTAATAATATCAATGAGTTCTTTTTTTCATTCTGTTCTACATTTTTTGTAAGGCACGATAATCCAAGATGGCTTCCCCTCTTCCATTTTCAAAAAGAGATTTCTAAATCAATATCAGAGGCAGTTCCATCACCTTCCAAAAAGGTAATAATCACCCTTTTCTAATGTTCTCTCACGGAAATATACCTTACTTTCTCCTGAATTGTAGAGGGTAAGGGAGGTAACACCTTTTAAGAAAAATGAGGTGTTGGAGTATATTTTCTGAGTGTTCCACTTGCTTTTATTCATTGCCGCAGTTGTTAAAACGAGTATCTTCGTATATAAGGATCAGTTGTCCTTTAAAAATCTTTGTTGGCCACAGCCTCCTCGTAGTGATTTCCAAGGTGTAGGTTTTTTTCCTTGTGTTTGAAGTCCACGGGCTTACAGCCTGTAAAGTAGCAACTCTCACGGGAGCGATAGTTGCGGATATGCTGCATTTTGGAAATGTAAGTACCATCATCTGCTTTTAGTCCAGCATTGGCCACAAATTCATCGCCTTTGTTGTGGTAGATGAGTAAGCCAATCACACGGCCCGCTACAGGAGTGATAAAGATGTTGTTTCCTTTCTCTCCGACCTTGATGTCTATGTTATATACTTCTTCTTTGGTGTGCATGATTTTTCTTTTTAGTGAGTTAGGGAATAATTATCAAAAAGCCTTGCCTTAGCGACAAGGCCTTTTTCATTGATAATTATTAAGAGAAAAAAATTAGTTTGTGAAAAACTCAAATCCTCTTAGCTCGATACGTACGAACTGTGTTTGTGAGCTTGGTACGCTGGCTCCTTGTGGGAACTGCCAAGAGATGTTGATATCCTTTTTCAGGAACGATCACAGGAGCAGAGGCAATGCTACGGAAGCCGTTGTCTTCTCCTTCGGAGATCTTGGTATATACCAAGTCTGATACAGGTAATACCAACAAATCTTCGTCCTGAGAGATCTTTAGCTCAGAGTTGAGAATCGCGGAGTTAGGGCGCTCCTTTTCCAATCTGATTCATGCAAGAAGTAGCCTTGTCCTCGATAAGAACACGGATCCCGTCGATAACAAAGTAGCGACCTTTGTTGAACTTGTTGGCGTCGAAAGAGGTATCCCCCTACGAGCTTTTTGGTGTTACTGTCGATGAGATATACTACAGAGCTTTTTCCCTTTCCATCGAAGGTAAGGTACTGAGTTCTGTCCATCACTTTTTGCGTTGCGGGTATCTACACCCATTGCAGTAAGAACGTGGTTGGAACGTTCTAATTGAACTTGTCTATTGTCCATTTTTAATCTATTTTAAAAGGTGAATCATTCAGTTATACATAGGATTCGCGAGGGGTGAATCCTGCCAAGGGGTTACGCCCTTGTGTGCTTTCTTCTGCTTGGGAGGTGCTGTCATAGGCAGAATAATCTACCTGATCATACACTGGGGTAAACCATTCAGGCTGGTCTACATAGCCCAAGCCTTCTTGTTGTTCTTGACAAAGGGCAACCAAGGCCCTAAAAGCACGTTTTACTGTTGTGCCAGCAGTCGCTGAGGTAAATTCGCGTGCTAAGGAAATTCCTTGTGCTCCTGCCATACCCTACAAAGGCACCACGCAAAGCGTTAGCCGATGTGTCATTGCCATCTACACAAGCCAATCCCAAAAGGGCAGCCGCTACGGCACCTCCTTTGACCAATTGGCGCTTGGACTTGTCTTTCTTTTCGTCGCCAGAAGGCTTTTTTTAGTAAGCTCGGCTACAAGCAGGTTAGAGGCAGCTGCTCCTGCCACTGCGGAACCTCCTGTTACAAGGGCTCCTGTCAGATTTTTCCATTTTAGGTTTCTTAAAGTTCATTTTTAAGCCTTTTTAGAATTAGAGGAGGCAAGAGCGTAACCAGCCACAAAAAGCTATGGCTACATGCCACCATTTCAGTTTATAATTAATTGTTTGTTGTTCGTTTTTCTTCTTTTTTTGGCTCCGCTGAGGCACCGCAATATAAATTACTTTTTTGGTGGCTCTTGGGGCGCTGGTATGTCTACTTTTTCCACTTTCTTTGCGGGGGTAGGCCTTGGCATACATGGGTGCATAATCATTCGTTTTTTTGGGTTATAGCTGTGGCAAATAGCGAATACCTGTATTAAAGTTGAACAAGTCATTAACCCCTTTGTTCACTAATAGTACATGGTTCGTACGTGCCTTGGTCTCATAGTACAATAGCTTTTTCCATTAGGGTTTTGGCTGTAGCATATTGCTACGCTGGGTTAGCTCTTTGCCTGTGGTCATTGTCTTGAGGTCTACCCCTATAGAGAATGGGCGCTTTTCCTTTTCTAAGAGGGCGAGCCCTTCTTGTATCTCAGCGTCCGAAAGCTCCGGTACTTGCAAAATCTCTGTAGAAGGAATGGAAAACCTACTGAGACGCTCTTCAAAAGTCCCCTGTAGGGACTGCTTCTTAAAGCGTGCGTAATAGTCACATACAGGCGATGTTGTTTGTCCTCCTCCTATGAGTACCTTTCCACCGAAAGCGGGGTCGCCTTCGCGCCCTGATGGGTCAAAATTCAATGAAATATTCTTAGCAAAAGAAATTCCAAAAGCGCGCAATCACACATTCCTCAGAGAGTGTATAAAAATCCTTCTTGGAGAACACAAAGTAATTGCTTACATTGCCGGCATTCTTTAGCGGTTGGTTATGTGCAATCTGTCTGTTATTGAGACAGAAGTAATGATAAAATATCACACTTAGTCGCTCCTGACGGGTCTGATAGGGATTATCACTGCCTACTCCTGCCACAAAAAGGTATTCGAGTACCTCCGCTGTTTACGGTGCTTAATCTCTCTGCCAAAGAGGTATCTATTCCTATAGAGTGATCAAAGCCAATAAAAGTAGAGGTCATCACGCCGCTTTCTGTTCTCTTCTTCTGAGCAAAGCGCATAGGCTCCACTGTTAGGGGCATTGGTGCCATGAAAAGGTTTTGCCTTATAAAAATCTACAAACTCAGGGCGTGGGTAATACAATAGGTTCACCCCTTGGCCAATTCTATAAAAAAAGGAACAGAGAGCGCATAGGTCAAGCCATAGGCAAACTCGCTTCGCATGACATTGTATACACTATTGACATTCCTGCCGTTCTGCTGAGGCGCATTGTCCGAAAAATTCTTTTTCCAATACCAAAAATGAAAAATTGGCAAAAGAGGCTATCTGATTAGCAATACTCCAAAGAAGGGTAGTAGCTGCAATAGGCTTGAAGGCTCCTGCGGCTTTCATGGCCGATTCTACCCTTTGGGGGAGCCTTCCGGTGGCTAAGGCCTCGCGCTTGATACTCTCCAAGTCGCCAAAGCCTTTGCAACGCTCAAAGAAAGCCGCATTGTAGGAGTTCATCACTGTATGGACATTCTTAATAAGCGCCCGCAAGCGAGGGGTAAACTCATACTTTAGGTACTGAAAATCTCCTTGAAATTCTATATTTACATTAGCCATTTTCTTTCTTTTTAGGTTGTTGATCCTTCAACATATAATAGCCAGTTCCTATGGCCAAGATCCAAAGCCACCAGAGGCTTTTTTTCTTAGGCGCTTGTTTCTGTGGGGTCTTATTCTCCGCCTGTAACGTATTGGCAGGCGCTGAGGGTTTCACAGGTGCGGGAGCTGAGGGCGTATTCGGCGCGGGCTGTGGCTTGGGCTGCTCAGGTGTGGCATTAGGCGCAAGCGGAGCAGGTGCCGGAGCTGGCGGCGTGGCCTTCGGTACAGGCGCTTTTACACGCTCATCGGTGTAGCCATTAGGGACTTCCACTCCAGGAATTGGCCTGTTAGACCTCGTGTCTGTTTCCCCAATAGCGTTGGTAAAGGCAGAGGAGCGTTCGATTTTCTTTAGGTTGAAATCCTCGTCATAGTCATTGAGGTTAATCCCAAACTTTTTCAGTGCATAGGCAGCTCCAGGAGAGCCCCCTCGGGCTACACTCTTACAGAATCCTGATCCAGGTTTTCCCTTATACTGCTTGTCATGGTGCGCCTTGGCGTCCTTGAGTACCTTAATCACATCTTGCGCGGTGGCATTCTGGTAAGGGGGTACTTTGTTGGCAAAGTCCTGTAATACCCTATCCATTCCCTGACATTTTTGGGAGAGGTAATCCCCTTCCGTTAGGTTTCTGTTCTGAGCCGCTTTAGGGTCAAACGGCATGTTCCAGTTATAGCTATACTCTGCCTTGTCATAGGCAGGGGCTGTATTCATCCAGTTTTTGAACAAAAGGCGATCGGCTTCATCAGCCGTTAAGTATCCGTCAAGTTTTTAGCGTCGAAATTTGTTGTTTTCCCAGTTCAAACAGCCCCTTTACTTCGTTGGGGTCATTAAGGACTTTTTCAAGAAAAGAGGCCTTAGGGAGGCAGCGTCCTTGAAATCAGAAAAAGGTAATACCTGCGCCTTCGTATTCAGGCTTACGCTTGAGCTTTATGGCTATCAGTTCAAAAAGTAACATCGGTGAAAGGATCTTGTAAATCTATAGGAGCCTGCCTTACTTTTAGATCATGGAGGTCTCCACTGAAAAGGCTATCTCCGAGATTTACAGGTATTTTTTTGATATTCTATGTTATATACCCGTTCGTAAGTTTTTATTTTTTTCCTAAGAAATTACTTTTGAGAGCTTGTCCGAGGTCTCTTAGCTGATCCAAGTTTGCTTTGGTTTTCCTTGCTGCTCCAATCTTTGCTTCTTTTCCTTTTAGAAAAACAGCCTCATAGATACAAAGTCCCTTTAGCGCTGTATTCATCATAGTTTGTACAGTCTCATCCAAAAATGAGTAGAGGAAAGCATGGAGGCTAAAACCTCCTCGGTGCTTAGGCCTTCCTTGTTCGTCTGTCTCTCCTGTCTCTCTCCTAATACACTATATTCGTAATAATTGCTGATCTCATTCCAAGCACCTTCGGCACGATCCTTGTCCCAAGCGGATTTTTCATTGAACACTTTTTAGTTCCACCAATACCCCTAATGACTAAGGCAACAGCGGCCAACACCCACCCCTACAGGGGTTCCATGCATTGGAGAGCGCTCCTACAGTAATGAGCCCCTACCACAAGGGCTGACATCTTTTCATGGACTGACATGGCCAGTTGGGCATGTTCCTGTAGATTGTTTTCATACTCCGCGAAAGTCATATTGATTACAGGGTCATAATCGGTCTCTACAATCTCGGCCCCTGCCAGGGAGGGGCATTAAGTCCCTGTTGTTTTTCTTCTTGAGGAAATAAATGTACTCCCTTCATGGCTTTTTATTTTTGTTAGACATTATCACTATTGCCAAGATTCCTAATAATCCCAAACCTCCTGCCACATACAGAATAGTATTATCTTTTTGGTTTGTTAGGCTCATTGTAGTTATTTCCATTTGGATAATATCCTTGTGCTCGGCGTTCGGCGTCTGCTATTCGGCGTTCGTACTCTTCTTTTTCTAATCTGTATTTTTCGGCTTCTTGCTGTTTTTCCTATTGCAGCTAAGCGCTCAGCTTCTTTTTCCAAAGCCGCACGATATTCGGCTTGTTGTCGGCGGATCACATCCGAATTGTCATTATAGACAGGTGGAGGGGCGGCGTCGGTGCGCCCAGAGCCATTTCAAAATATTTTTGTATCCTTCGTATAATGACCCTCCAAAATTCAATAGGTCATTACCAACTTTATTGGCTGTGCCTATTCCCTTATGAAACTTTCCATCTTCATAACTTTTTGCCGGCATTGCCGTCCGAGGTAGCTCTTAGCCCCTTAGCGTGAGTAAATCCAAAAAGCGCATTCTGTGCGCCGTTAAGTCCTATATGTTTCATAGCTGTTACTATTTCGTCTGCTTTTTCGGAAAATAAGGTTTCTTGCATAGTAGGGTATGGTGCCATCTATGACATAATACCCTTTGTGTAAATCATTGTCTTTCTGAGAAGCCGGCACCAATAAGTATACATGCGAATACTCGTCGGGGTATTGACTAAAAGGCTGCTTGATCTGCCTTACATAGCTATTATACCCTCATGGCTTTAAGTATTGCCCCTGCCAGTATGGTGTAGCTCTTGCAGTCAATGCCTGAAAAGCGCTGCGCCCACGAGCAGGCAGGGAGAGCGCAACTGCTGTACTTCATCATCGGCTTTTGTATTGGAAAATGATGGTACAGAAAGTTGTGCACATTCCTACAAGTGATGGCCAGAGTACGCCCTTTGAGCGCTTTGGCTATCTTATCACACTGAGAGTAATAGGTGTCAATAGTTGTTACTATCTGCCTTACAGAAAGAACGTATCGCCATCGCCCAATACAGTACGCTTACAAGCCACTTTCGGGAATATATCCTGCGGATAGTCCGAACGTACTTTGCGGTGAAGCGCTTGGTTTATATTGGGCATAGGCGAAATGATTTTATTGTTACTTTTGTTTATCAGCCACAAAGATAAAACAGCCCACAAGGAAAAAGGCAGGATTGGGCAGTTTCGGGCAGTTTCGGGCAGGATTGGGAAGTTTTGCGTTAATATATTCTTAATTTTCATGAAGTAAGGATAAAAACCTCCCTGCGTGTGCCGTGCAGAGGAGGAAAATGTAAATTGCCTGAGTTTATACGGGTTTTATATCTAAAAGGTATAGATAAGCCAGCCAAATAGGTACAAAACGTTCCTCGGTATAGAGGAGCTCGCCGTGGGGCTTATGTAGTGACATTTCTTTTGTTCTCATGATTTTAGTTTTTAAAGGTACAACAACAAATTCATCACCAGCTAAGGCGTTTAAAAGTTCTTCCTTGGAGGAAAAAGCTCTTTTTCATCAAGTTTATATAATTCTCCGTAATCATCTTTAAGCAAATAAGATGTGTCAAAATCTTCTGAACCTTCTTTATTAGTTATAGTGATGTAAATACTTACAACTTCTCCATATAAAAATCTCTTTAGAATATATGAAAAACACACGTTGTCCTACAAAAATATAATGTTCTCAAGTCCATAGCTTAGTTGTTTTTAGGGTTAGTGAAATAGGGATTAAGCGCCTCGGAAAGTCCGTTTAGGTAGTCATAGGCTTGTAGCACTTCCTCGGAGAGTTCGCCGGAGGCTGTATCGCAATAGCGCAGGTGCAGGCGGGTAGTTTCGTGAGATCAGCATACGCATATAGCAGGTGAAATTCCTGTACGTGGATCTCCTCGGCGAAGAATTGATTAACCGCTTCCACGTCAAAGCAGTAAGTGCTGGGGCTACTGTTATTCACCACAGCGGGGTTGGTTTTTGGTAAGACATAATATATAAAAATAAGGTATCCGTGAGTGGGTGTTGTCTTACCAAGTGCTAACGCATTAGTTGTATAGCATTACTGCTATACGACACCTTCACGGATATATCGTAAATAAATATGTATTTGCAATAAAACAGTTATTGCGCACTTAGTAAGACGCTGCAAAGGTACAACTAATTTTGGAATAAACAAGGGAAAAACACTTTCACGTGAGGGGTGAAAGTTTTGTAAGGGATGATATATAAAAATAACCTTACGTGTCAGTAGGTTATTTTTAGGTTTTCTTGGATTGTTCTGAGGCGTTCTTTTTCCCTTTTTCTGCTTGTTTTTGTTCTTTATCTTGTTCTTTCTCTCTAAACTCTTTTTACAAAAATCCTTAAAAAGGATCTGTTTTTACTTTCTATTTCTGATTTATCATAAATAGAAACATAGAGGATAGATTTTGTATCATCTTCGTTTATATTAATTATAATTTCTTCGTGCGTGATAACTCTTGCACCTCCGCTTTTTCCTGATTTTTAGAGGTGATATTAAGACGAATTTTTCTATATCCTCCGCCCAAAAGAAGTTCCTAAAAGCGGGTTTTTCCTCTATTTCTTTTTAAGTTTTTCTATATCTCCTTTGAGGCTCTTGTACTTCTTTTGACAAAAGCCTTTAATTCCTTTTCAAAGGTAGGGCTATGTTGGTGTTTATAGTTCATTGAGTAAATCGTCTAAATTACCTGCTTTAATTTTTTTCCTGCTCTTATATCCTCAGCTTCTTGCAAAGCCTTAAGGAATTTCTTCTTAAAAGCCTCTCTTTTTAGAGAGCACTGCAGGTTCGAGCTTAGCAAGTCCTGCTTTTTAGCCTTTGCCCTTGGCAGGGCTTTTTTCTTGGTTTCTTTAGTTTTTGTAACTACTGCAAAATCAAGTTTTTTAGCTTCTTTTTACAAAAGCTAAGGCTTGCGGGCTGTTGCTGGTAATGGTGATAGTATAAGCCATAAGATTTTTTTATTTTGGGGACAAAGATACAAATTATTTTTATTCAAAGTGCAAAAATTGTACCAAAAAGCGCAATAGTTGTTAATAGTTATTGCAATAGTGGGTAATAGTTATTTATTGTGTATTGTCTGTTTAGAACAATACACCTTTTAGCGGTTACACTTTTAGGTTTCTTGTCTTTATCTCGTTTTTGGAGTTCCTCCGAGAGAGTAGTAGCCATTGGGCAAGCCGTAGAGTTCAACAAAGGTCAGAAACTCCTGACGGCTTACGTTCTTACAGTAGGCATTGGCTTTTAGGGTCTGTACTGCTGGATAATATCGTTGATATAGGCATCGAATGTTCTTCTCACTGTACTGGGAGAGGTACAGGGAGAAGAGATCCTTTTTTGTTTTTATGGGTTTGAGAATTTTCATTTAGTTGTTTAGTTTTGAGCGTGCAAGTTACTCATTTTCTTGTAAATATGCAAATAAATTTCGTATATTTTTAGCTGAGCTTCTTCATTGGTATAATACTCTTTGCCACGCTGAATCTTGCCGTGATCGTTCACCTCAACGTATAGTGTATTGATACGGTTAGGAATCGCACCTGCATAGACAAACACTCCATGATCAACACAAAAGCGGTGAGCGTCAAGGTAAAGTTGCATATTGCGGTTAAACTCCGCTCTACTTAGCATAGGCTTCAAATATAGCTTGGTTATCGTACCTATTGCCAATGACCCTCAATATCATTCTTAAAACGCTCCCACCAACTGAAAGAGAATTGATATAGATTGTACAGAAAAGGATCGTTCCAATCCTCCAAATGAGCCAAGCAAAAGCCCATTACGTCCTCGTTGTAGCATACCAAGCGTATTTTGTACCCCTCAGATAGATTGATTTTCAGAAAATCCCCCTCGTAGATTTCTTCCCCATGGCAGTCATGTAGGCCTGTGAACTGGGTGAGGGTGTCCCTATCAATCTCTGTAAGATCAAAGACAGAGACTGGAACTAAAAGGAGCTAAGTTATATATCCATGTTCCTTTTTGGTTTTAGCACTGGAATTTTATGGTTTTTCATATTCTATAAATTTTTAATATTAAAACTACATACACAGCTGTCAGCTGTTTCAAAAAGGGAAAGATAGTTGTAAGGGCTCTTGGGCTAACCTTACCAAATCGTCTATACTCCTATGATCCCTAAACATAGTACTCTGATAGGTGCTTTCCATTTCCTTAAACCAATCAATAAAGCGGGTGCCATATCTGATATTCTCTATAAGGTTTGGAGTACTCTTTTTCCAACAAAGCTCACAATTGCCATACTTGTTATGTATGCCGAGCTTGAACGGTTGGCTATCCCAAAATTCATTTAGTTCCCTCTGTCCAATAGGCACTTCAAAATCTGTCAGTAGTGGAAATATACGCTTAGTTTCAACTTTTATCTCAGCCCAGCTAATACGCTTGGGCATGTCCTCCCTACGGTAACCAATAGCTAATTGGTAACAATCTTTTCCGAAAAGATTATTAGCATATTTCTTGGTTGGGTTGCTCTTTAGATAGTCAGAGCAATAAGGAGCCCCCATATTAGGCAGACCGTTATAATGACCTTTGTTATAGTGAGCTATCATTTGGGCAAATACTTTAGCCTTCATATCCATAGTGTCAAAATCTACTACCTTGTAGCTCACTCCTCACGCCTTTCTCTGTGGAATATACTCCCCTCTATGATTGTAAGAGGTATTTCCCAATATTTCACTATATTTTTCAGAAAGGTGATAGTTTCAGGTCGCTCCATTCCTGTATTGCAGAAAACATAAACTTTGTTATAGTCTGCATACTTGGGGTTGGTCTGTATATGCCGAGCCATACGAGCCGAGCTACGCCCTCCTGATACGGTTACTATTAGGTTTTTCATGGTTCTAAAAATTTTAATCGTTTCATATAGAAGATACTTCAATAACCTCCTCTATAGTTAGTTTTCTTCCCACATAAAGGAAGTGCTCATGATCCTATCAACAGCACAACAAAAGGGAATTTCTCCGTATTTCTCACGATCAATATGTAATATAATCCCATCACCTTTCATATTATCTACATAAAAAGAATGTAATTTGTCTTCTTTAAAATCAATAATATACCTTTCTAAAATAGTCATTTTAGCACAATAATCATCGTATTTTTCATATGATTTATAAATTTTCTCACACAGATCCCTATGTTTGAAGGTTAATTCTCTATTATCCATATCTAAAAATCTATTTCGTTACTAAGAATTAATATAAAAGGTTTATAATTTTCATCATATACCAAAATCATTCCAAAAAGAACTACAACGTGCAATCCCTCCATCTTCAGTATTTATAGGGAATACTGTGAATTTTGAATAGCAAAACAGGAATCATCAATTTTCAATACTAAATATACATCTGGTGAAGCTGAGGCACAAAATAACATATTATTATCTTCCATAAATTCAGATAATCTGTTTATCAGCTCCATATGTTTTTATTTGGACGTAATACATTAATTTTCATACTTAAAAATCTATTTCTTGACTTAGGTTATCGGTTATATGTGGGGCGGGAGGGTCGAAGGTTGCGTTGGCTCTTCTATGGCGGGTATATCCCCCAGCTGCTTAGTGTCATATAGAAATGCTCTAAGGAATTGCCATTTTTCGGTTTTGCGCTTAGCCTTCTGTAACTCCCATTTATGGATATTACAATACTCTTGTAACTTCTTGTACACTTGGTAGGGGGTGTATTTGTTACCCAGCTCGCCGATTGCCTCTCGGACAAATTCAGGTTTGTTAATCCAGTGATTGAGTTTTTGCCTCATCGGCGAAATAATCATTGAGGAAGTTCAAGCAATTATCCCCAATGAAAGCAACGCACGTCTGTTCTGTAAGGCTTCCAATGAAAGTGCCATAATAGGCTGGTCGCACGATAGGTAAAACTGCAAGCAGTTGAACAGAAAATTATAATCCGCGTTCCATTCCTCCGCACTATAATCACTATTCATTATATCACGCCCGCCAAAGTCATCGGAAATTTTCCTTGAAAAAGGTAATCATTCTTAGGGGTTTTGGCGTGGTAATAGTCTCCATTTTGGTAAAACAACAAGCGGCGCACCAAAGAACTTTCCTCAAAATCGGGAACGTAGTTAGTGGTAGCTGCCATTTTAGGGCTTCGCTCAAAGGGAATGTAATAGATCTTTCCTCCCTTGTGGTTGGCTTCAAAGTCCCCCGTTACTTTGTTGTAAAAGTCTCGGAAATCCTGATTGAAATTCATATCGTCCAAGAAAACCAAACGTGTCTTTTCGGTTACCTTATCGTAAGGGAACTTGTTATTGCCGAGTGTTTTTCCGTCAATGTATTTGCTATTTAGCATTTTTGCGAATGCCATTGACCAAAAAGACTTTTTCCCGTACCTCCATAGGATCCCTTTACGCTGTTTCCTCCCTTGTAGTCAGTGCCTATTACGATAAAGCTCTCTGATTCTCGCTTGTGCTGGTGCAGCATATAGCCCACACAGTAGATTTTATTCATCAGGTGCAATTCCTGTTCGTAGTTTTCTGCTTCGGTAAGGTTTTTCGCTGGCTATTCCAAAAGGGTTTAAGTCCTTATGTGCCTCGTTAGCGTCCTTCTCCCAATAGATACGACTGGAATTAATCAATACTTTGAAATAATTGCTATCCTTATTCAGTATCTTGATACGTGTACGCCCCTGCTCATCGGCATATTTCTCAAAAGAAAAAGGGCGTTAGTAGGGATATGTTATGGTTGATGATCTCATCTTTCCAAAATTGCACCTTGAGTGCTCCCGAATATTTGTAGGAAGCAATGCTGTCCTTCTGTATCTTTATAGCTTCGTTGGCAAAGAAATACCACTGATACGAACGCCCGTAGTTAGTAATGTCTTTGTCAAATATAGGAAGCATTTTAAGGTGTGAAGGTTGGAAAGCTGCTGCCGAAAACACTCGGTTGCGAACCTGCTCATTATATACCTTGTTGTCAATCCATTCCAATACATATTTCTTAATAGCTGTACTGAGTATCTTTTTCTAATTTGCCCTGCTTGAGGCTGACAAATTCGCATTCGTCCTCCTTTTGCTCAGAATAGTTGGAAGCAAAGGTATAAAAGCCCTTGAGGTGCAGAAAGTGAATGATTTTAGTAGGATTGAACTGTACAGTACCCTTGTCAGAGAACGTCCAAAAACGGAAGTTAAGCGCCTGATGGAGCATTTTGGCGAAGATAGCTTGAAGAATCTCCTTACCTGCATTCTTCTCACGGCGCAACCAGTCGGCAAAGTCTTTTTTCTTGGAATATTTTCAGATCCTTGGGCAGCCAAACCAGCTTTATATCTAAGAAGCTATCGGCTATCTGTACCGCTTGCTTAACGCCTGTTTCGTCCAAATCGGGTATGTAATAGATATTTTTGGCTATTTGGGAAAGCTCGTAATACTCTTGGCTATTGATTACCTCCGTTTCGGAGTTGAACCAAATGACATCATACCCCAGTGAGGCAATATTAATGCCGTCCGTACCTCCTGTAGCGATGATTACCGTTTCCAACTTGAGGGCGTCCAATTGAGCCAAAAGATCCTTTTTCGTCTCACTATTTCTTGCTGTTTTCAGATCCTTGATAACTTGCTGTATCGTATCATATTCTACCTTTTCAAAGAGCCGATCCCAGCCATATATGATACGTTTGCCGCTTTTTATCCCCCGACAAACGAATGCTTGTGTATAAAAGCGTCTCCTTTAGGGGCATAAGGTTGGTATATCTTTACATAATCCCCTTTGTCATAACCAAAAATAGGAAAATCAGCATTGGCAATAGTTGTTTTTTTGTATTTGTTACCCTTTTCATTAACTCCGACAGTCTGGTAGCTCTCTATTTCCTTAAAAACATATTCCTTTAAAAGCTCCTCTGTATAGAAAGGGAACAAGCGTTGTAGTAGTTTTCTTGTTTTTGTAAGAAGAAGAAAAATTGACTGTCCAAAAACCTTCGTCCTCCTCCACATTGAGGAAAAATTCCACCGTGGGAGTTACCTTATTACCCTCAGGAAGTAGCACCCCATATTGGCTACATAGTTTTTCAGAGCCTCCCAAAAGGTACAATGATCACGCTTTACCACGTAATCAATCGCATTCATACCTTTATTTTCTACCCCGAAATCTGTAAAGGTATAAGGGGCAGGAGCCTTTATCACTTGTTTTTGGTTAATATGGCAGGAACCAGTCTTATCCTCAGTACGTACGGCAAAACCTTTGAGGCGTCCACGATTGCGCGCTATTTCAGAGGCAAATTCGTCCTCAAAAAACTGACGGCCGTAATCGGTTTGCATTCAAAGTTCCTGTTTGAGTTGTTCTAAGTTGATGTCCATTGCTACCCGTTTTTAATAGCCACTGAAAAAGAAAGCCGTGCCTATATTGCGCAGAAGAACACGGCTTTTTCAGTAGCTAATGGATTAGTGTTTATTGCAAAAATATATTTATAAAATCATCTATGAAAAAAAGCGGCTTTCACCAGTTGTAGACGCTCAAAAATAACGCTCCAAGTCAGATTGTTTGTGAGAGAGATAACAGATATTATGAGATCCTACAATAAATAAAAACCAATCCTCAGGCATTTTTCTGCTTTAAATCGTCTAATACCTTGTAAGATTCAAAGATAAAAAGAAAAAAATGCACCTGCGTTTTTCACTATTCGCTGGGTGATATAGGTAATACCTTCTGTATTAGAGAGTATTTCCACCAATTCGTTTATATGTTCTTGCATGTTATTCTGTATCATAAAAACAATCTTATAAGTAAAAAGAATACAACTCCAGTAAAAATATAGCTATTAACATCTATCAATGTTTATCAATTGGTCTATAGGAAGCTGTAATAATTCACTCAAAAGCCAGTAAAAAAAGGAATAATGAGTAAGTTTTTTCACTATCTTTTTGAGCCAATCCTTTATTGTGCGATACTTTTCACTTGTTTTTAGGGACAAATTGGTGATAACAATATCATTAATCTTTTCCTTTATAGAAGGCTTTAGGGTAACTATTACTTTTCTGCGATTTTATCATTTTCAATATTATATTATCGGAGTTATTGTAAAGGTGTCAAACTTTACTACATCATCATCAGTCTTTAATATCCTTTGCGAAAAAGGCTATCTTATATCCATTTTCAGAAGCAAATTGTACAAGGATATTCTTAAAAAGACTTTTGTTAAATTTAAATCAATCTCTCAAGTACCTTTAGATACTCTTCGTCAAAAAGGGTTTCTTTACCTTCCAAAACGGTTAACGTTATTCTTTAACCATTTTTGTAATTTTTTCTTATTCATTTTTCTTGTTTTAATAAATATTTACGTATATTTGCACTTAATAACCGTACGTAATTAAGTACGTTTTTAGGTCTGTTTCGTTGGGCAAATTTACGAGAGATTTTTAAATAAAACAAATTATTATGAGAATTTTTCATTTGTAAAAAGCAAAATATTTTTGTATTTTATTAAAAAAACAGAATATTAGCAAATATGAATTATATCAAAAAAACAGGTATTTCTAACGATGTGTTTTGTCTCAAAAGGGAGGAATGAGTGAAGAAAATACGATTAAATTTCTCTTTTTTTATACAGAAGTTTTCAGCAGATTGGTTATTAACTGGTAAAGAGAAATGCTTAAAAACTTCCACGCAGAGTATTACACAAAATGAGAATACCAATGTAAATAATGGGCATAATGTATCTGGACAAAGGAAACATTATAAAGCAAACCAATGATGAGCTTATGGAGATCATTCGCGAGAAAGACAAGCAAATCGCAGAGAAGGACAAACAAATCGCAATGCTCATTGAGAAGATAAGTAAATAAAAATATTTTAATTATGAATAAAGAAAGAAGTTTTTGCTTATAATAGCATAGAAATCACAGAAAACTAACAGATAGAGAACTAATGGAACAAGTATATGAATTGCTTGTTGCTCTACATATGAAAAATAGACAAGTTAGGACTTCAAAAATATAAGGAAATGGAAATTGAAGATGGAGATATATGGCAATTTACGAGACCTTTCAGTGATGAATTCATCTCTAAAGATGACAAAACTGACAATTTAGAAGAAACACTAACAGATACTAAAGAATTCTTTCAAGAGCTTTTTCAAGGTTCCAGAAGATTAATATCACTTGGTTTCCAAAGTTTCCAAAGTCAAATAAGCGAAAAATTTTTGAAACCATTTTTGGAAACCACTTTACCCCTTTTTATTATACCCTTTTTCTCTCTTTATAATATATTGATATATAATAATATAGAGAAAAGAATAAAAGATAACAAACACGCCCTTTTCGCTCTGGTTTCAAAGTTTCCAAAAAAATATTAGAAGTTTGAAGGGGTGTATAGGGAAGCGGGGGATGCGCCAAAGTCGTACCCTTCAGGGGATCTTTTAAAGCGGTATAGGGCTGCGCCCTATGGCATTTTTGGCAGCCAGAGGCTGCAACTGCAGAACGACTTTAAAACTGCGAAGGAGGAGGAAAAACCGCAATTTCTTTAAATTTCAGCGATTTACAGAAACAACTAAAAACAACGATACTGTGTCAAATCTGTGTCAAAAAAACTATATATAACTCAAATAGTCCTTAAATAATTTATTGATAATCAGGAACAAAAATTAAAAATAATGATTAATCTTTGTCCCTTATAAAAATTAGTTTCATGAAAATATTAGTATGTGTCAATCAGGTGCCTGATACCACTTCTCAGATAAATTTCACCTCAGATCAAAGTGCTTTTGACCCTTCAGGGGTGCAGTTTGTCCTCAATCCCAGTGATGAAGCAGCGCTTATGCGAGCGCTCCAGCTCAAGGAGGAGGTAGGCGCCGAGCTTACTTTAGTCCATGTAGGACTTTCCGATAGTGAGCCAGTGCTGCGCAAGGCATTTGCTTTGGGTGCTGACCACATGCTCCGTATCGATACTTTCCCTACGGATGGCTTTTTGTAGCTGAGCAGTTGGCAGCTATTGCCCCTGGGTACGATGCCATTTTTCTGCGGACGCGAATCCTTGGATTATAATGGCGGTATGGTGGGCGGTATGCTTGCTGCACTCTTGGATTACGACTTTTGTCGATGAGGTAACTGCCTTCTCTTTTCGAGGGGGATAAGGCTGCCAAGATCACCCGTATGACCGATGGCGGCAAGGAGCACTTGGAAGTTCCCTTACCTGTGGTAGTGGGCATCCAAAAGGAAATCGTCCCAGAAAGCGAAATCCGTATCCCCAGCATGAAGGGGATCATGATGGCGCGCAAGGCTCCCTTGCAGGTGCTCTCCCTGTGGAGGCTTCCTCCCAGCCTAAGATAACTGCCTTGGAAAAACCTCAGCCCAAAGCGCCGGTCAAAATGATTGACCCAAACAACTTGGACGAACTTATCGACGAACTCCACAACAAAAGAAAACTATTCTAAAACGACACCAAAATGACTTTAGTATATACCGAATACAACGACGGCCAATTCACTAAAAAACCTTGGAAGCGCTCTCCTATGCCCAAAGCGTTCTCTGACAAGGTAATTGCCCTTACCATAAATGTAGCCGATCCTACACCCTTAGCCCGCTATGGAGTAAGTAAGATTGTCAAGGTAACAGCTCCTGAGCTCTCCTCTTTTCAGGCTAAGCCTTATGCCGAGCTCCTAAGTCAGGTAGCCCAGCGAGAGCAGGTCTCTCTTGTGGTGCTCCCCAGTTCGGCCAATACACGCTACTTAGCGCCTATGCTGGCGGTCAGCTGGCAGGCGGCTTATCTCTCCAATGTGAGCTCCTTGCCCAAGGACGGACAGGTGCAGAAGGTGATCTCTCCTCCAAGGCCATCTCTTGGGTGCCTTTGGCGCCTAAGCAGGTCATTACCTTAGCTGGAAATACGGTCGAGATAAAGGAAGCTCCAGCCCAAGCTGTGGTGGAGGAATACACCCTCAGTCTCCCCAAGGAGCGCATCAAGCACTTGGGTACGGAGAAATTTACCAGTAAAATATCCATCGATGATGCCGCTATCGTGGTCTCTGGTGGGACGTGGTATGCAGACTCCAGACAACTGGCACTTGGTGGAGGATCTCGCCGATGCCTTAGGGGCTGCTACCGCTTGTACTAAGCCCGTATCTGATATGGGGTGGCGCCCTCATAGTGAACATATTGGGCAAACAGGTAAAGCCACTCGCTTGCGAACTCTATATCGCTTTGGGGGTATCAGGGGCTATCCAGCACATCGCTGGTGTGAATGCCTCAAGGTCAAGGTGGTGATCAACTCCGATCCCGAAGCGCCTTTCTTCAAGGCTGCTGACTATGGCATCGTAGGCGACCTCTTTGAGGTAGTACCACGCCTGACGGAAAAAGATTAAGAATTTACAAAAAAATAAGGCAAAAAGCCCCAACTAATCCCTCTGACAAATGATGATGAATATAACTAAGGCGGTCGCTCACCTGATCATTGCCAATGTACTCTTCTTCCTCTTGGCACAGTTTATACCTATGTTGCAGGACAAGGCGGCTCTCTACTATATAGAAAACCCCAATTTCCACTGGTGGCAGGTGTTCTCTCACCTCTTTATGCACGCCTCTGTAGCGCATATTTTCTTTAATATGTTTTGCTCTTTATTCCTTTGGACCTCCTCTGGAAAGCTACTTTGGCAGCAATCGCTTTATTGTTTTTTATTTTGCTTGTGGCTTAGGAGCAGCCTTCTTACATACAGCGGTGAACTATTACGAGTTTCACTCAGCGCTGGACATCTTGCAGAGCAAAGGTTTTTTTCGATAAGTCAGGCGCAGGAGCTCTTACAGAAAGGTATGTATAATACCGGGCTGGGAAGAAGCGCTTTCAAGAGTGATTTCAAGGATATGATATCGGCTTATATGATTCGTGCTGTAGGTGCCTCGGGGGCGGTCTATGGGATATTGGTAGCCTTTGGGGTTCTTTTCCCCAATGCCGAACTCATGCTCATGTTTCCTCCCCATCCCGATCAAGGCTAAGTACTTTATTCCGATCCTCATCGGTTTGGATTTGTTCTCAGGGATGACTGGTTATTCCATCTTTGGTAGTAATATTGCCCACTTCGCTCATGTGGGCGGGGCGCTGATAGGCTTTTATCTTGATGAAGCTTTGGCAAAAATTCTTTCAATGACAGAAGGTTGTACTAAGTATAACAGAGAAATGGATCATGAATAGAACTGTAACAAGAATATGGGGCAAGCATTCCCTTTCATTAGTGTATATACTCATCGTAAGTTACCTCTGTGGTTATATCCTTCCGCAGCTATTTGCCTTCCTCTGGCAGCGTTCTGACCCTTTTGTAAGGGATCTCTTTGCGCTCTCACAGGACTTTTTCCCAGCTATTGCAGCAACCCTGGACAGCCATTACCTATAGCTTCTTCCATGCCAGCTTTATCCACTGCTTTTTTTCAATGCAATTATGCTTTACTTTCGTAGGGCATCTTGTTCATGAATCTCTTCACACCAAAGCGATTCTTAGGGAATATATATAGCAGGGGTAGTAGCAGGAGGGCTCTTTTTATGCTTACCTATGCTCTTTTTTCCGGTCTTTGCTCATCGGGAGGATTACCTCTTGGGTGGATCTGCAGGGATTATGGCGGTACTGATATTTCTTTAACCACCTACACTCCTACTCTTAGGATCTATCTCTTTGGGGTATGGGCTGTTCCCTTGTGGGTGTTCGGTGTACTGATGGTGGCCACAGACCTCCTTAGTATCCCCATAAGCAATGCAGGAGGGCATATCGCCCACTTAGGAGGAGCACTTGTAGGAATACTCTATGGCTTGTTTCTCAAGGGGAAGCTCTCTTTCTCTCTTCCCAAAAGAACCCGACAGGCTCCCACTTCTCCCTATACTAATGAGCACGCCCAGGAACGAATCAATACCATTCTGGACAAAATCAGCAAAAGTGGCTATGACAGTCTTACCAATGAAGAAAAAGATACCTCTTCTTAGCCAGCCGGGAAAAACGCTAACCAATAATTTACCTTGGATGCAACTTGTAACAGATATAACTCATTTTCAATCTCCTGAGCATACGGTGCTAACCATCGGCACCTTCGACGGGATTCATATAGGACACCAAAGGATCATCACTCAAGTGGTTGAGAGGGCTAAGGAACAGGGCTTACTCCCTACGGTACTGACTTTCTTCCCTCATCCGCGTATGGTACTCGACCCCTCCGCTCCTATTGCTCTGATTCAGACCATAGAGGAGCGGGCACAACTTCTGGCTTCCTATGGGATTGCTCAGCTGGTCATTCAGCCTTTCAGCAAAGCAATTTGCCGCACTCTCCGCTCAGGATTATGTACGAGAGCTCTTAGTGGGAAAACTTCGAGCCAAGGAGATTATCATAGGCTATGATCATCGTTTTGGGAAAAACCGTTCGGCAGGGATAGAAGAGCTCAAGGCCTTTGGAGAACAATACCATTTTCAAGTGGAGGAAATCCCTGTGCAGGAGGTGGACTCCCTCTCGGTGAGCTCTACCAAAATCCGACAAGCTCTCGAGAAGGGCGACGTGCAAACGGCTAATCACTATCTCGGTTATTCGTTTTCTTTGGCAGGTGTCGTGGTACATGGACAGAAGTTAGGCCGTACCTTGGGCTATCCTACAGCCAACCTACAGATAGAAAATTCTCATAAGCTCATCCCTAAGATAGGGGTCTATGCCGTGTATATGCTTTGGGAAGGAAGAAAGGTCTTTGGGATGCTCTCCATAGGCAAAAATCCTACCATAGAGGGCAAAGGTGAAAGTATAGAAGTATATTTCTTTGATTTCAACAGTGACTTATATGGCAAGGAAATACGACTTTATTTTATAGATTTTATCCGTGATGAGGTCAAGTTTCCTTCCTTAGAGGCGCTCAAGGCTCAACTGAAGAAGGACGAAGATAGTTGTAAGTGGTTAATTGCCAATGCTCAATGATCACTGCAAAAGATACTCTCCCCCTTCAGGGGACTCTAGGGATATAAAAAAACTTATAGCAGCTATAGAAAAATAATAGAAAATCTATTGTTCAGAGACGAAAACCGCCATACCTTTGCACCGCAAAAAGAATAAGAAGATAAGATAAATTGTTTTTCATATATTAGATTTTGTGGTTAGAATTGGTAAAGAGGGCGCAAGCTCTCTTTTATTTTTTTATATAAAGTCAATACTTACAGTATCTCCTCTCTGGATGCCCATAAGGCTGGCACTTCCGCCCTGAAAACATCTGGATTGGCCTTGTAGATGGCCATCTCCAAATAGTCTAAATGGTTGAATAGCAGAAAGACCTCTCCTGCCGAAAGGCTATCCTTCTCTACCTGATTGTACTGCAAACAAATATTTTCCAAGGTGATATTCTCCACGCTTTGGTAGCGGAAAATATACATGGAATCGCCTATCCTTAGCCTCTTGGGTGAGCAGCGAACGGGTGATATTGGACACCACATTGCCAAAGTGATCAATGTAGATAACAGTGCCTTCTATCCTTTGGGCGCGGACCTTCGGGTACAAAGTCTGTGATATATAGGTGCTTCTCACAGGGTGTTCCTAATGAGGAGGGCAAGGCTCCTTCACAGAGTTTTTGGGCAATATGGGTGGAGAACTCCAGCGTAGGGAAGATGGACACTCTACTGGGTAGGTCAAGAAGATAAACTTCTGTCTCTGGGGCATTGTGCGTCAGTAGGGAGACAAATCCATTATCGGCCGTGATAAAGTAGTGCCCCCCATATACTAAAAGGAGCAGCCCACACTCAGGGGAAAGTTCGTTATTGACGCCCTACGATATGGATGGTTCCTTTAGGGAAATAGCGGTAGGCACCTTCCAAAAGGTACGCAGCTTCCGAGATACTATAGCGATCCACCTGATGGGAAATATCTACAATACGTGCCTGAGGAATAAGGCTATAGAGCTGCCCCTTGAGGGCGCCTACACCGTAGTCTTGATCCCCAAAATCCGTGGTAAGAGTGATGATGTTCATAACTGCAAAATCAAAAACTTGAAAAAACGTACAAATATAAGAAAAACTCCCAAACAAGGACTATTTTTTTCTCATTTCTTTTTACCTTTGCATTCTCCAAAAAACACCTACAAATTCTCAACTGTTATGGCTACTAACAAAAATGCCTTGATCCGTTATAAGACTATTGATAAGTGTCTGAGGGACACCACACGCTTGTGGACTTTGGACGATCTTATCGCCGCCTGTACCGAGGCACTCTGTGAGTATGAGGGCAAGGAAAATGTCGTGAGCAAGCGTACCATACAGCTCGATATCCAGAATATGCGCAGCGACAAGATAGGCTACAATGCCCCTATCGAGGTCTTTGACAATAAGTACTACCGCTATGCCGACTCGGACTATAGTATTACCAAAACGGAAATCCCTTACGAGGATATCAAGAAGATGCGTCAGGCGGTGGAGTTCCTCAAGGAGTTCAAGGATTTTTCTTTCTTCCAACAGATGAATGGGGTGCTGCATCGCTTGGAGGATGCTGTTTTCCTCACCCTATCCCACCATCCGGTGATACACTTGGATAAGAATGAGCACCTCAGGGGGCTTAGTTATATAGACCCTATCTACCAAGCCATACAGCAGAAAAAGCCCTTGGCCATAGAATACAAGTCCTTCAAGGCGCGCCATAGTGCTACTATGCACGTGCATCCTCAGTTCCTCAAGGAGTATAACAATCGGTGGTTTTTAGTTGCTTTCTACAAGACAAGTCTGCTTACCTTGGCGCTTGATCGCATGGAAAAATGTGAATATTTTTGTCCGCTCCTTATGTTGATAAAAATATCGATGCCAATGAGTATTTCAAGGATGTTATAGGGGTTACAGTCTCGGAGGAAACCCTATCGAGGAGGTGGTTTTCTGGGTGGATAGGAACAATGCTAACTATGTGATCACCAAGCCTTTTCATCATTCTCAAGAGATAGTAGAAGAGCGGGAGGATGGGGTTGTCTTTCGTATCAGGGTACGCCATAACTATGAGCTGGAGCGCCTGATCTTGGGCTTTGGCAGTAGCCTTATTGTTCTGGCTCCCTCTCGCCTAAGGCGGAATATATCCTCATTATTAAAAAGCAGCTGCTAATTATTCTTAACAAAAATGCAAAAAGTATAATAAAAATACAGCAAGAATGGGGGCTATGCTGAAAAAAATTGTACTTTTTACCCTTTTTAAAAACAGAAAGCGTAATGAAATCATTATTCTCGTATATTTTTCTCTTGGCAGTGCTTTTTTTACAGGCTGCCGCACGGCTAAGGTTACCAATACCCAAGGGGTCGCTGATACCTCTCTCAGAGGAAAGGAAATTCTCGAAAAGCATCAAGAGACTTTCCCGCTTTTTGAGACACTGGCTGGAACACTCACGGTCACTTATTCCAGGGTAGGTAAGATCGGGCAGGCTATCCCTCTGTCTTTTAGAATGAAAAAGGGGAAGCCATTTGGCTCAGTGCTCCCCTTAGGGATGGCCAAGGCACTCATTACCAAGGATAAGGTACAGTTCTATAATAAGCTGGACAATACCTATTTCTGAGGGGGATTATTCCATCTCTGAAAAAAATATTTAGGGGTACATCTTGGTTTTGAGGCTTTTAGAGAACTTGCTCTTAGGGCAATTGCTTTTTCCGCGATAGGCATACCACCCTCGCCCCTGAGGGAGAGCGCTACAAGGGGGAACTTAATAGGGACGGATTGGACTTATCGTTCTTCCTTAACGCAGCTTTCAGAATGGATAATTTGTTCATCGTACAAGAGAAACAAACTGAGAGAGAGCGCTCTCTATGCTGCTTATACCTATCAGACGGTAGAGGGCAGCTCTTCCCGCTCTCCCCTATTGTTACAAGGCAGTCAGGGGCAGAGCAGGTACAGCTGAGATTGCAGTTTAGTGCTCTCCAGCGCAATCTCGCGGTACGTTTCCCCTATAGTGTCCCCTCTGGTTACCAACCCTAACCCTTCGTCCCTAATGCATCGCTTAGTAGTATTCTTATGTATCCTGTCATTTTGCAGGTGCTTTTGCGCAAACTTCTCAAAAACAAAAAGCAGCTGGAAAAAGCAGAAGAAAGCGCTCTTGGAACAGATCCAAGAGATGTCCGCGCTACGCTCTCAGCAGGCGCAGGAGCGCAAGAGCTTGGCCTTTCAGATAGAGGAAATTAGTGAAAAAAATATCGGCTCGTACACAGCTTATACGCCTGACCAATCATCAGGCCAATCTGCTCAGCCAACAGATTAAGGACAACCAAAAACCAGATCTCCACGCTCAAGAAGGATCTGCAGAGCCTCAAGAAGAATTATGCGGCGGTGATTCTCCAATCCTATAAGTCTCGTTCTCCCCCAAAGCCGCTGGATGTTCCTGCTCGCCTCGGAGAGCTTCACTCAGGGGTACAAGCGCCTAAAAGTACTTACAACAATATACCCAATATAGGAAAAACAAGCGCAAGAGATTCAGCAGAAGAATACCCTCCTACAACAACTCGCCGACTCTCTCTCTTCCCAGTATAACCACCAGCGCAGGATAGTGGAGGAAAACCAAAAGGAGCAGACGCGCCTCTCTCAAGAACGAAAAGAACAAGAATCCTTGGTGGCCTCTATCAAGAAAAAGGAAAGTGAGTATGCCGCTGAGATTAAGAAGAAACAAGCGCAAGCCAATAAGATAGACCGAGAAATAGACCGCTTGATTCGCTTGGCCATAGTCGAGGCCAACAAGAAGGCAAAGCCTAAGACTTCATCTTCTGGGAAGACGGTCTCTGCAGCTAAGGCTAGTGATAAAGTCTTTTGATCTTACGCCAGAGGGACAAGCCCTCTCTTCGGATTTCGAGGCTAACAAAGGCAAACTCATTTGGCCTATCGAACGAGGGTACAAGTCACAAGGGTTCGGTACCTATGACGATCCTGTGTATCCTGACCTTAAGCATTATAATAATGGTGTCTCTCTTATGGCGCCCCGAGGGGCTGATGCTCGCTGTGTCTTCAATGGGGAAGTATCCGCGGTCATCTCCATCCCTGGAGGAAACAAGGCGGTACAGGTGCGACATGGGAATTTTATTACCATTTATTATAACCTCACTCAGGTATATGTCAGTAAGGGACAAAAGGTCTCCGCCAAGACTCCCCCTGGGGAAGATTTTTTTACCGATAGCGAGGGACGTACCGAAATGAAATTCTTTGTCTATAAAAAAATACCAACAAACTCAATCCTGAACATTGGCTGAGGGAATAAAAAAGAAAAGAAATGTCAAGATTCAAACTCTGGAAACAAGATCCCTTTGGGCATGCCCTTTGGATAAAAAAATTTATCATACGTACCTTGGGCTCGCTTACCCATAGGCGCTACCGAGGGTTTAACGACCTACATATAGAAGGATCAGAGATTATACGTTCTCTACCTGAGAGAGGGGTGCTCTTCATCTCCAATCACCAGACATATTTTTGCCGATGTTATCGCGATGTACCATGTGTTCAATGCCAGCCTCAAGGGTCGGGTGGACTCTCTCAAGAACATAGGTTATGTATGGCAACCTAAGCTCAATCTCTATTATGTAGCAGCCTCCGAGACCATGCGCTCGGGGATACTCCCCAAGATTCTCGCCTATGTGGGCGCTGTAAAAGTCAGTCGTACTTGGCGCGAAAAAGGAAAGGAAATACACCGTGAGGTCAATCCTGATGATATCAAAAATATAGGAATTGCCCTCCAAGATGGGTGGCTCATTACCTTCCCTCAGGGGACTACCTCGCCTTGGAAACCCATTCGCAAGGGGACAGCTCACCTGATAAAGACCTACAAACCCATCGTCGTGCCCATTGTTATAGATGGCTTCAGGCGCTCTTTTGACAAAAAGGAGTGGTGGTCAAAAGAAAGGAATCCAACAGACTATGCGGATAAAACCTCCCTTTAGAGATTGATTATGAGCGAGAAAGCGTAGAAGAAATCATAGAAAAAAAGTAGCCTTTGCCATAGAGCAACATCCTACTTTTATCAAGAGTAAAGAGCAATAATAAGGTTGTTAATAACTTATTTTTTTCAAAAATACATTGTTGGTAGAATAAAAATGTCGTATATTTGCACCTCGTTAAACAAGGAGTAATTTTTGTTTGGAAAGAACAAAAACGCCGGTATAGCTCAGTTGGCCAGAGCACGTGATTTGTAATCTCGGGGTCGTGGGTTCAAACTCCCTCTACCGGCTCGATGTTTATCATATTTATTTGTTGATTCTTAGGGGAGATACTCAAGCGGCCAACGAGGGCAGACTGTAAATCTGCTGGTTTTCACCTTCACAGGTTCGAATCCTGTTCTCCCCACACTTGATTGACATATTTTAACTAAGATTGCGGGAGTAGCTCAGTTGGTAGAGCGTCAGCCTTCCAAGCTGAATGTCGCGAGTTCGAACCTCGTCTCCCGCTCTTTTACAAGCCGATGTAGCTCAGGGGTAGAGCGCTTCCTTGGTAAGGAAGAGGTCACGAGTTCAAATCTCGTCATTGGCTCTTTTCGTAGTATAAAAAAATATACCTTTTTATATTAATTTCTATAACTAAGATTAAAATTATTTAAACATGGCAAAAGAGAATTTTTGACCGTTCCAAAACCGCACCTTAACATTGGTACTATTGGACACGTTGACCACGGAAAAAAACAACCTTGACTGCTGCTATTACTAAAGTATTGGCTGATGCAGGTCTCTCCGAAGCGAGAAGTTTCGACTCTATCGATAACGCTCCTGAAGAAAAAGAGCGTGGTATTACTATCAACACTTCACACGTAGAATATCAAACTAAGAACCGTCACTATGCACACGTAGACTGTCCAGGCCACGCCGACTATGTAAAGAACATGGTTACTGGTGCTGCTCAGATGGACGGTGCTATCCTTGTGGTAGCTGCTACCGATGGGCCTATGCCTCAAACTCGTGAGCACATCCTTTTTGGGTCGTCAGGTAGGTATTCCTCGTATCGTTGTGTTCCTTAACAAAGTGGATATGGTGGATGACCCTGAACTATTGGAACTCGTAGAAATGGAAGTACGCGAATTGCTCTCTTTCTATGATTACGATGGTGACAATGGTCCTGTAATCCAAGGTTCTGCTCTTGGTGCTCTTAACGGAGAACAAAAATGGGTGAGATACTGTAATGCAGCTTATGGACGCTGTTGACAACTGGATCGAACTTCCACAACGTGATATTGACAAACCTTTCTTGATGCCTATCGAGGACGTATTCACTATCACTGGTCGTGGTACTGTGGCTACAGGTCGTATCGAAACTGGTATCGCTAACACTGGTGACGCTGTTGAAATCATCGGTATGGGGGCTGATAAGCTTACCTCTACTATCACTGGGGTTGAGATGTTCAAGAAAATCCTTGACCGTGGTGAAGCTGGTGACAACGTAGGTCTCCTCCTCCGTGGTATCGACAAAAAAAGATATCCGTCGTGGTATGGTAATCTGCAAACCAGGTTCTGTAAAACCTCACGCTAAGTTCAAAGCTGAAGTCTATATCTTGAAAAAAGAAGAAGGTGGACGTCACACTCCATTCCACAATAACTACCGCCCTCAGTTCTACGTTCGTACAACCGACGTTACTGGTACTATCAACCTTCCTGAAGGTGTAGATATGGTAATGCCTGGAGATAACCTTACTATCACTGTGGAATTGCTACAACCTATCGCTCTTAACGTAGGTCTTCGCTTCGCAATCCGTGAAGGTGGTCGTACCGTAGGTGCTGGTCAGGTAACTGAAATCCTTGACTAATAAAACTTGATTTCATAATATTTTAAAAGGGTTTTGGCAACAAAACTCTTTTTATACGAGTGTAGTTCAAGGGTAGAATAGTGGTCTCCAAAAACCATTGATGGGGGTTCGAATCCCTCCACCCGTGCCATATATAGTTTTTTTATAAACTGACAAAACGAATCGTAATGATCAACTATATCAAAGAATCTTATACAGAACTAACACAGAATGTTACCTGGACTCCCTTCAATGAGGCTCAACGCCTACTATGGGTGGTAACTATATTCTCCGTTATTTTTTTCTTTATTCATTGCTGGCGTGGACTTCCTCTTTGAAAGCTTCATCGCTCAGATTTTTAAAATTTTCTAAATGGCAGTCCTTGAAAAATTGGTATGTAGTACGTGCTGTAAGTGGCCAAGAGAACAAAGTAAAGAACTACATAGAGTCTGAAATTAGCCGATTGGGCTATGGCGACTATGTAGAGCAGGTGCTTGTGCCTACTGAAAAGGTACCACAGCTTCGCAATGGAAAGAAAGTCAATGTAGAAAAAGTGTTCTTCCCTGGATATGTGATGATCAAAGCAGACCTCTCTGGGGAAATCTCTCACTTGATTAAGGGAATCTCCGGAGTGATTGGTTTCTTAGGAGAAACAAAAGGAGGAGCTCCTACTCCTATCCGCAAGTCCGAAGTCAATCGAATGCTCGGTATTGTAGATGAGCTACAAGAAAAAGTAGATACAGTTCTTATCCCTTATGAAGTAGGGAGAGTCTGTCAAAGTTATCGATGGCCCTTTCAATGGCTTTACAGCAATGTGGATAAGGTAAATGAGGAAAAAAACGAAAGCTCGAGGTGATTGTCAAAATTTTCGGTCGTAAAAACACCCACTGGAGCTCAGCTATACACAAGTAGAAAAAAATATAACAAACTTCGCTCTAAAGCGGAATATACATTTTAAAGAATTATAAATTAAAGTTGAACAATGGCAAAAAGAATTACACAAAGTAGTTAAACTACAAGTTAAAGGGAGGTGCTGCGAATCCTTCGCCACCGGTTGGACCTGCCTTGGGGGCTGCTGGAGTTAACATCATGGAGTTCTGTAAGCAATTTCAATGCGCGCACTCAGGACAAGCCTGGTAAAAGTATTACCTGTTGTTATCTCTGTTTACAAAGATAAATCTTTTGATTTTTGTAATCAAGACCCCACCTGCGGCAGTTCAACTCTTGGAAGCAGCCAAAATTAAGGGAGGTTCTGGAGAGCCTAACCGTAAAAAGGTAGCCAATATCACTTGGGATCAAGTACGCGCTATCGCTGAAGATAAATTGCCTGACCTCAGTGCTTTCACTATTGAGAAGGCTATGAGCATAGTGGCAGGTACCGCTCGTTCTATGGGTATCACAATCACTGGAGATAAACCTTTTTAATTGATTGATTATGGCAAAACTGACAAAGAAATACAAAGAGGCTTTATCTAAAATAGAAGCTGACAAATTATATAGCCTTGCAGAAGGAAGCAAAAAAGTAAAAGAAGTTTCTTTTACTAAGTTTGATGCTTCTGTGGATATCGCAGTAAGATTGGGGGTTGACCCTCGTAAAGCGAACCAGATGGTACGTGGTGTAGTGACTCTTCCTCACGGAACTGGTAAGGATGTACGCGTATTAGCGCTCGTTACTCCTGACAAGGAAGCTGAAGCTAAAGCTGCCGGTGCTGACTATGTAGGGCTTGACGAATACTTGCAGAAAATCAAAGACGGCTGGACTGATGTAGATGTTATCGTTACTATGCCTGCTGTAATGGGTAAATTGGGACCTTTGGGGCGTGTGCTCGGTCCTCGTGGGCTTATGCCTAACCCTAAAAACAGGTACTGTAACTATGGAAATCGGTAAGGCTGTTCAGGAAGTAAAAAGCAGGGAAAATAGACTTCCGTGTGGATAAAACAGGGATTGTTCATGCTTCCATCGGAAAAGTATCCTTCACTGCTGAAAAACTTACTGAGAATGCCACTGAGCTCCTTCAGACCCTCATTAAGCTAAAAACCTACTGCCGCTAAGGGTACTTATATCAAGTCTATCTACTTGTCAAGTACTATGAGCCCCAGTGTAGCTATAGATACAAAAAGCAGTCTAACAAGTAGTTAAAAGAGAAAAATTATGACAAAAGAAGAAAAAAATCAGTAGTAATAGAGGATTTAACCGCTCAGTTAGCAGCCAATCATGTGATCTATCTGGCAGACCTCACCGGACTCAATGCAAAGGAGACTTCCGACCTTCGTCGCGCTTGTTTCAAAGCTAATATCAAACTCGCTGTAGTAAAAAAACACTTTCTTAGCAAAAAGCTATGGAAGCCTCTGACAAAAAAATTTTCGGAGATCTTCCTTCTGTACTCAAAGGAAATACTTCCGTGATGTATGCCGAAGTGGGAAATGCTCCAGCTAAGTTGATTAAAAAAACTTTAGAAAAATCTGAAAAAAACTCCTTCTCAAAGGAGCTTATATAGAAGAAGCTGTATTCATCGGCGATGACCAATTGGAAGCTCTTTCTTCTATCAAATCCAAAGAGGAACTTATCGGAGATATCATTGCCCTCTTGCAATCGCCTGCTAAAAAAACGTTGTTTCTGCTCTTAAATCAGGAGGAGGAAAAATCGCAGGTATTGTTAAAAACACTCTCTGAACGTTAATAGTACACACACATTAATTATTTATAAACCATTAAAAAAACGATAGAAATGGCAGATTTGAAAAATTTCGCAGAACAATTAGTTAAACTTAACTGTAAAAGAAGTAAATGAACTCAGCTCAAATCCTTAAGGATGAGTATGGAATCGAGCCTGCTGCCGCAGCTGTTGCTGTAGCTGCTGGTCCTGCTGCTGGTGGTGGAGAAGCTGCTGCTGAAAAAAACTGAATTCGATGTAATTCTTAAGAGTGCAGGTGACAACAAATTGGCAGTAGTGAAATTAGTAAAAGACCTTACTGGTCTTGGACTAAAAAGAAGCTAAAGAAGTAGTAGATGGAGCTCCATCTAAAGTGAAAGAAGGGGTTTCTAAAGCTGACGCTGAAAAACCTTAAAAAAATCATTAGAAGAAGCTGGAGCAGAAGTAGAATTAAAATAATTCTTTTCTTAGTTTTTACAATACGAAAGTCTCTTCCCCGTGGGGAAGAGATTTTTTTATTGAAGCTCTTTTTATCGAGTGGACTTTACTGCCCCACATCTGGCGAAGACGCTTCTCGTATTGCTTAGGATCGAGTACTACCTCGGGTTTTTCCTTTGCCATTGTACAGAACCAAAGCTGCTATATAGGGCAGCTTCTCTGTGTCAATAATCCACGATTTCTCCCCGTCTATCCGTATGATTCCTCCTCGTAGGGTAATCCCACAGAAACAGCTCTCTGAGGCAGCAGGAAGTAGGGGAGGAGATGCGTGCCTTAATTTCTTTATACTCAGGGTGTTCCTGTGCATACTTATAGTAGGTGGCATCTTCAGCAAAGATGACCACTCGCTTAGGATCTTTTAGATGGATTCCTGTATGAAGATTCGTATCACGCGGAATCTCAGTCACATAGGAGGGCTTACAGCCTACTATTAGCAGGGCTAAAAATAGCAGCTTTCTCATGAGATGAGTATATTGGTTAGGTTCAAAAGCACAAATATACAAAAAAGCAAAGAAAAACGGAAGAATTACCCAAATATTTTTTACCTTTGTCACATGAAAATAGAAGTATTAAAATCAAAAATCCACCGTGTAAAAGTAACCGGTGCAGACTTGGATTATATAGGGAGCATCACTATCGATGAAGCTCTTTTGGAAGCGGCCAACCTCATCGTAGGTGAGAAGGTCTCTATCGTGAATGTCAATAATGGCGAGCGTTTCGAGACTTATATCATTCGTGGTGAGCGAAACTCTGGTACCATTACCCTCAATGGCCCTGCCGCTCGCAAGGTACAGAAGGGGGATATTGTAATCATTATCTCCCTATGCCCTTATGGATTTCGAAGAGGCCAAAACCTTCCAACCTACTGTCATCTTCCCTGATGAGCAAACAAAACCGATTAATGATTAATACCAACAGTAATTAATATCAGTATCATTAATTTGTACTGGATAAAAAGTTTTTGTTCAGATTTTTCTTATCTTTTGCCCTATATTTAAAATTAAAACTTATGAGTTTATTCGGAAAGATCTTCCAAGGAGTAACCGAGGAAGTGAAACTAAACGAACAAGAATCCTTCGCAGGGATTGCTCTTGCTATGGCAGGAGCCGATGGTAACGTAGGCCATGGAGAGTGGGACGAAATCGTGAATTACATGAACCGTCTTCGTATCTATGACAGCTACACTGGATCTGCTTTTTGATAAGCTTTTTCGACAAGCTTTTTCCGCATTCTTAAGAAAGAAGGACCAGGAAGTTTGGTAGAAAAATCAGCAGCAGCTCTTCCTTCTGAACTTCGTCTTACTGCTTTTGCTTGCGCAGTAGATATCGCTACTTCTGATGGTGTACTTAGAAGAAGAAGAAAAGGATATGATCAACCAATTAGCTGAATTGCTAACTGTACCAGAAAAACCGCCATTTCTATTATTGAAGTAATGCTCATAAAGAATAAGGTTTAAAACAAAGCGGCCTTTTAGGCCGCTTTTTATTCAAGTAATTCTAATAGTTCTTCCTTCATCAGGGTATCTTCTTCTATGATGTGCTCGGAGAGTTCCCTCTTGTGCTGCTGTAGCCGAATGATCTTCTCTTCTAAAGTATGTTGGCTTTACAAACCGAATCACATTGACCTTCTGTTCCTGTCCCGATCCGATGGGCTCGGGCTATGGCCTGCCGCTCGGCAAAGGGATTCCACCAAGGGTCTAATAAGAGCACATACGAGGGCTGCCGTTAGGTTCAGCCCTACTTCTCCTGCCTTGAGCGAGATAAAGAAGAAGGGTACTTCTTTATCTTTCTGAAACCGCTCCACTTGTACTTTTCTATCGGGTAGCGCTGTGGCTCCTGTGAGCAATGCATACTTGATTTTTCTGCTCGTCACACCATCTTTGGTATATTTCTAAGTGAGAGGTAAAACTGCTAAAAATAAGCGCTTTCTGTGCAGATAATAACAGCTGTTCCAGGCAGCTGACTACCTCTTCATATTTTCCAGAGGGGATGTCGCTCTTGGGATCCGCCAGTAGGGGGTGATTGCTAATCTGTCTTAGGCGCATGAGCATGTTCAGCGAATGAATATTCTTGCCCTGAGGGGCTACCTGTAGGAGGGCGTTGCGTACCTTGGACTTTCTCCTGTTCGTACCATTTCCCTTGTAGCTCACTCATAGGACAATAGATGATTTGTTCTTCCATATCGGGTAAGTCCTGTAGTACCTGCTCTTTGGTACGTCTCAGCAGGAAGGGATTGATAATTGTCTTGAGTTCTTCTAAGGCAATAGGGTTGTGCTTCTTCTGTATCTCGGGGAGGAAATACTTGCTGAACTGGGCGAAAGTTCCCAATATATTGGGGTTGATAAACTGCATCTGTGCCCATAGGTCACTTAGAGAATTCTCTATAGGGGGTACCACTGAGGGAAAAAGCGGTGGGTTCCTGTAGCCTATCTATTGCCCTTGAATACCTGTGAATTCTTGTTCTTGATACGCTGGCTTTCGTCCAAGATGATGAAGGAGAAGGGATGTTTCTCCAAGAGTGCAATATCTCGGGTAAGGATAGGGTAGGAGGTTAGCACGATATCATAGTTGAGCAAGCGGCGTACCTTTGTTTTCCGGTCATTGCCTATGTACTGGGTACACCTCAGATCAGGAGTGAAGCGCTTGATCTCCTCATACCAATTGAAAATCAAGGACGAAGGTAGTACGATAAGTGCCTTGAGGGGCTCGCGCTGCATCTGTCCTAACTGGAAAATATCTGTAGGGAAAATCCGTCTGCTTCAGGGGGTAAGTATCATGTACTGCAATGAGCATGGCCAGGATCTGGAGCGTTTTCCCCAGCCCCATATCGTCGGCAAGGCAAGCTCCCATCTGGTTGTGGTAGTGCTCCAAGAGCCATTCTACGCCTTCCCTTTGGTAGGGGCGTAGGGAGGCTTTCAGGCGTGGCGATGGCTGATAGTGAATGCCGCTGACCCATTCCTTGGGCTTAGCTTCAGCAAGGGTGTCCAAGAGGGCATAGTGGCTTCTGGCAGGCGTATTTTTCCCCTGATGTTCTTGGCCAAACTTTGCCAGCCGTTCATACCGAGCAAACCATTCCTTAGGGAATCACCAGCCAAGAGCCATCGGGTAGGGGATAGAGGGGTTGTTCTCCCTCAGGTTTTTTTATAAGGGAGGCAAAAGGCAAGCGGAAGTCCCCTTTGGGTAATCCAGATATCTACATCGAACCAGTCTTGTTGCTCCTTTGGTCTCATTGAGCTGAATATCAAAATGTTGCAAACAGGTTTGCTTCCCCTCAATTTCTATAGGAGCAAGGGGTAGCCCTTGGGCTTCCAAGACCTCTCCGTAAGGGCAATAGGTGCAGGTAAGTAGCAAAGGGATAAGGATCATCCACCCAAAAGAATCCCTTCTACTTCTTGTAGTCCTAAGTCTTTTAGTATTTGTACTTTACGGCTTCTTCTAAGGGGTTTCTCCTAAAAGTGTTGTATATGAATATCTCCCTCAGGAGTAATATCCAAGAGGGACTGCTGCGCCCTGCGTTGGTTACTATAGAAGGTATATCCGCCATAATCAAAGGCGACATAGAGCTTGTATTGCCCAGAAAGGAAGTCGTGAACAAAGTGAAGGGAGGTGCCCTGCAGACTGTCCTTGGTCAGTATATCAAAGCCGACGGAGCATACCTCTACTCTTTGGAGAACTTCCTTGAGAAATTTGTCAAAATACTCTTGAACCATCCTCTGGGGAATCTCCACAGAAGTCTTTTCCCAGAAAAAGGCTTGACCAGCTGTGCAGGAATATCTTCAAGGAGGGTGAGCTTCTGGTCGATAACTATCCATGATTTCTTCTGGCTAAGCAGGGTGATTTGGTGCTCAGCAGGGATGAGCTTTTTCTTCTGCAAGGAGGAACAAATGGTAGGCGATCCCTTCTGGGGTTTTTCTCAAATTCCAATACAGGATGTAGCTCCTTAGGGGAAACCTCAATAAGTTGCCGCTCTATAGGTTGTTCCTTTTGGCAATGGGTGGTAAGCCATAGTGCTTCCTTGGCTATCAGGGAGAGAAGGGCATTGGTTTTTCCTCTATCTGTTCTTGGATATATTTCTTTTGGGATTTGTTCTTGAAGAGTTCCTCGATGGGGAGATTCTTAGGGTTGTATTTCTGTGCAAGTAGATGAGGTTGTAGGCTGTAAGTAATGGCTAAAAGCCTCCTTTTCGGAGGCTCTTAGTGGGATGGGGATATTCTTCATTACCTCAGGCGAGGCCTTTTTGAGCAGAAACCAGCTACTGCTACGCTGCTGAGCTAAGAGGGCTTGAGGTAAGTATAATTGAAAATCAGGGTGAAAAGAAAAATCAAAAAAAAGGCGGTACATGCTTATTTTGCTTTTACTATTTTTCTCTTGTCGGTTGATGGATTCTTGGTGGATAACTTTGAATAATTGTATGATAAACTCCTCATTGAGACCGTGCTGTTCTCCTTCCAAGATCACCTTGCCGAGTATTTCATGCCAGCGCTGGTTCTGTAGGGATAGCTACATTGTTGATTTTCTTGAGCTGCCCGATCTCATCGGATATGTCCATACGCTTTTTTTAAGCAGGTCTAAGAGCTGGTCGTCTAAGATATCGATACGAGAGCGCAACCCAGTGAGCTGGCTTACATAGTCCTCTTCGGAAGTAGAGGTTTTTCGTATACGTAAGTCATTCATTATCTGCACTAATCGCTGGGGAGTAACCTGTTGTGCTGCATCGCTCCAAGCCTCATCGGGAGTGCAGTGGGTTTCTATCATCAGGCCGTTGAAGTTCAGGTCAAGGGCTGTCTGAGAGACATCGAAGATCAACTCTCGCTTGCCCGTGATATGGGAAGGGTCGCAGATCAGCGGGAGGTCAGGGAACTTATTTTGTAGCTCTATGACCAATTGCCATTCGGGGATATTGCGGTATTTGGTTTTCTCATAGGTAGAGAAACCGCGGTGGATAACCCCTAAGTTTTGGATATCAGCTCTCAGGAGTCGCTCGATAGCGCCTATCCAGAGGGCTAAGTCCGGGGTTTACAGGGTTTTTGACAAGGACAACCTTGTCAGTACCCCTTGAGTTCGTCAGCGATTTCCTGCACGATGAAGGGGCTCACTGTGGAGCGAGCACCGATCCAGAGCAGGTCTATATCGTGTTCCAAGGCCAATCGTACATGGTCTTTGTTGGCTACTTCGGTAGCGGTCTTCATACCTGTTTCCCTCTTGACACGTTCGAGCCACTTGAGTCCTAAAGCACCTACTCCCTCGAACATACCAGGGCGGGTACGAGGTTTCCAGATACCAGCACGGTAGTAAGTAACGTCGGTATCTTTCAGCGCATGGGCGATTTTAAGGACTTGTTCTTCTGTCTCGGCACTACAAGGGACCTGCAATCACTACAGGGTGAGGGAGGTGTAGGGTTATCTAAGCCATTTTCGGTTTGCTTTGGTAATTTCCATTATTTTTAGGGTTTAGGTTTTAGGAATATTAAAAATTGCTTATTTCCTCAAAAATTGCTTAGCGAGTATTTTTATCTTGATAATCAATAGGTTATAATTAAAAATTTTGCCTTTGCTTACGAGGGGTAAAAATTGCTTAATCCATTCACAAAGCAGCAATGTGTATTTTTAAAAAGATGCAAAGGTACAAAAACAATGATTAATTGTCAATGGGTAATTGTTAATATTCACTACCTTTTGCTTATTGTTCACTTACCTCCGCTCTCTATTTACAGTTCTCCTCCTACGCCTTTGTATTTTCTCACAAAAGCAGCTATTTTGCGAAGGACAGTTTGTTTTTGGTTCGGTACTGTGGATTTAGCGGGCTCATTTTTAGGCAAAAATGTTATTGAGGTCAGTGCCGTTTTTCGCTAGCATATTCTCGTTTTTAGAGATAGCTGTATATATCGCTTAGCTGCTTTCTTCATTTAGAGTTTTCTTCCGCGATTAGCTCAGCCGCTTCAGCTTTTTGTCGTTCTTGGGCATAAGAGAAGAAAGCCGCTATGATAGTCGGTTTGTCGTCAATAGTATCTAAATTAGTTTCGTTGATAAAATCCACTATAAGGCTTTCCTTGGCACGGTTACCTATACTGGCACGGATAATGCGGCGCACTTCCTCTACCAAAAGCCTCTTTGTTTTTGTTCTTTTTGTGGTGTTCTAAGATGAGTTCGAGGATGTAATCGAGGTCTATTTCTTGAGATTTGAGCAAATCTACTTCAAAAACCACCTCTTCCCAATCAATTAACTGTTTTTCTTGCGCTGTATTCTCGCGTTCCTTGCTCACCCAATCACGTATATCGTTATAAGTAGATTTATAATCTTGCACTAATCGGTCTTTGAGTACCTATTAATGTGTCCTACTTGACTACCATTTCCAGAAATTAATATTGCTTCCATATCAAAAAGCATAAGCATTTATCTTGTAAGGATTTTTCATTACAAGTAAAAATGGATAAATACCATTTTCTTCCATTGCATTAGCGTTTAATTTTCCAGTAGTGATTAATTCTGCTACCCCTCTCAGCGGTTTTCCATACTACTTCAGCGCCTTGCAGGAGGCGTTCTATATAAGGGAATATTTTTAGGTTCTTGTGTCGTAGGTTGTTATTTGTGTTTCGTTTTCAATAGCTTAGCTGTGTTTTTCTCTAATGCTTTTTAAACTTTTTGAGTGGTATGTCGGAATTTCCGACATACCACTTTCTTCTAATATTGTTGCCTAACTTCTTGGTTACCTTCTTTTTGAACTGTTAAGATTTTCTTGACAATTCAAAAAGAGCTACAAGCTCTGATTATAATAGGTACGAGCTGCAAGAAATGCACCAGCGTAGGGAATATTTCTAAAAATCACTCTATCCTTCCATTATCTCTTATCTTCCATAGGCTTCATAAATCTTCTAAGGAATAAATAATTAGACAAATAAATTAGACATTTTTAAATCGTTTATAATCAGTGTTTTATGTCGAATAAAAAAATGTTATAACATTTATAAATCATATAATATTAGACAGAAATTAGACATTTTAAAATTATTCTATCTCTCCCTCTCTTTTCATCTCTTCCATTCCTAAAATTAAGTGCTCGTACCATTAAAGCTGAGTTTTCTATATTTTTTCAGCAATTCTATAGGTAGTTGCAGCCCCTTCTCCTTCCTTAATCAGATGTTGTAAATCAACCAACTTATCAATAATGGTTCTCACCTGTCTATAGGTTAGATGCCCCTCTAATAATTTTTGCAAAAATCTTTCATCTTTGCTTTTTCAAACTTTGCTAAATGAGGCATTATAACAGAGGTAACTTGATTGATATCCCAATCATTTTTTTGTGAATATTCTCCTTCCTTCCCTGAAATTTCATAATAACTTTTTAGCCAATATATAATAGACTCCTCTTGTTTTTCCTCGCTTCTCTATCAAACCACGATTTAGTAATTTGTCTATCATTTCCTTAGCTACTTGTTGAGAGTCTCCTTGTCTTATTTTGTTTAGGGCAATTACCTCAAAAACAGAAAGTCGCTCTTCCTCAGGCAAAATCCCTCTGTTCAGAGTTTAGAAACATAGCAAAAGCTTTGTCTTTTATAGTAGCCGAGAGATGTAATTCTACTCGGAAAGGATCGCTATGTGTATAGTCAGGCGCATCCTTCCCTTCTGATAAAGTATTTTTAAAAATCTTATCAACCCCTTGTCCTGATCTCTACGATACCAGTCTTTGCCAATACATCAGCAAGTAGTCTATTTCTTGGGGTACTCTGTACCCTGAGCAAATTATCAAGATTTACGCCTGAGGGAACCCTCCTGCATTCATAATAACCATCTTTTTGTGGATATTGCTTGATAACTACTTCACTGGTACGTCTATAATCACGATGGGCAATAGCATTATTGATAGCTTCACGGATTACTTCCTCATTAAAAAGGAATATTGAAAATGTATGAATGTTCAACAATATCAATTTTATCATTTCTCAGGTTGATATCATGCCAAAGGGCATCTATCATCTTGTAAAAAGGTTCACAATACACCTGTCGGTTATCATAAGGGATCAGATTTTTCTATACTCCAATATAACAGAAGCCTGAGGTAGTATTTCCTTGATTTTTTTCCTTCTTACCCAAAAAGTATAAGGGCAGCTAAAGTTACTTTTTCATCTTTTTATCAGCTGTAAATCACTTAGTACTTGAACATCGGGTAGTGTAAGAAAATTTGCGTTTTTCTGTTTGGTTGCATATTTTTGTTTAAGAATTCTAATGGCTTCTTTATCTAAGTCATCTATAGTAAGTCCTTCACCTATTGTAAAAAGAAAAAAATCAAGCTCTTGTTCTTGTAATATACTAAGCATTACCTCGTTAGACATTGGTATTAGCTCTTCTCCTACTCGCATTAGAGCGACATCTTCAAATTTGAAAAGTTGCCCAATAGGGCGAGCAGGCACCTCTATCACAAGCACACGTCCTGTTTTTGAACTTTCATTCTCATAAAGTTCGTAGATATGAGGGCGGATAGAGGTATCTCTGTAAATATTGCTTTCTAATTCACCTATAGCTCCTTCATTCTGCTTAGTTCCCACTACTTTATGTGGATAACTATCACTCATACCGATTACCAAAGAACCACCTCCTTCATTACAAAGTGCAGTAACATAACCAAGGATACATCTTCTTCGTTCATTTGACTTAGTTCTATTACCTCCATCATAAGCTAAATTCCCTTGCTCAGCTCTCTTAAACTCTACTTTATCTTCTGACTCTTTTAAGAATTTTTAGTTGTTCTATCATAAATCTACTCATTATTTCTTCTTTTTAGTAATACCAAAATTACCCTCTATTTCTCTAATAATCTCCTCAATATCACCCCTCAGCTCATTAATCCGCACTATGGTTTGTGCTACCTCGGCATTGAGTTGCTCAATATCTATCACCTCGCGGGTGTCCTTTGCTTCTACATAGCAGTGTTAGATTAGAAGGGCAAAGGTACAAAAATAACGGCCATTTGTCAAGCAATTTTTTAAGAACATTAATCATTAATCATTGAACATTAATCATTAAACATTGATCATTAACTTGGCACAATATTTGCAAAGTAAAAAGGGTGCTAAAAATTAATATCATGCAAGTATATACTATCAAAGGAATGGGTTGCACAGGCTGTGCAGCCACTGTAGAAGAAAGATTGTCTAAAGTGTCAGGCGTTACTGCCGTTAGGGTGGATTTCGATCAGCAAAAAGCTTTCGTGGAAGCTCCCTAAGGAAGTGCCTTTGGCTGAGCTAAAAAGCCTTGGAAGATACTGATTACACCATCGAGAAAGCCTGACACTATGACACACACTTACTATGTGAAGGGCATGAGCTGTAGTGGCTGCGAGGCTACGGTCAAAAAAACACTTGGAGGCGGTTGAGGGCGTGAGCCAGGTCGTCGCCAATGCCAAGGAGAAAACCGCCGTAGTGGACGAGCACTGAGCACGTGCCCTTTGAAACTCTCAAAGCAGCCTTGGAGGGTACACACTATACAATGGTTGCTTCTTTGGAAGAGGCAACAGAAGCCCCTCAAGCCTCAATCCCCTGTACATGGGGGCACTGGAGTTTTCTATTGCCCGATGCGCTGTGAGGGTGACAAGACCTATGACCACCCTGGCCATTGCCCTGTCTGTGGGATGGACTTGGTCGAAGAGGTCTCTGCCCAAAGCCTCAAGCAGGGCAATCAGGAGGATCACAAGCGCCAAGAGCTAAGCCGCCAATTCTGGGGAGCAGTGGCTTTTACCCTGCCTATCTTCATCATCGCCATGGGGGATGTGGCATGACAATCCTATGTATAAGCTCATGCCACTGAGCTATTGGAACTGGGTACAGTTTGCCCTGTCCCTGCCGGTGGTCTTCTATTTCGGGTGGACGTACTTTTTCTCGGGCATGGGTGAGTATCAAGACCCTAAGGTTCAATATGTTCACCCTTATAGGCATAGGAGCTGCCGCCGCTTGGCTATTCAGTGTGGTTGCACTCTGTGTGCCTGAGAGCCTGCCGGAGCAGTTCAAGGAACATGGTTCAGTACCGCTTTACTTTGAGGCAACTACAGTGATCTTGACCTTGGTCATCTTAGGCCAACTCCTGAGGCCAATGCGCACAACCGTACCCAACAGGCCGTGCGCATGTTGCTCGAGTTGGCGCCTAATACAGCTATAAAGCTCATCGGAGATACGGAGGTGGAGGTACCTGTGGAGGAGGTAGTCAAGGGGGATCTACTCAGGGTAAGACCTGGGGCTAAAATTCCGGTGGATGGCCGTATCACCATAGGGGAGGCTACCATCGATGAGAGTATGATTACTGGAGAGCCTCTACCGGTAGAGAAGCAGGTAGGAGCAGCAGTTTCTGCCGGTACGATCAATGGCGCTCAGGCCTTTGTCATGCAAGCCGATAAGGTGGGTAGCGATACACTGCTTTCCCAAATTGTTACCATGGTACAGCAGGCTTCCACCAGTCGTGCACCTATACAGAAATTGGCCGACCGTATCGCCTCTTATTTTGTGCCCACTGTCATAGCCATATCGGTGCTGACTTTCATTCTCTGGGCGGTCTTTGCCAAGGAACATGCTTGGGAGTATGCCTTGGTCAATGCCATATCGGTGCTCATTATCGCTTGTCCCTGTGCTTGGGCTTGGCCACACCAGTATCGGTGATGGTAGGGGTCTCTCAGGGGGCACGTCAGGGAATCCTTATCAAGAATGCGGAGGCCTTGGAGCGTATGAAGCAGGTGGATACCCTCATTGTAGATAAGACAGGTACTCTTACCGAGGGCAAACCCAGTCTCAGGGCACTCATCCCTTGGGCAGGGTATAATGAGCAGACATTATGGCCGATTCTCTATGGGGTCAATAAAAGCCAGCGAACACCCTTTGGCTAAGGCTACCAATGCCTATGCGGTGGAACATGGAGTGACTCCCTTGCCTATGACCGATTTCAAGGCCTTAGCAGGGCGTGGCGTAGTGGCTTCCTATCAGGGTAAGCACTACTACTTTGGTAATGACCGATTGATGCAGGAGATAGGTGCCTCCCTGAGCGAGGAACAGCTTAGCCAAGTGGCTCAGGCACAGCGCCAAGGACAGACCCTCTCATTCCTCGCCATAGAGAAAGAAGTCCTCGCAGCGGTAGCTATAGCGGACAAGATCAAAGATAACGCCGCCCAAGCGGTCAAGGACTTACAAGAGCAGGGAGTTACCGTGGTTATGCTCACGGGTGACAATCCTTTACCGCTCAGGCAGTAGCCCAGCAGATCGGCATTACCCACTACAAGGCGGGTATGCTCCCCGAGGATAAGCAACAGCAAGTCAAGCTCTTCCAACAACAAGGAAAGGTCGTAGCCATGGCCGGTGATGGGATCAACGATGCGCCTGCCTTGGCACAAGCCGATGTGGGAATTGCCATGGGCACAGGTACCGATATCGCTATAGAGAGTGCTCAGCTCACTTTGGTTAAGGGGCAGCTCAGCGGCATTGTCAAGGCCAAGAAGCTCAGTGAGGCCGTGGTGAAGAATATACGAGAAAACCTCTTCTTTGCCTTGATGTACAATACGGTGGGGCATTCCTATTGCCGCAGGGGTATTGTATCCTTTCTTTGGGATACTGCTCTCTCCCTATGCTTGGTGCTTTGGCAATGAGCTTTAGCTCCGTGAGTGTCATTACTAATGCATTGCGATTAGGGAAAAAGAAATAGTTACTTCACACAAATGGAAAAATACTCATCTGCTTTGACAAAGGTATGATACACTATAGGAAATATATAGAGCAGTAGTACCATACCGAAGATAATAGCAGGTACCATTTGGAGAAAAGAATAAAACACAGATAACCAACGATACACCTCCCATCAGTAAGTAGTAACTATCTGGTAGGGAGGTTTTTATCTCTATGACAGAATTTTTCGTGTAGATCGCTCACTGTCTTACTATTCTTCTTAAGCAGCAGAGGGATACTATCTCTATGACATAGTGATCGCTCTTCTCCAAAAGGCATTTCTACACTTCCTCCTCCCAATTGTGTCGCCAACCCTTGAGGAAAAGTATTGAAATAGTTTTTCAAAATGATATTCTTTTAAGAAAGAGAGAATTTCTTCTTTACTGCTATTCTCTCCTAAGAGAATGTTATCTAATACATTCCCATTGAATATAGTTACTTCCTGAGGGATATAGACAACTAATTTTTCGATAGCTTTCTAAAGAAATATCACTTAGAGACTGCTCGTTGATATAGATACTCCCCTCTTCTGGTGTGTAAAATTGTAGGAGAATATTAGCCAAAGTACTCTTCCCACAACCATTTTTCTCCTATGATAGAAACAAGTTCTCCCTTTCTTGCTAGCAGTGAGAGATGGGACAGAACTCCTTCCTACAAAAGCGAAAGGTGACTTTTTGTAGGGTGAGTGTATCTATATGATCTAAAGTATATCCTCCTGAAGTCTCTGCATCAATAGCGGTAAAGTGGTACATACGAGAGAAAGCTACTTTTGCTTCATTAATTGGTATACTCACTAAAGCTAAATTCAGTATAGAAGGAAGCAGAGATGAAACCATTGTAAGAATAGCCATAAGTTCACCCAATAGTAATTCTCCTCTAAGTACTCGTAAAGAACCATATAGCAGGACACTTACCAAAAATACACTTACCAAGCCTGACACCAAAGAAAGATGAATATTCATCTTCCCTAAACCTAATAATTTTTTTCTTGTGAAGTAGCAAAAATAAAGTCATTTACTTTAGCAAAAAAATTCCTTGTCTATTATTGATTTTTTTATCTCGTTAATTCCTTGAAGAGAGTTGATATAATTGCTCTCTACAGTCGCATAGCTCTGCATTACTTCTTGTTGCAAATGTATGATTTTTGTATTGTTCTTGTAGAGAATAATGAAATATATCGGAATCGAAAGCAATGTAAAAAAGGGCTATTTTTCCAAGAGTAAGAAAATAGAAAAATAGTAGTTACTACCACAACAATACTGTCAATAAATGTACTGCTAACAAGTTGTTTTTATCACTCTTTGTATGCGTTGGGTATCATTCAGGCGTGCTACTAATTCTCCTATCTTTCGTGTGTCAAAGAAGAATTTAGGTAGGTGTAAGAGTTTAATAAAGAATTGTTTGTTGATACGATTATTAAAGTCTTTAGTTTGTATCAGAAGGAAATATTCTCGAACAGCAGCAATCGCAATACGGGCTACAAGAAGAAGGGTAAGAAGGAGTATTCCTTGCCACAATCTATCCAAATCCTTTAGAAGGAGAATGCTATCAATAAGTTTCTGAGAAAATATAGCCATAGCCAAACCCAGTATTGCTATGATAATACCCAAAAACAGCACTAAGAGTGAGCAAACGAGCATCTTCTTTAATCAAACCCAATAGCCAAGTCCATTGCGCTTGTTGTTCACTTTTTCTTTCTTTTGAAATTTTTCTGTAGGACTGAGCGTAAGACAGGCTTTTGCTTACCCAAAGTTTATCTAACTCTTCTGTGGAGAGTTTTTTTCGACCCCTTTAGCAGGATCTCCTATGATGAAGTTTTCCTTCTCATAACCATAGCAAACCACATAATGTTCTAACTGATCTGTTTTTATATGTAGTATCAGAGGATCTGGATAGTCTTTGAGAATTTCTATAGAAGCCTCATTCCCTTCTGCGTCAAATCCTAATTGGTTTGCAGCCCTGATAGAGGCCTAATAGTGTTGTCCCCTCTTGGGTGGTACCGCTTAGAATACGGAGCTCTTCCAAGGTATGAATGCCTCCATAATACTGAATAAGAGATAACAGGCAAGCGACTCCACAATCGCTTTGATCATGTTGGAGAGAGAAGGTTTTTAATAAGTTTTAGATTCATAGATATATTACAGAGAGAGGCTGTCCGAAAAGTCTCCAAAAAGTATGATTTTTGTTATACATTTTTGCCAAAGTTCAAGACTTTGATAAATTATATTTCTCTGATAATCAACAGCTTTTTAATTACATTATAGGGGCGATTTGCAAATCGCCCCTATAAAATAAACCTTTTCGGACAGCCCCATTAAAGATTAGACAAATTTATTTTTCAAGAAGACTAACTTTATTTTGCTACTTCAAAAAGTTAGTAAATCATGAAAAGTCTCTTTTTCAGGAAAGTCTAGGTCGTCTTTGAAAGTTGTGCAATAATTATTAAAAACTTTAAGAAATACTTCTCTTATGTCGATATTCAGAATAAAGAAAAACATTCTCCCATTATTCCAAGTAACAAAAATAAAAGACAAGTTGTAAAAGAATACATTACCAGATGCATTATATAACTGAGAGATAAATAATAATGTAATTATATAAATGTAATAATGTCTTTTAAAAATTCAATAATAGATAGAGACTCAGTTTAATTACTACTAAAGCTAAAAACAATAGGCTTATAACTAGAGCAGTATTCTGAAATAGAGAAAAAGAATTATCTGCTCCTAAAAATTATAGCCATTGTAATAGGTGTAACCACAACTATCCAATTAGGAATATACAACACTTCTTGTTTGAAAGATGTATATTTGTTCTCTCGGTAGTTATCCAATCCTATGAAGATGGCTAATGATAATACAGATAACATAGATAACTTAAGGATGAATACACTCCCTATCTCCCCTTTATTGACTAAATAAAAATAAGGAAATGAGTACAAGAACAGTAAAAAAATCTAAATAAATTTCCTAGTATTCGCATAATAAAATTTTTTTAAGAAAGAGAGATGATTTTTGTACCTCTCTTTACGATTAATAATTACACAATCTTTTGCGGCAAATCCCTCATCCGACTAAATTACCTCCAATAGCGAAGAGAACTCCTCCTATACCACCTGTAGCAGCGGTAATAATACCTCCTGTACCTATAATTAGAGCAGAAGCAATGGATAGACCACATTCTACATGACGAGGAGGACTGCCTGCTTGGACATTTTCCATTTGATTTAAATTCATCATAACGGTAATTTTTAAATTGTTAAAAATTAGTAAAATTTAACTAATCAATTAAACGGAATACTCTTGCACAAAACTATAAACGCTAGCTTTTTACAGCTTTATACCAAGGAATCTCTTCATTAAAAAGACAACCAACATCTAAAAAGGAGTGAAACTATAGCAACTCTTACCCCCTATAAAAAGAGGGACAAGAGCATACTGCACCCACTGCCATTTCTCTCTTATAGAAAGTATTTTCTGTATTTGCTCAGAAGTAAGTTGCTCTGATAAAGAATGTATAAACATTTTATCTAAGTTCAGCACATAAGAAGAGAGCAAATATAGAAGAATATTTGTAAGGGAGATAACTACAAATAAATATAAATTATGTTGTCTCATAACTATTTATAGTTTTTCTACCAACACAGCGAATTTATAAAATGAAACTAACAAAAGAAAAATTAAAAATATTTCAAATATAAGTATTTGAAAATAAAGTAAGATAAAAATATTTTTTTCGTTATTTTTAGAAAAATAAGGTACAAGAGGTTTTTCTAAGCGCAAAAATGGCTTTTTTGAAGAATTTTTCTAATTTTTAAATTCTTATATATTTTTAACCATTGATCATTTCTCTTCTCATTTCTCCCTCCTTCTTCCCTTGACTTTCCCTCCTGTGATATCGTACCTTTGTCGCAAAATTTCCTCCTAAAACCCTAACCCCTTGAAAAAACAAGCTGAATCTATTCTCTGGGAAATCGCTAAGGGCGATGCCATCCCTCAAGGAGAAAAAAACCATCTATCCCTCTGTACGCGAACGTATCTCCGCACTCACTACCCTCGGCAAGTGGGAAGGCTGGGACAAAACCCGCTCAGAAAGCCGCTGAAATCATCGCCCAAGACCTACAACGCACCCAAGAGGCGCTCGAGGAGGGTGATAATCCCTTTGAGGAAATCTTGGATGAGGAAGAAGAGGCGGACGACGCTGAGGGTATTGTCCTCTCCACTGAGGAATCGCCTCCTACCCGTATCCCTATAGCAAAACCCACCGTGAAGAAGGGAGCTTATCAAAAAGGCACTTGCCCAGAAGGATCTCTTGGCTTTTTACCCAGTATACCCTTCCTTACTTTGCTCCAGCGGCTTTCCACCACTCCCTACTACCGCCAACTCACCGAGTTTGCCATGGGGCGCATCCAGAAGCTGATGATCACCATGCCCCCCACAACATGGCAAGAGCGAAGGTGCTACCCGCCGCCTTCCGGCTTTCTTGCTCGGGCGCAACCCTGAGTGCCGTATCGCTATTGTCTCGTACAATACCACCAAGGCACGCAAGTTCAACCGTGAGTTGCAGCGCATCCTACAGGAGGAAACCTACCAACAGTTGTTTCCACAAACCTTCCTCGCAGGGGTGCTCCCACACGGGGTTAGCAGTAACCACCGTGCCTATGCCCGCAATGCCGATGAGTGTGAGATAGTAGGTCACCGAGGGAGCTTCAAGACCCTCGGGGTAGGTGGCGCCCTCACTGGAGAACCGGTGGATGTGCTCATCATGGACGACCTCTACAAGGATGCACTCAGTGCGTGGTCGCCAACCATCCGACAACATATAGCCGACTGGTACGATACGGTGGCCACTACGCGCTTGCACAACGATAGCCAGCAACTCTTAGTCTTTACACGCTGGCATGAGGACGACCTTGCCGGGCGCTTGCTCGAGCAGGAAGGACACTATGATGCCCAGAACAATCCCTTAGGGTGGCAGGTCATTTCCTTCCCTGCTATACAGAACGTCCCGCCTTCGCCCAAGGACCCTCGAGAGATGGGCGCCGCACTATGGCCCCAGCGCCATGACCTCCCTAAGCTCCTGTCGCTCAAGGAGCGCAACCCTCAGGTCTTCGAGAGCCTATACCAGCAGAACCCTCAGCCTAATGAGGGACTGCTCTATCAGGAGTTTGCCGTATATGAGTCTGCCCCTGTATATGCTCCTGTGGTGGCGTATATCGATGTAGCCGACTCGGGCAACGACTACCTCTGTGCACTGATCTACAAGGAGGCCGATGAGGGGAACTATATCCTTGAGGTGCTCTACACTCAGGAACCCATGGAGCGTACCGAGTGCCTGCTCTCAGACCTACTCATGCGCCATCAGGTGGAGCGTTGTCATATAGAGAGTAACAACGGCGGTCATTATTTCTCTCAGAATATAGAAGAACTCTCCCGCAATATGGGCAACACCCTCACCCGCTTTTCTCCCCTTTCACCAGCGGGAGAACAAGGCCGCACGTATCTTTGCCTGTTCCACCTCGGTGCAGCGCATGACCCTTATGCCTATGGACTGGAAGGAGCGCTTTCCTGCCTTTGCCCACGACCTAATAGGCTATCTACGCACCGGAGGCAACGTCCCATGACGATGCCCCGATGCCCTCACCGGTGCTATAGAATGCCGACAACCCAAGAGAAAAAAATTCCCCTCTCGGAACTATTGCAATGGTAAACGAAGGACAAGACACCTATTACCTATTATCTGATTTAAGTTTTTTTCGTTTTCAGATTTTTTTACGATAGCAATGAGGATTTTAATAATTTCGGAACAATCCTTTTGGATGTTCTCATACTCTTTTAAGGAGATATAATTGGCCTCATAAAGTAGTTCAAGCCAATAAGCAGTTTCTGCACATTCTTTTTAAGGAGATACTGGTTTTTATTCAGGTAATCAGCTTCAGAGACAGCGAATTCTTGTTCTGCGAGATTAGCACCAATACTTGTTCCAGAGCGTAGAAGTTGTTTAGCGATAACAAACTCGTTTTTCTTGAGTCAGATATTTGTATAATCGAACAATTCGTATAGCAAATTTCTTAGATTTATCTCTTACAATACTTTTTGCTCATGTCTTTTTTTATTTTTCAAAAGACAAATATACGAATTATTTTTTAAGACTATTTGCTAATAAGATAGATATTTTTATCATCAACCATTTTAGAACATGAATAAGACATCCCTATTACCTCTTACCTATTATCTATTACCTAAAATAAAAAGCCTTCCAAAGGAAAGCCTTTCATTGGTTTAGATAAACCTGTGTAAAACCAAATATTACACAAAAACAACACAACTAAATTTTTAGCGGTCTGGACGGGACTCGAACCCGCGACCCCATGCGTGACAGGCATGTATTCTAACCAGCTGAACTACCAGACCTCGCTTTTTGTTTTTGCGGTGCAAAGATACAACATTTTTTTATTCTAACAATAGTTTTTTAAAAATATCGATTATTTTTTTAGTTGATTGATTATCAAGTATTTTAAAATGCATTTATCTGAGAAATTGTGATAAAAATCACCTGAAAAAGGGTACTTTTTATCTCCGGTGAGGTATCCTTTCAGAGGAAAGAAAAACGAGGAAGGCGGTTTTTTTGTTTTTCGTATCTGCTAAAAATGCTTATTTTTTTGCACCTCAAAATACATACAATGAAAAGAGACGAAATTATTAAAACAATCAATGAGGGTTTTTAGTAGAAGAATTTGAAGTCGAGGGTAGCAAAAATTCAGCCCTGCTACTGACTTCCGAGAGTCCCTCGGTTTGGATAGCTTAGACTATGTAGACTTAGTGGTGGTCATAGAAGAAAAAGTTTGGCGTGAAGCTCGTAGAAGCCGATTTCAAATCTATAGTTACTTTTTGAGGACTTCTATGCGACCTTAGAGCAAAAATCAATGGAAAGTAAAGAGACCTCCAAAACCAAATGGCAAGGCAAGTCCAAGGGCAATGTCTTAGGATATAGGATATTTGTATTCCTTATCAAGCACTTGGGGGTACGCTCAGCGTATCTCTTGCTTGTCTTTGTGGCTCTTTATTATTTCTCTCTCAGTGGACGTCCAATGGCTATCTGTACCGTTATTTCCGCCATCGCTTAGGCTATACCCCGCTTAGAGCCGTGGTGTCAGTATACCGAAATTATTATGTCTTTGGGCAAACAATTATTGACAAAATCGCTATTTTTCTCCAACCTCCGCCATCGCTTCTACCTATGAGTTCGATGGTCAGGAGCAGCTACATAAGCTCTTAGCATCGCACAAGGGGGGCGTACTTATCTCTGCTCATATAGGCAATTTTGAGGTCGCTGAACCTTTCTTTAGGGAAATAGATGTAGAATGTCAGATACATACGGTCACCACCGATATGGAGCGCTCAGCCATCAAGGAGTATCTTTGAGAGTGTCTCTCTCAAGGAGTATACCCCTAAGTTTATCTTTTGTCAAGGAGGATATGTCTCATATTTTTTTGAGATACATCAGGCGCTTCAGGACAATGGGATTATCTGTTTTTACGGGCGATCGCTATTTCGAGGGGCACTAAGCACCTGACGGCCTCTCTTTTGGGAAAGGAAAACACTCTTCCCGCAGGACCTTTTTGATTGCCTCTCGCTTGGGAGTCCCTGTCATTTTTGTCTATGTGATGAAGGAAAAGGGCTTACACTATCACTTATATGCCCGTATGGCGCAGGTCAAGAGCCGAGATCCTCAGGCTTTGTTGGAGGCTTTTACTCTCAATATGGAGCAGATGATTCACAAGTATCCCCTTCAGTGGTTTAACTATTTTGATTTCTGGAACGAAAAAAGAGGCTCACTGAGCCTCTTTCTTAATCCATAAGTAATATACCTGTACCATACATATCAGGGCATTGGGAATAATCACTGGCCATAGCTGCGGGTGTATTCATAAGCCCATAGATGACAAAGCATAAAACAACCTACAAGGTTGATAAGACGAATGTGTTGTACCTTCTTCATCACGAAGCTAAGGACAATACATACAGAGGCAAAATAGCCAATGTACTGAGGATCTATCATTATTTTTCTTTTTTTGGTGCTCTTGTTCTTGTTCACTGGTTTCAAAGGTGGATTCTTCTTGTCGCCTTTCTTGTCTTTCTTTGGCACGGGCACATAGGCTGCTGCCTCAGGATCGAGTCCGCGGTGTACTCCCTTCGGAGTGATGTTCACAGCCAAGATTTTTTTCCATTCTCATCTATGAGAAAGTTCGATGGTATCTCGGTGATTCCTAAGGATTTCAGGGTCTCGTCCTTGAATTTCTTAGGAGCAATGGTAGCTGTCCAGTGCACCCCTTCTCGGTGGATGTGATCCAGCCAAGTGTTGCGCTCTCCATCGAGGTATACCGAGTAGATAGTAAAACCATGGGAGCGGTGATATTCCTTATATAGGTTGGCGAACTGGCGGTCGTTCTCCACACAAGGGATGCAGTCCGAGGCTGTGAAGAGTACCAAGGTGTATTTCTTTCTCACAGAAGAGAGTTTCTCAGGAGTGCCTTTCTCTGTTTCAAAGGAAATATCGGGGAGTTGGCTGCCTACTTGGGTTCTGCTCATAGCCCCCAGAAGCACATCCATCTTCTGAAGGTCTTCCTTGTCTTGGGTCTTCTTGTCCAAAAAGGTTATACAGCCTTTGGGCTTGCTTATAGGGAATCTCTATCGGTGATAAGTTCCGAGAGGAGCATGCCAGCAAACTGGCTCTTAGGGTTCTGTTTGATGATGGTCTCCAGGCGCGCCACCAGTAGCTCTGGAAGGTTCGAGAGGCTCGCATTCTTGTACTTATATAATAAAAATCCTTTACTTGTGTCAGCGAAGGACTCCCATTGAGACTCTTGATATATACTTGGTGGCGGTTCTCTATGGCTATGTCCACCGAAAGATTGCTCGCCTCAGGACAAAAAAACCTGTATCCTTGAACTTACGACTTACCGAAAGGGAAGCTTTCGTAGGGGTAGCCTACCTCACCGCTGAAGCGAAACTCTTTGTTCACCACCGTGGTACTGTCTACCTTGTCTCCATACCATAGGGTATATTTTTTCCTTCGTATGGACTGCTCACATTCCCATCTATAGTGAAGTTTTTGACTGTGTCCTCTCCCAAAAACTCAGTAGGGAAAGGGTAAGAAAAAGAAATCTCATAAGCGATAATTAATAATGGGCAAATGTATAAATTTTTTTCATTTTTCATGCCTTTGCAAGCAAAAAGGAATTATCCGCTTAAATGAAATGATTCTACATAGTTTTTCACAAAGAATTAATAATTTTTTTACAGCTAAAACAGCTAAAAAAATTAAATTTAAAATTCTGATAAACAAGTATTTAACTTATAAAAAAACGCTTTTTCAACAAAGTAGTGTGTAATAAAAAAACTTTAGTACTTTTGCAACGAGTTAAATTAAAATTTAAAGTTATGTCAGACATCGCATCAAGAGTAAAAGCTATTATCGTGGATAAGCTCGGAGTTGATGAAACCGAAGTAGTATCTGAGGCAAGTTTCACCAATGATTTGGGAGCTGATTCCTTGGATACTGTGGAATTGATCATGGAATTCGAAAAAGAATTTGACATCCAGATCCCTGATGACCAAGCTGAAAACATCTCAACCGTGGGACAAGCTATTAAGTATATTGAAGATAATAAACAATAGCATTACTCGCTTGAAAAATGCTCTACGGGGAGGCAACTCCCCGTTTGGTATATGTAGGGACTACAAACTTTAATCGAAAAACCTCAATTAGTATGCAAACAAGACGTGTAGTTGTAACCGGATTAGGAGCCATTACTCCTATTGGTAATACTTTGGAAGCTTATTGGGATGGCCTCACTCAAGGGTGTGAGTGGGGCGAACCTTATCACTCATTTCGATGCTTCTAAGTTCAAAACTCAATTCGCCTGTGAGGTGAAGGGCTTCGAGCCTACCGATTTTATTGATAAAAAGAGGTGCGCAAGATGGACCGTTTTACCCAAATGGCGATCGTCGCTTCTGATGAAGCTATCAAGAACTCATCTCTTGACTTAGAAAAAGAAAACAAAGACCGCATCGGGGTTATCTGGGGTGCTGGTATTGGGGGACTCATGACCTTCCAAGAGGAAGTGCTCGCCTTTGGTAAGGGCGATGGTACTCCTCGCTTCAACCCTTTCTTTATCCCTAAGATGATCGCCGATATCGCTCCTGGTATGATCTCTATCCGTCATGGGCTCCGTGGTCCTAACTTCACTACAGTCTCTGCTTGTGCCTCTTCGGCTAATGCGCTGATTGATGCACTAAACTATATCCGTCTGGGCTATGCCGATGTCATCGTCACTGGAGGATCTGAAGCAGCTGTCAATGAGTCAGGTATCGGAGGATTCAATGCCCTACACGCACTCTCTACTCGTAATGATGAGTATAAAACAGCTTCCCGCCCTTATGATGTCACTCGTGATGGATTTGTCCTCGGCGAAGGAGCTGGAGCTCTTATCTTAGAAGAATACGAACATGCCAAGGCTCGCGGCGCTAAGATATATTGTGAACTCGCCGGAGGAGGTCTCTCTGCCGACGCTTATCACCTCACTGCCCCACATCCTGACGGAGTGGGCGCCAAGGCCGTAATGCTTAACTGCCTTGCCGATGCTAAGGTCTCTCGAAGAGGTAGATGCCATCAACCTACATGGTACCTCTACACCTCTAGGAGATATAGCTGAAACGAAGGCGGTGAAAGAGGTATTTGGAGAGCATGCTTACCAAATTAACCTTAACTCTACTAAGTCCATGACTGGACACTTGCTCGGAGCCGCTGGGGCTATCGAGGCTATCGCTTCGGTACTCGCTATAGAACACCAAGTAGTGCCTCCTACTATTAACTTTGCTAACCCTGATGAGAACATCGACCAAAAAGCTCAACTTCACCTTTTAACAAAGCTCAACAAACGCACTGTCAAGGTGGCTATGAGTAATACTTTTGGTTTTCGGAGGGCATAATGCATGTGTGCTATTTAAAAATAGATTAGATGAATATCTTTCATAAATTCTTATCCCGTTTTTAAAAAGACGGGATTTTTTTGATAAGATGGAGCAACTTCTCGGGCTTCCCTCCCTAAGGAGATTCATTACTACGAAGAGGCTTTTTACCCTCGGCACAGTACGTACCGATAGTGCCCAACCTCATATCAGCTATGAGCGCTTGGAGTTCCTTGGCGATGCCATCCTCGGGGCGGTCATCGCTCACTTTGTCTTCCTACAGGCTCCTGATAAGAATGAGGGCGACCTGACCAAAAATGCGCACCCGTATGGTAAGGCGCGAGAATCTTAACCAAATAGGAGAAGACCTCCGCCTGAGGGAATATCTCCTTGCTGATAAGCGTACCCTCCTCAGTGGCAATATTGCGGGGAACTTGTTGGAGGCGCTCGTGGGAGCTATCTACTTGGATAGAGGGTATAGCAAAGCTACCGAATTTATCCATCGTATACTCATAGATACCAACCTGAGCATGCGCGATCTAGAGAACAAGGTCATCAGTTATAAGTCTCTCATGGTCGAATGGGCTCAAAAGTATCACAAAACTATTGCTTTTGTCTCCGAAGAAGATCCTACCTATAAGGGGCGTACCAAGTACTTCAAGCCAAGGTAATGATCAATGATAAGGTATTTGCTAAAGCACATGATACCTCCAAGAAAAAGGCTGAAGAACGCGCTGCTAAGCGCGCTTTCTTCCGTGCTGGAGATAAGAAAAAAAGCAGTAAGAAGAATAACAAAGGGAAAAAACAATAGCTATGCCACAGACACAACCTACTCCCCAAAAAGAGAGCCAAGAAGAGCTCCTCACCCAGCAAGCCGATAACTACCAAATCATGCTCTACAACGATGACTACAATACCTTCGATTATGTGATAGAGCTTCTTATAGAAATATGTGACCATACCTACGAGCAGGCCGAACAATGTGCGGTATTGGTTCACTTCTCTGGCAAATGCCCCGTAAAAAGAAGGCTCTTACGAAGACCTCCTTCCCCGCTGTAGCAAGCTCACCCAAGCAGGACTTACCGCTGAGATACTACCGAGATAAATCAAGAAAAAAGGAATATAAGATAATGGACAATGACAAATATCTATAAGGATTTGTTATGGCCATTACTCGATTAAGAAAAGACTTTTTATAAGGTCTTCTATGACTCCATAATTCAGTTCTTTCGCCAGCGTACGTAAGTGTTCCTTGAGGATACGCTTTTTGGGAGAGCTTAGTCGGAGGACACTGCTTTGAGAGCAATGAGATACTGTTGCACCTGCTCATAACGCTTGGTCTTCCAATGTGGTTGCCGCTTAGACTCCAAAGCAGGTATACTTGGGTCAAACAGACGTAGCATATCTACTGTTTGTGCAGCAAAATTGGTATCTCGCTCATAGACAAAATGATTTGCGATTGCTGCTCCACAGGGATCCTTGCTCAGAAATAACTCCTGCGAATAGGTAGAATATACCTCTATCGCAAAATCAATCTTTCCCATCCATATTAGTGCATTGCAGAGCTTGGAAACCAAGATATCAGGTGTTTGGAAATACTCGTCGAACACATGGAGCGGCTTAGCCCTAAGATTTCGTTCTAAGGCTGCTTCTGCCACTCGAATAGCCTCTTGTTCATTGTGATTGAGATACGCCTGAGCTACTTTGGCAATGGTATAGCGTGTCTCAGGATAGTGAAAAAGCTATCAGGATACTCTCGCCATACACTTTCTATATATTTATCCGCTTCTTTAGTATATTTTTTTCTATAATATTTCTCCCCCCCATTTCAAAACTACAAAAAGCACCATATGATAGAAAAGAATTTTTGACACACGATAAGGTGATCCAAAGGCTTGGTTTTTAGGTAGGTTTCTATCAGGTGGACATAATCGCTCTGCGCCATACGGTCGTAGTAGGGAAACCATGGGTATAGGGATTGGGTGATCTTGGGATAGGCGCGATAGCGATCGAGAAAGGTGTGAGGCATAGGGGAATGTCTTGGAGAATCAGTCTCGGCATAAGTCTCGTGGTATCCCTGAGTCGGGCATCGAAGAAGCTTGCATTGGAGAAAAGCTACTGTATCATAGAAAGCGTTGATAATGCGATGAGAATCTACGCTCTGTGCCACCGCTCCCTTTACAGAAACTCTCCCAGTCTGCAGGCCAATATAGGCGCAGAGCAGGTTTCAGGCTGGCGCGACTTAGCTGCTTATCCTTTATCGATCTTTCCCATAGAAGCGGCGTAGGCTTTGTGGGAAGAGATGTACTTGTTCAGCCAATTGTTCAAAGTCTGCTACGGAAGTAACCACCTTCCCAAAGACGCGATTAACTTCGTTTTGTAATCTGATAATGTGAGTCTTATAATCGTTTTTGCATAGTTTTTCTACTACTTAAATAGCTTTATATATTTTATAAGCGAGGCAAAGATACATAGAAAATCTGGACAGAAATTGGACATTTTTTATCTTTAATTTGGATAAAATTGGATTTTTGTTTTTCCTCAGGATAGTAATTTTGCAGTGTAAAAAAATAATAAATAATTAGGTAAAGATAATTTAAAAATTGTTATATGTCAGTAGAATATTACCGAAAAGCAAATTATAGACTTACGAGCAAAATTGGATAAAAGAAAAAGAAAGTAAGAAGAGGATAATGCACATTATGCAGCACTTATAAAAGGAACTTCTACAAGCAAGTTCTAAAGCAGCTTATCGAAAAAGTAAAGATAGATAAAGCGGCCTCTCATGATAGAGCAATAGAAAATTTGAAAAAGACAAATAGAAAGTGCTAAAAGCTAACTTTAGCAAGGCAAAAAGAAGTAACTAAATTTTTTTATTTATATATTTTATGATAAAAGCAATACAAAAGAAGTAGTAGCTACTGAAGAATATATAGTAGCGGTTTATGACAACAAGTCAATTGATGTATACAACAGATACGACAATGCCAAAGGAGCATTGCGTGAGATAGCCGATCAATACGGTTTCGAATATGACCAAGACTGGACAACACGTCAATTTGGTAAAAAATTAATAGATGCCGTAGGAGATGGTGCCAAAGCTATTGCTGATGATACCTATTGTGTATATATAGATGCCAATGGTTCTGTCATCTGTGGAAGCAAGTATGAAGGCAGTACCAAAGAAGGTCTACGTACAGTAGCTAACAAGTACAAGATTGCTTACGAAGATAGCTGGAATACACAGCAATTTGGGCGTAAAGTAATTGAGGCACTCCGATAGCAAAGTAACTAACTTTGCTGAGAAATAAGTCTTTAGCAAAGTTAGTTTTTAACAAATTTAGAAAAATAACAATTATAAAATAAGGAAAAATGGCAAGAAAAGCTTTTGTAACAGGAAGAACCCAAAACAGAACAGCACTTGGAATTATTGCAGCATATTTAGAACTTTACCCTAATACTTCACTTAGTGAATTGAATAATCTTTTCAGTAAGAGTGAAGTATGTCCTGATGCAGGGATAGATAAGTTATTCTATACCACTAAGGAAATCGAAAATGAAAAAAGAATGGTTGGGAATGGTTTCAAAAAGACCAAGCTTGTTTTACCCAAGAAGGAGAATGGCTCAAGGTAAAAGGGACAAAAGTAGCTTTTCTGTAAGATGTGGACAGCTCCCAGCCTTGCGAAAGCTGCAGAAAAAGCTGAGAAATATGGTATTACGGCTCAAGTAGGAGATATTCCTAAGAATGAGTAAAAGATTATAGTGTGAGGTTTACACCATACAGTATGAAGGGAAAAAAGGAGGAATCCTTTGGTGGATATGGTTGCTTTTAGGATTATTAGTTTTTAGAGCTGTAGCTTATTTTGCAATAGGTAAGAAAGAACAAAAATAATCCAGAACCAATAGTGATAGAACAACCTAAAGTAGAAGAAGTTCAAAAAGGTAGTAGAGACTAAAGTAAATGAAATAAAAGAAAACTTTCAATGCAGCTCAGTTTGAAAAAGAAAAAAATATGATCTTAATGAATCTTCTAAAACAGTTTTTATTAGATTTGGTAAAAGTTACTTAATGAAAATCCGTCTATAAAGCTTCAAATAGAAGGGCATACAAGTGCCGAAGGAGATGAAGAATTCAATCAAAAACTATCTGCTAATAGAGCTAAAGCTGCAGTAGATTTCTTAATCTCAAAAGGGATAGAAAATAGTCGATTGTCTTATAGAGGATTTTAGGAGTACTCAGTTAAAAAGATGTAACTAACCCTAGAAGCTCAGGAGAATAGAAGGGTAGAATTTATTGTAATTAAATAATTTAAAAATAAAAATATGGGAATTACTTCAAAAACAATTGCTCCGTTTATAGCTGCTGCTATTTCAGTAGAAGGAGTGTATGAAGAGGTTGAGAAAGAAACCGTAGAAGGGCTTAGCCGAAGAACTTGAACTTAAAGATCTTGGTAAGGAAGTAGAAGCAGCCTTCAAAAAAATTGAAAAAAATTGGAAGAGGATGATTTTGATACTTATTTAGAAGAGGCTGCTAAGAAAGTAAAAAGCAACAGAAAAAGAAGCTGTATTGCTTGTCACCTTGGATGTGCTTGCTTGTGATGGAGTGATCACTGCTGACGAAATGGAAAACTATTTTTGCTTTTTGCTGATGTACTTAATGTAGAAGAAGAAAAGAGCTAGTGAAATATTCGACGCATATGTGGAAAATGCAGAAGATTTGGAAATAGAAGCTTAATGATTGTTTAACCTTAGTAAATTAGAAGAAAATGGCGTTAAAGAAAACCGCAAGTGGAAAAGTAGATAAACGAACTACTGAATACAAAGAAATGGTAGAAAAGAGCTAAAAAGGCTCGTCTTGCTGCTAAAAAGCAAAAGAAAAAAAGAAAAGGAAAAAAAGCAGGCAAAGAAGTCTGCTACCAGTGGATTGAAAACGAAAAGCTAATGGTAAAATAGATCTACGTACCAAAGAAGGAAAAGAAGTAGCTAAGAGAATGGAAAAAGCTCGTAAAGCAAGAGATAAGAAGAAAGAGTTGTAGGTAAAATTACTTAGTCTATTAAAATAATTAGATAGGGACGAACCTTAAATTCGTCCCTACTAACATTCAAAAACTATAGGGAATACTTAGTAAGATTTTTGAAAGGGACAGGATTTTTTCTTTTTCTTGGAAACGAGCCATAGGGGCTTACAGGTCTTCGCTCAATACCTCCCACAAAATAGGCTTCCCTACTACATTAGGGAGGCATACAAAGAAAAATAGGAGCCGAGATTTTGGAACTACTTTTTGGGGGATTAAGTGGTAAAAAGAAAATGAATACTAATTAATTCAACTTGCTAGTCACTAATTATTTTTAAACAGCTGTAATCCAAAAATATACATTGTTATCTTTATTAAAAAAACCTTTTAAAAGTAACAGAATGTATCGTCCTAGGAAACAGCTTTTTTAATATCGCTTATAGCTACTTCTATACGTTTTCTCATCTTTAATTTTTAGCTTGCTCTGTTTTTCTGTATCGGGTCTTTTTGCTATTGCTTTTTCCGTTGTGTTCTTAACTCAACATTCTTGTTTTTCTAACAGATAATCCTCTGCTTGATAATCTGTATAAGCACTATCCCCATAAAGTTTTGCCTCTGGTGGAAAAAAATCTCTGTAATCTTATCTAAGGCTTTCACATCTGCCGTTTTTCCTACGGTAAAATGAAAAGCAATTGGGATGCCTTCTCCTGTTGTAACTAACTGAACTTTAATCCCATAAAAATAAGACCGCATACTTGCTGTATAGCCTCTATATTGTTTGCCTTTTGCAATTTTACATCTATTAATACGAATGTTTTTGACAAATAGGGACAGGAAACGAATCTATGATATAGTTCATTTCACAAGTAATCTCTTTATAAAAAGAGGCTACTAAATGAAATAATTCATAAAAAGTAGATTTTCCTAGATTATGTAAGCGTCTATTAAACCTACTTTTCTTCTAACATATTGGGGAACAAATTGTATTGTTTAACAAATTTGATAGCTGAACGATGGTTCCCATAGAAATTTGTAGCAGCTATAAATGCTGTTGTAATAATCTCACTATCAGATACTTTTCCTACGAATATCTTCAGAATGATTAATTTCTTTTTAAAAATATCATCGATAATACAAAAAAATTGATGTAATTTTTGTCTTTGCAAAGCATTGGAGTTGTTTTTTTATTTTTGCAATTACAAATATACAAATCTTTTGCTTTGCTTTTTTATTTTTAAACTTTTCAACTAGCAAGTTGAATTAATTAGATATAATTGAAAAGATGGCAGTAAAGTTAACAAAAGATGGTGAAGTAGATAAGAGAACAAAAGAATATAAAGATTCTCAAAAAGAAATTTCGTTGGTGGAAAAATTCCTTTCTATCCTTTCTATTGGATATATAGATTGATTAAGTTCGTATTAACTTTTAAATAGATAAAATGGGAATAAGATACGATCAGATGGTGGGCTGGATATGAGAACAACAGCAGGAAAACTTTCAGGAGGTGGAAGAGGAGAAAGGGGGTGTATTTGGAGGCTAATTTCTGGCTTTTTTATGTTCATCTTTTATTTCTATTATTATATTTTGTTTTTAGCTATAAGATACTCTGCTATATATATAAAAAGGTAGAATTTTATATGGAGAAATCCGTACATATTACTTGAATAAGAAGAAAAGAAAATGAAAACCATAATCCTTATATCTTGTGTTTCCAAAAAAGGAGCACAAAAACAAAAGCAGAAAAACTTTATCAGAGTGCTTTTGTTTGTAAAGAGTTTGGTTACGCCAAAAGTCTTAAACATGATAGTATTTATATTCTTTCCGCTAAGCATCATCTACTTGCCCTTGATGCTGAGATAGAGCCCTATAACCTTACGCTTAATACAATGAACAAACAAGAAAAGAACCGCTTGGGGAATGGAAGTTATCACACAGCTAAAAAGGTAGCTAATGTAGGAAAGGATAAGTTTATTATATTGGCAGGGGAAGAACTATCTTACACCTATTAAGGCAGCACTAAAACATATAGAGACACCTTTGGAAGGTATGAAGATAGGGGGAGCGTCTACAATTCTTAGGTGAACAACTCAAATAGTATATTTATGGAATCATTAGCAGTAAGATTACATCAATTATTTAACCAGCAAAAAACGTTTTTCCTTTCCTTTTCAGAGAAGAAAAAGAAATTCCATCTAATGGCATTTATATTATTTTTCGAAAAGGGAGAAACATTTCATGGGATGGATAGAATTATAAGGGGTAGGAACCCATACAGGGACAATCAATTATTTTCTCGCTTAAACCAACATTTTCTGAAAGAGAACAAGAAACCGAAGTATCTTTAGGAAAAAATATTGGTCGTAGTCTTTTACATAAAGAGAACAATCCTTATAGTAAGGAGTGGGAGTATGATACAACCTCAAGAGAAGGAAAAGAAAAAAATATGCAAAAGTTGCTTAATCTTGAGTTGGAAAAAGAGTTAGAAAAAAAGGATAAGTACTTATATTCATGAAAATCTTTCCTTTGTTGTTTTTGAAGTAAAGACTAAAGAAGAAAGGCTATTTTGGGAAGAAAGAATAATCGCAACCCTTTCCAAAGCTGCTAATCAAGGGAGATAAAACCCTCTGATAAGTGGTTAGGTAATTTCTCACCTATTGAGAAAAATTAGAAATAGTGGTCTTTGGCTAGTACAAGGGATTAGACAAAGAGGGACTTACGGAAGATGAATTTGAAAAATTAAAGAAACTAGTATGATTTCTAAGTACGATAATGAATAATCAAAAATTATAGAAAAATGTTTTGTAAGAGTCAAAAATGGAAGAATAGAACTTTGCACTCTGAGGGAGGTATTAGAGCTTCTTTTTAGAACAGATGTAGTGGATGCTATTTTAAGTAGTGATGAGAAATATATCCTAGCTACTTTTCAAAAAAATGGTAATGTAAAGCTAATTAATCCAAATGGAGGAGGAATTATAAGAGTATAGTAGCAAAATGCAGAAGCTATAAGAGCTATATTTGATGGAGATAATGTGTTAGTTACCCTAAAAGGACGGTCGTACTCAACTTAGAACAATGTATGGCGGTATTCTTAGAGAATTCTAATCGCTTATCTCAAGCAGAATGATTTATTTCCCTATCACAAGACGTTTTCCATGTGCAACCCCGTCTTTTTCCCTAAGAAGGCGGGGTTTTTAATTAGCCAAAGAGCTGCTTTTTACCAATTTTTCTCCCATTTAGTTCTCTCTTCGGGGGTTAGGGGGAAGCAGACTCGCCAATTTTCTCCTATTCAGATCCTTCTTTAAGGATTAATGCGTATTGATTTTTCAACCACTTAAAAAATAATTTAAAAAAATATTTCAAAAAAACATTTTGGTCAATTAAAAAAACTTGTTGTACTTTTTGCACCGCTTTCGATAAGGGAGCGACGCTCATAAAAAGAAGAAAAATATTTTAAAAAAACATTTGGTGGAATGAAAAAAAGGTTGTACCTTTGCACCCGCAAAAAGATGAGGGTGATAAATGAAGTTGAAAAATATTTTTAAAAATATTTGGTAGAGTGGAAAAAGGTTATACCTTTGCACCCGCAAAAAGAGCGAGAAGTTCATTAAGAAATATTGATAATACAGCACAGAAAGATTTAGACTAAGCGGGCTTTATACGAGTCAAAAGAGATTTAAAGATTTAACGATGAAGAGTTTGATCCTGGCTCAGGATGAACGCTAGCGGCAGGCCTAACACATGCAAGTCGAGGGAGAAGCCCTTTCGGGGGCAGAAACCGGCGCACGGGTGCGTAACGCGTATGCAACCTACCTTTCACAGGGGATAGCCCGAAGAAATTTGGATTAATACCCCATAATATTATTGGATGGCATCATTTGATAATTAAAACTGCGGTGGTGAGAGATGGGCATGCGTCCTATTAGCTAGTTGGAGTGGTAACGGCACCCCAAGGCTACGATAGGTAGGGGTCCTGAGAGGGAGATCCCCCACACTGGTACTGAGACAGGGACCAGACTCCTACGGGAGGCAGCAGTGAGGAATATTGGTCAATGGTCGGAAGACTGAACCAGCCATGCCGCGTGCAGGAAGAATGCCTTATGGGTTGTAAACTGCTTTTTATATGGGAAGAATAAGGTGTACGTGTACATTGATGACGGTACCATATGAATAAGCATCGGCTAACTCCGTGCCAGCAGCCGCGGTAATACGGAGGATGCGAGCGTTATTCGGAATCATTGGGTTTAAAGGGTCTGTAGGCGGGCTATTAAGTCAGGGGTGAAAGGTTTCAGCTTAACTGAGAAATTGCCTTTGATACTGGTAGTCTTGAATATCTGTGAAGTTCTTGGAATGTGTAGTGTAGCGGTGAAATGCTTAGATATTACACAGAACACCGATTGCGAAGGCAGGGGACTAACAGACAATTGACGCTGAGAGACGAAAGCGTGGGGAGCGAACAGGATTAGATACCCTGGTAGTCCACGCTGTAAACGATGGATACTAGCTGTTTGATGATAAGTTGAGTGGCTAAGCGAAAGTGATAAGTATCCCACCTGGGGAGTACGCACGCAAGTGTGAAACTCAAAGGAATTGACGGGGGCCCGCACAAGCGGTGGAGCATGTGGTTTAATTCGATGATACGCGAGGAACCTTACCAAGGTTTAAATGGGGACTGACAGGTGTAGAGATACGCCCTTCTTCGGACAGTTTTCAAGGTGCTGCATGGTTGTCGTCAGCTCGTGCCGTGAGGTGTCAGGTTAAGTCCTATAACGAGCGCAACCCCTATTGTTAGTTACCAGCACGTAAAGGTGGGGACTCTAGCAAGACTGCCGGTGTAAACCGTGAGGAAGGTGGGGATGACGTCAAATCATCACGGCCCTTACATCTTGGGCTACACACGTGCTACAATGGTCGTTACAGAGAGCAGCCACTGCGTGAGCAGGAGCGAATCTATAAAGACGATCACAGTTCGGATCGGAGTCTGCAACTCGACTCCGTGAAGCTGGAATCGCTAGTAATCGGATATCAGCCATGATCCGGTGAATACGTTCCCGGGCCTTGTACACACCGCCCGTCAAGCCATGGAAGCTGGGAGTACCTGAAGTCGGTCACCGCAAGGAGCTGCCTAGGGTAAAAACCAGTGACTGGGGCTAAGTCGTAACAAGGTAGCCGTACCGGAAGGTGTGGCTGGAACACCTCCTTTCTAGAGAAACGACTGGTTGAGGGTCAGCTTAGTTTAGATCTGTGTTGTGTTATTAAGAAATATAAAAAGATAAAGCAGTCTCATAGCTCAGCTGGTTAGAGCGCTACACTGATAATGTAGAGGTCGGCAGTTCGAGTCTGCCTGGGACTACAAAGCTGAAAGGAAATTCTAGAAGCTGAAGAAGTTTTTAGTTTTGGGTTTTTAGTTTTGAGTTAGGATAAACTGACTCAATATAGGGACTCAAAATTCAAGGCTCAAAACTCAAAAATAACTTGGGGAATTAGCTCAGCTGGCTAGAGCACCTGCCTTGCACGCAGGGGGTCAAGGGTTCGAATCCCTTATTCTCCACAGAAGAGATGCCATAGAAGCATCTTAGAACAAGTTCATTGACATATTGGATAAGATATCAAAAAAATTAAAACAAGTAGATACAAGAATTAATAGGTAAGTTTTAATGATTAATGCCAGCAATGATTAATAATTAATCATTAAACATTAATCACTAATAACTACTACATACGAGTACAAATAAGTTATGTAAGGGCGTATGGGGATGCCTAGGGCTCTCAGAGGCGAAGAAGGACGTGATAAGCTGCGAAAAGTTGCGGGAATTGGCACATACGAATTGATCCGCAAATATCCGAATGGGGCAACCCAGTATACTGAAGGTATACTACATCGCAAGATGAGCAAACCCGCTGAACTGAAACATCTAAGTAGGCGGAGGAGAAGAAAACAAAAGTGATTCCCAGAGTAGTGGCGAGCGAAATGGAGGAGCCCAAACCTGTATTGTTTCGGCAATGCAGGGGTTGTAGGACTGCGATATTTGCTGTTTATTGAATTAGAACACCTTGGAAAAGTGTGACCATGAGGGTGATAGTCCCGTATAGGGTAAGATAAATAAGTAATAGCAGTATCCTGAGTAGGGCGGGGCACGTGGAACCCCTGTCTGAAACTGCCAGGACCATCTGGTAAGGCTAAATACTCCTGAGAGACCGATAGTGGACTAGTACCGTGAGGGAAAGGTGAAAAGCACCGTGAATAACGGAGTGAAAGAGACCCTGAAACCATACGCTTACAAGCGGTCGGGAGCGGCGCGAGCCGTGACGGCGTGCCTTTTGCATAATGAGCCTACGAGTTACTGTTACTGGCAAGGATAAGCACTTAAGGTGCGCATTCGAGCGAAAGCGAGTCTGAATAGGGCGCTGTAGTCAGTAGGAGTAGACGCGAAACCTGTGATCTACCCTTGGGCAGGGTTGAAGCACTGGTAACACAGTGTGGAGGACCGAACTGGTTGTCGTTGAAAAAGACTTCGGATGACCTGAGGTAGGGGGTGAAAGGCCAATCAAACTGGGAAATAGCTCGTACTCCCCTGAAATGCATTTAGGTGCAGCGTTGTAATAGAGTTTAATAGAGGTGAGAGCTACTGATTGGATGCGGGGTTTCACCGCCTACCAATTCCTGACAAACTCCGAATGCTATTAAATGTTTTACAGCAGTGAGGGCTTGGGTGCTAAGGTCCAAGTCCGAGAGGGAAAGAACCCGGACCATCAGCTAAGGTCCCCAAATATATGCTAAGTTGAAAAAAACGCGGTTGAACTGCATGGACAGCTAGGATGTTGGCTTGGAAGCAGCCATACATTTAAAGAGTGCGTAACAGCTCACTAGTCGAGCGGTTTGGCATGGAGAATAAACGGGCATAAGCATATTACCGAAGCTATGGGGTAGAGATACCGGTAGGGGAGCATTCTATAGGCGTTGAAGCTAAAGGCGTGAGCCATAGTGGAGCTTGATAGAAAAAGAAAATGTAGGCATAAGTAACGATAAGGCAGGTGAGAAACCTGCCCGCCGAAAGATCAAGGTTTCCTCAGCTATGCTAATCAGCTGAGGGTTAGTCGGGGACTAACGCGTACCCTTTCAGGGGAAGTGGATGTACAACTGGTTAATATTCCAGTACTAGTATTTCAATAAAAGCGACGGAATGGAGATATACGCTGCGCACAGACGGAGTTGCGTTGAAGGAGCTGTTATGGCTTTGATAGTACACTTAGGCTACGGTCGAGGTGATAATGCGTAGACAACGTTTCCAAGAAAAGCGAGAGATACTACCCGTACCGTAAACCGACACAGGTGATTGGGAAGAGAATTCTAAGGCGCTCGAGAGATTCATGGCTAAGGAACTAGGCAAAATAGACCTGTAACTTCGGGAGAAAGGTCGTCTATCGTAAGATAGGCCGCAGTGAAAAAGGTCCAAGCGACTGTTTATCAAAAACACAGGACTCTGCAAAAATCGAAAGATGAGGTATAGGGTCTGACACCTGCCCGGTGCTGGAAGGTTAAGAGGAGGGCTTAGCGTAAGCGAAGGTCTGAATTGAAGCCCCAGTAAACGGCGGCCGTAACTATAACGGTCCTAAGGTAGCGAAATTCCTTGTCGGGTAAGTTCCGACCTGCACGAATGGTGTAACGATTTGGACACTGTCTCGGCCATGAGCTCGGTGAAATTGTAGTATCGGTGAAGATGCCGATTACCCGCAGTGGGACGAAAAGACCCTGTGCACCTTTACTACATCTTCGTATTGACCTTGGATAAGTGATGCGTAGGATAGGTGGGAGACTATGAGTGGGGCATTCCGGTGCTTCAGGAGTCGTTGTTGAAATACCACCCTTTGCTTATCTGAGGCCTAACTCTCTTGATAGAGAGGACAATTCGTGGAGGGTAGTTTGACTGGGGTGGTCGCCTCCAAAAGAGTAACGGAGGCTTCTAAAGGTTCCCTCAGCACGCTTGGTAACCGTGCGTAGAGTGCAATGGCAAAAGGGAGCTTGACTGAGAGACCTACAAGTCGATCAGGTACGAAAGTAGAGCATAGTGATCCGGTGGTTCCGTATGGAAGGGCCATCGCTCAAAGGATAAAAGGTACGCCGGGGATAACAGGCTGATCTCCCCAAGAGCTCCACATCGACGGGGGTTTGGCACCTCGATGTCGGCTCGTCACATCCTGGGGCTGGAGAAGGTTCCAAGGGTTGGGCTGTTCGCCCATTAAAGTGGCACGCGAGCTGGGTTCAGAACGTCGTGAGACAGTTCGGTCTCTATCTACTGTGGGCGTTAGAAATTTGCGTGGAGCTGACTCTAGTACGAGAGGACCGAGTTGGACTAACCGCTGGTGTATGAGTTATTCTGCCTAAGGGTACAGCTCAGTAGCTATGTTAGGAAGGGATAAGTGCTGAAAGCATATAAGTACGAAACCCACCACAAGATGAGATTTCTTTTTGAGGGTCGTGGGAGATGACCACGTTGATAGGTTACAGGTGTAAAGGTGGTAACATCAAAGCCGAGTGATACTAATAACCCGAAGACTTATTGTACAGAAATTCTTTTTTTGAGTGGTTAATGTTCAATGATTAATGATCAATCATTACATTAAACATTAATCATTATAAAATTAAACATTGTTTTGGTGTCTTATCCAATGTGAGTCAATAATTAATTATTAATGAAGAACTATTAAAGATTAATCTAAGAAGGATTATTCATTGAAGATTACTCATTAATCATTATATAAAAGTTTAAGGTGGTTATAGCGAAAGGTCTCACTCTTACCATTCCGAACAGAGAAGTTAAACCTTTTAGCGCAGATGGTACTGCATTTTGTGGGAGAGTATGTCGCCGCCTTTCTTATCAAAAACCGAATTATTCATATGAATAGTTCGGTTTTTCTATTAATCATTAACCATTGAATATTAATCATTAATCATTTTATAGAAGGGGATTCCCTTTGAACTTTTTAGGGAAGAACTTTTTATCTACTAATTAGATAAAACAACATGGTTGTCTGTTTTTCCCTTTCATGGAGCAGGAAAATGAAGTATATACAAGGAAATTATCTAGCTGCGAATAACAATTAACAATTAACGATTGATAATTAAAAAAAGAATTTGTATATTTGCACTAAATTTATTATACTTTATTTGTAAGCTATTTTTGTTAGAAATTACATGAATAAAATCAATTATATTATAGATGAAATAGCCGACCAATATATGTTAGATGATAATAACAGACCTTGGATTATAGGATTTAGTGGAGGTAAGGACTCTCAGCAGTGTTATTGACATTGACTTGGATGGCTATATTAAAAGTAAAGAACGAGTTTGATATAAAATTTTTTAAAGAGGGAAATCTATGTCGTTTGTAATGATACGTTGGTCGAGAATCCAATTATCACGAATTATGTAAATAAAGTCTTGGAAAAAGATAGCTGAGGCAGCTTCGATACATTCATTACCTATAAAAAGTACGGAAGACAACACCACGATTAGAGGATTCTTTTTTGTAAATCTTATAGGAAAGGGGTATCCTGCACCTAATAATAGTTTTTAGATGGTGTACCGAAAGATTGAAGATAAAGCCTACATCAAAAATTCATTTCAGATATTGTAAAAAGTGAAGATAATGATTATCATGAAGCTATTATATTAGTGGGTACTAGAAAAAGTGAAAGTGTAACGAGAGCTAATTCTATAAAAAGCACGAGGTAAGAGGTAAGAGACTTACCAAACATCCATTACAAAATAATGTTTTTGTATATTCCCCTATAAAAGAATTAGAATTAGAAGAAGTATGGTATATTATAAATACTTTTAAATCTCCTTGGGGTGCTGATAATAAAGAGTTATTTGATATATATGCTGATGCAAGTGCTGATGACTATGAATGCCCAACAATGGTTTCTAATAAAGAACATAAATCTTGTGGACAAAGTAGGTTTGGATGTTGGACTTGTACTGTGGTGAAGGAAGATAAATCTATTTCAGCACAAATAGAAAAATGGGCACAAATGGTTGATTCCTTTACGGGATTTAAGAAATTGGATACAAGAAGAAAGAAATAAACCTGAAAATCGTTCTGATTATAGAAGAGATGGATCTTTAGCGGCAGCACCAAATCTTGGATGTGTGAAAAATAAAGCATAGAGTAGAAATGTTGGAAAAGTATTTGAAAGCACAGAAGCAAATAAATGATCTTGGGTATAATATAGAACTGATAAACAAACAGGAATTGATTGCTATTCAAGTGATTTGGTATCGAGATTTGTATTTTGAAAATACAGTTTCTGGGATATATAATAAAGTATTTAATAAAGATATAGATATGAAACAACACGATGAACAGATAAAAGAAGAAGAATTGCTTTATTAGCATGTAAAGAGGATCAAAAACAATTTACTTTGATACAAGATTTATTGAAATTAGAGAAATCTAAAACAATAATGTTAAAAAGAAAAGGGTTGACTGAGAGTATTGATAAACGTTATAAACAATATATTGCAATATGATAATCCAATCAATAGAATTGAATAATTTTAGAATTTATAATGGCTATCATAAAATAGATCTTTCTGTTACTGATAAGGAAAAATATAGTTATTATAAGTGGTAAGAATGGCTTTGGAAAAAAACAACCTTTCTAATGTCATTGGTTTTGGTGTTTGTATGGACGACAGATGAGTGAGGTAGATGAAATATATAAAAAGAGATAGAAAATAATGGAGGTTATGCAAAATATAAAAAAACAGTTTAAATCATACAGCAAAGATAGAAGGTTCTACCACTTTTTCAGTAGTAATAACTTTTTGCTAATGTTACAACTATTCCGGATATAACATGTGATAAACTGAAAATAAAAAAAGAATATATTATACAGAGGGGGATATTCTGAAAAGTTGGAAATCCTGATAGATGAAATGGAAAAATGAATTGGTAAAAGAAATAGGAGATGAACATTTTATACGTGATTTTTATAATGCCTAAAGAAATAGCTAAGTTTTTCTTTTTTTGATGCTGAAAAAATAGTATCTTTAGCAGAGATACATACACCTGAGCAAAAAGAAAACTTGAGTAAGGCATATGCAGAAGTTTTGGGAATTAAATTGTATCAAGATTTTAAAAGAAGATCTACAAGGTTATTTAAATGGATTAAAAAGAAACAGCCTCAGATGATCAACGTATAAATTTAGATATAATAGAACGTGATATTATTAAAAAAGAGATGAAAACAGAAAATTAGAGGAAGAATTAGTATGTTTGCAAGATATATCTTCATCTTTAGGTAGAGATATATCATTATTGCAAGATAGACTAATAAGAAATGGAAATCTTATTACAGAAGAAGAACTGATCAAATTAAGAGAGAATAGAGAGCAGTTAGATGAAAAAGGAAAATCTCCAAAATGAATTGAAAACTTATTTTTGAAATTATCCCTTTTGCAATTACAGGTAGTATATTAGGGGAAGTCTTGGAACAAGTTTCTATGAGAGAGATTTTTATGAATAGAAAATTTGATAGAGAAAAAAACAGAAGAAATATCTTCAAAAATTATAGATGATTTAACAAATCTTGAAAAACCTAAAGACATTCAGATTTCTTACCCTATTCAACAATTTTATGTAGAAAATCTAAAGCGGCTTATTAAAAGATATTTTGGGAGATGGAACATCTCAAGAAATAGAAAAATAGATATCTTTCATAGTTATTCTGAATCTGAAAAGATAGAATTGGAACAATTTGTAAATAACATAAAATTATCTTTTTAGGAACAAACTTAATAATATTCATACAGAATATATTCGTACTAAAAATGAACTCAATGAAATAAGTAAAAAGTCCGAATAGCAGAAGAAAGAGCAGAAGATGCTTTAGCAAAAGGCTGATAGAGAACAAAAGATTCAAGACGAATATGATGCTAATCAACAATTGATAGGCGCAAATAAACAAAAATAGAAGAAAATAATAGTTTTATAACACTACAAATAAAAATGCTAATAAAATTAGTGAAGATCTAAAGTTAAGCGAAGATAACCTTAATATAGGCGAAGAAGTATTAAATACAATTCAAGTCCTAAACAAATTCATAGAAATTTTTAAGAGAGAAAAAGCAGTCTCTTTAGGAGAAAGGATAAAGGAAGGTTTGGATATGCTTTTTACATAAAAAAAGACCTTATAAAAGATGTGAAGATTGATATTATAGAAAAATCAAATTCTATTGATATAAACCTCATAGATTCTAGAGGTAATTATATTAATAAAGACACCTTTTCAAAAGGAGAACAACAGATGTATGCAACAGTATTATTAAAAGGTTTGGTAGATGAATCCAATATTAATTTTCCTGTATTTATAGATTCACCAATGCAGAAATTTGATGTAGATCATTCTAATAGTATCATAAAATATTTTTATCCTAAAGGTATCTGATCAGGTTATTATATTTCCTTTGCTTAAAAAGGAGATGACAGAAGGAGAATACAATATATTACTACCTAATATCAGTAAAACCTATCTAATAAGAAATGAAAACAATGTATCTTCTTTTCACAATGTAGAAAATAAGGAAGAGTTATTTAGAATATTTGAAAAAGAATATCAAAATGCAAATGAATTTTTAATATAAAAACCCTCGTCAGAGCTTGTGAAAAACTCACCTATGCGATGAATTTAGGGTGAGGAGAATCATATTGCACGTATTGCATTGGCCTATTCATTGGTAAAATCTACTTATGATGAGAATAAAAATTATAATACTACAGATAAGCAAAAAGAATATAAGGATAACACCCTATTTGGAAACTATAGAGAGTATTATATATCATTAATCTGTCGAAATATAAAAATTCATAAAGATCATAATGATATTAGAAAATATCTAAAATGGCATATAGATAATGGATTGGAGCTGATAAATAAGTATTTTTGAGGAAAATAAGAATGTATCAGGGATGGACTTCCTTTTAGATAATGTAGAAGAAGGAATAGAACAACATAGTTGATGATGATAGCTGGCTATACAAAAATAGGAATACTCTTATAAAAGAAAAAGATTCTTTTATAGCTCTATTAAAAATATTGATAGGAGAAAATGAAGGCAAAGAAATATATTTTACTCCAAATAATACAAGTTTGTATAGTAATTGTCATATAGCAATAGCAGGGGCAATCTGGTACAGGAAATCTTATTTTGCGAGAAATATACTCAAAAAGAATAGTAAAAAGAATCAGAAGGAAGAATTAATTTTCTTTATTTAGACTTTAAGGGAATGACAGAAAGTGATAAAAAGTAAAGAAAATGAGGAGTTTTTCACTCAAACAAATGCTAAATTAATAGATACTCCTACTGATTCTTTTTCCCGTTAATCCTTTGTCATTTATCAATAATATAAATGAAAAAGATAAATTAGTGGGTATTGGTAGATTTGTCGATATTATTGATAAATATGCCAATTTAGGCAAAGGTACAAAAACAACATTTAAAAGATGCTACCAAAAGAGCTTTTTGATGATAAAAAGATGGCACCTATCCCACACTAAAATGATGTTTTTAGAGAATGTATATGAGATAGCGGGTGATAAACCAACTTCTCTTACTCAAATTCTAATAGGACTTACTGAGGTAGAATCTATTTGATAATAGTAAATTAGGAGATTTTATCAATGAAAACTATTACTTGAGTCTATCAGGAGATTTAAGTAAAGAGGTTAGATTTACAGCAACTTTTTAGTAATCTATTATCTATATAATGTTTTTATGAATATGGATAAAGTGCCTATTGAGGATAACTATAGTGGTCTTAGATATGTTTTGTTAATTGATGAGGCTCATAATGTTTTCAAAGAACCAAAGTCACAAGAAATATTAGAGAAATTATTGAGAAGTCCGCTCACAAGGTGTATCAGTAATACTTGTTTCCCAAGGTATAGAAGAGTTTAATCAACGAGATTTTTGATTTTTCTGAGTTATGTCAATCTGCATTTCTAATGCAGATCAAGGATAAATAATTGGCGTTCTATTCGTAAATTTTTAGGAGCTGGCGAAAAACAACAGGCTGCCATTAATCGTTCCATGGAAAATATGAAACCACGTCAGGCTATAAGCAATATACGAGAGTTTGAGATTTGGTAAAATATTTAATACTAAATGATAATCCTATGGATAATATAATACAGGGTAATCCCTACAAAGGTTTTTATTGAAATGATTACAAGAGATATTTCAATAAAGATGCTATATTAGATCTATTAGATAATTCAATAGATGGAGCGAATGCAATAAATCAAATTCTTATAGAGGATTATATATTAATATAACTATTAATGAAAAAGAATTTGTGGTGAAGGATAATTGTGGAGGTTTTTTCATTAGAGATAGCCAAAAGATATGCGTTTAGGTTTGGACGTCCTGAAGAAGAAATTTCGCCTAATGGAACTGTAGGAAGGTTTGGTATAGGAATGAAAAGAGCCTTGTTTAAAATGGGGAAAAATTTTGAGGTCGAAACAAGAACTGCTGAAAGATCATTTTAAGGTAGAGGTAGATGTAGATGAGTGGAGGAAGAAAACAAAAACTATTATTCAGGAGGGCATCAAATTACTATTGATGATTGGAATGTTTACTTATGAGGAACTTATTTCTGATAATAAGTTATCAGAAAGGGGTACTTATATAAAAGTAATAAACTTATATGAAGAGGTTTCTAATTTGTTTGAGGATAATTCTTTTAAGAATTCTTTTGAGAAACGAAAATTGAAAAATTGCTTAATCTTAGCCTGATAAAAGGAATAAAATAACACTTAATGGAGAGGTTCTTAGAGGTAAAAATATTGAAATTCTTAAAGGAGATTCTCCAGCCTTATTTCTATGAAGGCGAAAGAGATGGAGTTAGGTTTAGGATTATAGCAGGACTTGGTAAAATTGGAGACCCAAGTTTATCAGGATGGTATATTTATTGTAATGATCGATTAGTTTTTAGAAGCTGATAAAAACGGAGATGACTGGATGGGGAGTTCCCAATGTTCCTAAGTTTCATTTGTCACATGTTATGTTTAGAGGAGTTGTTCTCTTTAGATGCAGAAGAAACAATAAAATTACCACTAACAACTACTAAAAGAGGAATAGATACAACATCAGATATTTATAAGGTAATATTTCCTTTTTATGAAAGAAGCTACTTTTAGTATTGTGCAATTTTTAAAAAGAAGTAGCTAAGTTAGGAGAAGATGCTAATAATTATAGAGAATTATTAGTGGAAAAGGAAGAAAAATATCAGTTGTTGAGATGAAAACAACACATATAGATATAGAGGAACAAAAAGGAAAGTTTCTTTACCCAGAGATTGATTTAGAAAAATTGCTCAAAGGTACAGATAAAGTAAGAATATCTTATGAGGTTAGTAAGGATTTAGCAAATAAAGTAAGAATATATTCAAATACTAAATCTTTAAAAGGATTTAGGAATTATGACATTTAATTATTACCTAAAAATGGAGGAAATAGATAATGAATAGTTCTAAACGCCTGAATTACGAAACAAGGCCAGCAAAATTTACAGAGAGGAAGATGTTGCTGTCAAGTTTTCTCGTATATGTAATCTGTATGGAGGAAATTATCAGTACATAGGATTAGGAGGTGTCTCACTACAGATTTCAAACTTTTTCATAAAGAATTACATATAAATGAAATGTATAGTTTTGGAGGGAGGAGATTTTTCTAAAAGAAAAATTACAAAATTAATTGCCTTTTCCTTTATTAAAAATTATTAAAGAAAGAAGTACAATAGCATTGAATAAACTTGATTTAGATAGAAGGACTCTTGTATGGTTAGATTATGATGATACACTAAAACCCATATATGTTTTCGAGGATCTGGAAATTTTTACTTAGGAGAATGCCTGTTGGTAGTGTGTATTTAATGAGCTGTAATAAAGAACTGAAAAGTGATGAAACAGGAGATGAATATGCAATGAAGAATTTAGAGAGATATATGGGATTTAGTTCCTTTTGGACTAAAAAGCGAAAGATTTTTCAGCTTCAGAAGACTATAAAACAATAAGAACAATGTTCTCTACTTTTATTAATAAAATAATGAAAGAAAGAGATGAGAGATAAAAATTTCAACAACTATATAATTTTCTATATCAGGGAAAATAGAGGCGCTCAAAATGTATACTTTTGGAGAGTTATAACGAGAAGGGAAGAACGATAAGCAGTCTAAATCTAAGTGATTTTGATTTCATAAAAAGAGCTTGAAGATCCTTATAAAATAAAAATTCCTAATTTAACGTCTAAAGAAATTGATCTGATAAATAGGAATATCTCAGATGAAGAAGCTTTTAAAGGAGTTGATAAACAAAATAGTAACAGAATCAGAGATAAATGAACATAAGCAAACATATAAATATTTACCTAATTTTTATGATGTAAGGTTGTAAATGTTTATTTCTTATTATGAACCATGAAAATTCTTCGAGAAATAATCACTACTCCCTATGCCTTATGGCAAGTATAAGGGCACGATGATTGCGGATTTGCCTCTGTACTACTTAGAGTGGTTTGCCTCTCAGGGCTTCCCTAAGGGAAAGCTTGGAATGCTCTTGGCCACTACCTTCGAGATTAAAAACCAATGGTCTCCAAGAAATTATCGATACACTCAAAAAGCTATAAAAAGGCTTTTATTTTCTTCTTTTTCCCCTATCGATAATCAAATCCTTTCCGAGAAGGAAAACTCTAAAAATCATTTCTTTTTGCTTTTAAAAGATAAGAAAAAGAACTTTTAATAAGAATCTATGTAACGGATAACTTGTATTGCTTTTGATGGTAAAATAGCAATTTTTGCCTTGTTTTCAAGGAGGTTTAAAAAGAAAAAAATTAAAAGACTTGGAAGAAGAGGGAAAAAGTTGTATTTTGTGAGGTGTAACCCGCATGGGAGATGAATTTTGGATTGAGCAAACGGAAAAAGAAATTGAGCTCCTTTACCCAATAGTTATAAAAGAGATGTTGGTAAACTATGAATTTATCACTGTCTGCGGAATTGATTTTAAAACTATTGCTCCGCCCTGAATATCAAGAGCTTGCTGATTGTGATATTTATTATACTTATCAGGTAAATCTGCAAAATAATTTATTCAAAAGGAAGAATTAGCTTTCTTAGAGATGGACGAAGAGACTTATTTCTTTAAAATTGAAGAAGCAGGGCAAGCTAATGAATATCCTGTTTACATTCGAGATTATATGATGAATGAAGATCGTCTATATGCTACTAACTTTCAAGGTTTTTAGAACATTTTTAGTATACTATTCAAATAATAACTTTACTAATATCACTAGTATCTCATAAAATTATGGGGTTTCTAATGATTACTGGAAAGTTAAAAATGGAAGAGACTAAGGTAAAGAATACGTATAACTAATGAAGAGGCAGAAAATATCCTAAAATGATTTATAATTACGATATACAGGATTTTTGTTACATTAGAAATCAATATAAAAGAACTAAAACTTACTTGATTTTATAACGACAAATTTGTGTTGCTTATGATTTTTCATTCTATAAAAACACTTTTATACTGCTTTCTCTTTGGGGGCTAGCTTGTATGATGGGAAGTTGTCAAAAATCACAAATAAGCTCTTACAGAGGAAGGAGGGCTTCCTTGGCTGAAAGGAAGAAATTGGTATACCATCGCTACTCAAGTTATCGAGGCAAATGATTCACAAATGTATTTGTTTGATTTTGCTACCAAACAGTTGAAGATAATTAGTGAGGGTGGAATATTCAATACTATGAATGCACATTTTTCCCCTGATGGAAAAGAAATTACTTTTATGGGAATAGCAAAGACACCAATACATGGGATATCTTCCTATATGACCTTGCAAGCAGCAGCTCCTACTAATCTTACGCCTAATCACAATAGAGGTTGAGATCCCTAAGTTTTTCCCCTGATGGCAAGCGTATTGTTTTTCAAACAAAGATTTAGTAGCAGATGGATTTGACTACCCGAGCGGTCAGTGCTAGATCCTTCGGATTGTTCTATGCCTTACTACAATACTACGAGGCTCAAAATTGCTCTGTTCTAAAGGGGATGGGGCAACCTTCTTCTATAGAGGTTATTGACTTAAAAACAGGTCGCATAACCCCCTATATGACACACCAGAGGTGCAAGATTACTATCCTATAAATGTGGATCTTCTTCTGCTATTCCGTGGGGTATAGTAAACGCCATGACGATAGACCAAGTGTATCGTGGCTTTTGGGACGGACGAAAAGAGTGAACGGCTTCCTTTTAATGCTTTAGATGGAATTACTCCGATGCTTATCCTGTAAACAGTCAATGGGTATTGCTATCAAGTACTCGTGTAGGGGCTTGGGTGGGTATGATTTATACATAGCACATGTCTCGACCGGTGAAATTTTTCTATGAATGCATATAATGCACAAATCAATACAAGTGAAAAGAAGAGTTAGGAGCTGCGGTGTTTGTTGGTTCAGATTAAGAATGAATTTCTAATGATGACAAACCGAGTTAAGAGAGGTGATGATGAAAATAACTCTCTCTCCTTGTAGCACGCATTCGTATGCATTTGTCGTTTGTGAAACAAAATGAAAACTTATATGAAACAAGAACAAACTGGATGTCCTTGTCATAGGGGCAGGGCCTTCAGGATGTATCCGCTGCGATGTTGCATAAGCAGGAGTAGAGGTGCAGGTGGTGGAGAGACACGCTTTTCCACGCTTGGTAGTAGGGAAAGCTGATTCCTCGTGTGATGGATCATTTCGAAGGGCAGGGAGTTCCTCCCAGCCTTGGAGGCACAAAATATGAGGTAAAATGGGAGCGCGCTTCATTCGTGGCGAGCAAGTATGTCAGTTCGATTTTCTAAGGAAATATTCCAAAGGTTGGGACTGGACGTGGCAGGTGCCTCGTGCCGATTTTGACAATGTCCTAGCTCAGGAAGTAGTGCGTATGGGAGTGCCTTTGGCCTTCGAGACGGAAGTGACTGATGTAGAGTTCTTTGATGATTATCAGCTCACTACAGTCCAAGGATAGAAGGAGAGACCTACCAGATCCGCTCTAAGTTTTGTCATCGATGCCAGTGGCCATGGGCGTGTATTGCCTCGCTTATTGGATCTGGAATGAGCCTTCGAAATTGGACGATCATTCGGCTATTTTTACCCATATCAAAGAGGAGAATCCGTCCAGAAGGAGAAGAAGGAACACTTATTTCTTTTGATATATTGGAGCGTGAGGTATGGCTCTGGGTGATCCCGTTCTCCAATGGCAATACCAGTGTAGGGGTGGTGGGGCCTACCTCTTATATTAATAGTCTTTCTCCTTCTGGAGATACGGCGAGAGAGCATGCAAAGCTATTAAAACATCGATTTCTACAGGAAATCGTTTTCGAAAATCGAAATTCTTATTCCCTCCACAGAAAATACAAAGTTATTCCGCAAACATAAAGCGTCTGTCAACGAGGATGGATAGTGCTTACGGGTAATAGTACAGAGTTTTGGATCGAGTGTTCTCCTCAGGAGTAGCGTTCGCTACCGAATCGGAATGCTTGCAGCGAAAGTGGTGAAAAGCGCCAGCTCTCTGGAGAAAAAGGTGAGAGCTAGGGAGAAGGAGTACACCAATACATGAAGCGCGGTATAGATGTCTTTACCTCGTAATGTCAAGAGAGTGGTATACAGGCAACTTTACAGACCCTCTTCTTCCACGAACCTGGCAATGAAGAGGTGAAGAAAAAGATATGTTCTGTCCTTGCGGGATATGTGTGGGATGAGAGCAATGTCTTTAGTCAAGAAACATGCCACTATTAGCTAAGAATATGGCCTGCTATGAGAGAATGGTTTAGGGCATGCAAGAAGAATAGGAAATGGAAGCCCTTTCGAGCCTAAAAACTTTCTCATATTCTTTTGGATATAGAGACGGTACCTAGCAGTCCTCCTGAGTGAGCTATCCCCATAGAGAGGAGCTTGTGGGGAGGACAAGACGCGCTACATTCCTGAGAGTTCCTGCAGAGTTATTATGAAAGAGCAGGAATCTGGGCGGGTTCGGCAAGATCGTCTGTATCTCGGTAGGGTATTTTTGTGGTTAAGAATGGGCAGCGTCAGTTTCGGGTGCGCTCGTTTGTGGGAAAAGAGCCGGATATTTTGGAGGATTTTCCTACTTAGTGAACCAGTTTTCAGTGGGGGAGCACCTATTGGCGGCGCATAACGGCAAGGAGTTTGACTTTCCCTTTATCGCGCGGCGGATGCTGATTTGAGGCTACCCTTCCTGAAAGCTACAGCACTTTTTGGCAAGAAGCCATGGGGCTGGGCTTCGTGGATACCTTAGACCTGTGGAAGTTTGGCGACTATAAGCACTATACCTCCCTGAACCTATTAGCCTATGTGCTGGGTATTCCCTCACCCAAGGACGATATCACAGGGGCGGAGGTTGGGCAGTCTACTACCAAAGAACAGGACATAGTGCGCATCGCCCAATACTGCCAAAAGATACCCTCACGGTAGCGCAGATTCTTTTTGCGTATGCGAGGAGAGCCCCTACTGGAGCCAGAAGAGATCACTATGCTAGCTTGGTTGCGCTTATCCTCTCCCCAGAGGAGCTTGTGCGGAGCGTCTTGAAGAAGTCGTTTCCTTCAAGTTCGATGGTTTTGAGATGGAATGGTGCCAGCGATATTTTCACCGAGGTCTCGTAAGCGCAAGATAGCCGAGCGGGCATCAGTAGATTGTGAATAACACCCTTCACGGTTGGATGCGTGGAGGTGATTTCTTACTATCGGGGATGATCAGAGGTCGTGCATTGAGATTGTGAGGGGCGATAGTGAGAGCCAAGGTTTTGGAATGCGGCATGATCTGGGCCCCACAGCTGAGCAGATAGCCATAGAGCCTGTAGGCGTAGCGATGATGAGTCCATCAGCCCAGTAGGAAGTGAGGTATTGGTCATTCAGATAGGCTTCCACAGTGATCATAGCTGTGGAGTTCTGCCGGATGACAGTAATCGTTCAGGGCAGTTCAGAGGAGCCTGAGGTCGTCCGTCGGTATGAGTGATCTGTAGGACAGAACGCTCATCGGTATGGAACTCTACCCGCACGAATTTTGCAAACATATCCGTAATCTCTTCCTGAGAGATCGTGGCGAGAAAGCCCAATCGGCCGGCATTGATTCCGGATAGGAATCTGTAAGTGCTGGATATAGGTCATGCCTTGAGAGGATGGTGCCATCGCCCCCGATAGTGAGCATCAGAGAAGTATCGGCAGGAGATCCTCTACCGAATGGAAAGTCTCGACCCCTCAGGGGAGTATGCTCTCTATAATGGCGCAGCAGATCCGCCTCTACACGGATGGTATCCCCATGCGGAGCGCAGCTCTGAAAGATGGAGGAGGAGCAGAGGGTGGTATTCTACATATATTTTTGAGAATATATGGCAATCTTCACGATATATCAGTTTGATTATCAATATTTTAATTATTAAAAAGCAATTCGCGATACTTGGTTAGCGTCCAGGCTCGTCATCAATCATCAGTTCGAGCTTGTCACAATGGTATCGGGATTGGGTCCAAAGAACGGACGCACCTCGTGGCAGTAGGCGAGTGCTTTTTCCTCCTACGGAGGGTGAGTTATTGACCTTTTTACGAGTTTCGACCATAAGAGATACCTTACTGTGAATTTCCTTGATATGCTCAGAGATATGCTGGATTAGGTCAATCTGCTCGAAAGCCAATTCCCTGTATTCCTCGCCGAAGATATCCTTGAGTCCTTGTACATTTTCGATAAAGGATATTCTGGTAGCGTACAGCCGTAGGGATGATATGATGGTTGCGAAACGATGTCGCAGTACCGAGCTTCGATCTGTACTGTTTTGATATATTCCTCCAGATCAATATCATAGCGAGCGAGGAGTTCGGTACGGCTCCAGTACCTTCATTTCCTCAAAGAGAGCTATAGCAGTCTCGAGACATTCTCCTTGAGTAGCATGGGCGTGGTCTCGTGATTGCTCAGCCCCCGCTTGGCAGCCTCCTCTTCCCAAGCCTTGCATGGCCATCCCTTCGAAGAGGATAGGCTTGGAGGCCTTGGCATGGCTACTGCAATACTTTTTAGAATAGCTTCCTCTTTCTAGAGATCCCAGAGGAATTCAGCAGAGAATCCACTTCTTTCTTGAAGTCGGTAAGCTGCTTGGCGACGATGGTATTGAGCACCATCATGAGGTTTTCCACAGTTGGCACTGGAACCTGCGGCACGGAACTCGAACTTATTGCCGGTATAAGGCAAAGGCGAGGTACGATTTCTATCGGTTGTATCGATGAAAAGATCCGGAAATTTTGTTGACTCACGATTGAGGGGTTTTCCTTCTGAGAAATTTCATATCCCCCTGAATTAGAGTCTGGAGAATCTTGGTAAGCTGTTCGCCAATAAAGACAGAGATAATAGCTGGAGGTGCCTCATTGGCCCCAAGCGGTAATCATTGTGTAAAGCTCACAGACGCCCTTTAGGATAGCCTCGTAGCGGTGTACAGCACGTATGGTGCAGAGGAAGAAAGTGAGGAACATGGGTTGCTCTATAGGAGTCTTCCCAGGGAGAGTGATTGACCCCATGTCGGTAGAGAGCGACCAGTTGTTATGCTCAGAGCCATTGACTGATGAAAGGTTTTTCGTGGAAGAGCACCATAAAGTCATGCTTTTCGGCGACCTTGCGCATCAGGTGCATGAGGCAGGGCATTTTTGATCCACCGCACGGTTGGCCTCGGAGAAGATAGGTGCGAGTTCGAACTGGTTTGGGGAGCGACCCTCATTGTGTCGTGTTTTCCAGGGAATTCCCAGCAGGAGACATTCCCTTTCGAGCTCCTTCATATAAGCTAATACACGGGAGGGATAGCCCCAGATAGTGATCCTCGAGCTGTTGTCCCTTGGCAGCCTGATGACCCAAGAGCGTACGCCCAGTGATAAAGTAGGTCAGGGCGTGTGGCGACAAGGCTTTTGTCAGTTAGAAATATTCCTGTTCCGGCCCAAGGTGAGTGGTTACATGACACCTGCTTATCGAAGAGCTGAGCTACCTGGTGGCCGCTTTGTCGATAGCCGTGAGCGCATGGGACAAGGGAGTTTTATTATCAAAGGCACCAGGTATAAGCAATAAAGATCGTAGGAATACAAAGGACATTCTCATAGACAAAAGGAGGAAGAAGGATCCCAAGCAGTATAGCCGCGAGGCCTCGAGAGGTATTGCGGATACCGCCATTGGGAAAGCTCGAAGCATCGGATTCCTGTTGTACTAAGAGATTTTCCAGAGAAATGTTCCGATAGCCTCGCGGGAGGATATAGGGTCAAAGAAGCATCGTGCTTTTCGGCAGTGCCGCCGGTGAGCAGTTGGAACCAATGAGTATAATGAGTAGCCCCTTGGAGATAGCCCATTCGCGCATTACCATAGCCACTGGTCGGCGATATGTCGGTCGATTTTACGTTCCTCGGCGGATGGAGTTCATGACACTCTCGCGAAGACTTCGCGGGTCATACGTTCACGCATGGCACCCTCATGAAAGACATTCTGAGCGAAGAGATCAGAGAGTCTTTCGCAGGAGGAAACCGGTAGCGGTTTCCTTTGTCGCACTTCACTTAAGGCATCGAATCGTAACATAAGATATCGAGGATTAATGATATTGTTTTCAGCTGACAAAAGTACAAAAAAACAATGATTAATTATCAAAGAGACAACTGTTAATTCTTATTGACCTCAAAACTCTGTAAGTTCTGTAAGTTCTTGATTTTCAGAAACTAACTTCTAACCCCTTCAAGAGGGGGAATTAGTAAGTGTTAGAAATTCAATAAGTTATAGAAGGAAATTTTTTCATATTGACTAACAAATTTAGCCTTTTAAACGAGATTCAAACTTCCCTGCTTTGGATGAGAGACAAATGTAATAATAGATTATCTCACGCCTTGCTCTATAAGTGTAAGGCAGAGTTCAGATACTATGTTGGACGACTTTTTAGGATAAATACAGATGAAGTGGTGAAAAACAGAACTCTTTGAAAAAGAGGATAAACAGATTTTTAGTCTTAATTTATTTGTTAAAACAAATAATAAGATTCAGGAAAAATACTATCTTTGTGTCCAATTTTAAAAATTAAAACTATATGACAGGAGCAGAACTGCAACAATTATTAGATGCTCATTGTGAGGATATGAGAGAAACATGCTGGATTTCTTTCTGTGGGTTCTTAGGTGCCACCGATGGGAACACACTCGAAGGCTTCATCGAGCGAGCGCAAAGATTATAGAAGAAGGGTCGCCCTATCACTAATGATAGTCAATCAGGTGAATCAGGTGCTCAAGACCAAATCTTTGTCCGAGCAACTGGAGCTGGACTGTGTGCTGATGAGACCAATAAAATCACCTTTATGCTAATGATTTTCGCCTTAGGAAATTCTTCTCGATCACGGCCTTGGATAGAGACAAATGTAATATAGGTATCTCACGCCTTGACTCTATAAGTGTAAAAGGCAGAGTTCGGCACTATGTTGGACGACTTTTTAGAATAAGGCGGGCGAAAGCCCGTTTTTATTTTTCCATCACCGAGGAGAATACCCTCTTGGGAGGATATAAGAGCACCCATTCGGAGAGTTGGAAATCTCTTCAGAGGATAGGGAAAGGGTAAAAACAGTTATGAGTAGGGATTCTTTTGATTTTGGTAATGGAAATAGATTTTTACAAAAGTGTTGCTAGAAGTCTCCAGTAGTTGGGTAGGGTCTTGCTCTTGTGCATAAGAGATTTCAGAGAAGTAACGAAAGATTTTTGATAATCTTGGACTCTACTGTCTTGAGGACGATCATGATAATGAGCATAAAGACGATGGGCCACCAGTGCGATATTGTCGAATCCCCAACCGTCGCAGGCCGACACGCCTGTAGCCCAGATGCCGGCGGCGGTAGTCATCAGCATGCTCTCCCACGCTCCTTGATAATGCTCCCCCGCACCTAAGAACCCAATACCACTAATCACTTGAGCTCCCAAGCGCCCCAGATCGGTCTTGATGACTGCCGCTAAGCCACTATGCTGTACTCTCAAAATCAATGATATGGATGTCAACTGATCCTGAATCATAGAGACAATATCGCCCTAGCACTCAAGTATATAGGTTCAGAAGCCAGCAGGCTTGCGCTTGCGTTCGCGCTCAAGCCTACCAGCCCGCCAAAAGACTACCGCCAAGAACAATCGGAAGAAAACTACCCCTAAGGAGCTCCCTACAAAATGTTGGTTGAGAGCCCAGAAAAACTCATTCATACGTTACCAGATTTTAAAGCACAAAAGTACGAAATATGTTTGTTAGCTAATCAGAGAATTATTATCTTTGAGGGCTAAATACAATCCTAATTTTAGTTCTATATTTTCACTTTTTATTATGAAAGAAGTGCAAAAGTAGTATTTTGCCCTCTGTTATTGGAGTCTTTTATTGACGTTATTATAAAAGACTTAATTATCTTTTATACAATATTTTATTTTTAAAAACGATGGCCAAATATCCGAAGAAGAACTCAAGAAAGAATTAGAGAACAGTGAGTACAAATATGGGTTCTATACGATATAGAATCCGATACGTTCCCTAAGGGGCTGAATGAAGAAGTAGTCATAGCCCTTTCGAAGAAGAAAAACGAGCCCCAATGGATGACCGACTGGCGAGTGGAGGCTTTCCGTATATGGCAGGCGATGCCAGAGCCGCCTCATTGGGCAAATATCAAGTTTGAAACACCCAGATCAAGATATAGCACTACTCAGCCCCCAAGAAGAGAGCCAAAAACTCAACAGCTTGGATGAGGGTAGATCCACAGCTTTTGGAGACTTTCAGAGTTGGGTATCTCCCTTGAGGAACAAAAAGCGCCTTACAGGAGTAGAGGACAAACCTGCTGTGGCTATGGATGTAGTGATGGACTCCGTATCGGTAGCCACTACTTTCCAGAAAACCTTAGCCGAGAAAGGGATTATCTTCTGTGCGATTTCAGAAGCGATCCAGAAACATCCAGACCTTGTACGCAAATACTTAGGAACCGTAATTTCTAAGACCGACAACTTCTATGCGGCGCTGAACTCAGCCGTTTTTCACCGATGGGTCATTCTGCTATGTGCCTGGGGCGTGCGCTGTCCGATGGGAACTCTCACCTATTTTCGTATCAATCAGGCGAGGGACGAGGACAGTTCAGAGCGTGCAGCTTCTGATTGTAGATGAGGGAGCTTATGTATCCTATTTGGAGGATGTACAGCACCTAAGCGTGATGAAAACCAGCTCCATGCGGCTGTGGTAGAGCTTATTGCTATGGAAGGAGGAGAGATAAAATACTCTACAGTACAAAACTGGTTCCCAGGGATAAGGGAAGGAAAAGGAGGTGTGCTTAACTGTAACCAAGCGAGCCCTGGCGGAGAAAAATGCTAAGATCTCTTGGACACAGGTTGAGACAGGTTCTGCTATCACTTGGAAGTATCCTTCTGTAGTGCTCAAGGGAGACAACTCCATGGGAGAATTCTACTCTATAGCGGTGACCAACCACTTCCAACAAGCCGATACAGGGACTAAAATGATTCACTTGGGCAACAATACCAAATCCACGATTATCTCCAAAGGGATTTCGGCAGGTCGCTCGCAGAACAGCTATCGAGGTTTGGTAAAAGTAGTGCCCAATGCCAAGAATGCACGTAACTTCTCCCAATGTGATTCCCTACTGATGGGAAATAACTGTGGGGCGCATACCTTCCCTATATAGAAGCAAAGAACCCTACTGCTCAGATAGAACATGAGGCAACTACTCTCCAAGATAGGAGAAGACCAAATCTTCTACTGTAATCAACGAGGAATAGATACTGAAAAACTATTTCACTCATCGTGAATGGTTTTGGGAAGGAAGTACTTAACAAAGCTCCCCTATGGAGTTCGCCGTGAAGCCCAAAAACTTTTGGAAATTAGCTTGGAAGGCAGTGTGGGGTAGTAGAGTGAAGATGAGAGTGAAGAATGAAGAGAGAAGAGAGAGTGCTCACAGTTGGGTATGTGATGGAAAATAAAGCTAAAGTTGCGAGATATATGGAAGTGAGTATGAGACTCTGCACCAGCAAAGAGGCAACTTACGATTTGCTCCAGAATATAGAAAAAGAAGACTTTTGATTAATTTTTCAAAAAGTCTTCTTTTTATTTTCTATGCTGGGGTTATCCTCTCGATTCTAGAAGGAGAGCTACTTCTATTCTTATAGGTATTGATCCCAAGGAGCCTATAGAGAGGGGAGAAGTTCAGTAGAATGGTGACGATAAAGGCGATAGAGATGATGCCAAGATAGAGGGCAATGGTATCGTTGGTAATAACCTTAGTCATTCCCAGAATGGCACTGATAAGTACGAAAAATCAAGCGTACTTGTTTGTCTAATTTTCCCATATTTCTTTCCATAAAATCACGAATTATAGATGGGACAAAGAGATATGAAAAATACTTTATATAAAAATTATGAATCCCAATCTATAGAAAGGATTTCTCCTGAGAGGGCGAACTGTACAGCGATGACTTCTTCGGTTTCGACATCCTCGTCATAATAAGGAGCGAAGTACATTCTACATCGGCTTCTCCTTCTTGGGGATACCAAAAATCAATCATATCGAGCTCCAATTCGCTTACGAAAGTTTCGATATCATCGGGAGTTCTTTTGTTTTTCCTTAAAGTGATTGAAAATAGTCAGGGTGCTCTTTTCAGGTATTGTATAAGGACTTTTCGGGCTTGTTCTTCCCTTAGGGATAGTTTTTTTATAAAAGATTCAAAAAGCATCTAAGCGTTCTTTCAAGAGGTCATTTCCTTTGGAGAACCAGAAAGAGACCCATACAATACTGTCCTTGTAAAGGGATTTCTTGTTCCCAAAGGACATCGTACGTATCATCCTCCAGTGTTTCCACCTTGGAAGTATCTAAAGAGCTGAAATAAGGGTGTGTAATTTTTGTTGCCATATTCAAAGGTTATTAATTCATCTCACTATACCCTACAGCCTCTCCTATGAGGGTGGTAGAGGTACAGTTGGTTATTTTTACATTGACAAAATCCCCACTTTGTAGTGTTCCCTAGGGAAGACCACGACAGTATTTTGGGCATTGCGTCCCATCCATTCTTGGTCAGACTTTTTAGAATTTCCTCGATAAGCACTTCTACCGTTTTTCCTACTTGCGCTTGGGTACATGAGACTATGTTTTTGTTGGAGGTCGATAATTTCGGTTAAGCGGCGCTTTTTGACCTCGTCAGACATCATCGGCAATCTTGCGAGCGGCGAGAGTACCAGGGCGCTCGGAGTAGGCAAACATAAAGCCGAAGTCATACTTGACATACTCCATCAGAGAGAGTGTGTCCTGATGATCTTCCTCGGTTTCGGTAGGGAATCCTGTGATCATATCCCGAGAGATGGCACATTCGAGGGATACGCTCACGGATACCATCAATCAGTGCAGTACTCCTCGCGGGTGTGTAGGCGGTTCATCGCCTTGAGGATGCGGTTGCTACCACTCTGTACTGGTAGGTGAATATACTTACAGATATTGTGGTGCTTGGCCATGGTATCAATCACATCCAAGGTCATATCCTGAGGATTCGAGGTGGAGAAGCGAATACGCATCTTAGGGAATTGAGTTGCGACCATATCAAGGAGTTTGTGAAGTTGACCGCAGTAACTTTCTGTATATCAGAAGCTTTTTCGAAATCCTTTTTTAGTCCGCCCCCATACCATAGGTAGCTATCGACATTCTGTCCCAGCAGGGTAACCTCCTGAACTCGCGCCCAGAGCTCCTCGATCTCATGGATGATAGAGTGAGGGTCACGGCTGCGCTCCCTTCCCCGAGTGAAAGGTACGATACAGAAAGTACACATATTGTCACAACCCCGAGTGATAGAGGACAAAAGCTGCTCACCCCATTGCTATTGAGGGCGAATAGGAGAGATGTCGGCATAAGTCTCGTCACGAGAGCAGCACATTGACCGCATCGCGGCCATTGTCCACCTCCTGCAAGAGGTTAGGGCAAGTCCTTATACGCATCGGGGCCTATGACTAAGTCCACGATATGCTCTTCCTCCAAGAACTGATGCTTGAGGCGCTCGGCCATACAGCCCAGCACCCCGACCTTCATGGCAGGCTTGTGACGCTTTACGGCATTGAACTGTTCGAGGCGCTTGCGGATAGTCTGTTCCGCCTTTTCGCGCACTGGAACAAGTGTTGATCAGTACCAAAATCCGCCTCATGGAGCTCTTCGGTGTATTGAAGCCCACCTTGTGCGGGATAGAGAACAATCTCGCTATCGAGAAATTCATCTGACAGCCATAACTTTCTATATAGAGCTTACGAGTATTTCTTAGCATCCCCTCCAGAGAGCGCTATGCCCCTGGCGGGTTTCATCAATTACTTTTTCCATCAAATCAGTCATTGTTTTAAGGGTGCAAAAGTAAGGAAAAAAGCTGTATAATTCTCAATCTTCAATAGTTAATTTGTTAATTTAGCTTTTGTAGTTTTTGTAACATATTGGCTTTTTAATACATTCTATCTCTTAGAGCTCTCGAGAATACGAACAGAAAGGAACCACTTTTTCTCCTACAAAGAATCCCCTAACAGATTTGCCTTGGCGGCTTGCTTGGAAAGGGGAGGTTGTGAGTGTTATGTTGAACTTGTGTTACTTAGTGGGGGTGATTTCGTAATTTTTCTCACGGAAAGCTTGGTGAGTTTCTCGATATGTGCCAGTCCGTTGGTTTCCACGGTGACTTGTACCTCGATATCGCGGAATCGGGGAAAGGTTTTGAACTGGTTATGAGCGAGCTTGACCACATTGGCGCCTCTTGTGCGATAATCTGAGTGATTTTAGCCAATTCTCCAGGTCTGTCCTGAATGCTCACCGAGAAGTTGAAGATTCTATTGCGGCTTCATTAACCCTTTATTAATCATGGAAGAGATCATCAGTACATCGATATTGCCACCACTGACCACGGGCACCACTTTTTATTCTTTTGGTGAAGCCTTTTGAGTGCTGCCATAGGGAGGATACCAGAGTTTTCAGCGATAATTTTTATGTTTTTCCACCAGTAGGAGGAAAGCTCCATCAGTTCATAGTCCGGAGATGGTGATAATCTCATCAATATATTCCCTTGATATACTGAAGTTAGTTTCAATACGCTTTACGGCAGTACCGTCGGCAATGGTATTGGCTTCGGGAGTTCTACGACCTTATTCTCCTTGATAGCCTCCAAGGCAGAGGCTGCTCCGGCGGGTTCTACTCAATGATACGGATAGAAGGCTTGATGAGCTTAGCCGCACAAGCAATACCGGAGATAAGACCTCCCACCGATGGGCACCAAGATGATATCCGTATCGGGGCTTCCTCCAAGATTTCCAAGGCAATAGTACACTGTCCTTCCAATACATCTTCATCGTTAAAGGGTGTACAAATACATATCCTTCTTTGGCTTCTAACTCTTTGCTTTTTATAAGCATCGTCATATACATCGCCATAGAGGACTACCTGCGCCACATACTTACGAGTGGATTCCACCTTGATCAGCAGGGTAGACTGCGGCATGACGATTACGGCTTTGATCCCCAGCTCTTAGCGGCATAGGCAACCCCTTGGGCATGGTTTCCTGCAGAAGAGGCGATGACTTCTTTTCCTCGGGGAGAGTTTTAGGATTTTGTTATAAGCCCCACGGATCTTGAAAGAGCCTGTTTTTCTGTAGGTTTTCAGGCTTGATAAAAAACTTTATTTCCAGATTCCTCTGAGAAAATAGGGGCTATAGATGAGCTTGGTACTCAAAGAGTACTTGAGCGAGATGCTCATGAGCGGAGATGAAAATCATCTAACGAATGCATATAGAAGTTTTTAAAGTGATTGTCTTGATAGCAAAAGCCATTCCCCCAAGGGAGGGAATGGCTTTAGAGATAATGGAGTCGGAGAGATTCGAACTCGTCCAAACAAGTAACCACAAGGCTTTCTACACGCTTAGTTTCCATTTGTTTTTCGAGGTAGTGCTGAGTGAAAGCCCCACACTACCCCTTAGCTTCTATTAGGAGCTGAACCCCAGGAAGAAGCCACCGAAGGGTTCCATGTTGATATTCATGGTGTCTCTTTAGCGACGAGCCATCAACAAGGGCTTTCAGAGACATCTCGCTTCCCTACCTTGTAGGGACTTAGCCAGAAATCTTACTATAATTCAGATTAGGCAGCAAGAGCGTAGTTATTCTCGCCTATTTAAAGTGTTGAAACAGAGATTAACGAGCATTAGCTTCATAGCTCGGCGTGCTTACTTTATGCTTAGGCTTGCTGTCAAAACCAGTCGACCCCCATAAAAGTAATTTGGTGCAAAAAGGTACGATGTATTACAAGAGATTTTTAACATAAAACAGTGAGCAGGGGCAGTGAACAGAGAACAGTGAGCAGTGAGCAGGGTCAGTAGAGGGCGAATTGCTATTCGCCCTTTAGTTTCAGAGGGTATAACAACTCGCCTTTTTAGCTTCAGAGGGTATAACAATTTGCCCTTGAAAGGATGAAGAGTTTCCCTTTTGGGGGAGCAAGAGGATTAGCGAGGGATGAGAGTTTTCCCCTTTGGGAGGTAGAGGGATGGGGGAGTAGTGAGTTAAATATATTTTATCCAAAAGTATTTTTCCGTACATTTGCCCTTATTTTTGTATGTATACCAACACTCCATTATGGCTGTTATTGTAGAGAACTTAACCAAACAATTTGCGGGACAAACCGTGGTAGATCACTTGAGCTTTTTCCCTCCACAAAGGAGAGGTTACGGGCTTTTGAGGTCTGAATGGGGCAGGTAAGACCACCACAATGAAGATAGATGACTGGTGCTCTTGAGCCTGACCAAGGGGAGTGTGAGTGTCTTAGGATACTCTATTCTTACCCAGCGCGAACAAGCCCAAAAACACATTGGCTATCTGCCGGAACACAATCCGCTATATATGGATATGTATGTAAAGGAATATCTTAGCTATGTAGCAGACATCTACAAGGCGCCTAAGCGCCGTATAGAGGAGAGTATCGCCCTGACTCAGCTTGAGAGCCATGCCCATAAGAAGATACACACCCTCTCGAAAGGGTATCGCCAGCGTATAGGCTTGGCCTCGACCCTGCTACACGATCCAGATGTGCTGATCTTGGACGAGCCTACCAATGAGCTTTGATCCCCAGCAGATTCTCGAAATACGCCAGATAATCCGAGACTTAGGACAGGAAAAGGTGGTGCTGCTCTCCTCCCATATCATGCAGGAGATACAGGCTGTATGCCAGCGTGTGCTAATCCTTCATCAGGGGAAAATCATCCTCAACGAGCCTATGACAGCCCTACAGGACAAGGAACAGACTGTGGAGGTACTTTTTGACTTCCGTGTGGAGGAACAGCTTCTACGCCGTATCCCCCATGTGAAGACTGTTCACAACAACGAAGAATTTTTCTTTACCCTTACCTTTGACACCGAGGAAGATATGCGCCCTAAGCTCTTTGATTTTGCCATGGAGAATGGGCTAAAGATCCTCCAGATGAATCATCGTCATACCGACTTAGAAGCACTTTTTACCTCTCTTACAAAAAAACAAAATAACTATGAGCGACTTTCTTTTACAGATAGAAAATCTCAGCAAGCATTATGGCAAGCACACCGCACTTTCAGAGGTTTCCCTACAGATTCCTCGCGGGAGTATCTTTGGCCTATTAGGCCCTAATGGAGCGGGGAAGACCACCCTTATCCGTATTCTCAATCAGATAATTTTCCCTGACAAGGGGCAGGTGCTCCTGGAGGGGCATCCCTTGCAACCAGAGGACATCTCCCATATAGGCTATATGCCAGAGGAGCGTGGATTGTATAAGAATATGACCGTGGGGGAACAGCTTTTGTACTTAGGACAACTCAAGGGATTGAGTCGCCAGCAGGCACAGGAGCGATTGGACTTTTGGCAAGCGCTTGGATATCAGCCATTGGAAGGGAAGAAGCTACAGGAGCTCTCCAAGGGGATGGCACAGAAGGTACAGTTCGTCGCGACGGTGCTTCATGAGCCTAAGCTACTGATCTTCGATGAGGTATTCAGTGGGTTAGACCCTATCAATGCAGAGATTATCAAGGATCAAGTTCTTTATCTGAGGGAGCAGGGTAGCACCATTCTATTTTCTACCCACCGTATGGAATCGGTGGAGAGTCTCGTGATCACATAGCCCTACTGAACCGCTCTAGCTGCTACTCAGTGGAGAGCTTACTGCCATCAAGCGACAGTTTCAGGAGAACACCCTATGAGGTGAGGATTATCCCCTATGAGGGAACATCGTTCGAGGAGTTTCAGCGCCGCTACACCCCTACTGCCGCGCAGTTTCCCACTATCCACAACGAGGAGAAATGGCTGGTTGCTCTCAGTCCTACCCAAGAGGTACATGAGCTGCTACAATACCTTATGCAGCTGGGAAAATCACTCATTTCAAACCAACAAATCCCGAGTGTTAGTGACATCTTTATACAGACGATTCAGGCAGAGGCAGGGGAGAGAGAGCTTCCAAGAGTAAGTAACAATAGGTTAAAATTTAGTTAAATAACATATTTTTCTTGTGTATCTCATTTTTCTTCTTTAAATTTGTAGTGAAAAATGAAGTGACCACAAATACATAAATATGAAAATAGTACAAAAATCAGAACAATATCCTGATTTTTGTAATTGAATATTCTAATTTAGACATTGAAAAAGCAATAATTTTTAAATAATATAGAAATATGAAAAAGTTGATATTTATATTAGGTATTTTTAGTAGCTTGCAGTAAAGAAAAGTACCCCTGCTGATCCTAATACTTACCAAGCTACAGTCAAGGAGAATTTTTACCGATCCTTTTAAGAGAATTGAAAAACATTCAAGTAAATGATTTTATTCCATATACTCTTAGAATAGAAGAAAGTGGTGATAATGAAAATGTAGAGTATCGACTTATCTCCATTTGGGAATCACAAGATTATCATCAGACTATTTGGAAAGACTTTGGCCTTTACTTAAAAAAAGATGATAACGCACCTTTTGATGAAGAAAAAGTATATTAGTTTTTCTAAAAAGGAAATTATAACTTTTATATTCGTCCGTTTGTACCAGGAACTTTTTAAACTTACCTTTGAATTACAAAAAAATATGTAAATAATAAACCTATAGGTACCCCTACAAAGTTAAATGTTATTTTTAATGCTGTAAAAATCACAATAGATTATGAAAAATTAAAAGTCAAAAGATGTTTGGTGATGAATTTTTACTATTCTTATTATATAATTCTTAATGATGGAGATGAGAAAGGAGATACTTATCTGAGATGCTCAAAATATGATACAAAAATGTACAGTCACCTATATGTTGGAGGGCAGGAGAAAACTACAGCTAAGAATAGGACTATTTTACCGCATCAAAAATTTGAATATGTAACGACTTCTGATGTACAAGATATATCCATAAAAAATAAGGATTACACAAACAACGCTTAAACTACCTGAATTTGTGATTGAATATTATATACAGTAAAATAAAAACTTATGAAATAATTGGTACTGTTTTTAAAAAAGTATGATAGAGTTTTAGATATATCCATAGTTGTTATAAAAGAAAGCTAAAGCAAAGGCTTTTAAAATGATTTAGAAGTTTCTTAGAAAAGCAACAAGTTTTGCGAAAATTACGCTTTACTGTATGTCTCGAGGCAGCAATTATTACCCTCTATTCCAACGGTATACGCTTTTTCCTAGTACTATTAGATGATTATCTTCTTTAAAAATTAGTTTTAAAAGCTTTTTCAATCATCAGTAGCTATAGAACCATAGGTTATATAGTTCTTTAAGTTGCTTACTTAGCTTTTTAAATCACCTCCCAAGAATTTGCTATAATTTTAGCACAATACAATTTCAGATAAAGGCAGTGGATATCCACTGCCTTTATCTGAAATTGTATTGTTAGATCAAGATAGCAGAAGCTCCGATGCGGTCTACACCGAGGAGATATATTGTAGAGCGGTCTGCTTGTCTCGGATTCCTCCAGAAGCCTTTATCTTAGCGCGGTCACCTACTACCTCTCGGATTAGCTGTACATCGGCGAGGGTTGCTCTCCGGACCAAAGCCAGTGGAAGTTTTTGACGAAATCTGCTCCTGCATCCACACATACTTGGCTTGCCAATCGTTTTTGGTCGTCATTCAGATAACAAGTCTCTATAATCACCTTGAGCACTCGATCGCCTATTTCTTGTTTGAGTAAGGCTATTTCATCCAGTACCTTAGCCACATTTCCAGATAGGAAAAGGCCCTATATTGAGCATCATATCTATCTCCTGCGCTCCTTGAGAAAGCGCCACGGAAGTCTCATAGAGTTTGGCTTGGGTACTCATAGCTCCCAAGGGAAGCCTACCACTGTACATACTTTTGACCTTCGATCCTTTTTAGCTGTTCTGCTGCCAAGGGTACATAGCCACTATTGACACATACAGAGTAAAAAAACCATATTCGAGCGCCTCCTTACAGAGTTTTTCGATATCGGCAGGTGTTGCCGTTGCTTTAAGCAAGGTGTAGTCAATATATTTTTGCAATATCCATAGTATTTTTATTTTAGATGTTAGAAAATGAGCTGTTTTAAAAAAAGAGACTACCCAAAAACAACCTCTTTTGGATAGCCTCTTTTTATAGATAAAATTAAAATTTTACAAAAGAGAATCCAATGCTTCAGTGTAAGTATTTTTAGGAGCTACGCCTACCTGACGTCCCACTACTTCTCCATTTTTGAATACCAATACGGTAGGAATATTTCTACACCATACTTAGCGGCATAGTCTTGATTGCTATCCACATCTACTTTTCCTACGACTACTTTTTTCCTTCGTATTCTTTTGCAATTTCTTCTATTACAGGGCCGAGCATGCGGCAAGGGCCACACCATGTTGCCCAAAAATCTACCAATACAGGTTTGTCACTTTTGAGTACTACTTCTTCAAAAGAAGCATCTGTTATCTGTAATGCCATATCTGTTAACTTTAAGATTAATGACCGCAAAGTTACAAAAATATTTGGCAACAAGAGATCTTTTATTATAGATTTTTTTCTATATCCATAGTCAATGATTCGTAGTCAGAAGCAAAGCAACTCCCTATTTGAAAACTCAAAAACTCAAAACTTTTTGTACCTTTGCCCTCAACAAAACAACAACCCCATTGACAATTAACAATTGATCATTAACAATTAAAAATGGTTTCTCTTTTTCAAAAATATAACGTACCTGGTCCTCGCTATACCAGCTACCCTGACAGTGCCTTATTGGGAGGATAGCTCTTATTCTTATGAGAAATGGCTGGATTCGGTACGGACTTCTTTTACGGAAAGCAATAGCACTCAGGGTATTAGCTCTATATACACCTGCCTTTTTGTGAGAGCCTTTGTACCTTCTGTGGGTGCCATAAGCATATCACCAAGCGGCATGAGATGGAAGACCCGTATATAAAGAATGTGCTCAAGGAATGGCAACTCTACTTGGCAGTACTCCCCCAAAACCCTCGTATCAAGGAAATCCACTTAGGAGGGGGTACTCCTACCTTTTTCGCCAGACAATTTGCAGTATCTTATCGATCAGATATTTGAAGGAGCTGATAGGGCAGAAGGGTTTCAGTTCAGCTTCGAGGGACACCCTGAACAACACCACCCGAGAGCACTTGGAAAGGCTATACGCTTTGGGTTTTACACGTGTGAGCTATGGGGTACAAGATTATTCGTCTGTGGTACAGAAGGCGATTCACCGTATCCAACCCTTTGCCAATGTGGAGCGTGTAACGCTCGAGGCACGGGAAATAGGTTATACCTCTATCAGTCATGACCTTATCTTTTGGACTTCCTTTCCAAAAGGAAGAAGACGTACGCCACACTATAGAATGCACCAACCTCCCTACGTCCTGATCGTATTTCCTTCTATAGCTATGCCCATGTACCATGGGTAAAAAGGCACCAGTCAGCGAGGGTTTGATGAAAACGACTTACCCTACCGCCGATCAAAAAGACATCTCTATGAAATAGGTAAGCAGCAACTATTGGACAACGGCTATATAGAGATAGGATGGATCACTTTGCCCTACCTTCGGATGAGATGTATGAATCCTTCGTCAGGGGTACACTCCATCGCAATTTCATGGGCTATACTGCCTCCAAGACACAGCTGATGATAGGATTGGGTATCTCGGCCATTAGTGATAGTTGGTATGGTTTTTGCTCAGAAATGTCAAGACAATCAAGGAGTACGAAGAGGTCCTATCCCAGGACAGAATCCCTGTATATCGAGGGCATATCCTCTCGGAGGAAGACCTTATCCTGCGCCGCCATATACTGAACCTGATGTGCCAGTTCCACACCTCATGGGAGATGCCTCAGCTAGCAATTTGCTGAAGCAGAGGAAGTTACATTGCGCCTTTCGGAAATGGAAAGGGATGGGCTGATACATATCCTCCCTCAGGGTATTGAAGTTACCGATGTAGGCAAGCCCTTTGTTCGGAATATCTGTATGGCCTTTTGATCTGAGATTGCAGCGCAATGTACCCCACGACACGTATTTTCAGTATGACGATATAAAAATACCCAAAGAAAGAGACCTCTTAGTCATCAAAGAGGTCTCTTTCTATTTCTTCCATTTCGATAATGTCCAAGGCTTCCTGTAGGGTAGGGCAGGCTACTATTTCCTCAGGGGAAGGTATCAGGGTCATAGGAAGGATTACCACTACGAAGGAGTGTTCTGTCTCGCTGCGGAACATCTCAGAGAGGTAGAAGAGCGCATCGAGCTGCTCTCGTCCAGCTCGGTCAGTGCCGAGAGATCAATAATGATATGGCAGGGCTTCAGGGTGGGATCCTTTAGCAGTAGATTGGCTGTATCCAAGCTAATTTTCGTCAGCCTCAAGACGAATGGTAGCAACAAGGTCTTTTTTGTGAATATGCATGATAAACTATTTATTTCCTATTATACGTAAAATATCTCCAAATACCCCCCGAGCAGTGACAGCAGCTCCTGCGCCAGCTCCCTGGATCACAATAGGGTTTTCGCCGTAGGACTCGGTATAAATCTCGAAAATGGAGTCAGCACCCTTGACCTGTCCCAAAAGCACTGGTTACTGGTACCGATACGAGCTTGACCTCCAAGCGGGCGGTGGCCGTCTGGGAGAGGTCGCCATGGAGGTCGCCTACATAGCGTAGAACCGTGCCCTGAGGTGCTTTGTCCTTGATCTCTTGATAGATAGGGTCAAACTCCCTGAGACGACTGAGAAACTCCTCACGGCTACCCCTCACGGAGAGTGGGTGGGATTAGGTTCTCTATGGAGACCTCCTCGAACTCGTTTTCCAAATCCAATTCGCGAGCCAGAATCAATAGCTTGCGTCCTACGTCGTTTCCACAGAGGTCTTCGCGAGGGTCAGGTTCGGTATACCCACTGTCAATAGCCTTTTGGAGAATCTCACTGAAGGGAGCATCGCTGGCCGAATAGGTATTGAAAAGGAAGCTCAGTGTACCAGAAAAATTCCCTGATACGGGTGATATTCTCTCCTGAGTGGTGTAGTAGCTTGATAGTATCAATCAGCGGTAAGCCAGCCCCTACATTGGTTTCATAGAGATATTGTTTTTTATACTGAGTGAGGGTCTCTCTGAGTTTCTTATAGAAAGGATAGCCGATGGTATTGGCTATTTTGTTAGCCGAGACAAGGTCAAAACCGTTCTCTACCAAGGTGAGGTAGTTCTCGACAAAGGCCTTGCTGGCAGTGACATCTATAGCGATAAGGTTCTCCAAATGGTGCTGCTGTACCTGAGCGATCAGCTCGCTTATCTGGTAAGGTACCTTGAGTGTATCGAAGGCGGTGTAGTCCGCAGGATATTCCTTTGTGATTGAACACCACCTCTTTTGAGTTGGCTATAGCCACGATCTGCAAGTTAATATTTCACGCTTGAGGATATCGGCACGAGCCTGAAAAATCTGTTCGATAAGCGTTCCCCCAACCGTACCACGGCCGAAGATCACCAAGTTGATACGTTTGGAGATTTGGAAGATTTCCCATGAATCACATTGACTGCTTTTGGGAAGGTCTTTCTTATGGATCACCACGCTGACATTGCGTCCTGTGGCGGAGTTGTTGATCAATAGCGGGATTACCTGGTTGCGGATCAGGGCATTGTAAGGCTTTGTCAAAAATCGGCCAAGTTCTGTCCTACGATGGAGACCACCCCTACCTCTTCTACGAGGCTCACCCCGCTGACATCATGGCTATATACATCCGATTCGAACTCTTTTCTAAGGCTTGCTTTGCCTTGGAGCATCCTTGATTGGTTACCAAGAATCCAATTCCACGCTCGGAGGAACCCTGGGAGATGATACTCACACTGATCTGGAGCCTGTGCCAAGGCACGGAAGATACGCGCATCTACCCCTACTTTCCCTAAGAGCCCGCGCCCTCGAGGATAACCAGGCATAGTTCTCCAATACAGAGATGGCACGGATTCCGCCTATGCTGTCCTGAGCCTCACAGATGAGAGTGCCAGCGTCATTGGGCTTGAAGGTATTGAGGATACGCAAAGGATTTTCTTTTCCAAGAGAGGGATAATCGTCTTGGCATGAAGGATAGAGGTGCCGAAATTGGCCAACTCATTGGCCTCTTCGAAGGAAAGGCGCTCGATAATCTTGGCATCGGCCACCAGCTCAGGATTGGCGGTGAAGATACCATCTACATGAGTGTAGTTCTGAAGCTCTTCCGCATTGAGAATATTGGCTAAGATAGAGGCAGAGTAGTTGCTTCCGTTGCGCCCCAGAGTGGTAGTTTGCCCCAGTTCGTTGGCAGCGATAAAGCCCGTTACAATAGGAGTTGTTCCCTTGGGGAATTGGGCAAAAGTAGTCCAAGGTACGCTTGTGAGAGACTCCATCCTGAAGTTGCGCATTGCCAAAGAGACTATTGGTTACGTAGAACTGACGGCTATCGGCAAAGGCAGCCTGTATTCCCCGCTTCCCTAAGTAAGTGAGCGACATACTGGCCGAGAGGACTTCCCCTGAGCCAAGGTGTGTGTCCTTGATCTTATCATTATAATCCCCAAGTAGTGAAACTCCATCAAAAATACGTTGTAGTACGGAGAATTCTTCGGAGAAGTCGATATCCTCACCGGCAATCTGATATTCCTTAAAAGCGGTAAAATCTCCTGATATATCTCTCCTCGGGCAGCACGCTCGAGCATGGATTCTAATTGGTCTGTGGCCTTATCACGAGCGGAAACCACTACAGCAATTTCCTGTCCTTGAGCTACTTTGTTAGAAATAATAGAAAGTACTGTTTCCAACCCTTTTCCGTTGGCGAGGGACTTCCCTCCGAATTTGAGAATCTGCATGATACTTAATGATTAATAATCCACGATTACTGATTCATGACTAAAAACAAACCACTAATCGAGTGCGCAAAGATACAAATTTTCTTTTTATTTACTAATGGAAAAAGAAATATTTTTAAATAAGAAAAAAAGAAATTAGTTTTTAGTTAGTTTTTAAAATAAAAATTATAGGGTTGTATAGAGGTGGAATCGAAGGATTATAGATATTAATTCCAATGCAATAATATTATTAAGAAGAGATAAATAGTTAAAAACGCAATAAATTGCAAGAGGCCGCTCGAAAAGTCTTATTTCATGAAGGGCGATTTGCAAATCGCCCGTACAACAGAAACCTAAAAACAACTGATTTTCAATCTACAAATCAGTGCCAACGGGGGATTATTAACTGTTAATCATTGATCATTAACCATTATATAATCGTATCCTTTGATAGAGAAAGGAATCCTAAATGCTTGCTCAGAGGGCGTATCTTGCCATCGGCAAAGCGGATATAGCAGGTATTGACCATGGCAGGGAAGATAAGTCTGTCATGAAAAAGGATATTCGCCTTTGCTATTACCAGTAAAGAGAGGGCAAGGCTATAGCGGAAGTAGAGGCTCCATTCCTTGACACCTATATGAGCTGAGAGACCATTTTTAGAAAATTTCACTTTTATTGGTTTGTCCTTGACAGAGTTCTCATAAGGGGATGTAAAAATCTTGACAAAATAGTTTGACTTCTACTTTTAAAAATTGTATCTTTGCAAGGTCATTTATTGATGAATTAAACCTTAATCTTATAACCTATGAAATCCTTTTTAAGAAAAAGACGCTAGGAGCTTTTACTTTGTATTCTGTCTGCTCTTTTTCGTCGCCGTTATTATTTATTATTTAGTAAGAGAAGAGAAAACCTCCTTACTAAATATGATTCTCTTACTCTCTGTTGCGCTACTGAATGTGTGTTCGGCAGGTTATTCCCTCTATGATGCGAGGAAAAGAGAAAACATCACTCATTAAATATTGATTATTAAAATATGGTAAAAAAACGACAATTTGAAGAGATTCAGCTAAAGCAACATGATTCTTGGGGATCTTCAAAATCATGAGTGAGTTTGTCACAGGCTACGAGCGCCTTTCGGAGATAGGCCCCTGTGTATCGGTGTTCGGTCGGCACGTATTCAGCCTGATAGTAAGTACTACAACTCTGGCCACCGAGATTGCCGGACGTATTGTTGAGATGAGCTTTGTATCATCACTGGAGGCGGACCAGGGATCATGGAAGCAGCTAACAAGGGAGCCCACGAGCAGGGAGGATCTTCGGTGGGAATCAATATAGAACTTCCCTTTGAACAACATGACAATCCCTATGTGGACAGGGATAAGAACCTAAGATTCAACTATTTTTTTGCTCGTAAGGTCATGTTTGTCCGCTACTCTCAAGCCTTTGTAGTCTTTCCAGGGGCTTTGGTACCATGGACAGAGCTATTTAGCGATTACCCTGATACAGACAACCAAGATAGAACCTTTCCCTGATCATTTTGGTTGGCACTGAGTTCTGGAGTGGCTTGGTAGCATGGATCAAGGAAGTGCTCTTGGAAAAATTTGGCAATATCTCCGCTAAGGATATGGACATCTTCAAGATTGTAGATACTGCGGATGAAGTAGAAGAAATCATCGAGAAATTCTACCTAAAGTATAGCCTGAAACCTAAGTTTTAGGTATAGGGGGATTGGTTGCCTAACACCCTAAGAGGCTGTGAATTCCTATAGCCCTCAAAAGAGGTAACTGATAACTGAACTCAGTTGTAATTTGACTGAGTTCAGTTTTTATTTTTGCAGTTGAGAGAAAAAGCGAAAAATATTTAGAAGGGGGTCATAGTTTGACAGAGGAAAGATTAGTTTAGTAACTTAATAAATCAGGATAAATAAATGAACTAATGTTCTAAATTAAAAGATAAGGTTAAGGATGATTAGACTTACAGTTAAATCAAAATAAAATTGATGTATTTGTATTGGAATTATTATTAAAAATCCCTTCTGTAAATTATTTTTTTCGTATCTTTGCAGCCCTAATTTATATTGTGTAATGAAAGAAAGTATCCATATAAAGAATTTTTAGTGCTATACAAGAGATACATATCAAAGAGATAAAGCCTATAACTGTACTCACTATGCAGTCAGCCAGTGGGAAGAGTACTTTATGAAGGTATTGGCTCTTTTTAGATGGCTCTACAAGATGCATAATATTAGGGCTTATCTGAGAAGTAGCAAAATATCCAAAAAGCCCTTTCCGCTTTAGAATGGAGACCTATCTAAAAACTGTGGATTTGAGAAATATTTAAAAGATACAGAAATTACCTATACTGTTTGCTTTTGATGATGAAAGGCATTACACCATTAGCTTTTTCAAAAAGGTAAACTCGGGAAAATAAATGATGAAATAGCCACAAAAGACCCATGCTACAACAAGTTGAGTTTTATCTCTGAAACGCGTAACCTTATACCATTATGGGACAGATAAAACACCCACAGGAGCTAATTGGGGATATTATTTTGAAGAGGTTTTAAATGATTTTATAGCTGCCTCTGACACGCTCAGAACTCTTAATATTCCCTTTTTGACCTACAATTCGCTGTGAAAAAGAGAAAAACAGAACGCGATATGTAGTTCAGAATTTGATTATGAATTAGATATGAAGGATAGTTCTTCTGGGATACAGAATGTTGTTCCTTCGCTGCTCATTGCGACCTATTTCGCCCATCATTTTTGACTATGAAGATGCTTTTTAACCGAACTATCCTAAACTATTTAAGTCAGATTGATAGAATTGCAGATTTTTAAACCTGTAGCTAATTTGGGAGAGGTGAAAAAACACCTCTCTTGCATATTGAAGAGCCTGAGCTTAGTCTTTTCCCTGATGCACAATGCGATTTGATGAGTGCTTTAATTGCTACCTGTTTTATAGAAAAACAAAAACGAGCTAAATTTAGTGTTTTCAAACCCATAGTCCCTATATTGTCAACTACCTCAATCTGCTGATAAAGGCATACGATAAGAACCAATTCATAGCTGGTGCTCGTATAAATTTTGATGATCTGGCAGTTTATCAAGTAATAGATGGGGGCGTGGAGAGTTTGCTTATTGAGGAACAACGCATAGTAAACACCAATAGCTTGTCCGACACTATTAATGACATTTACAACCAATACGAGGAATTAAATAGATTATGATAGAGAATTTACTAATGAAAGATTTGATAGCTCATTATAAGTTGCCTCGATACAAACATTACCTCCTTAGCACCTGCAAGATCGCTACTTTTGAGCTTGATGATATAAAAGGACAGGGACTAACATTGGTAAGCACAGGAACAGCTAAATTCTCAAACCCTGAGCAATTAGAAATCACTATTATTGATTATGAGCGTTTTATAAATGCTATTAACAATCCTATATTTCAAAAAAAGATAGAGGTAGATGTGATTTATGCTGTACTGCTGATGATTACTTTGTTTTAGGAGAATTAAAACAGCTAAATCAAGAAACATAAAAAGATAGAAGGAAAGAGGCTAAAGCAGCAGTTGTTAGCTTCTTCAAGACGCTGAATGAAGTGCCTCAAATAGCTACTTTTATCAGTGCCAAGAGAAAAATGTTGTTGCTTTTTCTATAAAAACCAAGTGATATAGCGTCTTTGAGTGCTGTTAGTGCATTTAATAGGATTAATACTTATACTGAATGGCTTAAAAGGAGAAGCACCCCACATCACAGCACTTGGATTTGAATTTTATGAATATAAAATGATAATGTATTCACTTTTAATGCGTTGAATATATTGAAATCACTGAAAATATTTTTTACAAATATTTCTAATAATCTTAAAATGTATAATATTTTAAAGGGCATGATATGATAAAGCTGTACATTAGCGTAATAATTCTATACTTGAAAATGGAATAAAAATAAAGATATATTATCCTCAATATGCAGCTGTAAAGTGTACAAGCAATTTTCCTAACTTCTTCATATTAAATTTTCTAATACTATACTCATTAAAAACACGATTAAGAAACGATTTACTAATCTTTTTCTGAGATTATAATTTCACTTTTGTAGAAACAGTATCTTTAGTAAAGCTTATGGGCGACAGGTATAAACTCTGCAAACCTAAAAAGTAGATTTGTTTGCCGTATACTGAGATTATTTTTATCTTTGCAACTTCTGATAATGTAGTCTTGTCAGAACTAAATATAATGCATTGATTATGAATAGTAATTATCAAACTCCTGAAGGCAAAGCTCGTGAGCATATCGATAAAATGCTCAATGATGAAGGCTGGAATGTTGTTAGCCGTAGCGCCATTGAAGTTGATAAGCCGATGGCAGTTAAAGAGGCTATCCTTAATGAGAATAAGCGCGCTGATTATTTTCTCCTACTCGGTGGCAAGGTGGTCGGACTCTTGGAGTCAAAGCGTGCAGAACGCAATGTGAGGGACAATGCGGGTTGCTGAGCAAGCTGAAGGTTATGCACGGGGTGTCCCCAACTCTATCAGTCCGATTATAAGACCATCCCTTTAGTATATCTCTCAATGGAGAGGAACTCTATTTCAGAGGATATGTAAGGGAAGTAGTTCTTATCAATACAACGTATACACAGCCCTTCAGAGATAGTGGAGATGTTAGCCTTTAAAGATATATTTGCCGCCTTACCTCCCTATTGATGAACATACTAAAAAGGCTTGCGCGCTTGCACAAATAGAGGCTATTGAGAACTTAGAGGCGAGTTTTCGCCAAAGGCAAACGCCGTGCGCTGATGGTGCTGCTACAGGAGCAGGGTAAAACTTTCACCGCTTGCCTTTGCTGCATATCGCTTGCTCAGATATGTACCCAAAATAAAACGCATTCTCTTCTTAGTAGACCGTAACAACCTCGGTAGGCAAGCTTTAAAAACAGCTTTGGAGACTTCTCCATTACGGAAAACGGTGATCCTTTTGACAAAAATTATAGCGTAGAGCGTATCCTTAGTGCAGAAAAACCTTCATCAGCAGTAGTAATAGCTACACTCAACGCTTATTCTCACTCTTAAAGGGAGAAACTATTGAAGATGTAGATGATGATGGTGGTTTTGACCCTCTCGAAGAGATGAAAGTACCTGAAAACGCCACACCACCTCCTGACTTCTTTGACCCTGATTATCATTGACGAATGCCATCGCAGTATTTATGGCAATGGCGTGCAAGGTGCTCGAGTACTCTCTCGGCACGCCTTATAGGACTAACAGCTACCCTATTCCCGAGACATTGGCCTCTTTGATAAGAATATAGTGGTTACTACACCCTCGAACAGTCATTAAAGACCATATCAATGTAGGCTGCCGTGTTTATCGTATTAAAACAGAGGTTACAGAGAGATATCGGTGCTATTTTGGAAGGAGATAAATACAGACGTAGTGCGCTATACGGCTGCAAGTGCAGCAAGTGAACAATACCGAAAGCCGCCTTTACACACGCGAGGAGCTCAATCGCAGTGTAGTGAATCCTGCACAGATAAAAACTTCGTGCTCGAAACCCTATCGCGATGCTGTCTATACCGAATCTTTTCACTCGATCCACAGCGCAAGGCTGATATAAATTATCTGCCCAAAACCCTCATTTTGCACTTAACGAAGCGCACGCTACCAATATCGTTACCATAGCTAAAGAAGCTTTTTGGAGCGAAGATGATACATTTGTACAGAAAATCACTCATACAGTAGGCGATACCGATGGGCTTATTAAGTCTTTCCGAAACGACAAAGAATTTCGTATCGCAGTTACCTGTACTTTGGTAGCAACAGGTACCGATGTGCCTGCTCTTGAGGTAGTCCTCTTTATGCGCGATGTAGGCTCAGAGACACTCTACACCCAAATGAAAGGACGGGCGTACGTACGATAAACAACCAGACACTGCAAGATGTTACCCCTAATGCCATTGAGAAAAACTGCTTCTTTTTAGTAGATGCAGTGGGGGTTACTGATATCTAGTGTGATTAATCCTCTGTAGTACAGTTTAACAATTATATTACCCTTGCACGTCTCTTAGAGCTTATCACCCTTTGGCAACCTCCAAGATGACTATCTTATGATGCCTCTAATCGTCTCTTTTGGCATTGATAAGCGTTGCACACCCAGCAACGAGAGGAGTTTACCCATTGTGCCAAGGTGTCAATCAGAGAACCTACACACAAATCAAGCAAGCATTAGAGAGTGATGAATTACCCATATATGTAGATATTAATGGAGACAATGATGTGCGTAAGGAGTTAGTTCGTCCACTCACTACCAATGCCAAAGCCCGTGAGCTATTGCTCATCTATAATGCAGGTTATGTAGATACTCTTCAGCCCTGGTAGGGATACATTGATCTCTAAAGGATTTTTCTATTGAGGAGGCTACAGCTACTACGGCTGCTTTTGAAGCCTATTGCGAGCAGCATAAGGATGAAATAGAGGCTCTGCGCATCATCTACAACAATCGTGGGGAGGCACTCACCTATGAGATGCTTACTGATTTGATTTTACGCTCAAATCAGTAGATACTAAATTTCACTATTAATACCTATGGGCTAATTACAGTGTTTTGCATCCTAAAAAAAGTGGTTAAGTTTGCAGACGACAGCAACGAACGTGAGGCTATTACCAACATCATTCAGATTAGATGCGATTCGCCTCAAACAAACAGAGACCTTGAAGAGTCTTTACCCTGAGGCAATGCAGCGTTTTAACCTTTGGTGTGGGCAAAAGCAGCGTGACATCACACCCGAACAACAAGAAGTGATCGCTCAAGTAGTGGATTATATCGCTGCTAATGGCTTTTGTGACACTCAGGATATTATTCAGAATAATCGCTCGCAAGCCGCACGACTTATCAGTGCCTATGGGAATATAGAAAATACAAATATTGCCTTACAATCTTTAGCAGAATTTATTATTTATAGAAAAAGCAGCTTAATTATGGCAAAGAAAAAGAAACGACACCCAAAAAGAAATAAATTTAGACCGCAAAGTGTGGGATGTAGCAACTATCCTCGCAGCACAAGGCATTAGTTTTACTGACTATATCACTCAGTTCACCTACCTGCTCTTCCTAAAAATGGATCAGGAAAGCATTGACACATTAGGGCTGAAAGATAAAGCGGCTACTCCTGAGGGATACCGCTGGGAAAAACCTTCTAAATAAACAAGGACCAGACCTCATCAAACAATATGAAGATACACTTAAAAACCTTGAGAGAGCAAGAGGGACCTATAGGGACGATATTCACTAAGGCACAAAACAAGATAGAGACTCCGACTTATCTTGAAAAAGTAATCAAGATGATTGATGAAACCAATTGGCTCTTAGAAGATGATGATGTGAAGGGGAGTATTTACGAGGGAATTCTTGAGCGTAATGGGCAAGACAAGCGTAGTGGTGCAGGGCAGTATTTTACGCCGCGCCCTCTCATTGATGCAATGGTTAGTGTAGTGCAACCGCAGATTACCGAAACAGTATGCGACCCTGCTTGTGGCACGGCAGGTTTCCTCCTAGCGGCTTACGCTGCAATGAAAAAGCAATCGCAAGACCGTGCCAAACAAACCTTCTTGCAAAATGATGCCCTACACGGATTTGATAATACTCCTTTGGTGGTTACCCTTGCCTCAATGAACCTCTTTTTGCACGGCATAGGCACAGAACGCAGCCCAATAGAGTGTAGAGACTCTTTAGAGAAGTCCTCTGACTTGCTCTATTGACGTTATTTTAGCCAATCCGCCTTTTGGTACACGCCCCTCAGGAGCTAAAGAGATTAACCGTCCTGAGTTTGTAGATACCCGCAACAACCAGCTCAATTTCTTGCAACATATAATGAGCGAACTTAAAAGTAACGGACGGGCTGGAGTTGTATTGCCTGATACGTACTCTTTGAAGCGGGAGCAGGCGAGGTAATACGCAAAAGCTACTGAAAGATTTTTAATCTACACACCATTTTGCGTCTTCCCTACAGGTATTTTCTATGCCAATGGGGTAAAGGCCAATGTGCTTTTCTTCCAAAAAGGTACCCCCACTAAAGAAGTAGTGGTATTATGACTACCGCACTGGTGTTAAGCACACATTAGCAACCAATCCTATTAAGCGTAGCGACTTAGATGATTTTGTCAGCTGTTACAACGCTATTGGAGCAGGACGTGCATTGGCCAACGTAGTGAAACCTATCTACCCTGAGACCAACCCCAATGGGCGTTGGCGTAGTTTACTGTAGAAGAGCTTTTTAGCTCGTGATAAAAACCAGCCTCGATATCAGTTGGATACGCGAAGAAGACGAGGACGCCAACTGCCCCTCACAGAGCTAATGGCAGAACTCAAAGAACGTAGTGAGCGCATTGTAAACTCAGTCAGTCAGCTGCAGGAGTTATTAACGAACATCAATGAAGCAACAGAATGAATACCAAACAATTAAAGTCAAAAGATACTATCGCTTGCCATTAGTGGTGTTAGTACCTCAAGATCCCAGCGATGAGCCTGCAAGCGAACCCTTTTAAAGCGTATCAAGGCAGAAAGAGAAAGCACTGTTGAAAAAGGGCGTAAGAAAAAGGCAACTACTGATACGTCTCATTATCAGCAGCAGCCACCTTTTGAACTGCCTAAGGGGTGGGTGTGGTGTAGTTAGGAGATATAGGAAATGGCGAGCAGGAATAACACCAAGTAGAGGCAGAAAAGATTATTGGTGGTATATCTACTTGAACGAGAGAGATTTGATGATGATTATATTTCATGAAGTATCTGAATACATTACTGAAAAAGCATTAGAAAAACTCTATAAAGCTAAACCCAAAGGGAGTATACTTATTCTATGTATGGAGCAACCATAGGTAAAGTGGAATACTACCTTTTGAAACTGCTAAACTAAATCAGCTTGTCATGCCTGCACCGAGTATGAGAATATAGTAGCACAAAAATACCTATTTTATTTTTACTTACACAAGAAAAATTTTGTAATGATAGGAGGAGGTGGAGCGCAGCCTAATATTTCAAAAAGAGAAAATAGTAGAAACCTTTATTCCACCCTCCCTCAAAGAACAAGAGCGGATAGTCCAAGAAATGAGATCGTTTTATTTGCTTATTGACCAACTTGAAGAAGACAAAACCGCTTTACAGCAGTTAGTAACCCAACTTAAGAGTAAGATATTAAGCCTTGCTATACGTGGGCAATTAATGCTACAAGATGCTAACGACACACCTGCAGAAGAGCTGTTAAAAACAAATAAACCCTGCGTGTAAGCGAGATGGTGAGTTGCATTTATCAGCCGTTGAAATACTCAAGAGCTGGAGTGCTGGTGTGCGGTGCAGAGATATAAGGAGAAATCATTACAGGTAACACACCATCAAAAGATAACGATAGTAATTATGGTGATGATTACCCTTTTTATAAACCTTCTGATTTGAGGTAGGTATAAATATTTTTGATGCTCAGGATAAACTTTCTAAACAAGGATATGAACTTGCGCGTAAATTGTCTAAAAACTACACTTTTAGTAACTTGCATAGGTTCTCTTGGTAGATGTGGTATAATAAAAGAGGGATCTTGCAATCAACAAATTAACGCAATTTTTATCTAATGAGCACATAGATGTGGAGTACCTCTACTATATTTATAAGCTCCTCTTATTTCCAGAAGTTAATAAGAAAAACGGCTTCCAGCAACAACAGTAGCAATTATCAATAAAGAAAAATTTTCAGACTTAATCATTTCCCCTCCCACCTCTTGCTGAGCAACAACTATATCAGAGAAAATTACAGAGCTTTTTCAATATTATTGATAACATTCAAAACGCCTTAAATAGCTAAGGCGTTTTGAATCTCATCTAATGATTTAAAAAGTTTTTCAACTTGTTCTACAATGCGCTTTGTTGCTCAGCAAGAGGAGGTAAAGGTAATTGTAATTCACCAAATAGCTTCTTATTAAGATGAGGAATAGCTGGCCCCACTTTATTTTCTTTTAATTCTTTCTGGTATGATTTTTATAAAATGTAATATATACATTCTATCAACAATAGGCTCAATCTTAAGTATCTTCATCGTGCTGCCTTGATATCCTTCTCTGGGCGTAAAATATCTCCAGAGTTTTTCCCATCAACTAAAAATAAGCGTTGTATTCTTTGGAATAAATTTACCATCCTTTTTAGTGGTATGCTACTTTCCCTCTAAAATATTTAACATCAAGATAAGGTAATTCTACATTTTTCTTCTTCTCTCCATCGTTTAATTTGCATACCATTTTTAATAGGGATGACCTCCCACCCCTTAGGTAAGTTCTTATAGTGCAAATTACCCCTACTTTTATACTCGGGGTTTATTTGTTTTAACAACACTCAGCAGGCTCATCAGTTTTGCGTCTTGGGGCACTAATTGCCCCACGTGTGCAAGCTTAGTATTTTGCTTTTTGGCTGCGATACCAGCTGCTGTAAAGGCAGCTTTTGTCTTCTTCTAGTTGCTCTATAAGCGTGAAGAGTCTGTCAATTTCGTTTGCTATCCGATCTTGTTCTTTGAGCGGAGGAGGGGATATAAATTTAGTTAATATTATTAACAGATAAACCAGGTTGAGCTGTAGATGTGATACTGATTAAAGATTCAACTGTTAAAATAAAAACACCAATTAACATTTGTTTCTGAGAATGTATTTACAACCACAGCATGTTCCGTTGCACAAATCTTACCCTCTTTTCCAATATTTATATTTCCCACATAATGCACCTTTGTCTTCCTATTAAAGAAAATATACCTTCTTTATTATATTGTTTTGTATATCCTCTAATCCCATTCCCACCATAGCATCGGATCTTGCATATAAATGTCTTTCTCAATTTCAGATATGTCTTTAGAGAGTTATATTCATCCTGCTCAAATAAAATATCTCCCTAACTTACCACACCCACCCTATAGGCAGTTCAAAAGGTGGCTGCTGCTGATAATGAGACGTATCAACAGCATTCCTATTTTCCTACTTTCTCTCTTTTTTCTAACTCCTAATTTCCTATCTTGTATCTTTTATTTTAAAAATTATTAAAAATGTTAGATTTATTTAGGGAAATTCCGCAAGGCAGGAGCTGTCTGGAGAGTACATTAAGATCGTATCTTTTGCAGTACAGTATTTTGAACGAACATTACAAGGGTTAAATCAAAAGAACCTTTAGCGTACAAGGGTTATTTAGTGGAACATTTTAAGCCACAAACGGTCAACTTGCGATTGCAAGCTCCTCAACAAGTATTTGGAGTTTCAGGAAAGGAGACTTTAAAAACTCAAATTCGTAAAAAGTACAGCATACTTCTTTGGAAAATGTCATTTCCAATGCTGATTACAAGTTTCTAAAAACACAATTAAAAGCTGATGGACACACCTATTGGCATTTTGTGGTATGGTTTTTAGCGGCTACAGGGGCGCGGGTGAGTGAGTTGTTGCAGCTCAAAGTAGAGCACGTGATTGCAGGGGCATCTGGATCTGTATAGCAAGGGGGCAAACTGCGGCGGCTATATATCCCTGTAACTTTGCAAACAGAGGCTAAGGTGTGGCTTAGTGAGTGTGGGCGCAGTTCTGGTTATCTCTTTCTCAATCGCTTTGGCAAACGCATTAGTCCTCGTGGGATTACCCATCAACTCAAGCACTTTGCTAAAAATATGGTATACCCACAGAGGTAGTTTACCCTCATTCTTTCAGACATAGATTTGCCAAAAACTTTTTAGAGCACCTGAGTGATATAGCCCTTCTTGCTGATCTTATGGGGCACGAAAGTATTGAAACCACGCGAATTTACCTACGACGCACAGCAACTGAGCAACGTCAAATAGTAGATGAAGTGATTATTTGGTAAGTTTGTAGAGGCTATCCAAGAAAGTACTAAGGTGTATGATTATTCTCTTAAAAAGAAAAATATGTAATTCTTTGATGGTTAAATGTTTGCAAAAGGCAGTAGGCTTGCCACAAGGCTAGCCTACTGTGATCTTCTTAAGCCTTATTACCCATACCTCACTAATCCGTAACAATTACCTTAATCAATTTCTCAATATTTTCTGTCAGTTCTCTTAGGTAGTTGAGTTGTTCGGTGTAGAAGAGCATCTCTCTGGGGGCGGATGGTGGCTAAGGGATTGTCTGTGGCAGGGGTTTTGTCCTGCTGGGCAAATAGTTCTAGGGTGGTCTAGGCGTATTTCTTGGAATACCTTGGGGTCAAAGGGGCGTATCTCCTCATCGAGCTTGCCGTCCAAGAGGGCTACACAGTGCTGGAGCTTATGCTGTATCTCCTCAATGGCGCGAACAAAGAGGTCATCGGATAATAGGAGGGAGGTGCTCACTGAGCTGGGTGCTAAGGGTCGCTACACAGGAGAGGAAGTCCTGCTGGAGTACTTGTATCTCATTGCGCTGGGTATAGTTCTTTTGCTTTGACTTAGGCTCTTGGAGCATACGCTGCAAACCTGCATTTAGGTTGGCCAAGGCCAAGAAAGCCTTCTTGCGAGCTACCTTGTACTCGGTGGTGATTTCGGGTTTGTCTGCCCGCTTGATCAGTTCATTGGTATAGCCCAAATTGGCTCTTAAGCTCTTTACTATCAGTAGGTTGTAGTTCTTGTGCTCCCATGAGGGGAAGAGCAAGTAGTTGGCACTTACCGAAAGTACAAAGGCGATTAGGGTATCCACCACTCGGTATTGTACTACGCTCATCGCATCAGGGACGAAAAGAGCATAAGCCAAGACAATGTATAGGGTAAGGAAAATAGCACTCATGCTAAAGTTCTCCTGCAATAGTCCGTAGCCAAAAGGCATACTCATAAGAATCGCTGCCCCATAGATATATTTATAGACTGCATAGTCCAAGTGTAGTACAAATTGGCATACATATACCAAGACAAAAGCAAATCCTGCCCCGATAAGCGTTCCCAAAGCCTCTATCCTTGGAGCGCTTTGAGAGTAAGGCCATACCCAGGGCGCATGATCACATATACAGTAAAGAGAATCCAATGAGGGTTCTGTGCTTCAAAGGCACTCCTATCAGGTAACCAATGACTGTAACAATGGCAAGGCGAAGGGCATGCCGGAAGAAGGAGGACTGGAAAGAAAAGTGGTCAGCCAAGCGCTTGATAGAGTAGTTGTCCACGCTGACAAAGCGGCGGAAACTCTTCTCGTCGCGGAAACTCACCTCTTGGGTATAGTAATTGTTGAATATCTGTTGTACGTTGTAGATATTCTGTGTTTGCTTGCTTAGATAAAGGTACATTTTTCTCCAAAAGCATCTGTTCCTCAGAGAAAGAACCTTCCTGACTGATACTGATATAGGTCTGCTTGAACTCCAATTGCTTTTTCTAATAGACTTTTTGAGGCTAATATCATAGGTGCCTCTTTCCCCAATGTACTCAGCCATTTTGAGGAGTATTTGGGATAGTTCCTCTAAGAAATGGGTGTATTGATCCAAGAAACCTGCATTTTTAGTAGCGTATTTGTCTACTTTTTCATAAGGAATCGAGGTTGCAATGGCCAGTTCGAAGATGTCCACCATCTCGATAAAGATAAAGGAACTGTCGTTGTAGATAGTTCGTTTTGCCTGACTTGGAGCGAGAGTCCAAGAGGACAGCGCGTAGTTTCTCGTATTCTTCATTGAGGAGGACTGCAAAGAGAGGAGCAGCTGCTTGTTGGCGGTGCGGTGTTCGGTGTCTCGGATTAGTAGGGCGCGTATCTGTGAGTACTTGGCGGTAAGGGTCGTGCATTTTGCCAAGAGCTGTTCGCTGTATTGGCGTGGGCGTATCCACATCAGTACACGTACTAAGAAGATATACCAAGCCCCTGCCATGAATATATACAAGGCATTGTATGGGATATCGATGCCCTTTTGTGGGCGTACCAGAGGCCAAGGTAAGGGTGAAAATTCCACAATGGAGACCATGACGCACAGCGCTCCATAGAGCGAGATATAAGCATAACCAAAGGTGAGCAAAGCCATTAGGGCGAGGAGCTGCCAGAGGTGTCCGTAAGCATGAGTAAAATTGACCGTTACGGAACTGATAGCTACGAAAGAGTCGCAATGACAATCCCTCCCAGGTGGTGCTTGCGGTTTGCATGGGGATGTCACTGGGGGCAATCATAATGATTGTAGTGGCTGCTGTAAAGTCCCGCCGAGACATTGCCAAAAGATCCCACCCCGCTATGGCGCAGGAGAGGATCGCAAAAGGACTTAAGTATGCCAATAACAAAGGCATAACTCTTGAGGAAATTCGGAAAAATCAAGTCGTTTCATCTGTGGTATCAGTTCTAAGTGCAAAAGTACAACATCTTGAGCAAAGATAAAAATATTTTTATTTACCCGACCTTATGGGCGCATTTCTTGTAGCTCGTATCGGCAATAAGAAGAAAATACAATGTATTCTCTCTGTGGGAATGGATAAGTTTTCTTACTATGTATATTTATAATAAATTGTATATCAACAAATTAAAATATTTATTTAAAAATAATTAAAATAATGTTTGTTTATTTGGAAAAAGTTATATCTTTGCACTGTTGTTGTTTGGATGTAAAAATCCGTCTGTAAGGAATGTTTTTAGTATTTCATTTCCATTACGTGTTCTAATGAGTAAGTTCTTTTTGAGTGTTTTTATATCAGTTGTTTTAACCTCATTAGAAACCCAGTTGGTTTTAAGTAGAAATCCTCACCATAGCATGGTGAGGATTTTGATGATTATAGATCTTTGCTCACTGTTTACTCCTTGCAGATGATAGGCAAAGCATATTGTATCAATTTTTCTACGGCTTTACCTGGATCAGCGCTGAAGGTACCGGCAGGTCGGTTGGCGATGATAGCATTCATCGAAAGCGCTTGATGACCTAAGAGCTTGCTCAGTCCATAGATAGCGGCGAGTCTCCATCTCCCATATTGGTTACTTTGTAGCCATTGAAAGCATAGGATTCCAATTTTTCGTTGAGATGTTCGTCCTGAGGGATCAAGCGAGTCTGCGTCCTGAGGTCCATAGAATCCGGGTGCGGTAGCGGTGATGCCCTTGAATACCTCAGGGAGGAGAGCTTTTCGAGGAGGGCTTCCGACCCTTGTACGATACATGGGGTGTCCCTTGTCCATATACCATTGGGTATGAGCGATAAAGGCATCCTCCATAGCTTTTCACGTACCTTAGGGCTATCCTTGGCAGGGTGTAGGAGGTTGTCCATGCCCAGCCACAGGCAGAGAGTACAATGCTATCGACAGGAATATCGGCTTGTAAGCTACCGGAGGTACCTAAGCGAACGAATGTCAAGGAGTGTGTTCTTCCTTGGGTACTCTTCGCTCTAAGTCAATGTTGAAAAGAGCATCTAATTCATTCAGGACAATGTCAATGTTATCAGGGCCTATTCAGTGGAAATTACCGAAACATGCTTGCCCTGATAGTAGCCTCGTGTGAGTGACAAATTCTCAGCTTGTGTGCGGTGAATTCTACTTTGTCAAAATGAGCGCTGACCACGGGTACGCGCTGAGGATCTCCTACAAGAATAATAGTAGGAGCGATGTTCTCTTTCTGTATATTGAGGATTGGTAGATACGCCCTCCCCAGAGAGAATAAGTTCAGAATTTTGTATTTTCATTTTCTAAGAATTATAGGTTTTTAGCTCTTTGTTAGTAGAACCTAAAGGCTGATTTTGCAAAGATACAGAATTTAAGAGGGAATAACCAAATAAAAATCAGTGAACAGTGAACGGTGAACAGTGAACGAGAGCGGTGAACAGAGGCAGTGAACAGAGAACAGCTATTGTATGCATTTCTTGCCATTGGCAGAAAAAGAACGATAAAGGCATCGGTGAACTCTTTTCTAGCGATTTGCAGAGTTCGTCTATTTTTAAGATCTGTTTCTTACCATAATAGTAGCGGAAGGCGTTGCCTACTTTTTCTCTGTGAGGATTGGGCTGGAGTCCCTTGAAGTTGGAAGGCGTAGCGGCCAAGTCCTTGTTGCTGGTGGCTATCTGTACTATAGATGAGATCATTGGAGGCATTCTCAGGGCTGAGTTGGTTTCTGTTCTTGAGCCAATAGCGGTAGTTCTTGATAGCCTTGGCAATGGCCTGAGCTACTTGTTTCGTCCTTGAGCAGAGTATAGGTAATCACGCTCTTCAGCATTGCTTAAAAAGCCTGTTTCTATCAGTACCGAGGGCATATGGGTCTGGTGTGGGACAATGAATCCCGCTTGCTTGACTCCGCGATCGCGGTGCACAGGATTCTCGGCCTGCAGGAGTTGTATGCGCTTGGCCGCTTGTATGCTGGTTCGAGGAATTCCTCCTGCATGATGGAAAGGCTCATGATTCTAAGGCGAGTTGATATCATGTACCCTGCATAGCGCTCCTTATAGTCCTTTTTCCAAGTAGATTACCTGTTCTCCCCTTAGCTACTTCAAAGTTCAGGTCATTGGCATGTGGTCCCAATACATGGACTCCGACCCATGGGCATCCTTGCTGGGAGAGGAGTTGCAGTGAATGGAGATGAACAAGTCAGCCTGTAGCCTTATTGGCAATAGCTCCACGCTCATAGAGCTCAATGAAACGGTCATCCTTACGTGTAGGTAACCTTGAATAAAGGATCTTTCTCCAGTTCCTTTCTACCAGTAGGGTGATATTCAGGGCTATCTCTTTTTCAAATATATTCTTATGTACCTTTCCAGGGTCTTTTCCTCCATGCCCCGCATCTAAAACCACCTGAAACGCTCTGGTCTGAGCAGAGACAGAGAGAGAAAAAGTAAAATATAATAAAAATAGTTTCATCAATTCTAAAATTTCTTTTAAAAACATTCACAAACTTCGTTTATCGCTTTAGGATACAAAAATATCCGTAAGTTTGACCTCTGAAAATAAAGAGTTTACCTATTGCTTAAATCTTTGATTTTCAAAATGCAAAAGGTATGTTGAACTATTACATAGGGCTAAACGCTTATATTTTGGCATATTTACAAAAATATACCATTCTCATAGGGGTTATCGTCTGTTTTTGTAGGACTTTCGGCTCAGCGACCGCGGAGCTCAAAGTTCCACAGCGTGAGCGTATAGAGGCTTTTTCTGAAGGATACACTTGTCAAGGGCAAAAGATTCCCTAAAGAGCGCTTCATCTCGTGCCAAGGGAAAGACCTTCTTTCCAAGAGTAAAGATACTCTTGGTAAGGGCAAAAGATACCTTAGCACAGGTCAAGGATTCCCTACCTAAGAAACCCGCTATGCTTACCGATGTGGTGCGCTCATCACTGCCAAGGATTGTGTGTGGTGATCAGCAAGCCCTTGAGCAAAAATTACCCCTCTGGACCAGACACAGATTACCTATGAGGATGCGGACCTGAAGGCAGGGATTAGTGTAACTTGATTACCAAAAAGAGAGAAGCCTATCAGGGCGTATCAAGGATAGTGTGGGGAGCTGGGTACAGCGCCTGTCTTCAAGCAAGCTGCAGCAGCTGATAGAGCCTGATTCGATTCGTTTTAACTATGTGACGAAAGAAGGCAATCATCCGCATATTGCCTATACTGTGAGACGAGAATAAGATACGTGCCCAGATTATCAAAAGAGAATGACTCACATACTTCTTCCAAGGAGGGGATGATTACCACCGCGGAAGACCTTTCTCGGATCCAAGATTGCTATCCGCCTGCAAAGCAAAAGTTTGTTCCTAAGAAGAAAATCGTTGCGGGCTTTAGTAATATCGTATAGTCTCGGACATACCTACGCCCATAGCATTGCCTTTGCCTACTATCCTATGGTGGATTCTCGTACCTCAGGGCTGTTGTTTCCTACTTTTGGACAGGTCAATGACAGAAATTTTCACTTGCAGAATGGAGGTGTGCTGTTATCTCTGATTATTTTTGATCTGGCACTTACTGGGATTACTATACCAATGGGATTACGGATTGCGTAGCGCCTCTACCTACTGCAACGCTATAAATATTCGACAATTTCGGGGATTTACGCAGAGCCTGATCTGTAGCCAGGGGATTTCCTGGATTATAGCCGCAACTCTATCTACAACATACAGTGGTCACACTCTCAGGATAGCAAGGCCAGCACTCTCTACTTTCTCCGCTTCGGTGAACTTGGGGGAGCTCGACCTATTACCGTAATTCCTATAACCAACAGAACTCGGCTAACTTTTCTGAACAACACCTTTGTCCTCGTCCATCTCATACTCACGTACATTCCCTTCGTATCCTTCTGTAGAATCTCTCGCTTACAGCATCTCACTCACAGAACACCAATACCAGAGTATCCAGATGACCCCTACCGGCGATGCGGGTGAGCATGGAGCGTATCTATCCATTTGCTAAGGAAGGAACACCTAAGAAGGGATGATAGAGAATATCAACTTCAACTATAGCACAGGGAGATAATAGGTACGACACCTCTGATAGAGACTTTTTCTCTAGAAAATGTTTGATACAGAGGCAAACAGGGTTCCGTCATAGCATTCCAATCTCGACTAACTTTAAGATTCTCAAGTTTGTCAGTATGTCCTTCAGAATACTCCTTCGGATGAAGTGTGGCAGTTCAAGACGGTTAAGTATCACGACTATGATGAGACTACCGGCAGGTGCCAGAGATACCATCAATGGCTTCTCTCGCTATATGACCTATAACTTTGGGACGAGCTTAGGGACAACCATCTATGGGACTTTCAATTTTGCTAAGGATAAGAAAAATACAGGCTATACGCCATGTGGTCGCCCTTCGGTGAGTTATGGATATACACCTTCGTTTGACAATATTACAACTATTATACGGCCGATGCTTTTTGGCACCAAGCGTGATTATATGCCGTTTTGAGGAGGGGCTCTATGGGCTCCAGGGCGCAAACTGAGTCCAGCTCGATGAGCTTCTCACCGAGCAATACTCGAGGCAAAGATACGTAATCGTGAGCGGATTCTATAGATGAGCGTCAAAAGAAGGTGATGCTGCTCAATAGTCTGAACTTCTCTTCAGGCTAGTGACTTAGTGACTAAGCGTTTTTCTCGCTGAATATGACAGGCGGTACCCAGTTCTTCGACAATAAGCTCGGGCTGAACTTTGGTGCAACCATGAACCCCTATGCTATCGATGCCAATGGGGTACAGATGGAGAAGTTCAATATCAATAACGGGGAAGTCTCTTTGAGGCTTACCAATGCGAATATGACGCTGAATTATTCTTTTCTCTAGTAAAAACTTTAAGAAAGGAAAAAGTACGGACAATACCCAGTCGGGAGGTCGTTCGGATGATCTTTTCGGTTCGGCGATGAATGCTGATCTGAGTAAACCTATGAAGGAAGATGACCCCAACGACAAGGAGAAGGAGGAGAAACAACGCCTTTACTATGCTTCTATGCTGCTGGGATATCACCTTGGCGTACTCGCTGTCATTCGAACACCAACCGAAATCTATGATTTCGACTAATTCTGCTGATGGTATCGGGAATATAGACCTCACCCGAAGATGCGGGTAGGGGCGTCCTCTGGATAGATTTCAAGGAGAAAGGGGTAACTTATACCCAGTTGCGTTTTGAGCGAGATCTGAACAGCTTTTAGGATGTCCTCAGCATTTCGCCCTGGAGATCGTAACTCTTGGTACTTCTTCATAGGAATTAAGGCATCTATGCTTTCCGACCCTCAAGTGGGAAAAAGAACAAGTCCCCTGATAGAGTACTTAATTAATGAACAATGAACAATGAACAATGATTAATAATTGATAATTGATAATTGATATAAACCTTTAAAAATCTATAATACTATAAAATATGAAAAGAGTCATTCTTTCTTCTAAAGGCTCCTGCACCCATAGGACCTTACAGCCAAGCTCATAGAGGCAAATGGCACTCTGTATGTATCTGGACAGATTCTATCAACCCTGCCACAGGCAGAGGTGGTGGCTGGAGGCATAGAGCCAGAGACACAGCTGGGTGATGAAAACATTAAAGCTATTCCTGGAAGAAGCGGGGTATAGCTTTGACCAAGTAGTGAAGACAACCATCCTCTTGGACGATTTGGCCAACTTTACGGTCAATACACTCTATGAGTACTTCCCTGGAGAAGGCGCTCCTGCTCGTGAGACTTACCAAGTGGCTAAGCTCCCTAAAGGGTGGCTGTGGAAATCTCATGCATAGCAGTGAAATAATGATCAATGATTACATGTTTCAGATGATCAATGTTTAATGATTAATCATTAAACATTGATCATTATTTAAATAGTTCCTTTTGCATCAATGGCGTCGCTGTTTTTCGGTAGCATATCTGCCATTGGTATTTGGTAAATCAAAAGTCCAGAAATGATATTGGAGGGGTAACAATAGCATCATTATAGTCGGTGATGGAGGCACTCAGATAGCGCCTACCCGCCGAGATTTGTTCTTCACAGTCTGAAAAAGCACGTTGCAACTCGTATGAACTGCGTATTAGCCTTGAGTTCGGGATATTCTTCAGCACGTGCCATGAAATTCATCAGTACCTTTTTGCCCTGCTCGGGTTGCAGATACGGATTTTGCTTCTCTGTAACAGTAGGAGAGCGCAATTCTGTAATCTGAGTCAGTTTCGCTCATACCGCATATACTCCTTGGTAGTAGCAATAAGGTTCGGAATGAGGTCTGCCCCGCAGGATGAGAAGAATCCAACGAGAGATAGCATTCTGTATCTGGTTTACGACGCGTAGAAAGCTCATTGAAGGCCATCACTACATATAGGACTGATCAACTCTCTATACCACTAAAATGTAAGATTACCATAATGAATTTTAAGTTTTAAGTCTTGAGTTGTCAGTTGTCAGGAACAGACTGCTGTTCTGCTCGCTCGCTGAGTTTTCAGTGTATCTATCATTTGTAATTGTCTCGACTAGCTCCTCGTATACCTCTCGGTAACTAGGTTGAGGTCTATCTTCTGGAGAGAGGGTCTCATGGGGCTATCTACTGAGTTCAGTACATTGCCACGGTTGGTAGCGATCACAATATTGTCCGTATTGATAGCGAATACATACTTGTCCTTTGTAGCGCCCATTGAGCTTCTTCAAAGCGCTCCATAAGTGCCAGGGCAGTGGGCATGACTTGCGTCGTCGCAATATACCTCGAACATCTTTTGGAATTCAGGGTCTTCAAGCGAATACGTTCGCCCCCCTGTGTTGAGGTACAAGGAGATATCATTATCATTGAGGTGTGCCAAAGAAACTCCCGAGCAGGATGTATCACGACTAGGGTGAGGGAAACTCTTGGGCGAACGTGCCACAAAGTAATTTCCATAAAAAGCGATCGCATCGGGCTTTTTCAGGGGATGGTAGGGCGAGAAGCGAGTGAGGTTACAGGACTGAAAGGGATGCTTTGGCGCCCTATGATCTGGTCGCCCCAGTAAGGTCATAGCGTTCTTGGCGGAAAAGGAAAGAAGCCAAAAGATCCCCTATGCCCTGCCTGCTTTTTCTATATACTGGAAATCAGGGGCTGATGTACGCACTATACGGCTGAAAATCTTTGTCTGAGCTGGGTGTAATCTCTGCCTGCCAATTTCTGGCATGTTGCATGAAAGGAAACTATAAAGCCAAAAACAGCGAAGCCAATGATGATACAGTACACTTGTCTGAGAGGAGAAATTGATCACCCTGTAGAGACTAAGATCATCATCACCACTACAAAAGCTATAGCGATGACTCGTCTGCCCCTTGAACATACTTTGCTGGGTACTGAGCCTTTCCATAGAGGCGAGGAAGCAATCCTTCATGAAGGAGCGGAACTCTGAAACAGGTTTTAGGGAGATAGGAGCCTTATCAACCTCACTTTTCTCAGCAGCCTTGTCAAATAGGGAGTTGGCCTGTGGCTTGTTATAGAGCTCGTACATTACTCTTCTGTAAGCTCCCCATCGGCTCCTGTGAGCACGCGCTGATCTCAGCCGAACCGGCACGGTAATGAACGGTAGCAGGTAGTTCTTGTTCTTGATCGTCACTCCAAGGTAGGAGATAGATCCATATGGATACGAGAGCGCTTGCCAAAAGGAATTACGGTGAGGTAGTGGTCTGTCTCACTTGTGATACGGCATTCTTCTCCCTTGGCAATTAGTGAGAAGCTTCTTCCACTTGTTCCTCGCGCTTGAAGACTTTGCATACCCGCACAAGAGTGGTAGCTCTACGGTCAGGAGCAAGGCCAAGGGCAGTACGAACTTTTACATAGGTAGGTACTGGTAACCTGTTGGGATAGGATAGGGAAGAGGTACTTTACCCCTCAAAGAAAATTCCTGCAGGACGAGTACTACTACACTAATCAGGTTTCTCAGGGTGATACGCTTTTTCTCGCCCCTGCCTCACTAGAGGACAGATGCTTTAGCTTCGGATAGGGTCAGCTAAAATAATGATTAATGAATTAATGACGAATGATTAATTTTTATATGGAAAGGATTTCAACCACTAAGTCAGGAACTCCTACATAGCCTTTTGCTGCTCTATTTTTCAAAAATCACAGACCACACACAAGTCAGGTTGTACGACTGCTATATACTTGGCTTTCCTCTTCTGTGGAAAGTGTACATCCCAAGAAAATCTTTCCTTGAGCAGCTCCACACGCTCCTTTATCTTCCAGACTAAGTAATCGGCATAGAGTAAATCCCGACTGACAAGGTCTAACTGATTTAAAGAGGTGATTTCCATAGAAAGTTAATTGTTTTCCGTCGCAAATGTACAAAATTAGAAAACAAATGACAAATAACAAGTAAAATACTTTTTATAGAATTTGTTACTTGTTATTTGTCACTATTTTAGTATCCATCAATGGCTCTAATAACTCGTCATAGTCAGCTCCAGAGACGATTTTTATAGGAGTAACCCTCTGAAATCCGATGGGGAAAAATACTCATCAAAGGATATAGAAAGTCTTGTTGTCCTTGTCCTCCCAAGAAAGACATCTGTAAGGGTTGGTTATTCTTGGAGGTAGGGTTCGCCAACTCTTGGTAGTTGCCTTGTTCTCAAAAGGCAGTGCCAAACTCCTCCACGGTGGTATGGCCAGAATCAAATTTTTATGTCCTTTTTGCTTTTGATTTTTCGTTTTGGCTTTGGATATTATAGTAATCATAGGCCATATGGAATCCTAAACCAGTGAATACCAGTCCTATGGCAGCAGTGAAACAATCTTATATACTACCACTCACTAACTTCATATTGTCCATCAGGGTAGGTGTTACATGGAATTGTAATGAAGCTGTTTAAACTTTTTCCTATAATAAAGTAAAGTTCTCGAAAAATTAGTAATTTTGTGTTTGAGAAAAACACTAAAATTCAAGGAACTTTGGGCAAAGATACAATAAATAAATGGATTATTCCTCTTTTAAGTGTAGGAAAAGAGGACTTTGAAAAGTAATTTTGATTTAGCTTCAATATTTATTGATTCTCAAGAGATTAAAAGACAGGGTACAATGGAGAGACCTCCAATTGAGGGTCTATTTTGAAAAGGAGAATCTACAGGCTATCAAGCAAGAAAAATCTGTAACCACAAATAGTATGTGTGATAATAAAGGGCAAATGATAGCAATGGGGAGTCCTAAAGCTGAAATCACAATGACTTATATGAAATAGAGAAGTACTAAAAAGAAATCTTAGCTAGAAGAAGTAGGAATAGAATACAAAGGACTGTTTCTCAATGCTGATGCAGGAATTGATAGCAAATCTCTTAGAACTTGTTTAGGAAGCAAAGAAATTATAACGAACATCAAAACCTAATCCCTGAAATGGAGAGCAACCAGATGTTTATTTTGATGAAGAATTGTACAAAAATAGGTTTAAGATTGAACAAGCAAATGGTCGGCTTGACGGATATAAAGGTTTGATAATGAGATACGAGTATCTTGATGTAACTTGGATTGGAATGCTTTTATTAGGGTTTATATCCAAGTTCCTCAAAAGAGTTTAAATACGTTTTTCTAGGTAATAAGGCTCAGAAGCTGAACCAAAATCATCTTTGAAAAACTACGCTGCAGGACTTTTTCGTTGAGAAGGAGTTCCTGCATTGCTTGTAATAGCTATTGGTTCCCACGATGTAATACTCACAATCGGTGAGGGTGTGGAGATGCTCCTTTAAGAAAGCAGCGTTGAGGCGCTTTTTGGGTGGCGGTGAACACGGGCAGATAACTATAGTTAGCCAAAGTGCTGTGTTGTAAATCGCTGTGAAAAAGCGTGAGGTTTCGGTTTTATTGAGTAAACACTACTACTTCACCTACGCAAATTGCTGTGGTGCTAAGGTTTTGAGCATCGGGAGTGCATGGGGTAAACTGCCAATGCCTGAGGCGAGAACACGATGCGCTTATTTTCTCCTTTAAGAGTGAAATTACCCATAGGGGCGAATATCGTAGCTGTATCACCTATTGCCATTTCGGCAACACTTTTCTTAAAAACTGCTATCGCTGAAGCGCATTGCGAATTGCAAAGTGTCATCTTTAGGATGAGAGACCATTGAAAGCGGACGCAAAGGTATATCCAATGCAGTATAACGAGGGTTATCGAGGCGCAAAACAGCATACTGCCCTGGCTTTATATTCCTAAATCTTTAGGTTTTTCAAAAAGTGAGCAAGATAGATATTATCGGCAATGAGGTCTTTGGCTAAAGAGTTTTACACAGCGTTCATCGGTGAGCATTGAGGGTACGTAGTTGCGCGCCATTTCACTTGAGTTTTCATCTTGTTTGCCGTCATAAAACCGCTGTAAATCGCCCCTGAATACCCCCACCTGAAGGCGCCCAAGCTGAGGCAAAGTATAAAGTTTTCAGTGGTGAAGTGGTGAGCTTATCAGCGTTTTCAGGATGTTGTTTCACCGATTTGCACATAACCATGGGGCGTACCCCTGTGGGTTTAAAGTGTATTTTTATGGTTTTGGCAGTCGCCACCCCATAATACTCCAAATACTCAAGAATAGTGGGAAATTCGGCTTCTAAACGCGCTAAAAACAACTGCGCGACCTTTTTCCTTCTTCTGCTGATATTCCGCTTCACTGAGTCCTTCCCATTCTTTGAGGTGAAATCAATAGCGCAAAATTACTCTACCGTCTTTCCCTCAGGAGCTAACTGGGCATCTACTACCCCTGCAATTCACAAAAGTAAATGATTTTTGAGCCCAATCACCTTGCAGAGTCGGCTTTTTACATCTTTCAGTTTATAGTCTTTGACCTTGAATGATGGTAGAATAGTGGGTTACGCCGAGGTTTTTCAAATCAGTATTGAAAACCCAAATAAATGGTGAGCAAGGAACAGGCGAGTTCTAAAGGCGCTACCTTTTTGCGCTAATTTAGAGCGATAAGGCTCGGGAGCATCTGGGCGACTATAGGTTGGGCAGCATTGGCGACCACACTATCGGCATAGAGCGATTTTTAGCTGCGCACTGTTGAATGTATCGCGATAGCTCACCCCCACCGCTTGGTTGTTTTCCACCAAAAATCTCTTCTACAAAACTTACCCGTAAGCACTTGTCCGCCACGTTTTTCGATAAATCGTACCAAGTAGTTAGAGAGCGACTGCTGACCCCCTTTACGAAGTTGCTCCTCCTTTTAAATAGCTACCTTGCGCCATCAGGAAGTACATCAGCGAGAGGTTATAAGGGGTCATCAGTATAATAACCCAAATTAGCGTGAGTACGTTTTTGAGTGCTTCATCTTTGATATTTGCATCCAGCCAATCACCCTATGTTCATTGTAGAAGTTTTGATGATCGGGAATCGAAAGGCATCAGCGGGTGAGCAATATATTGAGCCATTTTGCTACGGGGAGTCGGCGCATTTCGGCGTAAAGCTTATCGATAAGTTTAAAAAGCGTTCGATTTCGGCTTTGCTATCGGGAAAAATCGGCAATGAGTTTTGCTTTTGCTTCGCCCCGTGATGCAGGGTACACTGGAAGTTTTTGCTTCTTCAAATGGTAGAATTCGGGTACTTTTAGAAATTCTACTTCTCAAACACTCCCTAAAAGTTCTAAGATAGGACGTTTAGGGATCAGTTTCGTGAGTCCGTCGATTTCGTGCAAACCTACTTCCATTAGGTAATCTTTTACGTTTGAAAGCGGTAGCACAACCACCTGCGATATAGTGTTGTTCGAGCACACCATTTCTTGCCCCAGAGTGCCAAAGTAGCTCCAGCGATGAGTCCGCCCAAGCCACTCACCTATAATAATACTGTTGTAATTTTTCATCTTTTTGAGAAATAATTATTAATTTTGGGGCAAAATTACAGCGGTTGCACAAGTGTGGCAATACGCAAAAATAACCATTTTTAATTGACGATGAGTACCTCAGCTCTATGAAAATCTTAGCACAGAAGTATATCCCTTATGCCGAAAATGCTAGCAAAAAAATAGGGAATAATGCCGTTTTTATAGTAGATAAAGACGAGCACTATTATTTTATTTCTGATAAGTTTAAACTCTTTGGTTATGACGATATTCCTCAAAACGACAGCAGTGAAATACAAGATTATCCGCTAAAACGACGCATTCACCCTGATGATTTAGCGATGAAAGAGCTCATAGATGAGAAGATTTGCGAGTTTCTTTCCTCCTTACCTATAGAAGAACAAGTGCAGTACAAATACATTTACAACTATCGCGGAATGGCAAGCGATGGCACTTATGGGCGCGTGACTAACGAGGTGCAACGCTTAGAAGTTACTGACGATAATTACCTCGCCTTAGGCATTATAGAAATTGCGCCCGACCAATCTGAGAATTTGCCGGTAAGGGTGCAAATAAAACATTGTATCACAGGAGAGATTATCCCTATAAAAATAGAAGAAGAGACGCTTTTGCGCTTACTCCCACGGGAGAAGGAAATACCTCACTTGCCTCTCAAGGTTTTTTCGAGCAAAGAAATAGCTGAAAAAGCTCTTCATCAGCACTTACACAGTGAATAGACACCGACAAAAATATACGGGAAAAGTTCAATGCCGAAAGCCTTTATAGAAGCGATTAACATCGCGAGGAGAAAAAGGGGTTTTGTAGGGGGCAGGTGTCAGGTATCAGGTATGAGGTGTTAGGAGTAGATATAGAAGCTGTTTAAACTTTTTAGAGAAGTAAAAGTTCCCAAAAATTAGTAATTTTGTGTTTGAGAAAAACACTAAAATTCAGGAACTTTGGGCAAAGATACAATAAATAAATGGATTATTCCCTTTTTAAGTGTAGGAAAAAGAGGATTTAAAAAGTAATTTTGATTTAGCTTCAATATTTTATTGATTCTCAAGAGATTAAAAAGGAGTGCAATGGAGAGAACTTCAATTGAGAGCTATTTTTGAAAAAGGAGAATCTACAGGTTATCAAGCAAGGAAAAAGCTGTAACCACCAATAATATGTGTGTGTGATAATAAAGGGCAAAAATGATAGCAATGGGAAGCCCTAAAGCTGGAAATCACAATGACTTATATGAAATAGAAGAAGTACTAAAAGAAATCTTAGCTTTTTAGAAGAAGCAGGAATAGAACACAAAGGACTGTTTTCTCAATGCTGATGCAGGATTTGATAGCAAATCTCTTAGAGAGTTTAAAGCAAAGAAATTATAGCAAATATTAAACCTAATCCCCTAAATGGAAAGCAACCAGATGTTTATTTTGATGAAGAATTGTACAAAAATAGGTTTTAAAATTGGATGAGCAAATGTTTGGCTTGACGGATATAAAGGGTTTGATAATGAGATATGAGTATCTTGATGTAACTTGGATTGGAATGCTCTTATTAGGGTTTATATCCAAGTTCCTCAAATTTCTATTTTTGCTATCTTTGCAATATCAATTTTCTCTCAAAAATGGTAGAATCATCTTCCCTACTTGCACTATTAGGCTCCTCTTGTCGTAGATTCAAAGGAGTAGAACCTTCCCCTGAAGACAAAAGTATTTCAGTCTCTCAGCTGAAAGACACCTCTGCAGCTATCGTCAATTTCCCCTTTCGCGAACGTGGAAGGGCTACTGAAAGCGCTCAACGAATGGGTATTGGAGGTTATCTGACAAGGTAGATAATTTTGTACTTGACCTACTACTTTTCGAGGGTGCGACTGCACTCGCTGGGTAGAGAACAAGACTTTCCAAAAAGCAAAGAAGAATGGGTGAAAACCTCAGCGGGGAAGATTTCCGTGGGGCTATTGAATTCAGCGATACACATTCCTATTATATTGAAGCCGCAAAAGGTGCTATACGCATTCCTAATGATATAGAGGTAAATGGCAATACAGTCCGCTTTGTTGGTAGACTTTATTCCTATAACTGCCTCCCGAACGATGGAGAATTCACTGATCCCTTCCCTCCCCGAGGAAAGGTATTTTCGTTATTATGAATATGAGGTAGTCCGCCCCTTCAAAAATACGAGCTATTTATAACCCTCCTACAAAAATGACAGTGTGATTTACCTTACTTTCCCTAAAAATATTCAGTAGCCGTATCAAAACAGCCTTTCTCCCCGATTGGAATGCTCTTATTAGGGTTTATATCCAAGTTCCTCAAAAAGTTTAAACACGTTTAGAGTATAAAAACAGTAAAAAATAGTTCTGGGCATACGCCCGTACAAACGCTGTCCACTGCTCCTCACACGCTCCCAGAGAATCTGAGGGCAGTGTGCTCAAAGGAATTGGTCTATCTTTTGAGTTATTTCTTCTAAAGAGGACTTAGTCATTAGCAGGTAGTTACTTGTCATTAGCTAAGTCCTGTGATCACACCTTCATCGTCTATATCCATACCTTCGGCAGCAGGGACACTCGGTAAGCCAGGCATACGCACCGTATCGCCTAAGATAGGGATGATAAAGCCTGCACCAGAGGCAAACTCGAACTCACGGACAGTTACTTCGAAGTCGGTCGGGCGCGCCAGTTTCTTCTCGTCATCGCTGAGCGACTTAGGGTCTTGACCATACAGATAGGGAGCTTATCAAACCCTAATTTGTTGATTTGCTTGAGTTGGCTTAGCGCTGTTGCACTATAGTTCACTCCTTTAGCTCCATAGATGCGAGTGGCTACCGTTTTTATTTTTCCTCCACAGAAGCGGCATGGTCGTACAGAGGAGTAAAGTGGCTTTCCCCGCTCTCGGCTATAGTTACTACGGCTACGGGCAAGCTCTTGGGTACCTGCACTCCCTCGCTAAAGCCACGGCTGACAATGGCTTCCACCCTCGCTCCTTTACAGAAGGCTTGGATATGGGCAATCTCTTCCTCACTATCATTGGGGAAGTGGTTGATAGCCACTACGCTTTCAGTCCGAAGCATTGTATATTTTCTATATGTTTCTCTAGGTTGGCAATACCTTTCTTCACACGATCCAAGGAAGGGGTATTGTATTCTTCCTTGGGAGCCCTCCGTGGTGGCGTAGGGCACGTATAGTAGTGACAATAACTACCGCATCAGGGGCAAGTCCTGCCGATACACACTTGATGTTGAGGAACTTCTCGGCACCGAGGTCGGCCCCGAAGCCTGCTTCGGTAACCACATCTCGCTCTAAGGAAAGCCCCATTTTGGTAGCTACTACCGTATTGGTACCTTGGGCGATACTGGCAAAAGGTCCTCCATGGAGGATGGCAGGGTTGTTCTCAAGGGTTTGTACCAGATTGGGCTTGATAGCTTCCTTGAGCAGCAATGCCATAGCACCTACGACCTTAAGATCACGTGCAAAAACAGGAGTGCCATCGTATTTTTTCCTACGTAGATATTGCCTAGCGGCGCTTGAGGTCGGAAAAAGTTCTCCGCCAAGCAGAGGATAGCCATGATTTTCGGAAGCAGGGTGATATTGAACCCATCTTCTCTAGGAATCCCATGAGTAGTCCCGCCTAAGCCTACAATGATATGGCGTAGGGCGCGGTCGTTCATATCCATCACACGCTTCCAGACTACTGTACGTGGATCTATACCTAAGGAGTGTGTCTTGCTCTGTATATTATTGTCTATGACAGCCGCCAAGAGGTTATTGGCACGCTCGATAGCGGCAAAGTCGCCCGTGAAGTGTAGGTTAATATCCTCCATAGGTACCACTTGAGAATAACCACCCCCAGCGGCCCCTCCCTTAATACCGAAGACAGGGCCTAAGGAAGGTTCCCGAAGAACAGCGATAGCCTTTTTGCCAATTTTTGTTCAGTCCTTCGGTAAGACCGATACTTACCGTAGTCTTGCCTTCTCCTGCAGGAGTAGGGGTAATGGCTGTAAACCAAGATGAGCTTGTTTTGGGCAATCTTCTTAGGGTCTATGAAGGACAAAGGTAGTTTGGCCTTGTACTTTCCATAAGGGGTCTCATATCGTCCTCAGTAATGTCTAATTTTTAGCTATCTCTCTAATGGGTAGCATGTGGGCTTGTTGCGCTATGGCAAGGTCGGTAGGAAACTCATTTTGTGTCTATTAAAAGGGCAAATATACGAAATATAATTGTTAATTGTCAATAGTTAATTGTTAATTTCACGAATCAGGTTTTCACTTGTCAGTGGATATGGCATAGCTTATAGTCAGGTAGAAAAAGCATTGTGATTTTTACCTTGCTATTCTTTACGATACAACAATACATGAAAATAGTTCGCTAATTACTAAAAAGATCATTAACCATTTGGTTAATCCAAATATTTAATATACCTTTGCTCCCCGAAATCAAACAACAATGGTAACACTAAAGACACATCCACTGAAGATCGTATCAAAAGCTGCTGCTCGCAAAGATCTTTCATCAGAAAGGCTATGCAGCACTGCACCCGCGATATTGCGGAAGAAGCGGGGATCAACCATGCTATGGTTAACTATTATTTCCGTAGTAAAGGAAAAGCTCTTTGAGTATAGTGATGACAGAGACAATGGGGCAATTCTTTAAAGGTGTAGGTGTTATCCTCAATGATGAAAGTACCTCTTTAGAGGAGAAAATAGAGCAAGTAGTGGCTAACTATATCGATTTGCTCTTGGAAGAACCCTGACCTACCGACCTTTATATTCAACGAGGTGCGTCCTAATCCGCAATTCTTTGTAGAACAAAGTCCCTATAAGAGAAGCACTTACTAACTCGGCGCTCACCCGTCAATATGCTGCAGCTGTAGCCCGTGGAGAAATCAGCGAGCCTAACTTAATGCACGCTATTCTCAACGTCATTGGGTTGGTGATATTCCCTTTTGTTGCCAAGCCTATATTAAGTGCAATTACCAACCTACCCGAGGAACAGTATAAAGCCCTAATGCTCCAGCGAAAAAGAACAGATTCCTCAATGGATCAAGGCGATGTTGTTTCTCCCTCAACCCCTCACAAAGAAAAGGAGGTAGGAAAAAGTTCGCATAAGCGAAGGATGTAAGGCCATTTGTCCTCATAGGATAGTTTATATTTTTACCCATATATTAACCATTTGGTTAAACTCTTTGATTGATCATTAACCATTACTCATTAATGCGATTATCTGTTTTACTCTTATTTTTCCCCATAGTAGCTTTTGCTCAAGAGGAAATCACCTTGGAAGATTGTTATCGCCTTGCTCGAGGCACTACCCAATAGTACAGAAACTCGACTTAATAACCAAGGTGAGGACTATACGTTGGCCAATGCCAACAAGGCTTACTTACCACAAGTGAGTCTCTCGGCACAGGCTACTTACCAGTCCGAGACGATTGATTTTTGCTCCAGTCTCTGGGCGATTGCCGCGGCTTATAACACTACCAGAGGTAAACAAAGACCAATATAAAGTTATAGGCGAGTGAGCCAACTCCTCTATAACGGAGGGGCTACTCGAACTCAAAAAGCAACTTGCCCAAGCGCAAAGTGCGGTACAAAAACAAACTATAGAGGTACAACTCCACGCCCTTAAGCAACGGATTAGCAACCTTTACTTTGGTATTTTTACTCATAGAGGCACAACTGGGACAAAACCATCTCAATACCGAAACCCTACAGTCTCAACTCCAAAAAGGCGGAAGTAGCCCCTAGAAATGGCACTATCCTACCCAGTAGTGTAGCGGAACTCAAAGCCGAACTTCTACGCCTTGCGATGCAACGTACCGAATATGAAGCCACAAAGGAATGTATCTGAAAATGCTTAGCACTTTTTATAGGTAAGGACTTGCCTGAGGATACAGCCCTGCAACGCCCCCGAGCCAAGGGCACTTAGCCGTAGCAATCACCGTCCTGAGCTCAGAGGCTTTGACCTACAGCAGAAAGTGTTAGATGCCCAAGAGCGACTACTTACCTCGGAGTACCTGCCTAAAATAGGGCTTTTCTTTCAGGGAGCTTATGGTCGCCCTACCCTCAACATCATCAAGAACGAGTTTGACTGGTATTATATAACAGGGGTACGCTTGCAGTGGAATCTCAGTCCGCTCTATAGCCTCTCCAATAAGAAACAGCTCCCTACACCTACAGGGCGAATCGCTCTTGGCTGACCGTAAAGCATTTATGAGTGAGCACTGAACTGGATCTTGTCCAACAAGATCAGCAGATAAAAACTCCATACACTCATTGCACAAGACAAGAGAGTGTAGCCTTAGCGACACTCCGTAGCGCAAGCCGCTCAAGTGCAACTGGACAATGGAGTGATCACCACCCACGAATACCTCCAGAAGGTCAATGCGGAACATTTAGCCCAGCAGACCTTATTGCTCCATGAGATACAACTGCTGCAAGCCCAGCAGAATTACAGCTTACTTACAAATGACTAATAGTAACAGAAATGAAAAAGATAATATCCCTTACAAGCCTTCTAATCCTTAGCGCTTGTTCTCCCAAAAACACCTATGATGCCTCGGGCAATTTTACCGCCGACGAAGTGATTGTTTCCGCCCAGCAAACAGGACAACTCATCGCCTATGAGGTAGAAGAAGGCAAGACCCTCACCGAAGGACAAAAGGTGGGGCAAATCAATGTAGAAGTCCTCAAGCTCCAAAAAGAGCAGGTCGAGGCGACCATTTCTTCCCTCAAAGAGAAAAACCCTAAGTCCCGCCGACCAAGTAGCACTTATCCGTAGCCAATACGAGGTACAGAAAGCACAACTTGAACAACAGGAGCGCGAGCTTGCCCGTGTGCAACAACTTGTAGCAGGAGGCGCTGCTACCCAAAAACAGTTGGACGACCTTACCGCCATAGTAGAGCAACTCCACAAACAGCTTGCTGTTACCCAAAAACCAACTAAGGGTAAGTCTTACGAACATCAATACGCAAAATCGTAATGTCATGAGCCAAGAAGCCCCTTGCAGAAGAATGCCGAGGCAGTACAAGTGCAAATCAACCAAGGGAGATTATTAACCCCTATAATGGGAACGGTGCTTGTCAATTACGCCCTCAAAGGGGAAATGCAGACTTTCGGCAAAGCCACTGTATAAAATTGCCAATATGGAGACTCTTACTCTCAAAGCCTATATAACGGGGGATCAACTGACCCAAATCAAGTTAGGACAGCAAGTTACCGTCCGCACCGATGCCGGAAAAAGGTGAATATCGCACCTATCAAGGCGAAATCACCCACATATCCAATAAGGCTGAGTTCACTCCAAAAACGATTCAAACCAAATCCGAACGCGCCAATCTGGTCTATGCTATCAAGGTCAAAGTAAAAATGATGGTTATTTAAAGATAGGAATGTATGGGGAAGCCCTATTTAGATAAAAAGTAAAAGCCAGCGAATATTTGGAGCTGAGTATGTGGGTAAAAAGTAAAGCCAGCGAATATTTGGAGTTGGGTATGTGGATGAAAAAAATAAAGCCAGCGAATACGAGGAAATAACCAAACAAATTCATATATTTGCATTCTATTAGTGTATCATTTTTAATATATTCTTATGGATAACTCAGTGTCATATGATAGTGCGGTCAGAACTATAAAGACCGCTATATTGCAAGGACAATATGAAGCAGCAAAGGGGATGTAAACAGGGTGCAACTTGTTTTTGTATTTTGCCATTGGTAAATATTTATCACAGCATACTCGTAATGGGGTTTGGGGTGAAGGAGTATTAGCAACTGATAATGAGATAGATATATTTCATACTATGCAAGTTGCTAATGTAGCAGAATTTCCTATAGCAGACTTTTTTTAAAGGTGCCTTTTACCCATCATTCTATCATCATAGGTGGAACAAAAGATATACAAGAACGCTACTATTATATACATCGTACAGCAGAGGAACATATTGGTATAAGGAAGCTACGTCAGCTCATAAAAGAAGAAGCTCACAAAAGTCAAGGGAATATGCCCAATAATTTTACAAGGACTATTAACGCCCCTATAGAAGCCCGTCGGGCAGTAGAGATGTTCAAGGATGAGTATTTACTTGATTTTATTAATAATGATAGAAATTTTTTAAAAAGAAAGAATAATTGTTTTATGCTAAAGAAATACGACAAAGCAATAGCCATAATTTTTGCCCAACTTTCAATGCCCACTTGTCTTTGAAAAGAGGTTTATCACTACCACACCTGCGATGATAAGAAGGGCACCCAGTACAAAAGGTAAGTCTATTTTGTTTTTGAAAACGAATATACCCACTATGGCGGTCAACACAATCCCTACTCCAGACCAGATAGCGTAGGCTACCCCTAGCGGAATATTTTTAGGGCTAAGGATAAAAATAAAAACAGACACCGTATGACAACAGCGACCCCACGGCAAACAACCACTTGGTAAACCCTTCCGATTTACCTAAAAGAGTAGTAGCGAAGACCTCTAAAACAATAGCTAAAGCCAGATATAAGTTGTGCATCATATATTTTTCAATCCGCAGCAAAAGTACAACAATTTTACTGAAGATGAAATTAAAACTTATAGCCCCCTTGCTGGTGCGAGCCTGTGACTCGTGCCCTTCAAGAATAGAGCTTGTAGCTCATACTCTTAGCATATTTTTTTGTAGTTTAATGACTAACAAAAACTCTTGTGCTACCACAATTACAATTAAAACATCAAGTAATATGAAACGTTATTATATCTGTATTGTCATCTTCTTTGTCTCTGTATGTGGGATAGCACAAACTGTAGACAGTATTAGGAATATACAAGAATTTGACAAGTTCGAAAAATATACCCACTTAGCAAAAAGACAGTCTTGCCATTCAAAACATTCTAGAGCATCAGAAGTTTCGTTATTCTTCACGACATTTTACCATAGAGAAAGGAGAGAAGGAGAGAGGGAGAAGCTGAAGCTACACATAGACTTTTTGATGTGGTCGCTTTTCGTCGGTATTATCGCAGAATAAAATATTGGTTCGCAACCCACAAGCGGATTATTGCCTGACCAATCTTTATGTATATACCAATACGGAACTCTTTTTCGATCATATCATTAACCTGTATGTATTATCTTCGTTCTCATCAGCTAATAAGTCATTAATGAAGTTTGTACACTCCCTGAAGGATAAAGATTATATAGCATTCGGACCCCATAATGAAAAATGTCGCACGTTTGTTATATGTTTTTGGCACGAAGAAAAACTCATAATGGTACTTGTTCCCTGTCGTGTAATCTCCTTTGCCAAAGATGTAAACGATAAGATTGTAGAAGTGGCAAGAGAAGCACTGGAGCGTTATTATAAGTAATTCAATAAGAGTTAAAGTAAGAAAAAAACTAATTATACCTACAAGATGAAATTAAAACTTATAGAACACATAAAAGCTTACCAAAGAACTCGTAGACCAAAAACATTTCTTTACCTTAGGATATTGTGAAGCCCTCGAAACATACCTAATGATCGGTGCTTGTCCCTTGGATAGCAGACTATAATCGCTACTATCGCATAAGTGCTGAAGAATACAACTTATACCAAAACGACCCTCAAGCATTCTGCAAACTATATGAAAAAGAAATTAATATGGGTGAGGATTGCTTTTACACAGAAGTTTATAGGTGCTGATGCCTTACGTGATTATGATGGTAGAGCTCATTTTACCCGTACTTACCCCTCAAAAAGAAGTAAATCCTTTCGAGCTATGCCAGAGTACAACGGTATACTTTATGCCCGTATCCTTTGGGACAAAAGCACGATATATGTACCCCCTTATCAGAAAGTAAAAACCCTTAATGGCGATTGGGATTATCCCTTGCGAAAAAGATTGTTACATAGAAAAAGACCCCTGAAGGCAAAGACCCTCTGCTTTTGTCTTGATATAGAAAAACGGAAAAGTAACCTCATAATTAGTAAATATGTTTGATATAGAAGAATGTAGAATAACCCTCCTCACAGAGTATACATACGAAGTAGCCTACTTAGGAGGGGCGTATGTTGCTAAGATATGAAACAGAGCCTCCACACGGAGATGAGATTTGTTCAGTATATTTCCTGAGTCAAACAATGAATTACCTTATTGGTGCTACCTGAGAAATATCAAGCAAATAAGTATAGATAAATCGACCGAAAGTTTCTTTTATATCAATAGAAGCCGTGAAACCTCATCAATGGTCAGGTGTTGTAACCCCTAATTATTGATCCCTAAACATAGTAAATATGCTTCTTTAGATGATTGGTATCCTTCTGTCAAAAGTGGAAGAAAAATAAGATTTGTTTTTCATAATGAGTTACACGAAAAAGAATATATTTTAGATGATTTTCAACTGCTTAACTGGCAATCATTTTTAAGAAAATAACATATCAACAAATCGTCAAGTCCCCTGCTGGAGCATTTCTTGTAGCTCATGCCTACCAAGAAAGGAGCTCGTTGCTCATTGGCAAAAATCGACAAATTGACAAATCAGAAAAATGAATAGTATTACCCAGCAATTGGGCTAATTGTACTAAAAATACTTCCTGAAAGTATTATAATGTGGGTACTTATACTTCTATTGTGGTTAGGTACAAGAAGAAAAAAGAAAGAGAAAAAAATAAAACCTTTATACTATGATTTACATTGAACAATATCAAACCCTTACTTCTATTCCCGAAAAAAACTCAACAGTGGGGATAAACTTATGACTCTTACCGATGAAGGACTCGGTAAAGAACACAAAAAAACAAGTAAAGAGTACTTTATCAAAAGGGATGTGCTCCATTACGAAGAATCTCTAAATCACACCTACCTATGGTGTGCCCTATACAATGAGGATGAGACTTTTACTCTTATGGCTATTGATGAAAATGGCAAAACTATAGCCTCATTGGAGATGGAAGACCCTTTTGGTGCAGCGAGTTTATGGCTTTACCCATCTGCCTAAAGAAAAATGAAGTAACTATTTCCTTATTAGATGGTGCAGGTTGGTCAGAAAGTTACTATATTGCTTTGGAAGGTAATGAACTGAGAATCTATCAAAAACTGCCTGATAGCTACATATATATGTTTACTCTTGGCAATCGTTCCCTCCTTACTAACTTTGATGACAGACTGATGTTAGCTTCCTATCCCGATTTTGAGATACTAAAAGAAAAACTACTCTCTGATACTGACGGTGAGGGTATACTTAATATATGGCAAGTAGACGAGCATTTTGGTATTTTCTCCAGTACACAAGGAATATGGTATGCCTTTAGTTTAGATACCCTTGAGATTATTAGTGAATGCGTGATAAAAGGTTATGAGCCTATTACTGAGGGAGAATACTATTACTCACACATTGCAGCTCTTATTCCAACACCTGATAAGTTCCTTTTGAGCATTGGAGTTACCGAGATAAAAAGAAGAAAGCCAATGGTTTGCTGTGGATAAAAGCCTATTTATCTACCCTTATCCAAAAATACCTAAACTCATTGTTAGCGCGAGCTTGTGGCTCGTGCTACCCCTGCTGGCGCGAGCCTGTGGCTCGTGTCTACCAAGAATAGAGCTTGTAACTCATAACCAAATCGCTAAATCAACAAATGATAAGCATAAGTATACATAACCTCAGCAAGTCCTACGGCGATACCCACGCTGTGCAACACCTTTCATTAGAAGTTAAAAAGGGCGAACTCTTTGGGCTCTATCGGTCCTGATGGGGCAGGGCAAAACCACCGTCTTTCGTATGCTCACCACCCTCCTATTGCCTGATGAGGGCACGGCTACCATAGAGGGCTGGGATATTGTAAAAGATTATAAGGAAATCCGAAAGCACATCGGCTATATGCCTGGGCGCTTCTCTCTCTACCAAGATCTCACTGTCGAGGAGAACCTTACCTTCTTCGCCACCGTCTTTGGTACGACCATCGCCGAGAATTACGACCTTATCAAGGATATTTACGAGCAGATAAAGCCGTTTCAGCAACCGCCGCGCGGGCAAGCTCTCAGGGGTATGAAGCAGAAGTTAGCCCTATGTTGCGCCCTCATTCACAAGCCCAAAGTCCTTTTGTTGGACGAGCCCACCACGGGGGTAGATGTAGTTTCGCGCAAAGAATTCTGGCAGATGCTCGCTCGGCTGAAAGCGCAAGGCATTAGCATACTGGTTTCCACCCCTTATATGGACGAAGCCAGCCTATGCGACCGCATAGCCTTAATACAATCAGGCAAGGTGCTATCCACCAGCACCCCCGAGTCAAATCATCGCCCAATACCCCACCGCACTCTATGCTGTCAAGACCCCAGACCTATACGCACTGCTGAAGTATTTGCGAGAGCACCCCGACATTGATAGTTGTTACCCCTTTGGTGAGTACCTCACCTTACCCTCAAAGAAGACACCAATATAACCTTATTCCAGCAGCAGCTGAAAAGGCACCTTCCCCCACCTCGAATGGAAAGTCATTACCCCCACCATCGAGGACAGTTTTATCCGCCTAATGGAGGAAAAAGGGAATATATAAATTCTGAACCAAAACTTTGGCAAAAGTTGAAATTAAAAAAAGATAAACAATGAGCAAAAATATGGAAAAATATTGTTGCTGAAACACAAGAAGAGGTAAAAGCAACCTTTAGTGAAGTATATTCTTCCTTAGATTTTTGGAGCTTATATAGCCCCACAAGATTATTTTGTGTCTTATATTTTTCGAGACAGAAGAAGCTTTAAATAAAGCAAAAAGAGATAGGATTATTACAAAAATAAGCAATTATCACAAACAATTACTACGCAAGAAGGAATACCCGGAAGAAGGTATAAAAGACTGTACTTTCGCCTCTCAAGAAGATTGTGATAAAGAATATAACGGAAATTGGTATTATTATTACAAATAAAAAGCACTCCTTCAATCGCTATCAATCCCCTTTATAAGTTGTCCCCTTCGGGGAACAGGGAGCTAATTTGCTAATTTTTCACATCTGCTAATTTGCTAATTTAATAAAATGAACGCAATCCACTGTCATAACCTCACAAAGCAATTCGGCGATTTCAAAGCCGTGAACAACATTTCCCTTACCGTTGAAAAAGGCGAAATCTTCGGCTTCCTCGGTGCCAATGGTGCGGGGAAAACCACCGCTATACGCATCTTCTGCGGACTCTCCTACCCCACCTCGGGCGAGGCTACCGTGGCAGGCTTCGATGTCTACCGCGAGCAAGAGCAGATAAAAAAGCACATCGGCTATATGAGTCAGAAGTTTTCGCTCTATGACAATCTCACCGTACAGGAAAACATCACTTTCTATGCAGGGGTCTATGGCTTTGAGTCGCAAGGAAATCAAAACCCGCAGTACCGACCTTATCACCAAGCTTGGCTTGGAGGCAGAAGCTAACAAACTCGTAGGTTCGCTACCACTGGGCTGGAAGCAGAAGCTCGCCTTTTCGGTGGCGATCTTCCACCGTCCCGAAATCGTATTTCTCGACGAGCCCACCGGTGGCGTAGACCCGATTACCCGTCGTCAGTTCTGGGATATGATATACGAAGCCTCCGCACAGGGCATCACCGTATTTGTGACCACCCACTATATGGATGAAGCCGAATACTGCCACCGCATCAGTATCATGGTAGATGGCAGAGTGGAAGCAATGGATACTCCCCGCCCGCCTTAAATCACAGTTCAACACTCATTCCATGGACGAGGTGTTCTACCAGCTCGCCCGTAAAGCAAAAACGTTCAGCAGACTAAACAATGAAACAGCTCATCGCCTTTATACGCAAGGAATTCTATCACGTATTCCGTGACCGTCGCACGCTACTGATACTCTTTGGTATTCCCCATAGCGCAGATTATCCTTTTCGGTCAAGCCCTCAGCAGCGAGGTCAAGAACATCGGTATCGCTGTATTAGATGAGGGCAAACAATACCTATAGCCAACAAATCACGCACCGTTTGCAGGCGAGTCCGTATTTTAAGCTGAAAGAGCCCTCTGTTCCATTACAATCAAGTAGAAGACCAATTCAAGCGTGGTACTATAAAAGCTGCGCTCATCTTCCCTCCTGATTTCGGAAAAGACCTCTACACCCCCAGTGGAACCTCGCTACAACTCATCACCGATGGCAGCGACCCCAATACGGCTAAAACAGTACAAAACTACCTTTCAACTATAGTAGCGAGCTATCAGCAAGAGCTGAACCCCTGCTGTGCAACATGCCCTACCAGATAACCGTTGAAAACCGAATGCTCTACAACGAGGAGCAAAATGGCTCTATGAACTTCGTTCCTGGGGTAATCGCACTCGTCTTTATGATAGTGAGCACTGCGCTCACCTCGGTAGCCGTAGTGCGTGAAAAAGAGTTAGGCACTATGGAAATCCTTTTAGTATCCCCTTTCAGTCCCCTAAAAATACTAATAGCCAAAGCCGTGCCTTATCTTATTCTCTCGCTCATCAACTTTACCGTAATACTCCTGCTGTCGGTCTATATGCTCGATGTCCCGATACGTGGCAATTTGCTGCTGCTTTTACGCCGAGAGCACCTTGTTTATCATCATCTGTTTGTCGTTGGGGCTACTCATTTCCACAAGCACTTCATCACAACAAACCGCTATGCTCATCGCTATGATGGGAATGATGTTACCTACGGCTTTCTTTTACCGGATTTATGTTTCCCCATAGAGAATATGCCCCTTATCTTTCAAGGAATATCCAAAGTCTTCCCTCAAGTTACTACTATGCTATCGTGAAGAAAGTAATGCTCAAAGGGTTGGATTTCACTTATGTATGGAAAGAAACGCTGATATTAATAGCAATGGCAGTGATATTCTTAAGCCTTTGCAATGAAGAAGTTTAAAGTTCGTTTAGAGTAGAAAAATCGTATGAAGGAATGGCATTGCCCACAACAGATAATCGGCAAATTGGCTAATTGACAAATAGACAAATTAATACAATGAAAACCTTATCATTTATACTACAAAAAGAATTTAAGCAGATATTCCGAGATAAGACTATCTTGGCAATGATGCTTAGGCACCTATGATGCAGCTGATTATACTGCCTTTTGGTTGCCAATTTTGATGTGAAGAATATCAACCTTTGTGTATATCGACCACGACCAGAGTACTTATTCCCATAACCTCATACAGAAGATTACCTCCTCAGGATACTTTCGCCTTGTGGAGGCTCCTTTCTCTTACAAAGAAGGGCTCGCCCTAATAGAAGACGGCAAAGCTGATGTAGTTTTGAAGTCCCCGAAGGTTTTGAGCGTAACCTCATACGCGAAGGAAAGCAGACGCTCGGTCTCTCTATCGATGCCATCAACGGAAGTAAGTCGTCCTTAGGAGGAGCCTATTTGCTTTCAGTGATACGTGATTTCAACAAAGAGCTTGATGTAAATGTGAAAGCCCCTCAACGTATAGGCAATGTAGCCCAATTCCGTGTGGCAAGTACGCACTGGTACAACCCACAAATGGAGTACAGATTTTATATAGTTCCAGGCATTTTAGCCATATTACTCACCATTATTGGGGGCTTTCTTTCAGCACTCAATGTAGTCAAAGAAAAGGAGATCGGCACTATCGAGCAGATAAATGTAACGCCTATCAAGAAGTGGCAGTTTATCTTAGGCAAGCTCATACCTTTTTGGTAGTAGGGTCATTCCTCTTTACCTTGGGGACTTATAGTGATGTATGTAGTCTATGGTATCTTCCCCGCAGGAAATCTACTCACCTTATACGCCTTTGCGATAATGTACCTCATCGCAATTCTCGGCTTCGGATTGCTCGTCTCCACTTATGCTAATTCGCAGTTGCAAGCTATGTTCATCGCCTATTTCTTTTATAATGATCTTCCTACTGATGAGCGGTTTCCTCACCAGTGTAGATAGTATGCCTGCATGGAGTCGGCAGGTGAGTAATGCCATTCCTATAACCCATTTTGTCAATGCCATTCGCTTAATTGTGCTCAAGGGCAGTAGTTTTTGCACAACTCAGTACTGAGTTCTTATATTTGGTAGGCTTTTGCTGTGCTGCTGAACAGCTGGGCAATTTGGAACTATAAGAAGACAAGCTAATGGGAGCGAAGAGTGAAGAGTGCTGTATATGCTGATTCTTCACTCTTCGTTTTTACTTAGATTCTGATATTTCTTATTTTTACTATCTTTGTGCCTGTATAAGAGTAAAAATAGTCTGTTATGGTTACCAACTTAAAAAGAATAATGCCCGCTGGGTCTATACCTTTTGGGCACGACGCTTTGACGAAGGCAATACCGCAGCTGTCCTTACCATACTTAGATCTATGCAGGAGCAGTGAACAGTTGTCAGAGAACAGAGAGTGGTTATCAGAAACTAATCACTTAGAATTAAAAACTCAAAATTAAAAACTCAAAACTTATGAAGCGATTCTTACTTGGCTTAGTCCTTATCTTTTTGGTTTCTTGTTCTAAGCAGCCAGCCTCTTTGGCGTTAGTCCCCAGCGATGCCGCTTGGGTAGTCTCTATTGACTTTAAGTCTCTCTACCAAAAAGCGGATATTGCTTCCACCGAGGACTCAGCGGAGTTCAAGCAGTGGATTGATAGTCTTTTCCCTAACAGACAAGCAGCGGGATTTCTTCGAGAGCTGCTCCGCAACCCAAGAAATTCAGGGATACGCTTTCGAGATCCCATCTATTTATTCCAGTATGGACAACAAGGGGGCAATGGTATGGAGAACTATATCGGGATAGCGTGTGCCCTTTCGGATAAGAAAAAGTTTGAAAACACCCTGAATCAACTTTTTGCCTTGGCTAAAGAGGAAAAGAACCTTACCGAGGAAGGTGGCTATAAGCTACTGAACATGGCCGAAGGCAAATATACGCTGAGCTGGGACGATGATAAAGTGCTCTTTCTGGGGGCAGAGGACGACAAGGGAGAGTCCTCCTCAGGCTTGCAAACCTTTCCTGAAGGCCAAGCAACTCTGTTCCTTGGAGGCTAAAAAGCAAAATCACAGCACTTAGTGGTTTTGGAGACTTCCTTCACGATCAGAAAGACATCAGTATATGGGTCAATGTAGCATCTGCTTACGCGACCTTAGATGAGAAACTACCCTCTACCACAGCCCTTTCCCCTTCGCTATTCAACCTACAACAGGGTACTTATCTCTATGCTACTTTGGATTTCCAAAAAGAGGCAATAGCCCTTTCAGCTCGTACCCTATACAACGAAAAATACCAAAAGCTCTTAGACAAACACCATATAGGAGAAGCCTCTTTTAACAAAAAGCTCTTCAAGCACTTCCCAGAGAAAATGCCTATGGCAATCACAGGGGCGCTCAATGTGAAGCATTACTATGAGTTCCTCAAAGAAGCAGAACCCGAACTCGTCAAAGAAGCCGATATCAAGGAGTGGCTTGCTAAGAAAAGACCTTCAGTTGGATAACCTCTTGAACCTCTTTTGGGGGTAGTTTCGTCATAGCCTTGGAGGACTTCGAGACAGGTATGAGTATCCCTATTCCAGTAGTAGGCGCTTGTTTTGAGGTCAATGATAAAAATCTTGGACAAAATGGTCGCTCAAGAGGATCCTTTACCAAAGATGGTGATCGCTATAGCCTCAGTTTCTTCTTTGTAAATGTATATTTCGCCTACAACGACAAGGCCTTTTTCATAAGCAACTCCTCCGATGAGGTAGATGCCTTCCTCGCAGGGGAAACGCAAAAATAACGCCTATAGTAGCTCCTTGGCCTCACAGGCAAGTAAGAATACCTTCTATGGCTTTTTTTAACTTGAATATGGATGACTATCCCTCCGTGTTCAAGATGGCAATGAAGGCCGACGAACGTTCCCGCAACGAGGCGTCTCTTCAGTGGATGATAGACCATTCTAAGAACTTGGAAATCAAAGCTGATGCTAAGAAGAACACCGCTACCCTTATCTATCATATGAGGAATGTGAAGCGCAACAGCCTCTATAGCTTTCTTCAGTTTGCCAAGCAGGTTGATACAACTAAAGCCAACAAAGAGGATAAGGCCACCGAGGACGACAGCACATACGAAGACGATGGAGTATATGAAGAGGATCCCGCAACGGACGAAGATATCATAATCGAAAAAGATGAAGAATAAGCAATAATGGAACTCGTTCTACGCCACCTCAAAGCCTACTTATATGGAAGAAGCCGAACTGCATCCCTCGGATATCTATCTGAGGGAGGAGGTCGTCTTTGCTCCAGCCAAGCGCTATCTTATCCGTGCTCAGTCGGGTAGGGGAAAGACCTCTCTTTGAGTTTTTATCTATGGGGAGCGTGATAGCTATCAGGGTACTATTACCTACGATGCAGTGGCTCGCCCCAAAGACCTCTTCTCGTACCGGAGCAACAAGCTAAGTTACCTCTTTCAAGACCTGCGTCTCTTTCCCTCGCTAACAGCCAAGGAGAATATACAGCTCAAGAACCGGTTGACGGGTTACTTTTTCCTCTGAGCGAGTCAGCCAACTGCTGGAGCGGGTGGGGCTTGCTCATAAGGTGGATACCCCTTTGGCAGCTCTTTCCTTAGGACAGCGCCAGCGTGTGGCCTTCCTGCGTGCCTTAGCCCAGCCCTTCGAGGTGCTCCTCTTGGACGAACCCTTCAGCCATTTGGACGAGGCGAATACCCATCTGCTCTGTGAGCTCTTACAAGAAGAATGCTCCCAGAGAGGCGCTACTTTACTTATGACCTCCTTGGAGGTCAATGACTTACTTAATTATGACCAAGTGTTACAGCTCTAAATACCTAAAGTATGCTCTATAAGCTCCAACGAAAGACCCTCCCCAAGGGACAGCTCTTGGGCTATGCTTTCGCCCTGATGGTTGCTGTGGTATTGCTCGGAGGCATCTGGCAGCTCTATAGGGATGTAAAACCCTTATTGGAGGAGCAGACGGATATTTTCTCAAGCAACTATGCCGTGGTGACCAAACCTATCTCCGCCATAGGCTCCCTCCAGAAGGAGATGATTTACTTTACCCCAGCCGAGCAGGAATCCTTACGACAAGAACCTTTTTGTCAAGAGTATGGCGCCCTTCTCAGTGGCTACCTTCAAGATAATGGCCTACACCCGTGAGAGTGAGGGAGAGTTCCCACTCTTCGCTACAGACCTTTTTTTTGAGAGTATCCCCGATAAGTATATCGATGTCAAGAGTGACCAATGGGAGTGGAATCCATCCCGCTCTTTTGTGCCTATTATCATCCCTGAGAATTACCTATCCCTTTATAACTTTGGCTTTGCTCAGAGTCAAGGTTTACCTGTACTCTCCAAGGGCTTGATAGACAAGTTCACTTTCGGATTGCGTCTCTCAGGCAATGGCAAGGAAGCGACCTTCTCCAGCCGTATTGTAGGCTTTTTCCGCCAAGATCAATTCTATTCTTGTCCCAGAGGACTTTCTCTCTTGGGCAAATGCTACCTATGGGTCGCCCTACCTCACAGGTATCACGCCTCTTGGTAGAGTTCCATGATCCTTCCCCAAAAAGGAAATCTTAGCTTATTTCAAGGCTCATAACTCACCATAGCCAAGGATGAACTGGAGCTAAGTAAGATGCGTTTCTTTTTCTCCTCTGCTCTCTGGGTAGTGGTAGGGATCGCCCTTTGATCCTCATCCTCTCGGTAGGAGTGGTGGTACTGAGCCTGCATTTGGTCTTGCAGCGCAACAAGGAACAGATCCATTCGCTGCTCTCCATAGGCTATACGCCCGCCCAGATAGCCCGCTACTATCAGTGGGTGGTCAGTCTCTTCACCATCGGGGCGATAATTGCTGCCTTGTCTCTCTGCTATGGGTTGCGCAACCTCTATATGGCCAAGCTCTCCCAGCTCTTTCCCTTCACACCTCACAGGCTTCACCTTGCCCTTAGCTGCTTTCGCTTTAGCTATAGTGCTATGTGTGCTTTATAGTGTGATACTCATCAGAGTGAAAAGTGAAAAATGAAAGATGAAAGATAGAGACGCTATTTATAGCATCTTTTGTGAGCGAGAGTTCTCAACTCCCACTCCGTCCTATTATGGACATTTACTATTCGCTGATATTCTCAAAATCAGTCCAGAAGTTGGGGTAGGATTTTTCCACCACTTCTCCCTGTTCAATGGTAAGGGGTACTTTCAGGCAGAGGGGGGCAAAGGCCATGGCCATACGATGGTCTCCGTAGGTAGCTATGGAGACATTGCGGGCTATCTTGCGAGGAACCCCTATCCATATTTCCCCTTGGGAGATGTGTACCTCCCCACCAAGTTTCGTAATCTCGTCTCGGAGAGCTTCTAATCGGTTGGTTTCCTTGATATTGAGAGTGTGCAAGCCACTAAGAAAACACTCTACCCCCAAGCCAAAAGCAAGTGACAGCTATGGTCTGAGCTATATCCGGACAATCCATTAGGTTATAGGAGAAAATAGTAGAAAAATCATCTCGTTCCTTGATTAGCTGTATCTTATCCCTCCAGAAGATGGTCTTTACCCCAAAGCTCTGGTAGATGTCTGCCAAGATACGGTCTCCCTGTAGGCTTTCCTTCTTATAATGATTCAGGAATAGGGAAGAGCCTACCTCACTGAGAGCTATCATGCTATAGAAGTATGAGGCAGAGCTCCAGTCGGCTCCACTACGATAGTTTGTGCCTCTACCTCAGGGGTGTGGTATACGGTGATAAGATTATCCTCCAGTACTGCTTCTATCCCCAATTGGTTTAAGAGGGCGAGGGTCATCCTCAGGTAGGGTAGGGAAGTGATCTCTCCCTCCAAGTGTAGGGTGAGTCCCTTGGGGAAGGTGCTCCCTACTAAGAGCAGGGCGGAGAGGTATTGGCTGCTGACATTGGCTTTGATGGTCAGCTCTCCACCTTCTATATGTTTTTCCTGTTATGGATAGGGAGGGAAGCCCTCTGTAGAAAGGTAGTCGATAGAAGCCCCTAACTGACGTAGTGCCTCCACCAGAATACCTATAGGACGCTGTTGCATACGCTCCGAGCCTGTCAGTACCACCTTGCGGTCAGTGCAGCAGGCATAGTAAGCCGTAAGGAAGCGCATAACCGTACCGGCGTCTCCTACATTGATTTCCTCTCCCAAAAGGTGCAATCCTCGTGACATCATGTCTGTATCCTTCGAGGGAGATATTTTTCTATTTCTAAGGAAGGAAAGAGTTGCTTTGAGTAGTAGTAGTCGGTTGCTCTCACTCTTTGAGCCTCCTATATTCAGGGTAAGTTGGTTGTTGTTTTTTTAAGCGTTTTTCTTTAGACGAATATCCATGTTATATCTTAGAGGGCGCAAAAATTACAAAAAAACATTCTAAAAAGGGCGTTAAAAAAACAGTTTTTTTGGCTATAAATTAACTTTTTTTAACGTGCGTGAGCGTTTTCCTGCATAAGAGGAGTGTTTTTGAGTTGCTATTCAGAACATAGTTTGTGTAGATCGTAAGGCAATATCCCTTGACCTGAGGGCATATAAGGAGAGATTTTTAAAAAAATTCAGAGAGGAAGGAGTCATAAAGGATGAAAAAAATAAAATAAAAAGCATAAAACATTTCTTTTCTTTCTATTATTTTCCTTACCTTTACCCCCTCATTTGAGTGAGGGATGAAAAAGTGAAAAATGTTATTGCTCACACAACTTTACCTAAATAATAAGCACAAGCTATAAAAATGCACCAACTATAGGTAAAATGACCATTCAACAATAAATCATTAATTATTAATCATTGATCATTAATCATTAAAGTAGATGAAATGGCTTGAAAAATTATTCAAAGGAGCTTTTCTGAAGCCCCTTCTGAAGTATACGAAGGAAAGAATAGCGATCTCCCTATTGACGAAGCGTTTGTAAACAACTTCAAGAATAAAGGAGGTATCTTTATCTACATAGAGAATCCAATAGAGCTCCCTAATATATTACAAACGATACTCTTGGACAAGGGCGCTGACAGCCTTGTCTTCTCGCACAATGAGCAGATAGAAGCCTTGTTTTCGGCTGTGCCTCATACTTTTTACTGATGATGACCAAGAAGCTACCCACTTTCTCACCGATTGTGAGTACTTAGTGGCCGAGGAAGGCTCTCTGTTATTTTTCTTCCCGACAGCTGGGGCAGAAGCACTTGGACGAACTTCCTCAGAACCTTGTGGTAGTGGCCAAAATAAGCCAGATTGTCGCCACGCTCTTCGATGCTATGGGAGGACTCAATAGGCAGACACAGCAGAACCGCCCCAATAATATCCGTACCCTTAGGGCTTTTTTTGCCTCCTAAGGAAAAAGATTCCATTCTCTATGAGAATTGTTATCGAACCACTTACTTACTTCTCTTAGAAGATCTAAATACCAACGAATGAACGAACTATTAAAGCGTAGTATCACCGGAATCCTGTATGTATTCCTTCTTCTTACTGCCATTATGCTCTCCAATGCTGAGGCTTTTGGCTTTCTCTTCCTTGTCTTTGGACTTATTTGTCTTTACGAATTCAAGAGGTTGGTACGCCTCTCCAGTAGTGCCGTCTACTTGGCTTTTCTGTGCCTGTGGTGGTGCTTCAATTATCTGATCCCAATGGAGGGTTTCAGTAATAATTTTGTCGTATACCTGCTACTTTTGGCAGTGATTTCCACCGATGTATACTTAGGCTTCTACCTCTACAGGCATGAGGCGGTGAGCTATACCCAATGGCAGAAATTCCTCTTAGCCTTGCTCTATGTAGGGGGAGGATGTCTTTTTATCTCCCTACTCTATAAGGTGGAGATATACAAGAACGAACAAGAGATTACAGCCACGTCTTTTGCTTTTTGGGAGTTTTTCCCAATGGCAGTTCTCTGAGGCTTTTTTCAGAGGCGCAACACACTATGATAGCTCTTTTGGCGATTATCTGGGCGAGTGATAGCTTTGCCTATGTATCAGGGAGGTTTTTGGGGCGCACCAAGCTCTTTCCCTCTGTCTCGCCTAAGAAGACTGTTGAGGGATTCGTAGGGAGGATTCGTAGGAGCGTTACTAGTGGCGGCATGGCTTTCTCTCTATAGCAACAAAGAGCTGTGGAAGTGGTTGGTTATTGCGGCGGTACTGGTCGTGGCGGGCACTTTGGGCGACTTGGTCGAATCCAAGTTCAAGCGTGTAGCCGGCAAGAAGGACAGTGGCACCATCCTCCCTGGTCATGGAGGGTTGCTCGATAGGCTTGACAGCCTTATCTATGCCTCTCCTTTTGCATTTGTTACTATTTTGATACTCTCTTATTTCTAAGAGTCCCCTTTGAGAAGGACAAGGAAAGCAACAAGTCTCTCTTTCTATGTCGCAACCTTGCAGGAATAAAGGGAAAGTGAAAATTGTTGTCTTTTTGCTTGTTTATTCTCATAAAAATACGTACCTTTGCTTGTCAGTTGGCAGTTGACACTTAACATACTCGCTCATGCGAGTTTACCTAAAAAGTTACCTAAATATAATAATGGACGTACAAAAGATTATGGCCTCATTGGAGGCAAAGCACCCAGGAGAAAAAAAGAGTACTTACAAGCAGTACATGAAGTGTTGGAATCAGTACACGATGTGTACAACCAGCACCCAGAATTTGCTAAGGCAAAAATCATCGAACGTATTGTAGAGCCTGATCGTATCCATACCTTCCGTGTGGATTGGGTAGATGACAAAGGAGAGGTACAATCCAACCTTGGCTACCGTGTGCAGTTCAATGCTGCCATAGGTCCTTACAAAGGAGGTATCCGCTTCCACAAGGCAGTGAATCCTTCTATGCTTAAGTTCTTAGGCTTCGAACAAACCTTCAAGAATGCGCTCACTACCCTACCTATGGGAGGAGCTAAGGGAGGATCAGACTTCGATCCTACTGGCAAGTCTGATGCGGAAATCATGCGCTTCTGCCAGGCCTTCATGCTCGAATTGTGGAAATACATAGGTCCTGATACCGACGTGCCTGCAGGCGACGTAGGGAGTAGGAGGCCGTGAGATAGGCTATATGTACGGTATGTACAAAAAATTGGCACACGAATACAATACAGGGGTACTCACAGGAAAGGGTATCAACTGGGGTGGCTCCCTTATCCGTCCAGAAGCGACAGGGTATGGAGCTCTTTATTTTGTAGATCATATGCTCAAAAAGCTCGGTCGCGATATCAAGGGACAGCGTGTGGTAGTTTCTGGTTTCGGAAATGTGGCTTGGGGAGCTTCAGAAAAAGCAACCCAACTTGGAGCTAAAGTAATCGGTCTCTCTGGACCCTGATGGTTGTGTAGAAGTACCTGGAGGTATGACTCAAGAGATGATCGACTACCTACTTGAGCTTCGCGCTTCTAACCGCAATATCGTAGCACCTTTTCGCTGAGAAATTTGCTAAAGAAAGTAAGTTCACCGCAGGTAAAAAAAGCATGGGTAATCCCTTGTGATATTGCCTTGCCTTGTGCTTTCCAAAACGAATTGGATGGAGACGATGCCAAGACACTCATCGCTAATGGAGTGAAACTGCAGCAGAGGTGTCCAACATGGGTTGTACTCCAGAGGCTATCAAAGCCTTCAAGATGCTAAGTTGCCTTTTTGCTCCAGGTAAGGCTGTCAATGCTGGTGGGGTAGCTACTTCTGGTTTGGAAATGACTCAGAACGCCGCTCACCTTTCTTGGACTTCCGAAGAGGTAGATGCTAAGCTTCACCAGATCATGGAGTCTATCCACAACGCTTGCCTCAAATACGGACAAGAAGAAGGATATATCAACTATGTAAAAGGAGCTAATATCGCTGGATTCATGAAAGTAGCCCATGCGATGCTCGACCAAGGGTCATATAATTGTTTTTTTGTTAAATAAGCAGAGGCTGTCTCATAGTCGAGACAGCCTCTTTTGTTCCCAAATCCTTTAGATAAGTTTATAATAAGTTTACAATATATTTAACAGATTTAAGCTTTCTTTCTTGGAAAATAATTGTACTTTTTGCCCTAAATTTTTTCATAAAACACTGAGATTTAATCGTTAAAGTAAAAATAAATTGATGGAAAAAAATTCCTAATGAATGTGGAATATTACTATGAATTGTTTCAAATCAATAGTTTATTCCTAAAAATATTATACACCTTAGTTTTTTTATCTTCTCGTGTCTATGTGCGTATAATATTCTTTTTCTTATCAAAAAGCACTTCAAGCGACGCAAGACCCAGCGGAGAGTAGCCTATCTCCGCCGAGAGTATTTTTGAGAGAATCAAAGAAATTCTCCTTACTGAGCAGGTCTTCAGCAGTAGTGAGTTTCATAACTATCTGGGAGTTAGCTCTTATGACAATGGATTCAAGCGAGAGCTGACCAACCTTATACTGGAGATTATCGACACATATCCCAAGGTGAACAAAAAGAACTATGAACTACTCATGGAGGAGCTCAAAGCTCAAAAAAATTCTGGGAAGAGGAACTCCTCAAAGGCTCTAAAAAAACGTAAGGAAAGGGCTTTGCGCAAGATAAAGGGACTGAACCTGGTCATAGCCGAGTCGGTGATTATTCCTATGACTACCATCAAGAACTCTATCCTGAGAAGGAAAAGCCCGCAGCTTGTATATATATATTAGTAAGAATAATCCTTTCAAGTTCTTTCGATAATGATTTCGACGACCAATTCTCTGAATGGGATAATATCGAAATTCATGAGATACTAAGCAAAAAGCCTGAGGAAACGATTCCTAATTTTATCCATTGGGTACAGAACCACTCAGCAGGCGAGGCACTCAAGTCGTTCTTGGTCTACGAGATGGGGTGTTATGGTCAGAAGGAGGTTTCTCCTTACTTGCTCAAGATGATCGAAAAGCAGTGGTATGAAGCTCCGCCAACAGATTATCAGAACCTTAGGGGTCTTGCAGTACAAGGAAGCGGCTACTTTCCTTATGGGGATATACCCAGTACAACCCTCTTTTTATTCAGGAGGAAATCCTCAAGACCTTAGGGGAGTTTGCCCAAGAGGATTCCCTACCTTTTGTAGAGAATGCTGTAGTAACCACCCACAATGTAGAGACAAAAATGCAAGGGCTCTATACCCTATTGTGCTTCGGGAGTCTGGAAAGGCTATCTTCGAGCGACTAAAAGCACAGGCCAAGCCGCAGGAACTCTTGGCTTTCGAGCATGTGGAAAACCCTCTAAACCAAAGAACGCTATAGAAAATGGAACTACTCTATGATATTTTTCAGATATCGGTATTGATCTATTCGATCATGATTCTTCTGTGCATCGGTGCACAGGTGCTCATAGCGCGCCAGAACTTGCGAAATAACAAGTGGAAATATACGGATTTGAGACCTCATTACGCTAAGGAACTCACCCTTGGCACCAGGGATTTCTATCGTGGCACCAGCCTATAACGAACAGACGACCATTATCTCCAATGTGAACTCGCTTCTCTCGTTGGACTATCCTAAGTATGAGGTGGTTATCGTCAATGATGGGAGCAAGGACAGAACACTGGAGCTACTGATAGAAGAATATGAGCTAGAAGAAACGCCCTTTATGTATATAGAGCGTATCAAAGCCTCGCCCGTAAAGCGCATTTTCAAGTCCAAAACCCCAAATATGCCAAGCTTACCGTAGTGGACAAGGTCAATGGAGGTACCAAGGCCGATGCTTCCAATGCGGGGGTGAATGCCTGTAGGTACCCTTATATGCTCAATACGGATGTAGATTGTGTCTTGGCCAAGGATGCCCTGTTGCGGATGATTATGCCTTTCCTCAAATCATCGGTACGAGTGATAGGGGTAGGAGCTACCTTGCGTATGAGCAATGGTTGCGAGATGGAGGACGGAAGCTCGTACGTGTAAGCCCACCTAAGTCTTTCTTTCCCGCTTTCCAAGAAATCGAGTACTTGCGTTCCTACTTGGTAGGGAAAATGGGCTGGTCGGTGATCAATGGGGTACCCAATATATCTGGGGGCTTAGGTCTCTTTGACAAGGAAATACTTATCAATGCAGGGGGGTATGATCCGGCATCCTTTGCCGAGGATATGGATATGGTCACTCGTATGATTGTCTATATGAGGGATTTCAATTACGATTATCGCATCGTGGAGATTCCTGATACATGTTGCTGGACCGAGGGGCCACCGAACTATTCGGTTATGTATAAGCAGCGCACCCGCTGGGCGCGTGGACTGTTCCAATTCTTTATGATCTACCGCAAGTACTTGTGGAACTACAAGTATGGGCGCTTGGGACTGGTGACCATGCCCTATATGTTCCTCTTCGAATTCTTAGCCCCACTTATTGAAATAGTCGGGTGGGGAACGCTCATCTACCTGTTTGTCATAGGGAAAATGAACTATACGAATGCTCTTCTGATCTTCGGTACTATTTACCTCTTTGGGCTGATGGTCTCCTCCTCGGCCATTGTCTTTGACTATGTCACCAAGCAACATTACAAGAGGCTTCGGGAGTATTTTCGACTGTTTGCCATCACCCTGATAGAACCCTTTACCTATCACCTGCTGATTGTCTATTTCAGTATCAGAGGGTATATCAGTTTTTATCCAAAAACTTCGAATGGGGAGAAATGACCCGCAAAGGGGATTGATAAGAAGAAGCAGCAACCCGTAGCGGTTCAAAACTAAAAAATGCAAAAGATGAAAATGATAAAAATATATAGTGTACTGCTGCTCCTGCTTCCATGTATCTCGGTTGTAGCACAGGATAAGAAGGAGCTCAAAGCTGATTGATAGTTACTTCAAAGAAGGACAGTATGAAGAGGCTAAGAAGCTGTTGGACAAGAATATAACCCAGTATCCCTAAGAATGGGGATATTCAGTTCTACATGGGGAAGTACTACTACCAAAAAGCAAGACAATGACAAGGCTCGCTACCACTTGCTAAGGGCGCTGGATGAGCTTCTAACCATGTGGCAGCCAAGGAGATCTTGGCCGGTATCGAGACCACACAGAAGCATTATTCCAGTGCGATATGCTATGTGAATGAGCTGCTGGAGACCCGCCCCTATGACGCTGAACTCTGGCGCAAGAAGATTGCTCTTTATCGCTTACAAGGCAATGATATAGAGGCAAATCGCTTGCTCAAGCGCATCCGAGTGATCTATCCTCAGGATGAGCAGTTCAAAAAGGATTATCTCTACTCCCTTCAGGTGCAGTCTTCCCAAGAGAAAAAGAAAGGAAATATAGAGGAAGCTATCAAGATGGAGCAAGAGACCCTCCGCCTGAATCCTAAGGATGAAGAGGCATATCTGACCCTGACCAATACTTACCTCCTCTCGGGAGACAAGGAGAAGGCACTGACATATGTGAATCGAGGCTTGCAGAACTTGCCTAATAACCAAGAGCTTATCAATCGAAAAATAGGCATTCTCTCCGAGATGAATCGCCCTGTGGAGGCGGTAGAGTTTATCCAACAGGAAATGAAAAAGGGGAATAAGTCCCCTCAGATGCTCAAGAATTACAATGACTTGCTTGCTCAGGCGGCTCTCTACCAAAACCAGTCCGACCCCTATGTGCTCTATGGCAAGCTCTATGAGAACAACCCCTCCAATGCGGAGGCTTTGGATTATCTTATCAATAATTCCCTGACCAAGGGCTACTATACGGATGCTGCTGTATATATAGAAAAGGGTATCAAAAGCCGTGGACGCACCAAGGATTTGTTGTCTAAGAAATACACCTATCTTATGTTCTCTGGGCAGGATAAGGAGGCATATAAGGTCTTGGAGGAGCTTTTTCTCAAAGTATCCCAACGATGCGGATATACGAAATAACTACCTACAATACCGCTATAACCGAGGTCAGCAGTTGGCACAACAAGGAAGGTATACCGAGGCCATCCCCGATTTGCAATGGGTGGCAGCACAGCCATCCTTCGAGTGGCGAGAGGACGCCATCGCTGCCCTATATGGTGCCTATCTCAATAATCGACAGTATGACAAAGCTTTAGAACAGGCGGAGCTCCTTACCCAGCAATATCCTCAGAGCAAGGGAGGTTTCCTAAAAGCTACTGCATTGGCGGCACTTGGGCAATATCCACAGGCATTGGATATTTATGAAAAACTCATAGGGGAAAGTGATGCTAAGGATAACGACCTCTATGTCAGCGGATATGAGGAAACGGCTTTGGCTTATATCAAGTATCTCAACGAAAAAGGGGGATGCCACCACAGCCTATGAACAACAGAAAAAAACTAATGACGCTCAAGGAAAATAGCAATCAAGGACTTAGGTATATTGTGGCTACTTCCGCTCTATTGAAAAAGGAAGACGAAGTCCTTAGCTATGCCCAAAAGGGAAAGGCTCTCTATCCAGATGATTTTTACTTTGTAGAACAAGAGGCCTATGCCTATACCCGCACCGATAGACCCTCAGGAAGGGATAAATGCTTTAGAGCCTTACCTTGAGAAATACGCTTATAACAAAGACCTATCCAAGGCCCTACGCTGAAGCGGCTCAAAAACAGGCGCAAAAGGAATATAAGCAAAGGGATTATGACCAAGCACAGAACACCTTGCTCAAGGCACTACAGTATGACCCCCTGAACAAGGACTTGCAGTATGAGCGAGGACGTATATTCGAGGGCAAAAAGCAGTATGATAGTGCCTACTACTACCAGCGCCAGTTCAATCCGTCCTTGGTGGAACTCGCTGAGTTCAAAAGGCATCTGAACTACCTTAAGTACAAAACGTACAAAAATGAAATGCAATTCTCCTACCAACAGAACCAACTGAAGGATACCAAGCTACCAGGCATATTCACTGGCCTATACCATAGGTATCAGCCTAAGAATACTTATACTTTGGGGCTTTCCTCATCGGGGAGGGCAGACAAGCGAGCCTTCCAAGGACAAGTAGGATGGACACATATACTAAGCTACAAGTGGTATTTCGATATAGATGCAGCACTCTCCAATCATTATTTTCCGGAGTATATGGGGAATGTTACCCTATACAGAGCCTTGCGCAATGAGTGGGAAGCTCAAGTAGGGGTAGGGTATAAGAAGCTCCGTAGTGCGGATACTCCACAGCTTATTCAAGCACACTTGGGGGCAACCAAGGTATTGGACGATTTCTCTTTCTTGGTCAAGCTCACGGGAGTATCTTTTAATAACAGTCTGTATTACAACACTTTTTGGAAGAATACAGTATGACCTCTTGGACAAGCGTAGCTTCTTGGCAATCTTCGGAGGGTAGGCTCTGCTCCAGTTGATGAGATTCTCAATTACCAACTCTATGGACAGTTCTCCACCACCAATGCCAACTTCGGAGGAATGGCACAGTATATGCTCGTGGACAAGGTGGCACTATCCCTCTCAGGAGTATGGTATAACTACTATAATGGGGTTGACTATAGTGATTTGTATAACCCTAATCTTTGGAATAGATGTTTCGTTTTAGTATAGTAACCCTTTATTTTCTCCTGTTGGGCACCTGTCAGAGCAATGCCGAGAGTACGGCTGCAGCTCTTGAGGTACCTATCTCTCTCAGGGCGAAGGGCTATGCCATCTCCACGCAACCCCATGCCTCCGCCATAGATGAGAAAATGGGCACAATACTTCTATGACCATCTCAAGAACAGAGTAACCGATCGCCAGCGGGTGCTCTTGGCAAGTTCTCAGAAGGATTATCTCACCCTGAAAGTAAAGGTGGACACTGCCCTCTCCACCGACTATTGCCTGAAGAATGATGGGCAACAATGGCTACTTACCGCCAAGACAGAACGTACCCTCAAGTGGCTGATATACCAAATCATAAAGCGCATTAGCGAAGACGATCCTTCGGTCGAGGCACCCGACCTGAACCCTTCTATCATCAACCTCGGTAAGGGCTGTGCTTCTTTTTGCCTTTGCGTATCGAGAACCACACTTTCTGCCGAATCTAAACCAAGAATATAACCAAATCTATAACACCCATAATGTAGAGATAGATTGGGGACTATGGGGCACAACCTCTCTAAAGTGATTGATAAGAACAATAAGGCTCTCTATGCTACGGTAGAGGGCAAGCGCAATGAGTCCCAGCTGGATTTCAGCTTCCGATGCCCTTTACCAAGAAGTAGAGCACTACATCATAGACAACTTCGGTGCTGAACCCCCTATGAAGTTTGTCATAATGCCCAATGATAACCCTATAGTGAGTGATACCCCTAAGAATAAGTCACTGGGAGTACCCCACCAATGCCACTCCCCTCGGTGAGCTATCTGGTCAATAAAGCTTCCAAGCGCTTTTCCTAAACATACTTTCTATACTTCCAGCTATATCACCACTCGGACTCCTCCTACGGAGAGATTGGCCGATAATACGGGAGTGATTATAAGCACCATTAACCTACCCAAAGGGATAGCCCTGCCCAGTGGTAAAGCTACAGAAACCTTCTATCATACCCTTTCACAATGGAAGGCTAAGACGAATGACCTATACCTGTGGGACTATGCTTGTGATTTCGACGATTACTTTACCCCTTACCCTATCCTAAAGGGGTTCCAAAAAGCAGTTGAAGGTATTCAAGGAGAAAGGCGTCAATGGAGTATTTGTCAATGGAAGTGGCTATGATTATAGCACTTTCAGTGATGTACAAACCTTTGTCTTGGCCTCTTTGCTCATAGACGAAAGTCTCTCAGTGGACGAGCTGGTTACTCGATTCTTCCGACAATACTATCCTGTATCAGGGCAGAACTAACCGCCTATTATCTTTCCTTGGAGAATGCACAACAGCAGCAAAGCAAACCCCCTACAGCCCTATGGGAATTTCGCCCATGCTCAGGAGGCTTATCTCGATCCTACACAGTTTGTACGTTTCTACGATAGGGTAGGCTCTTTACTACCTAAAAACACAAGGAGAGGAACACAAAGCTTTAGAGAAGCTCTATGCAGCACTTAGCTTTACCCGCCTACAGCTCGCCCTATAGGCAGGGATATAGTAGCTATGGCTTTGCCCAGCGTATAGCCAATACCCTACAGCCACGCCCTGAGGTGCAACAGTGGCTCGCTGCCTTAGCTGCCAGCGAAAAAAATACAAGGAAATGGCACGCTATCAGGAAGAAGAAAGGCTCCGTCAAGGGCTATATAGAGCAGTGGAATAGCTTGCTTGCACGGGCTGATTTCCAAAACTTGCTCTTAGGACAGATGCTGGAGGCACAATGTACCTTGGACGAAGACTACCAAGACCTATCCACCCTTACCGATGGGGTAGAGGGCTTTCCTTTGGATTATCATATCGGTTGGGTGATTAATTCCGTAGATGATCTGAAGGTACAGCTTCCCCGAAGCTAAAAAGCAAAATAGCCCTTACTTTCCTGCAGGATGAAAAGAGCCGCTTCTATATGCCGATAAAAATAGAGATTTACAAAAAAATAGTAAGCTCTAAGACAATGCTCCCACCCCCGCAAGCAGGGGTACTCGCTCGTACTCTTACGACAGATATAGACCTGAGCGATAGTGATGTAACCCAAGTACGGATCTATAGGAATAGGACTAACCAACGTAACTTGTTAGCCACTTCTGAGATTCGCCTAATTCCTTAATTTCTAAAACCCTTTAATCCTAAAAACAATGAGATTCTTACTGATATACCTATCTTTTGCAAGTCTTTTCTTAGCGAGCTGTCGTGATGCTTCAGAGCTATATCCACCTACCTCCATAGAGATTATGGACCCTGTGCGCCATTATTACCCTGTAGTACAAGGCGAGAAGTTTGAGATTAATATCAATATCAAGAATACAGGAAAACATTTTCTCAAAAATCACTGATGTACAAACTTCCTGTGGCTGTATGGCAGTAGATAAAAATGCTATAGGCCTTATCCGAGCAGGGAGATAGGGACAATTAGAATTGTTAATGATAGCAAGAAAAATATAGGCTATGTCAAGCACTTTATTAAGATCTATGGCAATATCCCCGATGGAGAAGCAGAGGTAATATTTGACTACAATGTAGTCCCTGATGCGCTCTATACCCCTGATTATGAAGAGATTTATAGCAAGGATAACAAATCTAGAGAAACACGCCGAAACAAAATACTATACTGATCAGTGATTTCAGTGAACAATGATCAGAGAGCAATGATCAGAGAGCGGTGATCAGTGAACAGAGAGCAGCAGGCTGTAGGAGCGAATTGCACTCGCCCTTCAGAGTAGTGCACTCGCCCTTCAAGGAGTAGGGTAATTCGTCCTTCAAGGAGTAGCGCAATTCGTCCTTCAGAGAGTAGCGCACTGCCCTTTCAAGGAGTAGTGCAATTCGCCCTTCAGAGAATAGTGCACTGCCCCTTCAGAGTAGTGCACTCGCCCTTCAGAGTAGTGCACCTGCCCTTCAGAGTAGTGTAATTCGCCCTTCAGAAAGTAGTGTAATTCGTCCTTCAAGGAGTAGTGTAATTCTGCCCTTCAGAGTAGTGCAATTCGCCCTTCAAGGAGTAGTGCACTCGCCCTTCAAGGAGTAGGGTAATTCGCCCTCCAGAGAGTAGCACAATTCAATAGAGAGCAGTGCCTTGTCCTGAAATTAGCTGATGCTAACGCCTTTTTCTAACAAATCTCTTAGAGTCCTTGCTTTTTGATAGTTTCTTCTGATAGATCAAGGGTGTCTCCTAATGAAAATAGCTGTCCTAAGGCTGTTTGTGTCACCTTTATCCCTGGAACAGATATAGACAATTCTGAAAAAAATGGTCATTCGAGAAGTAAGTGAGGTGTCCAATCCAGAGATTTCTTCCTATTGTAGGCACTTTATCTTCCAATTTTTTTCAGAAATAACCACAGCATATTGCAAATCTTGAGTTTGTTCTAAGCAGAAAATAAGTTTCTCTAAGGTATTCTCATCCAACTCTTGGGAAAAAGCTATCAGAGAATTGAATCATTATAGAAGCAGGAGAACTGAACTTCTCCACCCCTTGTGAGATACTTATAGAAATATCCGCTACGGAGTGCTTGCTGATATTGCTTTTGCCTTGTGCTTTCCAAAACGAATTGGACGGAGACGATGCTAAGACTCTTATCGCTAATGGAGTGAAACTCGTAGCTGAGGTGTCCAAACATGAGTTGTACTCCTGAGGCTATCAAAGCTTTCAAGATGTGAAGTTGCCTTTTTGCTCTAGGTAAGGCTGTCAATGCCGGTGGGTAGCTACTTCTGGTTTGGAAATGACTCAGAACGCCGCTCACCTTTCTTGGACTTCCGAAGAGGTAGATGCTAAGCTTCACCAGATCATGGAGTCTATCCACAACGCTTGCCTCAAGTATGGACAAGAAGAAGGATATATCAACTATGTAAAAGGAGCCAACATCGCTGGTTTCATGAAAGTAGCCCATGCGATGCTCGACCAAGGAGTGATTTAATAATTGAATATAGTTGTCTTCAAAGAGAGGCTGTCCCATGAAAGCAGGACAGCCTTTTTTCTTATAGCTTTGAGCTTAATACCTCCGTTGAACACAAAAACCGTCCAAGGGAGCATAGATATCTTTTGAATACGGGAGCACGTTCACTACCTGTATAGATACTTCCAAAACGGGTCTGACGTACATCCAAGAAGTTTTCAAAAATTGATATAAACAGAACAATGTTTCCATAATTTCTCTACTATAAAACCTGTCATCCAGTAAGGATGCCCACGCTCTCCATCACTCAGCAGCTGTGAACTGAAATAATAGGCTTCTAACCCGATTTTCCACTTATCTTCCACTTCGTAAAACAAAATAGAGTTGGTACGGTGCTTAGCAGTAAGCAGATTGTCCGTAAAGACATCTCCCTCATGTAATTGAGTGTTGGTTAGGGTGTAACCCAAGAAAAGTTTGAAGTCTTTGTAACCTATTTTTACATTGGTTTCCAATCCTTTGGTGTGGATATGCCCTTCTATATTGGTTAGGTGATACTTCTAGGTGATAGGTTTTTCCAGCAATAGCGGATGGTCTAAGTAGGTATAGAAAAAGAGTTGATTGATACTCAGAGTCCATTCCTCTCCTAAAAGGGTCTGGTAATTAATATCAAAGTTGGCGCCATAACTCTTCTCCAACCGATTCTTTTGGCTACTCACAGGCAAGATGTTTTTGATAATGAAATCGTTCGCTTTCCTCTGTGAATAAGGTAGGTGTTTTATACCCCCAATCCGCCTGATATGCGGGAAGTGAGTTTCTCTGATAGGTGAAAGAGGCTGGCTAGCCTAGGAAGTACTACCCATCCATAGTCTTTTGACAAAATCGGTGCGCAAACCACTTTCTATCTCCAAACCATGGGGCGGTTTTTCCAAGTATTTTTGGGCAAATCCTCCTACAATCATCTCCTGCTCATCTCTCAAAGGGAAGGTAGTAAGAGGCTGTTCCTTAAAAACGATGATCTAAAAAGGGTTACTCCTATAATCCAGTCTGTTTTTTCTCTTTCCAAACCATAGAACCCTTCTGTAAAGCTGCTTTAGCTGTGTTCCTGAAAAACGATAATCAGGCAGGACAATTTCTCTTTGGAAGTAGTTAATACTACTCTTTAGCTGGAATCGGAATCCTCACTTATATGGTGGTCAAATGTTAGCTGGCCACCATAGCGATGAGTATTGTTTTCCTCAAAATAGTGATAGGCAGGGTCGGTATTGCCCCTTAAGTACTCTATATGTCCTCCTAACCGCTGCTCCACCATGGCATTTATCCCTATGTTCAGCGAGGTGTCTTCGTCAAAATAGAGGAATAGCTTGGGATTCACTACCCAGCGTTCAAAGCGAGGAATGGCAGAAAAGGGAGTGTCACTTGGTGCATAGGCTTGGTTTCTGCTATGAGAAGCAAAAAGAGTGGTACCTACATGATTGAATTTTTGTCCATAGAATGCATTCAAGTTTAATCCCTTAGCCGATGTGCCGTCTATATGAAAAAGTAGCTCTCTCGCTGGGGTAGGGGTCTTAGAGATCAGATTGACCAATCCTGCTATGGCACCTCCTCCATAGAGGGTGGAGCTGGTACCCTTGATGACTTCCACCTGCTTGAGGTCCAAGGGGGGCGTTTGCAGCAAACCCAAGCCACTGGCAGCTCCAGAGTAAGCAGGGAATCCGTCCTTGAGTATCTGGGTATAGCGCCCATCCAATCCTTGGATACGAATACCCTGCATTGGCACTGATTGGAGAGGTTGTCTGTACTTGTATACCAGTGCTTTCACTCAGTAGCATCCGCAAATCACTGGGGCGCATGTTGCCCTTTTTCATCTAGCTCTTCAGCTGTACTAAGCTCAATACGAGTAGGCACTTTCTATGGTGCTGGCTACTACGTGTGGAGGTGATAGTCAGCCCCTCCAGCTCGGTCTCTTCTTCCTCTAATTCAAGGATAAGGGGAATATTAGTCTGGGTAATAGTGTATTCAAGGCTTCTAAATCCAATAAAGGAGAATACTAGTACCTCTCCAGAGGCTGCTTTTGATAGAGAAATCTCCTTGTTCATTGGTAGTAGTGCCTCTTGGAGTGTCTTTTGATGCGTATGGAAACTCCCAAAAGAGGTGTTTTTATCCGTTGCGGAGGTAATATGTCCGCTTATTTTTGCTCCTGCCCATAGAAGATACTACCGCCAAAGAGAACAAAGAGCAGTATAATGATATTTTTTTCATGGAATTTTTGTATGTAATAAATAGATAATGTTGGCACGAATTACAAAAACGCACCAGTCAAAGTAAAGTAGGGTGAATGGCACCACCCTTATGTTGAAGAATTAAGCTATTTTTAGGAGGAACCCAGATATTTCCCAAGTAGGAATCTATAATAATATAATAGGGTAGGAAATCAAGTGTTTGGTTTCTATAATAGGAGAAAGTGTTTTCTAAGGGCGTCTCTTCAGAGACAGGAAGAGAAAGTACCATTTGGCAGCAATTGCAGATACATAGCGGGCTGCATAGGTCTATATCACCAGAAGAATGAGAGTGAGATGCACTCTATCTCAGCTCATATCATTGCCCTCATATATAGGCATATCACTACATGGCAATACCAACAATGCCACAAGATAAAGACCTAATATGAATGCAATACTTTTCAAGTTCTGAGTTTTTATTTTGAGTTACTAATGCCAATCAAGAGTTGAATTTGTAGTTCTACTCTTGAAACCACTAACCACTATTTCTTCAGATAGTGGCTTACTATTCCTCAAGTGATAGCCGCCAATATGGCTGTTACTCCAGAGATAAAGAGAGCGCCCATAGCTGAGTAGCCATTGACAAACTTAAGGACTAAAAAGAGCAAAGCAAATAGTCCTAAAACCAAAGATAACCGCTTGTGTTACAGTTTGTTTCTTTTGCGGTTGCATTGGATAATGAATGTCCCTTGGTACAAAGGATTTTATAGATAATTCTCTAGCTGCAAATTTACGTATTTATCTTTTAGGGGAACAAGATATTTTTGTATTTTTGCACTTTATCAGAAATCAGTGGTCAGTCACTAATCCCTAACCCCTAAAAAGAAATGGATTCTATTTTTACAACAAATCGAAGCGCTCCGCAAGGAGCTCAATGAGCATAACTACAACTATTATGTGCTCGACACCCCTTCTATTTCCGACTATGAGTTCGACCAAAAAGCTCAAGGCTTTACAGGATTTGGAAGCACAATACCCCCAGTACAAAGACCCCAATTCGCCTACTGTGAGAGTAGGGGGAGATTACCAAGAATTTCCCTACCGTAACCCACGAGTTCCGCATGTACTCCTTGGACAACTCCTATTCCAAGGAAGAGGTGGAAGAGTGGGAGAAACGTGTTCTTAAGGGCTTAGGCACGGACAAGGTCTCATTCGTCTGTGAGCTCAAGTACGACGGGGCTTCGATAGATCTCACCTATGACCATGGGCAGCTGGTACAGGCTACCACTGTGGAGATGGGGTGCAGGTGATGAGATTACCGCCAATGTACGTACCATCCGCAGTGTGCCCTTGACACTCAAGGGGACTACCCTGACCATTTCCATATCCGCGGGGAGATTATCATCCTCAAGGAAGGGTTCAAGAAGATGAATGAGCAACGTATCGCTGAGGGCGAAGACCCCTATATGAACCCGCGTAATACCGCCAGTGGGAGCTTGAAACTACAAGATACCGCCGAGGTCGCCAAGCGCCCTCTCGACTGCTTGCTTTTACTATGTAGTGGGCGACAATCTCCCTGTGGACAACCAGTTCGACAGTCTCCAGAAAGCACGTGACTGGGGGTTCAAGGTGCCTTCTCAGTCCAAGCTATGCCACTCCACCGACGAGGTGATGGAGTTTATCAACTATTGGGATACCCGCCGCCATGACCTCCCCTATGAAACCGATGGGGTGGTGATCAAGGTCAATGACTATCAAGCACTAACAGGAACTCGGCTACACTTCCAAGTCTCTCGCTGGGCGATAGCTTATAAGTTCAAGGTCGAGGAGGTAACTACCTCTGGAGAGTATCTCCCTATCAGGTAGGGCGTACGGGAGCGATTACCCCTGTGGCCAATCTCTCCAGTGCTCTTGGCAGGGACTATCGTAAAGCGCGCTTCTTCTGCACAATGCCGACCAGATAGCCAAGCTCGACTCCATATCGGCGATCAAGTATTTGTCGAAAAGGGAGGAGAGATCATCCCTAAGATTACGGGAGTAAAGCTCGAAGCACGCCACGAGCAAGCTACTCCTGTGACCTTTATCACCCATTGTCCTGAGTGTGGCAGTGAGCTCGTACGCAATGAGGGCGAGGCACAACACTATTGCCCCAATGCCTATGGCTGCCCCCACAGATCACTGGACGTATCCAGCACTTCATCTCTCGTAAGGCGATGAATATAGAGGGCTTAGGCTCCGAGACGGTAGAGCTGATGTTCCGCGCAGGACCTATACACAACTATGCTGACCTCTATGAGCTCAAAGCCGAGCAGATACAAAACCCGAGCGTATGGGTACTGTAGTGCACAGAATATAATTACAGGAATAGAAAAATCCAAGGAAGTACCCTTCGAGAGAGTGCTCTTTGCCTTGGGTATTCGTATGGTAGGGGAGAGCGTCGCCAAGAAGTTTGCCCGTATCTATAAGACACTGAGGCTTTCCGTGCCGCTCCTTATGAGCAGCTCATCCAGATAGATGAAATCGGAGACCGTATCGCCCAGAGTGTCATCGAGTTCTTTGCCGATGACAGGAATAAGGAAATCCTCGAACGCTTACAGGGCTATGACTTACAGTTTGCTCTTAAGGAACAGCACAAACGTCTCTTTCCGAGACGCTGAAGGGGAAAACACTCGTAGTCTCAGGAGTCTTTGCACGCCATTCGCGGGACGAAATCAAGGCGCTGATCGAAAGCCACGGAGGCAAGGTAGGCTCTTCCATCTCTTCCAAGACAAACTATGTAGTAGCTGGAGACAATATGGGGCCGAGTAAGCTTGAAAAAGCGACCCAATTGGGCATCCCTATCCTATCGGAAGAAGAGTTTGAAAAATGATTCAGTGAGTAATGTTGAGACGCAACTCATTGTTTTCTAATAAAAAAAGCTGCCCTTTAAAACGGACAGCTTTTAATAATTTTTATACTTTTTAAAAGATAGCTGAGTATGCTGCTAAAAAGCCAAGTACAATACCCGGAAGGCTGGCAAATACAATAGGGTAATCTCTGTCTTTCTTTTAGGAAACCATAAGCTACCCACAAGCTACAGTTGATTCCTGCTACAAAAGGTTGTAACCAAGGGCCTGTGGCATCACCCCATGTTTTTTTGAATTTGGTCAATGTAAGCTACATACATGGCTACAGCCATAACAGCAGCTAAAATACTGAGAACACGGATGAATTTGCTTTTCTCCGTTAGGTCTTCAAAGTTGTCCATAAAACATTTAATTTTTAAAGGTTCTAAATATGGCGCAAATGTATTTAATAATTGTCAAGAAAAGTAATAGAAATTTCATTTAACAATTAATTAACTTTATAAGAGATATGAGTAATTTTTAATTTCGATTTAGGTATTGATTCTTTTTCATATCAATAATACCTTTTCAGCGAGTTAATGGAGGGCTTTTTTTCAAAGGGGAATAGGTTTTTACCGCTTGACTTTGTAAACCTATAATATAAGAGTTAGCAGCTTGCTGATATGGAGTCACAATCCTATGATGAGTGTTCTTATCCAATTAGGAATGAGGTATACCCTATAAGACAGGTGACTATTACAAGGAATAAAAAGTAAAAAGGTAAAACACTATTACCTTTTACTTTTTTTATCTTTTACCCTAAAAAGGATTACCATATTTTCACGCGGTCTTCTGGTTTGCGATAGAGCTTATCTCCTTCTTTACATCGAAAGCTTTGTACCAGCTATCTACATTGGTCAGAGGAGCAAAGGCGCGGAAGTATCCTGGGGTATGGGGGTCAGTCTCTCACCTGGTTGGTCATATATTGGTCGGTGGAGAGGGTACGCCATACAGTTGCCCAAGAGAGGAAGAAGCGTTGGTCTTGGTTGAAACCGCTGATATCGGCAACTGCTCCATGGTCTTTGAGGTACATTTGAGCGCATCGAAGGCGATATTTACCCCACCAAGGTCAGCGATATTTTTCTCCATTGGTAAAGGTACCATTTACGAAGACACCTTTTACAGGTTCATATTTGTCAAACTGAGCTGCGAGAGCCTTGGTTACCTTCTCGAAGTTTTCCTTATCGGCAGGAGTCCACCAGTTTTGTAGATTACCATCGGCATCGAATTGGGCTCCACTATCATCAAATCCATGAGTAATCTCGTGACCAATGACAGCACCTATACCTCCGAAGTTCACGGCAGGGTCAGCCTCGAAGTTGAAGAAAGGAGCTTGCAAAATAGCCGCAGGGAATATGATTTCGTTATACAATGGGTTGTAATAAGCGTTCACAGTCTGTGGAGTCATGCCCCATTCGGTTTTATCTACAGGCTTACCTACCTTATCCAATTCTTTTTGGTAAGCCCACTGGGCAACTTTGAGCAAGTTATCAAAGAGAGAGGCATCCGCCGAGAGAGACATCTTAGAATAGTCCTCCCATTTGTCAGGGTAACCTACTTTTACTTTGAAAGTGCTGAGCTTATGAAGAGCTTTTTTCCTTGGTAGCATCGCTCATCCAAGTCACATTCTTGATATGTTCAGCCGAAACTTTTCTTTAGGTAATCTACCAAAGTCACCATTTCTTCTTTGGCTTTGGCAGGGAAATATTTTTCTACATAGAGCTTACCGAAGGCTTCTCCTACTACTCCATTGATGAGTGAAAGAGCACGCTTGTTCATAGGGCGTTGCTCCTGTTGTCCCATGAGGTATTTGTTATAGAAGTTGAAGGAAAGTTCGTCCAAGGCAGCATTGAGGTAGCCTGCGTTGGAAGTTACTAATTGATAGCGTAGGTAATCCTTTAGTAGGGTAAGTTCTTTTCGTTGATGAACTTGTCATACTCTTTGTACAAGCGTATTTCTCCTACGATTACCTTATCGGTATTTACCCCTACTTTCTTGAGTAAGGCAGGGATATTGAGGTTCTTTACCAGCTTAGAGAGTTCCTCCATGGTTTGAGGATTGTAGCTAAGGTTCGGGTCGCGGTCTTCCTCATTGGTAAGCATAAGTTTGGCCAAGTCTTTCTCGAAAGCTACTTGTTTTTGAGCCTTTTCATCAGCGGCAGCATCGCCAAGGAGCTTGAAGATATCGGCAACAAAGATCTGATATTTGCCTATGGCTTCCGTATTGCTTTGGCTTTGTTTTTGGTAGTAGTCACGACCAAGACCTAAACCAAAGTTGCTTAGATATACCGCATTCTGGTTGGAATCCTTCATGTCGGCATAGACCCCCCAGCCACATACAGGGTTCTCTCCCAGCGGGGTAGCCTCTTCCAGGTAAGCCTGCAAGTCAGCAAGGGTTTTGATGGACTCTATCTTCTTTAGATAAGGCTCAAGAGGCTCCAAACCTGCCTTGTTACGGGCATCCATGTCCATATAGGTTTTGTAAATAGCTTGGATTTTTTGCCCTTCAGAGCCATCAGCATAGGATTCCTTCAGTAGGTTGTCCAAGAGGAAAAAGGCACTGCTGGTCAGTTTCTCGTGGAGCATATAGAAGGTACCCCAAGAAGGTTTGTCCGCAGGGATTTTTGGCAGTTTTCATCCACCCTCCATTGACATAGTTGTAGAAATCATCTTGCGGACGTACGGAAGTATCCATAGCCGAGAGGTCAAGACCTTTGTCAGTTGTTTCTTCTTTCATGTTGTCTTTTTAGCAGGATTGCCACAAGCCACCATTAGGGCGAGGCAAGAATACAAGTGAATTTTTGTTCATATGTTATTAAGTTTTTGAGTTGTTAGTTTTGAATTTTGAGTTTTCTATTAACTGAAAAGTTCTGAATGTGAACCTAATCGTTCCAATACAATTACTATTTCTTGATCATCTTGTTGCCATATAAGGAGTAAATCTCCTCTATATGACACTCCAAGCATCCTGATATTGTCCTATTAACATGTGTGGTTTCATCTTTTTAGGAATCTGAGAGACCCTCCCTTTTTCTAATAGTTTTACAACGGCTAATATCTTCTGAATTTTATTAGGTTGTTTTTAAACTTCTTGAGTTCTTTTTAAATATTGTGGCATAATATAATTCATATAAAAGCTCTTCTTGTTCTTCTATATCATTCATCTTCTGATAAGATTTCATTGAACAATTTCTTTCAGCACTTTTTATGCCCCTTTTATAAGCCCCTTTTTGTGCTTTTTCAATCAATCCCTCTTCTATAGCCTCTATAGTATCTTTGTTGGGTATAGCTTTTTCTATGGGATAAGTTTTTGGGGATCCACTACAATCATTTTAACCCTAAACTTCTCAAAAGGGCTTGAAATAGTGGAATATCCACATTGTTAATCGTTGCTTGTATTGTTGTTGTTGCCATAATTTTTGTTTTAAAGAGCAAAGGTACGAAGAAATAATTAAATAAAGAAGTTAAAATACAATTATAATCTTTTTATCCAATCGTTGAAATGTTTCTTATTCCTCTTCTCTGACCATCGACGATCAATTATTTCATCAAATGCTTCTTCACCAAAAATACTCAAAGAAAAACCTCTCCAAAGTCCTGGTGGTAAGCTGTACTTCCCTATAGGGATTTTTCCTTATCCATACCGAGGTTAATGCAACCAAGCCGGTGGAGTAGGAAATTATTGGCATATTTGTTGTACTTGAAAGTAATATATTCCTCAACAACAAATTTGTCTTTTTGAACTCAAAGGTAGTACCCTCCTTGCAGACTATCTGGTGAAGTGGATAAACCATACGAGAGAAATTAGGCGCTATCAAGAGTCTATATTTGTGCATTTCCTCCACTGAGTAGGATTACCACTCTTCGGTGGGCTTCAGCGACTCCTTCCTGTTCGGCAAAGGAAAAGAGGTGATCTTCCTGTCCATCCTCATTGAGGTCGCAACTGTGGAGCTGTCTAAGTCATATACTCCCAAGCTAACGATTCTCTCAGAAAGTTCATTGGGGTTATCCACTTGACAAACATTTTTCATAAGGAGCGATGATTCCCTTCCGATAGCTTATTTGGTTATCCATAAGAGTGGCAGCTTCTTCTTCCTTAGAGGCGGAGAAAGTCGCGCCTTTGCTCCATACCCCGTCCTTGAGCAAATAGGTTACCTGCTTGAAGGGAACACAGACAGCCCCTTCTTCATCGCTCATCTTTTTTTCTTTTTCTCCTGTAAAGTATTGGTTGTCTATAGCTAGATATATACATCAAAAATAGCGAGCGATTTCCTTGGGAGAGACCTGTGTATGGCTTTGTAAAGGTTCTCACCAGTAGCAGGTCATCGGAAAAATATTGTAGTATATAGGAGTTGAATGCTGCTGTTTTGGGGAGTAGAGAAATATCTACCTTCCCGAAGACAGGGTCCAAATGTGTGGGTATATCATCTACATTACTATAGAAAAACTCTAAACCAGGGTATTCATTAGATGTATAGGGTACTCTTGAGTAGCTCATAGAGCTTGGTCTCTACCTCTGGACCTCATGGGCAGCTCCGTGATAGGAGGGGCTTGCTTGTAGCAAAGAGCCCCAAGGCTAGGAAAGCAAGAAGTATCATAGAGGTTAGTGGGGAACTATTCACTTTTTACTTTCTTATACGGATTCGAGCGGTAGCCTTCCATTAACTGATCGTTCTCCATGATAAAGGGAATTGCATTGGGCCGCTCCCCATTCCACATCATAACGGTTCATCAGGTAATCGCTTAGCTCGGTGCGGTTGGCAAAGAGGATTGCTTGGTAAGGCTCTTGGAAAGCGAGTTTTTCCACAAAAAAGAAGTTTGCCCTCGTAGGGAAGGAGTACTCCCACTTGGCCTACAAAAATCATATTCTCCTCAGGGGTGAGCTGAGAGTGGAAAACAGCTGAGATAAGAGAGGCTTTCGTAGGATCATTAGCATAGCGGAAGGCAATACCACGCGCTTTCCAAGCCTTTTGCATTGCTTGCAAATGGAGGTTTATATCCTTGGTATTGGTAGTAGGCACTTCGGTGAAGAGCGAAGAAGTCGTTTTTCCTCGGCTGGGGTAAAGAGTTTTTAGGGCGTTGCGCAAGGACTCACGATCTATAAAGAGTACCTCGTCTTCTGCTTTGTTGTCGAATTTTTTTCCAGTAGGGAAGGAGATCAAGTCACGCAAAAGGGTAAAGGAGGTCAAGCGACAGTTATACCCCTGAAAGGCTGGGTATTTGCTCATCCAGTCCGTTTGTATAGCCACCTCGTCATACTTAGGCAGTAGGCTATCGATAGTAGCAAAACCCTTTGGAACAAGGTTTGCCTCGCTCCTGCTGTCTGGTTGAAGAGGGCAACACTCTCTAAGAAAGCAGCTGCGTGAGCCTCAGATATCCCTGCAGCGATAAGGGCTTGCTGCACTTTTTCTTGAGTAGGTGTATCTACTAAGTTAGAGTAGGTCAGCGTTGGTGCGGCTTTTTCTTGAGTCTCTTGTGGCGTTTCTGCTGCTGCTGTAGTGGGGTCTTTCTTCTTGGCAGGCTATAGCAGCCAAAGAAAGGAAATGACATGAGTAAAAAGTCTTTTCATGAGAACATTCTTGATTCGTTGTAAAAATATATAAAGTATGGATAATGTAATGATTAATAACTGCCAGTCATATCCTCATCTACCACTAAAAATAAAGTCGGCTTGTCCGTAAGCCTCTGTGGGTAGTTTTTAGGTTGGATTGGGATAGAGTACTGATAGTGAGTATCTTGAGATTAGGGTTTCGCTTACGCAGATACCAATAGATACCTTGAAAGAAGTCCGAATGATAGCTCCCATTCAGGTGTAGGAACAGACTCTCTTTCTTGTAGTGTGTCTCTATGGATTCGGCCATAGTAGCGTCCTTAATAGCCTGTGACATAGGAAGATTCTCGCTGTGGCGCCATCTTCTTCATCTTCTCGTACTGGGAGAGGTTGCCATCATAGGGAAAGGGAGTGATACTATCCATTTTCGCCCGCCGAAGGAAGCGTGTCAAGAGCTTGTAATCCTTTCTTATACACGAGATTGGCATATTTCCGAGGGATATTTGTCGCTACAATAGGGAGTTTTTTTCTTTTGCCAAATCCACCCAAGGCTTGTAATCGGTCTTATAGTTCTTCCATAGGCGAGCCAGGTGTCCAATCTTTTTGGTCAATAGTTCCCCAAGGTAGCCGTCGAGGGCATCTTGGTTGTCTCTCTCGAATATTTCCGCTCCTAATATCAGCGAACGCTTGCCTAAGAGGTCTTTGGTGAGTTTTTACCTCTAACCAATGGGCAATAGGATTGTTGTGATATTCCCAAAAGAGCACAATGTCCGCTTTCTTACTTTTTCTCAGTAGCTTCCTATAGGAGGTCTCGCTTGCCATTTTTGAGTAAAAAGCAAAGGCTTTCTTTGAGAGAACCCCTCCGCACAGAGGAATATAGATAGGATAAATAAAATGTTTTTTCATGCTTGACCATTTACTGTTCACGGCTCACCGTTTACTTTATCTGGTCTCCATTCTTGGGCACGTGAGGGGCGAGCTTTGAGCAATACCGCACGTACATCTTCTTTCTTGTCCAAAGGTTTTCCGCCTGAGAGTAGTTGTGAGATTTCGTCAGCCTTGGCATCGAAGAAGAGTTGAGAGACAAAGCGGTTGATACGGCTATTGTTGATTTGGTTCAGCTCCAAGAGGGCAGCACCGATTTGGTTTTTTTCCCCTTTTGTATATCCTGAGCCATGAGGTCTAATCCTCGACGATGATAGGTGTACAAAGCCTTGTGAAAACCGGCAAAGTCCTCAGCCAAGAGGTCGGTGACCATTTGCCAGCGATTGTTGGAACCATTTTGTTGCCAAGCACTATCGGAACTGCTTTGGGCATTGAGCACCACTGCAAGCGCTTGTTCAAAGTAGGGGTTTCCTCCCGTTGGGGCAAAGGTATCAGCATCCAAGCCTATGATAATCAGGGCATAATAGGCGATGATAGAGAGAGATTGGAAGTGAAAGTATTAGGGTTGAAGTAGATCAGGTTCGTTTTCCAAATAGGAAAAAGTGATATCTTTCTCTTGGTAGTTGATCAGCGGGTGGGGTAGGTGCTGCCGTATACAGGGCGGGAAGCCTGTACCTGTAGGTCGGCCTTGAAGTTATTATTCTCATAGGAGGAAAGAGTCAGCACAAAAGAGCAGTTGATACGCTCATTCTCTCTGGCTTTGATATCCGTCCATTGGGTTTTTTATTGACAAATTCCTGTAGGGCACGCTGTAGTGTTACAAAAGCCCTCTGGTTGGTTTGGTTGATACGCTGGGTATTGATCAGTCACGCGGCAGGAAAGCTCTTGCGCATTTGCCGTCATTGAGAATATAAGTAAGCAGAGTAAGATAAGTTTTTCTCATAAGGATAAAATTTAGAAATTATTTCTTGATCTCTCTCAAGAGTTGCTCATGGATAGCCTTGAGGATCTCCTCAGCGATAGAGGTCTTGGACTGTAGGGGAAGGGATTTCTTTACCTGTGCGGTGATAAAGGTCACCTGGTTAGTATCGCCAGAGAATCCAGCCCCCTTGTCTCTAAGCGAATTAAGCACGATAGCATCTAAGTTCTTACTGAGCGAGCTTACCTCGGGCATTCTCCAGCTCATTCTCTGTCTCCAGGGCGAATCCCACCAAGAGCTGTTGCTGCTTACTCTTGCCTAAGGACGCCAAGATATCTTGTGTCTTGACCAGAGTTAGGGTCAGTGTATCGGTTTTTTTCTTGATCTTCTCGGGGGCTTGCTCTTGAGGCTTATAGTCAGCTACAGCCGCCGCCAATATGGCAATATCGGTAAGGGAAAAGGCAGTAGTGGTAGCCTCATACATCTGAGCAGCACTCACTACAGAGACCACCCTTACACGAGGATCTATCTCATGGGGAGGGGTAGAGCCCTAAGACCAAAGTCACTTCGGCTCCCATACTGGTGGCGACATTCGCCAAAGCTACTCCCATCTTGCCTGAAGAAAAATTACCTATAAAGCGCACGGGGTCTATCATTTTCATAGGTAGGTCCAGCGGTAATAAGGATTTTTCCTTGAAAAGGTGCTTTTCTTTCCAGAAAAAAACTCAGAAAGGGCTCTTGCTATCGTCTCGGGTTCCGCCATGCGCCCTTGCCCACCAGACCGCTGGCTAACTCTCCATGCTCACTGGGTATCAGATGATTGCCATAAGAGGTCAAGAGGTCGATATTGTGCTGGGTGGTGGGGTGCTCATACATATCCAAGTCCATCGCAGGAGCGAAGAAGACAGGACACTTGGCCGAGAGGTAGGTGGCCAAAAGCAAGTTGTCACAGCCTCCTGTAGCCATCTTGGCTAAGGTATTGGCAGTGGCCGGGGCGATGAGCATTACATCTGCCCACTGGGCAAGCTCCACATGGCTGTTCCACTGCACGTCAGTTGTCTTGAAATCGGTATACCTTCTTTCGAGACTACCGAAAGTGTCAGCGGTGTCACAAAATCATGGGCAGTTTGAGTCATATGAATCCTTTAACGCTTGCCTGTTCTTTGACAAGCAAGCGTATGAGGTGGGGAGCTTGTAGGCAGCAATACCGCCACAGACTCCTATAAGTATCCCTTAAGCGAGGGAAGAATATTCATGATTGTTTTTCTCATCTGTATAACGATAATATATCTCCCCATCGAGCCATTCCTTTACAGCAATAGCCTGCGGCTTAGGAAGTTTTTCGTAGAACTTGGAGACTTCTATCTGTTCCTTTGTTCTCAAAAACTTCTTCTAAAACTATCATTATTAATGGCGAATTTCTCCAATTTTTCTTCCAATTCGTGCTTAATCTCTGCATTGATCTGTGAAGCACGCTTGGCTATGATGGAAATAGCTTCATAGATGTTCCCAGTCTCGGCATCTATCTTGTTTTTTTGTCATAGGTAATAGTGCTTTTGTGGTGCATCTATGCGTTTCAAATTTATCATAATTCACTTATTTTCTTTAAAAATATCTTGATACATTTTGTTTGCCTTTGTCATAAAGTTGGACTCAGGGTAGGTACGTGAGAATAGTTCGTAGTAGTTTTTGGCTTCCTCAAAGCGTTGTTTTTCCTTACTCTTGATACTGTTTTTGGCCAGTTCATAGGCAGAGTGTAGGCGGTAGTACATCGCTTCTTCGCGGAAAGTAGAACCAGGGTTCTCTCACCAAGAAGTTGTCAGCGACTTGATTGCGGCCTGATAGTCGCGAATCTTGTCATATCCTTTGGCAATCTCAAAAACTCTTGTGCTGAAGCTTGTTCAGTAGTTCCAAAACCATGTTGTTTGCTTCTCTGAGATAGGCACCATTGGGATATCTATCTATATACTCTTGTAGCTGGTCAAGAGCTTTGTAGGTAGCATCCTGATCCAGACTGTACTTAGGAGACTCCAAAAAGTTACACTTCCCCTGCAGGAACAAGACTTCTTCAGCCTTTTCACTACGGGGATAATTCTTTAGAAATCGCTCATACTGATACCCTGCCAATAGATATTTCTTTCGCTTATAGAAACTATCGGCATACATGTACAAAGCGTCTTCTCCTTGGGGACGACCGATATAATAGCCCACCACCTTCTCCCAAAGTCGCATACTACGATTGTAGTCTCCCTTATCATAGAGCGCTTTGGCAACTTTGTATTTTAGTTCATAATCATCTGATTTTAAAGCCTTTTTGGTATTCACCACAGCTCGAAAAAGCAAACGAAAGAACCACTATAAAAAGCAAGTACTTTTTCCTTTCATATTCATTGGGCAAAGATACGCATTTTTGTAATTGTCAATGATTAATTGTTAATTGTTAATTGGCAATTGTTAATCACTCCTATTTGGTAAGTTCCATTAGTTAAGACGCAATGAAACTCACATCTCTACCCTCGGTAGAGACGTGAGTTTATTGCGTCTTAATCCATTGATCATTAAACATTAATCATTGATAATTAATCATTGATCATTGATTATTTGCTAGGTGTATTCTTTTAGAATTTCCAAAAGATATTTCCAGAATTTCTGTACAGAGGAGATACATACTCTTTCGATAGGAGAGTGGGCTCTGAGGATGGTAGGTCCGAAGCTGATCATATCGATATGAGAAAGTGCTCTCCCAGAAGACCACATTCCAATCCAGCGTGGATCGCAGCTACTTTTTGGTTTTTCTTGGAATAAGCGTTCATATATATCTGTGAGCACGTGCAAGATAGGAGAATCGGCATTAGGCCCCATGCAGGGTATGAGCCAGAGAATTCTACCGGTATCCAGCCAATTCGAAAGCGGCTTGTAAGCTAGTAGCCAAATCATGTTTGCTGCTGTCCACAGAAGAACGAGTCATACACAAGATAGCGATTTTACCGTTTTCTACTTTTACATTCGCAATGTTGTTGCTCGCTTCTACCAAGCCCTCTACGCTACGGCTCATAGCATATACACCAGAGTGAGCGGTAGCCACAGTACGAACAAAGGCGAGTTGTGACTTCACATCCATTACTTTGTTAGGAACAGCTACTTCCTTGAAGGTGATAGAAAGATCTGCTTCTACTGGGTGTAGTTCTTTCTTGATAAGAGCAGCATTTTCAGTAAATTCTTTTTCAAAAGCAGCTTTCTGTGCAGTAGGAACTACTACAAGAGCTTCACTCTCACGAGGAATAGCATTGCGCAAAACCTCCACCATGCAATTGGCTGATACGTAGGCCATATTTTTCATATTGACCGAGCAATAGGCGATTCATCACTTTGTTAGCATTACCGCGTCCCATATGGATATTCTGTCCACTGTGACCTCCCATCAGACCGGTTACGCTAAGCTGATAAGCAACCACTCCACTAGGAGTAGCTTCTTCTGTATAGTCGTGGTAGCGGAAACATCCACAGCACCAGCACAGCCTATTATGATTTCGTCATCTTCTTCTGTATCTAGGTTTAGGAGGATCCTCCTGTAAGGGCTTTAGGGCTGAGCTCTTTAGCCCCTGTCATACCTGTCTCTTCGTCGGTGGTGAAGAGGGCTCTATGGCAGGGTGTGCGATAGTCTTGCTCTCGATGATAGCCATGATGGCAGCTACACCCAGACCATTGTCTGCCCCTAGAGTAGTACCTTTTGGCACGTACCCAGTCGCCATCTATATAGGTTTCTATTCCTTGGGTATCGAAGTCGAATACAGTGTCATTGTTCTTCTGACATACCATATCCAAGTGTGACTGTAGAATGATTGTTTTTTGTTTTCCAAAACCAGCGGTAGCAGGTTTTTCGGATAATCACATTTCCTATAGCATCGGAAGTAGTCTCTAGGGCCTAATTTCTTACCGAAATCCACCATGAAGGCAGTGATTTTTTTGTTCTTTTTGGAGGGACGTGGCACCCCGTTAATGTCCGCAAAAGCGATTCCATACCTCTTTTGGGTTCTAATTCTCAATGCTTGTACTCATTATAAAATAGATTGATAGTTAATACTTAACAATTTTTACCCCTCTCTTAAAAAGAAGAGGCATGCAAAAGTTACGAATTTTTTTATTCAAATAGCGTACAATAAAAAGAGTCTTTTTACTGAGAATAAAAAAACAACACAAAAGGGGGCATTTTTGAAAAAGAAATTCGTATATTTGTCTTTATCCTCTTGATGATTTTCATATAAGAACCCAAATAGGGATGCTGAAAACTTTTTGTAGTTTAGATAATATTCTTTTAAACACAATTATATATGAGTATCAAATTAAATGACATCTTGAATTTTTAGTCAAGAAGAATTGAAAAATACTAAAATCAAATTCAATCTGATGTTTTGCAGGAAACTGGAATCCTATTGAGATTTTTAAAAATAGCGACATGAAAACCCTCTTGGAGGGACAATACTGGAACTATTCAAAACAAAAAAATCTTCAAAGAAGGACAAACAACCATTGGTTTTATTCGTATCAAAAGATGATTTGTGGTTACTCTTCCATATAGGAAAAGTTACCAAGGATCTAAATGTTTTTCAATGGAATTGGTTACGAACATGAGGAACTTTTTAGAGTATAAAAATACTTTGGAAGATTGATAGTTAAGTATAAAAATACTTCTCAAAATCTGGCACGTCATGCCGTACCTTTTAATTGACGAATGTGAAGTATATGAAATATTGCTCGATATTTTTGATAATGATATCTTCCCTGGTTATGACAATGTAAATCTGTCTTGGAATGACTTATCACGTGTATTACAAAAGATTCATGGAAGACGGCCCTACAAAACCAAAAAGGAGTTTATTTGATTACTGATACTTCTAATGGGAAGATGTATGTAGGTTCCGCCTATGGAGAGAGAATGCTTTTAGGAAGATGGGAAGATTATGTAAAAACAGGAAATGGAGGAAATAAAGAACTGAAAGAACTATCTTTTTGACCATATAAAACAGTATTTTAGATACTCTATCTTGGATATTTTCAAAAAGTACTATAGAAGATGAGTTTATTATTAGCAGAGGACTTGGTGGAAGGAGGTTTTACTTACACGAGACTTTGGATATAATAAGAACTAATCATACTCCGACTTATTATGGTTATAGTCAGGGAAACTAAAAATTCCCCTAACTCCTCTATGAAGTTAGGGGAATTTTCATATCTTTGTACTCACTTATTTGAAGACATAGCAAGGAATAGTAATCACTAATTAGTAATCAGTATGAGAACATGTATCCTTAGTTCTTTTTCTTCCTCTCTTGTGCTGCTTTGGCACAAAGGGATTGTAGTTACAGGCGAGTTCAAGCAGGAATATCGCTCGCTTCACCCTCTATAACAATATCCGAAAAGCACTCTTTATCTTAGAAAAGGGCAATGTATATCTCCCTGAGAATAGAGCCTATTTCCTCAAGCTCAGCCCCTCGGATGCCGAGAGAATGGAGACGTCTTATATCTTGTTGCTTCCGTTGATGGATGATAAAATTGTTTATGAGTACGATACGCCTATCTCTTTTGAGATACTCCCGATTCCTAATGCTCCCAATCTTTACTATACCAAAAAGCCTTCTATACTGATAAGCGGGGGAAGAAAATAACCCTCTCTTATCCCTGAAGAACTGCCCTTATCCCCTATGGAGAAAATCAAAAAAAGGAAAGCCTGTCTATCATCGAGAGATTAAGAATAGTGATGACTTTCGGGATATTCCCCAGTGGATAGAAGCGTTATCCTCCACGCAAAAGGTTACTATCATAGCTGAGATGTATTTGGGACGGAGTGGACAACCAAGGAAATCCGACAGGAGGAATCAAGAAGTTTTAAGGAACAAGAGCTAATGAGTACCTTAGCCAAAGAAAAATTGAGCTCACTAAGCTATTTTTGGAAGGTATAATCCCTTTGCCTTACGAGCCTACCCAAGAAGATTGGAGACAATGGTGGCAACAGTTCCAAAAACTCCCTTATCCTATACTACCCGCCTCCCTCATGTCTGTAAAAACGTTTAAAAATATGGACGGAGGTAGACTTTATGCTTTAGACAAGGAGACGCATAAAAGTATATAGCATTCATAAAAATCCTCAGTATGGACAAGAGCCTCTATTGATCTTTGATCCCCAAAATGACAAAGTAACCGATGGACAAATCTATTCGAAAGAACAGCCCTGATGCTACTGATTTTGAGGCTATTTATGCTCAGGGGATATGCTATATACGCTTAATTCCCGTTTTGTCTGGGCAAAATACGCTCCTAAAAAGAGAACGGATCTCTTTTACCAACAGATGGCCTCCTGCGATGTAGTGCCTGAGCCTAACAAATCCTATCGTAAAGCCTCTTATGAAGAGATCAAATATGAGATGGTACAGACCTATACCACTCCTGAGTGTATGTATATGCTTATTCAAAAAAGAGAGACAAATGAGTACTGGGTGATGACCCTCAATACCCAAACAGGTAAGGTAGAGGGGAAGCTAGCACTAAACCTTTACTCGGGAATCCCAAGCAGCTAGAGTATCATAGGGGATATATTGCCACAGGGGCGACAGATAAGTTTGTATTTCGATGAAAAACAGAAAAAGGGGTCTATTCCCAAAATGCAATGCTACCAAGCTCCTTGAAAAGACCCTTTTAGGAAAGGACTTTGAGTGGGCAACTACTTATCTAAGCTGGGGAGTAAGCAGTATTATGGAGATATGGATGCCAATGATACTTTTGACTTCTACTCTATAGCCTCTCCTTCCCAAAAAGCATAGTGTATCTTCGCCGGATGATATCTATGACACCCGAATCATGGAGCAGGACGAAGAGTCTGTTGTGGCTTTTTATGAGTATTATGATGGTTTTTTCAGCGGGCTAAAGATGCAACGCCTTGACAAAGATACACACGCCCTGAAGGGGAAAAGCTCTTTGTTATATCAGTATTTTCCTGTGGAAGAGCTGTCGGGAGAAAAATACACCAAGGTGCTTAAAAGCCTTTAAGATCAACGGACAATGGCATGTCTTTTTACTAAAGAAAAGGGATATTACTGGGTGAAGGTCAAATAATGTAAGTCGTTTCTAAATTTCATGAGTATAAAGAATTTTTAGGGTCAATAATAAAAAAACAACTCGATATAGACGTCAGCCCAGAGGAGTATTACTTTGAAGTCATTCCTGAGGTAAAGAAATGGTTTGTGGACTTGCCTATTCCCATATCTTTATTCACTAATCGCTATTCACTATTCACTAATCACTATTCTTATGAGAACACTGTTATTGGCGATATACATGGGGCTTACTACCTCTGCTTCAGGTGATGGAGCGGGCGGGGGTTACCCCGACGATCAACTCATTTTCTTGGGAGACTATGCCGATAGGGGCACCCATACCCCTGAGGTACTCGACTCACCCTCATCGCCCTACAAGACACCCATCGGGTGATCTATCTCAGGGGGAACCACGATGTCTTGTGTTGTGATTTCCTCTGGGCAAACCCATGTCTGATCTTTGGCGCTCTCATGGGGGCAAGGCTACCGAAGAGGCGTATAAGGACTATACTAAGGAGGATAAGCAGCCACATATTGACTTCCTTCAGTCACTTAAGAATTACCTCTTAGATGGGCAAAACAGACTCTTTCTACATGCAGGTTTTACCGACCGAGGAGGTGTGAAGTATGAGTTTTTTTACAGAAAAACTTCTATTGGGACAGAACGCTTTGGGAGTTAGCCTCGTACCCCTGAAGATATGCCCTCTCGGATCCATATTATCCTAGCGCCTCACCCTATATAAGGAAATCTATATAGGGCATACTCCTACCCTTAACTATGGCTCAGTTCAACCTATGTGTCGCCACCATATATGGAATCTCGATACAGGGGCGGGCTTCATTGGGCGTGTGACCCTTATGGATATAGAGACCAAAGCGTATTGGCAGAGCGACCCTCGTAGTAGAGACGCAATTTATTGCGTCTTAATTCATTGTTTCTTAATTCATTACGTCTTAATTCGTAGATTTTTTTAATTTATATTGTCTTAGAAAACAGCAAACAGGCAAGAGATATGACTTCTCTTGCCTGTTTTGTTATTATTGTTATCTCAGACTTAGTTTTTTTCTTGAAAGAAGAATCCTCAATACATACCAGAATAGAAGCATGACAGAGGCAAATAGTTGTAGGGCGGCACCTACATATTGGTCGGTAGTGTATTCATTTTTGATACCATAAGTCTCATACAGAATACCTCCGGCGGCCAATACCACCATTCCTATAGAAAACCAAAGACCAAGCTCAAACCCAAAGAGAGCACCGGCTACGATAAGCCCTAAGGAGAGAAAACCGCCTATGATAAGCACACTTCTAAGGAAAGAAAAGTCCAAACGTGTCATGAAAACCACCGCAGTAAGCCCCGCAAAAAGCGATAGGGTGATAATCGCCGCTTGCCACAGCACTTCTGTACCTACATAAGCTAACGCTATATAGATCAATGGAAGGAAGATGATTGACTCCAAAAGCACATAGAATCCCAAGCCTAAGTATTGGGTATTCTTATTCAGCGAATGAGACCATTTGGCAGCCATAACAGACCCCTAGCCAGAATCCGCCTATGATCAAAAGCCAGATAAATCTTCCACCGAACATCGCCTCGATAAGCTCCACAGGGACCAAGTGTAACAAAGCCGTTTCCACAAGGATAAACGCCAAAATAGCCAAGGCTACATGGGTGTAGGTCTTGCGGTAGAATGCCGCCTCTCACTACTTGTAGAATAAGCAACTAATTCATTATCCCTTTGATAATGACTCTCATAGTTGCCTCTGTTGTAACCAGAATTATAATTTGTATCCATAAATGATAAGGTTATTTTTTTAAAGTGCAAATATACGAAAATATTTTTTTAATGTTCAATGATTAATGCTTCCTAATAATTAACAATTGGCCATTGACAATTAACAATTAAAAATTGTATATTTGCCCTCGCTTTTTGGGTTTTAGGATAGGAGAATCTCAGGAGTCTGTGGCTACATATCAGCTATTAGGGCTTACGGATAAGGCTTCTTAAATCCGAAACCCCTCTAACTCTTACAAAATGAACACTATCCTACAAAACCTTCAGGACGTACAAGCACGTATCGATAAGGCCTGTCAGGCTGCTGGCCGCGACCCTAAAGAGGTCAAGCTCCTACTAGCGACCAAGACGGTAAACCCCGAGCGGATACAGCAGGCATTTGCTGCCGGCTACACCCCTTATTGCGGAAAATAAGGTGCAGGAACTCAAAGAAAAATACGAGGCGCTCAAGGCGACCCCTGCATACCAACCACTTCATAGGGACACCCTACAGACCAATAAGATCAAGGATATCCTCAGCATGACGTTAGCTGTGTCGAGTCTTTGGATCGCTACGATTTAGCCGAGAAGCTCCACCAAAAGCTCTCTCAGGTAGGAAGAGAGATGGACGTATTTATACAAGTGAATACCTCTGGCGAAGAGAGTAAGTTCGGTGTGGCTCCTGAGGAGACCTTAGCGCTTACTCGGCAAGTGGCACAGCTGCCTCACCCTCCATATCCGTGGGCTGATGACCATTGGCCTTTTCAGTGCGGAAGAGGACAAGGTGCGCAAGTGCTTCCAGCTACTCAAGAGTATCCAACAACAGATCTTTTGCCCTGAACCTCCCCTGATGTACAGCCCCACGAACTCTCCATGGGGATGAGCGGCGACTTGAAGTTGCCATCGCCGAAGGAGCTACCATCGTAAGGGTGGGAACTGCACTTCGGCGAGCGTATCTATCCAGATAGTTATTACTGGAACGAGCAAAAAGCCTCAACCCCTGCCGCCTATGTACTATACCGATGTAGCCCTTCCGCTACCCCTACGCCAAGCCTTTTACCTATGAGGTCAATTCCGAACAAGCGGATTTTCTCAGGGCAGGAATGCGCGTGGTGGTACCTTTTGGCAAAGCCAAAATATATACAGGGTGGTCATCCGTGTACATCAGCACAAACCGTCCTATCCTACCAAGCCCATTGAGTTTATTCTCGATGAGCAGCCCATGCTCTCTTACAGACAGCTACAACTCTTCTCATGGATAAGTACCTACTACCTCTCCACCTTTGGCGAAGTGCTCAAGATGGGCATGCCTTCTTCCTTGCTCTTAGAGAGCGAAACCATAGTGGAGAAAACACCCTGAACCTATTGCCGTAGCCACTCTCTCCGATGAGGAATTCTTGGTCTACGAGGCGCTGGGACAGGCTTCGGCTCTGACCACCAAGGAAGTAGGGAAGGTGCTCCAGAAGAAAAAAACCCCATTGGGAGTGCTTAAGTCATTACTCGAGAAGGATGCCATTCGCCTAAGTGAAAAGATTTTTTGAGAAATACCAACCCAAGGTAGAGAAATACCTCGCTTGTCCCCCACCTATGAGGATAGGAATGCCCTCAATACCCTTTTGGAGGGCGATACCCTCACCTCCAAGGCACAGGAAAAGCTTCTCTGGGCTTTTTGTGCGCTGCGCTCAGAAACAGACAAGCATCACCCCGCAGCAGCTCTTGGAAAAGGCTGAGGTAAGTACTTCTGTACTGAAAAATAGTGGAAAAAGGAATCTTGGAGGTGTATACCGAGGCCGTGGATAGGGTTTCTTTTGCCTCCGATAGCGATACATGGGAGCTCACTCCTGCCCAGCAAAAAGGCCTTAGAAGAGGTACAGGAGCAATTCACTCAGAAAAATACAGTACTACTACAGGGGTGGCAGCTTCGGGAAAAAAACGCTCCTTTATAGCCAGCTCATAGAGCAAACACTCGCTCAGGGGAAAAATGTCCTCTACTTGGTTCCCGAAGTAGGCCTCAGTGTACAGCTGACAAAACCGCTTGGAACATTTCTTCGGGGACAAAATGAGTGTCTATCATGGCAAATACTCTTCCCATGAGCGGGTCGAGGTGTGGAACAATGTCTTGGGCCACGTAAGCCCAAGGCACAGTTTGTACTCGGGGTAAGGGCGGCTGTCTGCTTGCCTTTCCACGATTTGGGACCGATCATCGTCGATGAGGAACACGATCTTTCCTATAAGCAGGAACAGACACCTCCACGATTTCAGGTAAGGGATACCGCACTGATGTTGGCACACTTACACGGGGCAAAGACACTCTTGGGCTCGGCCACACCTTCGACGGAGAGCTATGCCAATGCCCAAGCGGGAAAGTACGGTTTTGTACAACTCCCTTGAGCGCTATGAGGGGATACACCCCCCTTCTATCGAGTTGGTAGACCTCAAGGAGAAAACCAAGAAAAAGGAAACCCAAGGACACTTCTCTGATACACTTCTGGAGGCTATCGAGCAGACACTCGCCCAGCACAGACAAGTGATTCTCCTACAAAATCGCCGTGGCTATGCGCCCTATCTACAATGTGACAAATGTGATACGATTCCCCAGTGTCCCAACTGTGATGTCTCCCTCACCTATCACCAATTGCAGAACCAATTGCGCTGCCACTACTGTGGGTATACCATTCCTACTCCACTGAGCTGCCCTGCTTGTGGTGAGCATAGTTCCCTCAAGACAAAAAGGACTGGGTACCGAAAAGGTTGAGGAAGAGCTGCTACAGTTTTTCCCCTAAAGGCACGTATAGAGCGTATGGATATGGATACTACCAAGGGGAAATATGGGTTCGAGAAGATTATCCACCGTTTCGAGCGGGGAGAAACGGATATCCTTGTCGGCACACAGATGGTGAGTAAGGGACTGGATTTTTCCCAAGGTAGGATTGGTAGGGGTGATGAATGCCGATTTGTTCCTCCATCAGCCGGACTTTCGTGCCAGCGAACGCGCTTTCCAGCTGCTAAGCCATATAGCAGGCCGTGCCGGACGCAAGCAGCAAGGGCGCGTACTCATACAGACCTATAACCCTTTCAAGAAACGCTACAAAGGGTTCAGCAGGACGATTATACCGCCATGATAACCACACAACTGGCCGAACGGCATGATTTCCATTACCCTCCCTACTATCGCCTGATACGTATCTCCTTCCGTCATAGGGAGCTCGAGCGTATCAATCAGGCAGGACAGTGGTTTGCCGACGGCTTGCGTACAGGGCTTGCTGCCTATCACGTGGAAGTACTCGGGGCAGAGTTTCCCCTATCTCGCGTATTCGCAATGAGTATATCAAGCATATCTTGCTCAAGATAGCCCCTAAAGTACCTTTGCCCGTGGTCAAGGACTATATCCTCCGCTTAGAACAGAGTTTCTACCCACCGCACTTTTTCCGCCCTGTAATACTCTCTTACAATGTAGATCCCTTAAAAATAGGGAAGAGGTGACAGCTAATAATGAGATCAAGGGTTTAATGTAGAATCTAATTCGTTAAGACGCAATAAATTGCATCTCTACGGATGACTACTCTCTTACATGATTTTCCCAATAGTATTCTCTCGGGCTAAGACGATCAGTAGGTCGTCCTGACTTAGGCGTACATTAGGGTCAGGGGGTCACGTTCATCTTGCCATCGGAGTGCTTTTACCGCAAGGATATTGATCTCATACTTATGGCGCAAGTTCAGCTCCCATTAGCGATTTGTTTACATAGCTTTTAGGGATTTTTACCTCATATATAAAGTAGTCTTCGGAGAACTTGAAGTACTCAATGATGGTGGGTGTAGCATGGAATAGGCGATTTTTTTCTCCCATACACCCTCTGGGAAGACCACTTGAGTAGCCCCTGATCTTCTCCAAGACCTTCCCTTGGGTATGGTTTACCGCCTTACAGATAATATGATCAATCCCCTAACTCCTTCAGGTGTAGGGTGATAAGAATACTTGCTTGTATATTGTCCCCGACACTGACAAAAGCCATGTCGAAATCGTCCTTGACTACATTCTTCAGAGCAATCTCGTCTGTAGCGTCCAGAATCACCGCTTCGTCCAGGATACCTTCGTTAAGCGCCTGCTTGATAAGTTCCTCGTTCGAGTCTATCGCCATCACGGTAGCTTTGTTCTTATATAGGGTCTTGGCAACGGACTTGCCAAACTCTCCCAATCCAATCACTAAAAAATTCTTCTTCATACGTTTATCCGATTAATATGTTTTTCCTTAGGATATTTGTATTTGCCTACATTGCGTTCTCGGGAGAAAGCCAAGACAATGGTCAGAGGTCCCACCCTACCTAAGAACATGGTAATGAGCAGGATCACCTGCGAGGGAGTACTCAGCCACGAGGTAAGCCCCATCGAAAGGCCACAGGTCGAGAAAGCCGACATCAGTTCGAAGAGTACCTTGATAGGTTCCTTATCCCTATCAAAATACATCATCAGGATTGCCATTATCACAATATAGGAGAAGGCGATAAATACCAAGGTTGATGCCTTATTGAACAACTGCCAGGAGATACGCCTTTTAGAGTATTCTATATACCGCTTGTTCAGTAGGGAGGTGCGTACCCCAAGATAGAGAATCCCAAAGGTTGTTGTCTTGATACCACTCCCAGTGGAGTTGGGCGAAGCACCTATGAACATCAGTAGCATACACAACAATGCTGTAGTCCCTGAGATACCTGCTATAGATACCGTGCTGAACCCCGCCGTGCGTAGGGACGCCGAATGGAAAAAACTTACCAAAAGACGCTGCTGAACACTCCCATCGGTTAGCTCCCCTATATAGCGGTATTCTAAAATAAAAAAATAAGAAAGTACCCACTCCCAAGAGAAGTAAGGTGATTAGGGTGGAAAAACTTGGAATTAACACTGATCTTCCGCCTCTTGCCTATGAGGTATTCGTAGAGCTCAATAATGGCTGTAAAACCTAAGCCTCCGAAGATAATCAATAGGGAGATGATGATATTCATGCCCCAATGCATAGTATACCCTCCAAGCTATTAGGAAACAGAGAGATACCGGCATTGCAAAATGCAGATACTGAGTGAAATATGCCATAATAAAGAGCTTTGTACCACGGATATTGTCCCACTAAAGACAAAAAAAGAGTAGTGCCGCTCCTATGGCCTCGATAAGTAGCACAACGAAGACAACCTTCTTGATATGCGAATATAGGTCTATCTTGGCCTCGTGGTTGAGCCCCTCCGAGACCAAGCGCTTGGTATAAAAGCTGATTTTTCTTGGTGATGAGCAGTATAATCACCGAGGATAGGGTGAGGATTCCTAATCCGCCTAACTGTATGAGCAAGAGTACTATTACTTCCCCGTATATAGAAAAAGTGCTGTGTACATCACAGACAGTAAGCCCTGTGACGGTCACCGCTGAAGTCGCTGTAAAGAGAGCCTCGAAGTAGGTAAAACCACCTCCACTCACATGAGCAAATGGTAAGGACAACAGCAGGGTGCCCACCATGATTAGGGCGAGGAAGGAGAGTATGATAAAGGTATAAGGCGAACAGTTACGTAACATGTCTTTTGGGCTTAGTGAAGATATCGTTCTATCTTAGGCTATTAGAAATTGTAATCTATTGATAATTAGAAAATTAAAAACTCCAACACAAAGTGCAAAAAGTACTAATTAATTATCATATTCCCAAAAATATTTTTTTAGACAAACTTAGTGTAAGGGGATTTTTATTTATATACTTATCAGTCAGTGATTTATATAATAAAAAGAGGGAAATGATTGAGAAAAATATAAGGTAACGCAGAGATTAAAATCGCGTTACCTTATAGTGACCGCAAGAGGATTCGAACCCCTAACCCTCAGAGCCGAAATCTGATATTCTATCCAGTTGAACTATGCGGCCTTTTTAGTGAAATATTTATATTTTATGATAGTACACGCTTCACTACAGTAGCGATGAGCTTGCCATCGGCCTTGCCGGCGAGTTCCTTGTTGGCCTCACCCATGACCTTGCCCATGTCTTTCATGGACGAAGCTCCTAGGTGGGCTACAATGGCACGTATGGTGGTCTCCACAGCTTCTTCGGAGAGCTGCTCAGGAAGGAACTTAGCGATGATTTCCGCTTGTGCTAGCTCCGGAGTAGCCAAGTCCCTCTCTGCCTTGTTTCTGGTAGAGCTCAGCACTCTCCTTGCGCTGCTTTACCAAGCGTTGTAAGAGTTTTATTTCCTCTGTTGAGAGAGTATCTCCTGCAGAAGCCTCTGTTTTTGGCTAAAAGGATAGCTGATTTTTACAGCACGTAAGGATTCCAAAGCAATAGTATCCTTTGCCTTCATCGCCTCCTTAAGCGCTTCCATTATCTTTTGATTCTAAACTCATAACTTTCAATTTAGGTAATAATGCAAGAATAATTAAACAAAACAAATAAGTAGCTATTCTTTAGATATAGCCTTTTAATTTAGTGGTTGCTGTTTTGAGCTTCTGAAATACTGAATTTCTATAAAATCTTCCCCATTTTTGTTTCTAACTTCAAAAAAATATCAGAAATCTTCCTTTGAGAATGGGTCTTACATATAGATAGATTAAGTTTTTTTCATTGTATCTACCCTAAGTACAAAGGATTGTTGGAAAGCTCATAGATTAATTTTTTTCAATTTCAAATAATATTTTTGTCAGAATAGGAGGGAGTTTCATTATGGGTGTCCCGAAAATTCAAGATTTTCTTTCAAATTTTTCCAGAGCTTTGTCTGTCCAAACTATTTCCATTTTCTTTTCCCTTAGTTCTCTAATTTGATTGAAAACATCTTCATTCTTTGTTACCATACCCAACTTTCCTTGCTCCTTTGATATAGCTATATTTTTCAATATCTTCGGGGTAAGGATGCTGAAATAATCTTCCTCTTCCTCAAAATTAATATCAGTTGCTATTCCTTTTAAGAATCTCTATGTAAGGAATATCAGCCTCTTGAACTATTGCTTGTAATCTGATGGCACTCATAATTTTTTTATTTTTGGCAAAGGTAATAATTATTAATGATTAATGATGCAAATCAATAGTTAAAAAAAGCAAATGAGTAGCTATTCTTCACGCTTCAAAGTGCAAAGGTACATCTTTTTAAGACTATGGAAATTTTAGCTGTAAAAATTTTACTTTTTCCTCTCCTTTCCAAAAGGACTTGCCAGTGCCAGAATAGAGGCTGGTCACTTGTCATATTCGACTACTTCCATATGGGAGATATTCCTCGGTAATCTCAAAGCGCAGCATAGTACGGCTCTTTTTGGGCGCCATATTTGCCAATAGCCCCAGGGTTCAGGTGTAGCAGCTCGTATTTCTTGTCATAGATGACCTTTAGGATATGCGAATGACCAGCGATAAATATCTTTGGTTTCTCCTGCACGAGCCATTGGGGAATGCCCTGGCATAGTGGGAGGGTAGCCGCCTATATGAATCATGGCCACCCGTACCCCTCACATTCGAAAAGCTGTCGCTCAGGAAAAAGAGCGCGTATCTCGGTTCCATCTATATTGCCATAGACACCCCTGAGGGGTTTTTACAGCCTGTAGCTGTTCGGCTACCGCAAGGGAGCCAAAATCCCCGGCATGCCATACCTCATCTGCCCAAAAGAGCATGCTGGAGGATAGCCCTCGTCTATATAGCTATGAGTATCGGACAAGAGTAGTATCTTCATGGGTTATATTTCTATCTTCCAGTGTCATAGAGCGAGAGCCTTTGACAAGGAAAAGGGTATCAGAAAAAGGATGTGCCGCTAAGTAGCTATTGGCTTCTGCTGGGGAGGCAAACTTAGGAAGTCAGTCTGTGTCCGCCCGAAATTCTCTCTATGAGTAGTACGGCGTCCATGGGTAGGTGGCTATATCGGTAACTAACTGTTGGTGTCTCTCTCACTGTAAGCCCCCAATCCTTCATATCCCCCAGAATGAGCACTTTATGTGCAGAGGGGAGGGCTTGAAAGCCTCTATAGCAGCGTGCATGCTGCTGGGGTTGGCGTTGTAGGCATCCATCAGTACCCCTGTTGCCACGAGTCTTTTCGACAAACTGGGAGCGGTTGTTGGTGGGTATATACCCCTCCACACCTCGGCGAATGGCCTCGGCGCTCAGCTTGAAGTAGCGCCCCTATACACATAGCTGCGGCTATATTGGTGGCATTGTAGTTGCCTCATCAGAGCGCTGGAGAACTCCTGCCCCTGCCCACTCAAAGGGTGACGGTGGGGATACTCTTTAGTAGGCTTAGCTGGAGGTTGGCGCCCTCTGCCCTCGAGTGAAAAACGAATAGGTGGGCTCGTACCCTCCAGTAGTTCTCGCTGCAAAGAGTTGTCCTGGGAAAAGAAAATACACTTATTGTCTTTCTTCAGGTATTGGTATAGCTCACTTTTTGGCACGAATCACGCCCTCGAAGGAACCGAATCCCTCCAAGTGAGCACGACCGAAGTTGGTGATATAACCGAAATCTGGATCGGCTATCTGGCAGAGTCGGGCTATTTCCCCAGGGTGATTGGCGCCCATCTCCACGATGGCAATGTCTGTTTCAGGTGTTAGGGCGCAGCAGGGTAAGGGTACACCCAAGTGGTTGTTCAGGTTCCCTTCTGTCTTGAGCGCGTGAAAAGATTGGTTGAGCACACTGTAGATGAGCTCTTTTGGTAGTGGTTTTTCCCATTGCTTCCCTGTCAGAGCAATGATCGGAGTGCCCAATTTTTGCGGTGATAAGTCGCCAACTCTTGGAGCGTGCGGAGGGTATCTTCCACGACGATAGCCTTTAGGCTCCGACGCCCATTGGGGATCGCTGGTAACTCACCCACTTAGCCCCTTTCTCTATGCTAAGGGCACAAAAGTATTGCCGTCAAAGTTTTCCCCTGAAGGCAGAAAAAAAGAGTGTCCTTCAGTTCCTTGCGGGTATCGGTAGTGACGCCCTTACTTTTCTTGAAATTTTTTTCGTATAACAACATTTTTTTCTATAAAAATCAAGGTGAGATCTATGTAAATATTTTTATTTGCCCTCTATCCCGCGACGAACACCAATTCGTTCTCATGAGAAAGTTCCTCTGAGAAGTGATAGCCTCCTTTTGGAAGCCCTTGAGCTGCTCGAGAGTAGTCACTCGCTCTTGGGCATATAGCGTACCATCAGCCCACGGGCGCGCTTTGGTGTATAGGACAATAGTTTTGAGCGTATCGCCCTTCCAGTTCTTAAAGGTAATATCCACTATAGGTACTTTCAGCGCATTACGGTCTCATTACCTTGGCATATTGATCACTAGCGAGGTTGATCACCAGTTCGTCCTTTTTCAGTTCTTTATCAAGGGCTTGGGTGAGCTTCTCTCCAGAACTTGTATAGGTTGGCTTTTTCTCCTACGGCGAGTTTGGTGCCCATCTCGAGGCGGTATGGCGCAATCAGGTCTAAGGGTCTTACGATTCCATAGAGTCCAGAGAGAATGCGCAATCGATCTTGTAGCCACAGTACCTCTTCGCTTTGAGAGAGTATCAGCATCCAATCCGTCATATACATCGCCCCTATAGGCAAAGAGCCTCTTTGGCGTTCTTTTTCATTCAGGGGTAGTGAGATCTCTTGGTGGTATTGCCAGCTCTGCTCGGCTATACGAGGGAAATGTCCATCAGGGGAGCCAGCTCTCGTGGCGAGAGGGTTCTTAGGGGTGCCAGAACCCTGTGCTATCTCCTTCTGGAAAAAGCGCTTGTGTAGGAACGCCTACCATGGAGTAAGAGGCGGAAGAGGCAGCCATTCGTTTGGCAGGGGAGAGTAGAATCTTCATTAGGAAAAAGAGAGATAAGGTCTTGGATAATACTTTGTCCCTTGTCTTGGTTGTACCACTTCTGGAGGTCTTCCTTGAACTCAGGGGAGAGCTTGCCATGCTCTTTTTTGTAGGCTTCTACCATGGCGGTAGCGGTTTTGGGGCGAGGTCCCCATACATGTAAGACTTTTTGTGTCGCCTTGTCCGAGATGATAAGGATAGGAATGGCCTTGCTCCATTGGTGAGGTATTGGTTCATCAGCTCAGGATTCTCATCGCGGAGCACTATCGAAAGGTGAATATGCGGATTAGCCTCGGCTACCTTGGCAATTACGGGTAGGGATCTGTGCTGCATCCGCACACCAACATTCGGAGATAACCACCCAAGACTGCTCTCCCTATAAGGTTGGCAAAAAGCTGTCTGCTCAGCCGTGAGCTCCAAGGTGTTGTCCAAGCGCTTGATACGCTGACGGTTGCTTTAGTGAGGGATACCATGAACTCGGATTGATCTTCTCCTGAGGTTTTTTTCCTTCTTTTAATAGATTGTCCATCAGTTCTTTATAGGTTTCATAGGTGTAGGTTTCTGCCATAATATATTTTTTATCGTTATCAGCGCACAAAGGTACAAAAAGTGGACAGTGAACAGTGAGCAGTGAACAGAGAGCAGAGAACAGAGAGCAGAGAAAAAGTTGAGTCTTTAGCCCGTTTCTTCTATTGATAGAAGGCTATTTCAGGGGCTAAAATTTTAATTTTGAAAAGAATTTTTATATGTTTTTGAAATCATTCAACAATATTCTTTGTAATAATAGGGTATATAAGTGCTTTTTGCAGGTAATTTGTAAGAAGAAATTATAAATCATAGTGTAAAAATGTTATTTCTCTATCTTTGTTAAATAAATTATATAAAAAAATTGTTTTTTTATTATTTTTTTAATTCGTACCTTCGCAAAAAAATTTAAATGCTCGTTTAGAGCAAATATAAAATTAATTTTTTTAAATTTTTAAGTTATGTCAAAGATAGCAAACACATTATTAGGCTTAGCAGCTGGAACCGCTGTAGGAGTAGGTTTGAGGGATTCTTTTTGCCCCAGACAAAGGAAAAACACACGTAAAAATTAAAGATTCTATAACTGATAAAGTCGATGAATTGAAAGAACAAGTAGAAAGTCTTACTAAAAATTTGTGAGGAAAAAGCATCAGAACTCAAAGGATCTTTAGAAGAAAAGGTAGACAATCTTTTAGCCGAATCGAAGGATAGATCGGAAGATATCATTAGTCTATTAGAGAAAAAAATAGCGTCTATGAAAAAAAGAGGCTAAAAATAATTGAGTAAACATTAATAGAAACATTTTTTTAATTTTATCAGACATGAAAAAGTTATTCACTTTAGTTACTTTGATTTGTATATCAATAGTAGCATTTTTCGTCTATTTCTTGTAGCAAGAAAGATGACCCAGCAGACAATGATCTTTTTGTAGGAACCTACAAAGGTAAAATTTCTTACACAAATGGTCAAGACCAAAAAAAGCTGCAGACAATGGTTCAGTAACAGTTGTAAAAACAGGGAATGATTATTATTTCCGTTTTTTTCAGATGGTATTGAAGACCTAAAAGGTGTTAGTTTCAAAAAAGAAGGAGATAACAGGTTGGTGAACATCGATTTCGAAGATGGTGTAAAATACATTAAAATTGATGCCTCTTCATTGACCATGCTCTATACTACAGATGGAAAGACCTGGACAGCTAATGCAAAAAGATAGTTCTAAAGAACGAAATCTCTATTAAAATCCCCTGAAATATTATATATTTCGGGATTTTTTTCATTTTTACTATCTGTTCTTCCTTATTACTTCTTTTTAGATACCAGATTTATCAAGAATAATATAACAATAGCGCCAATAGCTCCTGTCAAGATAGCACCAATCCATCCTTCTCCAAGAGAGATATGAAGCACGCTTAAAAAGCCAATACCCAACGCCACTTCCAAGAATACCTGACAATGATATTCCCAATAAGGCCTAATCCACTACCTTTGTAGATAGTTCCACCCTAACCATCCTGCGATGGCTCCAATAATAAGTGTTGCAATAATACCCATAAGTTTTATTATTAAATGAGAGTACAAAGGTAAGAATTATTTTTAGATAATCAATTAATCATTGTTCATTAATCATTAATTAACGTGAGTTCGACGTAAGAAAGTTACTTTTTTTCTTTGCAAGAAAAGGGATATTTTTAGTAACTTTATGGTCTGAAAATCAAATAATTACCTAAAAAAATATCCCTTATGTTATCAAGTGATAAAATTACTGAAATTTTTCTTTGTAATAGACGAATTTTGCAAGAATTTTTAATAAAGTAGTATCCGCCCACACTATCAAGCAAGATAATGGAAAAAGACGAGAAATCGTAAATCAATTCTTTCTGACAGTGAAGTAATGACGATGTTAATACTCTTTCATTCAGGTGGTTATAAAAAAACCTGAAGCATTTTTTATATATACTATGTACAAAAACATATGAAAAAGAGTTTCCTGAAACAGTCGCCTATAATCGCTTTGTAGAACTACAAAAAAAGGTAGTTATGCACTTAGCTATATTCTTGAAAACCTGTTGTTTAGGAAAAATGCACAGGTATATCATATATTGACTCAACGCCTTTTAAGATCTTGTCATATTAAGAGAAAAACAACACAAAGTCTTTAAAGGAATTGCTCAAAAAGGTCAATGTTCTTTAGGCTGGTTCTATGGTTTTAAGCTACATATAATCATTAATGATAGAGGTGAGATACTTGATTTTTATAATAACACCTGGCAATGTTAATGATCGTAAACCATTGAATGATATGGATTTACATAAGAGAATCTTTGGTAAGCTCTATGGAGACAAAGGATATATCAGTAAAGATCTATTCGAAAAATTATTTGTTGATGGAGTGCATTTAATCACTAAAATCAAGAAAAATATGAAGAATAGTTTAATACTTTTACAAGATAAAATTGCCCTCAGAAAAACGAGCTCTGATAGAAACAGTAAATGATGAACTTAAAACATTTGCCAAATAGAACATACAAGACATCGTTCCTTTGAAAATTTTTACAACTAATTTATTATCAGGACTTATAGCTTATTCTTTCTTTGACAAAAAGCCTTCTATTAACTTACAGGAGGATATTATTGACATGAAAAGAATTGCTGCTTAAGTCGAACTCACGTTAATTATGTTGTACCTTTGCCTCCCTAAAAACAAATTTACGACAACTAATTTCTAACTATTATTAACATACTTTTGATTTATAATTAACCTTATTAGGGATAAAATATAAATTTTTATAGATTTACTTGGATTTTTTCAAAAAAATTATCTTTTGCGCCAGAGTAGCCCTTGTTTACAGTTTATAGCCCCTAACTCCTAAAAAGATGAAGAGATTAGCTCATACCTTCCTCCAAGCCCTTAAAAATGGTTTTGCTAAGCCTTTGTGTCCCAAAGGTCGCCCTACTATGCCCTAATCATACTTCACTCAAAGCATTTTTACTTTCCCTGAGAAGGAATGGTTCACTGCTTACTACTCTGCTTATTACTCCCTGTTCATGTGTCCCTCTCCCAGTCACTTCCGCAGTGGGAACATAGGGCGCTGCAGTACACACGCTATAATATCAATAAGGACTTCTTCAGTATGAACCAGCCCTTACAAGTAAGTGCGGATGGGGAGTTGCTCTTTTCTCCGGAGGAGGATGAGCTATATGCCCTGTGCAATACAGAGGTGGAGCTGCTCTTTAAGAGCAAGGGAGTGGGTATCTTCCAGAAGAGATATAGGCTTTTAGACAACTATTTTTATGGTTTTTTCCAAGGCTATCTATACAGGAAATTCGCAAAAAGTTCAAACTGAGGAAATGGCTTCCCCCATGGTGAGTATAGCCACTTTATTCTTATTGATAAGACAATCTATTTTACCCTATTCTCTTCTTCAGAAAAGGTATATAAGCTCATGAGCTATGATGGTAAGTTCTTCCAAGAGGTGGAGCGAAACCAAGATCCCATCTATGCTCTTCCTGTCAATAGTGTTCCTTACTGTTGTATTCTCTCAGAGGAGGCGACCTCTTTTAGATCCCTTGTGAGCAATGATCCTGAAAAAAACTTTTCCTGAGGCTTTTCTCCCATATACATGCGTTCTCTAAGTGATTTTTATTTTACTAGGCCTGAAGATGGGGGCTTTTTCCGCTACTAATTATACGAAGGTAACGCGCATATTACCCTGCCAATAAAGGAGAGAGCAGAAACGAAGGACGCTACTACCTCTACAACGATAGTAAGGTGCTTACGCTCTACGATTTGGAAAAACAGCATACTCCAGTGATGGTGACCACAGCGATGAAATCCGCTGCATACAAGGCTTATTCGGAGGATTCTCATAGCTTATATATAGCGGGAGGGAATCAGTTCCAACGCCTTTTTACCTACCTTAAGTGCTATCCCAGACTTTACAACAAAACCAATAGTGATGGGCTACTCTCCATCGCGCAGACTCCTTCAGGGGAGCTATGGGCCGGAAGCTATAATGGAGGATTCTCCGTAGTGGACTCCCTTAAGATAGAGGAGAGCTCCTTGAGAAACTTACAGTTTGGCAATGGTGCCTTAGCCATAGGCGAAAAGGTACTCCTCAATACCCAACAGAGGGGTATCTATCTTTTCCAATCGCCTACTACTTACCAAATGGTGAGTGATACGATTGTTTCCAACTTCAATTTTCTTTCCTCTGACAAGGTACTCTATACCACAGCACAGGGTAATGGCTTGGCTTACAAGGCACTGGAACATCTGGAGATACGCACTCCTTGGCGACGTGTCACCGACAAGGAGGGGCTTGCTCTGAATCACTGTCAGGGCATTGCGGGAGGATTCCCAGGGAATATTTGGGTGATCTCCATGCAGGGTATCGCTCGCTATATCCCCGAAAAAGATAAGGCACAAACACTCTTTTTGATAAAAACAAACGCCTATTCGAGGCTATGCGATTCTGAAAGATTCTTTTGGTACGCTTTGGTTCGGTACCGAAAAAGGGGAGCTCTATCGGTGGGTGCCCAAGGGGACTAAACAGCTGGATCCGACTAATTTCCAAATAGTCAATCATCCACTGCTGACAGGGAATGCCCGCCCCATTGTCTTTCTTCATCAGTGGCGGGATTACCTCATCGTGGGGGGCTCCAACCGTATCCTTGTGCTCTCGCTCTCGGATTTCTACAAGGGGAAGATTAGGGTGCGCTACCTGAATCCCTATGCCATGGACTTGCAATCACCTATAGAACATACCTGTGTGGCCAGCCGAGATTCTGATGATTATATCTGGTTTGCTTCCTCCAGTATGCTCTTTCAGTGGAATATCGCCCAGTGGCTCTCCCTACCTGATTATCCCGTGGAGCCTACCCTGACGATCAATACAGGGAAAAAGACTTATGACTCCCGTGCCGATGCCCCTATTATTTTTAGGGGCTAACGAGAGTTCTTTTGATATACGATTGCATTACCAAAGCAAGGATAACCTCCCCCGCTATGTGAATGCTTCTCTGCGCAAGGAGAATAGTGATGATGTCATCGACCAAGGGGCTATCTCTATCAATACCGAATACCGATACCAGAATCTCTCCACTGGCAACTATGTCTTTTCCCTGATAGTATGCCAGACAGATGGGACCTATACCCAATATGAGTATCCGATCACCATTCGCAAAATACTTCTGGCAGGATACTTTCTTCTGGCTACTGATTATACTCATACCCTATTCTTACGGGTACGTATTTGCTTCACAATATGCGGCGTATGGATAGAGCAGGACAAGGAGATAGCCTTGCTCACTATAGGGAATTTGGGGTAAGCAGTTCCTGTCCTCATTTTATGCTCAATGCGCTTAACAGTTTAGGGGCAGAACTCTATGATAATCCTCATGCTGAGCGAATCCTCTCGCATATAGGGAGAATATTTCGATTATGCACCGCTATTCGCAGGATAAAAACACCCTTTTATTCCCTTTCGAGCAGGAATGGAAACTCACTGAGAATACCATCGCTATTCAGAAGGAGATCTTCCTTCCAGACCTGGAGGTACAGGTAGAGAATTTTGGGGCGATCCTCCCTGATTATCGCCTTCCGATGGGGATTGTTCAGGTGATTGTGGAGAACTCACTCTCCATGGCTTGCGACATCGTACCGAACCGCCTTACCAGCTGCGTATTGCCTTCTGGGAACGCCCCAATATGTACGGAATTAGTATCTCAGACAATGGGATTAGCGTGGCGGCTTCCAAGAAAATGGCGGGTGTGCAGCGCCATGGAACAGGGACTGAAGAATATAGAGCGTATCCTCAAGATTCTCGACAAGCATTTTGAGGATGCGATTACCATCAGTATGACTGAAAAAGATAAAGACGACCTAAATATCCTGGGACTACTGACGATCATACAGTTGATCTATCAATTATGAAAAATCAGTCTTTAAGTACATTATCATAGAGGATGATAAAAACATCTGAAGAATATCACCGCTCGTATGGAGCGCTATCTCCAGTGGAGTCCAGTATCTCCTACAGATAATTTAGAAGAAGCTATAGAACTGATCCAAACACACCGACCAGAACTTATCTTTCACGGACTGGAGTATCCGTGGAGGCAACTCCCTACCCCATTCTCTCATATCCACCGCAATATGGTAGGATATACCCCTTTATATTATCTTCTTTACAGGCTACCAAGGGAGAATCCGAAATCCCTCAGGTGGTGTTCAATGAGTTTCCCCTTTGGTAAAAAATATTTGGTTAAAGCCTATTTTTCAGCAACTTACCGAAAAACCTATCCCAGTATGTCTCCGAAGCAGAAGCCCTTGCCGAAGGCGAAAAGGAAACACCTGTCTTTCATAGAGAATTATCTCAAACAGAGTATTAGGGTATTCCCCCAAGCAAATCCTTTTGTTTTTTTGCAGGACGAACAGAATCCTCGCCTGAAGGTGCTCCATACGCTCTCGGACAAGCAATTCAGCTCAAACTTACTTGGGAAGAGATCCATCGCTTCTGTGCTGAATATCACCTGCCTATCTTCTTGGCCAATGCGCGTAAGGCGATTGTCAATCGAGACTATATTATCCGTACCAATAAACCTTTTTATGGCTTGAAGGAGGCTTGCGTGTACAAGTGTCTCGAGAGCAATGGGCAGCCTGGAGGCTGAAAATAAGGACAGGAAATCTTAAAATAAACATTTTTTACCATTCATGCGCGAATACATACAGTTCATGTTCTGATTTTACACTTTCCTATTGACAGATACAAAAACACTTACCTTTGCACCAGAAAAACAGAGAGATAGTAAAATGAATACCTCTATAGAGAAAATCTATAGAAAAATTTTATTGTCTTTTCTTGGTAAAAATGGATTAGATTTTTTGCGTTTTTTTATTTTAGACAGTAAGGGATAAAGCACCTGAAATTATAAAAAGACTAAATCACCAAAATATTACGGGTGCTTGGTTCTTTGCTGTATTAAAAAAAGATAGACTAAGAAAAAGAAGTTTTCATCTCTTTATATAGTAATTAGATTTTTTTGTGTTTTTATTTTAGATTAGAGAAAAAAAGGAGATAAGTCTCCTTCACCCAAAAGGAGGCTTGTCTTTCTCAACTCTAATGTCACAATTTTTAGAATGAATGTATCGGATATTGCTTGGCAATTCCTTTTATATAACCAATTATAAGTAGTAGAATGAAAAGGTAGGTATATGGTATTGCCTTTTGTCACCTTACAAAGAAAATAGTGTGTTCTTCAGCCTAGCAAGGGCTTTCGTGAAACAAGCAACTAACAAGAAAGAGTTAAAGATTCAAAGCTAAACTAAACAATTATTATTTATATCACTCTAACTCTTTGATAAGGAAGGATAAAAGGCAATTTTCCTACTATTTTTCGAAAAATGATTCCAGAAATAAGTGCATTTTTCATACAGAAAGAAGGAAAAAGACCTGCCCACCAGCAAGTCTTTTTCTTTTTTACCCCTTAGGGAGGAAATTTTTTACTGCTTACTGCTTTCCTGTGCTTCCATACCCTCCTGTGCCTCTTTCTGTTTGGGAGAGTTCCTCCGTAGGGACAAAGGTTGCGGCAGTATAGGGGGCAAAGACCATCTGGGCAATGCGTTCTCCATTGGCAATTTCGAAATTCTCTTGGGAGAGGTTGATCAGCAGTACAGAGATTTCTCCACGGTAGTCGGCATCGATAGTGCCAGGGCTGTTGAGTACCGTAATTCCATGCTTGAGAGCTAAGCCACTACGAGGTCTTACCCTGTGCCTCGTACCCGTCGGGGCAGTTCTATAAAGAGTCCTGTAGGAATGAGTTTGCGCTCCATAGGGTGGAGTACCACGGACTCCTTTTAGGCAAGCACGCAAGTCCACACCTGCAGATTAGGGCGGTTTGGTAGGCAGGAGGTCATGCCCAGAATGATTGATGATTTTTACTCCATGATTTTTAGGGTTATAGAGTTATAGGAATTAAGGGTTATAGGGTTTTAGAATTATATAGGGTTCTATAGATGGTTGCACCTAAGTTCATGAGCCTGGCTACATTCTTCATTTTTCACTTTTCACTCTCTTTAGGCTTTTGTAGGCTAAGAAAGCATACCCTACTACAGCGGCACTTCCTACAAAAAGATTGCGCTCTCCTATGTAGAAATAGGCTAAGGAGAGCCCTGCTGAGAGTAGGAGAAAGCCTCCTATACGCTGCCAAGGGTAGGGGATAGGGTATTTTCTTTGCCCTATCCATAGGGATAAGAGCATCATCCCGCCATAGGCCAAGAAAGTAGCTACTGCAGCTCCCATATAGCCCCATAGCGGGATTAGGCTAAGGTTGGCCACGATGGTAATCCCCCCTCCGATAAGGGAGATAATCGCTCCCCAATGGGTACGGTCGGTGACTTTGTACCATACCGATAGGCTATGATAGAGTCCTAAGCACAGATTGGCCATAAGGACAAAGGGAACAATCTTCAGTCCTTCCCAATAGGCACGGTTAGGGATGAGCAACCACTTGAAGAGGTCTATATATACGCAGACAAAGAGGAGTATTCCACCGGCAAAGATACTAAAGTATTCAGTTACCTTGGCATAGGTCTGTGGGGCATTCTTATCCGCTGCATTGGAGAAGAAGAAGGGTTCCACCCCTAGCTTATATGCAGTGATGAAAAGGGTCATAAATACGCCCATCTTGTAACAACCTGCATAGAGCCCCACCACGGCATCGGCTTGGGAGGCAGGGTAGAGCATACGTATAAAGACACGGTCAAAAGCCTCATTGATAGAAAAGGCTATTCCTGCTATCAGTACAGGGAAAGCATACTGGAAGAGTCGCTTACATAGAGCTACATCCCACAAGAATCCGATACGCTTATATAGGGGTAACATGTAGATAAAGGTCAGTAGGCTGGCAATGAGATTTTGCCAAGAAAATGTATTGAGTTTTGTCACTGACAAGCTCCATTAAGGGGAGTCGGTAGCCTTTGCTCTCCAGAAAAGGAAAATAGAGGAGGAAAAGAAGGTTCAGCCCTAAGTTCACTGTTACATTGCTGATTTTTGATAAAAGCATAATGTAGTGATTGTCCTGAATACCGGTACCAAGCAAAGGGAATCGCTACCAAGGTATCCAAAGCGAGTATCCATATAGCATAACGGATATAGATAGCAGGGTAGCTCAACCATACAGCTATAGACTGAGATAGGAGTAGGCCTCACCCCTAAAAAGACAAGGGTGGTAACGACTAAGGACGTTAGGCAGGTAGCTGCGACACGCTTGGGGTCTTCCTCACGGTTCATAAAGCGGAAGAAGGCAGTTTCCATTCCATAGGTTAGCAGTACATTGCCCAATATCATATAGGCAAAAAGTCCCCTGATAGAGCCCATATTGCGCCTGCGAAAGCGTACGAGCACTGGTGTGCAAGGGGTCAGTACCAAGTTCAGCAAACGAGGCATTACTGCAGCCAAGCCATAAATGGCGGTATGTTTGAATAATTGTCGGATACTCATTCTTTTTAGTCGTTAGTGGTCAGTGATCAGTAGTCAGTCGTTAGTGGTCAGTTACTCACTCTTCACCACATACCCAGCTCATCTCGCTTGGCTACACTTTTCACTCTAAAAACACTTTCGTTCTTCATTTTTCACTCTTCACTACCAAAGCTGAGTTGGTGCCTCCAAATCCAAATGAATTGGAAAGAAAGGCTCTGATAGGGCGCTCTTGGGTATGGGTGATGATATTGAGTTTTTGGGAATCCTCGTCCAAGCGTTCTATATTGATATTAGGGGCGATAAAGTCGTGTTGCATCATCAGTATGGAGTAGATAATCTCACTAGCGCCCGCCATCCAGCACTCATGTCCGGTCATGGACTTGGTGGAGCTTACAGGAGTTTGGCTACCAAATATCTGATGAATGGCTTTAGCCTCATTGGCATCGCCCTATAGGGGGTGGAGGTGGCATGTGCATTGATATAGTCTATCTGGGAGGCTTGCATGGAGGCATTCTCCAGTGCACGTGCCATCGCTTGGCAGGGCCTTCCACATTGGGGGTGGATATGTGTCCGCCATTGGAGGAGAAGCCATAGCCTACTACTTCAGCAAGGATGGGTGCTCCACGGCGCTGCGCGCTCTCGTAGGTTTCCAGTACCAGTGTTGCTGCTCCTCCACTGGGCACCAAGCCATCACGAGAAGCATCGAAGGGCGAGAGGCCTGCTCAGGGTATCCTCGCGCATGGAGAATACACCTAAAGCCATCGAAGCTGCCCATGCTGTATTTGTTGGTCTCCTGAGCGCCTCCGCAGAGTATCATCTCCTGCATGCCACTTTGTAAGAGTAGGTAACCCAAGCCCACGGCATGGGGAGCCACTCGCGCAGGCGGCACTGATGGTCATATTGACCCCTCGGAGGGCAAAAGAGTGTGGAGAGGTTCATCGTTAGCGGTCGAATTCATCGTACGGAATACGGCTCCTGAACCTACTAAGGTAGTATCCTGTTTTTCGCGGATGCGGTCGTTGGTCAGAATCACCGATTCGGCGACACTATCGTTGCCATAGAGGATTCCCACTTCGTGTGTTTTTGAGGTAGTCGGCATCTATCTGAGCGGTAGCCATAGCCTCAAGGGTTGCCATATAGGCGTATTCGCTTTCTTCGCCCATGGAGATACGTCTCCTACGCCCCAAGAGCTCCCTTGAGCTGTGGAGTAGGTACTGCCCCGTAAGGGCGGAGCGATAGCCGTATTTCTACGTTCGGCATCATAGATGATGCCTGAACGCCCCTCGTACAAGGACGCTCTGACCTCCTGCAAGGAGGTACCTATACAGGAATAGATACCCATTCCGGTAATCACTACTCGATTCTTCATTCTCAGGTGTTAGGTTTTAGGTGTTAGGGGATTAGGGCAAAAGGTACGAAAAAGATGGACATTATCATTATATCAGTGTCTGTTATCACATCTTGGGTAGATATTCTCATAGGCATCATCCAAGAAGATAATCGGATTACAGCCAAAAACTCTCATACACCAATCCGTAGATGGCTAAGGGTTTTCCCTTGAGAAATCGTCCGATAAAGGGGTACATCTGATCGTTGTCTAAGGGAGCAAAAAGAGGTGGATTCGCCTTCTTCAAAGAAAGCACGCTTTGAGTATCTTCTACTTTTTGGTATCTACCGCCACAAAATAGCGCTTGCTACCATAGTAGGTGTCCTCACTCTTACTAAGATCAAAAATCAAAATCCTGTACATAGCAAATCACTCAGCTGATCACATACTTGTAGGTATTACCTACTAAGTAATTGTCATCTAAGAGCTTATAAGAAGCTGGAAACTCCTTAGGACTGACCTTTTTCCCACTGCATCTGTGCTATCTCTGATTCCAAGAGGAAAGGGCTTTCTTTTCCTATATAGGCAAAGGAATTGAAAAAGACATCGGACAAAGGAGGAAGGATAGAATCCTTGGCGCGCTCTAGTTCAAAGCCTCACCTCATAATCCCAAGCGCTGATATCCTCTATATCGGCATATACATTGAGTGCCGCTACGGTACGGAGTCTTGATAAGGGTATTTTCTAAGTTGATTTTCCTGGTAGCTATATACGAAAAATAGTATCCTGAGAACTGAATCTCATTCGTTTGAAGATATTCTCGCGGTACTTGCCCTCCAAGGGAAAGTAGCTCAATGCCTCTCGGCTCATCTTTCTTTTGCTCTTTGATATACTAGGGAGGAATATCCAAGGAATCGTTGTTATATATAGTGGAGAGGGAGAAGTATATACTCTTGAAGTCAAAGCTTCGGTTAGGTTCGTATAGGTCTATATCATCCGTATAGATAGGCGTAGGAATCGAATCGTAGGCCACCACCGGAGAGTTGTCTTCCTTCAGATAGGAGATTTGCACCTGTTCAGTAGGAGCTGCGGCAGGCGTACTATCTTCTGGGGGTATTTTCTTTAGACTGCTTGCAGGCACAAAAGAGCAAAACACAGAAAAAGAGCGAAGAGCGAAAAGTTAAATTTTCGTTCTTTGTTTTTCATTGGATAAACTGTTCTATCTGTTCTTTTACTTTTTTTCCAGAGTTTGTCAAGAGCATACTGGCTAGCCCATGCTACATGCGGGGTCAGCAGTACTCTGGGGTGCTGAGCCAGTTGCATGAGCGGGTCGTCCTTTCGTGGGGGTTCTTGTTCGAATACATCGGTGGCAAAGCCTCAGGAGCTTGTCTTGTTGTAGGGCATCGTATACCGCTTGTGGATCTACTACGGCACCACGAGCCACATTGATAAGTAAGGGTTTTCGCTGCATTTTCGCTAAGGTGCGCTCACAGATCAGGTGGTGAGTCTCAGAGGGTGAGGGGCAGTTCAGAGAGAGGATATCGCTCTGTGCGAGTACCTCGTCGAAGGGGGTGTAGTCGCTATTGCGTGGGGCTTTCCTTCGCGTCTGCCCAAAGTACGCGCATTCCAAAGGCTTTGGCGCGTTCGATGATAGCCTTTGCCTATATTTCCCACTCCTATGATGCCCAAGGTGCGGGTATGCAAGTCCAAGAGGGTAGGCTCGGTAAGGCAGAAACGCCCATCGGCTTGCCATATTCCTGTCTCCACAGCGGTATGGTAGGGCTTGAGCCCTCGGAGCGAAGCGAGCATGAGCATAAAGAAGTGTTCGGCCACGCTCTCGGTGGAGTAGCCTACGACATTCCTGACTGTTACGCCCAATTCCCTTAGCGGCCTCAGTATCTATATTGTCCATTCCCGTGGCAGTGAGCTGTATGAACTTGAGCTGGGGGAGCTGCTCGAGGTGCTCTCTTCGGATCTTCACCTTGTTAGTAATGGCGATATCGGCTCCTGCTAAGTGGGTGAGCAGCTGTTCTGGGGAGGTACTCTCATACACTACCCACTGGGTAACTCCCTGAGGTACGGAGAGTTCCATAGTGGGAGGATAGGGTGTTTCTGTCTAAAAATACGGCTTTCATACAATCTTTTTGGGGCAAAAGTCCAAAAGAGCGAACTCTCGAGAATTTTTCGCCCCTATGTTATTAAAATTAAAGGCAAAGATACAAAAATTCTTTTTCTCACCAAAAGAAAAATCCTTTTTCTCTCAGGAAGATAATATTTTTTAACATAAAATTATTTTTGAATATTTCTAAAAAACAACTGCCTTTTGTAGTCAAATAGTGAAGATTGATTTTCTTTAAGAAAATTAGTTATCATGAGAAAAAAATAATGCTGTTAAAAATGAAGACCTCTTCTTCAGGTAAAGTTACTTTTCCATGCTGAATACCTTATACTCTTAGAATAATCTATAATATCTATTAGTTATGAAAAAGGTTTTTTATATTATTTCTTTTTAGTGATTTTCTTTTTGTCATTGTAGTTACAAAAAGGATTCAGATCCATGTGACATGGGGCCTTATAAACTATATATTAGGGTCAAGGAGAATTCTCCAGAATATTCCTCTTTTTTCAAACAAGGGGACATAGATGGCAATGCTATTTTTCCCTAAAGATAAGGGACAAAAGAGAGCAGCATATATCTTCCATAAAAAGGGTTATCTTGGATAGAAGGATATAATGCAAAACGACATTATGTTAGATGGTGGTACTCTTCCAAGGGATTTTTTCAAAGATAATAGTAGTGAAAATGCTTCTGTTGAAAAATAGGACAAAAACCTATACCATACTAATAAAAAGGCACTTCTCGAGGAAACGAATGTGGAGAGGTGTATCAAGTACAAGAACTTATGGTGAATGATGGCAAAGCTACTTTTTGTACTTGGTAGTAGGTATTTTATAATTGATTTGTAAAAAGTCTTTTCTTTAAAAATGCATTCTTGAATTTATAGAAATAGGCTATCCATTTTTGGATAGCCTATTTTCTCTATTTTAGTTGTATTAGTTCAAGACAATATGATATTGAACATAAAGGCTCCCTTTGCGCATGGCTACTTCTTTTCTGTTGGTTATAGATAGGGCGGTTTTTGGTAGCAGAAGCTGAGCTTGTTGCTATGTCCTTTGAAGAAGATATTGGCACTCGAGGTCATAGGCCACCATAGCGTCATTAAGTCCATGGAATTTGGAGTATTGCACACTGACATTGGGCTGTATACGGGCATCGAATTTTTCACATTTTTCCGAAAAAGGTACCCTCGCTAAAAGGGTAGAAGTGCTACCTGATCCCATCATAGGGATAGGCGGCTCCCTGCACCATTGAGGTATTCGTTGGAAGAGACTTTTCATGACTGAGGGGCTTCCGTTGTTATTGCCTATGTATCGGATATAGTCACGACCGAAAATCAGTATAATAGTAGCCTGCATTGATGGTAATAGCATCGTTGCGTTCGGAAAGCGGAGTATCGAGGAATAGCTCAGCGGAGAAGTTGCGATAATCGTAGTACTTAGGGATACCTCCTTGTAGTTCACTCATCATATCCTTTTGGTATACGCCTCCTAGGGCGAGGTTCAGTACCTTTTTCTTACCCACATAGGTACCTGCAGTATAGGGAGTTTTGTTGCTTTCAATTCCCCAAAAATCATATTTTTAGGTGGGCGGAATATTGCTTATGAGGAGCATTTTTTTGGCATAATCCACAACCCCCTTCCTTAGGTTCAGTAGTTACGGTGTATGGACTCTTGATGGTAAAGACATAGCTTAGGGTGATCTATCTGTCCCTTTAGCGAAGGCACCGAGGCTACGCACATTATCATCGTTTTTATTCACGGTGAAGAGCGGGAAGCTAGTGCGTCCAACCCCATCATGCTACCGCTGGCTTTTCATAGTGTTGCGACTGCCATTCCAGCCAAATTTTCCCAATCCAAGAGTTAGTCTCAGGCAGTAGCTCATAGTCGGCATAGAGGTCAAGGATACCTATACGATCTCTCATTCTTTACTGGTGAAGTTGTAGTTGTTCCCCAAAGAGTCCCATATACATAGAGCTTAGGGGTGAGTTGTCCTTGTACATTGATACGTAAAGCGGCGGATGAGAAGTCCGTAACACGGCTCACTTCAGTACCATTGATCTGTGTTGAGGGTTTGCCTCGTAGTATCTTGCCCAGAAGGTGGCAGAGAGACTGGCCTTGATATAGGTGGTACCCTTCCTCGTTGAGATTCTTACGCAGATATTCCTGTCCCCACATCAGGGTAGGGACAAAAGAGACTAAGGAGTAGTAGCTTTTTATCATAGCATTTTTATTTTTAAGAGTTGTTTTTCCCACAAAGGTATAACTTTTTCTAAGAGGAGAAAAGTTTTTTTAGTTTTTATTTATCTGTAGGGATATGAATCATTGACACTATTCATTGACAAAAGAACTCCTTGAGTTTTCCTTCTTTTTCATAGTTATACAATGCTTTGATCACCCAAGAGGGGGATACTTGCCATGAGTGAGCACTAAAGATGTTCTTGATGGCCTTGCTCACAGGGTATAGCAAGGTCATCATCTGTAGGGTGCTTTCGAAGACTTCACCGGTGGAGGTTTCTCTCAAGGGAACTTTCAAGAGGTCTAAGAGGAGATATACAGCGGCGACAACCCCAAGCATCTGAGCGTTTTTTTGATCAAGAGTGCTCCCCAAGAGAAAGAGTGGTTACGTATATGGTAGAGAGCTCCAATGACGAGATTGACCGAGAGGGCTACCACTAAGGCGATGATAAAAGCCTGATGAGTCTGTTGCCATGCATAAAAATAGTTAGCGAGCACCACTATGGGGGCGCAGTTGAAAGGGTATGCCATAGATAGTACAGCCTCATCCCTGTAGGGCTATCTGCTTATCATAGGCATACAAAAAGTACTAAAGGAGTAAGAAAAATAGCGAGACGTTTCATTTTTAATGATTAATGTTCAATGATCGATGTTCAATGATTAATGTTCAATGATCGATGATCATTAGTGTCCTGTTAAATATTATAATCGTTGAGTGCTGGCGTGAGTCACATACTTGCTTTGATGTACCCAGCGACTTTAGCTCGTACTTTCCATAGATAGGGTTTGTAGCTCTTTTGTCAAAGAATAAAGGTTCTCTACAATAAAAAAAGAAAAATCAAATCCGTTCTATTTAAAAACCTTTATAAATAACTATAAATCAAATATTTGAAAGAACATTTTATTTTTAATGGGACACTAGTGATTGATCATTATTCATTAATCATTAATTAAGGGTTGTATCATTGCTTTTACTTGTAAGGAGGCGGCGGCCTCTCTCAGGGGGGTGTGGAGCAGGGCGAGGTATTCCTTGAGGATACTCAGGCGGCGTGCCAGATAGGCATCAAAGATTTCGCGCTTGTCCTGAACCTTGAGCGAGGCATCCAAGAAAAAGGAGCTTAAGGGCAGCGCCTGAGGGGGTACCCATGGAGTGGAGGTTTTGGAAAGAGATGTCTGGGGTCTGGGGTGAGGGTGTAGATCATTCTCAGCAGGGTATCCATTTCGAGCTTGACCGACTCGGGAGCGTTGTGCCACGAGATGTACTGCATAGAAGCATCCTTGTCTCCTTCTATGATCGAACCTGCTTCGCCCTTTTTGCTCCATCCCTGAATGTGTCCGGTGACGAAAATCTTAGGCGAGGCATGGTAGTCGTTGGTTTCGGCGAAGTTGGACAAGAGGTGTTCCAAACGTTCGATAAGAGGATCCACCATCTGTGTCTCGCGCTGAGGCTGGTGGGCATACCACGGGGATTTTTCCGATAGGATTGGCCACGGGGTATCCCTCTTCGAGAGTCCAGTCGCCTAAGGTATTCTTCCACAGATAGTGAAAATCGGCAGTGTAGGTCTCGAAGTAAGCGGCCTTGCCATGTAGGGAAGAAGAGGGATCGTCGGCCGTATAGGCGCGGGAGAAGGCGACCATATCACCCACGGCATCGAAGAAGGGGTATAGGCTATCGCCAAAGGCAGGGGAGAAGAGCGAACAGCGGAGCTTGAAAGCACAGGGGATACCATAGGCAAGAGAGGGGGTAGCCAGTGGTAGGGCATGCCATAGCTCTGCACATTCTCCATAGGAAAACACGGCACGTGCCAAGCGGCGGTTCAGACTGTTCTCCTTGGCCTGGGCGAGGATACTCTCCAGCATAGCAAAAGCCTGCTGGTGCTCTTGGGTATCCTGGGTGTACTCATAGCGTACTGGCTTGCCAAAGAGGAAAGCCACTGAGCGCTTGATGATGAGTTGTTGCAGGGCAGGGCAATACGGGCAACAGGCTCCGCATAGAGCCCCTCGGAGGTGGAGACACGCTTGTCACGACGCAAGAGGGGATTATTCACAGGGTGTTGTCGTGGATCAAGAGCCCGACGTGCCGCGATGGGATCTGGTGCTGTGGTGTCTCCCTGATTGAAGAAACTGTATCGCCTGCAAAGGTGAAAGAGAAGAAAAATTGAGAATCAAACATGATAAATAATAATTTGCTAACACTGCTTATGTTGCAAAAGTACGATATCACACAGGGTGAAGTCAAGGAAAGAAGTGCAGAGAAGTGAGAGGAGAACTGAGAATCATCATTAGTGAACAATCAATGATGAATAATGGCTTATATTAAAATAATTTCGTAACTTTGCAAAGTGAAAGTAAGAAATCATTGAATATTTTAAAAAAAGTGTATTTAATAATCAAGTCATTACATATTATCTTTGTCGTTAGTTATTTTTGCAGGGATATTCTATATAGTGCGCTTGTTGATTTATCATACAGAAGCGCTACAGGGCAAGAGTGAGCCAGAACGAGGAATCCTCCATAGGCAGTATAGCTTTATGGAAGAGCGCTTGTGGAATATCATCACGGTGCCAGCATTGGTGATTGTGGTGCTCACTGGAGCTTATATGCTGTGGGCGACACAGTGGGCATATCTCCTTCAGGGGTGGATGCATATCAAGCTCTTAGGAGTGGTGCTCTTGTTAGTATACCACTATTGGAGTTGGCGAACCCTCAGGGAACTACAACAGGGGCGCACCCGCTATAGCTCAGTGAAGCTACGCATGGCTAATGAGGTGGCTACTTGCTGCTCTTTGCTATTGTTTTTGCTGTGGTACTCAGGGGCTTATTCCTTAGTTACTGGTGGGCTACTCTCCTGAGCTTTTGTCGCAATGGGTGCCCCTCATCATGGCTGTTGTTAAGATTGTCAATAGAAAACGATGATTAATGATCAATGATATTATTACCTATTCTAACCCTTCTAACTCCTAAAAGAAAATGGAACATAAAGCAGGATTTGTTAATATTATAGGGAACCCCAATGTGGGGAAATCTACCTTGCTCAATGCTCTTGTAGGGCGAGCGACTTTCGATCATTACCTCCAAGGCGCAGACCACGCGGCACCGTATCTTTGGGATTGTCAGCGGGGACGACTTCCAAGTGGTCTTCTCCGATACTCCTGGAATCATCAAGCCTGCATACGAGTTGCAAAACTCTATGATGGACTTTGTCAAGGATGCCTTCGAGGATGCTGATATCCTGATCTACATGGTCGAGATAGGGGAGAAGGAACTCAAGGATGCTGACTTCTTCCGCAAGATCAACCAAGCAAAAGTACCTGTCTTGGTGCTCATCAATAAGATAGACCGCTCCGATGAGGAGACTGTCAAACAAGCCGTTGCCTATTGGCAACAGCAAGTTCCTAAGGGGGAGATCTATGCCATCTCAGCCTTGGAGAACTTCAACGTAGCGCCACTCTTTCATCGTATCTTGGAGCTACTGCCTGTATCCCCCGCCTTCTATCCCAAAGACCAGCTTACCGATAAGCCCGAACGCTTTTTTTGTCAATGAGACTATACGGGAGAAAAATCCTTCTGAACTACAAGAAGGAAGTCCCCTCATGCAGTGGAGGTGGAGACAGAGACTTTTAGCGAGACGGACGAGATTATTCGTATCCGTAGTATCATCATGGTAGAGCGCGACAGTCAGAAGGGTATTATCATAGGTCATCGCGGTGAAGCCCCTCAAGAGAGTAGGCACGCAAGCCCGCTATGACTTGGAGAAATTTTTTGGTAAGCAGATCCACCTGGAACTCTATGTGAAGGTCAATAAAAACTGGCGATCCGACTTTAGGACAGCTCCGCTGATTTGGATACTCCAATTAGAGTGAACGGAGAACAGAGAACGGAGAACAGAGAACAGAGAACGGAGAACAGTGAACAGTGAACGGAGAATAGTGAACAGTGAACAGAGAATAGTGAACAGTGAACAGTGAAGAGAGAGTGGTGAGCGGTGAATGCCAGCACTCAGAGTGTAACTCTTTTAAAACAGCTTACCCTAATTATCTAACAAAGTCTATAATCTAAATTAGAAAACACAATGAATAAAATTTCTTTATTTCTCTCACTTTCCTTAGTGGCTGCCTGTGGCAACCCAGCTAAGGAAGCACAGAACAAGGTCGAAGAAAAAGGACTTGACCTCTCGACGATGGATACCCTTGTCCGCCCACAAGACGACTTCTACAACTATGTAAATGGAGGGTGGATGAAAACAGCAAAAAAATTCCAGCCGATAAGACCTCATGGGGTACCTACTACATGCTGGATGAAATCACCGAAAAACAACTGTCTTTCGATTCTTGATGACCTGAACAAAAAAAGAATATCCCGAAGGCTCTGAAGGTCAAAAGATACAAACCCTCTTCCGCCAATACACCGATTGGCCTACGCGCAATGCACAAGGTCTTGCCCCTATCGAGGGACAGCTCAAGAAGATTGACGCTATCGCCTCTCTCGCCGATCTACAGAAATACTTAGAGGCGGCAACGCTCACAGGCACAACCCTATCTGTAGCTGGGGTGCTTATGCCGATATGAAGGACTCCAATACCAATGTTGCCTATCTGAGTGAGTTCTCCATAGGGATGGGCAGCGACTACTACCAAAAGGAAAGCCCCAGTAATACCGAGGCTTTGCAAAAGTATGAAGACTTTGTAGCTCAGGTATTCGAAGCCATTGGAGAAAAAGAATCCTAAGGAAAAAAAGCAAGCAAACAGGGTGGCTTTTTGAGAAAAAGTATCGCCAAGCTCATGCTCACCAATGAGGAAAGCCGTGATCCTAACCTAAGCTATAACCCTCAGACCATGACTCGAGCTCAAAGCCTTGGTCAAGAACCCTCGACCTGCCTGCTTTGCTCAAGAATGTAGGGATGACACAGGATAAGGTGATCCTCACCCAAATGCGCTTGTACAAAGACTATGACAAGCTCATCAATGCTGCCAACTTGCCCTTGCTTAAGGACTATCTCAAGTATATGTTGGTACTGAGCAATATCACCAACCTCAATGAGCAGCTCGACAACCTCTCCTTTGAGTTTTTATAACAAGTACCTCCGTGGCTAACAAGAGCAACGCTCCATCACCAAGCGCGCCTTTGGAGTCATCGATGGATCTTTGGGAGAAGCTTTTGGTAAACTCTATGTAGAGAAATATTTTCCTAAAGAAGCCAAAGAACAGATGCTTACCCTGATTAGCTACCTAAGAAAGAGCTTTTGTGGAGCACATCAAAAACCTCTCTTGGATGAGTGAGGAAACCAAGAAAAAGCCCTTGTCAAGCTCGACAAACTCGGAGTGAAGGTGGGATATCCTGACAAGTGGGAGGATTATTCCAAGCTCATCATAGATCCTAAGGCTTCCCTTGCCGAAAAACCCTACAACACATCTCCCAATGGTATTACCAAAAAGAGCCTTGACGAAGTGGGCAAGCCCGTGGATAAGTCCAAATGGAGCATGACCCCACAAACAGTCAATGCCTACTACAATCCGCTCTACAACGAGATTGTCTTCCCTGCGGCCATCCTACAAGCACCTATGTTCAACTTCGAGGCGGATCCTGCCGTGAACTTTGGGGCTATCGGGGGATCATCGGGCATGAGATAACCCATGGATTTGACGATAGTGGTGCCGAGTTCGATGCTGATGGAAATCTACAAAACTGGTGGAGCCCCGCCGATAAGGCAAATTTCGAAAAAGCAACACAAGCCCTCGCCAAGCAATATGACCAATATGAACCTGTCAAGGGAATCTTTGTCAATGGAATCTTCACCAATGGAGAGAATATTGCAGACCTTGGCGGTGCCAATATCGCCTTCGATGCTTTGCAAATGTACCTAAAAGACCATGGTGATGTAGGAAAAATAAGCGGATTCACCCAAAACGAACGTTTCTTCATCGCGTGGGCTACCGTATGGCGCTCCCCTGACTACTGATCAGAACCTGCCAACCAGATCAAGACAGACCCACACGCTCCTGACTACCTCCGTGCCTTCGCCCCACTGACCAACGTGGAGGCTTGGTACCAGACTTTCCAAGTAAAAGAAGGTGACAAACTCTATAGAAAACCTCAGGAAAGAATCAAAATATGGTAAAACAGTGAGCAGTGAACAGTGAGCAGTGAACAGTGAGTGAGGCTGTCCAAAAAGTCCAAAAACATTATTTTTTTAAAGTTTAAATCGAATATTTTTTTAAATTTTTATTCTATTGAAAAATCAGTTGTTTTAAATCCTGTTGTAGGGGTGATTTGCAAATCGCCCTTCATGAATAAGACTTTTCGGACAGCCTCTTTCACACTTTGTTTTTCATTTTATCTTGACATGGTTCTTTTTTGTATCTTTGCACACGCAAATAATCTATATAATTATTGATCATTCAATCATTGAACATTAAATAAATGCTTGTAGAAAAATTTCATCCCTAAGGCCTATAGTGAGAGGGTAGAGGCCGCTAAGGTGCGTCATCGTGCCTATAGCAATATTGCTTTAGTGAAATATTGGGGAAAAAGAGATGAACAAATCCCTATGAACCCTCTATTAGCTTCACGCTGTCTCATTCTTATACAGAGACTGTCATAGAGATGGCGCCCAGAACGGACTTTACCAGTAGCTTCCAGATTGATTTCTACTTCGATGAGAAACCTAAGAATAATTTCTTACCCAAAATAGAGACTTTTTTACCCGTATCCGCAACTATGTACCTTTTCTCAGGGATTATTACTTTGTGATCCGTTCGAGCAATTCTTTCCCTCACAGTGCCGGTATAGCCTCTTCTGCCAGTGCTATGGCTGCTATGGCGGTATGCTTGATGAAAATAGAAAAAGCTCCTTGACCCCTGAGATGACAGAGCAATTTTTTTCATGAAAAAGCCTCTTTCTTAGCCCGTTTGGGCTCGGGTAGTGCCTGCCGTAGTACCCACTCAGGGGTAGTGCTCTGGGGGAACATTCGGCCGTGATGGGTAGCTCCGACCTCTACGGAATCCCTATGGAGGATGTACATGAGGTTTTCAATACCTATCAGGATACCATTCTACTTATTGATAAGGGGCAAAAGCCCGTAAGTAGCTCCAAGGGGCATCAGCTCATGATAGGCCATCCCTATGCTGAGGCTCGTTTCCTACAGGCTCGTGAGCATATCGCAGCCCTTAAGAGCATTCTCAAAAAGGGAGACCTCGAGGGCTTTATGGCCTTAGTAGAGAGCGAAGCCCTCGCCCCTACATGCCATGATGATGACCTCAGACCCTTACTACTTGCTCATGCGTCCCTAATACCATTGCTGCCATCGAGAAGATTTGGTATTTCCGTGCTAGCACTCAAAAACCTCTCTGCTTTACCCTCGATGCTGGGGCTAATATACACCTGCTCTACCCCAAAGCCTACAAAGGAGATATCGTCCCCTTTATCGAAAAAGAACTCAAACCTCTTTGCCAAGACCAAGAGGTGATCTATGATGAAGTCAGTGCTCTCTGAATAGTCAATAATAATTAGTGGTTAGTGTCTAAAAACAGAGATAGCCTTACTTTCTGATCAAACAATATAGACTATACTTGTCTGATGCCCTTTCTTATGCATAAGAGAAAGTACTTGTATGTAGCGCTGTTCGCAAAATAGAAAAAGATGAGTGACTTCAAAACTTTTTATCCAATGGAAAAGAACCATTGGATGTTTTAGAGAATATATACATCAAACGTGTTGAAACTTTTTGAGGAACTTGGAGATAAAACCCTAATAAGAGCATTTTCAATCCAAGTTACATCAAGATACCTCATATCTCATTATCAAACCTTTATATCCGTCAAGCCAACCATTTGCTTGTTCAATCTTAAACCTATTTTTTTGTACAATTCTTCATCAAAATAAACATCTGGTTGCTTTTCCATTTCGGGGATTAGGCTCTTTTTCCTACACTTTAAAAAGGGAATAATCCAATTACGATCCCTATAAAGGATAAAAAAACATAAGAATAAAGGAAAAAGTAACTATAAGTAAGATCCTCGATCCCCTCTATTAATATCTAAAATTAGAAGAAATAGATTATGAATACCATTGAATGGGAGATACAAAGTAAAACAAGATAAGAATAATTATTATATTGCTTATTTTAAGAAAGGAAGGCATAACACCAAAGGGGAAAAAGAGTATTGTCAAATATTATAAAGAAGGAAAAATAGATAAAATATACATTTATACGGACAATAATTTTATATTATTATCACAAAAACTCATTTAAAGAAGATAAAATTATACTCTTTATGTTTAATATAAATGATATTAATGAAGAAGAACCCTTTTGAACTGACTATTGAAGGAGATAAATTAGAAAACTATTTTTTTAAAGATAACAAGACAAATAGGGATATTTTTAAAATACATTAAAAATAATAAACTCAAAATAACTCTCTGAAAGGATGAAACTGACAATATTATGGATGAAGGAAGAGAGTATAAGAATAATAATTCCTTTTTGGAAGAGGCAATGGGAAGAGATGCAAAAAGATTCTGATCTAAAACCAATTGATAATGAATAAAGTAATGAAAATCTATATATTAATACTATCTATAGTTTTTACATAATACCCTATATAGCCAGTTTTTGAAGAAAAATAGATAGCAAGGATATAGAGGTTATCAAAGAAAAGTATTCCTTCAAAGGAAACAGGCTCAAGGGGGTATAGTACCATCGAATATAATTACATAAGAGTCCATAAAGTAACTAAAAACCTCTAAGAGGTAGATACAAGGTAATTATAGATAAAGATGAATTCTATATAGTATATTTTTAAGAAGGAAATCTTGTCATTAAAGATAAGGTCAATATAGTTAAATACTATTGTAAAGATATATTATGGAAGTTCTATTTTTTTATTTCAAGGACAACTACATATTGTTATCAAAAAGCAATATAGATAAAGATGATATAATACGAATCCAGACTTTTAAGAATGAGGATTTTTGATGAGAAGAATGCTGTTAATATGTATGTTTCAAAAATGGAGTTACAGAGTTTCTAAAACTATAATGCCAGCAATAAAAGAGAAAGATATAAAAGCGTTTCTAAAAAGATTTTTTAGTTTTCGCTTGTTGGCAATGGGAAACAATGATAAAAAGACTCTGATTAAAACAAATTGATAATGAATAAGACAACAAAAACACTCGGTTTAATAGTATTTGCTTTTTATATCTCAAAAATCTATATAGTCAGTTATTTATAAATAAAAATAGACAATAAAGATATAGAGATTGTTAAGAGACTTATTCCTACTAAAGGCTGTGGGAGTATTATGTACGATTATATAAGAATAGATAAACGTACAAAAAGAACCTTTAAGAGGAAAGTATAAAGTTATTGTAAATAAAGACGAGTATTACAAAGCTTTTCTTTGAAGAGGGTAACCTTTGTAGTGAAAAATAAAATTAACTTAGTGAAATACTACTATAAAGGTAAATATCAAAAACTCTACATATATGTTGGAAAAAGAATATATGTTGCTATCAAAAATGACTCTGATAAAAAGGAAGGTCTAATAGATGTCAAATATTTTTTAATTATAGTGATATAGATGAAAAAGAACCTATTTTTTTACGACTAAGGACAACAAGAAAGAATTAGAAGGACGTCTTAAAGTATTTATACCATTAATAAAAAGAAAAAGATATAAAAAGAGTTTCTAAAAGATTATTAACCTGCTGGCGCATTTCTTGCAGCTCGTGCCTATTATAGAAAAAGCTTTTTAGCTCTCTATCATATCCAACTCCAAGTATTTACTGGCTTTACTTTTTCACTCTTCACTTTTCATTTTTCACTATTCCCCGCTGGCTTCACTTTTTCGCTATTCACTCTCTTAGAGAAGGCGTTGCCTAAAACCGTGGAAAAATAAAATGGAGTTTGATATTAGAGAGTTCGTGTGAGAGAAATTGATTTTTCTAAGGGCAATTGCAAATATTCTTTTTGGAAAAAGAAAATTTTCCTTTACTTTTTATAGAAAACGTGTTTAAACTTTTTGAGGAGCTTGGAGATAAACCCTAATAGGAGCATTCCAATCCAAGTTACATCAAGATACTCATATCTCATTATCAAACCTTTATATCCGTCAAGCCAACCATTTTGCTTGTTCAATCTTAAACCTATTAAGGTATACAGGAGATGTAGGCTTAGTTAAGGACTTGGATACAGGTACTTATTTCTATGTAGTCAAGGATAATGCTGCTCAGCAGGAAACTGCTCAAAAGGAAAACAAATACTTCCATTTTCACCTCAGAAGAACTGAAAATAGTGAAAAATGAATAGCCACTTTTTACCTCTTTACTTTCATCTTATTTAGACTTTTTACAAATTACAAGAAAAAAAGGCATTACCCTCTTTTAAATTTCATTAAGAATTTATATTTTTGCACCGTGATATATATAGGGAGTTCCTTAGTTATCATACATAAAAAAATCGATAGTTTTTGTTTTTTTAATAGCTTTTTATATGAAAAAGAGTAAGAACCATAAGGGAAGTAAGTTGCAGAAGCTCTGGCTTTTAGCAGCATTTCTCCCTATTTACTTATTTGGACAAGACACCTCAGGGGATGCAGCTAAGGGGAAGGACTTGTTCAAAGCCAACTGTGCGGGCTTGTCATAAGTTAGATGGCAAGCTCGTAGGGGCCTCCACTGGGAGGTATTACCGAAAAGAAGTCCGCTGAGTGGCTACACAGTGGATCAAAATAGCAAAGCCCTTATCGATGCAGGTGATAAGGATGCTATAGCTATCTTCGAAGAGTACAACAAAGTACCTATGCTTGCCTATGACGGTATCCTCTCCGATGGGGATATTGACAATGTATTAGCCTATATCGCTGATCCTTCTAAAGCAGAAGCTGCAGCCCTGCTACCCCTGCTGCTACAGATACTCCAGCTACTGCTACTCCAGATACAGCTACTGCATCTGCTGACACCCCTGCTGCAGCTCCTACAGCGCCCAAAGGCAAAGGATCTCTTGCTTTGGTATTGGGAATCGCCTCTGCAGCACTTCTACTTATCTTCTTGGCTATTGTCTTCAAGACCAATCGCGAAATCAAGAGGTTAGCCAAAGAAAACAACCAAGAAGAATACCTCAAACAAAGTAAATACTATCCTTTGTGGAATGTCTTGTAAAGAATAAAATTATTACCGTTGTGGTAGGACTTCTCTTGTTCTTTACCTCTACTTACTTTGCCTATGGCTATCTTATGCAAGTGGGTGTAGACCAAGGATATCAGCCAATACAGGAGATTCACTACTCACAAAATCCATGCTGGGGACAACCAGATAGACTGTAAGTTCTGTCACTCAGCAGCACGTACTTCCAAGACTGCAGGTATCCCTTCCCTGAACGTATGTATGAACTGTCATAAGACTATCGATGAGTATACCGGACCTGTAAACCGCTCAGTATACCAAAGAGTTCTACGATGGGGAAATCCAAAAAGCTATACCAAGCAGTGGGCTGGGATCCTGAAAATATGGCCTATACAGGAGTACAAAAACCTGTAAAATGGACACGTATCCACAACCTTCCTGACCATGTGTACTTCAATCACTCTCAGCACGTTACTGTAGCAGGAGTGGCTTGCCAACAGTGCCATGGCGACGTACAAACTATGGAAGTGGTTGAGCAACATGCGCCACTCTACCATGGGATGGTGTATCAACTGCCACCGTACTACTGAAGTGAATGATGCCAATCCGTATTATGAAAAAATACATGAACAATTGGCTGCGAAAAAGAGGTAAAGGAAAACTTACTATCGCCGAGCTCGGTGGTTTAGAGTGTGGTAAGTGTCACTACTAATAATGATTAATGTTCAATGATTAATGATTAATGAAAAGTAACCAGTGATAAAGAAAGAGTCATAAAGTCATTGACAATTAACAATTAACAATTAACAATTAAGAACATGTCATCAGAAAAATATTGGAGAAGTGTAGAGGAGTTGGATACAAACAACCCCGTGATAGAGCAGATTCATCAAAATGAGTTTGTTGATAAGCTCCCTACCTTATATTCAGGCGAACATGAATTCTTGGGCAACCAAGAAGCGATGGAGGAGAGCTCCACCACACGCCGTGACTTCCTTAAGTATGTAGGTTTCACTACTGCTGCGGCTGCCTTAGCGGCGTGCGAAGGACCTGTACATAAGGCGATCCCTTACGTCGTACTCCCCGAGCAGATACGCCCAGGTATCCCTGACTACTATGCCACTACTATGGCCGATGGGTTTGACTTTGCTTCTGTCCTTGTCAAAACTCGTGAAGGACGCCCTATCCGTGTGGAGAACAACCGCGAAGCCGCTTTACCGTGGCTGTGGTAATGCCCGTGTACAGGCTTCTGTACTCTCTATGTACGATAGCCTACGTGCCAAAAATCCTCAAAAAGGGTCTGAAAATATCACTTGGGATACACTCGATACAGCCGTGGTCAAGGCGCTCAATGACGCGCAAGCACAAGGAAAACAGATTGTTATCCTTACAGGTACTCTCGCCAGCCCTTCTACAGAAAACCTTATCAAAGAATTTACTGAAAAATATCCTAATACTAAGCATGTAATCTACGATGCTGTTTCAGAAGAAGCTGCTGTACTGGCTTTCGAAAAGAAATATAGCGAGCGTGCCTTACCAGACTATGATTTCTCCAAAGCGAAAGTAATTGTTTCCTTCGGAGCAGACTTCATCGCTGACTGGCAAGGAGGCTACGAAGAGGAATATGCCAAAGGACGTATCCCTACCAAAACCGGTAAGATGTCCAAGCATTACCAATTCGAAAGCAACATGTCTCTCTCTGGTGCCAATGCCGATGTACGTGTAGCGCTAAAAACCTTCTGAGCTTAAGATTGCCTTGGCCAAATTCTACGGATACCTCTGTGGTAAGAGCGTAGGAGGAAGCCTTCCTGAGCGTGCAGAAGCAGCCCTCAAGAAAGCCGCTGAGCAAGCTATGAAAGCAGGCGGACAAGCGGTAGTGGTTACAGGTATTCAGGATGTCAATGCACAAAGCCTTGCACTGGAAATCAACGAGGAAGTACTTCACAGCCAAGCGCTTAACTATGATAACCCAGTGTATATCCGCCAAGGAAATAGCGCATGCCCTAAAGCAGCTCTTGACAGATATGAATGCCGGTAAGGTAGGGGTACTGATCACTTCGAATGTGAATCCTCTCTACACCCTTCCTGCTGCCGATGCTATGGCTTTTGAGTCTGGCCTATCGAAGGTAGGTACTTCGTGGCTTTTCACACTCCGTGCAGATGAGACAGCGCTGAAAACTACTTACCTCGCTGCGGCTCCTCACTATTTGGAGTCTTGGGGAGATGTACGCATGCGTGCAGACTATTACTCCCTTATGCAACCTACCATCCGCCCACTCTTCGATACCCGCCAATTGCAAGAGGCGCTTCTCAAATGGGCTGGTAAGGATGCCAATTACTACGAATATATCAAAGCTTTCTGGAAAGCCAATATCCTCGCCGAGGGATATGCTTGGGAAAAAAAGCACAACATGATGGATTCTATCACTCTCCAAAAGAGCGTGTATTAGCAGAAAAATCCTTTGTGCAAGATGTAGCCCCTATGCTCACTGCACTTACAGCTGCTCCAGCCCAAGGATTCGAGCTTACCCTATATACCAAAACCGGTCTCGGGGATGGACAACAAGCCAACAACCCTTGGCTACAAGAACTCCCTGACCCAATCACCCGTGTGAGCTGGGATAATTACCTAACCATGTCCGCAGCCGATGCTAAAGAGCTCGGTATCAAGAACTGGCACGTGGCCAATGGCGGTCTCGATGGAGACTATGCCGAAATTCAAGTAGGCGATGTGAAGCTCAAAGTACCAGTACTTATCCAACCAGGACAGGCAAAAGGTTCGGTGGGACTTGCTTTCGGTTATGGAAGAAAGGCCGGCATGAAGAAAGAAATGCAAGTAGGGGTCAATGCATATGCACTCTACAACAACCTTAACCCAGTACAACCCGTAGCCTCTATTAAAAAAACAGAGGGTACTCACGAATATGCTTGCGTACAGCTCCACAATACTCTTATGGGACGTGGAGACATCGTCAAGGAAACCACTTTAGAAGAATTCCTTACCAAGGATGCCAACCAGTGGAACAAAAAACCAGAAGTATCCCTGATCACAAGGAGGTAAAAGCTACTTCTGTGACTCTATGGAAAGAGTTTGACAACTCTACAGGGCATTTCTTCAACCTTTCTATCGACCTAAATGCTTGTACCGGTTGTGGGGCTTGTGTGATCGCTTGTCATGCCGAAAACAACGTGCCTGTAGTAGGTAAGAGTGAGGTAAGGCGTTCACGCGATATGCACTGGTTGCGTATCGACCGCTACTACTCCTCAGAAGAGTCCTTCGAGGGTGATATGCAGAAAGTAGAAGGTATAGAAGGGCTAAGTGCTTCACTCTCTACCTTCGGAGAAATGGAAACCCCTTCTGATAATCCACAAGTGGTCTTCCAGCCAGTAATGTGCCAGCAGTGTAACAATGCTCCTTGTGAGACTGTTTGTCCAGTAGGAGCTACCTCTCACGGATTGCAAGGACAAAACCACATGGCTTACAACCGTTGCGTAGGTACTCGCTATTGTGCTAATAACTGTCCTTACAAGGTGCGTCGATTCAACTGGTTCTTATACAGCAATAACAATGAGTTCGACTACCATATGAACGATGATTATGGTAAGATGGTACTCAACCCAGATGTAGTGGTACGCTCTCGTGGGGTGATGGAAAAATGTTCTTTCTGTATCCAAGAGACCCAAGCGGTAATCCCTACGTGCTAAGCGTGAAAACCGCCAGGTGAAGGTAGGAGAGTTCAACGACGCTTGTGCTTGTGCCTCAGCTTGTGGTACTGGAGCGATGACCTTCGGAGATATGAACAACCCAGAGGATCCTATCGTAACCCTAAGCAAGGACGAGCGTATGTATCACCTACTCGAACATATCGGTACACGTCCTAACGTATTCTACCAAGTAAAAGTAAGAAACAACGATTAATGATTAATTTTTATTAGTGATTAATAATTATATAATACAATTGATAATTAATAATTAGAAAAATATGGCATCGCATTACGAAGCACCTATACGCAATCCACTAATAGTAGGCGACAAGACCTACCACGATGTTACTGTGGATGTAGCGCGCCCTGTCGAAGGGAAAGCCAATCGCCTTTGGTGGATAGTATTCTCAATAGCCCTCACTGCTTTCTTTGTGGGGATTGGGCTGTATCGTCTATACCGTATCTACGGGGATAGGCGTATGGGGATTGAATAAGACCGTAGGTTGGGCTTGGGACATCACCAACTTTGTATGGTGGGTAGGTATCGGTCACGCTGGTACCCTAATCTCCGCTGTATTGTTACTCTTCCGCCAGAAATGGAGAATGGCCATCAACCGCTCTGCCGAAGCGATGACTATCTTCTCGGTAGTACAGGCGGGTCTCTTTCCTATTATTCACATGGGGCGTCCTTGGTTAGCCTACTGGACAGTTCCTATACCTAACCAATTTGGTTCCTTGTGGGTGAACTTTAACTCCCCTCTACTATGGGACGTGTTCGCGATTTCCACTTACCTCTCTGTATCCTTAGTGTTCTGGTGGACAGGGCTTTTGCCTGACTTCGCCATGCTACGCGATAGAGCCGTAAAACCATTCCAAAAGAAAATATACAGCTTGGTGAGCTTCGGATGGAGTGGTCGCGCTAAGGGACTGGCAACGCTTTGAGGAAGTATCCTTGGTACTAGCAGGATTAGCTACCCCTTTGGTACTTTCTGTACACACCATCGTATCCTTTGACTTTGCTACCTCTGTAATCCCTGGTTGGCATACCACCATCTTCCCACCTTACTTCGTGGCAGGGGCGATCTTCTCGGGATTCTCCATGGTAAATACCTTGCTTATCATCATGCGTAAGGTCTGCAATCTTGAGAGCTATATCACCCCTACAACACATCGAGTTGATGAACCTTGTGGTAATGATCACCGGATCCATCGTAGGTTGTGCCTATATCACTGAGCTCTTCGTGGCTTGGTACTCTGGAGTAGAGTATGAACAATATGCCTTCCTTAACCGTGCTACAGGACCTTACTGGTGGGCTTATTGGATGATGATGACCTGCAACGTATTCTCACCTCAGTTCATGTGGATTAAGAAGCTACGCCGTAGTATCCTCTTCTCCTTCTGTATCTCTATTGTAGTAAATATAGGGATGTGGTTCGAGCGCTTTGTGATCATCGTAACCTCTTTGCACCGCGATTACCTACCTTCCTCTTGGACGATGTTTTCTCCTACCCTTATCGATATAGGGATCTATACAGGAACTATCGGATTCTTCTTTGTGCTCTTCCTCTTGTACGCACGTACTTTCCCTGTGATAGCACAAGCCGAAGTAAAATCCATCCTCAAATCTTCTGGAGAAAGTATAAAAAAATTAAGAGATGCTAACCCTAATAATTCCCATTAGTTATGAGTAAGAAAGTAGTACATGCAATCTATAACGACGACGACGTGCTGATGGACGCCGTCAAGAAAGTGCGCGCAGCCAACCTCAAGATCGAGGAGGTATATACGCCTTTCCCTGTACATGGGCTTGACAAGGTTTTGGGACTCAAGCACACACGCCTTGCCATCGCTTCTTTCATCTATGGGTGTATAGGGCTCACTGTGGCTACCCTGATGATGAAATATATCATGATCGATGACTGGCCACGTAACATTGGGGGAAAACCTAACTTTACGTATATCACGAACTTACCTGCTTTCGTGCCTATCATGTTCGAAATGACAGTATTCTTCGCTGCCCACCTTATGGTAATCTCTTTCTACATGCGTAGTAAGCTATATCCCTATAAGAAGGCTGAGAATCCAGATCCTCGTACCACCGATGACCATTTTCTTATGGAAGTAGCCAGTGATGGCAACGAGCAAGAAGTGGTGAGATTCTTAGAATCCACCGGAGCAGTAGAGGTAAAATTAGCAGACAAAAAAGCAATTCAGATATGAAAAAAAGATATATACTCTCTTTATTGATAGCAAGTTGTGCCCTTACCTCTTGCTTCCATAAGGACAAGCCTAACTATCAGTACATGGCCGATACGGACATGTATTTCCCTGTGGGCTACGAGACCTATCAGGAAGCCCCCAAGGAACCAAGCCCTCAAGAATGGCATGGAGGCACAGCTTCCACCAGAGCACACTATTAAGCGTGGGTGGATGCCTTTTCTCTACCCTAATACAAACGAAGGGTATGAGCAGGCTAAGGCCAACCTAAAGAACCCACTACTGGCCGATAGCTTAGCCCTGAAGGATCACCTCAAGGAAGGGGCTGCCCTATACAACATCTATTGTATGGTGTGTCATGGTGCTGAAGGGGACGGACAGGGAATCTTGGTACAGCGTGACAAATACTTAGGGGTGCCTAACTATAAGGATAGGGAGATTACCCAAGGAAGTATCTATTACGTTATCTATCACGGACGCAATGCCATGGGCTCATACGCTTCTCAGATCACTGAGAAAGAGCGCTGGCAGGTAGCCCTCTATGTGGAGCAACTCCGTAACAAACTCTTAAACAAATAACCCACTTAAGATAAGAAGAATTATGTATTCGTTTTCAGGAAAAAAATCAAATTAGTAGCCATCATCAGTATGGTAGTGGGGCTTTTAGGCATAGGGTATAGCTTTATCGCTACCCCCAGTACAGTGGAGGCTTTGGGCGCTCATGCCAGCCATGATCCCGCTCACGCTGAGCATGTGCTACACTTATTACAGAATAAGCCTTGGGCAGCCCTCTACGTAGCGGCCTTGTTCTTTATGCTTATCTCCTTAGGGGTGTTGGCATTTTACGCCATTAACCGAGCTGCTCAGGCAGGTTGGGCTCCAATTCTCTTTAGAGTGATGGAGGGTATCACAGGCTATTTGCCTATAGGAGCACTTATTTTCTTCCTCCTATTGGTATTCTCAGGCCTACATTTCAATCACCTTTTTATCTGGATGGATCCTGCGGTAGTGGCGCATGATAAGGTAATTCAGGGCAAGACAGGCTACCTGAATGTGCCTTTCTTCTTGGTGCGTGCTGCTGTATATATGCTTGGCTGGATTGCTTATCGCCAGATTACTCGCAAGCTCTCCAAAGCACAGGATCAGGCACATGACAATCGTCCATTTGTCAAGGCTTTCAAATGGTCAGCAGGCTTCTTGGTATTCTTCCTCGTGAGTGAGTCCATGATGTCTTGGGACTGGGTGATGAGTGTGGATCCTCACTGGTTCAGTACCCTATTCGGTTGGTATGTATTTGGTAGCTTGATTGCTTCAGCTATTGCAGCTATTATCTTAGTTACTGTAACCCTCAAAAGCCAAGGCTACTTAGAGCATGTCAATGACAGTCACTTGCACGATTTGGCCAAATACCTCTTCGGGTTCTCTATCTTTCTGGACTTATCTTTGGTTCTCCCAATACCTCTTGTATTGGTACTCTAATATCCCAGAGGAAGTAACCTACTTTGTAACCCGCTTAGAGCACTATGAACCTATCGTACTGAGTATGCTTGCTATCAACTTCCCTTTTGCCACTGCTTATCTTGGTGGATTCCGATATCAAGCGCAAACCTTGGGTAGTAGGAACCATGGCAGTGGTTATCCTTGTAGGACACTATTTGGATTTCTTCAATATGATCATGCCTGCTACAGTAGGGGATCAGTGGTGCATAGGTGCAGGTGAAATAGGTAGTGTATTGTTCTTTTTTTGGACTCTTTACCTTTGTTACCTTTCGCACCCTTACCAAGGCTCCTTTAGTGGAGAAAAATCACCCTCTTATGCATGAGAGTGAACATTTTTCACTATTAGTATATAGAAATTTATTTGGTTTTTATTACTGATATGGAGGCTATCCTTTAGGATGGCCTCTTTTTATTAAAAAGGAGTGTTTTTTTACCGTTCGTGCACTATTTACTACCGTTCATGTCTTATTTCTTGCTTTTTAGGTTCTATGTGTCAAAAACTACCTTTGCTCCATTAAAACTATTAAAAGTAAAATACCATGAAAAAATGTTTATTTTAGCAAGTTTGGCTCTTGTGGGAGTGGCTTGCAGTAAAGATGACAATGATGGAGGTAACCGAATAAATCCTTCAGAAGAACCTGCAGTATATCCTACTGAAAAAGACAGGAAATGACCAGAACTATACTCAAAACTACCTACACCGTAAAAAAATAACAACCAAGTAGAAAAAGATTGTTACAGAGGTTTATCAAGCAGGAGTAAAGAATACCGCAGCTACCCAAACAACTACAATTACCTATGCCAGTGCTGACAAGAAGTATCCTTCAGTAGTAGAAAAAAACCTATAATGGAGGATCTAATAAAAAAATAAAATAGAATATTCCTACAATGAGAAAAAAACCAAATCACTGAGATGAAGAATACAGTTAATGGTAGTACTTCTGAGGTAGTAAAATTCGAATACAATGCCGATGGTAAGATCTCTAAAGCTATTCATTCAGGCTATGAAATCACTTATGAGTATCCTAATGCCTCTACTGTGATAGAGAAAAATAGTAATCAGCCCTAACACTACCAAAACTTACACGCTTACAAATGGTAATGTTACCAAAATTATTGACGAATACAAAGATGACCAAGGAGTAGTACGAAACTCTAATATAACCGAATATGAGTATGATACTACTGTGAAGAATCCTGAAGTTTCTCTAGAGCGCCGATTACTCAATGTAGATTATTTCTACAATTACAATCCTTACAAAGCTAACTATAGTCCTAATGTATATACTAAGGAAGTACATTCTTATAACGACAATGGACATAAAAGGAGAGAAAGAGGCCTTGACCTATACTTATAAAAAAAGAATGACAAAAGGCTATCCTACAGAGAAGACCGAAAAGGGAAGAAATATGGACATTGTCACCACTTACGCCTACTAAAAAGAATGTTTTTATTCTAGTACGTTAATTAATAACTTATAGTCCTCTGCCATGAGTTCCACCCATGCGCAGAGGACTTTTTACGATGCCCTCTTGGAGGAGGTACTGACTATAGGAATCAAAAATCTTCGGGATATTGGTCAAATACGAAGAAAGAGTTTTCCGTCTTTAGGTTGTGGCGAATAGCGACTTCTCCCAAGCAGATATTGGGTAGGGGTATATACAAATATTGCAGGAGAGGGATAGTAGTTCTTAGGGTCTTCTATAGAGGCTTGGTGTCTTAGATCGGTGTCCAAGCTGGCGGGAGTGGTTGGCAAAGAGCAGCGCCATATCCTCTTTATCCTGAGAGGGTAGGGTAGGGAGGAGGTACTCCATTCCCAAGAAAGCGAGCTTGCTTAGGGCGTCCATCTTGAAGAACTTGGGATAGTCAATCCCTAAGTGCTTATAGGCACCCTTTGGCAAAGGTGGCAAAAATCACCTCCCAACATCTCAAAAAGCAAAGGAACCATTTACGATAATGGCTCCTTGGTATATTTTTACAAGTGTACAATTTTTTTAATGATTAATGTTCAATGATTAATGAATAATGATCAATGATTAATGATCAACGTTCAATGGTTAATGATCAATGATTAAAGATTATTCTTCTGGTTACTGACTTCTGCTCACTGCTCACTGACCCCTGTTCACTGACTTCTGTTCACTGTTCACTGACCTCTGCTTACCCGTTAAGTGCGTTGGCACCAGAAACGATTTCGAGGATTTCGTTGGTGATGGCTGTTTGTCGGGCTTTGTTGTAAGTGAGGGTGAGTTCATCGCGTAGTGTGGTAGCGTTGTCCGTAGCCTTGTGCATAGCCGTCATACGAGCACCATGCTCAGCGGCTAAGGAATCACGCAATACTTTGTAAATCTGCAACTTGAGACTCTTAGGAATCAGCCCTTGGACAATCTCTTGGGCAGAAGGCTCATAGAGGTATTCACTTTGAGCTGCCTCTTCTTGTTCTGAGATTTGCAAAGGAAGGAACACTTCCTCGGTAAGGATCTGGGTAGCTACATTCTTGAAGCTATTGTATACCAATAGGATACGATCATACTTACCTGATAGGTAGGCATCGATAAGTTCCTGAGCTAAAGAGGCTGTTTTTTGGAAATCCATGTGGTCATAGAATCCTTCGCAATAGCGGCTCACCTTATCTGTCTTTCTTTAGAATATCATTTCCTTTTTTTCCCTATAGTGAGCACTTCTACTTCTTTTCCTGGGTATTTTTGTAGGAGAGAAAGAGTATGCTTAACCACAGCAGAGTTGAACGCTCCACAGAGACCTCTGTCAGAGGTAATAGCCACTATAAGAATACGCTTTTTCTTCGGCTCTTTCGAGGAATGGATTCTCATTGCCCAAAGCATCTTTGAGTGATTGAAGCAAGGTGCCCAAAGTATTGGCATAGGGCTTCATTGCGGTGATGACCTCTTGTGCTTTCTTGCTCTTAGCAGCAGATACCATCTTCATCGCGCTGGTAATCTGCATAGTGGAGTTGATCGAAGATATTCTGTTTCGGATCTCTTTAAGGTTAGCCATAGCTTTCTTTTTAATTCATTTTTTGCGTGCGCAAAGATACAAAAAAATAATTGTCAATTTTTCAATGATTAGTGATTAATTTTTTTATCAGAATATAAGGAGTGTATAGCCCTTTAAGGATTTCAGGGTTTTACCTGCAGATATTCCCCTTCTGACCTCCGCTTACTTATTCCAAAAAAATAGTATCCTACTACAGAGATAAAGAGGATGCTAATAATATTAAGCCAGAAACCAGCCTTGAGCATGACGCGCTGTGGGAGCAATCCCGTACCAAAGGCAATGGCATTAGGTGGAGTAGCCACAGGGAGCATAAAAGGCACAGGAAGCTCCCTATCCCGATGATCATGGCCAAGCCCGTAGGATTTACCCCTAACTGCTCGGCGATGGAAATAAAGATAGGTACCAGAAGCGCTGCAGAGGCAGTGTTGGAGGTGAACTCGGTGAGAAATACGATGAAAGTTGATACTAACAATCCTATTATGAAATAGTTTTGCGAACGTATCAGCTCCACGATGGAATCCACCATCGCCTTGCTGGCTCCGGAGGAGGTGAGCACCGCGCTTAGGGTAAGTCCGCCCCCGAAGAGCATCAGTACCCCCAGTCGGTATTCTCTTGGATTTGTTTCCAGCTTACCACGTTGAACACGCAGACCAAGATAGCCGCAGTCATGGCGATTACACTATCGAAGTCGGCTATTTTCTCCAAGCCAAACAAGCCTGAGAGAACTGGGTTGATCTGAGTGGAGAACACCCAGAAGAGTGCCGTAAGGGACGAATATAACAATCGCTGCCCACTGTTTTTTTCCTAAGGTTGTTGCTACCTGATGTGTCTGTTCTCCTTTGGGAGAGATAATAGCATCCTTGAGGTTGGGGCGGAAGAAGAAGTAAAGAAAGATAATAGTCAGCGGCAGAAGTCCCTGCTACAACAGGCATTCCATACCATAGCCACTCTTGGAAAGTGATATGAAGGTTTGAGGAGACGATGGCATTTGGTGGACTACCTACCAAGGTACCCATCCCTCCTATACTGGAAGAATAGGTAATCCCCAGAATAACAAACCAATACGCTTTTTGTTTTCCCTCATAAGGCAATCCCTTAAGCAAGCCCACACCCAAGGGAATCATCATCGCGGCAGTGGCTGTATTGCTAATCCCCATAGAGAGCAAGGCTGTAACAAGGAAAAAGTAGCAATATGGCTACTAAAAAGGTTGCCCCGTGCTAAGGATAACACTTTGTGAGCTATATACCTGTCCAATCCATTGACACTCAGTGAGGTCGCTAAGGCAAATCCTCCAAAGAAGAGAAAGATGGTCGGGTTGGCAAAGTGTTGCAAAAGCAGGCTTGGTTTCTACCAGTCCTAAGAAAATAGAAAGGATAGGCACTGCCAGCGCCGTGATGGTGATAGGAATCACCTCGGTAAGCCAAAGAATAGCCACTAATATCAGGAGAGCTATCCCTCTATTTGTCTGAGCTTCATAGGGAAGCCACAGGAGCATAGAGCCAGAGAAAAGTGTAGCTAAGAGTAGGATAATAACTCTCTTAGCGGAAATAAATTCGGTCTTCATAATTTAAAAAGTATTGTAAAATAACAGTTCTTTTTGCGTAGTATGTCTGACAAAAATTACTTCTTTTTTTAAATAATCAAAATATTTTTTTCAATCGAAAGAAAATATTTTTTTAATATATTGATAATCAGTAATCAGTGATCAGTAATCAGTAATCAGTAATCAGTAATCAGTGAACAGTGAACAGTGAGCAGGGGTCAGTGAACAGTGAGCAGGGGTCAGTGAACAGTGAACAGAGGTCAGGGAGTAATCATTAATCATTGAACATTAATCATTAATCATTAAAAAAAGTTGTATCTTTGCAGCCTGAACTCTTTTATATAGCTTATGATATTTGATTTTTGTATTAGAGATACCCGCAGATCATTGCTACGGTAGTTACTTTGATCCTATTTTTTTATCCTTAAGCGCTTTGCTGATTCCTTGGTAAATCGTTTTTGGGCAAAAGGGCGCATTTCCCCAAGGCACGTGTGCAGTTAGTGAAGAAGTACATTGATTTCCTTTTTAGCGACCTTAGTCTCAGTGGTGATTATCTCCATCTGGGGGTGAAGCCTGACCAGATATTCCTCTTTATCTCCTCCATTCTTACGGTGATAGGGGTAGCTTTCTTGCCCAATGGTCTATACTGAGCAATGTCACTGCGGGGATTATCATTTTTTCTCCTTCCCCTTCAAGATAGGTGACAAAATACGTATCTTGGACAAGGAATGCCCTATCGAAGCCGAGATCAAGGATATCAACTCCTTCTATACACTGCTGATAACCGCCTCTGGCGAGCGCATTTCCCTACCTAACAACGTCCTTTTGCAAAAAGCCGTAGTCATAGTAGAACCTAACGAAGTATAATATACAACCAACAGACACTTATGAAATTACAAATAAAAATACACAGCAGACCCTACCATTGTTCAGTTAGAAGCACCCAGTGGTGTTGGTCAAAGGGAACTACCAATATAGCAAGGGGGATAATACGCAGGATTCTCCCTTGGCAGGCGAGCTATTGCGCTTGCCCTTTATCAAGACAGTATACTTTTCGGCCAAACTTTATTGCGCTGCAATCCACCGGTAATATCCGCTGGGAGGAAGTCGCTCCAGAGCTTGTAGGGACAGATAGAGACAGCCCTTAGCCAAGGGGAAGCCTTGGTGTATCTCCCTGGAGAGGAAGCCCAGGAAACGACGCCTAAGCGTATTCCGGTGACTATCTATGTGGAGAGTACGCCGAACCCTATGGCGATGAAGTTTGTCGCCAATAAGAAGCTGGTAAGTCGTCCGTATGAGTTCAAAACGATAGAAGAGGCGGAGAATTCTCCCTTGGCACAGGCTTTTGTTTGGCTTTGACTTTGTCAAATCTGTATTCTTTGATGCCAACTATGTATCCATCACGCGCCTACCCCGCAGCACCCCTTGGGAGGAGGTGATGATGGAGACACGAGAGTTCCTTCGTCAGTACCTTATGGAAGGTAAAACAGTGGTGAAAGTGGCTGTCAGTGAGGAAGATCGCCCGAAGGGATTGCCTCGCTTAGGAGATATTTATAGTAAGAAAAATAGTAGCCCTCTTAGACCAATATATCCGCCCCTGCTGTTTCAAGCGATGGAGGAAATATAGAGTTTGTTAGCTATGACAAAGAGACCCACAAAGTGAAGGTCGTTCTCCAAGGGGCATGCAATGGTTGTCCTTCCTCGCGCATTACCCTCAAGCAGGGAATAGAAGGCCTACTGAGGGAGCAGCTCAAGGATGACAAGCTCACCGTAGAAGCGGTGGACAATGTATAGTGTTATTTTTCCCTATGAAAGTGTTTATCTCGTTGACTAAGTGAGAGATAGCATTGGTTGAAGGAGCAGGTTTGTTAGTGAACTCCGTGATGATCGCCCTCGCGGAGTTTTTTTGTGCATCTGGGATATTGGTATCGGTGGCGATGCGGTGGATGATCTGCAAGGTGGCATTTTTGCTAATGAGGATGACATTCCAGAGGTTCTCACTGACGAAAAATCTGCTGGGTAATGTTGTGTTCGAACTCAGCATTGATATGCTCTATAAGGAGCAACTCATACGCCTGCTTGTCCGCAGTAGCAGGGGCTACTCTTAGGGCGAGCTTCTGAGGGCTGGTGCGGTCTAAAAGGAGCACTAAGCGCTCATACGCCTGCAAGCGCAATGGAAGTGCTTCTCGCTGTAAGTCCTTGAGGAGTTGGTAATTGCGCTTTTTGTCTTCGTTCTTGAAGTACAATTGAAAGAAAAAAATAAGCCAACACGGCAACAATTACCGCAGGAAGGCAAAAAAAGAAAGGATTTGTTGAAACATTTTATTTAAATTAGGTGACAGTTCAGTCACAACTGACTGAAATAGGGGGCAAAGATACGATATTAATTATCAATTGTCAATTGTTAATTGTTAATTGTTAATAGAAAAACGTACTTTTGCCACAGAAGAGAAAAGAAACATGCGACTACACCGAAACTTAGTAGATGCCGTAGTGGACGGCTTTTATGCAAATTAATAATGACGGCTTGTATGCCGACAAGGTCATTGAGCGGTTGCTCAAGCGTGATAAGCGCTGGGGAGCAAGGATAGGGCTTTTTATCGCCGAGACGCTCTATGAGCTGGTGCGCTATAAGCGACTTTATACAGAGATAGCACAGGAGAAAGCACCTTTTACAGTGCAGAGCAGCCGTCGGGTTTTTGCCGTATGGGCAGTGCTTCGTGGCATTACCTTGCCTGAGTGGTATTTTTGAAGGTACGCCAGAGCGCCGTATCAAGGGGCGCTTTGATGAGCTCTCCCGCGTGCGTGCCTTTCGGGAGTCTGTTCCTGATTGGTTAGATGCTCTTGGGGTGGCAGAGCTTGGAGAGGAGACATGGGGCGAGGAGCTTCACGCCCTGAACCAACAGGCGGCCGTGGTACTTAGAGTCAATACCCTTAAGATAGATAGGGAAGCCCTACGTGCACAGCTGGCTAAGGAAGGCTATGAGACAGAGCTCTTGGAGGGCTACCCCGATGCACTTCAGCTGAAAAAAAGCGTGCCAATGTATTCCTCTCGGAGGCTTTCAAGCAGGGGCTTTTTTTGAGCTACAAGATGCCTCGTCACAGCGAGTGGCTCCTTTGCTCTTAGGTGCGTGGAATCCCTCTCAAGGAAGCTTGAAAGTAGCCGATTGCTGTGCAGGGGCAGGGGAAAAACCCTTCACTTGGCGGCGCTGATGGGGGGCAAGGGTAAGATCGTGGCTATGGACATATACCCACAGAAGCTCGACGAACTCTCTCGCAGGGCAAAGCGCAATGGTGCCTACAATATAGAAGCACGCCTGATAGAGACTAAGTACCTTAAGCGCCAGCGAGGTACCTTCGATAGGGTGCTTATCGATGCTCCTTGTTCGGGCTTGGGCGTACTGCGTCGCAACCCAGATACCAAGTGGAAGCTCACCCCTGAGTTCTTGCAGGAGATACGACAGACGCAGGCACAGCTGCTTGCTCAGTACAGTCTGCTTGTCAAGGAAGGTGGTAACTTGGTCTATGCCACCTGCTCCATACTCCCCTCGGAGAACGAGCAGCAAGTGCAGCACTTCCTCGCCAGTGAGGCAGGTAAGCGCTTTACACTGGTGGAACAACACAAGATATCCGCTACCCAAGGGTATGATGGATTCTATATGGCAGCTTTGAGAGTGAACAGTGAGCAGTGAACAGTAAGCAGTGAGCAGTGAACAATGAGCAGTGAGCAGTGAGCAGTGAGCAGTGAGCAGTGAACAGTGAACAGTAAACAGTGAGCAGTGAGCAGTGAGCAGTGAACAGTGAACAGTGAGCAGTGAGCAGTGAACAGTGAACAGTGAGCAGTGAGCAGTGAACAGTGAACAGTGAGCAGTGAACAGTGAGCAGTGAACAGTGAAGTTGCGTAGAGACGCTTTTGAGGGTCTTATAATTTTTACTATCTATAACCCTTGATAATTCTCTATTTCTAAGTTGAAAATAGCTTTTGATCCTATATACACGCATCCGGTGCCTGAGAAACCATCGTTTTCCCTATGGAGAAGTACGCACTTTTGCATGAGCAGTTGCTGTGGGAAGGGGTTGCTGAGGAGGAGGATTTTTTTGCCCCAGCTAAGGTCAGTATAGCAGATGCTTCCTTGGCACACGATCGGGGGTATGTGGAGGCATTTGTAGGGCTACACTTGCCCGAACGCACTCGTATCCGCATCGGTTTTGTGCAGAGTCCACAGCTGGTAGCATGGGGAGCTAACCCTGGTGCAAGGTACTATAGATGGGGCACACTACGCCTTGGAGGAAGGTATAGCCTTCAATATAGCCGGAGGCACCCACCACGCCTACTCGGATAGGGGAGAGGGCTTTTGTATGCTCAACGACCAAGCCGTGGCAGCTGCTTATCTGCTTAAGACAGGCCAGTGCTAAGCGTATCCTGATTGTCGACTTGGATGTACACCAGGGCAATGGTACTGCGGAGATCTTTGCCCATCGGGAGGAAGTCTTTACCTTCTCCATGCATGCTCGGGATAACTATCCCTTTGTCAAAGAACAGTCAGACAAGGATATAGAACTCCCCCAACAAACCACGGATAAGGAGTATTTGTCTCTTTTGGAAGCAACCCTACCTGTACTCTTTGAGCAACATAGACCGGATTTTGTCTTTTACCAATCGGGAGTAGATGTCTTGGGGAGTGATCGCTTTGGACTATTGAATCTCAGTATAGAGGGCTGTGCTCAGCGGGATAGAATCGTATTCGAGGAATGCCAAAAAAAGAGGGATTCCTGTGCAATGCAGTATGGGAGGAGGCTATTCACCCAAGCTCTCGACTATACTTGAGGCACATACCAATACTTTCAGAGAGGCACAATGTATATTTTATTAACATAAATAGTTATTTTTTTAGATTAAAAATATTGTAACTTTGCAGCCTCAGGGGACAGTGGTCAGAAGACAATGAAGACAGAGAAGTCAGAGGCTGAGACCCTATAATTCTTTAACTGACCTTTTACAAAAAACTCAAAATTATAGATAGCAACGGACAAACTTACCATGGGGGTGTTGTTCCCTATAGAGGCTTTTGAGGGCCAATACCTCAGATGAATAAAGAAGAACAGATTAGGCTGGCTCAGCAGGCGGAGTCCTTAGGGTTTGATACTCTATGGGTGAGGGATGTACCTCTTTTTGATCCTAATTTCCGTGATGTAGGGCAGATCTACGATCCGTGGATCTATATGGCACATATTGCGACCTTGACCCAGAGTATCAAGCTTGGTACCGCCAGTATGGTACTGCCCCTACGCCACCCGATCCACTTTGCCAAGGCTGCCGCTAGTATAGACCAGCTTTTCCCTGGGCGCTTGCACCTTGGGGTTGCTTCGGGAGACCGCGCCATAGAGTATCCTGCTTTCAATAAGCCGTATGAGAACCGTAGTATAGACTTCATGCGACAGATGGAGACCATACGCACTTTTTGGAAGGATGACTTTCCTCACTATGATACCTCTTTCGGGAAGATGCAGGGCGAGGCGGATGTGATTCCTAAGCCTGTGAACAAGCGTATCCCGATGTATATCACCGGACATGCTGGAGGGATCAACCTCGACTGGATTGCCCAAAATGGCGATGGCTGGATATACTACCCTCGTGAGTTCGCCTATACCAAGAATATCATACAGAACTGGAAGGAAGCCCTCAAGAAGCACCACCAAGAGGATAAGCCCTATATACAACCCCTATATATAGACCTTCTGGAGGATCCATCAGCGGAGCCTATCAATATAGAATTGGGCTTCAAATTGGGTCGTAACTATCTGATTGACTTGTTACAAACCCTTAAATTTATGGGAGTAAGCCATACAATCTTCATTGCCAAGTTTTGTTCGCGTCCTATGGCAGAAGTCTTGGACGAAATCGGCAAAGAAGTGCTCCCACATATGAACGAATAGCCTATGCGAGTGATTATTATCAACGGGCCTAACCTGAACCTCTTGGGGCAGCGTGAGCCCAGTGTATATGGAGCAGATAGCTTTGAGGCATACTTTGCCACCCTTCAGCGGGCTTACCCCCAGTTGGAGCTAAGCTATTTCCAGTCCAACCACGAGGGGGCTCTTTTGGACAAGCTCCATGAGGTGGGCTTTAGCTATGACGGCATTATCCTGAATGCAGGAGCCTATACCCACACCTCCGTGGCGCTACACGATGCCATACGTGCCATCACCACCCCTGTGGTGGAGGTACATATCTCCAATACCTTTGTCCGTGAAGCCTTCCGCCACCACTCTTATATAGCTGCGGTAGCCAAGGGGGTAATCGTAGGTTTTGGTATGGAGAGTTACAGATTAGCTTTTAGAAAGTTTTTTTATTTAATTATTAATTATTAATTATTAATGCCAATAATGATTAAGACCTTAATTACTCATTAATCATTGTTCATTACTCATTGTCCATTGACCATTAATCATTGACCATTAATCATTGACCATTAACCATTGACCATTAACCATTGACCATTAATCATTGATCATTAACCATTGACCATTAATCATTGACCATTAATCATTGATCATTAACCATTGTTCATTAACCATTAACCATTATTATTGATGAAGATAACCTTAGCGATACTTGCGGCCGGTTTGGGGTCGCGTTTTGGGGCAGATAAAGCAAATCGTGCCCATACATGGAGACTCCATTCTCTTGGATTACTCTATACAAGATGCCTTTGCGGCAGGTTTTGACCAAGTAGTACTGATTGTACGTAGTGAGATAGAGGAGGCACTAAGAACACACCTTGAGAAGAAGTTCCTTCAAAGAAGCTTGCCTTTGTATGTCAGGACAAGCATAACCCCGTAGCGCGTAAGAAGCCATGGGGGACAGGACATGCCTTGCTATGCCTTAAGGAGCTTGTAGATACTCCTTTTCTTATCATCAATGCGGACGACTTCTACGGGCGTCATTCTTTCCAGATGATGGCAGAAGCCTTGCGTACAGGCAAGGAAAAAGACGTTCTACTCGGCAGGCTATCGCTTGGGCAATACCCTAAGTGAGAATGGTACGGTATCCCGTGGTATCTGTACGGTAAGTGCTGATAACCACCTTCTTAGCATAGAAGAGCGCACCAAGCTCCTTAAGACAAGTGATGATGAGGCTACCGACGAACGTACAGGAGAGCGCTTTGCCCTCTCGAGCTTCGTATCGATGAACTTCTGGGGCTTTACCCCCGATATATTTGAAAATGGGAGTACCTCTCTTTCAGGACTTTATTGCTCAGTATAAGGATGATCCCAAGGCGGAGTTCTACATACCTACCTTGGTGAGCCATGCCATGGCACAGGGCTATGTAGTGGAGGTAGTGCCTACCGATGCTGTATGGTTCGGTATGACCTATCAGGAGGACTTGGCAGTAGTCAAAAAGGGAAATAGAGAGACTCTACAGGGAATAGTGAACAGGAGCAGTAAAAACAGTAAAAGAGCTTGCCATTCTTTTATAGGGAGTGGCAAGCTCTTTTTATGATAGGTAGTTTTACTCTACACTATTGATTCTTAGTTCTTCACATATTCTGTCAACTATTTCTTGGGTGGCATGTGCCCGAGCGAGCTTTCTGAAGTTATCGGAGAGCTCTTTTCTTTTGGCAGGGTCGCTCCAGAGTGTAGAGAACATAGGGGCGAAGTGCGAGTCAATATCTGCTTCTCGAAGCAGCAGGGGCTGCGTTTTTGGTCGGCTATTGCTTGGGCGTTCTTGGTTTGGTGATCTTCGGCGACATTGGGAGAGGGTACGAAGATGACGGGCTTGCCTACGACGGCCAGTTCGCTCACGGTGCTGGCTCCTGCGCGGGAGAGAATCACGTCGGCCACGGCAAAGGCGGCTTTCATGTCTTCCACGAAGGGGAGGACACGCACTTGGGGGCTGTCGTATTTTCGGTATTCCTCGAAGTAGTAAGAGCCACATTGCCAGAGGATTTGCACCTTTTTCTCTTGGAAAAAGTCTAAGTGTGTTTTTACCAATTCATTGATTTTTTTCGAGCCCCTAAGCTCCCACCAATCACCACAAGGGTGAAGGCATCAGGGTCAAGAGAAAAGGAAGTAAAAAGCCTCAGGATTTTTTTGTCCTTGATATCGATTAAGTCTTCACGGATAGGGTTGCCAGTGAGGAAGATAGGGGAATGAGGGAAATAGCGCTGCATGTGGTCATAGGCGACAAAAACTCCCTTGGCGCCACGGGCTACCCACTTATTGGTAACTCCTGCGTAGGAGTTTTGTTCTTGTATAAAGGAGGGGATACCGAGCCATTGGGCTATTTTCAGGGTAGGGGCGGAGGCATAGCCACCGGTACCGATGACCATATCGGGACGGAACTTCTTGAGTATGCGGTAGGCCTTCCACAGGCTTGAGAGGAGCTTGAAGGGGAAGGCTAAGGTCGAGAGGCTCGCCTTGCGCTGTAGCCCACGTATGGGTAGCCCCACGATAGGATAGCCCGCTTGGGGTACCCGCTGCATTTCCATTTTCCCCTCAGCACCCACAAAGAGGAACTCGGCCGTAGGGAATCTTTTTTTTAGCTCATTGGCTATAGCGATGGCAGGGAAGATGTGACCGCCTGTACCCCCGCCGGAGAGAATGATACGCATTTTTGATGTTCAAAGATTAATGATTAATGATTAATGATCAATGATGGGGATAAACAAAAACTACTTTTCTTGAGGAAAAGTAGTCTCTTAGTTTTTAAATGGTGGTGCCTCCAGGAATCGAACCAGGGACACAAGGATTTTTCAGTCCTTTGCTCTACCAACTGAGCTAAGGCACCATGGTTGGTTAATTCGGGTGCAAAGGTACGACTTTTTTTCTTTTCCTGCAAGTGTTTTTCAAGAAAAAAATTCGAAAAATTTTTTTCATTAATTTCTATTTTATTGTTTTTTTCAGTGGTTTAAAATTCATGTTTTTTTAATAAACAAAAAGTTTAACAAGGAAACCTTTTCTTTTTTTCTTGTGTAAATGCTAAAAAAAGTTGGATATTTGCAATTCGTAACAATAATGACGGCTTGTCTGCCCAAAACAGGGGTGTAGGCGGTCATCATTAACGATCAATCTTTATGAAGATAAGACTTATTTTAGCTTTGCTCATGGTTTCTTTTGCCTATGGGCAGAAGGGCACGAACTCTCCTTTTTCCTATTATGGATTGGGAGATAGGCGTTATGAGGGAAATATAGAGAATGCACTGATGGGCGGGATGAATGCCTATGTGGATTCTACCAGTGTGGATGTGCGCAATCCGGCGTCTTTGGCCAAGCTCAAGCGTACGGTATTTTCTTTGGCTTCGTCCTACGATATTCGCCGTATGCATTCCCAGAGTGATAGCTATTCGGAGCGTACTTTCCTATTGGACTATGTGAACCTTTCGTTTCCTATCTATAAGAACTTAGGTTTTTCAGTAGGCTTGCGTCCGTATACCTCTGTGGGGTATAGACTGTTGTCGAAAGAGACAGTACAGGGGCACGAACAGTACTATTCCTATGAGGGAAGTGGCAGGGGTGAACCAAGCCCTATATGGCTTTGGGCTACCAGGTTATAAATGGGCTTCGCATAGGAGTGGCTGGCGGGTTCAACTTCGGTCGTAGCAACCTAAGCAATCTCTATAGCTCACCTGTATTGGCGTACATCACCCGTGAGGACAGTCAGTCCATATACCGTGGCGGCAGTTTTACCATGGGAGTGCAGTATGAGCGTGCTCTCACCGAAAAGCTCAGCCTCAACACAGGACTTTCCTATAAGCCAGAGACCACCCTTAGATCGGATAACAACCTGACCCTCTATTCGCTTTTTGCCTAATGATGGCAATTTTATCATCAAAGATAGTCGAGAGGTGACCGATGCTTCTCTGAGGCGTACTCACCTGACTTTGCCCTCCGAATGGGCAATCTCCGCAGGAGTGGGCAACCCTGATGAGTGGTTTGTCGGAGCTACTGCCAATTTTGTACAAATGCAAGATTTTTTTCCAATCCTTTTGTAACTTCCTCCTTTGTAAGTTATGAAAATGCGTACAGATTCTCAGTAGGAGGATTTTTATTTGCCACACAATACAGCGTATACAAAAATACTGGAAACGAGTTACTTATCGTGCTGGGCTCTACTACGAGCGCACAGGAATCGTGCTTCGAGACAAGTCCATCAACGATTATGGCATGACTTTTTGGAGCTACCCTACCTATGAAAGGACTTTCCAATGTTTCCTTTGGGGCTACTTGGGAGGGCGCAAGGGAGATACTTCCTACTTAAGGAAAACTATTTTACCCCTACACTTAGCCCTTACCCTTAGCGATAAGTGGTTCCAGAGAACAAAATACCACTAATCAATGATTAATGTTCAATGATTAATGTTCAATGATTAATGATTAATAATTGATAATTGATAATTAATAATTGATATAACCCCTTAAAAAAATAAGAAGATGAAAAAGAAATTATTGTATGGGTTCCTCTTGATGGGGACAGTGACGGTTTTTCGCGCAGAAGCAAGATTGCCCTATGAAGGCCTCTGTATATGTGGAGGCAGCCAAGCTAAAAAAACTATGATGAGGCGTATCCATCTTGGAAATTTGTCTATGACAATTGCCCTGAACTCTACCAGTCTACTTTTCCAATATGGGGAGCGTATCCTCAGGGATAAGATTAGTAAGGGAGTGGATAGGATAAATATATCAAAGACTTACAAGAGCTTTATAATAAATATAATCAATATTTTCCACAAAAAGTTCTCTGCCGCTAACAACCAAATCCATCAGGCATATATACTCATAGAGCACAATAAGGGTACTAAAGAGGAACTTTTTGCTCTTTTGGACGGGGGTATATAAGCAGGATAAGGATGCTTTTACCGATGATACAGCTATCTATCAGTACTTTGCTACAGCCTTAGACCCTATACAAGGCTAATAAGAAACCCCTACAAGAGGTGTTCGATGTGTATGACAATGTATCTGAAATCATAGAAAATGAGAACAACAAGCTCTCAGTGCGTATGAATGAGCTTTTTACCCTAAGGAAGAAGCTAATACACTGACTGAGAAAGAAAAGGGTCAGCTACAAGTAGCCCGTACTCGTGTGGAGAACCTCAAGAACATCAGCGAGAGTGTGGATAATTCCTTGGGACAATTGGCGGATTGTAAGAACCTTGTACCTCTTTACCAAAAGGTATATGATGCTAACAAGGACAACACTGAGTGGTTGCGCCGTGCAGCAGCCAAGCTCTCCGACAAGGAGTGTACCACCGATCCGCTATTTGTCAAAATCGTAGAGCGCTTGAACCAGTTAGCCCCATCGGCCTCTTCTGCGCTATACTTGGGTATCCTAAAGGAAAAACAAAAGAATACGACTGAGGCAGTGAAGTACTTCAACCAAGCAGTGGATTTGGAGAAAGACCCCTTGAAGAAGTCAAGCTATTTAGTAAAAAAATAGCTACCAAATACTCTGGCAGCACTGCAGTGAGCTATGCACAGAAAGCCTTGTCCTTCAATCCATCCAATGCCTCTGCTTATCAGGTAATGGCACAGGCGTATGCCTCTGCGGCGAATGATTGTGGTACTACTGCTTTCGAAAAGCGCGCTGTATACTGGCTGGCAGCCTCTACCGCAAGAAAAGGAGGCTTGGAGAAATTGGCAGCACACTATGATAAGCTCGCTCCCTCACGTGCCGATATATTCAGTTCAGGCTTGGCAGGGAAGACCATCACCTTCAAGTGTTGGATAGGCCAATCGGTTAAGGTACCACAGTTATGATACACACATATATAAAGGTATATTTGCTTAAGAACATTGTAGGGCTTCTTGTCCTTACAATGTTTTTCTCGTGTGAAGAGGCGGCTAAGAAAAGCGCAGATTCACAGGAGAAAATACCCAATGGGGAGACGTATAATTTCCGCCTTATCTACACCGATTCGACCAAGGTAAGGACGGTACTGGAGAGTGCACTGAACAAGGATTTTTCCACTCAGAAGTTTCCCTATACGGAGTTTCCTAAGGGCTTGGTGCTCAAGCTCTATGATGAGCAGGCACATGAGAATATCATCAAGGCACGGTATGGCATCTATTACCCTGCCTACTCAGATGGTGCAACTGCGTGATAGTGTGGAGATTATCACCTATGATGGCAAGGTGCTCAAGACCTCAGAGCTCTTCTGGCAAGCCAATACCGACTGGGTATTCACCGAGCAACCTTTTGAGTATATAGACAGCCTACAGGGCTCCATTACCAAGGGGATAGGCATGGATTTCGATAAGCGATTCACCCACCTAAAAGCCCATAAAAATCACAGGAATTATACCCGTGAAGGAGTAGCTATCAATGATTAATGATCAATGACTCAAGGTCAGAGGTCAGTGAACAGTGAGCAGTGAACAGTGAGCAGTGAACAGAGAGCAGTGAACAGAGGTCACCCCATATTAGCATGAGGGTTTTGCGTTTGCTGTAGGGGCGATTTGCAAATCGCCCCTATGCTGGTGTGTGTGACAGAAGTCAGTGAGCGGTGAACAGTGAGCAGTGAGCAGTGAACAGAGGTCAGTGAATAGAAGATTAAAAATTGAACATTAAAAAAATTAATCATTAAATAAGTTGTTAACATCGATTATTATCATACTTGTATTGCTTTTCTTCTCTGCGTATTTCTCAGGGATGGAGATAGCGTATGTTTCCTCGAACAAGGTACAACTGGAGATAGAGAAGAAACAAGGAGGGGTTATCGGAAGTATTTTAGAGAAACTCACCCGCAAGCCGTCCAAGTTTATCGCAACCATGTTGGTAGGAAACAATGTCACCTTGGTGATCTATGGAATAGAGATGGGCAAGTTGATCCTAAGCTACCTACCAGAATATTTTCATGGGATACTCTGGCAGACGATTATTTCGACCTTAGTGATTGTCATCACAGGAGAGTTCCTGCCGAAGGTTTTCTTTCAGATATACTCCAATACACTGCTTAGAGCCCTCTCGCCGGTGACCTATGTGCTTTATTTGATATTTTCCCCGATCACAGCTTTTTGTTATTTGGTTGTCGGACAATATCCTGCACGTATTTTTTTCAACACCCAAGGCGATGTGACTCGTTTGACCTTTTCCAAGGAAGAATTGGAGAATTACATTTCTGAGCAGATAGAGAACATGTCCGAGGATAAGACGATGGATAGTGAGGTGCAGATATTCCAAAATGCCTTAGGCTTTTCCCAAGTAAAGGCACGGGATATCATGAAGCCCCGCACGGAGATCATCGCCATCAGTATACAGGAGAGTGTGGCCTGTCTTAGAGACCTTTTTGTACGTCTGAATTATTCAAAAATCCTTGTGTATCAGGAGAATATAGATGATGTCATCGGTTATGTACATGCCTTTGACCTCTTCAAGAAGCCTAAGACCATACGAGAGTTTTTTGCGTCCGATTACCTTTGTTCCCGAGACGATATACATCTCCAAGCTCTTGGATACGCTGACCAAGAAGCACCAGAGTATGGCGATTGTCTTTGACGAATACGGGGGTACTTCGGGCTTGGTGACCCTTGAGGACATCGTGGAGGAACTCTTTGGGGAGATAGAGGACGAGCACGACCAGATACATACCAAGGAGCTCCCCATCTCGGATAAGGAGTATGTGTTCTCAGCACGCTTGGAAGTGGAGTACCTCAATGAGAAATACAAGTTAGCCCTCCCCGAGAGCGAGAACTACGACACCTTAGGAGGCTTGGTGACGGACGTACATGAGTCCATCCCTGAACGTAACGAAGAGATAGAAATAGATCGTTTCCGCTTCTTGGTAGAAGAAGTCTCTGACAATAGGATTATTACCGTGAGAGTCTTTATTAATGATTAATGATCAATGACTTAAGGGAGTTGAAAGAGGGAGCAGTAAGCGGAGGTATTATGTAGGATTTGGTGTGCAAAAATCTTTTGCACACCAAATCTTATTTTTCTAAGGGAAAGGATACTACTTCAAGAAATTTTTATACCTTTGTTCCAAGTTGGTAGTTGTGTTTTGAAGGTTTCAAAGGCAATCACATGTCTCCCTTTTTATTTTTGAAATCAAAATGCACAAGGGTTAGATAAGTTTTTAGAAAAGCAAAGAAATTATAGCAAATATCAAACCTAATCCCCGAAATGGAGAGCAACCAGATGTTTATTTTGATGAAGAATTGTACAAAAAAATAGGTCTAAAATTGGATGAGCAAAATGGTTGGCTTGACGGATATAAAGGTTTGATAATGAGATACGAGTATCTTGATGTAACTTGGATTGGAATGCTCTTATTAGAGTTTATCTCCAAGTTCCTCAAAAAGTTTAAACATCGTTTGTTATTAGAATATCGCTCTATAATACTCCTGTGGGAGTTGTAGGGCGATATTCTTTTATATTTTGTAAACCAATGGCGGTATTGTTAAGTAAGATATAAATAAGAAATTACAACAGTTAAATATTTGTTTTGGAATAAATAAAAATAATATCTTTGCACAAATTTAATAACAGATGTTGTATTTAAGCAAATATTTCTCTTTTAGAAAAGGTTATTTTAGTTATATTTTTGTTAATGCCTGTTTTTCTTGTTCTCACAAGTGCAGGAAAGAGGAATTATTTCGGGGAAAAGTACTGTATAAGGATGGAAGCCCTGCACAATCGGTAACCGTTTATATTCCTAAGACAAATTTATTTGCTTATACTGATGAAAAAGGAACATTTACTATTAAGAATGTTCCATTAGGGCAATGAATATTTGGTGGAAATTCGCGTTTTTGACCAAGCTCCTCTTACAACTAAGGTATTTGCCAAAGAAAAAAATAAACAAAATAATCGTCAAATTGGATAAAAATGAGGGAATAAGCTCTCTGAAGTGGTGGTTGTGCGTAAAGGGAAAAGGGAGGAGCTTAAGGAGAAAGGCTATGCAATGAATGTAATAAAACACAAGAAGCCAGCCTTAAGAATATCCAGACGACAGAACTTCTCGGTCGTTCCTCAGAGTGAAAATCCGGCAGTCTGCAGGGATAGGTTCTGAGATGACTTTTTAACCTTAATGGACTTACAGGAAATTCTGTTAGAATCTTTTATCGATGGAATTCCAATTCGTAATTATGGGCGTTCTTTTTCACTCAGTAGTATTCCTCCATCTATGATTGATAGGATAGAAGTATATAAGGGAGTATTACCTACAGAAATCTCTGAGGATGCTTTAGGAGGTGGGATTAATATAGTTCTTAAGAAGAATGTTTCAAACTCCTTAATAACCTCCTACTCTTATGGCTCCTATAATACCCATCAATGGGACCTGAATACGACCTTTAGGCAACCTAAGTTAGGGGCTAGTTGCTAATCTTTCTTCTTATCATAATTATACGGATAATAATTATAAGGTCTGGGAGATAATGTTTATGTAACTCGATCCCAGAAACAGGACGGATAAATTATATTACAGCTAAGCGTTTTCACGACCGTTATGGAGCTAGTGGAATTAAGGGAAATATAGGATTTGTACAAAAGGAATGGGCAGATGATTTTTTTCTCTGGGCTTTTATGTTCTCCCAAATGGAAAAAGGATATCCAGACGGGAGCTACAATGAATGTCGTTTATGGAAATCGAAGAACTAATAGTCATAGTGGATTAGCTAGCCTACAGTATAAAAAGCATCATCTTTTTCTGGAAAGGACTGAATCTGAATACCTTTACTACCTATTCATTGACTTATAGGAATTTGATAGATGATGATTCTCATATCTATAACTGGCTGGGACAGAGGGTGAAAAATTACTCAGGGAGAAGAACAGCTGAATCCTCAAGGAGGAGAGGCTGGCATAGCCACGAGAGCTGAGAATACAGAAGAGAAATATAGCAAATCGTACCCATCTGTCTTATCACTTTTACAAAAAAATCACAACATCAGTGCTAGTTATTTTTTTATAACGGATTCTCCCGAAAAATAGATGACCCTTTACTCCTCAGGAATCCCGTGATGCTTTTAGACAAGCGCAGATATAATAAACATATTTTTGGGACTAAATTATGAAGCAAATTTCTTTCATAAGAAACTAAAAACCAATCTTTTTCTATAAGTCCTATCATCAAAATGTATCTCTTACAGAGGTGACAACACGTATTCATCCTCGGTTAGGGTTATACACTAATACTCAAAAACACGAAAAAAAGATTGATCATCAAGGCTATGGAGCTGTAGTTGCTTATAGAATAGCTCCCTAAACTAATGTTCACAACCTCTGCCGAAAAAGCCATCCGATTACCCTCTGCAACTGAGCTCCTTTGGGAATACAAGTGATATGGTTAATGCAAATTATGCTCTGAAGCCTGAAAGAAGTACAAACTTTAATATAGGAGCAAATATAGGCGATTTCTATTATAAAAAGCATAAAATTTTCCTCTGAAGTCAATTTCTTTGTAAGAGATATCAATGACCTGATTACTCGTAGCGTTCCTCGTGAGACGGATGACTCTTTTAGTTTTGAGAATTTGGGAAAGATAAGTAGTAAGGGAGTGGATATGGATGTACATTATAGCTTTGGTAACTCTTTTTTTCATTCATAGTAATTTGTCTTATAATAGAGCAATATTTAATCTAGAGTATGATAAGGCGGGAGTTCGTTACTTTCAATATAAGAACAGATTAAGAAATCAGCCTTTTTACCTCTAATACACATATAGAATATATAAAAACAAGGGCTATTTTGCTAAGGAAGATAAATGTACTTTTCGATTATAATTTTTGGTTATACACATTGGTTCTATCTCAATTGGGAAAAATTTGGGGTCTGCTAATAAAACAATAATTCCAGCACAACCTTTGCACGATTTGGGAGTAGCTTATACTTTCTCTAATAAGAGAATTACTTTAGCTTTTTAATGTTAAGAATATGTTTGATATTCAAGTATTTGATAATTTTGCTCTACAGAAACCAGGAAGGGCATTCTATGGCAAAATTACCTATTCGATTCAGTAACTAATTTTTATTTTATGTATAGAAATATTTTTCAAACAACTAAAAATCGCGTCTCTTGCGATGGCAATGACAGCACTAATAAGCTGTAACAAAGAAGATAACAATTCAAATACTCCAGCACCAACTCCTCCTTCAGGGCAGGTAGAGGAAAAACTTTAATGTTATTTATCGTGTGGGCACGAAAAAAACTCTGACTGGGCGATTCTTCCTCTTTCTCAGGAGAAAATGACCCTCAGGAAAGATTAATTTCCAGTCTAATGGTTTTGTACTTCCTCAGACACGTACACAGCAAAATGTATGCTACTGATAATGGAAGGAAAGTTTTTGTATATGATGCAAACAACTAAGAAAATAACTAAGTATGAAGTAACAGGAGGAACTGATTTCATAAGAACGTAGCCGAAATCAGTGTAGAACCTATTCTAGGGAATGCAGGAGGAACTTGGAAGGTGATGGATAACCGTACAGCTCTTATCTTTGGAGTATTTACCAATCATATAAAAAAATGAGCAAGGAGCTTATCAAAGAACAGAAGCCACTCTTATAGTGGGTAGTATTGATTTGGAATCTTTCACAGCTAATGTTCGAGCAACTAAGAAATACACTTTGGAAAACTCAAGCTGAGGAAACTGGAAAAATCTCTTATATAAATGGTCTTGGTCACCCCATAGTGGCTAATGGAAAGGTTTATTTCGGAACAACAAGGGCGAAATATAATACAACTACAGGCAAGAATGAGAAAAAAATTATACTTATAATGCAACTACTTTAGTACTTGATTATCCTTCCTTGATAACCTTACTCTTATCAAAAATACAACAATAAATGGAGCTACAGCAAGCCCTTCTGCATATTATGGACTTTCTTATGTGAGTGAAGGGAATAGTATTCTATCACGTAATTCCAGTAAATACAGGGAAAAATAGTGAAGATAACAGAGGGAGCCTATGATGCCTCTATGATTTTTGATATCAAAAACAGCACTCGGGCTTACTGAAGATATTAATATCTCTGGATTCTTCTATGTAGGAAATGGAATAGGCTATATCAACTATGCACCTTCTGCAACAGCACGAGGATATGAAAACGGAGCTTGGAGCGTAGCTAGGGTAGATCTTAATACTAAAACAGCTATAAAGATGAATGTTCCAGAAAAAAACTATGGCTAAACTTCTACCAGACAGCGAAAAGTGTATAACGGAAAACTTTATATGCCTCTTTTGCCCTATCAATGCTAATGGGAATGTATATATCTTTGACCCTACTAAAGCAGAACCCTAACGGATTTGTTAAGGGAGCTGAGTTAGAAGTAGCTGGAGGAGCTTTTACTTAGGAGCATTTTTAGTCAATAATTTCATTACAATAAACTGAAGGCTATTCCTAGAGAGTAGCCTTCACTTTATAAATGCATTTGTCATGAGGATTTAAAAGTAATTTTGATTTGGCTACAATATTTTTATTGATTCTCAAAAAGGTTAAAAAAACAGGGGGCAATGGAGAAAAACTTCCAATTGAGAGCTATTTTTGAAAAAGGTGAAATCTCTTGGCAAAATGTCTATTACTACTTCAATAAATGGAGTAAAGACGGTAGCTTTCAGCATCCCCGAAATGGAAAGCAAACCAGATGTTTATTTTTGATGAAGAATTGTACAAAAAAATAGGTTTAAAATTGAACAAGCAAATGGTTGGCTTGACGGATATAAAGGTTTGATAATGAGATACGAGTATCTTGATGTAACTTGGATTGAATGCTCCTATTAGGTTTTATCTCCAAGTTCCTCAAAAAGTTTAAACACGTTTATTAAATTCTTTTTCCAAAAATATGATATATTTCATTTTGAGGGAAGAAATATTATATCCGAGAAACTATTAAATGCCTTTGAAAAAAACAATATAACAGGCTATGAAGTATCAGCATATGATGTTCTGAAATTGAGTAAGAGATATTTCCTCAAAGAAGGACTTTAGAGGGTGGAGGTTAAGGGAAGGTTGTATATTTCATAAAAATCAAATACTTATATATATCTCTCTGTTAGAATAAGGTGTGAATAAATAAAGGAAATAAAACTTTCAAAATTGGTAAAAATTTTGTAATTTCGCACCCGATTTTTGGGTTGTCAGTTTGTCAGTGAACAGTTGTCGGTGAACAGTTGTCGGTGAGCAGGATGAGAACTCAAAATTCAAAACTCAAAATTCAAAACTAAAAAAATGGCCGTTTTAGAAAAAAATCAGAAAACGTACTGTATTCCTAATCCTGGTAATTGGATTAGCGCTTTTTTTGCCTTTGTTATCTCCGGTATTTTTCAGCCGTAACACCACCCCTGACCAATTGGTGATAGGGAGTGTAAATGGGGATGATATCTCCTATCGAGAGTTCTCTACTCAAGTGGAGAACACCACCCGCAACATGGGGGAAGCATAGGACAAGGCTATATCGTCAATGCTCTATGGCAACAGGCGGTACAAGGGAAAATCATAGACCAACAGTTCGAAAAGCTGGGAATCTCAGTGGGCAAAGAGCAGATCTTTGCCATGATCAAGCGTGTACCTCAGTATGCACAAGACCCTCAGTTTCAGGATGAAAAAGGGCAATTCTCCATAGCTAAGTTTGCCCAAGTGATCGCTCAGATCAAGAAGGTCAACCCCGCCCAGTACCAACAATGGCAAGCAGAAGAGAAATCCTACGTGGATGGTGCCAAGCGTGAGCTATACTTTAGCCTAATTCGTGCTGGATTGGGTGTGACTCTCAAGGACGGAGAGGATGCCTACCACCGTCAAGCGGACAAAGTAACCTTCAACTATGTAACCTTGCCCTACACAAGTATTCCTGATAGTGAGGTTAAGGTAAGCGATGCTGAGATAGATGCGTATGTAAAAGCTCACAAAAACAGTTCGAGCAGAAAGAAATGCGCAATATTCAGTTCGTATGGGTTACTGAGACTGCCTCAGAAGCGGATATCAAGCAGGTAGAGCAGAGCCTACAAGCCCTTAACGCTCCCAGAGTGGTATATAATAGCCAAAAGACAAGCCAACGATACCCTTCCTGGCTTCGGCGCCTTGGCTGCTAAGGATGTGCCACAGTTCGTAAATGAAAATTCTGATGTGCCTTTCGATAGCCTCTATGTAAGTAAGGACAGGCTTCCTGCCGATCATGCTGAGGCACTCTACAACCTCCCTGTAGGAGACCCTCTATGGACCCTTACAAAGAAGCCAATACTTATCGCTATACCCGTATGCTCTCCAAAAAGCCTAATGCCCAGATGAGAGCAAGCCATATTCTTATCGCTTATAAGGGTTCTCTCCCAGGTAATGAGACCATCACTCGTACCAAAGAAGAAGCCAAAGCAAAAGCGGAAGAGATCTTGGCAAAAGTAAAAGCAGGAGAGGACTATGCAGCCTTGGCAATGGTTAATTCCGATGACTCGTCCAACGCTCCTAATGGAGGAGACCTTGACTTCTTCTCACCAGGGATGATGGTACCTGCCTTCAACGACTATGTATTCCATGGAAAAAGTAGGAGATATAGGGCTTGTAGAAACGAATTTCGGATTCCATATCATCAAGATTACTGACCAGAGAGAAGGGGTACAATTGGCTACCATTGTACGCAATATCGAGCCTTCTAAAGCGACACAGAACGAAATCTATACCAAGCTTACCGCCTTCAACGAACAAGCGCTACAGCATCCTAAGGACTTTGCTTCCTTGGCAGCTAAAGCGGGATACAATGTATTGCCTGCTAATAACTTAGATGCTATGGCTGAAGATATCCCAGGTCTGGGTAACAACCGCGCCTTGGTCAGATGGGCTTTTGCAGATGATACCAAAGTAGGTGATATACACCGTGAAGATGTTAAGGATGGTTATATAATCGCGCAGCTTACCAAGAAGATCAGCGAGGGAGTAGCCTCAGCCTCCGAGGCGCGTCCTATAGTAGCGCCTATCCTTATCAAAGAGAAGAAAGCCAAACAGCTTTCAGAGAAGCTCAAGGGAAGTACCTTTGGAGCAAGTAGCGCAAGCCTCTGGACAGGCTGGATATATACAAGCAGCAGAGAATGTAACCCAAGAATATCCTGCCCTTCCCAGACAAGGAAGTGAACCAAGTGTGTTGGGCGCTGCCTTTGCCTTGCCTCAAGGAAAAGTAAGCCAACCAATCGCAGGGGATTATGGAGTATACGTTATTCAAGTGACACAGAAGGACATCGCTCCTGCATTGCCTAACTATAGTAGTTACATGGCGCTTTTGAGAAACCAGAAGTTCAACCGTGCTTCTCAAGATCTTTTCTCAGCCTTGGAAGCTACTGCCGATATTAAGGATAATAGAGCTAAATTCTACTAAGATACTCAATTCTTAATTTTTCGCACTGCGAATATTCATCATTAACTATTTTTTTAATTCATCGACTTTGCCAATGCCTATAGGGATTGGCAAAAGTTTTTATGGACAAAAAGTCAAAAATCTTTGTTGATAAAAAGTGGGAGAAAGTGGGAGAAAGTGGGAAAAAGTTTGTACCTTTGACCCGATAAAATGACTCAAAGTGATACAGACTTTTGTAACATACGAATGCAAGGCGGACTCCAAAGGGCGTGTAACGATCCCTGTGGGGCTTAAAGCCGTGTTAGAGAGTGAGTTACATAAGGGATTTATTCTAAAGCCTTCGATTTTTTTAAAGGGGTGTATAGAGCTGTATCCGCAGGGCGAATGGCAGGAAATCATGGAGAAGATGCGCTCGAAATTGAATCTTTTTCCAAGCAACACTTGGATTATTTACGCAAGTACACGGCGGGGGTCAAGGAAGTAGAGGTGGACGGCTCCGGGCGTTTTCTCATTCCCAAGCCTTTGTTGGAATTTGCCAAGATCGATAAGGAAGTCGTTTTGGCTCCTGCCCTGAACTTCATAGAAGTATGGGACAGAGAGTGTTATGAGGCGGAAATAGCCAGTATCGATGAGGAGGCGTTCATGGCGCTGACAGAAAAAAATTATGGGAGCAGATGCAGGAGAATAGTTATCACATACCGGTACTCCTTACCGAGTGTATCGAGGGGCTATCGATAGATCCTGCAGGTACTTACGTGGATGTAACCTTCGGTGGAGGAGGGCATTCGCGTGCCATTTTGAGCAGCTTTCCCCAGGGGAGGTTGTTTGCCTTTGACCAAGATCCGCAAGCACAAGCCAATGCGATCGCCGATGACCGCTTTTACCCTCATAGGGCAGAACTTCAGGCATATCAAGCGTTTTTTTACGCTTCTATGGGGTGAAGGAAGTATCGGGGGTATTGGGGGATTTTGGGGTTTCCTCTCATCAGTTTGACACCGCCGAACGCGGTTTTTTTCCATTCGTATGGAGGGGAACTGGATATGCGTATGAATCCTGAGCAACCGCTCTCAGCAAAGGAAGTGGTCAATGGCTATTCGCAAGAGGAGCTTAGTGAGATTTTCTTTCGCTATGGGGAGCTTTCCCAGAGTAGGAAATTGGCACAGGCCATTGTGCAACATAGAGAGGTCGCACCGATCACCACCACCGCCGCTCTGAAGGAGGTGGTGCAGCGATATTTTCCTAAGAATCAGGAAAACAAACATTTAGCGCAGCTCTACCAAGCCATTCGCATAGAGGTGAATCAGGAGCTGAGCGCCTTGGAGGAGTTGCTTTTGCAACTTCCTGATATAGTGAAGCCTATGGGGGCGTATAGCCCTGATCAGCTACCACTCTTTGGAAGACAGGCTCATCAAGCGCTTTATTCGCGATGGGCAGTTTTCAGGAGAGCCAGAGAAGGATTTTTTTATGGGAATATACAAGTGCCTTTCCGCAAGGTAGGTAAGCCTATCCTGCCCACTGCCGAGGAGTTAGCCCTGCAACAACCGCGCTCGTAGCGCCAAGCTCAGAGTAGCAGAACGAGTTTTTGAGTGAAAAAGTGAAAAAGTGAAGAGTGAAGAGTGAAAAGTGAAGAATGAGTAACTAACGACTGACAACCGAATACAATGCAAAGAATAAAAAGAAGAATTTGTAAAACTGTTCAAGGCAGATTTTTCTCATAGGGGCACATGCTATGAGGAACTGGGCAGTGATTCTTTTTGTTTTGCTCATAGGTATCATCATGATATATAGTGGTCACTTGATAGACCAAAAGATATATGCCATAGCCAAGCTGGAAGGGGAGGTAAAGGAGCTCCGCAGCGAGTTTGTGGACGTACGTTCACGCTTGCAGAAAGTAAAGCTGGAGTCCACGATACTCTCCTCACTGAAGGACACCGGGCTGAAGCAGTCACCGACACCACCGAATAAAAATAAAGGTATTAGTCAAAGATGAGTAAGGAAATACAAAGAGATAGGATAGTGAATTTGCGCACCATCTTGGTGGGCATAGGGCTGTTTATCTTTGCTATAGCGATTGTCTCCAAGCTTATCGGGCTGTATTTCAATGGGCAGAAGTATCGCGACCTGATTGCTGAGAATACCATCAAGGAATTTGTCATAGAGCCCAATCGGGGAATCTGTATTCGGATGATGGGAGTCTTTTGGCGACTTCGATCACGCGTTATGATATTCATTTTGATGCGATGACCCCTTCGAAGAAGAATTTTGACACGCATCTGAAGGCGCTGAGCGACTCTTTGGGGCGTTTTTTTCTCGACCTTCGTCCTATTACCAAGAGGCGCTTAGGGGAGCACGTAAGAATAAGAATAAGTATTTCCTTATTGCGCGGGGGCTAGGGCTATGAAGAGTGTGCGCGCATTCGCCAGTTTCTCTTTTTCTCCAAGGGAGCCTACAAAGGGGGGCTGATTGTGGAGGGGCGCAGTTCGCGGGAATATCCCTTGGGGGCGATAGCCCAGCGTATCGTAGGATATGAGCGCACCGATGGACAAGGGAACACCTTCAAGGTAGGTTTGGAGGGTGCTTTCAGCAAATACCTCTCCGGAGTAGAAGGCAGGCATCTGAAACAGAAGATCGCCCAAGGGCAATGGAAGCCCATAGAGGACAGCAACGAGATAGAGCCCAAAGGACGGCTATGATGTGGTTTCGACCATTAATATAAACATACAAGATATTGCACACCACGCCCCTACTCAAAGCAGCTGGAGACCTATCAAGCGGATCATGGCTGTGCGGTGGTCATGGAAGTGGCCACGGAGAAATCAAGGCTATTTCGAACTTGGGGCGCAACAAGGATGGTAGCTATGGGGAGCGCTTCAACTATGCCTTGGGAGAGACCTACGAACCTGGTTCGGTGTTCAAGACTGTTTCCTTTGTGGTCGCCTTAGAAGAAGCCAAGATCGATACCACCTATACGGTGGATACCAAGAAAGGGTGATCTCCTTCTATGGGAGAGAGGTATGGGACTCCAAACCGTCGTGGCTATGGTACGATCAACCTCTCAAAAAGCCATGCAAGTATCGTCCAATACGGCCATCGTGCAGATGGTGCATGACCTCTTCGGGAAAGACCCAAAAGAAGTTTGTCGGAAGGATAAATAAAATGCACCTAAACAGGAAGTTAGGCATGCCTATTCTGGGAGAAGGGACACCCTTCGTACCGCAGCCCAATCAGCGTGGCTGGAGTGGGATAGCCTTGGAGTGGATGGCCTTCGGCTACGGGCTGGAGATGACCCCCTACAGGTGCTCACCTTCTACAATGCTATAGCCAACAATGGGATGATGCTCAAGCCACGCATGATACGCGAGGTAAAGCAATGGAATAAGTCGATACAAAAAAATTTGACGTAGAGGTGCTCAATAGCTCCATCTGTACGCCAGAGACCGCCGAGGTGGTCAAGAAGGTACTGGAGAATACCGTCAAGTACGGGACTGGAAAGAGCCTCTATTCGCCCAACTTCTCCATGGCAGGGAAGACAGGGACGGCACAGAAAGACTATAAGGATAAGTCCAAGCTAGGGTATATATCCTCTTTTGCAGGTTTTTTCCCTGCTCAAAAACCCGAAAATACTCTTGTATAGTGGTCATACACAACCCTGACAAGCAGATAGGGTATTATGGAGCTGATGTATCGGGACCTGTATTCAAGAGTATAGCCCAGAAGATATACACCAACTCCTTGCTCATTGACACCATTGACGATATAGAGACGACCTCCCCACAAGTGGCCAAGAGTTACGGGCACTACAATGAGATACTCAATAAAATATAAGACCATAGTGCCCGAATGTATTGGGTATGGAAGCGATGGATGCCATAGCTATCATGGAGAACTTGGGACTGAGTGTCACCATAGAGGGACAGGCAGGCGTGTTACCACGCAGTCCATCGCAGGAGGGGAGTATATAGGCGGACGCAAAAACCATACGATTGAAATTTTTTATAGGGAATTATGTTACTCAAAGAGCTATTACAAGGCGTAGAAGTACTCCAAACCATAGGAGATGCCTCACAGGAGGTGGGAAATATCACCCAGAGTTCTCGAGATATTACCCCTAATACGCTATTTTTGCTATAAAAGGCGCACATACCGATGGGCATCGTTTCATACCAGAGGTAATTGCCCAACAAGGAAAGGTGTTGGTCGTGGAAGACCTCCCCGAAGCACTCTGCCGAGGGGTAACCTATGTACAAGTGACCGATACGAGCCGCGCCATGGGACAGATAGCCGCCCACTTCTATGGGCACCCCAGTGAGCAGCTGCGCCTGGTAGGGGTTACAGGTACCAATGGCAAGACGACCATAGCCAGCCTATCCTATCAGCTATTTCGACAATTGGGCTACAAGGTGGGACTGATCTCCACCATAGCCATATATATAGACCAAGAGCGCGAGGAGACACACAACACCACTCCGGATGTGCTTACCCTGAACAAGGTATTGCGCCGCATGGTGGATCAAGGGGTAACGCACTGCTTCATGGAAGTGAGTTCGCACGGCATCGCCCTGCACCGTATAGAAGGGCTGGTTTTTGCCGGCGGAGTGTTCACCAACCTCACGCAAGACCACTTAGATTTTCATGAGACCTTTGCGCAGTATCGCGATACGAAGAAGACGTTCTTTGACCAATTGCCAAAAACAGCCTTTGCGCTGACCAATGTAGAGGATAAGAATGGGGCGTATATGCTTCAGAACACCTCGGCACGCAAGAGCACCTATGCTCTTGGGCGTGCGGCGGACTTCAAGGGACAACTCTTGGAGAGCACCTTTGCAGGGATGACCCTACGAGTGGGCAATCACGAGGTATGGACTTCGCTCATAGGCAGGTTCAATGCCTATAACCTCTTGGCCATCTATGCTACAGCGGTACTCTTGGGCGAGGAACCTCTGGAGGTACTCACCCAGATCAGCACCCTTAGGAGTGTAGCTGGGCGCTTTCAGTACTTTGTCTCCCCGAGTGGGGTGACAGTAATCGTGGACTATGCCCACACCCCTGATGCCTTGCAGAATGTGATAGAAACGATCCTTGACATAAAAGACTCCTCACAGCGGCTTATCACCGTGGTAGGCTGTGGTGGGAATCGTGACAAAAGGCAAGCGACCCTATCATGGCACATATAGCTACCTCGCTGAGTGAAAAGGTGATACTCACCTCCGACAACCCTCGTGAGGAAGATCCCGAGGAAATCCTCCGAGAGATGGAAGCAGGGAATCACCCCAGAGAACCAGCACAAGAGTATGACAGTGACCGATAGGCGACAGGCGATAAAAGTAGCCTGCCACCTTGCCCAAAAAGGCGATATCCTCCTTATAGCGGGCAAAGGGCATGAGACCTATCAGGAAGTCAAGGGCGTAAGGACACACTTTGACGATCTCGAAGAAGCGAAGAAAATGATCAATTTTTAATGATCAATGATTAATCGGATAATCATATAGAAAAAAAGGGGGCTTTGTCAGTATCGGGAGAAAAAGGGGATTCTATCTATTAAAATTCTGTAAAGAAAGGTTTTTGTAGAAGATGCTTGGGAATGGAAATATAGTAATAGCTATAAACTAAAATAGACACCAGCAGCAAGCTCTTTTGAGCATAGGGGCATATGTGACTTGCGCCAGCGTAGTAAGATATTAATCATTGAACATTAATCATTGAACATTAATCATTGAACATTAATTATTAATCATTAATCATTAAAAAGTGTTATATTACTTATTTGATTATTTACATAGAGCGTATAACCTGCCTGGGGCGGGGATGTTCCCAGTACATTTCCTTCAGGGCGGGGATAGCTGCTATTTTAAGTTCTGCTCATCGCTACCCTTAGTGGGAAGCGTATCATAGGTCTTTTGTACCGCTTGCAAGTGGGCGAGACCGTGCGAGACTTAGGGCTGGAGGGGCAGAAGGAGAAAGCAGGTACACCTACCATGGGGGGATTATTATTATTTTTGGCTTTGCTCATTCCGGTGCTTTTTACTGACGCGCTTGGATAATATATATATCATCCTGCTGATAATCACCACCTTGTGGATGGGGCTGATTGGTTTTATCGATGACTATATCAAGGTATTTCGCAAGAACAAGGATGGGCTCAAGGGGCGTTTCAAGGTCTTAGGGCAGGTATCTTTGGGGATTATCGTAGGGGCAACTCTCTACTTTCATCCGGATGTTACCGTAAAGAACGAGAATGCACAGGCTTCCCGCATGGTACAGACGCAAGCGCAGCGTCGTCCGCTCTCGGAGATGGCCGAGGTAAAATCGACCAAGACGACCATTCCCTTTATGAAAAACAACGAATTGGACTATGCCTCGCTGATCAAGTGGACAGGAGAGAACTATAAGCACTGGGTATGGTTGATATTTATCCCCATAGTGATATTTATCATCACCGCAGTATCCAATGGAGCCAACCTAACCGATGGTATCGATGGACTGGCAGCGGGGAGTTCGGCGATTATCGTATTTCACCTTGGGGATATTTGCATGGATATCAGGGAATACGATTTTCTCAGAGTACCTCAATATCATGTATATACCGCATGTGGGAGAGGTGACCATCTTCATAGCGGCGATGGTGGGAGCGCTCATCGGTTTCTTGTGGTACAACACCTATCCCGCACAGGTATTCATGGGAGATACCGGTAGCCTAACCATAGGAGGGATTATCGCGGTGCTGGCCATCATGGTGCGCAAGGAGCTGCTTATCCCCCGTACTCTGTGGTATCTTCCTTATGGAGAACCTCTCGGTGATGTTGCAAGTGGCGTATTTCAAATATACGAAAAAGAAATATGGCGAAGGACGTAGGATTTTCCTCATGTCGCCCCTACACCACCACTATCAGAAGAAGGGCTATCATGAGAGTAAAATAGTAATGCGCTTTCTGATCGTGGGCATCATATTGGCACTGATATCCTTTATTACCCTGAAAATTCGATAGACAATGATCAATGATTAATTATCAATTATCAATGATTAAAACCTTTAAAATCTATAATTCTATAATCCCAAATATCTATAACCCCTTAGCATGAAATTAGTTATACTTGAGGCGGAGAGAGTGGCACAGGGGCTGCCGTTCTCGGAAAACAAAAAGGCTGGGAGGTGTTTCTCTCAGACAAATCACCCCTGAAGGAGGTTTATAAGCAAGAGCTGGAAGCCTTGGGCATTCGCTGGGAGGAAGGCCAACATACCGAAAGCGAGATCCTCTCTGCCGATTGCATTATCAAAAAGCCCTGGGATTCCTCATAAAGTGCCTATAGTGCAGCAAGCCAAGGCAAAAGGTATTGAGATTATCTCCGAGATAGAATTTGCCTCTCGCTATACCGATGCGAAGATTATCGCCATCACAGGTAGCAATGGCAAGACCACCACGACCACCTTGGTATACCACCTGCTTAAAGAGGCAGGCCTCTCGGTGGCAGTAGGAGGGAATATAGGCTACAGCTTTGCCCGCTTGGTAGCTCAAGAGCCTAAGGAATATTATGTATTGGAAATCAGTAGTTTTCAGCTGGACGATATTACCTCTTTCCACCCACATATAGCCCTATTGCTCAATATCACCCCTGACCATTTGGACAGGTATAACTATGAATTTCAGAACTATATAGATGCCAAGATGCGCATCACCGAGTTCCAGCAAGCGGTCGATTATCTGATCTATGATGCAGATGATCCCGTCACCGTCCAAGAGATTAACAAAGGTCAAGTAAAAGCACAACTTTTGCCCTTCTCCTTGGAAAAACTTTCGAGAGAGGCGCTTGGAGCCTTGATGAGAAAAAAATATGTATGTAAATGTTAACCAAAAATATATTCGAGATGTCCACTAAAGATTTGACAATTAAAGGAAAACACAATCTAAAGAATGCCATGGGAGCCACTATGGTTGCCAAATTATTGAATGTACGCAACGAGAACATTCGCAACAGTCTGATGACCTTTCAGGGAGTACCCCACCGCTTGGAATTTGTCCGTGAGGTAGAGGGTGTCAGATATATCAATGACTCCAAGGCTACCAATGTCAATTCCGTATACTATGCCTTGGACTCCATGGAGGAAGGACTTGTGTGGATTGTTGGGGGCAGGACAAAGGAAATGACTATACTCCACTGATTCCGTATGTAAGCAAGAAAGTAAAAGCGATTGTGTGCTTAGGTCTTGATAACCAGAAGATTATACAGACTTTCCAAAGTATCGTTCCTACCATCATAGAGACTCACTCCATGGAGGATGCCGTACAGGTAGGTCGTGGACTCTCTCAAGAAGGAGACACCGTATTGCTTTCTCCCGCCTGTGCCAGCTTTGACCTTTTCCAAAGCTATGAGGACAGAGGCAACCAGTTCAAGCATTATGTAAATATGCTATAAAAAACAATCCTATGGAACGCTTCAGACGCTATCTCAAGGGGGATATTTCCCTTTGGGGAGTCATCCTCTTCTTTGCCCTGCTTTCCTTTCTGCCAGTGTATAGCTCGAGCAGCAACTTGGTGTATTTGGAAAGGACAGGTATCTCCACACGTGGATACCTGATAAGGCATGTGGGGTTGATCGCGGCGGGGCTTCTGATCATCTACCTAATCCATAGGTTTCCGTATCGTTATTTTCGCCCATTGGCGCGACTGGGGTTGCTGCTTTCGTGGATATTACTTTTCTTTGCCTTGCTCAAGGGAAGCACCATAGAGGGGGCTAATGCTAGCCGCTGGATCTACATCATGGGGATTTCCTTTCAGCCATCGGCTTTTGCTATGATTATCCTACTGATGTATGTAGCCTCGTACTTGGCCGAGGTGTATGAGACCAAGTATAGCTTCGCCGAGAGTATATTGCCCTTGTGGCTGCCTGTAGGGATTACCCTGGCGATGGTTACCCTGCCAAACCTCTCCACAGGGGCGATGATGTACGCCATGGTGCTGATGGTGCTCTATATAGGGCGCTACCCGATTAAGTACATACTGGGCAGTAGTATACTGGCAGTGTTGCTCTTTGCCTTGTTCATGTTGGTTGTAAAAGCCTTTCCGGATGCTTTTTCCGCATCGTGTGGACACGTGGAAGAACCGAATAGAGACCTTTTATGAGCAAGGACAAGGAAGAGAACTACCAGTCAGAGCGTGCCAAGATGGCCATTGTCTCGGGTGGATTCTGGGGGCAAAGGTGCAGGAAAGAGCGTGATGAAGAACCTCTTGCCTCAGGGTTCGTCGGATTTTTATCTTTTGCTATAGTGGTCGAGGAATATGGACTCTTGGGGGCTCTGCCCTGATACTGCTATTTATCATTATGCTGGTGCGCTTTGTGGTCATCTCGATGAAAGCCACCACTATTTTCGGTAAATTGTTGGTCTTAGGGGTGGGAATCCCGATTGTCTTCCAAGGGTTTGTCAATATGGGCGTTTCCGTAGGTCTTTTGCCAGTAACAGGGCAGAACTTGCCGTTTTTACTACAGGGGTACCTCCATCTGGATGACCTGTATGGCACTGGGAATCGTACTCGGTAAGCGCAAAGTCAGTGAACAGTGAGCAGAGGTCAGTGAACAGTGAACAGGGGGCAGAGGTCAGTGAACAGGGGTCAGTGAACAGTGAGCAGTGAACAGAGGTCAGAGGTCAGTGAACAGTGAACAGAGGTCAGTGAGCAGGGGCAGATATAGATGAACGAATATAATAAATAAAAATCAAAATAACTATCAAATAACTATCAAATAACTATCAAATAACTATCAAATAACTATCAAATAACTATCAAATAACTATCAAATAACTATCGAATAACCATCGAATAACTATCGAATAACTATCAAATAACTATCGAATAACTATCGAATAACTATCGAATAACTATCGAATAACTATCAAATAACTATGAATGAGATTAAGGATTTTAAAGATTTGGTAGTCTGGCAGCGAGCAATGGATCTTGTTGCAGAGGTATATCAAGTAGTTAAAAAAATTGCCTAAAGAAGAACTCTATGCCCTAAGTGATCAGATAAGGAGAGCTGTAATTTCTATTCCAAGTAATATAGTAGAAGGGTATGGAAGGAACTCTTCAAAAGAATTTTCACACTTTATATCTATTGCAAAAAGGATCAAAAATCAGAATTGGAAACTCAATTATTACTTTGTGTAAAAAAATAGATTACTTGAAAGAATCAGACATACAAAATATGATGTACTTGATAGATCAAGTGGGGAAAATGCTTTATTCACTTCAGAAAAACTAACTGTAAATCAATGACTACTGTTTACTTGTTTACTGTTCACTGTTTACTGTTCACCGCTCACTGAAAACATGGAAATAAATTTAACAGAAGGCAGAAGCTGTATTTTTGCTTCGGATAATCACTTAGGCGCACCGACCTATAAGGAGAGTCGGGAGCGCGAGACGCGCTTTGTGCATTGGCTGGATACTATCAAGACTGATGCGGGGGCGCTGTTTCTTTTAGGAGACCTCTTTGACTTTTTGGTTCGAGTACAAGACGGTGGTACCCCGCGGTTTTTGTACGTGTATTGGGCAAGCTCGCTGAGCTTCGCGATAGTGGACTGCCTATCTTCTTCTTTGTAGGCAATCACGACCTGTGGATGGATGACTACTTCCCCCAGGAATTGGATATCCCTGCATACCGCAGTCCACAAGAATTTATCTGCCGTGGCAAGCACTTTCTCATAGGCCATGGCGACGGCTTAGGCCCTGGGGACAAGGGGTACAAGCGCATGAAAAAAGTCTTTACCAACCCCTTTTTGTAAGTGGCTCTTCCGCTGGCTACACCCCGATATTGGGGTACGCTTGGCACAATATCTCTCGGTGAAGAACAAGCTTATCTCCGGTGACGAGGATGTGCATTTCTGGCGAAGACAAGGAATGGCTTGTCCAATACTGCCGCCGCAAGCTCCAAAGTAAGCACTATGACTACTTTCTCTTTGGTCACCGCCACCTGCCTATGACTATAGACCTCGGCGGGGGGGCTACCTATATCAATACAGGAGATTGGATACACTACTATACTTATGCCGTATTCGATGGGGAGAGCTGCCAGCTGGTCGGGAAAAGTGAAGAATGAAGAGTGACACCCTGATTGGGGGTAGTTATTTTTCATTCTTATACTAATTGTCCGCAGGCGGCATCGATGTCCTTGCCACGAGAGTAGCGGATGGTCGTGGTGATACCTGCTTCTTCGAGTTTTCTTTTATACAATTGTAGTGCTTTTTCGTCGGCTTGTTCGAAGAGCCCCTCGTCGATAGGGTTGTATTCGATAAGGTTTACCTTGCAGGGAGCAAAGCGGCAGAAAGCCACCAGCGCCTCTACATCCTTGGGGGCATCATTGATCCCTTTCCAGACTACATATTCGTAGGTAATGCGGCTTTTTGGTCTGCTGATACCAGTATTGGAGGGCGGTTCTCAGCTCGGTAAGGGAAAGTCCACCGTCCAAGGCATGATCTTGTTGCGTGTCTCCTCGATAGCCGAGTGTAGGGATACGGCAAGGCGAAACTTGACCTTGTCATCGGCCATCTTGCGGATGAGCTTGGAGACCCCCGAAGTGGATACGGTGATGCGCTTGGGAGAGAAGCCCAGCCCCTCTTTCTCGGAGGTGATACGCTCGATAGCCTTCATCACATTGGGGTAGTTCATCAGAGGCTCGCCCATGCCCATAAAGACGATATTGCGCAGCGGACGCCCGTAGTAGAGGCGGCTCTGCTGGTCTATGGTGAGCACTTGGTCGAAAAATCTCATCGGGAGAGAGGTTGCGCATACGCTTAAGGCGTGCTGTAGCACAAAAAGAGCAGTTCAGTGAGCACCCCTACCTGACTGGAGACACAGGCGGTGATACGCGTATCGGTGGGGATGAGCACGGACTCCACATACAGCCCGTCGTGTAGGCGTACGGCATTCTTGATAGTGCCATCCCTCACTGCGCTGCATAGTATCCACCTTGATATGGTTGATGACAAAATGCTCCGAAAGCAACTGGCGGGTCTCCTTGGAGAGGTTGGTCATCTGCTCGAAGGAGTGAACCCCCTTGCTCCAAAAGCCACTCATATACTTGGTTAGCATCGAAAAGCCTTTTTCCCCATGGGAGAGGGAAAAAGGCTTGTAGTTCTTCTTTTTAAAGCACGAATATCTTTTCATAATTTTTTTAATGATCAATGTTTAATTTTTAATGATTAATTTTTAATCGCTAATCATTATTCGTTATTCATTGTTCATTAATCATTGTTCATTGTTCATTGTTTATTGTTTTTGCTGTTTTTAATACTTGCGATAAGGATTTTTTATTATCTCGATAGCGTCTTGGTGAATGCTTTCGTATTCTGTTTGGTTTATATATCCTGTCTGTTGTAAAAAGCTCTAACCAATAAAGAGTTTCATTAGCTTCTTTTTGGGCAATGGCTAATTTGTGAACAAAATCAGCTTTGCTTTCAGAATATTCTGCCTCATGTACCATTGCTCCTATAGAAGTGCCACTTCGTAATACTTGTTTTGAAAGGACAAACTCCTTTTTGTTCTCAGACAAGTATCTATACAAATGGACAATTCTTACAGCTAAGGCAAAACTCTTGTCTTTCAATATATTTTTCCTTCATTGATGTATCAGGCATGGCATTAATCATTAATCGTTATTCATTGTTCATTAATCGTTATTCATTAATCATTAAGAAAGGGCAAAGGTACAAAATAAAGCTGAAACATTTACTTTTTGTTTTCTCGGGTGTAATAGAAAAGAAGCAGCATCGCCACGCCCCAAAGGAAAAGGGAGAAGTAGGGGTGTCTCCTCAGATCAAAGGTTTGTTTGTGGGTGTCCCGAATATGTCTCTGGTGGGTCTGCTTCTCTGTGGTTCGCTGCTCATGCCCTTGAGCTGCTCCTCTAGCGCTTTCTTGCGAATGCCACTCCCGCAAAAGACGCTCATCCCTATGTGCATGATAGGCTTGCTCCGCATTAGTTGCAATTCCCTTATCTATTCTGAAGATAGAAGAAAGAGACAAGTAAAAAGTCTTTCGGATAGAAATAAATAAAAGCTGTTGCAAATCTTACCTTGCAACAGCTTTTTATATCAGTAGTTTTTCACTTCGCAAGTAAAAAATCATAGTATCCCAATGGGGGTTAAGTAATTTCACTATTTAAAAATAGTAGCGGTATAACAGACCATCTTCTGCAAAAAGCATAAAGTACATTTTCAGTGTAATAGAGTTTTTTTGATTCTGCTTTTCGCCTTCAAACTCTTTTTGCCAAGTATAGCCTCCATCAGTAGTTTTGTAGATAACTTTGCTTGATGATTCCCAGCCTATATTTTTCATCTTTAAAAGGCCAAGGAGTGATAAGCTATTAAAGGAAAATTCAAAAGGTAATTTCTGCCAAGAGTATCCCCCATCAGTAGATTTGTATATTCTCTGATTCGTTTGAGATGATATTAAACAATAACCTATTTTGATTAGTAGGGAAATCCACATCGACAGCCATTCCTTCGGGATCATTTTCAAATACATATTCTGTCCATTGTTCATTATTACCATTACAGAATAGTATTATAGCTTTTGTGATTTTTGTCATCCAATCCACCAATCCATATATGGTTTACATCTCTTTTAAAAAGCACGAAATTGATAATCAACAAGTCTACGGGTATTAACTTCTCTTACAGGATAAAAATCTTTCCCATTAGTTGATTTATAGACGTCGCCAGCTATTGAGACCACAATGATATTTTTCATTTCATCATCACAAATTACTCTATTGAAAGTAATATTTTTATTGTAAAAATTTCTTTTTCCACTATTAATAAAAAGGGTTAGGAGTTTTTTTGTTCCTCCAATAGGTACTTTGTATACACCACTAGAATTTACATTCAGACCTTCGTGAGTGGAGGTAATATAAAAATCAGAAATATAACTCCATACACCTGTATTTGCCCATTTTTCCCAAGTGATGCCATTATCTTTGCTAAAAACCACAATATTTCCAGAGGATTTCTCCCGTACTTGTGTACTATATATGTAATCTCCTATGATTTGGGTTTTTACATTATACCAATAAGAAGCATTGGCTACATCCCATTGAGTTTTTACCCATTGTCCTATGACTTTATCAATGATACCTATTTTTTGTTCATAGTCATTGGTTACGTTGTTTTCTATTATAGCTTTTTTTCGCCGAAATGGAATTTTAGTTCTGGCAAATAAGTGCTACTGCGAGGTAATATAAGGGTGAGCTTTTTGCCATCAGATGAAACTGAGGTGATAGTAGCTTCGGTGTCTCCAAAAGTTACTTTACATTGTTCTTTTTTAGGGAAATTCTCCCCTAAAATATCAATGCTATCACCTGCATAACCATAGTTTTTGCTATATGAAGTGATAACAATTGCTTTTTGTTCAGCAGATGGGGTAACATTGCTGTTGTTATTGCCGTTACCACTATTAGGGTTAGAATCGTCTTTGCCACAAGAGGTCAGTAGTAAGAGTACTAAGCCTATTGTTTTTAACATTTTTCTCCATGTATATTTATTTTTAGTTTTTATATTGAAGCTGTTTAAACTTTTTAGAGAAGAAGCTGTTTAAACTTTTTTCTTATAATAAAAATAAAAAGTTCCCGAAAAATTAGTAATTTTGTGTTTGAAAAAGAACACCAAAATTCAGGAATTTTGGGCAAAGATACAATAAATAATTGGATTATTCCCTTTTAAGTGTAAAAAGAAGGTTTAGCTTTAATAATGGAGAGCAACCAGATGTTTATTTTTGATGAAGAATTGTACAAAAATAGGTTTAAGATTGAACAAGCAAATGGTTGGCTTAACGGATATAAAGGTTTGATAATGAGATACGAGTATCTTGATGTAACTTAGATTGGAATGCTCTTATTAGGGTTTATATCCAAGTTCCTCAAAAAAGTTTAAACACGTTTTATAATAGATTTTCTCACTCTACTTAGGGTCTATATATCTGTTCCTCATATTCATAATCTCCTGAAAGACGCTTATCAAATAACGTTTCTCCTGTATTTACATCAATTGTAATCCACCTATTCGTATAAGGACCATACGAATACGTTACTATATAAATAGGGCGTGTCTTCTCTGTGTATCGTATGCTCACTGGCTCTTCTGTCAAATCAATATCATAGCGCTCTTTCATAATTTGCATAAGGCATTCAATACTCATTTTTATATTGCTTATCCCAATCATTTTCTTTTTGTAATTTCCCTTTATCATTGTACTCTTTTCCAAACTCCTATGGGAAGTGTTTGAAAATAAGATGTTACTTCCACTAACAACTTTTCTTTTATTATATACAAATGCATATAACATGCCTGTAGAGGAATCTATTTCTGATAGACAAATAGTATCATTAGAATATTGAATTTTAACATACTTATTACCTTTCCTTAGATATCTATCTATTTTCTCACTACTGTAATTCTTATCAGGCACATAATCCTTATAAGGTTCTTCATTAAAATAAAACATCTCTCTTCCTGTTTCAGGATGAGGTACTATAATCTTAGTTTGGGCATAGCTAAAAAGCTCCTAATAGTAAGAATGCTCTAAATAATAAGTGTTTCATCTTCTTTTTTTCGTTTTCAATTTCAATTTTTAATAGCAGGATTTACAATAGCCCATTGCCAACACCCAAGTACTATAACAAGGATAAAGGAGCTAATAAATCAGTATAAGACATTAAATTTGTTGTATAGTATTCTGTAAACACATATTTTTATTGGGAAAGATAATGTTTGAATTTTTCTCCCTTATCTTTTGTGTGTATGAAAATCTATAAACTTTTCTACTGATTAAAGAACTTAGTTTTAAGAACCCCCATAAGAGTATTAATAACATTCCCTCTGAGTCTTTTTCGCTGCAAAGGTACAAAATAAAGCTGAAACATTTACTTTTTGTTTTTCTCGGTGTAATAGAAAAGAAGCAGCATCGCCACGCCCCAAAGGAAAAAGGGAGAAGTAGGGTGTCTCCTCAGATCAAAGGTTTGTTTGTGGGTGTCCCGAATATGGGTCTGGTGGGTCTGCTTCTGTGGTTCGCTGCTCATGCTCTTGAGCTGCTCCTGCAGTGTTTTCTCCCTAAAAAGTGCAGTTTTAGCACCTTCGCCCCTTGTATGGAAAAAGGGTCTGCCCTTGTGCTGTCTTCTGCTGGGAGATAACCACTCTTGCAAGGAGGGCACTGGCAGGGGCGAAAGGGACAGGAGGGCACTCGCTCAGGGCGAGAGGGGCAGGGGCGAAGACGAGGGCAGCAGGGACGAGACTATCGGCGGGGACAACCTCCATGGCGATTTCTTGCCAATGCCACTCCCGCAAGAGACTCTCGCCTCTATACTCGTGATAGGCTTCCACAGAATCACGTTGCTGGAAAAGTTGTGTATGCTCTTGGCTTTTTCTTGACACTCCTACAGCTGACAAGGGAGTAAAAGAGAAAAGAAAAAAATTTCATAATAATTTTTAATTTTTAATGTTCAATGATTAATTTTTAATCATCGTTCATTAATCATTGTTCATTGTTCATTAATCATTGATCATTGTTCATTAATCATTGTTCATTAATCATTGATCATTGATCTTTCGTATAATTCTCCTGAGTTTGCCTTCGTAGTCGGGGTCGGTGGCATAGCCTGCTTGTGCGATGAAGTGAGCAAAGTCGAGAGGGTCTTCACGGTGGAGGAGTGCTTGGCGGTAGCGAGGGTTGCGGGTGAGCAGTCGGGCGTGGTGCAGGAAGCTCTCAGCGGGGAGTCGTAGCGGCGAAACCAGTCCTTGACCACGTGTAGGTATTTGCCATTGGGTAGGGGTGATGCTGAGAATCTCAGGGGAAGTCGCCCTTACGAGCGGGCTTAGGGAGTATCTCTTGGGTGCGTAAGAGCTGCTTTTTAGGTGGTCAGGGGTGAGTGCGGTGGCCTTGATAACGAAAAACATATTGCCGGGGGTATGGGCGCCCCAGCTCTGTCTCCAGCGCCGCTTGGGCAAGACTAAATAGGGCGGAAATACCCGTAAGTCGTTCGCTATCAAGGGCGTAGGGGAGATATTGTTTCTTAAAAACGTAGGGTGATAGTGGCTGCATGTTGGTGTATTTTTGCAAAAAGAAGTAAGAGTTTGTTTGTCAATAATATAGTGTATGTTTCCCTGTACCCATGAGGCACGTAGGGCGCTGATAACCTCTTGGCAGAGTTCTTTCAGGCGGTAGCGTGGGGATACGTATTGGGCGCCTATCCTCCCCATATATACGTAATGGTCAGGGACGTAGAGGAGAATCTGTGCCTGCCCACTGGGAGGGGTAGCTTCTCACTCGGGGTTGTCCCTTGGGGCGAAGATAGCGGCAGGCAAGACACTGGATGACTATATCCTCCTTCTGTGAGTCATTAGGACGGTCATTGCCTCGAGCAAATGCCCCTGCTGAGTCCAAGACGCTTCCTTACCTCAGGTGTGGAAAGAAGCTGGTAAAGATGGGTTTCTATTTCGAAAGTCACGAAAATAATGAATAATGATTAATGGTCAATGATTAATGAACAATGATTAAAAATTAATCATTGAACATTAAAAATTAAAAATTGATCATTGAAAATTAAAAATTGAACATTGAAAATTGATCATTATAAAAAGATTCTATTATGCAGCTGTCCTTGGTCGTATTTCTGTACGATGGAGCAGCTACGGGGAGTCGTTGCCTTCGGGGTCGTTAGTAATAAGGATAAGGGAGCCCTCGGCAATGTGTGGGCATCACGGGGAGGTACACCACATAGGCGAAGCGGCGAAAGGAGGCATTGGCGGTCTGTACATGATGGTAGAGGCTATTGACTAGAGGTACTTCTGCCCTTGCTATTGGCCTCCTGCAAGCAGCGGCGGGCAAAGGAGCGCGAGAGGTACTCGCCATCCATAATGCCATCCGCCGCTGCTGGGAGAGCGAAGGAGTAAGAAGAAAAAGATAATGAGGGTAAAGCATAGTGAACAGAGGAACAGAGACAGAGAACGGTGAGCAAGAGCGAGAGCAGTGAACAGAGAACAGAGAGACAGAGAACAGAGAACAGTGAGCAGTGAGCAGTAAACAGTGAACAGAGAACGGTGAAACAACTGATCACTGACAACTGATCACTGACAACTGATCACTGTTCACTGACCTCACCATATCTGTGATTGATCGTTGAGTTTAGGGGCGGAGGGAAGAGGATGTTGCGCTCGCCCAGCTCATAGCATAGGGCGGTGTAGTACTCCTTGAGGGCTTCTAAGTTCCAGCTTTTGGGAATAGGCACCTGCCTTTTTCTTCAGGAGGCGGGTGCCAGTATCAAGAGAAGAATTGGTAGATGGTCTCTGTCGCAGCAGGCTCATCTCCACGGGGCTTGTGGAGATAGCTGCGCTTTGAGCAGGAAGCAGCTCGAGGGTTTCCTTCTCTATCCCTAAGGGCGAGAGGGTACTGGCTCAGGTATAGAGCACATGGTCGCAGTTCTTGTTCCATGAGGTGCTGTTGGTTTTGCATAAGGATGGAGCGAGCGGCGAGGTTCCAGGCTGGGGAAGAGGTTGGCGATGCCCTCGGTGACCTCGCGCACAGGGGATTCTTCGGAATACTTTGATGAGGGTATGCCCATGGAGCACTTTTAGGGCGTGGGAGAATGTCATCTTCATGTCGATAGGGGCTTTCAGCAGGTGTTGCCCAAGACCTTGCTTTCGGAGAAGAGAATCACGTCGTCCTCGAAGGGTTGGCCGTCCTTGTCTCTCCACTGATGGATTGCAAGGAGATCTCTTGGTCGATGACGATGATCTGCAAACCGCGATAAGTCTCGGCATGCTTGGCAAGGTAGGTGTTGACGGTGCTCAGGTCAGGAGCATCGGCAAGGGAGCATTCGCATAGGAGCACAGCGCTTGCCTACTTCCTCTTGTGAGGCAAACTTGAGGAAGGTATCCACGTTCATAAAGGCATATTTGTAAGAGACCCCATGGAGCTGTTGTCCTAAGCGCAAGGCCTTGATGAAGTCCTTTGGAGAGGGTTTTTCCGGTGGTATTATTGTTGTAAGAGGCCTCTACTCCTATTTTTCTGAGCGGCAGGGATTTGGTATCCAAGTCGTACTGACTTACCACAGAAGCGTTGTTCTCGGTCGTCAGCGAGAAGCGTCCTAAGGAAATCTGTTGGGCGCTATCTATTCGGCACGAGCAGCGATACCATGCCAGCAGGCCTTGGTGTCATCAGCCCAGAACTCGATAAGGGAGAGCATATCAGGATTGGCGCCACAGGCAGCCACCATTAGGTCGTACTCAGTGAGTTCGTCCTCATTCTTCTCGCGAGCGATGGAGAGCTTAGGACATCCCCGAGAGCTTAGAGGTCCTTTGCGGTTTTAGGGAATAGAAGCGCCACGAGCGATGATATCTCCGGCTACTTTCAGCCCTGCTTGCCCCTGAAGCATACGCCAGAGAGGGTAGAAGCCTCTCGCAAAAGGAAAAAGTAGGATAATAATATGTTCGAGATTAGGAGCCTACAACGCTTGCAAAATCGGTCCGGTTAAGACCTGTCATAAGTGATGCGTTCATTTTTATCGATGAGAATAATGATTACATGAGTTAATGAACAGTGAATAATGATGTCATGATTAACAGATTAACAATTGAACGTTGATCATTATAAAAGATAACTCCTTTGAGGCGTCTTTTGATGGTTTTAGAGGCATAGGGGCAGCGGGGCTTCACTCACTGCACCAGCTCACCCCAAGCGGCTGCAGAAAAGGTCGTCGCGCATAGGCACCAAGGAGGTGTAGGAGGCCAAGGCCACAGGAGTCACCTTGGGAGGTCATTGCCTATGGACTGGAATAGCAGTGTTTGCCTTTAGGGAGTTCCACAGCTAAAGCCAGTCTCAAGAGTCAGGAGGTCATACTCAGGGTTTTAGCTTATGACTGTTTTTGATTTTTCTGTCATAGCGGTATCCGCAGCGATATAGTCCCCAGGAGGAAGTGATGTCCCTTGGCAATCTTTATCTCAGTGGCAGGAGGCGCTTGTCAGGGTGAGTAGAGGTTCGGGCTGCTTTCACCACGGCATAGCGCTTGAGGAGTCCTTGCCGATAGGCGTTCCTGCACGATCAGTTTAGCACCCCCTAAGACCTCTGTTGTAATGGTTACCCCCACCGGAGAGGTCAGCCAGGGTGTGCATAAAAAGACCTGGGGAGGGTAGGATTCGGTAATGTGTAATTTCATAGGTCGTTGTTGGTAAAAGAGTTATACTTGTTTTCCTTTGAATTGTTGCTGCGCGTTGGCGGGTTGGATAAAGAGAGCCACCGCAGGAGAGACATTCTGCAGCAGTGTCTCCTTGTGTAAAAAGGCGGGTGTTGTAATGCCAAGCTTCTGTTGGCGAGGTTTGATTGCCTGTTGTACGTCATTTCTTTTTCGTTGATAGATATTGTTCGAAATCGGCAGGGGTAGCAAATGTGCATTAGGGGGAAGTCGCGCAGACTCTGCATGCGGAAATTGCTATCTTGGCACTGAGCAGAGTACCTCCTGAAGGCGGTTGTGTTGTAGCATGTTGTTTTTGTTGTGTCTCGAATAGGCTTAGGCGCTGCTTCGGAAAGCCAGTACAACCTTGCGTACACTCTCCTCGATGCGCTTGTCAAGGAGTCCGCTGCACTTGGTATCCCCTGCTCAGAAGGGGGTGTGCCTGTAGGGGTGGGGTTGTTGCCGCAAGATAGTCCGCCACTTGCTCTGCGGTGAGCTTATTGACCAAGGCTTGTCCTTGGTGAGCATCAGAGCTGTTGGGCAGCCAAGGAGCAGCAAAGGTCTCCAGTGAGCGGCATCCATTGCTGAAAATTTCTCTCAAGAGCGATAAAATTCTTCTTTGTTCATGGTTTTAGGATTACTAGGGGTATTAGGGTTTGGTAGACTAACGCCCTAAGACCTGTTTTAAATTCGATGCAAAAGTACAACATTTTTGATGCACAAGTCAAGAAGAATCGTTGTGAGAAATGAGAATAGAAGTGGGAGGAGAGGGCGGTGAAAAAGTGAAAAGTGAAAAGTGAGCAGAGGTCAGTGATCAGTGAGCGGTGAACATTAATCATTGAACCCATTGATATTGATAGCATGAAGTTTTTGCGTGTGTGTTAGGGGCGATTCTGCAAATCGCCCTAGCTGTTGTGTCGTTTGTTGCTCAAATCACCCATGTTTTCAAATCGTCCACAGTCAAACTGCATGTGGGAGGGCGAATTGCTCACATCCGCTGCGCCAGCTCGCGGACTACATGTAGCATGCTTTTCTGGGCGTTCGCAAATATACATGTAAATACACAAAAAAGCATCTATGGGCATGGTGTGAGTATAGTTTGCGCATGTTGTAGGGGCAGTGCAATTCCTGCCCTTGTTGTAAATTGCCACATACAGAGAGCTTTGTTTTAGGTTTTAAAAATTGTTAAAATAAATACAATTAACAAAATAGAAGCTCAATAAACAATGATTTTATATTTGCCTTGTAGTTCAGAAAATAAATGTAATAAATATGAAAAAGTTGTTTTTTGCAGGGTTGCTTACTGCAATACGTAGGGGAGTGTGGTGGCGGCCTCACTTCCTTTTCTGTTTCAGAAGATCACTGGAGGCACACAGCGTCTACTGCTTACAAAGTGTCTGGTACACTGATGAGTGGGCAATCATGGCTATGGCAGGCGGACGGTGCCCTGAAAGCCTCACAGGCGTGCAGTCACTTCAAGCGTACTCAGTATGCAGTGTATGCTACAGTGGATCGTAAGCTACCCTCAGGCGAGTGCTTCCAGGCTGCAAACAGTCCACACCTCCTCATAATACCAGCGACCCCGAACGTGTTCCTATAGAGGTGCAAGACTTTAGGCTGCAGTGAGCGGTACTAAAGAGCGCAAAGCTCTCTTTTACCAATTCTAACCACAAAAATCTAATACTGAAAAACAATTTATCTTTTTGTTTCTTTGACGAGTGCAAGAGTAGGGCGAGTTTTCTTCTTTGGGACCAATAGATTTTTATTATCTATACCACTATCGATTTTTCTATTTGCTTCTGCTCTATACGCTCACTGACAGCGTTCTACTCGCTCCTCACTGCTCCTGTTCCTGCCTCCATACTGCTCACCCTGCTCACTGTTCACTGCCCTCTGCTCACTCATTCCTGCTCACTGTTCACTGCTCACTGCTCACTGCTCACTGACCTCTGTTCTCATCTTCTTATCATGTTTAAATCTCTTGCTTTTCAGCTTTACATCTTTTGTAATTTTGCAGCATTTTTAATATCTATATAATAGTCTATTACTCTCATTACTCATTGAACGTACTCATTAACTGTCTGTTAGACATTACTCATTGAACATTAATCGTTAATCATTGAACATTGCATTAATCGTTCTCATTGAAGCATTGATCATTATGAAGGATTCATTTGTATTTATCGTGATTGGCTCAACGTAATGGAGCAATTACCCGCTGGTTCAGCTCGAACTGTACCAACGTAGCCCAGTATGCCCTCAATGGCAAAACGCCTACGCTCTCGCCCATGGCAAAAATCGCCTTCGGGTTTATACAACAAACCCTTGATAGAGATGAAGATAAGTATCATAAAACAGTCGTATCAAGTAAAGTGCAGTGGGCGCATGAAATCTTAGAGGATGGCATAAAGAGATCTTTATCAGAAAGGATTAACTCAAAGACTCTTTCTTTAGAAGATACTGAGGATATCGCCCAAGCGATGAAAAATCGCCCCCGATAAGAAAAATCCTTTGAGTTTATCGCTTAATGATAATGTCAATGACAATGATAATGATAATATCAATGTGATCTTTCTTTTTAGAGAAACAGCGCGAGTGTAGTGGCATCGAAGAAATTGATTTTTCAAGAGCTTTTCGGTAGAGACGCTTAAGGAAGATTCCGCGCAAAAAGAAAAAGAAAAATCCTCCAGTCAAGGCATTTACCCCTCCCTCTCCTGCAGAAAGTCGGCGGCCTGTAGCGGAGCGCGGCAGATATCTCCCTGAGAGCTTCTGTGGCTTCTATGCCTCCAAGGGCTGGCGCGTGGGGAATCAGCCGACGAGGACTGGCGCGCGCTGCTGCCGACGCACTGGGAAACACGCGCGCATCGAGGAACAAACAGCCATCTTTCCCCACAAAGCAATCTCAACCCTTAGTTATCGATTGAAAATGGAAACAGCTTGTCCGCAGAGACTAACAACAATACCACACAAGCCAGCACTTATGTGACGGGAAGACAGACCGCAGCTTCTCTGGCGCAAATCTCCAAAGGTTGGTAATGGGCTTTCTCCGTGCGACTTTGTCGAGAGGCTCAGAGACTTTGCTCCCTTTGCGAGAACAGCCCAGGCCTGATAGCACGTCTGGCTCTTGGGCTGATTGTCACTCAGCGTGCGGCTTTGTAGGTATCAAGGGCACTGTGATGCCATGAACAAGGAGGATATCTCCAACCTTATCTGTAGCCGCTTTTGCTCACTTGGCTGGAGGAGCTCCACAAGGCATTCCATACATCGATAGCGCGATGGGAGCTGGGAGGCTTCGCGCACTGCAACCTGATCAATGCTCCCTATAGCTCAGTACTCACCAAGTATGTCTCTTGGCTCAGGAAAGCCGCATAAAACCATCCTCACCTCTCCTCAGAGAGGACTTCGAGAGAGAGACATCACACCTCACCTCCCAGAGGCACAGAAGCGCTCGCTAGCAGATGCAGCAGCAGTACCCCAGTAGGCCAGGCCCTGTTTGCTCATGGAAAGGCAGGAGTCAGTGAGCGTTGAGCTTGGGGTCAAGTGAGCGTGAAGCAGTGAACAGTAAGCGATAATAAAGTCATGGCTATATTTAAACAATAATCTTGCTCATTAACAATTATAATTAACCAATAACAATTAAAATGCTATATTACCGACTAGAAATTAGTAGAATCTATACCATTCCAGGCCTTTGGGAGTAGCATCCGCTATATATACCTTTGAGAGGCCAGAGTCCTTCAGAGAGAGGAAAGTAACAGGGTCATCCATTGAGTCAACATATCACAGGCCTGGGCATCTTGAGCAAATCTCACGGTCTGCCGGCTGACAGTTTGTTTGGTGCAGAGATATGTTGATCAGTGCCTAAGCACCTATATGCACTTATTCTTGGGTGCACTTAGCCCTGCCAAGGAAACACATATCTCCCAGCTCTGCCTGCAGACTCCATGTCCGATATCCCACTTACCAAGAGTCCTCTGTTTGAGAGATGGTGAGCGGTGGGCAGGGTCAGTGAACAGTGTCAGTAGTGAAAACAGGCAGGGTCAGTAACAGGCAGGGTCAGTGTGGCAGGATCAGTGAGCAGAGGTCAGTGAGCAGTGGGCAGGGTCAGTGGACGAAATTCAGTGGGCAAATGAACAGTGGACAGTGGGCAGTGACGTCAGAGGCAGGAGTGAGGTAGTAGGCAGTGAGCGGTGAACAGGGTCAGTGGGCAGGTCAGTGGGCAGAGGTCAGTAGACAGAGGTCAGTGAACAGTGGGCAGGGGTCAGTGAGCAGTGAGCGGTAAGCAGAGGTCAGTGAACGGTAAGCTGAGATGTGATGTTAACAATTAACAATTAACAATTGCGATAAAATTAATCATTAATCGCCCTTGGAAAAAAACAAAAGTTTTTATTATAAAAAAATAAATTTTTATCTTTACCTGAAAGAGTATATGTCTTGTAATACACACAGCTGATAGCACTCAGTCTTGGGATAGTTCTGTCCTGAAGGCTGTGTATCTTTTCGTGTATAATTTTATAGCCTGCAGTTGCAGGCAATACCTTTCTATTGATGAATTGTATAAAATCTAAATCCTGATTCTAGGAGTCTAGAGCGTTAAATCATTAATCATTAATCATTCTAGCATTAACAGATGCTTACGAGCAATCGAATTAATTTTGCTTCAACCAAGCATGCTGCCTGACTATCTCGGAGTGGATGTTCAGGTGAAATCATTCAAATTTCTTCCAGATGGAGACCAAGTCGGATGCCAAGTGGCGAGGGCTATATAGCACCTTCAAGGAGAATTTCTCTATCACCGACACCGCAACCAGTTTGTGCTGGAGTTCTTGGACTATTTCATAGACCCCTCCTCGCTACTCTGTGGAGGAGTGTATAGAGCGTGGACTTACTTATAGTGTTCCCCTCAAGGCTCGTCTAAGCTCTTTTGTACGATCCCAGAACATGAGATTTGAGACCATTGTCCAGGATGTATATTTGGGTACGATCCCGGTATATGACCAGTAGTGGTACCTTTATCATCAGTGGGGCTGAGCGTGTGGTTGTCTCCCTCAGCTACACCGTTCGCGAGGTGTTCTTCAGACAGTCTTACCATGCCAATGGTACCAAGCTCTATTCGGCTCGTATCATTCCTTTCAAAGGATCTTGGATGATTTACTACAGATATCAACAATGTCATGTATGCTCTACATCGACCGTAAGAAAAAGTTGCCTGTAACGACTCTCTCCGTGCCATAGGCTTCGAGCATGACAAGGATACTCCTCGAGATATTCGACCTTGCAGAAGAGGTAAAAGTCTCAAGACAGGTCTTAAGAAATACCTCGGTCGTCGCCTTGCTGCCCGTGGCTAACACTTGGCTATGAGGACTTCGTGGACGAAGATACAGGCGAAGTGGTATCTATCGAGCGTAATGAGATCGTCATTGACCGTGATACCATCCCCGAGAACATATCGACTGGGGATTATAGAATCCAATACTAAGACCATCCCTCCTTCACAAGGAAGATGAGCGCAGTGTGGACTACTGGCATCATCTGCTATAACACCTCTCCAGAAAGACCCCACCAACTCCGAGAAGGAGGCCGTAGAGCACATCTACAGTCAGTTGCGCAACGCAGAGACCACCTGATGAGGAGACTGCTCGCGATATCACGATAAGCGCTCTTCTTCTCTGACCAACGCTGCAACTTGGAGCGATGAGGGCGCTATCGGATGAACAGTAAAATTAGAGCTCGATATCCCCTATGGAAAAACAGGTACTTACCAAGGAAGATATCATCACCATTGAAGTATCTCATCGAGCTTATCAACTCCAGCGGAGGTGTAGATGATATCGACCACCCTTTCCAACCGTCGTGCGCACCGTGGGCAGAACAGCTCGCTGCCCAGTTCGGCGTAGGGCTTGCTCGTATGGCACGTACCATCCGCGAGCGTCATGAACGTACGTGACAGTGAGGTCTTTACACCACTGGACTTGATCAACGCCAAGACCCTCTTCGGTGATCAACTCTTTCTTCGGTACTGCCAGCTCTCCCAGTTCGCGGATCAGACCAACCCGCTGGCCGAAATCACCCACAAGCGCCGTCTCTCTGCCCTCGGACCTGGAGGTCTCTCCCTGCGAACGTGCAGGCTTTGAGGTACGTGACGTACACTATACTCACCACGGACGCCTTTGTCCTATCGAAACCCCTGAAGGTCCTAACATTGGTCTTATCTCCTCTTGGCCGTATATGCTAGGTGAACAACATGGGATTCTAGAGACTCCCTACCGCATAGGTAGAAAATGGAAAAATAAAACTCGACGAACCTGGTATATACAGAGTGCCGAAGAGGAAGAAGGTCTTAAGATACTCAAGCCAATATTCAGGTGGACGACCAAGGAAATATCCTCGACGAACGCTTGGTAGTGAAAGAAGATGGGGACTTCCTGTCATCTCTCGCGAAGAAGTGGACTACATAGATGTGGCGCCTAACCAGATCGCCTCCATCTCTGCTTCCTTATTCCTTTCTTGAGCACGACGACGCGAACCGTGCGCTCCTGGGATCCAACTACTGATGCGCCAGGCGGTACCGCTCTTGCGCCCTGAAGCCCCTATCGTGGGTACAGGCCTCCGAAAAACGTGTAGTTACCGACTCCGCGTACTCATCAACGCCGAAAGAGAAGGTACTGTAACCTACGTGGATGCCGACAAAAATTGGTCATCAAATACGACCGCACCGAAGACGAAATCCTTGTTTCCTCTGATGACGAGCTCACTCACCTATAACCTTATTAAGTTCCGCTCGTACCCAACGCAAGGTACTTGTATCAACCTAAAACCTATCGTGCGCAAAAGGTGATCGCGTGCACAAGGATGCAGTGCTCTGCCAGGATATGCTACCGAACAAGGTGAACCCGCCTTAGCTCGGGCTATGAAGGTAGCCCTCATGCCTTGGAAAGGGTAGCAACTTCGAGGATGCGATTGGATCTCCGAACGTGTAATCCGTGAGGATATCTTCACTCCATCCATATCGACGAGTATACCGATGTACGTGATACCAGAGCTCGGGGGTAGAGAAACTCACCAACGATATCCCTAATGTATCCGAGGATGCTACCAAAGACCTCGATGAAAACGGTATCGTACGCATCGAGCCAATATCAAACCTGGGGATATCCTTATCGGTGGCGTAACCCCTAAGGAGAAAGTGATCCCACCCTGAGAAAAACTTCTAGAGCGGATCTTCGGTGACAAAGCCGGTGACGACGCAGATGCCTCTCTGAAGGCTTTCCATCCCTCGAAGGAGTGGTTATCGGTAAAAACTCTTCTCCCGTGGGTGAAAACCAAAACAAAACGTGCCAAAGAAAAAGACGAAATGGCTGCCCCTCGATGCAGCAACGTTCACCCTAAAGCAGAGGCGCTTTAAGGATGTCCCTCCTCGAAAAACTCTCTTTGGTCAATGGAAAACTTCTCAAGGGTATTAACGATTTAGGAGAAGAAATGATTCCTCATGGAAGAAAACATACTAAAGAGTAGTCTTAAAGAAATCGAAGACTATACACACTTGCTCTCTGGTGGTTGGACTACCGATGAGCATACCAACGAGCTAATCAACGACTGATTCACAATTACAAAATCAAAGCTAAAACGACCTTCTAGTATGCTCCGCCGCGACAAGTTCACCCACTTAGCTGGGGATGAGCTACCCTGCGGGTATCATGAAGCTCGCCAAGATATACATCGCTGAGAAGCGTAAAGCTCAAAGTAGGGGACAAGATGGCAGGTCGTCACGCAACAAGGGGTATTGTAGCCCGGGCTATCGTACGCGATGAGGACGTATGCTCCTTGAGGACGGAACTCCTGTGGATATCGTACTCAACCCACTTGGTACCTTCTCGTATGAATATCGGTCAGATATACTGAAACCGTACTCGGATGGGCAGGACAAAACTCGGCAAGAAGTTTGCTACTATCTTCGACGGAGCTTCCCTCGAGCAGACTTACCGAATATACCTAATCGAGGCAGGAGTACCTGCTTTCGGACATACTTGACTCTATGACGGAGGTGCCCGGAGCGCTTCGACCAGAAGGCTGCCGTAGGGTGATTCACAGATTGCTCGGTCACATGATCGACGATAAGATGCACGCCTGTTCTATCGGTCCTTACTCTTATCACCCAGCAAACCTCTTTGCGTGGAAGGCCAGTCCGGAGGTCAGCGTTTCGGAAATGGAGTAGCAGGGCTCGAGGCTTATGGCGTTTAGCACCGCGAGATCCTTACCGTTAAGTCCGACGACGTTATCGGTGATAGCTCGTACCTTACGAGGCTATCGTACATGGCGATAGCATGCCAGAACCAGGATTGCCTGAGTCCCTTCAACGTACTCACTGCACGAACTCAAAGGATTGGCTTGATATCCGCTTTAGAAGACTGAAAGGATGACCAACGATCAATGATCATCGGAAAATGAAGAGTGAAGAGTTATATCAGAGTAATTCTTCACTCTTTTTCGCTTAATAAAAGGTAGTAGGGACGCAATTTATTGCGTCTTGATTTATTACGTCTTAATTTATTACACTCTGATTCATTGATTCTTAATTCATAGGTTCTTAATAAAATTAGATTATAAAAGTACCTTGATTTACCTCTTTGATTGAAGACTAATATCATTAACTCATTATGAAAAAGGTTTTTATTTTCAGCAGTTTGTATATTTTCCCTGTTCTCCTTTGTTAGCGAAGAAAACAGCACACCTTTACCGTTTTGGACACGTTGCATTTTAGAAGAAAAAGCCCCAGGGCGACTTGGTTGAGCAGGACACCAGCTGCACCTATACTTCTGAGGCGCCTGTGGCTAAAAGCCGTTGTAAATCCGTGGTCATTGGCTATTCTGCGGTGCTCATCGCTCGTAAAGTGCCTTTTCTATGGATTCTCATTTTGATCACAAATTGCAGCGTTACGTAGCAGAGAATGTCAGAGGGCAAGGTACGTGCCGATGATTGCGTACAATACCCACGCATCGCCAGTGTTTTTGCGATTCCCCTAATTTGGGCTTGCCTCCTGCCCACTTCTCAAGGAGCGCTTGGTCATAGAGCTACCGCCTATGCCCTCACCGCCATATTTGTCAATACTACCAAGTATACCGTGCGTCATCATCGTCCGGACACCAGCACACATAACTCCTTTCCTTCAGGGCATACCGCCACTGTCTTCACCGGAGTGGAGATACTATCAGGAGTACAAGCACTACGACCCATGGATAGCATAGGCGGCTATGCGGTGGCAGCAGGAGGCTATTGCGTATCCATAACAACCGCCATTGGGCTTCCGATGTCGTAGCAGGAGCGGGATAGGCATTCTCTCGGCTAAGCTCTCTTACCTGCTTTTCCCCGTATACCTCCACGTATTTTAGGAAAAGAAACAATCCCAACCCATAGAAAAAGGCTATACGAGAGACCTCGTCCTCCCCTTTTCGAGCTCCCCATTTGGGGAACCTACACATGATACCTTTGGCGCCGCCCTGACCCTGCAATTTTAAGGGAGCGATGTGACATAAATTGGTGTGGGTGAATTGCAACATGGGCGAATTGTAATGTGGATGAATTTTGCAATATGGGCAATGTGGTGTGGGCGAATTCGTAATATGGGCGAATTGCATCACATACTCGCTGCGCCAGCTCATGGACTTTTGCCCCTACGACGCACGCAAAGAACCTATGCTATGCGCGTGTGTGTGTGTTTACACACATATTTAGCACGTATTTACATGATATTTGCCAACGTTCGGATAATACTATGCGTAGGCGAATTGAAATTCGCCCATCCACATGGGTGAATTGTAATGCTGAACGAATTTGCTAACATGGATGACTTTTGCAATATGGCATTCACCTCTCCTTGTATGTGGACGATCCCTCCCCAATGAACGGAATATGTGTAAACTTTGTCCATACGACAGAAACCATAAAAGAAAATAACCATTCACCAATAACTGTAGAGAGATGAATAAACTATGAAAATAAAACAAATATCACCTGCAAATCGATTCGACTACAGGGTATGATTATTCACGTAAAAGGCATGTATTTTCATAACTATATGTGTCAAAGATAAGGAATGTGAGTATTCGTCTATTTCAATGGAGAGATGATACTAAACTAACATAGGTCATATAGTAGCTCCATGAATGGAGGGAATACCTCTGAAATTCGTGATAATGTTGCTATTCATGATTTTATCATAATGCCTCAATCACTTACATGGTATTATAGAAAATTACCTCACAATACAATCAGGAAAGAGTAGGAGATTTTATCTCTCCGAAAGAGACGATAGGCTCTATTGTCAGAGGGTTTAAGATTACCACCATAGATAAGGATCTCTCATAGACCCTGTAGGGGAGAATACACATTTGTCCTCAAGTGGCAATTCAATGATAGACGAATGGATTATCAACCATTTACCACAGCAGATAGTGGCAGCGGAATTATTACGAACATATTATATGATTATGATGATCATCAACGTATAGCTAATTATATAAATACCAATCCCTTTACGTTGGGATGTAGATGCGTTCAATCATTAGTTTGCACGCATTCAGATATTTACATGTATATTTATACTTAATTACATGTATATTCGCCAATATCCAGAAAAACACATGTGTAGGGTGAATTGTAATTCGCCTTTCCACATGGGTGAATCTCAATATGGGCGAAATACAATGGGCGATAGAATTGGGGTGGGCGAATTGGCACTCGCCCCTACAACACACAACAAACAAATCCATACCATGCCCATGACGTCTTTGTGTATTTATACGATATCTTCGCCAACATCCAGAAAACACACGCGTAGGGGCCAATTGCACTAGCCCTTCCACATGGTGAATCTCGTACATATGGGCGAAATACAATGTAGGCGAATTGGGGTGTACGGAATTGCAATTCGCCCCTCATGACACATGCAAACCTCATACCATGCCCATGACGTCTATGTATTTACATGATTTATATGTATATTTGCCAATGTCCTGATAACACGCACGTGAAGGAATTGCACTCGCCCTCCTGTATGTGAGCAATTCACTCTCCAAACCACCAAAAAGATATTAAACAAAAAGTGAAGAACTACTTAGTAATTCTTCACTTTTCATTAATCATTGAACATTGAACATTATTCATTAATCATTGTTCCGAGTTTTCCTTGTGCTTTCAGCAGCTCTATTTCGGCGAGCTTATAGGAAAGTAGGGCGTTGGTATAGCTATTTTTAGCATCGGATAGGCTCTTTCACTTTCCAAAAAGGTCGTTAAGGGAGGCGAGGCTCGTGGTAGTTATTTTGGGTATTTTGGAGTACCTCGTTGGCCAATTTCACATTTTCTTCCTGTGTCTGTATGGTCAGTAGGTTGTTAGCCAGCTTTGTCTGAGCGCTCTCTTGGGCTAAGTCTAAGGCAAGCTGTATCTCTTGAGGGTGGCTTTGAGGGCTTCCTCTTCCATCTTAGCTTGTTCTATCTTGGCACGAGTACCAGAAGCCAGAGAAGATAGGTATTTTTAGTCCTAAAGGAAATGGCTGAGTAGTCAGACCAATACACTTTATCAGCCTTCCCGTAGAAGATAGGGGTCTTAGGTCCCATCCCTAAGCTAGCCATAGGTAGCTTGTAGGGCGAGACAGGGTAGAGTCCTCCACGTTGTGCCTGTAGTACTGAGGCTAAGCAGCTCTTTTTGCTTCTCTCGAGGACTTTTTATCTCGGTACGCTCTGAGGCATTTCCTTTTCGAAAACCAAGGAATAATCAGCTTTGAAGGCTTCCTTAGGCAAGGAGATAGGCTCATTCATAGGCATACCTATCATGCATTTCAGGGCGAGGGTAGCCACCTGTAAGCCGCTCTTGGCTTGTTGCTCAGCGGAGCGTAGGTTGTTCAGCGCTACAGTTACGCGGTCAAGGTCTATGGCCAACCCCGCTTTGTAGGAACCTTCGACTATCTTAGCTGTTTTCTCGGTAAGTCTCGAGGTTTACACGCACATTTTTCAAGGGCTTGTTCTCCTTGGTATACTTGCTAATAGGTTTGAGCTACTTTTTCGATAATATCGTTTTGGGTGAGTTGCTCATTGAGCTGATAGAATTCACGGGTGGTACTGAGCCGCTTTCAGGCCGATAAATACCGCTTGGTTAAAGATCACTATGTGAGCTTCAGCTCCGCAGAAAAAGCTCCATTTTGCCCCATTTCGAGCTTCATAGGCTCATTGGATACAGGCATCCCAGGGATAGCAAAGGCGCTCCCATCTATATAAGTAGCCTGTAGCTTAGGGTTATAGACGAGCCCCTGCAGAGCCCGCGATAGTAGGCAAGGCATTGGCACGTGCCTCTTTGATCTTGTACTCGCCTTGCGGACCTCTATTTGTGCCTTTTTGAGCAGCCGCCTTGTGCTGGAGAGCACTAGCCAATAGCTTGGGAGAGGGTGAGCTCTCTGCCCCCTCCTGCGCCCATAGGGAACTTGTCCCCACGCAGATACTTAGTATGGTAATAAAAATATGTTTCACGGATTATAAATTATTCAGTGTTCACTTTTCATTCTTGACTAATAAAAAGGACTCTTTCGAGTTCTTTTCATTCCTTTTTCATTGACGATGATTCTAAAAGAAATACTCCATCATGGTATAGACAGTCTCCCAGAAAAGAGAAATCCCTTTCGTCAAAAGCATCTTCAAAGGAGCGCAATCGCTGTACTTGGGTGTAGAACTGCTTATAGAACTTGATATTGATATTCTCTCGAAAGAAACCTTCCTTCAAGCCTCTTTCGAAGAGCATGTCTATAAAGAGCGCGTCAGACTTGGCAAATTCCACATCCATTCGTTCGTAGGTCTTTGGGAAATAGCGCTTGAGTTCCCATAGGGGGCGCCCACTCTTTATATTGAAGGAGTTCTCATTTCCTTTTGCCTCATAAAGATGTTTTTCTATGACAGAGCCTTCTCCTGCGAAACATAATTCTGTTCTTTTGCAGGTCATCTCAAGGCATAATCCAAAACAAGCATCTACTAAAAATCTGTTTCGAGGCAAATTGCTCATAAAGAGTTTTCTTCGAAATTCCTAAGTTATGCGCCAGATCATCCATCGTAAAGGTCTTAAACCCATATTGCAAAAATAGCCTAAAGCGCGTGGTATTATCTCCATTATCTCAGTCGTTAGTTGTCAGTTCTTAGGGATCAGAGGTCAGTTGTCTGTCGTCATTGGCTTGGTTACATACCCCTCACGCGACTTTACTCTTCACTCCTTTTTCATTTCGCGTGCAAAGGTACTACAAAAACTAAATAAACAAAAAGTTTCCAAAATTTTTACAGGAGAGAAGTATTGGAGAATTGGTGTTTAAATCGTTGATATATAGTATTTTGTCTATATCTGTTAAGGAAAAGGGTTTGTAGGGCGGGGACTTTTCCATAGGGAAGAAAAAGAAAGAAGCTCTTGTAAAGCTTCTTTTTGTTATAGGTGTGTCGTATGATTACTCATTACTCATTGAACATTGCTCATTACTCATTGCTCATTACTCATTACTCATTGAACATTGCTCATTGAACATTGCTCATTGAACATTGCTCATTACTCATTAAGAACTGTTTCTCTTTCAGCAGGATTGTAGCCCCATGGGGAAGAGGTATTTTCCATTTGGGTCATCATTTTGTTGAGCGAGGCGGGGGCGGCGGATTGTTCCATGACGATATAGCGGCGCATCTCCATGATGATCGAAAGGGGCTGATCTCCATAGGACAAGCCTCCCACACAAGCGGCGCAGGTGGTGCATGCCCAGAGCTCTTCAGGGTGATGTAGTCGCCCAAGAGCGCTTTCTGGTCGGGGACAAAAGTACCCTTGTTCTGTAGTATATTAGCGCTTACCTCTTGTGCTCTGCGGCGGGTGTCCATCATGATCTTACGAGGGAAAGGAGCTTGCCGGTTTGGTTGGCAGGGACACTCATCGGTGCAGCGTCCACATTCGGTACAAGCATAGGCGGCAAGCAGCTGCACACGACTTAGGTGCATGATATCTGAAGCACCAAAGGTAGGAGTCGCCTCGGTATCGCCTGTATCTTCTATAGTGCCGAGCATCAGTTGTACTTCCCGTGTTACCGTAGGGAGGTTGTCCATAGCACCTTTGGGTTTTATAGGCGCAAAATAGGTATAGGGGAAAGCCAAGAGGATATGTAGGTGCTTCGAGTAGTATAGGTAGTTAAGAAAGGCAAAGATACCTATGATATGTCCCCACCATGCCCCACGCTCGATAAGGATAAGGGGTGAGGGAGGAGAGGAAGCAAAAAGTGGAGAAAGCCACTGGCTTACGGGGAAGGCTCCTGCCAGCACGTAAGGGGGAACACCTCGCTCCTGCAAGAGTAGGTCACAGGCGTTCATCACTAGGAAAAGGGTCATCATCACCGCCTCGGCATAGAGGATGGTATTGGCATCACGACGAGGTCGCCCTCGAAGTTCTTTTTCTGAAAAAACGTGTGATTTTCAGTACGTTACGACGTACAAAGAACAGCGTTACCCCTATGAGAACCAGCAGTGCTAAGACCTCGAAACTGCTGATAAGCAGGTTGTAAAACCCTCCTAAGACGTGCAGTACCCTATGGGTGCCAAAAGAGTCCATCGATGACGATTTCCAACAGCTCTATATTGATGACGATAAAGCCTATATATACGAAGAGGTGGAGGATTCTGCCACAGGGCGTACGCCCATTTTCCCTTGTCCTAAAGCCAAGCGGAGCATACGATAGAGCCGCTCTCGCCTTTTGGTCTGTGGTATCTTGTGCTACACCCAAGCTAATAGTACGACGAAGCCTAAAGCATATTCCTTACAAAAAGGCCTATGCCTGCTGCTAGTATGAGTATAAACAATAGAATAGCCACTATGAGTTCTTTAGGAATTTAGGATTTAAAAGGTTTTAGTTACTGATTACTGTTCACTGCTCACTGATTACTGTTCACTGATTCTCTCGGAGATAGGTGTTTCTACCTTGGTAGGGGTCTCATACTCTTTGTTTTTCTTTCCAAAGATAGAGATATGTACATAGCGCTTGGGGTTCAGGCGGATATCCTCCATTAGGAGTCCTAGTTCGGAGGTAGCTGTCTGTAGGTTGTTGTATAGCTTAGGGTCACTCAGGAGTTTGCTTACGGTACCACCGCCTTTTTTTGTACTTCTTGTAGAGTCCATCTACCTGAGAGAGGGTACTTTCCAGATGTGCCACGAGCTTGCCTACTTGTAGCTTGGAGAGCGAGTCGCTCAGTTGTACAAAGTTACCAGAGAGGGTCTCTACATTGTTCAAGGACTTGTGCAGAGGAGCTTGAGCGGACGCCAATAGGTTATTGAGGCTCACTGAAGCTCGGCTCATCTGTTGTAGGGTTACGTTCAGGTTGGCCAAGCTCTCCTTGATATCCTGTTGTGCTTTGGCATCGAGGGTACGGGAGAAGGTGGTCATGAGCGAGTCGGTGGAGGAGAGTACCTTGTTGAGGTTCTTGGCGGTAGGCTCTAGGTTGGTCCCGATGGCATCCATCAAGCTCGCTTGGATATGCGAGGGGAGGGTGTCACCCGGTTGCGCCTGTGCAGCTCCATCTAGGGCAGGGAGGATCTGCAGCCCTGTGTTGCCCAATAGGCTACTATAGATCTCTGCTTTACTATTTTTGAGAAAGTAAAATCCTTTTTTACAAGAAAAAGCTCACGATAATCTTGGCTGTAGCAGGGTCTATTTGGATTTTCTTCACAGCCCCTACGGTAACTCCATTTACAGTAACATTGGTCCCTGTCTGCAAGCCCCCCAGAATGGGTGAATACAGCATGGTAGTTCTTATCAGAACTAAAACAAAGGGTGGATTTCAGGAAGTTATATCCAAAAATAAAACTCCCCACTCCTAAGAGTATAATAATAGCGGTTTTAGCTTCTTTCGACATTTTCACGGTGATATATATAAATAATTTGGGGGCAAAGATACAATTTTTAATGATTAATTGTTAATTTTCAATTGTTAATTTTTCAATTGTTAATCATTAATCATTGATCATTAATCATTAATCATTAATCATTGATCATTAATCATTGAAATCTACACATTGAATCTAAAGTGCATGATATCTCCATCCTTCACTACATATTCTTTTTCCTTCTACACGCATTTTTCCGGCTTCTTTTACTTTGCTTTCGCTACCATAGGAGATAAAAGTCTTCATAAAGCAATTACTTCTGCACGGATGAATCCGCGTTCGAAGTCGGAGTGTATCACCCTGCGGCCTGGGGAGCGGTGGCTCCCTACCGGAATAGTCCAAGCGCGTACTTCCTTCACCCCTGCGGTAAAGTAGGTTTGTGGGTTGAGTAGTCTATAAGCGGCACGAATGAGCACAGAAGCCCCTGGCTCTCCCAGTCCCATATCCTGAAGGAATAGTTGGCGCTCCTCATAGGTCTCTAGCTCGGCAATGTCGGCTTCGGTAGCTACTGCCAGTACAATTACTTGTGCATTTTCATTCTTAACCGCCTCACGTACTGCCTCTACATATTTGTTGCCAGAGGCAGCGGAAGCCCTCGTCTACATTACATACATATAGGATAGGTTTGGCTGTCAGTAGCTGATAGCTTTGGCTGAGCTCTTGCTCTTCCTCGCTTAGCTCCACGGCACGTGCCGAAATCCCCGAGGCAAGGCCTCGCGATAGCGACCTAGCAGAGCAAGCCCTTTGTGCTACCTTGTCTCCGGCCTTGGCGGCGCGGGTTACCTTCTCCAAGCGTTTCTCTCACGGTCTCTAAGTCCTGAGCTGGAGTTCTATATCTATAGTTTCTTTGTCGCGAATAGGATCTACCGAGCCTTCTACGTGTACGATATTATCATTATCGAAACAGCGTAATACGTGTATGATAGCGTGGCATTCGCGTATATTTCCTAAGAATTGATTCCTAGCCTTCCCCTTGCTTGCACCTTTGACAAAGCCCCTGCGATATCCACGATTTCGACCGTAGCGGGTTGCACACGTTCGGGATGCACTAGCTCCTCGAGCTTCTCTAAGCGCGTATCAGGGACATTCATCACCCCTAAGTTTGGCTCGATAGTACAAAAGGAAAGTTTGCACTCTGTGCCTTAGCGTTTGACAAACAATTGAATAAAGTGGATTTCCCTACATTGAGCCCTACAATACCTGCTTTCATTCTGTTGATGTTTTTAGAGGGCAAAGATACAAAAATAATTATCAATGATTAATGATTAATGTTCAATGATTAATGTTCAATGATCAATGATTAATGATTAATGATTAATGATTAATCGTTGCTTACTGCTTCCATAGATAGACGCAATTCATTGCGTCTTACTCTTGATTAGCATTTCCAATAATTTTTAAGATAGAAGCTGTTTAAACTTTTTAGAGAAGTAAAAGTTCCCAAAAATTAGTAATTTTTGTGTTTGAGAAAAACACCAAAATTCAGGAACTTTGAGCAAAGATACAATAAATAAAATGGATTATTCCCTTTTTAAGTGTAGGAAAAAAGAGTTTAGCTTTAATAATGGAGAGCAACCAGATGTTTATTTTCTTGATATAACTTGGATTGGAATGCTTCTATTAGGGTTTATCTCAAGTTCCTCAAAAAGTTTAAACACGTTTATTATCTGTTTTATAGCAAAAATTAAAAATAAATATCAACCAACAAATTATTAGTGGCTATTTTTAGCTACTAATCCCAGTTGTATAGCACATCATCAAATTTACAATTAGCCATATCTTCAGGATTATTGTCTGAACTTCTTTATTTCAGCTTCAGTGCAGTCAAAAAGCGAGCAATTTCTTTATCTTTTTCATCATAATAATTTTCTTGTATTACATAGGTTATAGCTCCTGTGGTGAGATCTTTACAGCGAACACCCAAGCTGCTCTCCTTCTAATTGGTTATAAACAAGTATCTTGAATTTTTCAAGCGAAGTATATTGGTAGTATATTTCTCTACTTGCACAGGTAATAGTGCTATACCCTTAGCTTCCACCTCCATTTTTTGTTTTATGTTTATACAATACATTTCTCCTTTATACTGGTTACTAACAAATAGTTTTTAGCCTTTTTCTTTGTCCTCTCTTTTTCATTTTTGAAGTGCTTCTCACTAAGAAGATTTTTCTTATCAGAGACTTTGTATATGTAATAATCGGCGGTATCGTTATGCAACGTTTTGTTTTTTCTTTTCGCAATCGCCATGTTGCTCAAAAGTTAGGGCATTGAGGCGCACATACGAGGGAGTTATAAGCTCAAATGTTCCTGATACAGATCGAAACAATCGTTGCCACAAGGGCGAAGTAAAATGATTTATATTGATTTTTGTCGTTCTTTTTCAAATACCGTTGCAAAAACCAGAACTTTCTCTTTCTCTTTGTGTAAGTACAAGTAGGTTTTTGAGATTCTGCTTTCAGATTACCAAGCAGAGAGAAGTTATCCATTTGCCTTCTAAAAGGATTTTGTGCGTATATTGACGGCGCACATATAGTAACAAGGTTATTAAAAATATGTTTCATAGCTTCATAGGTGTTAGTGCAAGTCTTTTTAATAATTGAAGCTGTTTAAACTTTTTCCTATAATAAAGTAAAAGTTCCCAAAAATTAGTAATTTTGTGTTTGAGAAGAACACCAAAATTCAGGAACTTTTGGGCAAAGATACAATAAACTAATTGGATTATTTCTTTTAAGTGTAAAAAGAAAGATTTAGCTTTAATAATGGAGAGCAACCAGATGTTTATTTTCTTGATGTAACTTGGATTGGAATGCTCTTTATTAGGGTTTATCTCCAAGTTCCTCAAAAAGTTTAAACACGTTTTTCTAGGTAATAAGGCTTTTAAGAAGCTGAACCAAAATCATCTTTTAAAAATAAACGCTGCAGGGACTTTTTCGTTGAGTAGGAGTTCCTGCATTGCTTTCTGATAAAGCTAGTGGTTCCACGATGTAATACTCACAATCGGTGAGGGTGTGGAGATGCTCCTTTAAGAAAAGCAGCGTTGAGGCGCTTTTGGGTGGCAGTGAACACGGGCAGATAACTATAGTTAGCAAAAGTGCTGTGTTGTAAATCGCTGTGAAAAAGCGGCTGAGGTTTCGGTTTTATTGGAGTAAAACACTACTACTTCACCTGCAAATTGCTGTTGTGCTAAGGTTTTGAGCATCAGAGTACGGGGGTAATGCCAATGCCTGAGGCGAGGAACACGATGCGCTTATTTTTCTCCTTTAAGAGTGAAGTACCCACTAGGGGCGAATATCGTAGCTGTATCACCCTATTGCCATTTCGGCAACACTTTTCTTAAAAACTGCGTATCGCTGAAGCGCATTACGAATTGAAAAAGTGTCATCTTTAGGATGAGAGACCATTGAAAGCGGACGCAAAGGTATATCCAATGCGGTATAACGAGGGTTATCGAGGCGCAAAACAGCATACTGCCCTGCTTTATATTCTAAATCTTTAGGTTTTTCAAAAGTGAGCAAGATAGTATTATCGGCGATAATTTCTTTGGCTAAGAGTTTCACACAGCGTTCATCGGTGAGCATTGAGTACGCAGTTGCGCCATTTCACTTGGGTTTTTCATCTTGTTTGCCGTCCTATAAAAACCGCTGTAAATCGCCCTGGAATACCCCCACCTGAAGGCGCCCAAGCTGAGGCAAAGTACAAGTTTTTCAGTGGTGAAGTGGTGAGCTTATCGCGTTTAGGATAAGTTTGTTTCACCGATTGCACATAACCATAGGGGGTGCCCTGTGGGTTTAAAGTGTATCTTTTTATCGTTTTGGCAGTCGCTACCTCATAATACTCCAAATACTCAAGAATAGTGGGAAATTCGGCTTCTAAACGCGCTAAAAACAATTGTGCGACTCTTTTCCTTCTTCTGCTGATATTCTGCTTCGCTGAGTCCTTTCCCATTCTTTTGAGGTAATCAATAGCGCAAATTACTCCTCACCGTCTTTCCCTCAGGAGCTAATCTGGGCATCTACTGCCCTGTAATTCACAAAAAGTAAATGATTTTTGAGCTCAATCACCTTGCTGAGTCGGCTTTCTTTACATCTTTCAGTTTATAGTCTTTTTGACCCTGAATGATGGTAGAATAGTGAGTTTACGCCGAGTTTTTCAAATCGGTATTGAAACCCAAATAAATGGTGAGCAAGGAACAGGCGAGTTCTAAAAGGTGCTACCTTTTTGCGCTAATTTAGAGCGATAAGGCTCAGGGGAGCATCTGGGCGACTATAGGTTTGGGCAGCATTGGCGACCACACCATCGGCATAGAGCGATTGTTTTAGCTGCCGCACTGTTGAATGTATCGCGATAGCTCACTCCCACCGCTTGGTTGTTTTCCACCAAAAATCTCTTCTACGAATTTACCGTAAGCACTTGTCCGCCACGTTTTTCGATAAAGCGCACGCAAGTAGTTGAGAGCGATTGCGAACCCCCTTTCACGAAGTTGCCTCCTCCTTTTAAACATAGCTACCTTGCGCCATCAGGAAGTACATCAGCGAGGAAGTTATAGGGTCATCGTGTATAATAACCCAAATTAGCCGTGAGTACGTTTTGAGCGCTTCATCTTTTGATATTTGCATCCAGCCAATCACCTGTGTTCATTGTAGAAGTTTTGATGATCGTGGAATCAAGAAAGGCATCAGCGGGTAGAGACAATATATTGAGCCATTTGTTGCGGGGAGCCGACGCATTTTCGGCGTAAAGCCTATTGATGAGTCCAAAAAGCGTTCGATTTCGGCTTTGCTATCAGGAAAAATCGGCGATGAGTTTTTTCTTTGGCTTCTGCCCCGTGATGCAGGGTACACTGGAAGTTTTGCTTCTTCAAATGGTGTAGAATTCAGGTACTTTTAGAAATTTACTCTCTAAACACCCTAAAAGTTCTAAGATAGGACGTTTAGGGTCAGTTTCGTGGAGTCCGTCGATTTCGTGCAAAACCTACTTCCATCAAGTAATCTTTTGCGTTTTGAAAGCGGTAGCACAACCACCTGCGATATAGTGTTGTTCGAGCACAATTACTTTCTTGCCCCAGAGTGCCAAAGTAGCTCCAGCGATGAGTCCGCCTAAGCCACTACCTATAATAATACTGTTGTAATTTTTCATCTTTGAGATAATTATTAATTTTTGGGGCAAAATTACAGCGGTTGCACAAGTGTGGCAATACGCAAAAATAACCATTTTTAATTGACGATGAGTACCTCAGCTTCTATGAAAATCTTAGCACAGAAGTATATCCCTTATGCCGAAATGCTAGCAAAAATAGGGAATAATGCCGTTTTTATAGTAGATAAAGACGAGCACTATTATTTTATTTCTGATAAGTTTAAACTCTTTGGTTATGACGATATTCCTCAAAACAACAGTAACGAAATACAAGATTATCCGCTAAAACGGCGCATCCACCCCGATGATTTGGCGATGAAAGAACTCATAGATGAGAAGATTCGCGAGTTTCTATCGGCTTTGCCTAAAGAAGAGCAAGTGCAATACAAATATATTTACGACTATCGCGGAATGGCAACCGATGGTGTTTATAGGCGCGTAACTAACGAGATGCAACGTTTAGAAGTTACGGACGATAATTACCTCGCCTTAGGTATCATTGAAAATTGCGCCTGACCAATCAGAGAATTTGCCGGTAAGGGTGCAAATGAAACACTGTATAACGGGGAGATTATCCCCTATAAAAAAATAGAAGAAGAGGACGCTTTTTGCGCTTACCCCACGGGAGAAGGAAATACTCTCACTTGCCTCTCAAGGCTTTTCGAGCAAAGAAAATAGCTGAAAAGCTCTTCATCAGCACTTACACAGTGAATAGACACCGACAAAATATACGGGAAAAGTTCAATGCCGAAAGCCTTTATAGAAGCGATTGACATCGCGAGGAGAAAAAGGGGTTTTGTAGGGGGCAGGTGTCAGGTATCAGGTATGAGGTGTTAGGGAGTAGATATAGAAGCTGTTTAAACTTTTTCCTATAATAAAATAAAAGTTCCCAAAAATTAGTAATTTTGTGTTTGAGAAAAAGAACACTAAAAATTCAGCAACTTTGGGCAAAGATACAAAATAATTATCAATGGTTAATGATTAATTTTTTAATGTTCAATGATCAATGGTTAATGTTCAATGATCAATGGTTAATGATTAATGATCAATGGTTAATGATTAATCGTTGCTTACTGCTTCCATAGTAGACGCAATGAATTGCGTCTTCACTCTTTGATTAGCATTTCCAATAATTTTTAAGATAAACAAAAACACTGCAATTTTCGTTGCAGTGTTTTTATTTGTAAAAATTTTCAGCTATTTAGTTCCTCCATTATTAACAGTAGCTAAAAATAGCATCTAATTCGGCTTGGGTGATTTTTCTATATTTGAGAATAGTTTTTCCTGACCGTTTACTGATTCAAAAGTCAATGTATTTCCTGAAAGAGAAAAGGTAAAAGGTTCATCATCTTCTCCTAATCCTTTAATTGTATTTCCTATTATTTCATAAGTATCTATATGCTTATAATATTTACAAACACCAGTGTGTTTTGAAAAACTATGTGTAGTTGTTTGATTTTGGTTAAAGATAACAGTCATTTTTCCACATTCATCAATTGTCTGAGATTGTCCATTGATTGTTTCAGACTCTTTTTGCCAAATACCTTCCAAATTTTGAGCATTGTTGTTTCCTCCTCCATTGTTATTATTAACAGTAGCTAAAATAGCATCTAATTCGGCTTGGGTGATTTTTCTATATTTGAGAATAGTTTTTTCCTGACCGTGTACTGATTCAATAGTTAATGTATTTCCTGAAACAGAGAAAGGAAAACTTATACTGGGATCTTCATCACTTTTAATAGCATTCCCTTCTATTTTTGTAGGTATGAAGTTGTTTAGTATATCTACAAAAACCCTGGTCTGTCGCTGAAATTATGAAAAGTTAACTGATTTTGGGTAAAAACAACCGCAGATTTCTTTTTCACAATCATCAATTGTCTGAGATTGTCCATTGACTGTTTCGGACTCTAATTGCCAAATACCGGTGATATCTCCAGAGGAATCATACTTTTTCCCACAAGAGGAAATTAACAAGGCTATAGAAGCCATTGCTGCTAATAAAAATTCTTTTCATAAAACTTAAATTGTTATTTTACGCCGCAAAGATAATGAATTTTTGATAAAACAAGAGGGATGGTATAAAAATTTTTATTTCACCAATTCTCCCTGCTCCTCTTGTTGGCGCGAGCGTTTCGCTTTGTGCTTATCATAAGGGATCTTTTAACTGTTCACTGACCTTTGTTCACTGACCACTGTTCACCATTCACTGACCTCTGTTCACTGTTCACTGCTCCCTGACCTCTGTTCACCGTTCACTGACCTCTGTTCACTGTTCCCTGACCTCTGTTCCTGTTCCCTGTTCCCTGTTCACCCGTTCACTGACCTCTGTTCACCGTTCCCTGACCTCTGTTCACTGTTCACTGACCTCTGTTCACCGTTCACTGACCTCTGTTCACTGTTCACTGACCTCTGTTCACTGTTCACTGACCTCTGTTCACTGAAAATTTAACAATTAACCTTTGATCATTGCTCATTATTTTGTATCTTTTGCCGCAGAAAAACAACAACATGCAAGTAGATTTTTCTTTTTCAAGAATATTTGGGCTTTTTGGCCTTCTTAGGAATTGCTACTATGGGCTTTTTGGCTCATGATCTTTTTGCTTACTTATGTAGTACCTACTGGGTATTTGGTGCGGCTATAGAGCGCTTTTAAAGAAAAAACGTGCCGCTAAAAACTACAAAAAGAACAAGCAGCCTAAGACAAGTAACAAGTAGAAAATATCCCTTACAGAAGCTCTCAAAAACTTCTGTGGGGCTTTCTCATACCTATACAAAACAATGCACTATGTACAAAGAAATCGAAGAAAAATAGATAAAATTCCTATTCTCAACAAATTAGCTTGTTTTCTCAAGAAAATTTCCTTGGGGAAAGGACAGCAGTTTTTCCTATATGACCTGCTCTTGCTCTATACCATAGGTATTGTAAGAGGAGCCCTTACCCTATAGGGCGAGTGCTATTTCTTATAGCTTTTTGTCGCTATTTTTCCCTTTTTGCTCGTCGTGCTGAACCTGATTCCTATATCCCAATTGATGATTTCCAACAGGATTTTTGGGTCTTCTTGGACAGTCTATTGCCCCTGGTACCCATGGTTTCTTTTGAGGAAATATTTTTGACATTGCAGGGAAGAAGCGTGCGGGCTTTGCTCTCACCGTGTTCGTCCTCTCTATCTTCCTTACGACCAACGGGATCAATGCGGTCTTTGGAGGGTTTGACAACTCCTATCATGTCAGGAGCTACCCGTAGGGCACTCAAACAGTACTTTATCTCCATGGGAGTGGCGATGCTACTAGTTTTCTTGATTCTCTTTTCCGTGATTCTATGGCTGGCCTTTGAGTATATACAAGGGATGAAGATTTTTTTCTTTTTTCAATAGCAATCCTTATTTTTCCCTGTGGTGAAGAAGATATTTTTTTATTTTTGTAGCCTATCTGGTTGTCTCTATCTTGTTCCATTTTGGTACCATCGATCGGGGCAGACGCTTTTTCTCAGCAGGTTCATTGCTGACCTTGATTCTTTTTATACTCACCACTTATGGTTTTGGGGTGTATATAGAGAATTTTTGCGCAATATAACCAACTCTATGGCTCCATAGGGGCGCTGCTCATCTTCCTATTGTACATCTGGCTCAATGCTACTATCCTCCTATTAGGCTTCGAACTGAATGCCTCTCTCTCCAACCTCAGGAGAGGGGAAAATAAAGAGTGAAGAATGTACCTAAGTTCACTCTTCACTCTTAGTTCTTGACCACATACCCAAGCTCATTCGCTTGGCTACACTCTTAGGGTACTTCTACTGTATTGACTATCTTGTGAATGATTTCCATAGAGGAAATATTTTCGGCTTCGGCCTCATAGGTAATGCCGATACGGTGACGAAGCACATCGAAGACTACCGAACGTACATCCTCAGGAATCACATAGCCACGATGGTGGATAAAGGCATGACACTTGGCTGCTACCGCAAGGTTGATACTACCACGTGGAGAAGCTCCAAACTGGATGAGTGGGCTCAGCTCCGCAAGCTGGTATTTCTCAGGGTAACGAGTAGCAAAAATAATATCAAGGATATACTTCTCATCTTCTCATCCATATACACCTCGGAAGCTGCCTTCTGTAGCATGAAGAATCTGATCTGTAGTCACCACAGGCTTCACCTGTGGACGCTCTCCAGCGAGGTTGCCACGCATGATATATTGTTCCTCATCGATTTTAGGATAGTCTATCACTACCTTGAGCATGAACCTATCCACTTGTGCCTCTGGAAGGGGTAGTACCCTCTTGTTCTACAGGGTTTTGCGTCGCCATGACAAGGAAAGGCTTATCCAAAGGAAAAAGTAGTATCGCCTATGGTCACTGGCGCTCTTGCATAGCCTCCAATAGGAGCAGACTGTACCTTGGCAGGGAGCTCGGTTGATCTCATCGGCCAAGACAAAGTTAGCAAAAGATAGGCCCTTTCTTAATGGAAAACTCATTCTGCTTTACATTGTAGGTCATCGTACCTATCACATCGGCAGGGGAGTAAGTCAGGGAGTAAACTGGATTCGGCTGAAGGTAGCTTTGTATGGCTTTTTGATAATGTATTGATAGATAAAAGTCTTAGCAAGACCTGGAACCCCTTCCAAGAGGATATGTCCACGCCCTAAGAGACCTATAAAGCAGCGCATCGACCATGTGGTGTTGCCCTACGATTACCTTGGACATCTCAGCTCTGAGGGTATCTATGAATACACTTTCTCGCTCTATTTTTCTCATTGATTTGGCTGATATCTACATTCATGATATGTCTTTTTGTATGTGTTTGAATGATGGCGCTAAATTATTACTTTTCTCAATTATCCCGTTAAAGTAAAGTGAAATCTATTTTTAATGATTAATGTTCAATGATCAATGTTCAATGTTCAACGATCAATGTTCAATGATCAATGTTCAATGATCAATGTTCAATGATCAGTGTTCAATGATCAATGTTCAACGATCAATGTTCAACGATCAATGTTCAATGATCAATGTTCAATGATCAGTGTTCAATGTTCAATGTTCAATATTCAATATTTAATCATTGCTAATTAACAATTAACAATTAACAATTAATAATTAATTATTGATCATTATTTTCGATTGGCTTTCGAAGGGATTACCTTACCTTTTTGGTGGGATAGGTCGCCCTCTACTTCTGTTTCTCCCTTGAGGGCTTGTAGGGGCGGTAGCCTTGACGATCCATTTGGTCTTTGCATCGAGTCCATAGGTCAATATCCAATTGTCCTTTCATCGTGAAGAATACATACTGTCCTTGCTGGAGGATGACCTTCTGTTTGTTCGTTAGGGATGAGGGATTTTCCTTGGATATGTAGCTGTTCTCCACGCGCTTCCACTAAGGTATATTGTGTTTTGATAAGGACATTCATTTCCTTGGAGAGGAAGGAGGATATCTCCCACGAGTCGCCTACCATAACCCTTTGTCGAGGCAATATGGAAAGTACATTAGCGAGGTTTGACTGAGCGTAACCTCGGAGAATGCGGCTTCTAGTTGCATCTGTACTTGTTAGCTTCTCGAAGGGGGCAGTGGGTGCTCTTGGCTTGTTTTTTCTCTAAAGACTTCATAGCACGCTCTATAAGAGGTTGCAACGACTCTATTTTGACAATTTTTCCCTTGGTGCTTAGCTCTCCTTTGAGGGTTGCTCCAGTAGCTCCTTAGCTGCTTGGTTGGTGTACTGAGGAATCTTCTAGCGGCATTTCCTTGCCATTGACCTTGGTAGCTACTTCCAAGGATGCCTCTTCATAGCGCAGAGTCATCAGGTAGATCAGCTTGTCCTCCTTGCCAAAGGTATAGGCTACCCGCATCTGGCTATGTGCCTTGAGTCTCCACCTTTGTCCCTTCTATCTGCTGGACGGAGGTTACCTCCGAGGAGATTTTTATGTACGTATTTTTCCTTGTTCTTAAGCGAAAGGCTTAGGTCTATCGCTTGCGAATATCCCAATATAGGAAGTAAAAATAATAGATATTTTTCATATTTATTTAGTTGAGAATCAGTTGTTTTTAGGTTCTGTCGTAGGGGCGAATTGCAATTCGCCCACTTGATTTTGCAAATAGCCCTTAAAAATAAGCCCTTTCGAACAACCTCTATCATAAGGGAGCTTTTTAGCTGTTTATTAATGATTAATGATCAATGATCTCTGCTTACCGCTCACTGATCTCTGTTCACTTTTTCACCACATACCCAAGCTCATTCAGCTTGGCTACACTTTTCACTATAAAAAGAAAAGCAACAGGGGTCCCTATGATAATACGATAATAGCCCCATAGGGAAAAGCCATATTTCTTGATAAGGTTCATCAAACCCTTTGATGGCGATGATGGCAACAATATACGCCACTACATTGCCTATTAGAAACATAGAGAGCTTGTCGCTGTTTTTCAGTCAAGAGCGTATAGCCCTTGATAGCGGTGCCTGTGCCATCGTATTCCTTGAGAAAGAGCGAGTATACAGTCACCGCAAGCATGGTAGGTACGGCTAAGAAAAAGGAAAACTCTGCGGCGAGTTCTCTCGAGAGCTTCTGCTGCATCCCCCCTATGATGGAGGCTGCCGAACGGCTCGTGCCCGGCATCATCGCAAGACACTGCCAAAAACCCTATAATTACCGCTTTCTTGATGGTGATATCCTTCTCCTGAAGAATGGTCGGATGCTTGAAAAATCGGTCAATGAATAGGAGAACAACTCCTCCGACAATCAGCATGATAGCTATATACACGGGCGCTCCCATGACCGAATCTATATAGTCATCCAAGAGCTTACCCAAGAGTAGCGCAGGAAGTACGGCAAATCCTAACTTGACAAAAACTGCCAGCGGCTGAAGTCGAAAAACTTGCGCCAATATAGGGTGACTACTGCTAAAATAGCACCAAACTGGATACATAGGGCGAAAATCTTGAAAAAAATCGTCCTCCGCAATTCCCCATGAGTTCTCGGTGAAGATCATATGCGCTGTGGAGGATACCGGTAGGTACTCCGTAAAGCTCTTCCACGATGGCAATAATAATTGCTTTGTAGTAAGTCCATTAGCTTTCTTTTTCCTTTTTATCGGTGTACAAAATAGCCCATACTTCCACAGCAAAGCCCAATAGTACCAAGGCTGGGGCTAAGCTGATACGTCGGAAACTGAAAATATCGGGGTTGAAGACTTTCGGATCGTCACTCCCCCACCACTCATGGTGATAAAGCCAATGGCGATAAGGGCTAAGCCCAAAGGCCATCCATAGGTAATTTTTCTTTTTGAAAACCATCATATTCTTTCTTTTCAAATTATTGTCGGTACGAAGCTACAAAATCCATCAGTTGTCGCTTGTAACTATCGTAGGTAAATATATCATATACAATAAAAAAAGTTTCCGCGATCAGCACACAGTGGGAAGAGGGTCTTACCCATATCTACTTTATTGTTATCGAAGTCGAATCGGGCTAAGAGCTGCTTGATCTGTGCCGCTGTATAGGCGGTATTTTGCTGCTGACGGATGAAGCCGATACGCTCGTTGTCGAAGGTCAGTCTCTTATAAGCAGCGAAGAAGTTGGCGAAAACCTCCTCGGGCATCACTGCGATATGAGGAGCGGAGCTTAGCTGGCGTCCGGCACGGTAAGGGTTGTTCCATATATCGTTCCACCTCGCCTCCGTACCAGCCTTTCTCTATAGGGTAGCGCTCGAGCTCATAGAGGCCATATTGTACAAAGTAGTCCAATACGCTACGTTGGTTTTCAGCAGTTCTCAGGGTAGTCTGGTACACCAAGAATCCATTGAGATAGATCGAAAGCGGCAGGGGCTCCAGAGCGCACATCGAAGAAGCGAAACTTCCCCGAGGGGCTGCTGATCTGCTGGTCGCCCAGAACTACTGTGAAGTAGCCACGATCGGCAATACGCAAGAACACCTCACTATACCCATAGGGTGCAGGATTCCATGTATACTGGGAGGGAGGGGTGCGGTAGTCTCCCAAGTTAGGCTTGCGCTGTGACCCCCTTGTACATCCACTTGGATACGCACCGAGTTGATATCCGATGCCTTTGCCTCATTGCGCAGAAGGGTACCTATGCTTCCCGCCTCTTGGCTATATCCCATAGCAGCCGCCAAAAAGAGGATGCTACAGAATGCCTTTTTCAAAAAAATGTCTTTCTCATGATCTTTCTTTTTCAGATTTCCTACTATGGATAGCAAGATGTATGCCAAAATGATCAGAGGAAAAGCACTTTCTCGCATAAGAAGTAGTAAAACCACGCTTATAAGAAGCAAAAGATACTTGAGAAGGTTGTTTTTTATAGAAAAATCCTTGAACTTCAGTGCCAAAAGTCTTAGGTTACTGTTCAGTAGCACACAGCTGATTCCTGTAATGAGCAAGGTTCCCCATAGGGGAATGGCTTTGAGGTATACGGCTTGTTGCACAATAACCCCTAAGGAGATGATAAAGAGAGCATTAGCTGGAGTGGGCAATCCTATAAAGGAATCACTCTGGCGCGTGTCAAGGTTGAAACAGGCCAAGCGATAGGCGGAAGCTAAGGTAATGAGGGTAGCCTGCAAAAGGTAAGAAGAAATGCAAGGCGTCTCCATAGTGGGCTGCAGAATAGCTGATCAGCCAATACATTACCTGTCCAGGAACAAGTCCTGAGGTTACCAAATCCGCCAAAGAATCCAGTTCCTTGCCCAGAGGGGAGGAGACTTTCAGAATACGGGCTACAAACCCATCGAAGAAGTCAAGGGTGATGCCTAAGAAAAACCAAAACAACGCCCAGTCAAAGGCTTGTGATAACGCATATCTCAGGGCGATGATCCCACAGAAAAGGTTCAGCAGGGTCAGTAGGTTAGGAATTTGTTTTTTTCATGATAGTGTCATTCTTTGTTAGTTGCAGTTGTAGGCATCTAAGTAGTCCACGGTACCATTACCATTACAATCAGGAAAGACTATGGTGCCATCTTCCTGATGGTTAATCTCTTGGATAGAAGGCTTGCCGTCTCCGTCATGGTCATAGTTGGCTGTGGAGATAAGTTTGATCTCGAATATGAGTGGGGTGTAGGCCGGCAGTCCTGTAGTACCTGCAAAGTAAGCCAGTCCCGAAGGCAAGAAGAAGATACCTATTCCTCCGTCGGTAGGTGCTTTGAGAGTACCATCTCCCACCTCTGTAGGCTTAGCAGTGGAGGCCTTCAGGGTGGCTACCGCTTCGCGAAAGCCTATGATGGCTCCTCCTTGGTACGCGCTGGCATGGGTGCCAAGCAAGTCCATCCAGTTGCTCTGAGTAAAGCGCATGCTATCTTCAAAGACATTATCCTTGAGAGTCAGTCCCTTGTAGAGCACATAAGAGCGGTCAGCGATGGTTGCCTGTGCCCCTGCTCCCTCTTGTAGGATAAGGTAGTACATCGTATGGTTGATGTAATTGCCGTGTATATCTGGCACTTTCAGGGTCTTACGCTTTAGGTTGGGGCTGTCCCATAGGGAGGTCTTCCCTGTATTGCCCGCCAGAGTGCCTAAGACTATATTCTTATCAGCATCCAATTCGCAATACTGACTCTTGAGGTAGGCTTGTATGTCATTGTCATTCTCCACCACTACCTCGGACATTTCTCGTAATTTCTGGCTGTCATCACCACTTTTTCTTGCAGGAAAACAAGGAGATAGCTCCACAGCTAAGTAATAGCAAACTTCTTCTAATCATCTTATGAAAAATAAATATTCGAATTTGGGCGCAAGTTACGAAAAATTCTTGTATTTTTGCATGATTTTTTAATCAATTTAGGTTTCATAACCTCCTAACCCCCAACCCCTAACTAAAGTGAGAATAGACAAATACCTATGGTGTGTGCGGTATTATAAGACACGCAACATCGCTACGGAGGCCTGTAAGAAAGGGCATGTACGTATCTCAGGGAAATCGCCAAAGCCTCCAAGGAGGTCTTCCCACAGGATAAGATACAAGTACGCAAGGGTGCGATTACCTACGAGATAGAAGTCTTGGATATCCCCACCAGTAGGGTAGGGGCTAAGCTCGTAGGGCTCTATTGTATAGACCACACCCCCGAAGAAGCCTTTGAACAAGAGGAACTTAGACAGCTCTCCCAAGAGTATTATCGCAAGAAAGGCGAAGGTCGCCCTACCAAAAAGACCGCCGCGACCTCGACGACTTCTTTTTCAAGCGAAGAAGAGGAAGAGTGGGAGAATGAGCAGTGAAAACCCTAAAACCCTTAATTTCTATAATTCTAAAACCCTAAAATTCTAAAAATTCTATGACTATTATTTTTAGATGCAACCCAGATAGAACATAAGATTCGCCGTATCGCCTATCAGATATACGAGGCGAATATCCACCAAGAGCGCTTTATCCTTGCGGGGATAGCCGAAAATGGCTATATCTTAGCCGAAAAGCTCTATGAGCAACTGCAACAGTTTTGCCCAATTCCTATCATCCTATGCAAGGTCTTTGTCAAGAAAACAGACCCCTTAGCTCCTGTGACCACCTCTTTGTCGGAAGAAGCCACTGAGGGGAGTCTGTGGTCTTGGTCGATGATGTGCTCAGCAGTGGTGCTACCCTGATCTATGGGGTACTGACACTTTCTCTCTGTCCCCTCAAACAGCTCAAAAACAGCCGTTTTGGTGAATCGTAACCATAAGAAATATCCTATCAAGGCCGATTTCAAGGGTATCTCCCTTTCTACCTCCTTACAAGAACATATAGAGGTGAGCTTCGAGGGTGACCCCGTGGCCTTTTTACAATGATTAAAACAATGCTTTATCTTTTTACTTTTTTGTATTCTTATCAATTCCGTGCTCAAGTTGAGTTTTTGGAAGTTCTGGCAGGTAGGAATCTTCTCCTTGGGAGTAGGTGCCTTTCTCTATGGAGTGTCTGACTTCGCTACGGAACAATCGCAACTAACTATCTCTCAATGGCTTAGTGATACCAAGGTACTGAGCAATATGGCCGTACTGGTTACCATAGAGGTCGGTCATAGGACTCTTCTTCTGCTTTATCTCGCTCAAGGCCTTCTATGAGGAGAAGCGCAACCGCTGGGCAAGAATTTTTGCTTTGGTTCCCAGGAGTGCTACTCTTCCCATGTCTTTTTCTTGGGGCTTACAGAGTTTCTTTTTCCTTTCAGGAGTTGATTTTGGGGAAGTTACATTTGCATTCATCAGCTCTTACCATAGCGGGTTTTTCTTCTGGGAGCTTAGGGGATTCCGCACCTTGGTACCCTGAGCGTGAACTTCGTTTGGAGCTACATTTGCTCATGAGTATATGGGTAACCCTGATGGGATTAGCGATGACTGCCAGTGGACAGATTGTCTATGTGCCTAAGAGTGAGCCTATCAACCCTATGGCTCATAGGGAAAGTATTTCTTTTCTTCACCTCTCTTTTTCTTCTTGGGCTGGCTTCTAAGCAAAAATAAGAAGACGCTGAACAATGATTAATGTTCAATGATCAATGATTCGTGTATGATAGGGTCTTGGTAGAGATGCCAATTAGGGAGATGCAATTTCACTTTTTCACTCTTTTACTCGAAAACACTCTTCACTCTTCACTTTTCACTCAAAACGTTTTTTTCATCGCCTGATCAGCGCAATACAGAATACCCCTACCACGATGATAACTTTCAGTAGGGTTTCTCAAAAAGCATAATGTATCTGGGTGCGTCCTTTCCAGAGTATTGGCAAAAAGCCTCCCAGAAGGATGATGGCTGTCAGAATAAAGTAGTACTTCATACTACCCGTGTCGGGGAAGGCTGTCAGAAAGTAGATACACACAAGGGTAAGACCAATGAGCACAGTGATGAGCTGCTTGGAACTACGCTCCCCATAGTCGGTGGCGATGGTATGGTAGCCTAAAAGCAAAATCCCCTTTGATATTCTGCAAGTCCTTCACAAAAATCCTTCGCCAAGAGTAGGTAATAGAGAAAAGCAGCATGGACAAAGATAATCTTTTTGGAAATTGTGATAATATACAAAAATAGCAAAGAAAGGAATAATAGAGAGTATCCCTGATACGATATTTCCTACCAATACTATCTTCTTGATTCTGTGGGAGTAAAACCACATCATAAAGATATAGATAGAGAAGAACAACACCGCTCGGAAGGATACATAACTGGCCACTATTACGGAAAGAAAATTCAGTATAAAGTATAGTGAGAGCTTAGTATGCTGCCCTACCATGCGCTCCATCAGGGTACGTGTAGGCTTTATTGATTAGGTCTTTTTCTTGGTCATAAAAAGCATTGATGATATATCCACCAGCCACTGCCAAAGCCCCCTGCCAAGACAATGGCAAAAAGGCGCGGATCCAATAACACCTGCCTTAGTGGCTGGCGCGAAAGGATAAAGATGGCCGTCAGATACTGGGCGATACAGATCATCATGATATTATACCCCCTGACCACCGAAAAAGGCCTATGAATTTTTTTCAAATGGTAGCATAGTGTCGCTTTAGTAATAAAAGCTCGTCGGTATGTGAGGTTCAAGAACCGCTGAGCTGCAAAATAGGTACTGATCCAGCTGAGGAATACCCCAATAAGGAACAGGGCAGCCCCCACCCAGATAAAATCTCGATAGTGCATAATAAGCCCCCATTCTGGCCACGATTGGTCTATGGCATAGAAGGTAAAAAGCCAAGGCAGCACACGCCAATATAGCACTGAGAATCCCCAACCAGATGTTGGTGATGATAAAGGGACGCCTGATAAAGGCTTTGGTAGCCCCTACCAGCTGCATAGTCTTGATAATAAATCGCTTAGAGTATACAGAGAGTCGTATAGAAGCATTGATAAGCAGCATGGCCACCACGGTGAAAAATCGCTGAAACTGCCAGAATGACCAAGCTGATACTCTGTATATTGGAGTGTATCTTCTTGACCGAATCCTTGTCATAGTTCACTTCCTTAACCGAGGCATTCTGCAGGATACTCTCCTGACTTCTTCCATCTTCTGAGGGGTTACATAGTCGGCTTTCAGTGCCAGATCAAAAGAGTTCTCCAGAGGATTGTCCCCTATGAAGGAGATAAAGTCCTCCCCAATCTCCTCACTGAAGGACTGGGCAGCTTGCTCCTTGGAGATAAACTCTACCTGCTTGGTGTACGAGGCTAAGGAAAGACTCTTTTGCAATTGCTCTATGTCGGCTTCCTTGGCCGTATCCTTGAGAAAAAAACATGGATAATTAGGTGTTCCTTATAACTATCGGTGAAGTTTTCACATTGATAAGTAAAAACCCAATAACCCTAAGAGGAATAAAACTAAGGTAATACTTAGGGTGACAGAAAAATAAGAAGAAATGAGCTTCCTACGATTGTAACGTTCGGTTCGGGTATGCACTTTTTAATCTACTTAGAAAATGAGCGTAAAAAGTAATAAAAATCCTTTATTTGGCGATTTTATTAGTACAGATACACACAAGTTTAACTTTTTGTTATTTTTTAAGAGTAAACAAAGGGAATTATAGCGATTAGGTATTTATTTTTTGTACATTTGCCCAAAAATTTAATCACTATTCTTTTTTTATGACAATAGTACAGTTTCAATATATATTAGCTGTAGCTCAGTATAAGAATTTCAGTGTGGCCGCCCAGAAGTGTTTCGTCACTCAGCCTACACTCAGCATGCAAGTACAGCGCTTGGAGGAAGAGTTGGATGTGCTTATTTTTGACTGTGCCAAAAAGCCTCTTCGCGTCACAGAAGTAGGGGAGAAGATCCTTCAGCAGGCCGAGAGCATTGTCAGTGAGTCCGAACGTATCAAGGACATTATTGCCCAGCATAAAGGGGTTCATAGGCGGGCGTTTCCGATTGGGGATTATCCCTACAGTAGCACCAACCTTGTTGCCTATGTTTCTGAACAATTTTACTAAGAAATATCCTAAGGTGGAGCTCAAGGTGGAGGAGATGACCACCCGAGAGTGTATCCGAGAGCTCGCAGAAGGTACCCTGGATGTGGCTATTGTGGCTACTCCCTTGCACGAAAAAGCATCTTATAGAGCGCCCTCTCTACTATGAGCCTTTTTGTCGCTTATATCCCCAATGCAAAGTACCACCTGACTGAAAAATCAGAAAATCCAAGTCTCTGACCTTCATCTCAACGATATCCTTATGCTACAGGATGGACACTGTTTTCGCGAAAGTGTATTGAATATCTGTCAGGAGAATGGCTCCTCGGATAAGGGCAAGGACAACAGCCTTGAGATCAAGAGTGGTAGCTTTGAGACCTTGATCAAGCTTGCCAATGAGGGCATGGGCATGACACTCTTGCCTTACCTACATACCTTAGACCTCTCTGAGGAAGAAAAGAAGAACCTTCACTACTTCGAGGAACCCTCTCCCGCTCGTGAGATAAGTCTGCTGTATCATAGCAACGAACTCAAAATAAGCATTATAGATGCACTATACAATGTCATCTCAGGGGTCATAAGGGGGGCTATCACCTTCGATAATCTCAATATCATAGACCCTATCCTTAAGAAGAAAAAGAAACAGTGAACAGTGAACAGTAAGCGGTGAACAGTAAGCGGTGAGCGGTGAGCAGTGAACAGTAAGCAGTGAGCGGTGAACAGTAAGCCCTGACAACTGACCTCTGATCACTGACCTCTGATCACTGACCCCTGACAACTGACCTCTGATCACTGACCTCTGACCTCTGACCTCTGATCACTGACAACTGACAACTGACCTCTGCTCACTGTTCACTGTTCACTGGACAAATAGAGTTGTCGTACAATCCCATCGGCCAGACCGACTTTCGGAACGAGGATATGCTTTATCTTTGCCCATTTCATGGCTTTGATGTAGATAGGCAATGCCAAAGGAAGGATATCCGCGCGGTCAGGGTTCAGTTCTAAGTCACGGATACGCTCCTCGTAGCTCAGCGAGTTGATTTCCTTGAGGTAATCCTCCAAGAAATGTAGTGATAGGGGGCTGTCTCTTGCGCTTGCCGGAGGCCTTGAATATCTTGTTGATATTGCCTCCAGAGCCTATAGCTTCGATGGTTTTTGAGGTCTTTGGTATGAATGTGTATCCACTCCTTGAGCTCCTCCCATACTTGATCATCGGCTTTCCCTTTCAGTAGGCGCACCCCTCCTATGGGGAAAGACCTGGCAGCGCGTACCTCTCCTTGACTATAGATGGTGAACTCAGTACTACCCCCTCCCACATCTATATACAAATAGTTTTTATCACTTTCCACAAGGGTATGTAGGTCAGTATTGGCGATGATCGCTGCTTCCTCTGACCCTCCTATAATCTCTATTTGTACCCCTGTATGCTGGGCTATCTCTCGGACAATCTCAGCACCATTGGTAGCCTCGCGCATGGCTGAGGTAGCACAAGCACGATAAGCCTCCACGCCTTGTACCTTCATGAGCAAGTGATAGGCCTGCATAGTATCACTCAGGCGTGAGGCATTCTCAGTACTTATACGCCCCTGTTCGAAGACATCGGCACTCTAAGCGGATAGGCACCCTCACAAGGCTCCCTTTGGAGAAAATAGAGCTTTCCTTCTTCTTCTAATACATTGGCAATCAGTAATCGAACCCCATTGGAGCCGATATCGATACCTGCAAATTTCCGGATATTCATAACTATTGCAAAGCTACAATAATAAATGGAAAAATAAAAATCCCCCATAATTTTTACAGAGGGATTTTAAAATTAAGTAGAATGAAAAAGAAAATCTATAACAATTTGACAACATCCTTGGCAAAAGTAGGAGGCGATAAGGTCGGCTCCTGCACGCTTGATAGCGTATATCTGTTCGAGCATGATAGCATCATGGTCTAACCATCCGTTTTGGGCAGCGGCTTTTGATCATGGCATATTCTCCAGATACTTGGTATACGGATACCGGTACATTCACGGCATTCTTCACCTCGCGTACTACGTCCAAATATACGATACCAGGTTTTACCATCACCATATCAGCACCTTCTTCTACATCCATAATCACTTCCTTGATCGCTTCTAAGCGGTTGGCATGAATCCATCTGGTAGGTTTTCTTATCCCTAGGGATATCCTGCTCATCTACAGGAGCGCTATCCAAGGCGTCACGGAAAGGGCCATAGAGGGCAGAAGCATATTTGGCTGAATAAGCCATGATACCTGCGTTGGTATAATTGTATTTGTCTCAAGAAAAAGGCGGATTTGCTCTATACGCCCATCCATCATATCACTGGGAGCTACCCAGTCAGCCCCTGCTCTTACATGCGAAAGACTCATTTGAGCCAATATCGATACGGTAGTATCGTTCTCTACTACCCCATTTTTGATAATACCATCATGTCCATAGATAGAATAAGGGTCAAGAGCGACATCAGTCATCACCAGCATATCAGGAGTTGCCTCTTTGACAGTCTTGATGGCTCGTTGCATAAGCCCGTCAGGGTTGATTGCTTCTGTTCCTTCGTTGTCCTTAAGGTGATCTGGTACTTTGACAAAAGAGCATACGCTCTTGATCCCCAAGCTCCAGAGTTCTTTCACCTCTTGGGCTAAGTAGTCCAAACTATAGCGATAATAATTAGGCATGGAAGGAATCTCTGCCCTGATACCAAGCCCCTCTACTACAAAAAGGGGCACAATAAAATCATTGGGTGTTATGGTTGTTTCCCTTACTAAGGCTCGTATAGTTTCATTTACACGAAGCCTACGATTTCTTCTGAGTATATTCACTTTTATAAAGGATTAATTTTTCACTGTTTACTCCTTACTGTTCACTGTCCCTCACAACAACATAGGGTGATTTTGCAAATTGCCCCTATAACAGGACATAAAAGCCCGAACCTCTGTTCACTCTTCACTCGCGTCAAAGGTACTTTTGTGTTAAAAAGAAATTATATTTGTTAGATTTTGTACTTTTGCTTCAAATTTTTTTTATGAGGAATTATATACTATGGGTAAGCCTGTTCTTGGGAATGGTTAGCTACGGACAATCGGATTCTTTAGCCTTGGACAACAAGTACTTAGAAGACCAATTCCACATAGGGATCAGTTATGATTGGGTGGTTTCCAGACCATCAGGGGTGAGGCAACACAGCTTCTCGCGAAGTCTCTTTGGGGGCTATCAGCGAGACATTCCTCTGAATAAGCAGCGCAATATAGGTTTTGCCGCAGGAGTCAGTTACAGCTATGACCTTCTGTACCTGAACATACAAGCCAAGGAGATAGGGGGGCAGATGTCCTATGAAATCATCTCTATCAGCGATAAAAAGTAGAAGATTCCTACTACGAACAGCATTCGATAGGCTTTCCTATTGAGTTCCGCTGGCGTACCTCCACCCCTATTCCCATAAGTTCTGGAGAATATATACAGGGGTGAAGCCTACCTACACCTTTGCCTCACGCTACAAATTCTCAGGTAGCGAAGAGAGCTATAGCCTTTCCGCCCCCAACCTCAAGGGATATATGGATGCAAAACTCTATATAGCTGTCGGGCATAATACTTGGAATGTGTATCTACAATATGCACTTCGTCCCCTATTCAAGGGTGAAAATTCACAAAATGGGCAAAATTTGCAAAAGTAATATCCTAAAAATAGGGCTTATTTTTATATTTTTATAATTTTTCTTTGTCAATTCAAATAAAACATTTATTTTTGCGCCCATAAATATATAATAGTTTTTGTTATGGGATTTTTTAAAAGAATTCAAAAGAATTTGCTGTAAAAAGGCAATGTAGTTGATTTAGCCATTGGGGTTATCATCGGGGGAGCTTTCGAGCTATCGTTTCTTCCCTAGTTGGTGATGTGATTACTCCTCTACTACTTGCTCCTGCTTTCAAGGCTACAGGTGCTGAAAACCTACAAGACCTTGTATGGAATGGAGTAGCGTATGGAAAAATTTTTATCTGCCGTGATTAATTTCTTGTGCATAGCTTTGGTGTTGTTTATGATTGTTAAAGGAATCAATAAGTTCAAAAGGAAGAAACACCAGCTCCAGAGGCTCCAGCAGGACCTACTCAGGAAGAGCTTTTTAGCTGAAATCCGTGACTTACTCAAGAAATAATTCACATATTTAATCAGAAAAACACAAATTACCCTCTTTGCACAAAGGAGGGTAATGTTTAAATAGAAGAAGCAATTCATTTTTCACTACCTTTGTCCCACATGAAAAACTTTTACTATTTTTAGTTTTTGTATCTTTGGCCTGCCAAAGAGCCACCCCATGTGGCAAGCCTTGCGGTATATTATTGGAAAACCTACTTATCCCTGACTCCTGCGCAAGAGGATTTTCTCGCAGCACAAAGGATTACAAAGCTCTATGTGCGCTACTGCGATGTAGGTCTCAGGAGTGGGGAGGCTGTCCCTATTGCCCCTATCGAGATGGATAGTGTGGCACTGGTGGGCAAGCAGGTTGTACCGGTGATATACCTTAAGAATGAGGTGTTCCTCGACAAACAAACAGATCCTAAAGCACTCGCCGCTAAGGTGGGTAAGTATATAGAACAGATTAATAATAGTTATCATCTCACCATAGGGGAGGTACAGTTCGATTGTGATTGGTCGCTCTCAAGCAAGGAGCGTTATTTCGCTTTCTTGGAACACTTCAGGGGGCTATACCCCTATCGTCTTTCGGCGACTATTCGTTTGCATCAGGTCAAGTATCAGGATACTACAGGCGTCCCTCCTATAGACAGAGGGGTACTCATGTACTATAATATGGGCAAGATTACCGCCACGGGGAGCAATTCTATCTATGACCGAGAGGTGGCCAAGCGTTATTTGCCTTCGCTCAGGAGCTACCCTTTGCCCTTGGATCTTGCCTTGCCACTCTTTAGCTGGGGGGTACACTCCATAGCGGGCGATGTCAATGCGCTCATCGGAGGGCTTACCACAGCCCAGATGGATACAATCAAGGGGTGGAGCGCATGGGGGAGACTTCCTCCTATCTGGTAACCCACCAAACCAACTACCTCGGTAGGCTCTGGCAAAAGGGGGATGTGATCAAGGTAGAAGAAATCACCCCTGAAAACCTCAGAGAGATGAAGGCTGACTTGATCAAATATATGAAACAACCCCCAAAGAGATTATTTTGTACGATTTGAATAAAAACATTACTACTTATGACTTTTTGACGACTTGCGTTAAACTATCCGTGCTCGCGGGTATAGGCTACGGGGCCTATCTCTATGCCTGTGCAGGAGAAGGCATGGAAGACTATTACTACAGTTCGGCTTTTCTCCCGAGATAGCTGTGGGCAATACCTCTTATAAAGCCTTATTCCTCGACGAAGGCTCTTTTTCTATGGAGGTTATATAGATATAGATGAAAAGAAAAGTGAACAACTCACCGCTGATGCCAAAGAGTGGCGTGCTTATTTGGGGCAAGCCAAACAGCCCAATGCCGAGAGCTGGCTCTCTCTATTCTTCAATCCTAATACGAAGCTTCAGGACGCACAAAAAGCACTTCGCCGTATCGAGCAGAAGGAATATCCCATAAAAACGCAAAACTTCGTAGACTTCCTACGCATAGCTGTGGGCAACGAGGGGGCTACCAATATGCCTTATGACCCTTGGAATTATGAAAATCGTAAGGTGGAAAAAGGTACAACAGCTACAGATACAAAAGGCCGACAACCTTTATGCTTCGGCTCAGAAAGATAAAAGATGCTTTTTTTGCCAATCGTATGTGGTTCCAAGCCCTGCGCCTACGCTTCTACTCCTATGACCGCAGTGCGGTGATTGCCTATTTTGAGCAGACACACCGCGACCAACCTAAGAATGCGCTCTACTACCGTGCCCTGCATTATGTAGCAGGGGCTTATATCGCTCAGAAGAATTATCGCAAAGCCAATGCTCTTTTAGCTACTCTCTTCCATGAGGTGCCAGCACTAAGGAAAACGGTTACTTATGAATATCATCCTCTCACGGATAATGAGGTTAGTGCCATTGCACAAGGTCTGCAACCCTCTCAGGCAGCGGCACTTTGGGCTATGCAAGGCTATTACCGCAATGAGAAAGAGGCTATAGAGCATATTCTTGCCTTAGAGCCTCGCTCGCCATATGTGGATTTCCTTCTTACTCGCTATATCAATAGAATAGAGAATAAAACCAACACCTATGATGACAAGGGGTGATTATGGCTTCCTATAAGGGATACCACTCTTATACACATAGGGTGGTGACCAAGGATTTCGATACCCAATGGGTGTTGCAAACAGCACAAAAAGAAACACTTGCCAACCCTTACCTCTGGCATATTGCTGCCGGCTATCTCTCTATGTTCCGCAACGATTTCCAAGGTGCTGCTTCCTTTCTGAAAAAAGCAAAAACGGAGGCCAAAACCACTGCTATGCAAGACCAAGTACGCCTCTTGAGACCCTCAATGAGGTGGGTAGCCTTGAACAAATCTCCAAAGAAGGGAGGATAAGCTCCTGAAGGACATCCAATGGCTCTGGACTCATAAAAAGAATGAGGATATGCGCTATAACTATGCTTTTTCTTTTGTAAGAGCCTATCTCTCACGCTTGTACAAGGATGCTAATAATGCACTTATGTGGGAGCTTACCTCGCCCGAGCGCGGCTTTTATAAGAATATACAACACTCACTGGACATGGAACAATTCTTGCTCAAAAATAACAAAACACCTTGGGAAAAGTTCTGGGCAGAATATTATACCTATACCTTAGGCGATATCTATGAGTAGGGCTATCTATGCTTTCTATGAGGATAATATCTCTAAAGCAATAGCCGAGCTCAAGAAGGTACCTTTCCAAGAGGAAGATGTATATAATGAAGTGACACAAAGGATGGAAAAGAAAAAAATAAAGCTCAGTGACTATATATTGCCCGCCAATCCTTTCAATGGATTTATCAAGGACTGTAATGATTGCCAACATGCCATGCCACAAAAGGTGAAATACTCTAAGCTCTCTTTCTTAGAAAAAGTAAAAGAAATGCAGGAGAAAATCACCAAAGGAGAGGATGTATATAACAATGCCCTTTTGCTAGGGAATGCTTTCTATAATGCTTCCTATTTCGGAAGTATTCGTGCCTTTTTATTACAATAGAATCATAGACGAATATGGTTTAGGCATTAGCCAAGAGAATCAAGAAGTACTCCTTGGTATGGGAAATGCTAAAAAGTATTACCTCTTGGCACAGAAACATGCATCTACTGATGAGCAAAAAGCAAAAATGGCCTATCTACTTGCTAAAATAGAGCGCAACGAGTTCTATATACAGACGTATTTTTAGCAAGCCTGATAATTATTGGAATGGGGCATGGGGTGATGATGTCGTTTTCAAGGATTGGAAAGGCTTTCAGGAACTTAGAAATAAGTACAAGCACACCCAGTATTACAAAGAAGTGATTCGCGAGTGTGGTTATTTTAGAAAAACAATCAAATAAAAAATGCAAAAATTAGTTGTACTTACCGGGCAGGTATTTCTGCCGAAAGTGGTATTAGTACTTTCCGTGATTCAGGAGGTCTTTGGGAGGGGCACGATGTCAATCAGGTAGCTACTCCCGAAGGCTTTGCCGCCGACCCTGCCTTGGTGCTGGACTTCTACAACCAGCGCCGCCGCCAGCTCTCTCAGGTAGAGCCCAATGAGGCACATCGCCTCTTGGCACATTTAGAAAAACGCTATGAGGTAGTCATTATCACTCAGAATGTGGACGACCTACATGAGCGTGCAGGGAAGTCATAATATCATTCACCTCCATGGCGAATTGCTCAAGAGTCGTGGGGTGGATAACCCCTAATGTTACCTATCCATGTACAGGGGATATTCATGTAGGAGACAAAAGTCCCTACTGAGCACAATTGCGCCCCCATATCGTATGGTTTGGCGAGGAAGTGCCTATGTTGGAAAGCTATAGCCCAAGTGTATTCAGCAGATATACTGATGATTATAGGGACTTCTCTACAGGTGTATCCTGCGGCAAGCCTTATAGACTATGTCAAGGAGGGTACCCTATCTTCTACATAGACCCAAACCCCTCACTACACAGCAGGGGATCTTACGGTCATTGCACAGAAAGCCTCCACCGGAGTGGCCAAGGCTATCGAGCTTATGACTCCTTAAAACTCTTAACGGCCTCTACAAAAGCACGGGCATGCTCCACGGGTACTTCTGGGAGGATACCATGTCCTAAGTTGGCTATATAGTGTTCTTTGCCAAAGGCGCGAATCATCTGTTGGGTTTTCTCCTTAATTTGGGCGATAGGTGCCAAGAGCCATGCAGGGTCTAAGTTGCCTTGTAGGACTTTCTTGCCACCGGTGAGCTTGCGTGCCATCTCGGGCGAGCAGGTCCAGTCCACCCCAAGAGCCGCTGCCTTGCTCTGGCTCATCTCCTCTAGGGCATACCAACAGCCTTTGGCAAAGACTATTACAGGTACCTCTTGGCTGAGTGCCTCCACGATCTGGCGGGTATAGGGCCAGGAGTACTTCTGATAGTCTTCGCCAGAGAGTACACCTCCCCAGCTATCGAAGGTTGTGAGGGCATCCACTCCAGCTTTTTACCTTTTCTCTTAGGTAAGCGATGGTCGTATCAGTGATTTTCTGTAGGAGCGCAGCAGTCCACTCTGGGTAGGAGAATGCAAATGACTTAGCTGTATCGAAGTTCTTAGACCCTTTCCCCTCTACGGCATAGCAGAAGATAGTCCATGGTGCGCCAGCAAAAGCCTATCAAGGTACTTCCCTGCCAAGCGCTCCTTGGTGACGAATACCCTCCATCACATAGCCCTAATGTCTCGGATACATCGGGTATCTGTACGCGGTCTATATCCGCTTTGGTACGGATGGGGTGCGGTAGGTAGGGACCTACTTGTTCCTTCATTTCGATATCTATGCCCATAGCTTGGGGAACCACAAGGATATCACTGAAGAGGATAGCCGCATCCACCCTACGATGTTCACGGGCTGCGTAGTGATATCGGCCACTAGCTCAGGGTACGGCAGCGGGTGAAGAAGTCATGTTGTCTCGCAAGGCTCTGAATTCGGGTAGGTAACGCCCCGCTTGGCGCATCATCCACACGGCAGGACGCTCGGTTTTTCTCCTTGGAGAATCCTTAGGAAAAGGTCATTTTTTATCATAAATCACGTTTGTCTATTGTTGAATATTTTTAAGGCAGCACTCCCGCATACTCTCTAGAGTAGGGTAGGGGGCAGCATAGCTGGTAATCCCTTGAGGATAGCCCCTTGCGTAGTGCTTCCTATACAGATGATTTTCTCCCCGCAAAAGCGAGTTCTCTTTGAGGAAACTTTTTCACTGCCGAAGGGCTGAAGAAAAAGCAGTCCATCATAGGGCTTATGTAGCTTTTTGGGGAGTGAGTTCAGTGGTGTAGGTTAGGCATTCGTGGCAGGGTATTCCATGAGCTTTGAGCTGCTCAGGAAGGGGTCTCCATACGGCTCTCCCACAGAAGAAGACAAAAGAATAGCAGGCGTACTGTTCCACTAAGTAGTTGTCAACTGCTGAGCATAGCCAAACGAAGCCACCACCTCCCAGCCTGCTTTCTCGAGGACACTTTCGGGTCTTCTCTCCCACGCAAAAAGCCTTATGGAGCCTGTGCCTTAGCCGTAGGAACTTTCAGTACTGCCTCTACCGCATTCCTACTGGTGAAAATGGAAAAATCAGCCTTGGGAAAAAGGGCTAATGTATCCAATGTCCCTCACTCTAATAAATGGAAGGGTCTCTACCTGAAAGCCTGAAGTAGCAAAAGTTTCCACTTCTTCGGGCAAAAAGCGGCTTGGTACTTAAGAGGCGAATCATCGGTTTTTTAGGTGCAAAAATAATGAAAAAATTGTGAATAATATACGTAACTGGATTGTTTTTAACAATTTGAAAATTGAAAACTTATCTCAACAATAAGATAAGAAAAGAAAAGGTACAAGTAATCAATTAATTCCGTAACTTTGCAGGTGCTTTTCAAAATATGGATCTATGAAAAATACTACCTATTCTACTTTTTGCAGGCACAGCATATCACCAAGAAGTGAAGGCGCAGAATCGTCCTTCGAAACCTTTGGTGGACAATCCTGCCTACCCTAGAGGAAGAATGATGTGCTCATAGCGGCAACAGATTTTGGAAATATCTCCCGCTATGAGAATGCGGTGATAGACGAGTCCATGCCGATCAGCCGCCGAGGAGAACTCTTGGTAAAGCCCGACTTAGAGGCTATGGGTGCTGAAGAGAGAGTAGTAACCCTAATTGATGCCGCTTATTCGTATATAGGAACCCCCTATAAGTGGTCAGGGAACTACCCGTGAGGGAATGGATTGTTCAGGCTTTGTAAGCACCGCTTTTAGCTCCATCAATGTTCCCTAAGCCGTTCTTCTACCGAGATGTCTACCCAAGGTGTGGATATTCCCCTAAGTCAAGCTCAGGTAGGCGATTTGCTTTTCTTCAAGACTACCCGTAAGCGCAATCGCATCAGCCATGTAGGTATCGTGGTAGGTACCGGCGACGAGGTCAAGTTCATACACGCTTCTACTTCTCAAGGTATTACTGTCTCCAGCCTCTCTGAGGACTATTGGCAGAAAGCTTATGCCAAGACCAGTAGAGTACTTAAAGTAGTGCACCAACAATATAGACTATTACGGAAAAGTCTCTCGCTCTGATTAGCAAGGTCTCATGTAGAGGCGTAATTTATTGTGTCTTCCCCGTTGGTGCTAGCTTGCAGTTCTTGCCCTCTTTTATAGGCTTTTCCTAATTACTCTTTATCTGCAATCATATAAATAAAGATACTTTCTTCTTTTTTTACTGATAGATAAATCATAAGAGTCTTTATTACAACTAACAATTAGAAATCAAAGATAAAAAGTAAAGTTAGTCTCATATTATTTTTTTGATATTTTTTTGTAACAAAAAGGGAATAAATCCGAAATAGCCCATAAGAATATTTATAGAAGATATTTTAATATTTATTATTTTAAAAAGAAAAAGATTTAATATATTGAATAATAATAGGGTAAGGAAAGGAAATATAACAAAAATTTCCCTTTGATGAAAGAGATGCCTTCCAAGGGTATAACCCTCCCCACAAATAAATAATAGAATAGAAACAATGTAAATATTCAGAAAAATTCTCATCAAATACAAATAGAAATTTGATCAGAAAAAAATCGTTCCTATAAAGAAAAAGAAAAAGTAAGAAATTTTTATACATATTATAGATAATATAAAGAGGCTGTCCAAAAATCTTACATTTTTGAACCCCAATCTGTTACTCAGTTAGGAGAATTCTATCTATTATTTAGGATAAGAACTCTATTTTTCTTAATAATCCTATCTCATAGGTTATTTTTGAAACAAAAGGTAAGAAAAACACAAACAAACAACAATATAGAAAAATAATATAATGTATAAAAAAGTATAGAAATATTTTTATATTTTATATTTTCCTTCGTTGGTGAGAGTTTGTAGTTCGTGCCTATTATAAGATAGCTCATACCTACTTCCTTTCTTCTTGTTCCCTAATATTTTTAAAAATAATATTCGGAAAAAAATAAAAATAGTAGTATCTTTGTACTTCATATACTGACACCTTGTGAGGGGGTGACCTCCTGAAAGGAAAAATAGAAAAAATCTCAAAAGGGATCTAAAGTGTTTTGTAGGATATAACTAACTTAAAAATCAACGATATACTATGTTGCAAAATCAGTTACATAAGAGAGAATAAAGAGAAGGTTCTCACAGGACTTAAGAAAAGAAATTTTTGGTGAATTAGAGCTTGTAGAGCAGGCTATTGCTTTGGATGAAAAAAACGCCGTGCACTCCAGACAGAGCTTGACGAGGCGCTCTCCAAGAGCAATAAGCTCTCCAAGGAAATAGGCGCTGATGAAGGAAGGAAAAAGGAAGAAGCCGAAGCTGCCAAAGAACAAACTGCTCAGTATAAGGAGCTTACCAAGCGTCTCAATGCTGAACTTGATGAGACGACTACCTCCCTACTCAGGTGCTTTACTGTATCCCCAATATCCCCCAACGAGATTGTTCCTGAAGGAAAAGTCTGCCGATGACAACCTCAATGTATTCCAAGCAGGAGAAATTCCTGCCCTCTACGAAGGGCGCTTCCTCACTGGGAATTGGCCAAGAAATATGATATTATCGACTTCGAACTCGGGGTGAAGCTCACCGGAGCGGGATTCCCTGTATACAAAGGCAAAGGGCAAAAACTGCAAAGAGCCTTGATCTCCTACTTCTTGGACAAGAACTGCCGCGGGCTACCAAGAGTTTCAAGTACCTCATATGGTCAATGAGGATTCTGGCTATGGTACCGGACAGCTCCCCTGACAAGGAAGGGCAGATGTATCATGTACAGCTCGATAACCCTCTACCTGATTCCTACTGCCGAGGTGCCTGTAACGAATATCTTCCGTGATGTGATTCTTCCGAAGCGGATTTCCCTATCTGTTGTACCGCTTATACGCCTTGTTTTCCGCCGAGAAGCAGGTAGCTATGGGGCACATGTAAGAGGGCTAAACCGCTTGCACCAGTTTGACAAAGTAGAGATTGTTCGTATAGAACACCCTGACCGTTCCTACCAAGCACTCACCCAGATGGTAGAGCATGTCAAGGGTATTCTCAACGAACTGAAACTCCCTTATCGTATTCTACGCCTCTGTGGGGGTGATTTGGGCTTTACCTCAGCTATTACTTACGACTTCGAGGTATACTCTACCGCTCAGGAGAAATGGCTCGAAATAAGCTCTGTTTCCAATTTTGAGACCTTCCAAGCCCAACTGACTCAAGCTCCGCTTCCGCAATAGTGAAGGCAAAAACACAGCTTGTCCATACCCTCAATGGTAGCTCCTTGGCATTGCCTCGTGTCTTGGCAGGTATCTTGAAAACTACCAAACCCAGAGGTATCCTGATCCCTGAGGTTTGCATAAGTATACAGGATTCGATATTATTAATTAATGATTAATGATCAATTGTCAATGATCAATGAATAATGAATAATGAATAATGAATAATGAATAATATTAAAAGTCGCATAAGGAACTTCCTTATGACGACCCTTTTTCTTAAAGTAAAGCCAGTTAAAGGTTCATAGTGGGTATATGAGGAACAGTCTGCTCACTGTTCACTGTTCACCGCTCACTATTCACTGCTTACTGCTTCTTCCCTTGATTAGCTACGCTATTGATAGCGGCAGCGATGGCCTCTTGGTCGCCTAAGTAGTAGTGCTTGATAGGCTTTAGGTCGGCATCGAGTTCGTATACCAATGGCACCCCAGTAGGGATATTGAGTTTTAGGATTTCTTCCTCAGAGAGGCTGTCCAAGTATTGCACTAAGGAGCGCAAGCTATTACCATGAGCGGCAATGATTACACTTTTTCCCTTGCTTGATTGCAGGAGCGATATCCCGCTGAACCAAAGGGGGAGCATGCGATCATAACAGTCCTTGAGGCTCTCTCCACCTGTCTTCTCAGCATCGGTGAGTGTGTCATAGCGGCGGTCATGAGAGGGGTGACGCTCGTCGCTTTTCTCCAATAGTGGTGGTTGTACATCGTAGAGCGTCTCCAGAGGAGCACCTGATCTTCGCCGTATTTGGCAGCTGTCTCAGCTTTGTTAAGTCCTTGTAGGGCACCGTAGCTTTTTCTCGTTCAGGCGCCAGCTCTTGTAGGTAGGTACCCATAGCTCGCCCATCACTTCCAGGGCATTGTTCAGTGTCTTGATAGCTCGCTTTGAGGACAGAGGTATAAGCCACATCAAAGCGGAATCCCTCTTCCTTGAGTACACGACCAGCCTCACGGGCTTCTTGTCTCCTTGCTCAGTGAGGTCTACATCTTGCCATCCAGTGAATAGATTGAGCTTGTTCCATTCACTCTGTCCATGACGTAAAAGAACTACTTTATACATAATTTAGAATATTAGGGTTGTAGAAATTACACGGTTAATCATTAATCATTAAACATTGATCATTGATCATTATTAAAAAGTCTTTTCTCTTAATCTTTCTTAGGATCAAGAAGATAATGGCTATCACCCATAAGCTCAGGGAGCCCAAGGAAGCAGCAATACCCATGGTCAGAACAAGAATGACTTAAAGAAAGCACTGGTATAACCCATCAGTGCCGAAATATCCAATTTCAGTAGGATAAGGATACGTGATAGGTCTATCGGATTGGCTAAAATCATCGCAAAGGAGAATGAGTCCAAAGGATATTGGCGGAATACCATAAAGCTATATTAGGAAGATACCATCGAAGATTACCGCCATGAAAAAAGCCATATAAAAATAGCCAAACTAAAAGCCCTTGATCTTGTTCTCATAATAGAGCCCAATAAGGTAGGGAAATTCCTACAAAAATAAAAGCTAAGAAACACCCTGTAACAATCAGCATCAGAAAGTTGAATATTTCCGAAGATAGGAACAATCCGTATAGCAGAAAAGTACCCCCAGCCCGATAACAAGGCTTAAGGAAAGTGATAGTGAAATCCCCAAGTACTGCCCTAAGAAAAATATGCTTCCTCGGTATCGGTTGGGCTAAGAGTAGCTCAATGAACTCACGAGCATTGTAATACATTACCCCGAAGATGGTGGAAATCAATGGAATAAGAACAATAATTACGTTCATCAGGGTAATGACCGATTTGGATATATCATCGGTTCAGGAATAGGAGTATACTACTTAGGATCAGGTAGAACCCAAAGTAGAAATATGTCCAACTGCTGCGGATAAGGTCAAAAAAAGTATATCGGATAATCTTAAGCATATTTTTCGTTTTTTAGGAGTTCGGCAATGGCTTCTTGGAAATTGTCCTTTTGGGTGGTAGCTAAGAGTTCCTGAGGGGTTCCTCTGAAGTAGATATTCCCTTCTAAGATAAAGAGAATCTCATCGGAGAGTTCCTCTAGAAGCTAAGGATGTGAGAGGTGATTAGGATAGTTTTTTCCCTTCTCTTTCTCACGAAGGATGAGCTTTTTCAGTGCTAAAACGGCGATAGGGTCAAGTCCTGAGGTAGGCTCGTCCAAGACCAGTACAGGCACATCGACCATGAAGGTCAAGACTAAGTTCACCTTCTGCTTCGTTCCTCCAGAGAGATTCCCCCAAGGACTTATTCAGATGCTTCTGTAGGCCAAAGAGCTCGATGAGGTTCTTGGTCATTACAAGGCACCTTCTTGATGTTCTTGATCATGGAAATAAGCTCTTTCACCTTGAGGTTGCTGGGGAAGTTGGCTATCTGAGGAGGTAGAGATCTGCTCCCTATAAGCCCATTGTCCCTTTGATGGACTTCCCATTGAATAGGATATCTCCTTTGGTAGGCACCACCATGCCTAAGAAACTCTTCATGGAGGTTGTCTTCCCAGACCATTAGGGCCTAAGATGGCGATAATCCCCATCCTTGATGGTAAAGTTCACCCCTATGAGCACTTCCAACTTGCTGTATTTCTTATGTATATCTTTGAATTCTATCATAGATGTATTAGGGTAATTAGTTGATTATTGGTTTTTCTTTTTAGAAAAAGGATTCATACGAGGGTTTCTATCGACCAGGTTCTCAGGAGTAAAAGGCAGGGTGCTACTTTTCTCCGAAAAGTTCATGATGTCGATAAAAGACTCCTCAAGAGTGACAATACTCTCTGGGGTACGGTTACTGATATAGGAGAAGAGCTTCACTGGGCGGTAGGGGACATCGCCTATACCGTCTTTGTTCAGGTCATAACCGGTGTAGTCACTCCAGTAATTATCATAGAACTTATTGTCATTCACATTGTTATCATAAGCCACATCGAAGGTGTTGTTCAGAAAATTATTATCCCAGAAATCGTTCTGATAGCACCCTCCTCGGATACGGATTCCCCAAACCGTTCTCACTGAAGATATTTTCGTTGTACTTCATACGGGTACAGTTCTCCCCATTGATACCGATGGTGTTGCGGTAGAAGGTATTGCCTGTGAGTTCGGAATCGTACAGCTCCTTGAGCAACAGTCCATAGGAGGTCGGTCCCTCAGTTGTCTTGGAAAGTATTTCCAGTCATCTTTACTGCTTGGAGAACATCACCGCAGCACCTGCACCATTTCGGGCAAACTTGTTTTTTGTGGTACTCGTTGTCATCCGAGAACATAAAGTGTAGTCCCATAGCGTAGGTTTCCCTCAGCATAGTTTCCCTCTATATAGCACTTGGAGGAAAATTGTATATAGATTCCGTCACGGCAGTTTTTTGGCTTTGTTCTTGAGGATTTTTACATCCTTGCAGCTCCATAGGTGGATGGCATTGCCGGAGTTATACTGTTCTTTTGGCATTGGATGAAATGTCATTGCCTCGTACAATCCCATCGCGTCCCTTTCTCAGGAGCACCCCGAAACATACCTGCTCCATGACATTGTCTTCTGAGAAATTCTTTGGACTTGTCCAAAAGGATTGCGGCTTGCTCTTCAGTGGCTTTGAAGGCAACATTGGCAAAAGCGAAATCCCTTTGACCGTCACCCTATCGGCACGGATCTTGAGGATACTGCCCTTGAACTGCCCATTGATTACAGGTCTGTCTTTGCCAATGAGGGTTAGGGGTTTGTCTATCAATAGGTTATTTTCTCCATAGACACCCTTTTTCCCACAATGACTGTGTCATTTTCCTTGGCTTGGGCAAGCCCTTGAGCAATGGTGCGTATGGGGCACTGTGGGCATACAGTTATAGTCTGTGTCTGGGCAAAAGTACCCAAACATCCTAAAAATAGAAAGGGTATAAGTAGTTTTTAAGCATAAAAAGGGGGCTAATTAGTGATCATGCATGTTGTCATGGTCAGAAGAGGCAGGGTGCTGATGTCCTTGGAACTTAGCTTGGATACCTTGCCAGTCGTAGAGTTCTCCTCCTTTTTTTCCCCTTGTATCTTTTGGGCATCCTCACGCGAGGCAAAAAGCAGCTAAGTGAGCTCTCATAGGGCTCTGTATCTCTGGAGAAATAAGGTAAGTAGCCTTGGTAGCATCGATTAGGTTGCCTTCCTTGAGGTAGTCACACACCAAGTGCAGCGCTACTTGGTCTTCTTGAGGGGCTTGGAGCATGCACTCCACGGCATCATACTTGAAGGCTTTGGACTTCTGAGTAACCACTTCTGAGGCGAACTGAGGACTTACAATAGTCATCTTGCAGAAGGCACATTCTTCCTTCCCATAGTCAATAGGCTCTGCCTTAGGGGCACACGAAGCCACAAGGAGCCCAAGGCTCAAGAGAGATAATACTTTTTCATGTTGCGATATTTAGACTGCAAATATAAGAAAAATCATCTTAGCAATGAATTAAGTCACTACTAAGATGATTTTTCTCTTAAGATTATATTAAGCTACTTTCTTCTTACTGATGAAGAAGGCTACTAAGGCGAGTACTGCCGCCAAGACCATGGCATAAGTACCCCAGCTTGGGTAGGATTCCGCATAGAAGTTCAGCAGTTCCTTACCTCCAAAGAAAGGAGGTTGGTAGGCCATACCAGGGATTTTGATCTGAGCGGTGTCGCTTAGGTTGTGCCCATAGTCATACTCCCACTTATAGAAGTCACACATTCCCAATACACCTGCTACTCCCATAAGAGCAGCCCATGCAAAAGTAAAGGGATCTCTTGCCTGCAAAGGCGATGAGCAAGCCCAAAACAAGGAGGCTGCCGATGACCCATGGGAAGGCTTTGAATTCCCAGAAATTCTCAGCATGAATATGCTTCATTCCTATATAGTGGTTTAGCAGATTGATATTCTCAATGGTATGGATGGAAAGCTCATCCTCTTGGGCAGAGAAGCTGCTCTTTCCATTAATGTCGTTAATCCAGATATACATTTTGATACCTTCTGGATATTGAGGAGCATCCAACTTGATACTCCAGATAGGGAAAAATAAAAGAAGTAGCAAAAGGAGGCTACTACCATTAAAAATTCGTGCTTTCATTTTTCAATTAAAATTTGTAAAAAGGCTGATACAGACCAGCCTGGTTATATATAAGGTATTATGCGTCGCTACCGAGGCTCCACTTAAGCGGAGTATTGGCATTGCAGCAGATACGCGGATGTATCCTTGCATTTCTTGGTGAAGAGCAGAACAGAAGTCTGTACAGTAGAATGGCCATACACCACTTTAGTAGGTTTTTCCATACGAGGGTTTCTGTTTGTCCAGGCATTACTAAGCAGTTCTGAATTTCTGAGCACCCAATACAGCAAATCCATGAGGGATATCCCAGTCTTGTTCTACGTTGGTTACGTGGAAGTATACAGTGTCACCCACTTTGATACCTTCGATGTTGTCAGGAGAGAAGTGGCTACGGATACAAGTCATGTACACATGTACGTTGTTACCTTCTCTTACTACCTTAGCATCGGCATCGGTACGAGTTACGTAAGGGTGGTGGTTATCCTTAAGTGGATAGATTTTGGTTTGTTGTGATTTTATCTTGTCAGCAGCAATACCTTGTGCATAGTGAGGTTCTCCGATAGTTGGGAAGTCCAAGAGGAGTTCCATTTTGTCTCCAGAGATGTCAAATAACTGTGCAGATTGGCAGAGTTCAGGACCAGTAGGGAGGTAACGGTCTTTGGTAATCTTGTTCATAGCTACCAAATATTTACCATAAGGTTTGCGAGAGTCTCCACCAGGGATCATAAGGTGACCAGGAGCGTAGTAAGTAGGCTTTCTGTCCAATACTTCCCAAGTACCTACTTTCCATTTTACTACTTCAGAAGAGATGAAGAAAGTAGTATAGGCATTACTCTTTGTCGTCGAACTCAGTGTGCAATGGGCCAAGGCCGGAGCTCTTCACTGTACCTGCTACTACAGCATCCATTTTTGATAGTTGGGATACCATATTTTTCTCCATCAAAAGCTTTGTCTTCGATGGCTTTTAGCATCTTAGTGAAAGAGTGTACAGTAAGTTCAGAAGCAAGCTTACCATTACCAATGATGTATTCCCCTGTTGGGTCTACGTCCACTCCGTGAGGAGATTTAGGAGTAGGAAGTAGGTATACCAATCCTGGAAGCTGAGAAGCGTCGAGGATTTTTACAGTTTCTACTACTTCACTCTTACCCGTGTGTGTCTCATCACTGTAAGTGTTGTGGTAGTGAGGAGCTTTCATTTCGATAAATTTACCTTGTTTGATATAGTCCTCAGCTACTTTTCCAGTTGATAGCTGCTACATGGTCGTAGTCGTTTTCAAGCTTCTACTTCCAAGTAGTGTATTAGCTTCCTCAGTGTTGTAAGTGGTGAAGAATACCCATCCGTGAGATTTTTCCTTTACCAGAGTGAGCTAAGTCGTAGTTGAATCCTGGCATAAGCACTTGGAACTCAAGGTTCATCTTACCTGAATCAGGATTAATTTTTACGAAAGAGTTACCCCTTTGAATTTTCCTTTGTAATCTTTGATAGCTACGTCTTCCTGAGGAATAGGTACAGAAGCAGAGTTCCCCTACGATATACTCAGTGTTTTCAGTAACGAAAGTAGAAGAGTGGTTACCAGCAGCGTTAGGAAGCTCCAAGGTTTCTTCTGTTTCGAAAGTTTTGAGGCTGATACGCGCTACACGAGGTGTGTTGTTCGCGTTGATGAAGATCCAGCGCCCGTCCACTTCTCCATTGGTTTGAGAAAGGTCAGGGTGGTGGGTGTCATCCCAAGGAATGAACCCGTGGGTAGTTTGCAAAAGAGGCTTGGTTTTCTTCATTGTAACCATACGCCTTTTTCAGGGTCTTGTGAGAACACAGGAATCACTTTGAGTAGTCGTCCTGAAGGAAGTCCGTAGTGGCAAGTTGTCCACTGAACCCTCCTGATAGGAATGCATAGTACTCGTCATATTGTCCTGGTGCTACATACACTCTGGAGGCAGCATCTGAGCTCCCATAGCCCCAGACTTATTGTTGTCACTTTTGCTGCCATTTCACAACTGGCAAGAAAAAGCTCCAGCAATTGCCAAAAGATAACAATTTGCTTGTTTTTCATAAAACAATTTATTTAAAAATATTTATATCCTAAAAGTTTGATTTAGGGAGTAAAAAGCCTGCTTAGAGTTTTTGAGTGCTCTAAACAGACTTTTCTCTTTGAGAGCTTACTCAATAGTACGGAAGTACTCTAAGACAGCCCTGGCTTGTTCTTCTGTAAGGTGTTGGTTAGCCATAGGTGATCCGTTAGCCTCTGCTAAGAGTTGCTTCATGATAGGGTCATTGGCGATCATTTTCCTCAGGATTGAGGATCATGTTCATTACCCATTCAGGCGAACGTCTTTCCAAGATGCCCTTAGGAGCAGGTCCTATGAACTTCTTAGTTGGCTTGTGGCAAAGCAGTACAGTTGAGCTTGAATAGCTCTTGTCCTTTGGCTGCCAAGGCTTGATCTACAGTATTTCCTAATGGTGGATTCACTGCTTTTTACAGGGCCTATTCCTTTGTTCTTAGGGTCTACTCCAGCTCCACCGGTAGGGGCTGCAGGAGTCTCTGTAGCAGGAGTATTAGTCACTGCAGGGAGTCTCGGTTGTTGTGCTGGGTGTGCTGTTGTCAGTATTGGCATTATCTCCATTGGAGCTACCACCGCCACAGCTTACCATGGCCATAGTAGCCAATACAGCAAGCGTTAGTTTCACTGATTTCATTAAAAATAGATTTAGTATTTTTATGGGACAAAAGGTACATATTTTTTTAAAAAAACTACATTTCCCTCTCTACTTAAAAGATATAGAGACTTTTCTCTTAGAGAGAGATAACCTCTGCAAAGTGCCTATATTATTGAAAATGTCGTGTTTGTATCTTCTAAAAGATTTTTTTAACAAAGTTTGGTAAAAGGTACTAAAAAGCACAGGTGGGGTATTCCCTACCTGTGCTTCTAGCATCTTCTGCACAGGGCTAAAGTTGTTCGTCCAAGGCCATAGCAATGTCTACTTTTTCTCAATGAGTGCTCTTGCGATGCCGATATTGGTTTTGTCTCTTTCTAAGACTAAGAGGTTAAAAACTTTCCCTTATTCGAAACCCCGATGACATAGGTGACCTTGTCGGTCTCTATAAGAATACTATTTTTCAAAACCTCTACTCCCATACTCCGTTCCAAAGTATTCACGGACTATCGGAGGTTGTTTTGCATGTTATTGATTATTATTTTTTCTAAATAAAAATTATAGTCTAAAAATAGTTTTCGAAACTTAAATCATTAATCATTGCTCATGGTATACCGCTTCATACATAGGGATGATCCTCTTTTTCGTCGAAAAAGGCTGGCTCTCTCTAAGGCTTGTGCCTTGAACCGGGCGAGGGTCTCCCGATCATGAAGGATAGTAAGGGCGTTGCGTGCCATGTCGTCTACATCGCCAACAGGGCTAGAAAGCCTGATACACCTGCTTATTCACCTCAGGGATTCCTCCAGCATTGCTCGAGATGACAGGCACTCCTTCTGCCATCGCTTCCAAGGCAGCTAAGCTCAAAACTCTCTGATTCTGAAGGGAGTAGGAATAAGTCGCTCGAACAGAGTATGTCGTTCACATCCAAGTAGTTACCCAAAAAATTAACGTAGTTCTGTATCTCCAAGTCATGGGCAAGGGCTTGGGCATTTTCTCTGTCGGGGCCATCACCGACCATAATCAGGCGTGCTTTCTTTTGTTGGAGGACTTTTGTGGAAGATACGCACCACATCGCAGGCTCTTTTTACCTTGCGGAAGTTGCTCACATGGGTGAGTATCAGCTCGTCAGGTTCTGCCAACATAGCACGCTGGCAGCGCTTGGGCTCACTTTTTTTCTTTTCTACATTGATGAAGTTTGGAATTACGTTGATGTGTTTCTGTACATCGAAGAGCTCATAGGTCATATCTCTGAGGCTCTCTGAGACAGCAGTCACTGCATCGGAGGCATTGATACTGAAGTTTACCGCAGTCTTGTAGTAAGGATGGTTCCCTACCAAGGTAATATCTGTGCCGTGTAGGAGTGGATGATCTTCACCTCCAAACCTTCCTTGCGGAGAATCTCCTTGGCCATGAAGGCTGTATAGGCATGGGGAATAGCATAGTGAGCATGGATAATGTCGATATTATATTCGCGCACTACCTCCACCATCTTGCTTGAGAGTGCAAGTTCGTAGGGCTGATAGCGGAATAGGGGTATTCCTCCACATACTTGAGTGCAAGTGGATGTTTTATGAAGGCTGAGAGCCTCACTGGGCTGGCCGTAGGTGATAAAGTGTATCTGATGGCCTTTCTGAGGCAGGGCAACCCCAGCTCGGTAGCTACCACTCCACTTCCTCAAAAGTAGAATAACAAACAATAGCGATCGTCATGTAGTTGTTAGTGATTAGTCATTTTGTCACTTGTCATGAGTCACTAAAAACGGTATCTTGCCTGTGCTGTGACATGCATGTCAGCAAAGTCTTTTTGTAAATATTTGTAATAAGCGGCGATGCCTATCATAGCAGCATTGTCGGTGCAATACTCAAAGGGGACAAAGACCCTCCAGTGGTATTTTCGCTATAGGTTTTCAGAGCACTTCTCAGCCCAGAGTTCGCACAGACGCCCCTCCTATGGCAATCTGGCAGTATACCTGTCTGTTCGACCGCCTTCTTGAGCTTGCGCATGAAAGTTTCTATGATGGTACTATTGTACCGAAGCACAGATATCGGCCAAGTGTTCTTGGACAAAGTTTGGATTTTCCTTTCCTCCTCTGCATGAAATAGAGCACTGCGGTCTTCGGTCCTGAAAAGCTAAAGTTTAGCCCCTCTACCTTAGGGAAAGGGAAAGCAAACGCCTTTGGGTTGCCTTTTTGGGCATACTTGTCGATCAAGGGGCCGCCAGGTAGAGGGAGACCAAGTATCTTGGCTGTCTTGTCGAAAGCCTCGCCTGTGGCATCGTCCTGTGTCTCTCCAGAACTTCCATAGTGAAGTAGTCACTGACCTTAGAATCTGGGTATGCCCCCGCTGATGGTCATTCCCAAAAAGGAAAGGAAGGTTTCTCCTGCCCTCTTGGTCTATGAAGTGGGAGAGATATGTCCCTTGGAGGTGATTGACTTCTACCAAAGGAATTCCTAAGGAGAGTGCTAAGGATTTGTCAGAAACGCCTACTAATAGCGACCCCAGCAAGCCAGGCCCTCAGTGAAGGCAATGGCTGAGAGTTGCTCCTTGCCCACTCCTGCTCGCTGCAAGGCCTGATGTACCACAGGAATGATATGCTGCTGGTGAGCACGCGAGGCCAGCTCTGGTACTACACCTCCGTATTCTTGGTGAATCTTCTGGGAGAGCAATCACATTCGAGGAGAACTTTGTCGCCCTGCATGACCGCCGCTGAGGTATCATCACAAGAGGATTCTATAGCTAATATATATGGTATGTCGTTCATTTCTGTAGAAAAGGAAATAGCCCATAGTCATTTTATGCAGCAAAAGGTACAACATTATCAGTATTTGTCAATGATTAATTTAAGGAAATCTCAGTGTCAAAAGTTGTTAATTGTTCATTGTCAAAGAATAATTATTTATACCTTTGCACAGTTGAAACTCAAAAACACGTATTATGATGAGAAATATTTTTAAAAGCAGCCTTTATAGTCATCGCTATTTTGGCAATCTCTTGTGATAAGTTAGAAGACCTCTCTCTAAGGATCTTAGTAGGCTCTTGGTACTTAGAGAGTGTCACTTATGGAGGGCAACCTCAGGGACTTTTCTTCTTGTGCTAAGCAGTCAAATATAGTTTTACAGAAACAGAATATACTAAAAACAGAATATGCAGGAGATCGATGGTGGTCTCTGTTCTGAGACTCATATAGGGACTTATACAACATCTGGCTCTAAAGTTTTTAGTAAAATACAAAGAGGGAACAACGAGACAGTACCTACTATAAGCATATCAGGCAAAACACACCCTCTCTTTGGTGAAAAGAACAGAGACAAAAATATGCCTTTGGTCATGACTTTTGTAAAACGATAGTCCCTAAGTCGGTATTATATTGGGAACAACTCGAGAGAGTAGAAACATCTGAATAAGTTGCCTATGGGTTTCTAATCACTACAAAACATCTCGCAAAAAGATATTTTTATTGTACATTTTGTGCCCAATTTTATACATTAGCTAACCTCTCTAAAATAAGCACACAAGGTGATAGGCAAGATATTCCGTATACTTAAAACGATTATAAAAATAGGAATCTATACGCTTATTTTTATATTCCTCGCCCTGATGATTCCAGCGGTACAAACCAAGTTGGCCCTCATGGGTAATGGAGCGTATCAACACGGACTACAATGTCAATATACATATAGATAAGGTATCCAGTAGTGCTACGGGGATGGTAGGGCTCGATGGGGTACTTATCCGCGACCATCATCAGGATACCTTGATCGCAGCTCAGAGTATCCGCACCCCACTGCTCGACCTCAAAGCGGCGATGGATGGCAATCTGATCTTCTCTCATATCGAGGCCAATGAGCTCTTCTTGAATATGAAGACTCACAAAGGGGATACCCTGACCAATCTGGATGTGTTCGTCTCTCGCTTTGATAGTGGTACACCTCGTAGCAAGGATCCCTTTGTCATGCGAGTCAATACCATCAAGCTCCGCGATACGCATTTTCGTGTAAGTGACTACAATATCGCACAGGGGGAAAACCCTATACAGACGGATATAAAACATATCGCTGGAACAATTGTGGATTTCGATATTGTGGATTCCGAAGTGAAGTTCCAGATGAAGAAGGGTTCACTGCTCTTTGACAATCACCTGAAGGTGAAAGAGCTTGAAACCTATTTCCAATATACGGATTCTTTGATTTTTCCTGGATCAGGTGAATATCCGTACTCCCTCCACTCATATAGATGCTGATTTGGCTTTTTGAGCCTTATAATAATAGCTTTGCCGACTTCCTCAACAAGATTACTGTCGCGCAGAGCTTAGAAGTTCCTTCATAGGAACTCGATGATATCAACGGATTCTATAATGGCTTTGGTAAGGGAAAACTCTTGAGGTGAGGAAAGTTCTCCGGAACACTGAACAACCTCTCTATCAAGGAAGTACATCTATATCATGCCAATACAAACATAGAGGGACAGGATATCCTTCTCAGGAATGCTTTTTCCTCGGACAAGGATTTTTGTCTTCTGATTTCTCCCATTTCTCCACCTCTTACTCGGATCTGGTAGGGCTATGCCCGAGCTCATCGGCGAGAGTCTTCCCAAAAGAACTCCGCGATTTTGGCCTTCTCGAGGACAAGCGGAGCTGACCCTATACTACCCGAGACCTTCTATTGGATGCCGATGTCTTTACCCAAAAAGGAGACTTTATTCTCAGTGGCTCTTTCTACGGACTGAAGGACTTGAATAAGACTACTTACAAAGGTGCTATCGATGCTTATCAGTTACAGCTGGGTAACTGCTTGAAGTCAAAGACTTAGGAAAGCTCTCGGCGGGCTTACGGTTTGTGGGTACAGGATTGAGCCTTAGAGTTACAAAATGTATCTCTGCATGGGAATGTCAGGAGGTTTCTATAAGGATTACCTATATAAGGATATTAAGCTTGATGCAGAGTACTTCAACAAAAAGATCAAGGCAACTGCATCTATAGGGGATGACAATCTACAGATGGACTTCAAGGGAATGGCGGATATTACCTCCTCCCGACGCTCGAACTATATGCTCTCTGGTCAGATGAAGTATATAGACCTGAGGGCTTTGGGCTTGGTACAGAAGGATTCTATAGCCAAGGTGAAGGGAGAAATCGATTTGGACATTACTGGAAATACGATAGATAACATGGTGGGTAAGGTGGTGCTCAAGAATGCTTCTTACCAGAAAAATTCGCAGACATATGACTTTGCGGACTTTGCTATCAATATAGAGAAAGATACCACCAGCCTTAGAACCATTACCTTGAGTCCTCGGATATTATTTCGGGTAAGGTGCAAGGGCGAATTTAAATTTGCTGAAATAGGGAAAGGTCTTTGGTCAATACCTTAGCTTATGGGTTTGAGAACTATAAGCCCTTTTCAAGGTCATCGCAGGGACAGTACTCACCTTTGATTTCAAGATATATAACAAAATCATTGAGATATTCTTCCTGAGCTTTCTTTTGTCGAATACCTACCTTTATCCGAGGAAAATTGGTGGGCGATGACTATGATTTCAAGCTCAATTTCCGTTCGCCTTATATCAATATCTCGGATTATTCTCTTCGTGGGGTCAATCTCGAGTATGACAAGAAGAACCCTGTTTATAGGTCTGATCAGATGTCTTCCATTCAGAATCCTTACTATAAAGATATCTGATCTGAAATGTACTGAACACCTCTGTAACGATACCCTTTTTCTTCCAAACAGAATTCAAGGCAAGAACTCCGAGGATGACTATACCATCAAGCTCTACCACACCATCAATGAGCGTCATGGAGTCGGTGATCGGGATGAAGCACTCCACAATCTATTTCAAGGGAAACGAATGGGCTTTTGACGGGCGTAGCGTAAACAATTGCGCATCAATCACCAAAGCTCGATTCTATCACTATACGCCCCTTTACCTCCATCACCAGATGAGTCCATTACTTTCAACGGAGTGGCCTCCAAACATATACAATTACAAAGACCTCCACTTGGTTTTTGATAAGGTGGATATCAATAAGATAATTCCTACCATGAACAACTTGGACTTGGCAGGAGTCTCAATGTCACCTCTCCTCATGCAGGATAGAAACAAATACACTCCCGAGGCGGATCTGACCCTCAAGAGCTTTTATGCTCAACAAGTACGAGATGGGAGACCTACAAGCCAATATCTCCGGCAACGAAGATCTTACCTACCTTCAAAGACGAAAACTCGAGTTCCTCAATGGCTTGGGTGAGGGACTATTGGCACTAAGGAATATATTTATCAAGGATGCTAATACTTACTCGGACTTGCGTGCCACCTTTACCAAGCTCAACCTCAAAGCCTTTTCGGACCTTTTATGCAGGATACCTCTCCAACCTTCGGGGGCACTCTCCGAGAGGCACAGATCACGAGGCGGGGTTTTCCAAGCCTAAGGTGGAAGGGGTGCTACAGCTCTCCCAGGCTGGACTTGGAGTCCCCTTATCTGAATATAGATATGGAGCTCTCGGACAATGCACAAATCTTTCTGGAGGATAATAAATTTATTTTCAAAGATATCACCCTTACCGATACTGCTTATAAAACTAAGGCTCTTTTTCAATGGGCTCATCACTTTTCGTCGCTTTACCGACTGGTACTTGGATCTGAAGTTTGACACCCAGAATAAAGCGCTTTTCTGGCTCTGAACACTTCTGCCAAGGACAATGATCTTTTCTATGGAACAGGCTTTATCGTAGGTAAGGCGAATATCATCAGGGATGTCAATGCGCCGACAATCAATGTCAATGCTGTAACTGGAGAAGGTACTAAGTTCAAGATTCCACTGAGTGATACCCAGACAGTGGGCGATGACTCCTTTATCACCTTTGTCTCCAAGGAAAGACCCGCAGACCCTCGGTCAAGACCTACCAAGGGCTGGAGCTACACTTCGAAGTCGATATTCTTCCTTCGGCTCGAGTGGAGATTATCGTGGATCCTAAGAACAACTCCAGCTCATGGGACGTGGGCAGGAACTCTGTTGACTGGAGATCAATACCAATGGCAAGTTCAATATGTGGGGGACTTTGTCACGACCTCTGGGAGTATAACTTCAGTACGAAGGACTCATCGATAAAGAATTCAAGGTGTTGCCCAATGGGTCTATCTCTTGGAATGGTGACCCTATGGGAGCGACCCTACAAAACCTCAGGGCTGCCTATACCCTCTATGCGAATCCTTCCGTCTTGCTCAACTCTTCTCAGTACAACCGAAAGATACAGACTCAGGTGATTATCAACCTACAAGGGACTTTGGCACATCCTGAAACGGTCTTCGGCCTGAAATTCCCTGATAGTAGCCCAAAGCTTGGTTTCGAGCTCAACTATCGCTTGGAGAGCTCTGACAAAAACAATTGCAGGCTTTCTCCTCTTGGCACAGGTAACTTCCTGAGTGATGCCGCAGCAGGGGAGAAGCTCTGGCTCTACAATATGCTTGAGGACCGCAGCAGGAATCTTTCAATCAACTCCTCTCAGTGAGGATGATAAGCTCAACCTTGGGGTGAGGCTATGAGGCAGGTACGATAGACCCCAACCGTGCTTACAATAGTTCGACCGCTTGGGAATCACTGCTATCCACTCAGATTACTCGATCGTGTCCTCTTCAATGGTAAGTTGGGAATCCCTGTAGGAGGGGTCACCCAGACAGCTGTAGCAGGAGACTTTTGAGGTACAGTTCCTGCTAACGAAGGACGGCCGACTCAGTGCTAAGATATTCAACCGAGAAAACGAACTCCAGCAGTATCTCATCGATAAGATAGAGCTACTCCCAAGGGTCGGACTCACTTACAAGGTCGATTTCGATACCTTCAAGCAGCTCATTCGTGATATTTTTACTAAAGCAAAAGAAAAATAATGACGGTAGAGTGACTTCAAACGATATTTCGTTCAGCACTTTTTCTTAGTTATGATATGGCTGACGCACAAGTATCCTCTCTATAATCATGGAAGAGACTTTGGGAATGAATCGAGTAGAGAGTACGCTATATCATGACCAAGAAATCACTCAGGAAAAAGAGATGGAGCTTCAGCGGGTATGCCAAGAGCTAAGCAGAGAATATCCTATACAATATATCTACCAGAAGGCACATTTCTTTGGGCTCTCTCTATGTAGACTCAGAGTACTCATCCTCGACAAGAGACAGAAGAACTGGTGGACTGGATTGTCACCACCCATATGGCAGCCCCGCAGCTGCGTATCTTGGATATAGGCACCGGAAGTGGTGCTATTGCCATTGCTCTAAAAACATCTGCACAGGCCTCCCCTGACAGCTATCGATATCAGTGAAGGAGCGCTGGCAGTAGCTCAGCAGAATGCCAAGCGCCATGGGTGGCTCATCACCTTTCCTTCAGCAGGATATGCTTGGGGTGGAGGATTTGGGGAACTTCCTATGATATTATTGTCTCCAACCCTCCCTATGTACGAGAATTAGAGAAAAAGAGATGCACGCCAATGTCTTGAGACTACGAACCCTCCCTTGGCACTCTTTGTTCCTGATGACAACTCCCTTTGCTTTTTCTATGAGAAAATAGCAGAGATAGCCGCCCAAAACCTTACAGAAGAGGGGACACTTTGCTGAGATAAATCAATACTTAGGTCCAGCAAACCCATGAGATGCTTCACAAGGTTTCAAAGCCCTTCTTAGAAAAGACCTCAATGACAACGACCGAATGATTCGAAAGCAGGGAAAGTGGGAAAGTGAAGAAAAGAAAAATGAAGTGTAGTAACCAAGACTGATAACTTATATATTCGCTCAGGCGACTTTATCTGAATAAAAATGACATCGAATACCATTGCACAAAGATCCTCAAAGCGGTGGGGGATTATAGTAGGCATTGTCCTACTTGCTTTAGCTTTGTATAAGCTACAGAACATTATTATATATATCGTCTTGGCGGCGGTAGTGGCGCTCATAGGTAGGCCTATTGTAGGCTTTCTAAAGCGTAGGCTCAAGTTCAAAAACACTTGGGCGACAGTCACTACCATTGCTATAATCATGAGTTTCTTTGCGGGAATTATCAGCCTCTTTGTACCGCTACTTATCTCACAAGGGAAGAACTTAGCTTCTATTGATTTTAAGGCATTGAACAATAATATTCATCGTTTCTTAGATAACCTACTTCATTCCTTAGGCATGGGTAGGATGGAGTCTCAAGCGGGCAATATCCCTGAGTTGCTCAATATGGAGGATGTCTCCTCTGTCCTCAATGGCTTTATTGGGGTCATCAGTAATATAGGGATAGGACTCTTTTCGGTGCTCTTCATCGCCTTCTTCTTTATCAAGGATGGTACAGCCATCAATAACAGCTTTTTGAGCTTTGGTGAGTCCCCGTCGTCTGCCCAAGGTGCGTAAGACTTTTGGATGATATCAAGACACTGCTCTCCCGCTATTTTGTGGGGTTGTCTTGCAATTGAGTGTCATCTTTATCCTGCTCACTATCGTGCTACTTATCTTTGGGGTCAAGGATGCCCTAATCATAGCCTTCCTCTGTGCCCTGCTCAACCTGATTCCCTATGTAGGGCCTATCATAGGAGCTGTGGTCATCTCTGTACTGACGATCTCCAATTTTATGGATGCCGACCTCCAAAGTGTGATCCTACCCAAAACCCTCTATGTATTCTTGGGCTTCCTCTTTACTCAGTTTATCGACAATGTTTTCAGTCAGCCTATCATCTTCTCCAATTCTATGAAATCAAGTCCGTTAGAGATATTTATTGTAACTATGGTTATCGGCACTCTTTTGGAATTGCAGGGTATGGTTGTGGCTATCCCTGCTTATACGAGTACTCAAGGTCATTCTCAAGGCGGTTTTTCCTAACAATAAACTCGTACAGCTACTTACAGCCAAGATATAACATGCTCAATTACCAATTAGTAACCCCCGAGATACAGGACTACCTGCAAGAACACCTCTGGGAGGAAGCCTCAAAGTTTGCCCTCAGAAATCTCCTTTCTCGGGGGTGAGTGCAGTGAACTCGCCCTGGCAGCTCTTGGGTCGCCAGAAAGCCAGGACAAACTCCCTCTCTGGTACATGACCCAGGAATCTACTATCCTGCCAAGCTCTCCTTGGAGCAAGCCTCGTCCGAGGCTACCGCACGCTTCTCAAAGCTTCTTTGGTCACGGGTCACCTATTAGATGCTACAGGGGGCTTTGGGTGGATGATTACTTCTTCGCTCAGCACTGCAAAAGTGTCACTCACTGTGAACTACAGGAGGAACTCTCCGGAAATAGTGGCTCACAACTTTGCTGTATTAGGGGCTGATATCCACTGTGTAGCACAGGATTCTTATGCTTACTTGGCAAGTGTGGGTAAGCACTATGATGTGATATACTTAGACCCTGCCCGCCGTGATAGTCACAAGCGCAAGGTCTTTTTCTTAGAGGACTGTACCCCCGATGTTCCTCATAGCCTCGACTTTCTTTGGCAATATACGGATACGATTTTGCTCAAAGCTTCTCCCATGCTGGATATCAGTCGCGCACTTGCCAGCTACCCCCAAACGCATGAGATACATATCGTAGCAATAGAGGGCGAGGTCAAGGAACTCCTTTTCCTGCTGAAAAAGACACCACTTGCAAGACAGGTGCTGATCAAGACAGTCAATATGCTGCCTACCCGTACCGATATCTTTAGCTTCTTCCCTTCAGAAATAGACCAAAAGGATATCCCTATGACCCGCAGCTATCTCTGTCGCTACCTCTATGAACCTAATGCCGCCTTGGTCAGGGAAGGGGCTCTTTCCTGTGGGACATGCTTATGGGCTGGCTTATCTGAACAAGGATTCTCAACTGCTCTTAGCAGAGGAGTATATTCCTGATTTTCAGGGCGAGTCTTCCTCATAGATGAGATTCTCCCTATGACCGAAAAACTCCTCAAAAGTGGCAAGATGGATCAGGCCAATATCACGGTGCTCAATTTTCCGATGAAAGTGGCTGAGATACGCGAGCACTTTTCCATAGCCGAAGGAGGTGATTGCTATCTGTTTTTACCTTGGGAGGAATAGGAAATAAGCTCATGATTATTTGTCGCAAAACCATTTGTATAATTGCTGATAAAGTTGTAACTTTGCGCGAGTTATGAAAACAGTTACGTCTTATCATTTTCCGCGAATACCTCACCAAGGTACGCAATAAATCTTTTCTTGCTGATGACCCTGCTTAGTCCATTGGCAGTGGTAGTCTTGTCCTTAGTGATAGGCTACCTCACTCAGGTCAATAGCAACACCAAGCGTCATATACAGGTCTTAGACCTCAGCGGTTCCTTTGCCAAAGCCTTTGAGGCAGATGCGGGGATAACCTACTCCTACACCAGCGAAGGTGATTTGTCCACTCTACAGAAGCAATCACAAAAAGCAAGGCGACTATGGGCTCTTGTATATAGATGCGCAAGCTACTCATTTTGAGTTCTTTGGTGAAGATACTCCCAGTCCTACTTTCTTGGAAAAATACAAGGAAAAGGTAGAAAAGGCCTTGTTCTTTCGCAATCTACAGCAGGGAAAAATATAAATCCTTCTCAGATAGATAAAGCACAAGAGCGAGTGAAGATCTCCTAACCAATTTCTCTGGAGATAAAAGCTCTGAGACAGCCGGTTGGCTCAAACTCATCTTTGGTAGTATGGCAGGCTATCTGCTGATGATTTTTCATCGTAGTGTATGGTAATATGATCATGCGTAGTATCATTGAGGAGAAGGTCAATCGTATTGTGGAGGTAATTATCTCCTCTGTACCGGCTCGCACCTTGCTATTGGGCAAGATTATCGGCACCTCGCTGGTGGGCATCACCCAGTTTGCCATCTGGCTGCTCTTGGGTGGGGCACTACTATCCTTTTGCCATCACTACAGGGCAGTGTACCCCGCTGACGGATTCCCATATGCTCTCCGATTTTTATAACTGGTGAACACCCTGCCTTTGGGTAAGCTCTCAGTATGCTTTTGCTCTACTTCATGAGGGGTATTTGGTATATAGTGCCTTCTATGCCATGATAGGTGCTGCTGTGGATAGCGAAACGGACACTCAGCAGTTCCTCCTTCCGGTGCTGACTCCCGTTGATCTTAGCAATCTATGTGAGGAATCTTTACCGTGATAGAAGCCCCTCATGGCACTGTATCGGTTATCTTCTCTTATATTCCCTTGACCTCCTCGGTGGTGATGCTCATGCGTATTCCTTTGGAGTCTCTTGGGGAGTTGTTGCTCTCCTTGGGATTGCTCTATGCTTTTTTCTTCCTAAGTATCTGGGTAGCAGCACGTATCTACCGTGTGGGGATTCTCTCCTATGGGACCTTCGTATAAGGAATTGTTCAAGTGGTTTGCAGAATGTCTAACTAATATACTGATTTGTAGATGTTTGTACGTATATCTTTGCTTTGTTCTCTACTCCTTCTTAAGTACTTTCTCTCTTACTGCTCAGAAGATACAATCCGCCAAGCGCCCTTCGATGGAGGATAGGTTTGTCAATATAAAGAGCCCTATCTCAGAAATACTCTTGGATATGAGTATGCTACGGCAGATAATTTCCTCGGGCAGGTGTATATGATTGTGCGGAGTGTTACCTGAGAAAAGCTACAGCTAGGGCCTTGGTAGCAGCACAGAAGGACTTTGTCGCGCAGGGGCTATTCGCTTAAAGCTCTTTGACTGCTATCGACCGCTTTCGGTACAGAAGAAGATGTGGAAGATACTCCCTGGTACCCACTATGTGGCGAATCCTGCCAAGGGTTCCAAAGCACAACCGAGGCGCCGCAGTAGACCTTACCTTGGTTGAGATAGCCACCGGCAAGGAAGTGGATATGGGCACTCCTTTGATACCTTCTCTCCCAAGGCACACCATGGTTATACCGACCTGCCCAAGGAAGTCTTAGCCCATCGTCAATTGCTCAGAGAGGTCTTGGGAAAGCATAATTTTAAGCCTATCTTTTCCAGTGGTGGCACTATGAATACCAGTCCTGAGATGACCTCCCCGTGGAAGACCTCCGCTTTGGCCATGCCCTGAGGATAAGCAGTACAATCGATAAAAACAGCTAAAAACAACTTAATAAGCATAAATAATTCTTAAATCATTATTATTCGGGAAAAATGATTAATTTTGGCACGATATTTTATATACCATAATCATGAATATAAAAGCTCTTTCTTTGTCTTTGGTAGCTACCTCGTCCCTATGGGCGCAGAAGGCCTAAGGATTGCCTATGTGGATATGAACTATATCCTCAACAATATGGAGGAATACAAAGTAGCCAGTGAACAGCTAAGCCAAAAAGTGGCACAATGGGAGAAGGAGATAGAGGAAAAACAGACAGAAATAGATACACGTAAGCAAAAAGTTGAGGCTGAAAAACCCTACTTACCCCCAGACAGTCAAGGATAGGGAAGAGGAGATTCAGGTACTCGAACAGAGCTTGGAGGATTATAAGCAAAAAGCAACTTTGGAGCTGAAAACGGGACTATATCGCAACGATGGAAACTCATACAGCCAATACAAGACCAAGTGTTCAACATCACTCAGCAAATAGGAAAAACAAGAAGTTCGACTATATATTCACCTCCGATGATGCTGCTTCGATCTGTGCTGATGAGAAAAATGACATCACTAAGATTGTCCTACGCTTACTCAAGAGAAAGGACAATGCAGAGGATAGAAATAAAGGAAATAGTACTTTGCTCAAGGAAAACCTCAGTTTTGAGTTCAAGGATGAGCGCCAACGCAAGTTAGAAGAACGCCAGCGTGCCCATCAGGAAGACTCCTCCCAAAGCGACAAGCCGAGAGAGAGCGTATCAAGCAAAAACAACTCGAAGATAGGCAAAAACGTGAGCAAGAACGCCAACAAGCCTTTAGAGAAGAAAAAGACAACAGAAAGCAGCGGGAGCTAAAAAGTGAAAAGTGAAGAATGTAGAGGAGGAATTGTAATTCACCCATGAGTTTTACTCGTCTCGCTCACGCGACTTTACCTATTTTAAAGAGTAAAATAATTTAACACATAGAAAATGATAAGAAAAATTAGAAATTGGGTATTGACAGCGAGCCTTTGTCCTTGGTGGACTCAATGGTGCTATGGCACAAGCCAAAATAGCGCGCATTGACTCTCAGAAGCTTCTTTAAGGAAATGCCTGAGATGAAATCCGCTCAAGCACAATTGCAAAAATTGGAACAATCTTATACCAATGATATCCAAGCCTCTGTGAAGGAATACCAAAAAGAAATTGGAGGATTTCCAGCGCAAAGTAAGTGCCCTTACAGAGGCCCAACTCAAAAAGAGACAAGCTGAGTTAGAAAAGAACAACGTGCCTTGGAGACTATGCAGAACAACATCCGTCACAGCACAACAAACCGCTTCTGAGGAATACCAAAAGAGTGTCAGAAGCCCTCATAGAGCCTATTATGGAAGAAAAGCGAGCAGTGCCAAAAAGTGGCTAAAACACAAGGCTATCATGTGTATTGGATTCCGCTGCTGGAGCAGGTGTCACTCGTTCTCGATGGAAAAGATCTAACTTCAACGATGTGAGAATTGATTCTAAATAATGATCAGTGATTAATGATCAACTCCATTATTGCTCAGTACCACATCATTATCCGTATAAGCACCGCTTTATACGGATCAGCATGTAACCGTAAAATATTGTCTTTGAATCACCTTTTAAAAGACGCAATGAATTGCGTTCTACCCCTAATGTTGGCTAAGACACTCTCAGCTGCTTTCCAGAGTTCTATCAGTAGCGGATTGCACTGCTTACTAAAAGTGCCTAAAGGCTTTTCGGTCAGCCTCGTTATCACCCCAACTGCTTGTTATTAATCATTGATTATTGCTCTCATTGTTTTTCTTTACTTGGTACATAAGAGCTTTGATAGCGATAGGGCGTGGTTATTAGTACGATAGCAGCACGATGAGCCCAAGTGTTTCTTGGAGGTCTGTGCCAAACTGTGCTCTAGGAAGAGCTTATGGTTCAAGTAGTGCATGAAGACAAGAGAGAAAGACCATGCTATACAGCGCCTATGATGTGTATACCATGAACTTGCCCGGCGCATTCCGACAATCCCGCTACGATGCTGCAAAGGTGCGCACGATAGGAAGAAAAACGCGCCGCAATCACCGCTACAGCTCCGTGTTTGCCAGCTTAGAATACATGCGCTTTGAGTAAGTATTTGCGCTGAAGAAAGAAAGCGATCCTTACGCTCATACAATCCATGCCCACTACGCGCCTGCCAGACAGCAGCTGACCATAACTTCCTATGATGGCTGCCAGGGAGATAGAAGAGGCTATGATGGTTGTATCCAAAAGATCACTGCTGGTGATTCCAAAGGTATCCTCACCATAGGTACTGCATAGATACCGAAATGAAAGAGCAGACTCATCGGAAGGAAAAAGCCTACAAAAAGCCCTTGTCTCGGCATGTGATAAAAAGAACGAGCCAATAACCTCCCTAGCAGTGATAAAATTCCGGATTGACAAAGGTCGCTCCAGCTGAAAATGTTCCATGGTGTTTTATTTTTAGTGTTTGTCAGTGTTCTTTACCATTTCTTTCTACATAAGGGGACAGAAGGAGAACACCTCTGGATATGTACACCTCAAAATAAGCAAGCTATTCGCCTCTGCACTTAAGAGCGGTACCGAGGTAGGTCTCTTCTTTTCTCTTATCTCCCAACATATGGTAGGCGATGCCCATACGAGGGTAGAGCGCTAACCTCTTTTTGGATATAGATGAAGTGTACTCAGCGATAGCATTAGTGCACGTTCGTGGGCTTTTCACGAAAAGCAGTAGGTCAGATAGCTCATGGCTGTATCTCCACCTGAGTAATCGCCCAAGTCTATCGCGCGCGCTATGTCTGTATGGCTTCCTCTCGCCTACCCACATGAGCGTATACCTCGGCACAACGGCGCGTAGGAACGAGGGGTTGTCGCCCCTCATTGAGGAGTACTTTGGAGACGTATTTTTCGGCTGGTATAGTCATTCTCCTCACGCAATATTCACAACCAAAGGCTGCAGCCCATGCCTTTGCTTGCTGAGGGATCCTCATGCACTGCCTTGAAGTAATATTGTTTCGGCCATCTCGCTTTCTCCCTAACTACTCATAACAGATACATACGCAGTAGGCAAAGGAAGAAGGATCGTCAAGGGAAAGGGTTATCTTGTAGTTTTCATGAAACGCGTAGTCCTTGAGCAGTTCCAGTACCTTTTCCTTTCTCGAAATAGGCTCCAGTGAAAGTATCGTCACTGATGATAGCAAAAATCGAACGCTCGGGGCTTCAGTTGTGAGCTCTGTACCATATGCTGCTTGCCTAAACTGTCCATGCGACCTCACAATAAGGATTTTCATCAAGATTCTGTGAGAAAAAGCAATGGCTTGCTCATCCTCCTTGAGATCAAAACAGTGAAGCAGCTTGCTGAGGGAAAGAGTCCTCTGGGTCTTGAGTCACATTTTTGAAGTATTTCTTGGCTAGCGTATTCCTCCCATGTACATATGCTCCATTGCGATAAGGATGTATGTCAGATAGTTCCTCTGATGAGGGGCAGCCTTGAGGAGCTCTATAGCCTTGATATGGTCGTCATAGAATATAGGGTTAGCGCCGCTGTACATGGATCTCGGCATTGTAGGGCTCTTCGCGAAGGATATCGTCGAGAATCTCCCCTGCCTGTTGTAGATTATCCTCATAGATGAGTATTTCCACTTGCAGCAAGCGCAAAGCAGAAGCTGTAGGTGTTAGCTCAGTGCTACCTCTAGGAGCCTGTTTTGCCTTTGGCATACTTAGCATATTCTAAATAATATAAGATAATATCTTCATACTGGTAACTGTCATTGTCTCGTGCTCAGAAGCATCTTTTCAGCGCGTGACAGCCTCCCGAAGGTCATCATTCTTGGAAAAACATCGTCTTTTTATAAGCAATTAAAAACAATAATCAATTGTATTTCAATGTATTACAAATGATTGAATGATGTTTTTCAGGGAGCTAAAGTACAACTTTCTTTGGCTTATATATCACAGGATTGGTTATAACTTTTCATTTGTTGATAACTTTGTGGTGGTCAGTGAGCAGGGGTCAGTGAGCAGAGGTCGCCCTATATAGACATGAGAATTTTTGTGTCCTGTGGTAGGGGCGATTTGCAAATCGCCTTATGCTGGTGCATGAGACAGAGAGCAGAGAGCAAAAAAAATGACTAATGACTAACCATAACGGATTAGTCACTAGTCATTAATCATTATTTGAGCCCACTTCACCAGAGCAAGTCTTGTCGGTGAGGAGGGAGTTCATGCTTGGGGTATAGGCGTAGAGCAATCATGAATAAGCCAGCATCCTCGGTGGAGGTGGAGAGCTTATAGGAAGCTATGCGACCTGAGAAAGAAACAAGTTCGGCCTGAATCAGTTGGGTTACCTTCAGTTGTCCCTCTTCTTTTGCAAGTGACCACCAGTTCTAAGCCCACATCCTCAGGGGTAAGTTCTCCAAGGTAGAGGTCGATTGTAGCCTCATAGATATTGCCCAAGGAGATAAGCTCACGATCACGCTTAGGAGCTACTACCTTTTCTATGCGCAATTCAGGCCACTCATGCCCTTACCCGCTTCTTCCACTGGGAGAGTTCGATTGCCTTCTCAAAACCATTGGCTCTGAGCAGTGCCGAACGTTTTTGCTGAGGGTAGTAGTACTGCCTTTCGTAGTCGGAGAGCATACGATAGGTGGTGAACTGAGGTGCTACTCTTGCCTATGGTATTCTTAATAAAGTTACACCATTCTATGGAGATGCCTTTTACCGTCCTTATCCTTATTATGAAAGCAGGTGCGATTTGGTCTTCTATGATATTGTAGATAAGCTCAGCATCTAGTTCATCTTGGTACTTTTTGGTTTTCATAAGTACGTTTTTGAGGGAGCATCCAGCCGGCATCCTCTGCGGTAGCCCCTCACCCACCAGCCGTCAATACACTGAAGTGCATAACCCCGTTCATAGCAGCTTTTTCCCCACTGGTACCAGAGGCTTCGAGCGGACGTGTAGGTGTATTCATCATACATCGACCCCTTGTATAAGAGTACGAGCCAAGTCCATGTCATAGTTGGAGAGAAGATAGTCTTTCCTAAGAAACGTGGTTGCTTGGATATTTTCTACTATGTGCTTGATAAGGTCTTGTCCAGCCTTGTCCGCAGGGTGTGCTTTCCCTGCAAAGATAAACTGTACAGGACGTTCAGGGGTTATTTATAATAGCATCTAGCCTGTCTAAGTTGGTAAAGAGCAGGGTGTGCGCGCTTATAAGTAGCAAAACGACGGGCAAAAACCTATGGTAAGTGCATCATCACGCAGTGTATCGAATACTTCTACGATTTCACGAGGTAGGAAATAAGTGATGTTCTGGCTGTCAGTTAGGTTATGCTTGATACGACGAACGAGCTTGGAGCGAGTTCTTGCTTGATTTGTGCTACTTTCTCATCAGGTACATTGTAGATACCTTCAAACAGAGGCTGCTGTATAGGTGCCAGCCTCCTTCTTGAAGTATTTTTCTTCTACTTCTTTCCATGGCGGAGAGGTCCAAGTAGGGCGGGTGCCCCATTGGTTACATAGCTAATGTGCAGCTCCTCAGGGAAATAACGCTTTCCACATATCCTTGAAAGATTTCACGGCTCACCTCGCCATGGAGCATACTTGCATTGACCTCCTGAGAGAGGTTCGCTGCCAAGAAGCTCATAGAGAATTTCTCGCGAGGATCAGAGACATTTATTTTACCTAAGGCGAGAATCTGTTGCCAATCCACATGCAACTTCTCTGCATAGTCGCCTATGAAAGCACGGAGCATACCTTCCTCAGAGGCATCGTGCACCTGCGGGTACTGGTGTATGAGTGGTAAAGAGTGATGAAGCACGTACTACCTCTATCGCTTCGGAGAAGGAGAGTGGAACTCGTTGATAAACTTGTTCAGGCGTTCCAAGCCAATCAGGCAGCATGTCCCTCATTGCAATGATAGATGTCGTAGCTTACCCACTAAGCTGCAGGTACTTGATACCCCCTAAGCCCAGAGCATTTTCCTGCTTGAGGCGGTTTTCCCAGATTTCCACCATATAAATGGTGAGTGATGGTGCGGTCTTCTTCGCTATTGTCTTCGAAATCCGTATCCAACAGATATAGTTCAATACGTCCTACATCGACCCGCCACACCCGTGCATAGAGGGTGCGCCCTGGTAGGTCTAAGGAGATTTTCCAGCCATTTGCCCTCGCTATCAGTAACTGGAGAAACAGGGATTTTTGGTAAAGTCCTGTGCTTCGTACTCCGGATTCTTGGTGCCCAAAGGCAGATATTTTTAGGGTAAAATACCCATAACAGTACAGCAAGCCCACTCAGTAATCTTGGTAGCCTTGTCACTGGCTTCCTTGAGGTAGTCTCAGCCAAGATACCCAAGCCCCTGAATAGATTTTTCAGTGAGAGTGTAAGCCAAATTCCATACTAAAGTAAGCGATGGAGGGCTAATCATTTCCTTCTTCTTTTCCATATAAGTAAGAGTCCGCATATACCTTGTGTGGGCGTGCCATGAATTGAGTATCATTCTCAAGCGCCTTGAACTGACTCACCGAAATAGAGTCCAGAAGCAGGATAGGATTCTTGTGCACTCAGTGCCACTCTTCGGGGTCTATACTCTTGAAAGAGGCTGTTCAGCCTCTTCATTCCATGACCACCATAGGTTTTTGGCCATTTCTTCGAGGGCTTTGAACTTTTCTGGAGTAGAACGAGTGTACGATGACACTTCGCCAGAAAGGTGTATTGATATGTTGGGACTGTTCCCAGTAATTGTGAAGCCTCAGTATCGGCAATAGGTCTATCCTGTAGGCGAGGTTGCATACGCTCAAGGGGTAAGGGTGTAAGCCTCTTGATAGTAAGCGAAGAACTTATCCCAGAGAGCTGCCTTGCCTATCTGTTGGGCATCCTCCCAAAGTGCCTCGTAAGCGGTAGGGAGAGCCCTGCTATTTTTTTCTATCTGGTGGGTAACTCCTTCGACTACCTCCACATAGTTGTTGTCGTCCCTATTGAGCACCCTTAGGGCAAGGTTTTCATTAAGAAAAATGTCCCAAAGCCCAAGAACCGAAGCCTGCCAAAGAAGTAGTGACAGTAGGCACTCCTAGCACATAGACTCTCCAAGGAGTGTAGCCCCAAGGCTCATAGTACGAAGGAAATACACTAAGATCAATCCCTGTCAGTAGGTCATAGTAAGGAAGGTTGAACACCCCATCACTGCCCAAGAGATAGCTCGGACAGAACACTACCTTGACCTTGTCCTCTGCATGGTTCAAGAGCTGTGCCTCCTTGAGCTTGGAAAAATAGTATTGTGAAATTCGCTCTTAACCAAATGGGTGGTATAAGGCTGAGAAATGGTATTAACTCCTTCATAATCAGAAGGAATGAGGATAAAAGCTACTATTTCACGGGGAAGTGTAGCCTTCTTGTTGATTTGCTCTAAAGCATCGATGAATACATCTATTCCTTTGTTTCTGAATTCATTACGTCCGCTGATGGCTACAAAGAAAGGTTTTTTTCCTCGAAAGTACTTCCGGTAACCTTTTCAGCCACCTCCCAGAGCTTTCCAGAAACACGTTTGTGTCGTTCTAAATAGCTGGTTCTGTCCATGATATGGGATTCATCGAAGCCATTGGGGGTGATCACTTCAGGGCTGCGAGATAGGAAGTGGGTACATTCGCGGGCGGTGATATCACTTACAGTGGTGAATATATCAGCTCCAGCAGCGGCTTTTTGTTCTAAGAAGTGCTTATGTTGTACAGAGAAGCGGTAGGCGAGCTCCTCAGGCTTGTATTCCTCCAAGTAGTTGTATAGCGCCCAGCCATTGCCGGCTATGCTGCGCCCCAATACAGTGGCATGGGTGGTGAAGATAGTTCCCACCTCGGGAGTGCTTCCTTAAGATATAGTAAGCCTGTACCTGTCATCCACTCATGAAAATGTGCAATGACACGCTCACGAGCCCCTACTTGAAAGTGGACAAAACTCTCGATGACCTTACCTATGGCATAGCCAAAGAGTACCGACTCGGTATAGTCCCAAGAAGCATCCAAGGAATCCAGCTGTTGGGTATTCCAAAAGTAGGTAAGGATCTCATTTTTTTCACTGATATAATGGGAGAAATCCACTAAGATAGCAATAGGTTTTCCCTTAATATTCCAATATCCCGTACGTACTCGTAGGCCTTCTTGTTTGGTTCTATTAAGCCAAGAAGGGAAGAGAGGCATCTTCCACAAATTCAGGATTTTCCTTATGTAACCATAAGTCAGGTCCTATGGTGATATACTTTTGGGCAAACTGTTCTTTGAGGATTGTTGCTCTGGTGGCCACTACTGTATGTATGCCCCCTATCTTGTTGCAGACTTCCCAACTAACCTCAAAGAGGTAGTTAGGACTTGTTGTTTCTCCTTTCATTATTGCAGTTTTTAATATCCCGCAAATATAATGAATAATCCCCAAAAAAAGAAATATAAAACACTACTTTTTTTATTAACAACAAACCTGTTTTTCCTATAAATAATTGATTATCAATATATAGTTTTAGAGGTAGTAAGCGATGAACATTAATCATTAAACATTGAAAATTATTCATTAAGGTGGTCGTAGTTTGTCCACTATTTTTTTCATATCTTTGTCATAAATGATAAACATAATCTAATTCCTTAAACTCCTAACACTTCATGAAAATACAATACTTTTCCGACATACATCTTGAATTCCAAGACAATCTCAACTGGATTGACAACAACACCATAGAGCGGGTGGGCGATATCCTAATCATCGCAGGGGACTTGTGCCCCTTTGTGAAAGCTATCTAACATAATGTATAAGAGCGAGATTGCCGATCATGCAAAGGGCTACAAAAAGTATTTTTGGATTCCTGGTAACCACGAGTACTACATCTTTACCCACTCCTACGCCGCTACTCGCTACGAACAACCCATAAAAGAGATACGAAACCTCTTTTTGGTGGACAACTATACGGAGCGTATCGGGCGTACCCAACTGATTCTCTGTACCATGTGGAGTCATATCGGGAGAAAGAATGCCGCTAAAATCAAATATGGTATGAGCGACTTCCACTATATCACTGTGCAGAACCCCGAAAAAGGGAGAGGAGATAGAGTCCCCTACAAGTGACAGACTTCAACGCCTTCAACAAAACAGCGGTTAAGTTTCTCAAAACAGCGATCAAAAAGGCTACTCAAGCCAAAAAAAGGCTGGAGAGATAGACCATATTATAGTGGCCACCCACTATGTCCCCACCCTCAAGTACTACCCTGAGATGTATTTAGGCAGCGTACTGAACGAGGCTTTTTGTTCTTGACCTAACCAATTTCATAGAAAAAGCGCCATCGACTATTGGATTTACGGGCATCACCACTTCAACCAACCTGATTTCAGGCTTGGTCAAGATCCATACTAACCACTAACCAACTCGGCTATGTGATGCGAGAGGAACACGAGGGTTTGAGTGGGGAAAATATATAGAAATGAAGAGTGAAGAATGAAGAGTGAAGAATGAAAAATGAAAAAGTGAAGCAACAGTCATTAACAATTAACAATTAACCATTAATCATTAAAATTGTGGCAAAAGTAGATCAGATATTCCGTCTGGTACGGATCATCAAGGAATTAGAAAGGCACAAAGAGAGCGGGGGCTTACCTATGAGGAGCTCAAAGAGTGCTTGGAGAATGTACATGACAACGAATACGATGCAGGACGCCTCCAGAGCGAGGAGCTTCGCTTTAGTGAAAAGACCTTTCCAGCGCGACCGTCGCTTGCTCAGCGACCTCTTCGACGTGGAGGTGGTCCTCGAGGATAAAAATGGCGGTTGGAGGAGAATGACTTTTGCCAACAAAATATGCCTTTTCGACAATCTCTTGCTGATGAATGCCTATCGCCGGAGTAAGGAGCTTTCCAATATTCTCCTCTTCGAACGACAGCAACAAAGCTCATTGCGCTTCTTGGAGGATATTATCGAGGCCATACAGGAGCGCATGCTCATCCGCTTTGACTATACTAAGTTCTGGGAAGGGGTGCTCCATTCTCGAAGGGTGATCCCCTATGCTATCAAGGAGCATAAGCGCCGATGGTACTTGGTGGGGAGGATTCGACAGGAGCGGAGGGGCTAAGTGCTTTGGACTGGATCGCATCTCTCATCTGGAGGTATTGGATATTCCTGTAGTACGTAAGGAAGTAGATTTCGAGAAGCTTTTTAGCAATGCTTTCGGCATCTCTATCGCTACGGACGAGAAACCCTCAGGAGATTCTGCTTTCCTTCAACTACGAGCAGGGGCAGTATATCAAGAGCCTCCCACTACACCCTACCCAGGAGTTATTAGTAGACAATGATCAGGAGGTGCGTATCCGCCTGAGATTAGTTCTACTTATGATTTTGTAATGGAAATATGTGCCCGCAGCTGCTATGTAAAGGTACTCTCCTTCTTCCTTGGTACAAGAAGTACAAAGCCTACTCAAGGCTGGTTATCAGCAATATGAACAAATTGCCCATTAGCTAATTATTTGTTAGTTTCATTGAGATACTTGAGGAGGATAGGCATTTTGATAAATTTGTAGAATCTTGGTTGGTATTACTAATTTATTTTTGTACATTTGCTGCTGTCTATGAACTTTACTACTAAGATACCCATTTCTCCAGTGGCGGAGGATAACCAGCTTTCCTATGCGACCCCTGTGGTGAGTATGGGCTCATGCTTTTACAGCACACATGCAGGAGAAGTTTGCCTACTATAAGTTGCCTTTTTCTCCCACCCTTTTGGTACACTCTTTTCACCCTTTGGCCATTGAGAGAAGTCTGGAACGGGCGTGCTTAGGACGGCTTTTTCACCGAGGAGGATTTCTTTCTTGAGGAGGATCTGTGGCTCTCCTTTGACCCACATTCTCAATGGGCAAATCCCTCTTCCTACGCTCTTGGAGCATCTGAATCAGGAAGTTAAGCAAGTAGGGGAAGCACTTGGCAAAGCCTCCTTTCTGATTCTTACCTTAGGGGACGGCCTGGGTGTATGAACACCTGCTCACAGGAAATATAGTGGCCAATTGTCATAAGCAACCTCAGAAGATTTTTAGTAAAACAATTACTCTCTGCCCAACAGATACAGGCTTCTTTAGAGCATATAGTCGCTTTGGTGAGGAGCGACAACCTAAGATCAAGGTTATCTTTACCCCTTTCTCCAGTGAGACATCTTCGCGATGGAGCGGTGGAGAATCAGCTGAGTAAGTCCTTGTTGCTCTGTGCAATACATGCACTCTTAGGTACAGGCACCTCCCAGAAGGCAGAAGGTCTTTTTCTACTTTCCTTCCTATGAGATCCTCATGGACGAACTTCGAGACTATCGCTTCTATAAGGAGGATATGCTCCACCCCACCGAGCAGGCGGTGCAGTATGTATGGGGAGCGCTTTTGTGGAGACTACTGCTGAGGCGCAGTCCCTCATGCAGGAGGTGGGCAGTATTCAGCGGGCTTTGGCACATCGTCCTTTTAACCCAGAGGAAAAACACCTACAGTTCCTCGCTGCTTTACAGGAGAAAATAAAAAGATGGAAGAGAGATAAGCAGGCGCTTGGAGTGAAAAGTAAAGTCGTGTGCGAGTAGGTGACCAATGAGTGTTCACAGCAGGACTGCGTGCAATAGGCAAAAAAATAATATTTATAACCATGAGAAAACTTTTATTAGGCCTTTTTAATAGGTATAGGTGCAGCGTTTCTATGCAATATTTTTTCAAAAGAGCAAGATCACAGTTCTCTTACTGAGGATAGTGCACTGATTGTGCAGCAGATCAATAATGTGGGTAAATTGGTAGTTACCGAAGGCTATTTCTCGAAATTATGACCTACCAAGATGCTAAGAAATACTTCAATAATTGGGTATCTTTTGACAAAAAGGCACTGGTAGTGGTCAATGCCGAAGCGACTATCTCCTATGACTTTGCACCAGCTTCGCTATGAGATAGATGAGGCTCACAGGTGGTGCGCCTTACCCAAATCCCTCCAGAGGAGCTCAAGATATACCCTAAGGTGCAGTACTACAATATGAGGAAAGCTCCTTCAATCCCTTTACAGCCGAGGATCACAACAAAATTAACAAGCGGGTTTACCGATCTTATCTCTCGTAAAAATAGAACAATCTTCTCTACGAAGCAATGCCCAAAAACCGCCTACTTACAGAACTTTCTAAGATATTTATTCTTACCCATACCATGGGCTGGAAATTAGAATATACTGATATTCCTATTGAAAAGAAAGCGACTTAGCATTACCGCTAAAAATAGGAAGTAAAGAGCATTTATTAGAAAAATTTTTCTACCTTTGCGCTTTATTTCGTAAAATATTATAGAATGTCTTCAGAAACAAAAAGCAAGTGCCATAGCGCTTTTTGCCTTTGATTATTTTTGTAGCCGTTTTCTTATGGAGCGGTATTCAGTATGGGAGTTTTTATGAGTTTCAGCTCCTATTGCAGTATTGATAGGGATTATAGCTGCCTTTTTATCTTCCGTCTGCAATGGGATAGGGGGAATGTAGCTGCTTTTTATCAAGGGAGCAGGGAATCAGTATCTTGATGATGTGCTTAATCGCTTTATTCTCAGGGGCTTTCAGTGTGGTCACTAAGCAGATAGGGGCTACAGATACTTTTTGTACAAATCACCAAGATTATCTCTCCTTACAATACTTATATGCAGGGGTTTTTGTCATCGCCTCTTTCCTTTCTTTTGCTTCAGGAACTTCGGTAGGGGCTATCGTGAGCTTGAGCGCCTATAGCGGCGGGCTTTGTCTCTCTACCCAATGTCAATGTAGAGCTTATCGCCGGAGCGCTCTTGGGAGGGGCTATATTCGGGATAATCTCTCTTTATCTCCGATACGACTATTGCAGCTACTCAGTCGCAGGGATGTGAGATGAAGGATAAGTTCCGTATGAATGGGAAGATTGCCTTCACCTGCTTCTGTGCTTACAGTATTGATACTTATTGTTGTAGGGTGTTACTTCACCCCTAGTGGGCATTCTCTCAGCCAAGGGAGGTATCTATACAATGGATGAACTTGCCACCATATATCGCTGTTATTGTCTTGGCTGTGGCTGGGCTCAATGTATATGTAACCTTTCTGATAGGTACAGTGCTTTCAGGAGTTTTTAGGCTTTTGGTATGGTGTTTTTGATATTTTGAGTTATAGTAGACTGTTTTCGAAGGCTTTGCTTCCATGAATGATATTTTCTTGGTATTCTCTTCACCGGAGGGTTGGCATATCTTATAGAAAGGGAAGGAGTTTCTTTCCTTACCCAGAAAAATAGGAAAGTTCATTACGAACAAAGGACGTGCAGCTACAGGGATGAGGCTCTTAGTAGCCCTGATAGATGCGGCTGTACATAATACAGTGGCTATTGTCATCAGTGCGCCTGTGGCAAAGAAAACTCAGTGAAGAATATAAAATCTCTCCTATACAGACGGCTTCTATTTTGGATATTTCCTCTTGTGTCGTACAGGAATTATTCCTATGGAGCACAAGTACTACTGCTATCAAGCTCTTAGGGGTCGAGGTCAATTATAGTAGTATGATTGCCCCAGAGCTGTTATATCTGGCTGTTGCTCTTGTGTACTATAGTCTTCTTCCTTAAGGAGTGAAGAGAATGAAGAATGAAGAGTGAAGAGTGAAGAATGAAGCCAAGCGAATGAGCTTGGGTATGTGGTGAAGAGTGAAGAATGAAGAACAAAAAGTGAAGAATAAAAATAAAGAGATGAAATGTAACTTTGTAGGGTATAACCTTAAACTGTTTTTATTATGAAAATTTTTATCTTTTTATTTTTATTTGTTTTGGGGCTTTTGCTCCAAGAAGGAATTACGATAGTCAACAGGTCGTTATAGACCCAGAAGTACAAGGACCTTACTCTCTCCTAAAGGAAGTGCACAGCCTCACTTGGCGATACTGATAGCAGTGTTTCTGGACCCACTGACCGCGATGGGAATCAAGCACAATTCAAGAATAATTCTGAAATATCTTGCAGAAGGATTGGCTCAGAGGGTATAGCCGTTTTTCGTTATGATAAGCGTGTTATTGCACAGATAAAAATGGAACTGTACAGGAGGAGAAAAATGACTTTCGAAGATGAGGTGAAGGATGCTCTTTAGTCGTGGATTATTTTAAGAAGAAATATAAAAATATTACCCTTGTTGGTCATTCTGAAGGCGCTCTCTATAGGTCTTCTGTAGCTCAAAAGGGAGGCATCTCTAAGTTTGTTTCTCTTGCAGGTGCAGGCAGTAGCAGTGCTACACTTATAGAAGAACAAATAGCAAAGAATGCCCCTACAACTCAAGGAAGAAAGTCAAAAATCATCAACCAGTTAGAAAAGGGGAGCTCGTGGAGAACTCTCCTCTTATTTGGCTCCTGTATTTAGAAAAAAAGTGTCCAACCTTACCTTATCTCTTGGTTCAAATGTGAACCTACTCAAGAGATAACAAAACTACTCAATACCCTATTCTATTGTTCAAGGCACCAATGATTTGCAGAGTGGAAAGCAAAGCAAGCACAACTTCTTTAGGGAAGCCCAACCAAGGCGCAACTTCTTTTTATAGAGGGTATGAACCATGTACTCAAAAAGGTAAAACAATGAAGAAAACCAGCAATCTTATCTAAATCCTGATCTTCCTGTCCCCACCGAACTTGTAGAAGGCATTGCAGTTTTATAAAGTAGAAAGTAAAGACAAAAGATCACTGCCCACTGACAACTGCTCACTGCTCACTGCCCCTATACTGTTTTTCTATTTTTCTTCTCAGGGTGCAGGCAGAAGGTATATAAAGCAAAGCAAAAGAACCACTCCAAGGGCTTCATTAGCAAATAAGTGAGATTGGAAGCAAAAGGGGGTATTTATCTTCTGAGAAAGGTCATATCCGTATTTGTCATAGGTGGTACGCGAAGAAGCGGTGTAGCGTAGGGGAGAAGTCGAGCGACAAGCTCCTCAAAGGCATTGGCTATCTGTAACTGACGATTGACGATAATAGGCCTGCCTCCTCGCTTGCCCCAGCGTAAAGGCCTCACTAAGCGTGGCGAGCCACAGGCGGCCACTGTACATAGAGTAGTGCCCTGTGTGTTCTAAGTAGGAGGTGCTCCTTCTGTGAAAAATGCCCAGTAGTCGTCTCCGTAAAAGCTCTGGCTACCAGATCATAGTCCTGCCTAAAAGAGCATCAGTAAGAGCGTAATAAATGCAAAAGATAGGGAAGATCAAGATAACAGACCAAGTAAGGACTGTAAAGCGTGAAGAAAGCAATGTATTGAGCCTATTGAGCCACCGAGATCCTAAAGGTTTTTGTGGAAAGCTCTTCTCCGAACGGCCATAAGTGTACGACCTATAACCAATATAGGGCTATCAAAAGAACTAAATAAAAGGAAAGAAGCAAGGATAAAATCACCATTTTTCTCCAGAGGATACTTGGCTGGCGATACCGATATTCACGGCAATCCCTATATATAGAAGCACAAACAAAGCACCAAAGGAAGCGGGGGAGTTTCGCTCAGCGTACCCAAAAGTGTCCCCAAGGGACTATGTGATATAAAAGGAAGTAGGTGAGAAAGGTAGGCCAATACTGCACTGAAATAAAGGTATAGCTTTCTCCATCTGCAGGGTCTATAGCAGCAGTATATTCGGCTCCAAAGAAAGAACTTAAAAATAAGAACAATAAAAGCCATAGCACATAGATAAAAGCTATGGGATACTGCCAAGGGGACATTTTGCTTATGCAAGTAAAGCTCCTATAAAAAAGTATAGCTAAAGAGGCTAGAAGAAACAAAGATGAATATAAAACTAAACATAGCTAATTACTTTAAAGTACTTCGCCCCTGAAAAACGCTTCTCAGTCATTGATAAAGTGTTTTTCAGGAAGCAGAATATTAAAAACCAAAAATAATATGATCTTACTTGATGAGTTTCATTTCATTGACTAAGTGACTTGCACCAGCATATTTGTCGATAACAAATAGCACATAGCGAATATCCACCATGATATTGCGGCATAGCTTAGGATCATAGTGAATGTCACTCATAGTACCTTCCACACACGGTCAAAGTTAAGTCCATAATGGGTTTCCGTTGGCATCGATGGCAGGGCTTCCAGAGTTACCTCCTGTAGTGTGGCAGGTAGAAAAGGAAGCAGAGGCATCTTGCCATTCTTATCTCCATAGCGACCGAAATCCTTCTTCGACTTGTAGGTCACGCAAGTGCTGTAGTGACGTCAAATTCGTAATCCCCAGGGACATATGTTTTCCATCACTCCGTCCAAGGTGAGTGTGCACTATAGGTAACCGCGTCGGCGGGAGAAGCCTACTACCTTTCCATAGGTTACGCATGGGGTACCATTGGCATCAGGAAGATTCTATCTGATGGTTTTGAAAAATTCAGATGGCTTTCATATAGGGTACGTTGTAGAGGCATGTATCTGTGTGATGAGGGCGATCATATACAGGGAATGCCTGAGTATCATTCATTTCCTTAAGTTCGCTGAACTAAACTGTATTCCTACGTCACTTTTCATTTTTCATTGAATTGAGCTGCAGAAAGATTCAGAACACTCTCTACACCAGAGGGAGGTTAGGAAGGAATTATCTCTAAAGATTGTCAGCCAATGCTTTAGCATCGAAGTTCTTCAAAGAGTTGGCGAAAGCAAGTTCTTAGGCATATTAGCGGCATAGAAGATGACTGCTTTTTCGGAACATCCTTATCTACCTGTTTGTCATTGTCTTTGAACACATCCTTGAAGGTATTCAGAAGGTTTTTCTTTCTATCATTGAAAGCTTGTTCTCCTTGTCTTCTAGTACTTTTTGTAATTGGAGCAAGCGATAACCATTGGAGCAAGTCCACATTGCGGTAGATAAACTCAGAGTTGAGGTTGGCCGCAAAGGGTATAAGGTTCTATTTCCTTGTACAAAGCAGTTGAAGTCAGAAGGAGGTTGCCATACTGAGCTTGTTTGTTTGCTTTTTGGATTGCTTGTTGGAATTTGGCTTCCTGTTGTTGTTTGAGAGCTACTGCGCCTGATTTTTAAGACCTTTGGTTTCTCCCATCCATTTTTTCAGTAGTTAGCCACACGGGCGTATTTGGCTGCATATTTGATCTTAATTCCTTGGTCTTTGCGCATATAGCTATCTTGTACTTTAGTGCTATATCACGAATACCAATTCTAGCAGGGGTTGATTACATTTTCTATCTGAGCTACTGCTAGAAGGCAAGATGTTCTTGGTGGTACCGGATGATCAAATACCAAAACAAAGTCTCCTTCTTTTACGCCTTTGAGAGGATAGGGAAGAAGTGTTTAGGTTTGTAAGGGACATTATCCTTGGAGTATTCACGCAGGGCGATTGTTTTTGTCAGCATAGATACGGAATGAGAAATCCCAGTGTGTGGCCATACCCAGTTGTCTGTATCGGAACCGAACTTACCGATAGAGGAGGGAGCTCCTACAAAGCGTACATCCTTGAAGGTCTCTGTGACAAGAGAATGTATTGGTTTCCATCATGAAAAGCCTTTCACTATTTTCTTGCAAAGCCTCTTTCGGAGCTGTTTTGATGACCTCAGCAATATTTTCTCGATGAGTTTGGCTTTTCAGTCTCGTCAGTGACTTTCTGTACCTTTGGTACCTGCTTGGTGACATCGTCAATACGCACCATAAAGGTAACTTTTGGGTTCTTGTTAGGAAGTTCCTCATGGACTTTTTGCCCAGATCCATTGAGCGAGGTAGTCATTCTGCAGCGTAGAGTGTGCTTGGATCTGTCCATAACCGCAGTGGTGATTGGTAGTAATAATCCCTTGTCAGAGATCACCTCTGAGGAGCATCCTCCATTGAAGTGAGTGCTGCATCCTTGAGACTTGATTGTTTACATGCAGATGCTCGGCCACAGTCATTTTCATGCCCAAGGTCTTCATCTCATAGCGTTCATTCCTTCCAATAGTGAAAGGAATCCACATCCCACTTGCTGTCCATAGGGGGCTGATACCCTAAGAACAAGGCCATTTTAAAAATCTCTTCATATAGTATAGTATTTATTCTTTTTAGTATGTATTTCTATCTTGTTCTTTTACAAAAAGGTAAAAACAAAATCACGCCATTTTGAAATGTGCTGCTCCTGCAAATGAAGCCCATCATTGGTATAAGCTGGGTCTAATAGTTGTGAACCTGGGGGTAACCAATTCCTTATACAGATCAATATAGGTGAGCCCATTTTTCCTGACAAAAGTACCTTTATCTTCTCATTCAGTGCTGCAATAGAAGCATGTTTCATATGTCCTGAGAAAAGCCCAAAGGAGGAATGATTGGTAGGGCAGCACACTCTGTATATGACTTGCAGTTCTTTTATAAAAGAGCTAAAAGATCTCTTATGATAGATACAAGCTTGCAAGAAATGAGCTAACATGAGGTAACATTTTTGTTCCTCATAAATGTCTCTTTTCATCTTCCTCCTACAAACTCTCTATTGGCACGCTCCCATAATCAAGATCAAAAACATCGTTGAGGTAGAGATCAACTTTTTATTAGTTCTTTCAAGGACACTAATTTCCGATCAGGTTCTCTGAGGAAGACCAATGACCCTCTTTATCGCCTGTATCACCCTCTACAATGGGTTGCTGAGTTCTAGCAAGCTGATGTTGTGAATACAGGACAGAGTCTGTCTTCTCTGAATTTGAAATCAGCATTCCTATCTAAGGCAGTTGTAAGTAGATAAGATCTTCTCTGAAATCTGATTCATATGAGAATATTCCTTTGTCATCGAGGCCATATCGGTTGCAAAGCAGGAAAATCGACTGTTGGTAATAACTAATTGCCTGTCCAAAATAATCAGGGATGATTACGCTTATCCATGTTAAGAATTGTGCAGGATATTTTTCTAATATATCGCATGATAATTCCTACCCTATTTTCTATCAGTTTTTCTGTGTATTTCAAACTCTACAGTATTGAGCATAGTATGGAGTGTATCTATAGGCAATCCTAAGGAAATAAGTTCAGGATGCTTGTAGCTTTTTCATAGACCTACAGTATAGGCAAAAAGATGGCAAGTAATTGGTTTGTGGAACCATTATTACCCCAAAAACCATGCTTTACAATATCATCTGTTAGTTTGTTAGAGTATTCATCTGACATTCACTAATTTTATTGATTTGTTACTATCTCTAAGTTCTGTCCATTGCTTACTGCTCCCTGATTACTAGACTATCTTATAGCTGTGCATCGAGAGGGCGGGTGCGGGAATTCGATACGGAAGGTACAAGAATCTCCTTTCTTGGCACTCTCAGGAGGTTGATCATTGACATACATATCCTCCAAGATGAGTTCCTGTACCCTGTGGTGGGAGCCTGTGATAAGGAGTTTATCTCCTCGCTTGATGTCAAAAGCCTCAATTTTGAACTCAAAATATTCGTTTTCGGGAAAAAGTGCATGGCCTTGCCTATATACCTTCTTCTGAGTAGCCTGAGCCAGGAACACGCTCCATTCTCCTAATTTCTGTCCTAGATAATACCCTCCCAGAAACCACGATTGTACTACAGTGGCAAGCGCTTCCATCCATTTCTCTACTTTTCCTTGGTGTAAGTGCCCTCCTAATAAGCGTCTACAGCCTCTCTATAGGTGCAGTGCAGTCTTCTACATACTCAGGGGCGCGACCTCTCCCTTCTATCTTGGTACTTTGGCTCCTGTATCAATCACTTGGTCTACAAGTCCAAGGTACATAAGTCCTTGGGGGACATCATATACTCGTTGTCCAATTCTATCTCAAATCCACTTTCTTGGTCTAGTACTGTATATTTCTTGCATGCAATTCTGCTACAAGCTCCTCTCATTGGCGGAGGGTTGTGAGAATGTAAACTCAAATACTTTCCAGAGACAGCCATACACAAGGCACCATGTCAAAAATCTCTACCTCTACCAAGTTCCTAGAAGGCCCTTTGACCTGTTCTCTCTCTGTTGTTCACATATTTTCTTGATCTGTCGCAAGGAAGCTCGACTCATTACCATAGTATCAGCAAAAAGCGCATAGAACTTCACGGTTTCTATATTGGTAATATTGATCTGGGTCGAGAATATGTACCTCCATCCCTATTTGCCTTGCGTAAGCGATTACAGCCTGATCATCACAATGGCTGCTGTGATGAGCCTGCTTAGCTCTGTCAATAAAGTCTTTATGATGGAGAGATCATAGTCATAGATGATGGTATTGAGTGTCAGATAAGTGCGAACATTCTTTTTCCTTACAACGCGCGCAATCTCGTCCAGTCGTCAAAGTAAAGTTGATACTCGAGCGAGCTCTCATGATTGAGCTGTTCTGCTCAAAAGTATACAGAATCAGCCCCATTGTCCAAGGCAGCTTGCAGGGTTTCAAAGCTACCTGCAGGAGCCATTAGTTCTATCTTTCGGTTGTTGTCATTTTTCTTTCGTTAGGCGTTACAAATTTACAGCAAATTATTTGAGATACCAAAATAATAATATAATTTTTCTCTATTTTAGGAATAGATTTTTAGAGAAATTATCCTGATAGAAAATATTATCGGATTGGCTGAAGTTCTTATTATTTTTAGTATAAACAGATTGTTTTTCAGTCTGTGAGAGAAAGGTAGTTAAGGTTTCTTCTTAGGATCCAAAAGTCAGTATGGAATCCTTGTGTGGAGAATCATGGAGGTCTGCATGAGCTCATCATCTTCTCGGTTGAGTTGGGATGCTTGAAGGATAGTGTGATTACGCATCGCAGTTCTTTGTAGCAATAGCTGAGCTACCTTCGTGGGACCACGAGCATTTGAGTGAGTATAGTCGCTTTCCTGCCAGGAGGGTAGCCCCCTACCCTGCAGGCATGGAGCCTGCCATGCCCATGAGCTTGTATAGGTTGATCAAATCCAGCATGTCATGTGCATGGATTCTTGTGCTAAGGAAGAGGTACTACAGCGTTGTCTGTTTTCATTTCCATGCCATGCTTGGATGATTTGTCGGCAGTGGAGATGATTGGGAAGGATGCTTGGGGAAGCAGTGCGCAGTTGGTTGATTACTTTGGTCCTACCTTTTTCATACCATCAATGGTCTAAAGTGCCGTAGTTCAATACGATTGGCTCAAAAATGCAATACGATAAGGTCATAATTGCCCAAGGCGAGTATCAAAGTCCTGCATCAGTGCAGTGATTGAATAAGGAAGAGATGCAAACCTGAATTCCTCTACTAGAAAAATTGTCTACATGTGCCTCCTTCGCTTGAGTTGATACCATAGATGAGGATAGAATCCGCTTTGAAGAGTTCCACGTACTCCTTTACATCTTTGGCTACAGGTGAGGCTGTTGGGTCGTTTGGGGCGTTCAGTGGTTTTTACATTACGGGTGGTATCTCCTTCGTGGCGAATCTCCACACTACCTTCCGTATTTCCTGATTGTCAAAGAAAAGGGTAGGAGTACATTTGGTTGATATGAGGCTGACAGGGGCTTGTAGGAGACGCAAGTAAAGGGCTGGGCTTTTTACAAAAGACCTGTCCGGCAACTCAAAGGGACAGGTCGGACGCTTTACATTGACATAAGATTCTCGCTTCAGTGTTCGAATAGGTGTGATGTACACTTCCTGCATGAGGCGGCGAGACTCCGAGGTGATGGAGTAAGAAACCTACTCCATTGCCTCCAAAAAGCTCCTTGGAAGAGTGCACGTAAGTCCTGTACGATAAGTCCCCCATCGGTCATGAGAGTCACCGAAATATCCAATGCCACATGTCCTTGCCCTGTGGTTTCTAAGTGTTGCAGTTTCTCAAAGAAAGGCTGTAGATACTGTTGGGGGTTTGCCCCTTGTGCAGGAGTCAGAGGGTCGTGTGCAGGGGCTTTTCCATGAGGCAGATGTATCTTGTTCTCATTCAGTTGACTCCTCAATATCCTTGCTGGGAGTGCCTCCAGCATGAGACTGTCCACAACCACATTGGTGGAGAGGCATTCCCTTCAGGGAAGATACGAGTAGGTAAATAAGGTTTTGAGTCCTACAAAAGAAGGGCTGCTAAAAGCAATATAAAGAAAGATTGGCTTGAAATAAGATATGTTCACAGGAACAAAAATCTAGAAATGCTGCTAAAAGGGGCAAGGTACAAAAATTAATGATTAATGAATGATGATTAATCTGTTAATCTTTAATTTCTGTCATAAAGATATCAAAGGCAAAGGTGTCCATACACAAGCGCGTATACCGCTGTTTTTGAGCATTTATTTGTCCAACTATTGCAGGTGAAAAACAGTTGATAGTGTCCTCGTGCTTCGTAAAGCATCGAGTATCTCCATACACAGCATCGGTGGGGACAAGGGCGCTTTACCTTCTTCCAAGACAAAGGTTTGTGAGATGTGCTCTGCTAACTTCTTATATTGGGCGGCTCATGAGAGAGTGCGGCTTAATCATATCAGAGGAGGAATCTCCTCATAGAAGGTAACATGCATGAGAGTGCCTCCTTGTCCTGTAACTGCTTGAAAAGCTGTGGTGAACTTCAGGTCTGCCCATGTGGGAGTTTCCCAAGTAAAACTTTCCTACAGCCCCACCCTAAAAGGCAATATAAGGACTTTGTCCTTTCCTCGTGTATCTTGCTTTGGCTGACAATATTCTGCCAATCGAAAGGTCATTCTTCACAGGCATGATAATATCCGTATGGGCTCCATTGGAAGTACCCAAATGGTCTCTTCTTCTGTGCTAACTTCTGGTATTGACCTCAATGCGGAGAGTATCACTGCCGAGAGCAGGTAGAGTATGAAGGCTACCAAGCCTAATATGCTGTGAGAGCGAGGTATTTTCAAAGTTTAGAATGATTTTCATTATCCTTTACATTTCTATTTCTTCTTCAAGCCACTGGGAGAAAGGGACTAATTCAGTATCTTCTTCCCAATACTCAGGAGGGATATCGGAGTAGAAAAATTCTAAAACTGATCTCTCTTCAGCCCAATACAAATCCTGCCTGATAGTACCAGTGGGATAGCAGACTAAAAAGGATATGAGGGAATAAATAGACCCCTGTCCCCTCAAAGATTTCCTTGACAGCTTTCCCATTGTTCGGGAGGGTAAACTGATACGAAAAACCTCTTTCGTCCTCAAAAAGGGTATCAAGCGCCTAAGGTAAGAAGAAAAGGTTTTGAAGTCTTCGGGCAGTGCACATTATATCGCTGTTCAAAAGAGTGTAAGTTGCTCAGGAGTAACCTCACTTTGTCGAGAAAAACAATAGGTTTCATTGCCAAAAATGAATCTGTTTGCTCTCACTTTGTTTATAAGAGTCTTGTAATAAGGAAAGAGTTTTTATTAAAAGTACTCATAATCTTCTATTTTTGAAATGAAATATTTGGGTCAATGTTTTGGGCATAAAATTTTTGAGAAACTTGGAGATAAAATCTAATAGGAACATTCTATTTCAAGTTATATCAAGAAAATAAACATCTGGTTGCACTCCTTTATTAAATTTTTCTATACTTAAAAAGGAATAATCCAATGATTTATTGTATCTTGCACAAAGTTCCTGAACTGTCTTAAACACAAAATTACGAACTTTCGAAAAGTTTAAACAACTTCATACCATCCTTGGTACATTTTTTGGCTATTTGCGTATATTTTTATGAAATCGGTCTTATGCGCTGTATAAGCATCTCCATCATGCTCATAAGGTTTCCATAGGAGATTTCTAAGGCTTCATATTGCCTTGCCACCAGCAGATGTTCCTGTACATAATCTCGGAAATACAACTCATCATTATCCCTCTATAGCGCAAAATGTAGGGTGAAATACCTTCTCGGCAAAACCTTGTAAAGTATATCCTTTGTTGAGAGAGACTCTGTGTGAGTCTCATTCATCAGAGGTAGCCTGGCCTCAAGAAGCTTCTCTTTGAGCTGTGAAAGTGAAGCTTCCCGAGGTACCTCTACGAGGATATCTATAATGGGTTTTGCCCATATTCCATCAATAACATTACCTACCTATGGCTCAAATACCTTTTCATGCCAATTGTTTTAGGAGAAAAGACTTTTCTCCTCAAACCATTCTCCCACAGAGGGTTAAAAGGGGAAAGTGATGAGGGAATAACTCCCATAGCTCTGCGAGCACCTCTCAGCAATGGGTGGGGCTGTTCATCAGGCTCATGTATCAGTATTTAGTGGGCTTCCAGCCAGTTATTTCCTGTTCCTATCTCCACAATAAGGGGGACAGAAAGGGCGTATGCCATGTTCCATTTCTCACGGATAAGAGGAGTTACTACTTCGAGTTCTTTCTTAGGAACGTCAGACAATTCATCCATGTACTTGTAGAAGCATGCGGGTAGCTAATTTCTCTTTTTCAAGACGCTCAAAGCGATACTGAACCATGGCTATTTTGATAATATCGGCAGCACTTCCTTGTATAGGGGCATTTACGGCATTACGTTCGGCAGCCCCTCTTACTACCTGATTACGAGAATGGATATCTGGCGAGATAGCGACGACGCCCTAAGAGAGTCTGTACATACCCATGTTCGCGAGCAAAGAAAACTGCTGTTCTATAGGTCTTGAGCTTAGGATAGGGTCTGGTAATAGGTATCGATTAGCTCCTTGCTGGCTGCGGCTTAGCGAGGTTTCTGGCTTAGCCCTGGCATGATACTCCACAGATGATTCCAAAGTTCACGGTCTTGGCATGCTTCGCTCCTTGGTCACGGCTTCCAAGGGTACGCCAAATACCTTGGCAGCGGTAGGAGCGGTGGATGTCCTGTCCGTCGAGGAAGGCCTCTATCATGAGTTTCTTCACTCCAGTGCGGCTATGATGCGTAGTTCTATCTGCGAATAGTCAGCCGAGAGCAGGGTGTGTTCTCATCGCGAGGAACAAAGGCCTTGCGAATCTGGCTACCACGAGGGGTGCGGATAGGGATGTTTTTGCAGGTTAGGGTTGGTTGCTGCTAAGCCTACCCGTAGCGGTTACTGCCTGCATGAAGGTAGTATGGATACGCCCTGTACGCGGGTTCACCTCGCGGGAAGGGACATCGGTATAGGTGCTCTGTAGTTTCTGTAAGGCACGGAACTCCAATACATTGGCTAGGCAATAGGGTGCTGAGAAGCCAGCTCGGATAGTACCTCCTCGAAGTGGCATATTGCCCCGTTTTGGTCTTCTTGGGTTTGGCAAGTAGCTTTAGCTTTTCGAAAGAATATCTCCCAATTGCTTGGGAGAGGAGAGGTTAAAAGGATTCTCAGCTTGTTCAAAGATAGCTGTCTGTAGGGCGATAAGATCGGTGTTGATCTCCTTGAAAGTTGGGAGAGAAAGCCGTATCTACCCCAATACCCTCATATTCCATCTGAGCCAATACGCGAACCAAAGGCGCTTCTACTTCAGTGAAGAGTGGGGTCATTTTGTCCTTTTTCCAGCAGCAGAAAGGTATGTTTGAGTTGTAGGGTGACATCGGTATCCTCCACGGCATATTCCTTTTGCAGTTCCGCTGGTACCGAACTGCATAGAGAGTTGTCCCTTGCCTTTCTTGCCGATAGGGTTTTCTATGGCAACAGGGCATAGCTTGGGTATGCTTCTGCAAGCAAGTCCATATTGTGTCGCATATCTGGATTGAGCAGGTAATGAGCGATCATGAGTGTCAAAGAGTTGTCCCCTGACCTCGATGTTATAATTGGCCAAGATCTTAAGGTCATACTTGAGGTTCTGACCTATCTTGAGTATATTTTCTGCTTCGAAGAAGGGTTTTAAAAGGCTAAGCCACTCTTTGGCATGGGAGAAATCTTCCGGAAAGAGGATATAATAGCCTTTGTGTACCTCCCAAGAGAATGCCAAGCCAACGATCTGAGCCTCCATTTCATCCAGAGAGTTGTTTCGGTATCAAAAACATACTTTTTTGTTTCAGTAGCTCAGGCAATAGGGCTTTTACTTCGTCTTCGCTAGTTAGTAGTTGATACTCATGAAGAACATCCTTGATTGTTTGGAGCTTTTGGAAGGCGCTAAGTCAAAAGAGTGAAGGGTTGCTGTTCCTGCAATAGGGAGGGTTGTCCAGCTAAGGAGAACAAGTCTGGGTTGGGTGGATACAGGAGCCACATTGAAGGCTTTTTGTGGGTGGTGAGCATGGTGCGGAACTCCAGTTCCTCGAATAGGGGTTCTATCTCAGCCATTTTTGTGAGGAGAGTTCAAAGTCTTTTTTCATCAAAGGTTACAGGCACATCCAAGATGATACGAGCCAAGGTCTTGGAGAGATTCCTTTGTCCTTGTTTGCTTCAATATTCTCACGGAGTTTTTCCCTTGAGCTTATCTGTATTGTCCAAGAGGTTCTCTAAGGGCCAAATTCCTTGAGGAGCTTTTGTGCTGTTTTCTCACCCACCCTGGTAGAGCCAGGATATTATCTACTGCATCGCCCATCATACCTAAGAGGTCTATCACTTGCTCTGGGTTTTCCACTTGGAAATTCTCCTTGACCTCTTCCACTCCCCCATATTTCAGTATCCTTGCCCCCACAGGGCTGACATATGCATGCAAGATATTAGGGGCTTACCAGTTGTCCATAGTCCTTATCAGGAGTGACCATATACACTGTATATCCTTGTTTTTCCGCTTGTTTGGCCAAGGTGCCTATGATGTCATCTGCTTCATCCTTCTTTTTCTATCACAGGGATTTGCATAGCGTGGAGTATCTGGTGGATATAGGAATGGCAAAGCGAATGGCCTCGGGAGTCTCTTCACGGTTGGCCTTGTATTCAGGAAAAAGAGCTGAGCGCTCTTGGCCTCCTCCTTTGTCAAAACAAACAGCCAAGAGGTGGTTGTTCTTGCGGATGACCTCCAAAGGGAGTTCATAAAGCCCACAATGGCAGAGGTGTTCATCCCTTGGAGTTGATACTGAGGATTCTTGATAAAGGCATAATAGCCTCTGAATATCAATGCATAGCATCTAAAAAGAAATACTTCTTCATCGTAAAGTCTGGGTTGTTAGTAAATAAGAGTAACGTTCAGGGAGAAGAACTTATCAATAGCCTTGTCCCCTAGTAGTCCGAGAAGCTCTCAGCAGCGAAGCTCACCCCATAGGCGGTTCTATCGATAGTAAGAGCCGTCTGGAAGCTGCGCTGTGCGATGGCTGGAATCAGTACAAAAGACTATAGGCTTGGTAGTGCCTTTGATGGTCATATCTGCCTGTATCCATAACTTTTGTTGTTTATCTCGGTCACCTGTTTCATTAGCAAGGTAGCTAAAGGGGTATTCTTTGACAGAGAAGAAACTCTGACTTGAGGTGTTCCTCGAGCTTGTTGCGGCGACTATCAGTAAGGTCTAATACCCTTAAGGACGACATATCCACCGCCAGGCTGCCCCCTTTGAGCTTGCCCTCCTTGGAGAAAACCAATTGCCCTGACTTGAACGAAAGCACTCCCTGGTGGAAGCTCTAATCATCTTCTTGCCCGTCCACTGTATACTGCTTGATTCGGTATCAATAGGGTGGGCAATCATAGAAGTTTTTCCTTTTCTTTCCTTTTAGCGAAGAAGTATTCTTGTCCTGAGGGTTTTATCTGTCTGTACTGTCTGGGTTCTATCTTTTCACTTGTCCTTCTGCGGTAAAAGAAAGCAAGAAGGCAGCTATAGATAGTATTGTAATAATTTTTCTCATGGCATATAATAGGGTTAGAATGATGAAATACCTTTGGCAAAATTACTTCGCCAAAGGTATTCTCGCATACTCAAAACCACCAAATCAACTTACAGTTTAGTTTTTCAGGAATTGCAGAGGCATAGAGAGTGAAATTATCCTCGATAGCCTTGTCTCCCAAGTTGGAGAAGAAGCTTCCAGAGCCATACTTGATGTCGAACTCGGTACGGTTCACCACCAAAGTAGAAGCATATCCTCTGGTAGTTCTAAAAAGTTCCACCTCTACAGGCCTAGTGATCCCTTGATGGTAAGGTCTCCCTTAGCCCTTGTAGCCCTGTTGGGTACGAGTTACCTGCTTTAGTGTAAGGGTTGCGGTCGGGAATTTTTTTACAGAAAAGAAATCATCGGACTTGAGGTGTCCTATGAGTTTTTCCTTTCCTTTCGCATCCATTCCCTCATCGGTAACCGCTAGAGAGTTCATATCTACTACAAAAGTGCCCCTGTGAGTTCATTATTCTTATAGGTAAGCTCGTCAGACTTGAAGGCAAGAGTTCCCTTATGTCCCCAGCAACCACTTTTTGGCTTCCCACTGAAGGTTGCTCCCCTTCAGATGTAGTCTCTTTGTCTGCCCTATAGCTACTACACTAACTAAGAGCGCTACAGTGCTTAGTAATTTTTTTCATAAAACGTATTTTAATTGGGCAAAAGATAGTAATAAAAATGGAACTAACAAGCGAATATTTGTAAAATTAATTTTTCGGATAAGGTTTGGCTCTCGAACTCTACGGTAAGATTCTCAGTCACATACTTCTGTATCAGTCCCTTATGGGCTTCATCGGAATAGAGGAGCACTGCCTTGAGCTCTTTGTGCTGTGCAAGGAGTCCTTAGCCTTCTCTATACCTCCCAAGGCCATCAGGGTAGTGAGCATAGCTCATCGGCAAGCATAGCGAAGGAGCTATCACAGTAGCACTGAGTAGATTACCTGGTTGTAGGGGCGACCTGTCTTAGGGTTAATGGTATGTACATATTTCTGCCCTGTGAGGGAATCTGTCCAGAGCTTGCGGTAGTTACCAGAAGTGGCTAGACCACAATCTGTTAGCTCCACAGTAGCGATAACCTCCCTATCTTCGTCTGGTTTCTGCAGAGGGTTATCGATACCGATTCTCCAAGACTTGTCCTTGAGCGTATTTCGCCCATGAATGACCAGCTCGCCTCCTACTTCTACAATAAAATTAGAGATTTGCTTAGAGAGGAAATAGTTCCGCAATCACATCAGAGGTATAACCCTGCTGCTGTGCATTGAAAATTCAATTGTATATTTGGATTGTCTTTTTACAAAAACTCCTCACCAGTAGTGACTATATGAACTTTTGTCCATGCCTGTAAGAGTAAGCAGGCTATCGATTTGCTTGGGTGGGTAGGGGTGTGATTTTCCTTTTGCCAAAGCCCCAAGCGTTGATCAACTGCCCTATGGAAGGGTCAAAGGAACCATTGCTCTGCTTGTATATATCCATAGAGGCAGACAGTACCTTCTCAAAAATGGGGATCTATAGGTAGGTTTTTCCCTTTGTTAACTCTTGAAATCAGTGAATTGTCTATGTAAGTAGACATGGATAGATCTATGACCTGTAGTATAGAATCAATAGCTGCCTTTTCCACAGGAGCTTTGGCACTATAAGTAATCCCATAGGTAGTGCCTTGTGCCTCCCTTTTATATAATAGATATTCTCCTTTGGGGTCGTCCCACAAGCGGTCACTAAGACGGCTATACATAAGGTATATAGATATTTCATTTATTCAATTTTTAAAAGTCCTCTGAAATCCACTTGGTAAGACTTGCCATGCTCCAAAGGGGCTAATGGGTTGGCTACATCATAGAGTCTCTACACCCGCCCATAGGCATCGCCCTTATGCTCCCTGTGCCTTGCGGCGTACCGCTTCCATCAGGACAGGGTCGTACACATCGGGATCATCCCCCTGTAGGATAGGGCGTACAATGATAAAGCTCTTTTGTCCCTGCGGATCTATACAGACAAATTGTGGGTTCTTCTTGCGGTCACTATTAACCAATAAAAACTCCCAGCCCAGCTCCTGTAAAGCCTCTCCTACGATATTCATCGCTAGATTATGTAATTCTTGTTCGGTAAGCACTTTTTAATGTTTAATTATCAATGTTCAATGTCTCAATGTTCAATGTTCAATGTCTCAATGTTCAATGTTCAATGTTCAATGCTCAATGTTCAATGTTCAATGTTCCCTCTAATCAAAGAGGCAAAAAGTACAGAAATAAATAGGAGAATATCACGAAAAATAATGATTTTTGTACTTTTGTCTTCTCTAAAGAACCTTCTAACTCATGCCTCAAGAAAGTGCTTTTGTCCGATTACTACTTGCCCTGCAAGATATACCCTATGGGGATTTTACCCATAAAGCTTATCCCTACCCTCTCTCGTGGAGTGTATCATAGGGTACGCCTGCCAGCTTTGCGCAAAGTAGCCCAAGAGCTCACTAAGCAACAGCCCGAAGCCGTAGCGCAGTTTCTCAACTCACTTCCTCCACCACTACCATGAGGAAAAACCTCTTACATGGCTTTCTCATAGAACAAGTGAAAACCTTTGACAAAGTCATTGCCTATACCGAAGCCTTTCTCCCCTATATTGACAATTGGGCGGTGTGATACCTTTTCTCCTAAGCTCTTCCAAAAGCACCCCAAGGAAATCTATCCATATCCTCCAGTGGCTCAAAGTCCGCAGCCCACACCATTCGCTTGTCAGCAGGGCGCTGTTGTCCAATTACTTAGATGACTACTTTGAGAGTGAAATGCTTTCCCTTGTCGCCAGCATCCAGTCGGACGAATATTATGTCAATATGATGATTGGCTTGGTATCTTGCCACTGCTTTGGCTAAGCAGTACGAAGCGACCCTGCCTCTTATCCAAAGCCAAAACCCCTCTCGCCCTTTGTCCAAAAACAAAACTATCCAAAAAGCCCGCGAAAGCAGGAGAATAAGCGAGGAGGTGAAGGAGATGTTGATGAAGTGGAGGATTCCTTTAGTTTCTTAAAAATTAATCACTTACATATCTATATCTTAGATTCTTTTAAAAATAGGGAATATATTTCAAATCTTTATTTTCTTTATCTGATACGATATAATATCTATCTGCAATATCCTTATACATCATTTTGATACAAGGCATTTTTTTGATTCGTGAGAGATGAGGATAAATAGTATTACTGTTGGGGAGCACTAAATCTTCTATGGTTTGTAACATCTTTTCATAATCATTTTGATTAGAAATATTTCGATAGAGTTTCATAATTCCTCCTCTATAGATATAATTCACTGAGATAAATACCATTAGGATGTCCGCATAAAAATAGATAAATAGTCTTTGTTAGATGGCTAAGTTTTAATTCTTTTTATTATTATACATAGGAAAGGTAATGATATTATCTGGATCAACCCTTACACTACTAAGGAGAACCTGACTATCTGAAAATGAGGACCTTAAAATCTCATCTAATATAGGCAATACAAAAAGAGCTGACCCGAAGCGCTAAACTTATCTAAATTATCCTTTATATTCTGTATAAGAGCTTTAGTCTCCTCTGTCAGAGGATAATCATTCAAAAATATCTATCAGCCTGCTTCTTTGGTTTAGTAACTAATTGATATTGAGAATCAGAAAAATTTTTCCTCCTCTCTGTATATAATTTTTGTATATACTCATATAAGAAGTCTACATCCTGTTCATTATACTCTATAACATACAAAGGAGTGCTTCCTGAGAATAGAATAAAAACCTGTACGTATATCTCCCACATATTTGAACAAACTCAAAAGACTCTCTATTATATTATGAAAAAGAAAGTGTTTGGTGAATTTCTGGAAAATAAAGTAATTCAAGTCAGAAAGTTGATCTTGAATATTATGTAAGACAATTATCTTATATGGCAAAAGATTTTTAGGAAAGGTATTCACTATATTTCCATACCTTTCTATTCCTTCTCTATCAAAAATAATGAAAAAATCTCCATCAGGGAAAAAATCTTTAAGTCGTCCTGAAGGAGATTTATAAGAGGAGAACTTAATTTTTAACTCGAGTGATGAAATCTTATAAAACAAGTTTTGAAACAAAATATTTCATTTCTCTGTAAAGGGGTTATATAATCACTGTTAAAATTCCACTCAAAGTGCTCCACAATCATCTTTCTTTAAACAAGACTGGCATTCTGGAGCATGCGTATTTTTTCCAATCAGATATAGATTTTCTAGAATAACACCATAAGTTCTCTGGCAATAAACATAAAGAGGGTATCTATAGATAGATACATTTCATACCTTGTCCATGATAGGGAAATCTACTGCTTCTGATAGCTCATTCTGATATAGGTAAGGATCTATCCATAACTTATCTATATTATGAGGCGTATATCCTATATATTCTAATCCCATAAATGCAATATGTTCAACAAAAGGGAAGATTCTTATAAATATATCTTGCCAATTTTGTAAGTCTAGGAATTGTTTGTTTATGTGTAAGACCACTCTCAACTCTAATCTTTGTTCATATCTTGCTAAATTATGAAACTCTAACATTGTTTGATAGAAAGCATTTTTTAGCTTGTACTATGTAATCATGTAGTTGATAATAGTCAGAATATAGAGGGATTCCTAACATTACTCTTTTATTATCAATCTCTCCTAGTCTTTCAGCAAAAGAATTCCATGCAAAAGAGCGCCCATTTGTTAGAACATGGATCTCTGTTTCTGGTAGTTCTTCTTTTAATTGTCTTATCAAAATGAAAGAAATATTCTCCCATCATTATAGGTTCTCCTCCAGAAACTCCCAATTCTAAACAATCCTTCGGAATAAGAGGGATAAGTTTCTGATTTATTTCATAGACGTGGCTATATCATCTCTATCTTTAGGAGGCTGAGAAACACATAATACAATTACTATTTGCATCTATTTGCAGCCATAAGAGTATTGTGATAAGAATCTATTCTATATAAAAGTATAGATATTCCCATTCTCCTCTATTGTAACAATATCACCTTCTTGTAAATGATCCAATGTGGGTATCTTATAAACTACTTTTTCATTATTAATGGCTTGATAGTTTTCTTTTTGGTAAGTATTGCTAAAAATTTGTATTATTTACAATATTCACATTATTATCAGCCAGTAATATTGTATTCTCCTTGTAGAATTAATATCTCTAGTAACCCTACCAACTATATTATTTGTGATATTTATAGCCTTTCCTCTTGTTCTTAATATCATAGTAATATTAATTTACGGTTCTTGCCCAATCTTCAAAAATTAATTTAATTCTATCATCACTTTCCATTAATTCTATCAAATATCTTATAATTTCCATATTTTTTTCTGACAGAAATCACTACTCGGCCTATACCCATACATAGAACCTTGTGTTGCATGATTATGTACAGGATCAGCCCCACAATATTGTTGAAAGGCACATTCAGAACAACCTACTAATCCTTCATTTGCCCATATCTCGGATATTTCTTCTGCTTTCTCCAAAAATAAATCATCATAAGTATCTGATAAGGTATCCCAATTTGAATGTATAATCTTTCTGTTCTGCTAACATTCTACTCTCATCTGTAGCATAAACTCCTCCATCATAATTGAAAACAACCACCCATTGATTAAACCTGCAGGAGATTGTAAATCAACAAATCCAACATTAAAAGGAGTCAGAATTTTTAGTAAGAAAAATCTTTGCTAAGTCCTCTGTAAATCGATGTCCTTGAAAAATTATATTCTAATATTCTATCAAGTGCTTTTTATAAAACTCTAGAAATTTATCCGTCTGATATCTTGTTTTTCCGTTCTCAAGGCAAATCCATAAGGACTTATATTTTCTTAGGAAAAATTCCTTGAAATCATTGATTAAAAATACTCCTCCACTATCTCTACAGGATAATCAAGAGAAAGTTTTGTAGTAGTCATAAGTGCAGATACTTGATCATATCCCAAATATTCCTACATTTTTCAATCCTTTAATAGCTAATTCATAGCTGCTTGCATGAGGTTTTTCTCCTGTTAGAATCATGAATAAATTTAGGTCCATCTAAAGAGGTAGATATGAGAATATTATGTTCTTTACAGTACTCAAGATATTGCTCATCAATCAAGGCCAAATTAGTACATATTACAACTGTCAGCATCTTGTTTTTCCTTGCTATCTGCCCTGTTCACTGCATACTGTATCTTATCAAAGGCTAAAAGAGCCTCCCTGAAACTCCATTGTTACATGAGGATTAGGAGATCTAAACATCATATCTATTCCCCATCAATATGTCCTATGGACATATCATACTTATCTTTATTTTGAGTAACCCTTGATACCTGACAATAACTACAAGTATGTTCACAACGTAAAGGTAATGACAAAGATATGTAACCCTGTAAAAATAATTAAGAAATAATTTTTGTTCTATATCAGGGTCCTAAAATATCTATTAATGGAGTTATCTGTTCTTCTGATATAAAAATTAGCCAATAGATCCGCATACAAATCTGCGTCCTGTTCTTTATCTATCTGCCTTCTCACAATCATAAGTCCCTTTTAGGAATTATTAAATAATCCCTACCTCATTCACTATAATTTCCTTTTCTTCATTTATCCTATGAAATCGAAAAAGGTAATAGAAATATTGATTTTTATTCTCTGACACAGAATAAAAAATCAATATTTTTTAAATCTTTCTTGTTTTCTTCTCAGCTTGTTCTGTCATTTTACTAAATACTAAATCCTACAGGATCTGAAATTTCTCCCGGTGGAGTTTCATCAAATTCACCATTAGAAAAGGCTTTTGCTACCAATAGATTCTCTGATATTTTGAGTCTCTTTAGAAACAATATCTCTAAGATTAAAGTCAACTAAATCATTTCTAATTTATGAAGCAGATCTTCCTTTTTCTTCCTGATTCAAGATAACATCTCCTTTAGGTATAAGAGAAATTCTATAATTCCCTCTTGAGTAGATATATCTGTATAATACTTATCTCCATACCAATAGAGACACTTGAAGACAGCGTCTTTTGAATACAATGTCTTATCTGCCAGAAATACAATCTCTTTATTATCCATAATTATCTACTCGAATAATGAGATGTGTGAGAACGATGAGAAGAGTGAGAACTATAGGAACTATGAGAGCTATGCGATCTATGACTTGCAACAAATTGACTATCATCTAAATTATTCATATTAATCTTTAGAACAGGCATGATTTTGCCTTTATTGCATCTGTTGTAAGATGTGTCCCTTCAAAGGTAAATCCACTTCTAACTCTTGGGCCGTAGCATTTAAACTATTCCTGTAATAGCTGCTACAGCTAATCCAAATATTGTAGCAACTTTCTTTTTAGGTTACTTTTCTTATTCATAACAAAATATTTAACTATAATTTTTCAGCTTAATTTCCTTTTATTTTACATGTAATTGTTTTTACAACAACTTACCATTACTAAAATCTACATATACAACTATTGAAAAGTTAATGTTTTTATTTAATATTTTCGAAAACAAAAATCACATAAAAAATACAATTATTTTTCATTCTAAATAAATCCTTCTATCTAATATAGTTTTTATTAGTTTGATTTATCAATAAAAGGAACTTTTATTTATAGGTTTGTCACATTAGAATAATATTTTTTACTAGCTAACACAACCAATATATCATCATTCCTCAAACTCCCATTAAAAGTATAAAACATCATTACTAGATAATCTCCCTTTACCCAAGCATATGTTACATCTCCATTATCAGAAGAAACAGAATCTTCCTTACCAAAAAGTCCTCGTAAGTAATTAACCATAGGCATAAAATTATTCTGATTCCAGGAAGTCGTTTTCATATCATCTGTCTTGATATTAACTGCTTCCAATCGCTGATCACTAAATATCAAATCAATAGCACTAATCCTATATCCTGCTATATTCTTATATCCTAAGTAATTATATTTCTGAAATTCCTTTACTACCTTCAAGAGATAAATTGGGGTATTGAAAATAACTGTCTCCCCAATTCAAATCCTGCTATGTCCTGTGCTTTTACTGTAAATATAGCAAAAACTACTAAAATTAAAACACTTATTTTTCATATTTGATAAACTTATTCTTAAACCAATTTATTATTTTTAAAAACAATATTTTTATAGAAAAAAATATGTTACTATTAATTATTTATTTTATTTAACATTTCACACGATCTGTCATCAAAATTTTTACAAGCCTTCCTAAGCCAATATATAGCCTTTCGCTTGTCTTTTTCAACTCCATGTCCCATATAATAGGTATAACCTAAATTGCCCTGAGCCTCTGCCAAAGCCATAAGTAGCAGCTTTACTCCACCAATAGACAGCCTTAGAATAAGAGCGCTCTACTCCTAAACCATTATAATACATATACCCTAAGCGTTCTTGTGATAAAAACCTCTCCTTTTTCAGCAGCTTTCTCCATCCAGTAAGCAGCCCTCGAATATGATTGTTCTTTTCCCTTTCCTGTATAATAACGATACCCTAAATGAGCTTGAGCATTTGTATTTCCCTGCTCTGCTTCTTCATGCCAATTCCTTTCTTGTGCACTTCCTATAGAAAATAATAAGAAATTTAAAAATTACAACTCCTATTTTTCATATTTCTAAAATTTATTTTTAATTGATTAAACTTCTCACAGGCTTCACTAAATGAATTCTCATAAAATCTTTTTAAGCCAATACATTGCCTTTTTCTTTGGATCTCTCTACTCCTATTCCTTAGATAATAGCATATACCCAAACTATATTGAGCTTCTTCACTATCTTGTTCCAGCTGCTCTTTTCCACCAATAACATGCCTTTTCAAATCTCTCTATTTGATAATAAGCAATTCCCAAATAATATTGTGCTTCTAAAAGATCTTTGTTCCGCAGCTTTCTCCCACCAATAAAATGCTTTTTCATAAGAGACTTCTGTCCCTTTTTCCCTCATAATAACATATAGCCACATTATATTGTGCTTTTTGCATCCCCTTTGTTCTGCTGCTTTTTCAAACCAATATTTTGCTTGTTCATAGGACTGTTCTACTCCTTCTCCTTTCCTATAATAAGAAGCTAAAATTATATTGAGCATCATATATCCTTGTTCCGCGGCTTTTTCTTAACCAATATACAGCTTTTTCTTCTGATTTTTCTACTCCCCAACCATTTGTATAACATCCTGCTAAATTGTATTGTGCCTCTTGCATTCATTGTTCTGCTGCTTTCGTTATCCAGTAGAATGCTTTTTCTTCTGATTGTTCTGCTCCTTTTCCCGTGTTATAGATAGCATACAAATTATATTGAGCTTCTCTAAGTCCTTGTTGGGCAGCCTTTTTCACTCCAATAAAATGCTTTTTCATCTGATTGTTCAGTTCCATATCCATTATGATAGAAAAGAGAAAGATTAAACTGAGATTCTGGATCACCTTGTTCTGCTGCTTTTGTAGACCAGAAAAATGCCTTTTTCAAGAGATTTATCTACTATCTCTCCCTCATAATAGTATCTTATTAAGTTTTTTTCTGCGCTTCTATATCCCCTTGCTCTGCAGCCTTTGTATACCAATACATTGCCTCTCTATTTCATCTTCCTCATATAATTATCTCCCTAAAACTACACTGAGCTTCTGTATTTCCTTGGTTAGCAGACTTTTCCCACCAAAGAGTAGCTTTTTCTATTTCTCCTTGATCATAGTAATAGCATCCCCAAAACATACTGAGCATTCATATCTCCCTTATTAGCTAATTCCAATACTTCTTTATCTACTTCCTCTACTTTTTTTCATGTTTACAAGCTATACTAAAACAGATAAAAAGTAAAAATAAAAATAAATTTCCTCATAACTACCTCCTATTTCTATACAAGAATATAAGCATCTTTATCCCCAAACTTACTATAGTAGCCAGTCCAAATAGCATTAATACTGTAAAAACCATAGTCTCTATAAGAAATCACCCATATAAAATGAAGTAACAAGCTAATGATATACCCTATATCTCCTAAAAACAAGGAGAGTATAATTGCTATAAACAAAATTGATATTTGTAACATTATATACATGGAGAAGAAATCTCCGAAATCATTAATCTGGCTTTAGTGTACCTTTCCCCATGAATCCTATAGAGGAGCAGCTCTGTAATAAAAATGACAGACAGAACAACAATAAAACACTACCCCATGAATCCTATAGAGGAGCAGCTCTGTAATAAAAATGACAGACAGAACAACAATAAAAACACTATAATTTTTCTTTAAGATATTTATTTTTCATAACACACTTTTTTTATTTCATATTTAATATCTCACAAGCCTGTTCAACGCCTCCTAGACAAAGCCTTTTTAAACCAATAAGTAGCCTTTTTATTATCTTTGGGAACGCCGACTTCTCCTTTCCCATAACAAGCGCCTAAGCCAAATTGAGCTCCTGCTCTTCCTTTGCCAAATTCATCATCCCTGTGCTGCTTTTTCAAATAGATGAAAGGCCTGTGTAATCTTTAGTAACTCCTCTTCCATACATATAACAATAGCTATATTCTTGGGCTTCCTTTTCTCCTTGTTCAGCGGCCTTTTTGGTACCACTCCACCGCTTTAGAATAAGAAAGAGACACCCCAATTCCATTTTCATATGCCCACCCTAGGCGCATTTGCGCTAGATCCATTCCTTGTAATGCTGATTTTTCCCACCATCTCACAGCTTCTGTATAGGATTTTTGTAAAATTCTCTGCTCCAAGTAAATAAAATATTCCTAAATTATACTGTGCAATTTCGTCACCCTGCTTTAGCTTCCCTTAACAATAGCTCTCTACATCGAGTTCTCTCTTTGCCCATACCCTACCATTGTTAAAAAGAGGGTACATAATGGTAAAAAATTTTTTTCATAACATTAGTGATATTGATTATTATAATGTATTGTTTGTTTTAATCTTTCGAAATTTGTTATATTAGGATACTATCTATTTATAAGATGGCACTTTTTTCGAATAGGTCAGTCTATTCTTCATCGTCCATCTGCTGCATTTGCGCCTCTCTATGTTTTTAAGCACTTCACATGCTTTTTCATAGCCGTTTCCGCAAGACTTATGTAACCAATAAAAAGTTTCCTCAGAATGATCTTCTCCTTGTTTTGTAGGATATAAGCGCTAAAAGATATTGTTCTGCAGGATCTCCACTTTTTTCCAGAGCTTTTGTTATATATTCTTTTGCTTTTAGTATAAGAAATAGGAACTCCTTTCCCGTCTAAATAGTATAATCCTAAGTTGTGATAAGCAGCCCTATTGCCTTGTTTGGCTGCTTTTTCTGCTACCAATGGATTGCTTTTTCATAAGATTGTTCTACCCTTTTCCTAAATCATAACAATAACTGAGCATATATTGTGCAGAGTGAAACCTTTGTTTAGCTGCCTTTTTCAAACCAATAAGCTGCTTTTTCATAAGATTGTTCTGATTCCTTTTCCCGAATAATATAGATGAGCTAAGTTATATTGCGAAAATTCTTCTCCTTGTTCGGCTGCCTTTTTCATACCAATAGGCTGCTTTTTCAGCAGATTGGGGACGCCTTCTCCTAAATCATAACAATGACCGATCAAATATTGTGCATAGGAATCTCCTTGTTCAGCTGCTTTGGTATACCAGTATATTGCTTTTTCAAAGTCTTGTTTTTCATAATACTCTCTTCCTAAGAAACATTGAGCCTCTATGTCTCCATGTTCAGCAGCCTTGATATATCTTTGATGACTTTCTTCACTTTGTTTTTGCAAATCAATGCGTCTGCTTTTTCTCTCAATAAGTTGCTTTTCTCCTCCGATTTTGCTACGCCTTCCCTTTTTTCATAAAGATTAGCCAATTCTTCTGTTGCTAAGATATCTCCTGCTTGAGCTGCCCTTTCATACCAATAAAACGCCTTTTCATAGGGACTGAGTTATGCCGTCTCCTTCATAATAAAAATCTGCTAATTGTCGTTGAGCTGTGGTATTGTTCTGAGTGGCTGCTTTTATTTAGCCAGTAAAATGCTTTTTTATTAGACTGGGAAATATTCTTTTATAATAACCGTATTTGTAGAAAAAGAGCCAACTGCCACTGAGCATAGGAATATCCTTTCTCAGCGGATTTTTATACCAGTATATAGCTTCTTTTGGTGGATTTTTTCCACACCTTCCCCTACCTCATAACAGCCAGCTAAGTCATACTGAGCAATTGCATCCCCAACTTTGGCCTTCTTCATGATAGTCTGTATATCTATTTTTGTCTTCTTGCCCATACATTGTAATTCCTAAAAAGACTCCATAATAGTAAAATTCTTTTCATAATATTATCAATACTGATTAGATAGTTTTTGTTAATATAATATGTAACTTATTGTTTATTAATGTGATTTGGAAAAATATTTATATACTTGTCATATATGGCATTATCCACCTGCAAAAATAACACTTTTTTTGAACCTGCCAAAAGAAAATTATGGAAAAGTTAGAAATTTTCAAACAGGTAGGTCGTCAATATCCAGCAAATACGCCTGAGCAAAGGTCTCTCCCAAGTGGACTTGGTAGGGCGTATCGAGGGAATATTGACACCACCAATATCTCTCGTATAGAACAAGGACGTACCAACTCAACCTTACTGACCCTCTATCGTGTTGCTCCAGGCATTGGAAGTGCATTTAACCGATTTAGTAGCAAACAACACGGCAAAGGTAAAGGAAAATAAATAGAAAAAGAGAGTTGCAAATTTGCAACTCTCTATAATAGATTTTCTTTACACCAAGGGATATACTTAAAAGTCCTTATCTTTCCTACTTGAAACAATACAATAATGAACAGCTATGGATCTACAAAACAGTTCATACAATGCACTCTTGATGCGAGATAGATGTGGATAAATAGCCTTACTCTCTGGAGCTACAATACTATCTATAGTCTGAGTGAGCTTCTACAATTATTCTGAAGAGATGTCTAAATAGATACGCTTAAGCTCTTGCTTATAACGGGAAAAGCTCACCGAGGTGAATCCCATTGGGGTGTCTGTAAAAAGCACATAGATCGCTTTAGTGAGTGCAGGAACAGCGAGGGTTACATGAGGATATTTCGGAAAGGTGATGTTATAGTCTGCATCTATCACTATAGGGCTAAGCTCCTTCTGAACAAGAGAGGCTTTTTCTTTAAGGAGTCTGTTTAAGATAGGAAGAACTAAAAAGAAACTGCCCTGTCTCTTTGATCTGCTCTAAGTTACAAACTATCTGTTCAATATAGGCCTTTGTCTCCTCTTCCAAAGGAAGGTCACTGAGGCATTTAGATAGTTGGAGCATATCTTCCTGTTCTTTAGGAATTACTTCACTATATCGGGAAGGGGCTATATCGTTTGGCCAGGGAACTATTCTCTTTTCAGATTCAAAGAGAAGAGTGTCTCTGTGCATAGACAAAAATCTATAAATATCATCTTTGTTCTGCTCTCCCGTATAAGGGATTACGGAGATAGGGTATAATATTTCATATAGATATATCCCGAACGAAGCCCTCCTGTATAACCACATAGGTCAAGGAAGGCCTGTGTTGGTTCTGGAGGCTGTTCTATAGTCATATCATATAAGTGGGGAAAGTAATAGGAGATAGTTTTTCCTATATCTATTGCTTGCGATGCTATGTCAGCAAGCCGTATAAGCTTAAGATCGTTGTTATGCCAAAAGTGGATTTCACGTTCTACTTTGGCTGTCTCTTTAAGCAATAAGGGTTGTTATCCAAGTCAAAATAGACAAGCAATTTTCCACTAAGGTCAAAAGAAATCCATATATTTCTCCAAAGGAGTTCCCTTAAAGGATACTTCAAATTCTTTTTCGGTAAAAAGAAACATCTATAATTATTTTTGGCAAATCTACGATTTTTTCTTACATTTGCCCAAAAACAATCCTATGAATCTCTGGCATATACAACTACACCCCACAGGGACTGCTGATTGGACAGTTGAAGACACCCGTCGTATTGTCGCTACGGGCTATATAGGTTGCTCAGGGAAGGCTGTACAGACTTTTGAAAAGCTCCTTGTAGGCGATTTGGTATTGGTACGTTATGGAGCACAAGTAGTAGCTTTGGTAGCAGTGGAGGATATGCCTCGCTTGTTGCGGGATTATGAAAAACACTCCCTTGCACTGGTTTACCCATGGTTGTCGGATTAAGCCCTGCCTACTATGACGAGCTAAAAATAGGCGGTCGTGGCTGGTATCTACCCACTACACTCCAACAGATAAAACCTGAGAATGAAATAGCTTATACCTTTGTAAACAGCTTATGGGAAAAACACAAATTCTCGCCTGCTCTTTTCTGTAGATTTCAACGAACTAATGGCGCATGATTTAGTGCTATTTTCTCAAAAAGACGCTCGAGAGAATGTATGTGGAGAGCTGATACCCTTATATGAGGGGCTGAGGGTAAATATCTATACGGGCGATGGGGATGAGCAGAATAATCGTGATGACCTTGTTGCCTCAGGCTATGTAACAGCAAACACTACAGAGTACTATCCTTATGTAAAGTGGTGTTGCCGAATAGATGAAAAAGGTATTCGTAGTGAGTCTGAAGGAAAGTAATTTTGAAACTTCTTAACTTGGGAAAAATATAAATCCCAAAACCTCTCTTTATTCAGATAAAAATAGTATTTTTGCCCCTTGTAAATGATATTTATATATGTCTGAAAAACATCACTACAAGGGCTTACTGATGCCCTAAGTTGTTGAAAGTCGCCAAAAATATGGCGAAAAATACCTTTACTGCGGTGGAGGGGAACCACTCTGGAAACAGTTCTTAGAGAAATTTACCGACCCTATTATCATCATCTTATTGGTGGCGTTGGTTTTTTTCTTTTTGGAGTTTCTTTCTACGAATATACGGTACATGATACGGGTATCCATGCTTTCTTAGAGCCTGTGGGTATCCTCTTTGCGATTCTCTTGGCCACTGGAGTCGCTTTCTACTTTGAACAAAAAGCAAACAAGCAATTCGAAATCCTCAATCAGGTCAATGACGATATTTACTACAAGGTCATTCGCAATGAACGCATCACCCAAGTGCTAAAGAAGGATATTGTCGTGGGGGACATTGTCATCATTGAGACAGGAGAGGAAGTACCTGCCGATGGGGAGTTGTTGGAGGCGGTATCTCTTCACCTGAACGAATCCACCCTCACAGGAGAGCCTCTCGTACACAAGAGCATTCTTCCAGAGGACTTCGAGGCGGAAGCTACCTATCCTACTAATTATGTATGCCGCGGTACTTCGGCAGCCGATGGACATGGTATCTTTGAGGTAAAAAGGTGGGAGATGCTACTGAATACGGAAAAGTGTTCGAGGGGGTACAGATAGATGATTCTGTAAAAACACCACTCAATGAGCAGTTAGACCGTTTGGCAGATCTCATTACCAAGGTGAGTTACGGAATTGCTGCCCTTGTCATCGTAGGACGACTCATTGTTTATTTTGCAGATCCCACCCATAGTTTGGATAACCTTTGATTGGGTGTCTTTCGGAGGGTATCTACTTAATACTGTGATGATTGCTATTACAGTAGTAGTGGTTGCTGTGCGGAGGGATTACCTATGAGTGTTACTCTGAGCTTGGCCTACAGTATGCGTAGTATGATGGCTACCAACAACCCTCGTACGCAAGATGCATGCTTAGTGAGACTATGGGGGCTACTACAGTAATCTGTACGGACAAAACAGGTACGCTCACTCAGAACCAAAATGACTATCTACGAAACATACTTTAATCAGTTCCCAGATAGTTCTTTTCGCCGATCGACTTATCGCCGAGTCTATGGCGGTCAATTCCACTGCTTATCTTGATTTTTTTCTGATAAGGAAAAACCCAGTGTACTGGGCAATCCCACCGAAGGGGCGCTTCTTCTTTGGCTCTATGGCAAGGGGTATCAACTACCTGCCTCATACGTGAGGAAAGTGAAGTGCTGCAACAGCTACCTTCTCCACCGAGCGTAAGTATATGGCGACGCTCATCTATTCACCTACGCTAAAGAAAAAAATATACTCTATGTAAAAGGGGCTCCTGAGATTGTGATGACTTTTCTGTCAGGAGGAGGAAGACTAAATTCGACCCTCTCCCAAGCTGATTTCGAAGCTAGTTGCTCCAATACCAAAACCAGGCGATGCGCACCATTGGCTTTGCTTTACAAAGGAAATAGACGATCCTAAAAGCGATCATCTCCGAAAATGGCAAGTTAGTAGTCAAAGGATTACATTTTTATCGGTATCACAGCTATTTCTGATCCTGTTCGTGCAGACGTGCCTGCAGCTATTGAGGAATGTATGCAGGCGGGCATTCAGGTGAAGATTGTAACAGGGGATACCCCAGGTACTGCTAAGGAAATTGCTCGACAGATACACCTATGGGACGAGAGCTGCACCGATCGTAACCATATCACAGGAGCTGAGTTTGCCACTATGAGCGATGCTGACCTTTTGGAGCGTGTGAGTGACCTTAGAGTCATCTCGTGCACGTCCGCTGGACAAAGCACGCTTGGTGAACCTGTTGCAACAAAAAGGAGAAGTAGTCGCTGTAACTGGTGACGGGACTAACGATGCCCCAGCGCTCAAGGCGGCTCAGGTAGGACTTTCCATGGGCGATGGTACCTCTGTAGCCAAGGAAGCCAGTGATATTACTATCTTGGACAACTCTTTTTAGTAGTATTGGCAAGGCTGTGATGTGGGGGCGCTCGCTCTACTTGAACATTCAGCGCTTTATTCTCTTCCAGATGACGATCAATGGCTGCGTGTATCATTGTGCTCATTGGGGCTTTCTTAGGGTAGAATCACCTTTGACTGTAACCCAGATGCTATGGGTGAATCTTATCATGGATACTTTTTGCTGCTTTGGCTTTGGCATCCTTGCCACCAAGCCACCGTGTGATGCATGACAAGCCACGTCCACGCAAGGCAAATATCATCAGCCGAGCCATGGCCAAGGGAATCTTCGGGGTAGGTGGATTCTTTGTATTACTACTCTTTGGATTTATACAATATTTCAAAAACGAAGATATTACCAGCTTGACACAATTCTCTTTAGGGGACTATATGAGCTCACTTCTTTCACTTTGGAGCACCCAAGGGAAGCCTATCTGCTTATGAGCTTTTCGTTGTTCTTTTTCCATTTTTGTATTCTTGCAGTTCTGGAATATGTTCAATGCCAAAGCCTATCGTACAGGAAGGAGTGCTTTCCATAATATGGGTAAGAGCCAAGGTTTCTTGATGATTGCTGCAGCGATTGTCTTAGGACAAGTATTTATCACTACCTTTGGGGGAGGAATGTTCAGTGTAACTCCATTGCAATTAGTCGATTGGGCTATTATCATCGGAGCCACCAGTATAGTACTTTTGGATAGGAGAAACTGTCGTTCAGTTGCCAAAGGTTAGTAAACAGAGGCCAGTTTAAGAATTAACAAATAATAATTAATAATTAATCATTATTTTTGTATCTTTGCGCCTCAATAATAGAAGGGGTCTCATAGTTCAACGGATAGAATAGAAGTTTCCTAAACTTTTGATCCAAGTTCGATTCTTGGTGAGACCACTTTTTCAAAAACTATCTTGATGTTTTTCAGGATAGTTTTATTTTTTTCTTTCATATTTTTCTCTTTCTTGAATGCTTAATAATGGTAGATAAAAATAAGGGCTTATATGATTTTTAGCAATATTTACGTTCATTATGTCAAATAATCCATTTATTTATTGTACCTTTGCCTCAAATTTTTGAGTTTTAGTGTTTTTTGCTTTTTGTGCAGAAATAGCTAATTATTGAAAGTTTTTACCTTATTTTTCAAAATAAAAAGTTTATAAGTAGATACATTTAATTAAAAAGAAAATGAAAAAGTATTTAGCAGAAATGTTTGGCACCATGGTGCTTGTTTTAATGGGATGTGGCGTAGCTGTGAGTTTAGGGTGCACAAAATGAAGTCCCTTCAACAGTGATTGGTACAGCTTTTGGCATTTGGTTTGTCGGTTGTAGCAATGGCTTATACCATAGGAGGTGTTTCAGGATGTCATATCAATCCCGCGATTACGTTGGGAGTATTCCTTACAGGAAGAATGAGTGGTAAGGAGGCTGTGGGGTATATGATCTCACAGGTTGTTGGGGCACTAATTGGTTCAACGCTTTTTGTTTGTTTTGACCTCCAATGCAGGTTTGACAGGTACTGGCGCTAATGATTTGCAAGATGCAAATGTAACTGTTTTAGGAGGTCTTTTTGGCCGAGATTATTTTTCACTTGTGTATTTGTACTCATCGTTTTTGGGAGCAACATCGAAGGAAAATGGTGAAACGAACAAGTTTGCAGGCTTGGCTATTGGTTTAGGTTTAGTGCTAGTTCACTTTGGCTTGTATTCGTTATACAGGGACTTCAGTGAATCCTGCGCGTAGTATTGCTCCAGCCCTCTTTGCTGGTGGTTCAGCTTTTGGATCATCTTTTGGATTTTTATTGTAGGGCCATTTGTTGGTGCTTGTTGTGCTGCAGGTATCTGGAAAAATGATCGAAACCAAAAAAATAAAAAAAGATTGGGCTTTTATAAAAGGATGATATTAAGTATCTTTGTCTCCAATTAAGAATTAGGATTCCTTTATTGTTATATGTAATTATTTGACAAAGGAAAGCATCTAGTAAAAAGGGAAAAGACTCTTGCAGTCTTTTTCTCTTTTTGTTCTATAAAGAAGTACCCACTAAGGAGTTTCCCTTTAGGAAAAATGAAAATAGTCGAATCTTACTACTTAAAATGTTCCTCTTTAGAGGGTCTGCAAGGTTGTATTATCTGGGTAAAATAAGCTAAATAAAGCAAAGATATACCTGTTAAGATTAAGTATAACAGATTGTAGGTAACAGAAAGTAATCTCTGATCGTGTTTTTCAACTTTCTTTAAAAGTAGTTTTAAGGGAAATTCTGTTAGAGTTGCTTACTTTTCTCATTTTTATACTGAACGTTAGGAGTATAGGGGGAGGAATTTTCTTAAAGGGAAGTTTATTTAACAAGTATTTGTTTGTCGGGTCTTAGAGTGTTCTGGGATAAAAAAAGATTAGGAAGATTCAGAAAAAGGTGTACCTTTGTCGCTGAAAAATAATGGGGGATTGGCGCAGCTGGCTAGCGCGTTTGCATGGCATGCAAAAGGTCACGGGTCTCGAACTCCGTATTCTCCACATTATAAAAATAACAGCTAATAGGTAAAGGATAATTTTCTAACCTATTAGCTTTTTATAGTATACCAAGTTTTTCAAGTATTCGCTTCGATTGACTATTGTCCGAAAATACATAGCCAAAAACTCTTATCAATCTACCTAAGGAGTTTGTAGAAAAAGCAATGGGTAAAATATTGCTGTCTGCTACTTTTTAAGACACAATTTATGTCTTGATCTATTAAGGCTTTCACAAGATTGTATTTCTTTATTAAATGATTTCTACAATAAGAAAAGCATGTCATTTTTACATGTTTTAATTAATTGATATTCAAAATAAAAATTTATATTTTTGTAATTAAGAAACCTTAAAAACATGACAATTTGTCAGCTTTTTAGGTTTGGAATACTTCTTGATAGATAAAGGAACAAAGAGGAGGAAGAAAGTGAAGAATTAAAAGAACAACCCTAATTCTTTTGATTTCTAAGAACCTCTCTCCTTAATAATTAATTCTATAACCCTTAAATTGTAAAGAAAATGAATTTTGACAACTATACTATCAAGTCCCAAGAGGCTATCCAAAGAGCTCAGCAACTGGCTCAGGGTCTTGGGCAACAAGATATCCAAGTAGAGCATATCTTCAAGGGTATCCAAGAGGTGGACAACAACGTACTGCCTTTTGTACTTAAAAAGTTGCAAGTGAATACCGCTACCCTCTCAGGCGGTGGATAAGGCTTTGGCTTCCTATCCCAAGGTACAGGGAGGTCAAATGTCACTCTCTCGTACCGCAGGAGAAGTACTTCTGGAAGCAAGTAATATTGCTAAAAAGGAATGATGAGTATGTTTCGATAGAGCACCTGCTTTTTGGCTATTTTCAAGGTAAAAACCAAGTAGGGACAAGCGCTTAAGGAACAGGGAGTGACTGAAAAAGAATTTGAGAAGGTCATCACTGAGCTTCGCAAGGGACGAACGTGTTACTTCCGCTTCAGCAGAAGATACCTACAATTCACTCAATAAATATGCGAAGAACCTAACCCAGTTGGCACACAGTGGCAAGCTAGACCCTGTCATCGGGCGTGATGAGGAGATTCGTCGTACTCAGATTCTTTTCTCGTCGTACCAAGAACAATCCTATGCTCGTAGGGGAACCTGGGGTAGGGGAAGACAGCTATTGCCGAAGGACTAGCACACCGTATTGTCAATGGGGACGTGCCTGAAAATCTAAAAAAGATAAAAACAATCTATTCCTTGGATATGGGGGCTCTTATTGCAGGAGCGAAGTACAAGGGAGAGTTCGAGGAACGACTCAAATCGGTAGTAAAAGAAGTGACTTCTTCCGATGGTAATATCATTCTTTTTATCGATGAAATCCATACTCTTGTAGGAGCAGGTGGAGGAGAAGGGCTATGGATGCCGCTAATATTCTAAAACCAGCTCTGGCACGTGGAGAACTTCGCGCCATTGGGGCAACAACTTTGGATGAATACCAGAAGTATTTCGAAAAGGATAAGGCACTAGAGCGTCGTTTCCAAAAAGTGATGGTCGAAGAGCCTGATACCGAGAGTGCTATTTCCATTCTTCGTGGTATCAAGGAAAAATATGAAGCACACCATAAGGTACGTATCAAGGATGAGGCTATCATTGCAGCGGTAGAGCTCTCTGAACGATATATTCCTAACCGCTACTTACCGGACAAGGCTATCGACCTGATGGATGAGGCGGCTGCTAAGCTTCGTATGGAGATCAACTCCAAGCCTGAGGAGCCTCGATGTACTCGACCGTAAGATCATGCAGTTGGAGATTGAAATAGAGGCTATCAAGCGTGAAAATGATGAGGAAAAACTCCGCATCCTCAATGCTGAGGTAGGTAACCCAAGGGAAGAACGTAATGCTCTCTTTACCAAATGGCAAGGAGAAAAAGACCCTTGTGGACGAGATACAAGCCGCCAAGAACAATATAGAAAAACTATAAGATAGAGGCCGAGCGTGCCGAACGTGAGGGTAATTATGGTAAGGTGGCTGAACTCCGTTATGGGAAGATAACCCAAGAGGAAGAAAAGCTTGAAGCACTCCAAAAGGAAATCGACAAGCATGAGATGACCATGATCAAGGAAGAGGTTACCCGTGAGGATATCGCTGAGGTGATTGCCAAATGGACGGGAGTGCCAGTGACCAAGATGATGCAGGGCGAGCGTGAAAAACTCCTTCACTTAGAGGAAGAGCTTCACAAGCGCGTAGTAGGACAGGAAGAAGCCATCGCGGCTGTTTCTGATGCTATCCGCCGTAGCCGTGCAGGCTTGCAGGATCCTAAAAAACCTATAGGTTCTTTCCTTTTTCTTAGGTACCACTGGGGTTGGGAAAACCGAGCTGCCAAGGCCTTGGCCGAATATCTCTTTGACGATGAGAATGCCATGACACGTATCGATATGAGTGAATATCAGGAAAAACATGCGGTGAGCCGATTGGTGGGAGCGCCTCCCGGATATGTAGGGTATGACGAAGGCGGACAACTTACCGAGGCTGTGCGTCGTCGCCCTTATTCTGTAGTCTTATTGGATGAGATAGAGAAGGCACACCCCGATACATTCAATATTCTTTTGCAGGTCTTGGACGAAGGACGACTTATAGACAACAAGGGGCGTACGGCCGACTTCAAGAATACGATTATTATCATGACTTCCAATATGGGTAGCCACCTTATTCAGGAAAGTTTTGAAAAATATAAGGATACAGAGGAAGCCACCGAGAAGGCAAAAAGAAGAAGTACTACAATTGCTCAAGCAAACAGTGCGTCCTGAATTTATCAATCGTATAGATGATATAGTAATGTTTACACCTCTTACTCAGGACAATATCAAGCAGATTGTACGCTTGCAGTTGGGTGGTATCATCAGTTAGTAGCCCGTGAGAACATCACCTTGGAGGCTACCAATGAAGCGATAGATTACTTGGCTAAGCGTGGATATGATCCTCAGTTTGGAGCACGACCTGTAAAGCGTGTTATCCAGAAAGAAGTAATGAATGCGCTCTCCAAGGAAATACTCCAAGGAAATATCAAGGCAGGTAGTCTGGTATTGATAGATTCCTTTGACAATGGCCTTGTCTTTTAGAAATAAAACAGAATAGTTTTAAATTGTAATATTTAGAGACACTTTTTATGAGTAAAAAGTGTCTCTAATTTTTATAACATACTATGTTAAAATAAAAATAATTATTTTTGCAAAAAAATATTTATAAAAGTTTATTGTTTAGAAATATAGAATCTTACAATGCAAAAATATTATAAGGCATATTACATGATTACAGCAAGATGTAATTTATCTTGTTCTTATTGTGTACTTGAAAATGCACCTCATCAACTAAAAACAAGAACTTACTTTACTTCAAAAAGCAGGAACTCATCTCTCATTTATATCATCGGTTAAATTTTTAGGTCATTAACAATTTCTGGAGGAGAGGCTTTATTGATAGGAAGAAGTGCTCCAAATGATTTTTCTACAACTCCTAAGTTTTTAAGGCAATATAAGTCAGATAAAAAGAGGACAACCTTTTGGTCAAATTATACACCAATGGTCTGTATCTAAATGATGAGGTTGCCTCTGCAATGACCGGGTTATTGATGAAATATCTATCAATATTGATAGTTGTAATAATGATACGTTATTGCTTTTTGGGAAGAAATAAAAACTTCTAATGATAATTATTTTCAAAGGGTAATAGAGGTAGCAAAAATCTTATATGAGAAAAATATCAAAATAAAACTACATACTGTTGTTAATTTTCTGAATTATAATAAAATAGCAGAAGAAGTACCCTATATATACAAAACTATAAAAGCAGCCAATCCTCTGTTTAATAGTTGGAAAATATATCAATATATGTCCTATGATGTTCCAGAAATAGATAAGAAGCATTTTATAGATAATTTTTCATTTGAACAAGTGAAAAAGGATATTCAAAATTCTTTAAAAGGAGAAGTACGACTTCATTTTAAAGATAATACAGAGATGAATGCCTCTTTTCAATATATTAGCTACAGGTATTGCTCAATATATGTCTCCTACAGATACTTGGAATACATCCAAAAGAACGGAGCCACTTGTAACATATTATTCTATGGAGGAACTTTTTGTAAAAACAATATTGATCCAGATTTATTCAATCAATATCATACCTATATTCCTTGAAATATTTATGGAAAATTTGTGCATTTTAGACTTTTGATGGTACTATACTCAATTCAACTGATGCATGGGAGCGAATTTATTGTAAGTTTTTGTAAAAACAGACAGTTACCTATTCTGAAATCTTTTATTAAATGCTCAGAAACAGAGTGCTTTTTACTGATTGGATTATTCTTATAAGAGATTGCTATCACCTTGAGATAGGATTTTGATGAGATAATGAATCTTTTTAATGAAATAGCTATCGAAGTTTATAATCAGATACCACCCAAGGAGGGATTTTTGATTTTATAAATCTAATTGAAAAATCTTATAAAATTGTTATTATTTCCAAAGAGGCATCTTCTCTTATTAGCTCTTAGCTAAAAACAAATAATATCGAATTTGTATCAGAGGTATTACAAGATAGAATAGATCAGAGAAAAAGATATCGAACTTTTTCCAAGGCCTACTTGCTAATTATAAGATTCCTACAAAGAAGATGATATTCATAGATGACAATCTTTCTCATTGTATAGTGAGTAAAAATAGGACTATATACGATAGGGATAAATGATGAGCATTCTAAGATAAGGCAAGAAGAAATGAAAAAGAGCTGTGATTTATATGTGAATGATTTTCAAGAGATAATAAAATATTATTTATGGAAAAAAATTAAATTTTTGCTTTTTCTTTTGATATAGATTGGGCAAGTGATGAAGTATTGGACTATGCTTTTGACACCCCTTGTTAAGGGACGTATTCTATGACACTTTTTGTACACATCTTTCCCAATGGATAGAAAAAGAAGTGGATAAGTCTATTGTAGAAAAAGGAGATTCATCCTAATTTTTGTGCTAATAGTACGCAAGGAAATACTTATCAAGAAGTGTTTGATTATTGTGAGAAGATACCATCTGATAGAATAGGGTTTCGTAATCATCGATATTTTGAGTCTAATGATATTAATGATATATTCTTACAAAAAAAGGTTATAAATATTCGTCAAATATATGTACAGATATGCATTATGTAATGCCTTTCTATAATAGATATGGGTTTCTTACAATTCCTATTTTTATGGAAGATGGGGATTTCTTTTTCAAAAAGCATGTATTAAATCTCAATACAATTATAGATAGGTTACCTAAACAAGGAACAATAGTTTTTTAATTTTCACCCTATGCATATTGCTTTTTAATTCCAATAGTTTAGCAAAGATGAAAAAAATTTCAGAGCGGGTCTTTCTATACAAGATTATCAAGACCTTTCAATGGAGGTGATCCATAAAAAGCAGGAAAAGAAATTTGGAATAAGAGATCTCTTATCTGAACTTATTGAATGGGGAGATAAGCATAATATCTCAAATATACTATTAAAATCCATGTTGAAATGAACAAGATAGCTGTTTTTGATATAGGAAATACTCTTCTGAGAAAAACCACAAAAATATAGGATTAGAGACATTACACACATTACAATTATTAAGAGGAAAAGGATATTTTATAGGAATAGCAACTATGAGAAATCTAACAATGCTTAGTGATGTATTAGAACAATTTCCTTTTGACTTCATTGTAACTCTCAATGGAGCCTATATAGAAGCAATGAATGAAGTAATAGTAGATATTCCTATGGATTCTTTTCTCCTTGAGAGACTTCTTAAGGAAGTAGAACTAAAAATATAGAATATAAGTTATATTCTAAATATGAAATTCATAATTCTTTTGATAAAGAAGTTACATATTATGGGATGGAATTGATAAAAAGCTCATGATATTTCTCAAATAATACAAAAATTCTCTGAATTGGTATTCTATATATGGGAAAAAGGAGAAAGTTGTGATATTCATAGTATAGAAGTTTCAAAAGGGAAAGCCATGCAGGAGGTAATCAAAGTATCTGAATGTTCCTTTGCAAAATACTATTGCTTTTGGAGATGGGTTTAATGATATAGAATTGTTCAAATCGTGTCACACCTCGGTAGCAATGGATACTGCACCCGAAGAATTGAAAGAATATGCAACGATAGTGACTAATCCCAATGTGGAAAATAAAATATACTGGGCTCTAAAACAATTAGAAATACTATGAAAATTTTATTTTTGCTGACAAATTGCCCCCAGAAATAGGAGGAATGGAAGTTCATGCTCATTATTTTTATACAACATTTTTGTATAATAGACGAACTCATTATTATTTCAAATAATAATGGACAGGATGTTCTTGTGAATAACAAATATAAAGTTATACACCCCATTTCTATAATTGATTTTTATTAGTACTTTTTCTGAAGAAAAATGTGTGGTTTTTCTTCAATAGTGGGTTTTGGATAGAGTTTTTGTACAAATCAAACAATTGTTAAAAAAAGGCTATTTTTTATATATAGAACTGGAGGAATGAAAATTCTAAAGGCCCCTCTTACCCAAAAATATACCCCTTCATTCAGAAAGACAGAAATACTGGGTAGATGCAATTAACTTTTCGATAGATTATTTAATTTCCAATAGCAATTTCACCCAAGAACGGCTTTGCCTATTTAGGGATAAAAAGAATATAATTAAGATTATTTCTGGAGGAATATCCCTCTTTGAAATAGAAAAAGCATTAGAAGAAAAAACACAGACACGCCAAAAAAATAGGTATACCTCAATCTCAGAAAGTAATTGTATGCTGTTGTAGGTTTGTTCCTTATAAAAGAATAGATTTTCTACTTAATTCCTTTCAATATATTTCTAAATTTCATAAAATAATAATGGTAGGGGAGGGAGCTTTTACTTGTTCAAGCAAAAACTATTGCTAAAGAAAAAGGACTTAATATCGAATTCTTAGGTAGGTTATCAAATAAACAAACACTTAAAAATTATAGCAATTGGGAATGTATATTGTCAAGCGAGTACAGACTTATTGGTTTCTGTTCAGAGGAGAACCCTATATACATACAGAGGATGGGGCGCTCTCTTCTTGAAGCAATGTGTCTGGGGGTGAAAATCGTGGTATCTGAGTGTGGTGCTGTTAGTGAAATTATAGATAATGAAAATGGGGCATTAGTTCCCTGAAAGAAAATGAAAAGATATTTGCAAAGCAGATAGAAAAACCTTACTGTTACCACCTATTGCTGAGCAAAAAGAAAAAAGCTTATTGTGAACAATATAGCTTTTGAAAGAATATTTCAACAATATAGAATTTTTGGCAATGAAAAATTTTATTAGTGACAGGAAAATTTCCTCCTCAAGGGATGGATGCTGATGGTGGCAGTATCATGGTGGAACACTAATAAATATCCTGACGGATAGATGTCTCTTAGATATCGTTTTTACAAGAACTTATAATAGAAAACTTGAATTTCTTTCTGGAGTTCAAAAAGTATTTTTCATACTAATATAAACAGGAATGATAATAAATTTTTTTCGTAGGTTAGCAAATATAGAATGGAATTGTGACTCCTTTGTAAACTTATTTCTCAGTATGATAGGGTAGTTATTATTCATTGTAGCAAGGCTTTTTGGTTGGAAAGACTTTCCTCTAATATGTTAAGTAAGATAGTATTATTTCCTATGTATTTATCCTCTTCTTACAAAAGATCAGGAGAAATAGTCCCCCTAGTCCCTATACTCAGGCTGAAAAAGAATATATTGACAAAAAGTTTCAAAAATTATTACCCCAAGTATAACAGAGAAAGAAGACATTATTAAGGATTATTCTGTGAATGACAATCAGATTGTAGTTATTCCAAGAGCTATTTCTTCTTTTTATTATTCCAAGAATAAGAGAAAAACCATGTAAAACAATTGTCTATATTGCATCGATCAAACCTCAAAAGCAAAATTACAAGGCTATAATATTACTATCAATACTCAAAAATGGGAGTTGATGCTTATTTACATCTTGTCGGTAATATACAAGATATAGTATTACATCAATATTGTATTTCTTTAGCTGAAAAGGAAAACTTGAAGGATAGGGTTTTTTTCATAGTGGACTATCTCAGGAGCAAATAGCAGAGCTTTTTAGCAAACATCAGATATAAATATTTCTGTTTCTCAATGGGAGACTTTCGGAAGAGGAATTTTTAGAGGGATGTATGCAGGACTTCCAACAATCGTCTTAGATAATATTGTCTGTTTGAAACCATATCTTGAGCCTAATAAAAGGTATCTTCTACACCTCGGATATATCCGAAATGGCGATAGCTCTTTTGTTTGCAGATAAGGTTTACTATATGAACAATCTCAGAAAGCTATTGAAAAATAGCCATGTCTTTTCTGAAGAGAAGCAAAAACAACCTTATTAAATGAAATATTATGCAACGAAATTCCTCTAAAAATAATTTTTGTGGTAGGTACTAGACCTAATTTTTGTTAAAATAGCAGTTCTTTTTCCTCTCATACTGAAAGATATTATTCCAATATTAGTACATACTGGACAACATTATGATAATCATATGTTTAATGATTTTTTAAAGATCTTAATATACCTATTCCTCACATCAATTTGCAGGTGGGTTTCATGTCTCATGCCTTACAAACAGCAAAGATAATGGAACGTTTTAGAAAGTATGTTTGGATGAAAAGCCTGATTTTATCTTTCTTGTAGGAGATGTGAATAGTACCATGGCTTGTGCCTTAGTAGCTAATAAACTACAGATAAAAATCATTCATTATGAGGCAGGATTACAGAGCGAGATAAAAAGTATGCTGGAGGAGATAAATCGCTTGGTGACTGATGCGGTTAGTGATATCTATCTTACTACTACCATTGAAGCTACTGAGAATTTGCTCAAGGAAAATATTCCTACACAAAAAAATTGCAATGTTAGGCAATTTAATGATTGATACACTTATTACATATCTTCCAAAAGCGATTGACACAGAATTAAATTTGAACTCTCTAAACCACTACAATTCTTGGATGTTAAGGATAGAAGTCTTTTGCCGTAGTGACATTGCATCGTCCTGAAAAATGTAGATGATATACAAAAACTAATAATAACTGCCTTTGGAGAGAGTTTCTTCTAAAATTCCTTTATTATTTCCTATACATCCGAGGACTTATAAGAATATTATAAAACATAACTTACAAAAAAAGCTGAAGGGCATTCTCTCTATCTTATTTCACCATTGGGATACTCTACAATTTCTTCATTTGCTCTACGAATCTACATTTGTTATCACTGATTCGGGGAGGAATTCAAGAGGAAAACAACCTATCTTAATATTCCTTGTTTGACAATCCGACCCAATACTGAGCGGCCCGAAACTCTTAAAGGGACTAATAAACTTATAGAGGTTGAAAATTTGGATAGTTGTATAGATATGATTCTAAATCAAAAGCAACAAAAAGGTAATATTCCTATATATTGGGATGGAGAAACCTCACAAAGAATAGTAGAATATCTCCAAAATCTTTGATTTTATACCCATTACTCAATTTAAAAAGTTTGTAAAAATATTAGATACTGCAAAGGCAAACTACATGAGAGATAATCACGTTTTGTATTCTACATATGATTGGGATTGGTCTCAATAACAAAAAGCACTTACATGATTGTAAGTGCTTTTTCTTTGAGGTGGTCCAGCTTGGGCTCGAACCAAGGACCCCCTGATTATGAGTCAGGTGCTCTAACCAGCTGAGCTACAAGACCTCGCTTTTTCAGGGTGCAAAAGTACAACCTTTTTTTGCATATATCAAAAATTTTACACCTTATTTTTTAAAAATAGTGTAAAAATATTAGCTACTACCTATCTAAAAAAATCTTCTAAGCAGAAATCCTGCTGCTAAGGAAAGAAGGCTCTTCTGCTTGCTCACAAAGGCTTGTGTAAGTTCAGAGACAGAGTCTGAGAACAACTGAGAAACGGAGAGATTGCGTACAAGAGTCTGATAGTCAGTCTTTAGGCACATCAAGTCAACGTCCTTTTTAAGCTTTAGGGCATGTAGATCTTTTTCTATTTCGTCCAGTGAGGTGTATTTTCTTTCCATAGTGCTATTCTTTTGAAATATATTTCAGATAATTTTTCCCTAATATAGGCTTGTGTATAAAACTCTTTCTCCATTTGTAGATAACAAATAGAATGATAAGGAATACACTTCCCATGATGAGGAATCCTAAGGCCATACTACCGAGCCATTCTCCTAAAGCAAAAGCAGAGGCACAAGCTAAGAAAAAACGCAATGATTAGCACAAAGAGGGCTACCACAAATAGGCTTACAAAGCCCATAGTGGACTTGGCTATGATACGGAATATATATAGCTTGTAGTACTCTGAATGAGAATTCAGGGTGGACTGTACCTCATCGGGGAGGGTCTGTGCGGTTTCCTTTAGTTGCTGGAGTGCCATAATGATTTGCTTAGGGGTTATTTTTGAAATTTAGCATTGGCCTTTTTAGGGTCTTCGAGTTTGCGCTCTAAAAGCATTGATAAGTTCTTCTGCTTTATAGCTAGACTTGGAAAAGAAGTTTCTCTACATTTTTCCTCCAAGGTGCCTTTTGAATTTGAGCTTTTTCTCCTTCAAATCCTCATTCAGGTGAGTGAGACGATCTCTGAGATTGTCAGAAACTCCTTCTAAGGACTTGCGGATACGCTTGCGTGTTTTCTTTCCTTCGTCAGGGGCAAAAAGAATTCCTACTCCTGCTCCGATAGCAGCTCCTACAAGCAGAGCAGCTAATGCATTTTCCTACTTTAGACATAACGGTAATATTTAATATTTACTCGCAAAGTTACATTTTTATTTCTAAATAAAAACATTTTTAAGGTGTTATTTTTTTCAAAAGAAATATTTTTTCACAAAGAATTCGTATATATTTGATTTTTTAATATGTTATAAATTGTGAATAAAAACTTGTCAATATTAACATAAAAAGAAATCGCCATCTGAGAAAAATAGTAACTTTGCCCTGCAAAAATTCTTAGAATGTATCTTGTGAAAGAGAACTATGTCAGAGATGGATATGGGCTAAGAGAATGAAAAATATATGTCTTGGTTTAAGAGAAAAACAAAGGGATACAGACCGCCACAGAGGAGAAAAAAAGATATTCCACAGGGATTGTGGTACAAGTCTCCTACTGGGAAAAATTGTAGAAACAGAAGAGCTTGCTCAGAACTGTTATATAAGCCCTGAGGATGGCTATCATGTTCGTATAGGTAGCAAGGAATATTTTTGAAATTCTTTTTCGATGGGAAGTTCAGCGAGTTGGACAAGACCATGAAGTCCAAGGATCCTTTTGGATTTTGAGGATACAAAGCGATACAAAGACAGGCTCAAGGAAGCTCAGAAGAAAACGGATCTCTACGATGCTGTCCGCTGTGCAGTAGGGAGAGTCCAAAGGGCGTGAGATTGTTATTGCTTGTATGGATTTCGACTTCATCGGAGGCTCTATGGGAAGTGTCGTAGGGGAGAAGATTGCCCGTGGGATCGACTATGCTATCAAGAACCAATTGCCTTTTTATGATGATCTCCAAGTCCGGGGAGCTCGTATGATGGAGGCTGCTTTTCTCTGATGCAGATGGCCAAAACTTCCGCCAAGCTCGCTCAGCTTGATGATGCTGGCTTGCCTTATATCTCACTTTGTACAGATCCTACTACAGGTGGGGTGACTGCCTCCTTTGCTATGCTGGGGATATCAATATAGCCGAACCTGGCGCACTGATAGGCTTTGTAGGGCCTCGTGTGGTAAAGGATACCACAGGAAAAGACTTGCCTGAAGGCTTCCAAACAGCAGAGTTTGTACAAGAACATGGCTTCTTGGATTTTTATTGTCAATCGTAAGGAGCTCAAGGATAAGGTGAACTTGTATATAGACCTTGTGATGAACCTTCCAGTAAGAGCGTAAATATTGTCCAAACCTTATTTATAAAAAATGCGTGATTTCTTCTTTAGAAGTCACGCATTTTACTGTCGATAAAGATAGTAATAGGGCCATCGTTGCACAGGCTTACCTGCATATCGGCTCCGAATACTCCTGTGGCAATTTCCTTTCCTGATAGTTGTTGTAGGGTATGGACAAACTGCTCATATAGAGGAATTGCCCTTTCGGGTCTTGCCGCTCGAATGTAGGAGGGCGGTTCCCCTTCTTTGTCTGGGCATATAGGGTGAATTGACTTACTACCATTAGGGCACCACCTGCTTCCTGTACCGAGAGGTTCATTACCCCATTATCATCGTTGAACAGACGGATTTGAGTTGTTTTTACAAGAAAATCAATATCCTCTTGGCTATCACTCTCTTCTATACCTAAAGCAGAAGTAGCCCCTTGGGAGATCTGGGAATGAATCCTTCCTCCAATGGCTACTTGTGCTTCTTTTGACTCGCTGGATAAGTAAACGCATAAATAATTGTTAGTCTTCAATGGTTAATTTCCAATACTAAATGGGAGTTATTAATCATTAATTAGGGTTTTTCCTCGAAGAGGTCAGCTACAGACCAGTAGCGGTCTCCAGAGTCATAGTTGACAGTAAGCACCACTTCATTAGCTTTTGATTTCAGGGAGTTTCTTAGCGATAGCGGCTAAAAGAAGTTCCAGTGGAGATACCTGCTAAGATACCTTCTGTTCGGGCTAAGCGGCGGGTATAGTCATAAGCTTCATCCTTATCAATGGTGATGATACCATCATAGATAGAAGTATTGAGTGTCTTAGGAATAAAGCCTGTTCCGATACCTTGTAGTGGGTGAGGGCCGGGTTTGTTTCCGCTAAGCACAGCAGAGGTGGCAGGTTCTATACCAAATACTTTGGTCTGAGGGAATTTTTGCTTTGAGTATTTCTCCAATTCCAGAGAGATGCCCTCCGGTACCAATTCCAGAGATAAAGTAGTCTACTCCTTCGGGGAAGTCGGTCACGATTTCTTGTGCTGTCGTTAGGCGGTGTATCTCGGGGTTGGCAGGGTTTTTCGAACTGTTGAGGTACCCAAGAATTAGGGATAGAAGCGGCCAATTCTTTGGCTTTCTCACAGCACCTCCAGTACCTTTTTCTTTTAGGAGTAAGCACAAAAGAAGCTCCGTAGGCAGAGACCAATTTGCGGCGCTCCACACTCATGGATTCAGGCATTACCAGAATGAGCTTGTAACCTTTTACAGCAGCTACAAGAGCAAGACCTACTCCAGTATTCCCTGAGGTGGGTTCTATAATAGTGGTATCTTTGTTGATAAGCCCTTGTTTTTCAGCTTGCTCAATCATAGCCAAGGCGATACGATCCCTGATACTTCCTCCAGGGTTGCTCTTCTCAAGCTTAATCCAAACTTGGTGTGAAGGGAAAAGCTTTGGCCAAACGAATCACGGGAGTGTTTCCGATAGCTCCTAAAAATGTTGTTGTACTTCATAAAAAAATATAATTATAGGTTATGTATTAAGGTTTATATATGAAAAATATAGGTTCAGGTGATAGGTTTTTTCCTTTGGTAATCATCTCACTCTTGTAATAGATTACGGTATAGGGGTCTCATTCCTTCGGTGTCATACATTGCCCCCTATAGTGCTGTCGTGTCCTATATGTCCACTACCCAAGATGGTTGCTCCGGAGTAGATGATCACATTGTCACCAATATTCGGGTGACGTACGGTATCTTTTCTTATCCTTGGCTACCGATAGCGCCCCAAGGGTAACTCCTTGGTATATTTTTACATTATTACCAATCACACAGGTCTCTCCTATGACAATACCTGTTCCGTGGTCTATACAGAAATTGTCTCCTATCTGCGCACCAGGGTGAATGTCTATTCCGGTCTTGCTATGGGCAAATTCGCTCCACACGCGGGCTAAAAGCTTCAAATCCTGTAACCATAGCTGATGGGCAAAGCGATGTACCACAATCGCATAGAAGCCAGGGTAAGCTATGTATACTTCTTCCAAATTCTGTGCCGCAGGGTCATTGTCCAAGATGAGCTTGTGCATCGCGGAGCAATCGGCAGTAAACCTCCTCTATAGAAGAGAAAAAGGTAGTGGTCGCCTGCTGAGCACGTTGGTTATCCCTGAAATAGTCATAGATAATCTCGGAAAATTCCAACTGTTTTGGCTTTCAGTCTTTGCTCTACCTCATAACTACATTGGCAAGGTTCTGTATCCAAGGAGAAGAGCAATCGGTATAGACCATCTATGAAATCCTCAGCTTTTTTCTTTTGGAAGCGTATTGGTAATGTTGTTTCGCTAAAGTGCTAATATGAGTTCCGTGAGTCGGTATTCCATTTTTCTAATTTAAAATTTTTAATTTAAAAATAATCTTTTAATAAAAAGATAGTAAAAATCTTTGCAAAGGTACATATCCGATTTTAAAAGCATCAAGAATTTTTTATTTATTTTTTGTTTTTAGTGGGAAAAACTGTAAATATATGATTTACAGTGTTTTGTAATTTATCATTTATCATTAATCATTGAGCATTAATTATTTGTCATTATTTTGTACCTTTGTCACGAAAAATAGTATACAGATGATACAAGATATTATTACCTATGCTTTTAGTGGCATTAGCCATTGTTTTTAGTAATTCTTTTTCACTAAGAAAAATGTGGGGAGGCTCTGATTGTAAATGTGGAGGATAATTTGTACCTTTTGCCCCTTGTTAAAAAGTATATTCAAATGACAAAGCTCAGTGTAAAACTATCAATAAGATAGCTACTCTTCGTAATTCACGAGGCGGAATGTTCCTAATCTGTTGCAGGTAGCTACTGATTTACAAGACTTTGGAGCGGAGGGATTACCATCACCCACGACCCGATGAGCGCCATATCCGCTACCAAGATGCCTTAGATCTCAAGGAAATAGTACATACAGAATACAATATAGAAGGGAATCCCATTCCTAAGTTTGTAGACCTTGTCCTCAAGGTGAAGCCTACCCAAGTAACTCTTGTCCCTGATGCTGAGGATGCTATTACCTCCAATGCTGGTTGGGATACCCTTACTCATGGGGCATATCTGACGGAAATTGTTGCCGAGTTCAAGCCGTCAGGGATTCAGCATCTCTCTTTGTAGATCCTGCAGAACGTATGGTGGAGGCTGCTGCTAAAACAGGAACCGACCGTGTGGAACTCTATACAGAAGCCTATGCTCGAGAGTACGCTCGTGGCAACAAGGAGGATTCGTCTTATGTACAGGCTGCTGAGGTAGCTCAGAAGGTCAGGCTGGGGCTCAATGCAGGGCATGATCTTAGTTTGGACAATTTACAATATTTCAAAGAGCAGATACCTGGCCTTTTGGAAGTCTCCATAGGGCACGCCCTCATTAGTGAGGCTCTCTACTTAGGCCTTCAGAATGTGGTGAGTATGTATCTGTATCGTCTCAAATAGTATAATAATATGGAGCTTATTAATTCTCAAATAGTAGGAGAGGGAAAAGCCGCTAATTATCCTTCATGGTTTCTTAGGTATGGGGGACAACTGGCGTACCCATCCCTTCACTTTGCTGAAAAAGGGTATCAGGTACATGTGATTGATGCTCGTAATCATGGGCATAGCTTTCATTCTCCTGAATTTTCGTATGCTCTTATGATGGAGGATCTGATTCGCTATGGATTATCACCAGATCGCCTCAGCACCTCTTATTGGACATTCTATGGGAGGGAAGACCACTATGCTCTTGGCAGTCACTTATCCTGAGCGGGCTGAGACAGTATCGTGGTGGTCGATATGTCGCCTAAGTACTATCCAGTGCACCACAAGGTCATCTTGGATGCCCTCTCTACCTTGGACTTTTCTCAGATCAAGACCCGTGAGCAGGCTGATCAGCAGTTAGGCAAGTTCATCATAGATGTCCCTATACGCCAGTTCTTGCTTAAGAATGTCTATAGAAAGACAGCAGATCAGTTGGCCCTGCGTATCAACCTACCTGTACTGCGTGAGCGTGTAGCCGAGATAGGTACAGCGCTCCCGGTAGGGACTATCTATCAAGGGAAAACACTCTTTTTGATAGGAGGAAAGTCTCACTATGTATTGCCAGAGGATATGCCCCTGATCATGCAACATTTTCCCAAGGCTGAGGCTATAACCATACCCGATGCTGGACACTGGGTACAGGTGGAAAAGCCTAAAGAATTTTTCGAGATTACTTATCAATTCCTACAAAAATAATCACAAAATGAAGTATATAGTCAATCTGATTATTACCAGTATTCTCATATTGGGGCTGAGCAAGGTATTGCCTCATATCCAAGTAGAGGATTTTTCGGATGCCTTGTTATTTGCCTTGGTAGTGGGAGTACTCAATATATTTCTAAAGCCGATCTTGATAGTACTTTCTTTACCTATTACCATGATCACCTTTTGGTTGTTCCTCATCATTATCAATACCATTATTATAATATTGGCAGATAGGCTTATTGAGGGAATTCATATTGAGGATTTTTGGTATGCTGTACTTTTTAGTCTCTGTCTCTAGCGGTACAATCTCTTTTTGCAGGGCAATAATCAGTGATTAGTCCTTACTAAATCGAAAACTTAACCTTCCCCTGAGATTAATAATTAACGATTAACAATTATAGAGTAATGCATAAATATTTTCTTTGGTTGATACTTACCTGCTGTGCCATCACGAAGGGGTGGGGGCAGTATAATGAAATAGGGGTTTTTCTTCGGAGGAGTGAACCCCATTGCGTGACATTGGTTCTACTTATTATGTCTTTCCACCAAGCCCGCTATAGGCTTACTCTACAAGCGCAATATCCGCAAGCAGCTCTCTCTACGTGCCGATATCAAGTGGTTTGACCTCTGGGATAGCGACCGTAGAGCCACTACCGATGCCCGCCGCAACAGGAACTTTGCTTTCCAGAATCGTATGGTCGAGATGGGAGCAGGTGTGGAGTATGATTTTCTGCATTTCGATACCCATGAGCCTTTTTAAGCTTCTTTTTACCCCTTATGTACATACAGGCTTTCTATTATTTCAAGATGGATCGATTGTATTTTGACGATATTACCACCCCCAGTCAGCATGCCAAGTATCAGACCTACCCAGAGCGTGATGAATCATGGGCAATACCTTTTACCTTGGGTGTCAAGACTCGCCTATGGGGATCCCGCTTCTAGTAGGGGCAGAAGTGAGTATGCGCTATGCCTTTACCAACAATCTTGATGGAAGTAAATCGGGCAAAGGGGTACACTTCGGCAACCTCAATACCAACGATTGGTACATGGTATCAGGACTATACCTTACCTATACCTTCGGAGCTAAAAAATGTAATTGTTTCGAATTTGCCAAATAAGATATAAATTTTTTCAGGTTTGCCAAAAAAATCATATCTTTGCACACTTGATAGTAACTTGCAGATAAGCCAATGGATATAGAAAGTAAAATGCTCCCCCGACATTTGGCAATTATCATGGACAGGGAATGGGCGTTGGGCAAAACAACGAGGGCAAACAACGCATTTTGGGGCATGAAAAAGGCGCTAAGACCGTGCGCGAAATTATACAGGAGGTAACCCAGTTAGGGAGTTCTTACCTGACCCTCTATACTTTTTCTACAGAGAACTGGAAGCGCCCCAAACTGGAAGTGGAGGCGCTTATGCATACTATCTCGTTATCTTAAGAAAGAGGTGGAGATCATGCAGCAGAACAATGTACGCCTCAATGCTATAGGGGATTTAGAAAGCTTGCCTTCCAAAATCCAAAAGGAACTCCACAAAGCCATGGAAGCTACTAAGGGTAATACCAAAGACTGTGGTAAGCTTGGCTTTGGGATATGGAGGACAACAGGAGATCCTCCAGATGGTACAACACATAGCTCGAAAGAGTACAGCAGGGCGAACTCTCCTTGGACGAAATCACTGCTGAGAAGTGCAAGCGGCTCTTTATACCAAGGAGATTCCTCCCAGTGGACTTGCTTTATACGTACCAGTGGAGAATGTCGCATTAGTAACTTCTTGCTCTGGCAAATAGCTTATAGCTGAGCTCTACTTTACTGATGTCCTATGGCCTGACTTTTTCTTCAGAGGAACTACATAAAGCACTTTTTAATTATCAAAATAGAGAACGTAGATTTGGAAAAACCAGTGAACAACTTAGTTAGTATGAGAAGAACTTTCATATACATTTTTGGGATACTTTTTCTCCATACCGCCTATGGGCAACAAGAGGAAACCCATCAGGCTACTACTGTGAGAGATACTCTCCAGTCGGTGGCTGTCATCGATACCCTCTCGCAGGAACAGAATCTTACCGCTTTGGAAAAAGGTAGAGATTTTTGTCATTGGGGGCATAGAGGTCAAAGGGGCTAAGCACTACAATGCACAGACTATTATTGTTGCCTCTGGGCTGAAGGTTGGAGATAGGATTACCATCCCCAGCGAACGATTTACCCGAATCATTCATAAGCTTTGGAACTATCAGGTATTCAATGATATAGATATATATATAGCCAAAACAGAGGGGATAAGGTCTTCTTGGAGTTTGTCATTCAAGAGATTCCTGAACTCACTGAGGTCAAGGTAGAGGGTATTCGCAAGAGAAAAGCAGAGGAACTCCTCAAAAAGCTTGAATTGGACAAGACTCATTTGGAATCCAGAAAGAAGGTCAATGAGAACCTCATCGCTTAAGACTAAGTCCTATATCACTGATAAGTATCGCAAGGAAGGTTACCTAAATACCAAAGGTACATATTACTACTTCTCCAGCGGATTCCTTTTGGGTACCAAAGGAACGTATGCTTATCCGTATAGATAGGGGTAACAAGGTGAAAAATCAATAGTATATCGTTTGAAGGAAATGAAAAGTTTGCCGATAGTAAAGCTCCGCCGCAAGATGAAAAAGACCAAACAACGCTTCTTCGGACGCTTCTGGAAACGCTCTAAGTATGTGCAAGATAAGTACAACGAAGACTTGGCTTCCTTGATTGATTTCTATAAAGGAAAAACGGATATCGTGATCGCGTATCACTCATGATACTCTCTATGATGGCAAGGAGAATATCAACCTAAAAATATCTTTGCAAGAAGGGAAAAAAATACTATTTTGGTGATATTAAGTTCCTTGGAAATAGTGTCTATAGCAACCAGATGTTGGATCACATATTAGGACTTAAGAAAGGAGAAGTATATAATGGTGTACAGCTACGCAACCGTATCAATGACCCTAAAGATCCTGATGCCAATAGTATCTCCAATCTCTACCAGAATACAGGGTATCTCTTCTCTCAGATCAATCCTGTGGAGACTTCGGTAGTGAATGATACAATCAATTTCGAGATACGTATCCATGAGGGGAAACCGGCTCACTTTAATAATATTACGGTAACAGGTAATACCACTACCAATGATAAGGTCATTTATCGAGAATTGCGTACACGCCCAGGGTACCTCTATTCCAAAGAAGATGTAATCCGTACCGTACGAGAGCTTTCTCAGTTAGGGATATTCGATGCACAAAGCATCAACCCTCAGATCAAGAATCCAGATCCGAACTCTGGTACAGTGGATTTAGAGTATGTGCTCAATGATACCAGTTCTTCCAGCCAGATACAGCTACAAGGAGGTTATGGCGGGGAGGCTTCATGGGAACCCTTGGGTTGAACTTCAATAACTTCTCTATACAAAATATTTTTGATAAGAAGTCCTATAAGCCACTCCCTATGGGAGATGCCCAGAAGTTAGCTCTCAATGTCAGTGTAGGGCGTGCTTATAGGGTGGCCAGCTTCTCCTTCATGGAGCCATGGATGGGAGGAGAGAGACCCGTTCAGTTCTCTATAGGGTTCAACTATTCTGTGAGCTATGACTATAACTATTATACCTATGATGTAGATAAGAGCAAGCGCTTCTATATCACAGGGGTTACTTTAGGATTGGCCAAAAGGCTGAGAGTGCCTGATGATTATTTCCAATTAGCTCAGTACGTCAGCTACAACTATTATGACCTAAGGAACTATAACACTACCCTCTTTACTTTTGGGAATGGACATTCGAATGCCTTGGCTTATACCGTATCGCTAAGTCGTCGCTCCAGTGGGCCTAACCCTATATTTCCTTTGGGAGGTAGTGACTTTACCATTACAGCCAAGCTCACTCCCCCTTACTCTCTTTTCAATGGGGTGAGATTACAAGTCCCTCATGGAACAGCGTGCTGTGGCGGAGGCTAACAAGAATACTAACCGTATCGGGGAGATAGACCAAGAGCGCTTTAAGTGGTTGGAGTACTATAAGCTGCGATTGCAAGGTAACTGGTATCTCAATCTCGTAGATAAGCTCGTACTGCGCCCTGCTGTAGATTTCGGTTACTTAGGATACTATAACAGAGACAGAGGTACTGTACCTTTCGAACGTTTCTTAGTAGGAGGAGATGGAATGTCCTATAACTCTTTAGAGGGTAGGGAATATATACAAATGCGTGGTTACCCGAACCAATCTCTCTCTCACGCGATGGAGATGTGATTCTATAACAAGTTCTCTTTTGGAATTACGCTACCCAATTACCCTCAAGCCTCATGGCTTCCATCTACGGATTGGTATTTGCAGAAGGGGCGAACTCCTTTCGGAAGTTTCTCTCAGTACAATCCGTTCGATATCAAGCGCTCTGCTGGTTTTTGGAGTACGTATCTTTATGCCTATGCTAGGGCTCTTGGGTTTGACTTCGGATACGGATATGACGGCATTAACGGAAAGACCACTCCTCATGGTTGGGAGACACATTTTATCTTTGGACAACAATTTTAATATAAGGTAATAGGTAATAGGAAACAGGTAACAGATGTCCTATTACCTATTATCTATTACCTTTACCTTATTTTATGGAAGAACACCCTATACCACCACAAGCCCTCACAAGGGGAACCTCAAGAGACCATTACCCGTATCAGTGGGATGTATCAGAATTGGTTTCTCGACTATGCCTCCTATGTAATCCTCGAACGTGCTGTCCCCGCTTTGGAGGATGGCTTTAAGCCTGTACAGCGTCGTATCATGCACTCTATGGATGAGCTGGAGGACGGCCGCTATAACAAAAGTAGCCAATATAGTAGGGAATACCATGAAGTACCACCCTCATGGCGATGCTTCCATAGGGATGCTATTATCCAGCTTGGGCAAAAAGAATTGCTGATTGATACTCAGGGAAGCTGGGGGAATATCCTCACTGGCGACGATGCTGCTGCTCCCCGATATATTGAGGCTCGCCTTTCCAAATTTGCTTTTGGATGTCCTCTTCAGCCCTAAGGTGACCGAGTGGCAGAAGAGTTACGATGGTCGTAATGACGAGCCTGTACATCTACCTGTGAAGTTTCCCCTGCTCTTAGCCCAAGGAGCAGAAGGAATTGCCGTAGGACTCTCTACCAAAATCCTACCTCATAACTTCAACGAACTCATTGATGCTTCTGTACTTTACCTCGAAGGCAAGCCCTTTGAGCTGTATCCCGATTTCCCTACCGCAGGGATTATGGATGCTGCCGGATACAATGATGGTATGCGTGGAGGGCGTATCAGGGTACGTGCTCGTATCGCTCAGAGGGACAAATCTACCTTGGTCATCACCGAGATACCTTTTGGTACCACGACTTCTTCCCTGATAGATTCTATTCTCAAAGCCAATGAAAAAGGAAAAATAAAAAGTCCTTAAGGTAGATGATAATACTGCCGCCAATGTAGAAATATTGGTACACTTGCCCAAAGGGATTTCTCCAGATAAGACTATTGATGCCCTCTATGCTTTCACCGATTGTGAGACTTCTGTATCGCCTCTTTGTTGCGTGATTGAGGGGAGTAGACCTCTCTTTATAGGGGTAAGTGATATCCCTAAAGAAAAGTACAGATAGGACGGTAGAGATTCTCAAAAAGGAATTGGAGGTGAGGCTCGATGACCTTGAGCAAAAAGTGGCACAATGCTTCTTGGAGAAAATATTTATCCGAGGAGATGTATATTGACTTCAAGAACTATAGTGATAAGGAATCGCTCTATGCCTACTTATATAAGCGCTTTGAACCATTTAAGGAACAACTCTTGCGCCCTATCACCGATGAGGACTTGGAGCGCCTCACCCAGATCCCTATGATCCGTATCACCAAGTATGATACTTACAAGGCGGAGGAAAATCTCCTCAAGATAGAAGAAGAATATAGCAGAGGTGAAAGATCACTAGCCAACCTCATTGCTTTTGCCATAGATTATTTCAGAAATCTCCAAAAAGAAATACGGAAAGGGCAAAGACCGCAAGACTGAAATACGTCCGTTCGATACCATTGAGGCAACCAAGGTTGTCGTGCGCAATCTCAAACTCTATGTCAATCGCGAAGAAGGTTTCGTAGGTACATCCCTCAAGAAGGACGAATATGTAGCCGATTGTAGTGATATAGATGATATAATTGTCTTCACTGCCGATGGAAAGATGATTATCACTAAGGTTACCGAAAAGAGCTATATAGGCAAGAATATTGTTCATGGTAGGGGTATTTAAGAAGAACAGACACCCGTACAGTATACAATTTCGGTATACCGCAACGGGAATGATAAGATCTCCTATATCAAGCGCTTTTACCGTTACAGGAATTATCCGAGACAAGGAATACGATGTGGTAGAGCCTCATAAGGATTCTCAAGTACTGTATTTCTCGGCCAACCCCAATGGAGAAGCAGAGGTGATCTCTGTCATACTTCGCCAAGCAGGGAGCGTAAAGAAGCTCAAATGGGATATCAATTTCGCCGATATCCTTATCAAAGGAAGAAGCTCGTGGAAATATCGTAAACCAAATATGCCATCAAGCGTATAGAGCTCAAGGAAAAAGGTGTATCCACTCTCAAGCCTCGTAAGATATGGTACGATCCTATCGTACATCGCCCTCAATACTGAGGGGCGTGGGAGCTACTCGGCTCTTTCAAGGGGTGAGGATAGGTTGCTACTTATCAGCAAGGATGCCATCGTCAAGACGGTAATCCCAGACCTCTCCTACACTTTGACCCGAACCTGCTCATCATAGAGAAATGGAACCCTGAAAAGCCCTATTTCAGTAATTCATTACGAAGGGGAAAAAGGAACGTTATTTTATCAAACGCTTCTTGGTGGAAAATCCTAACCGTGAGGAACTGGTTATCTCCGACCATCCTAAGTCTCAGCTGCTCTTTGTCTCCACCCAGTGGCGTCCTATGGCCGAGGTGGTATTTACCAAGACAGGCAGAGAGCGTGCCGAAAACCAAACGGTCAATATAGAAGAGTTTATCGCTATCAAGGGCATCAAAGCCATTGGTAATCAGCCTCTACCGAGCGTATCAAGGAAATTGTCCCCTTGGAGCCTCTTCCATACGAAGAACCCCAGAGGAGGAAACCGCTACTGAAGAGGAGGAAACCTCAGCACCAGAGATGATACAGCCCGATTTGTTTAGCGGATTAGACCAGTAGTCAAAAGTCAGTTTTCAGTCTTTTACAAACAGAGTAGGGGCAAAGTCTATGAGGGTTTAGAAGGAATGGCACTGCCCTTGAAAAAGAGTGAAATAAGAATTAACCTCTCATTCTATTTATTCACATTCTAATTGTTTCCATATCCATTAGATTAGAGAATGGGTAATTTCGGTAGCAGTATCAGATATGTAGCTACGTCTTCATCTCAATTCATCACCAATGTGGTGATGAATTATAAAAACACTAATAAATAACCAACTAATGAAACACTTTATAATATTCTTTGTAACATTATTATTGGCTGGCTGTAACCTCTTTCAAAGGGCAACAGCCGGGAGGAAAGTGTTGCAGTAGAGGAAAAACAACAACAAGAAGAAGCGTTTGTGCCAGTGCAGAAGGAGTTGTATGTGATTGACAAGGGAAGAACGGGAAGATAATTATCTTTTTCGGTGAGAAAATAAAAATAAGTGCAGAAGGAAATGAGTTTTTACAAAACTGATAGAGGAGATTATATAAAAAAAGAAAGATGTAGGCGATTGGAATACCCTGAAAACTAAAAATCACTGGGGATGATCTTACAAAAAAACGTAGATATTAACGGAAATTCTAACGATAGTATCTCTAAATACCTGAGTATAGATCAAATTTCTTATGAAGAATATCAAGAAGCTCTTAGAAATAAGATAGATTTTCTTATAGAAGACACCCTTGCAATTGTAAAAAGAATGGCAAACTTACCTTCCCTTGTGAGCATAAAAACAGTTTATCTAAAAGACCAGTCTGATAGCATTGAAGATCCTTTTTGCTACAACTTATGCTTATGTAGGGAATGTACCCTATTCTCAATCAATATTTAGTTTTTTTGAAGATTCTGAAGATTTTTTATGCTTATATTTTTATAGATAAAAACCACTGGTAAGAAAACTGATTTTGAGCGTTTTCCCATTTCTCTCCCTGATAAGAAGTATATCATTACAATAGGGAGAGCTTATGAAGATTTAGTGGGAACGATTTCTTTGTATCGCATAAAAAGCATTAAAACCATTTGTGATTGAAACTTTAGTAAATGAAGACACAAAATGGTGGGCAGTCTATGATTTTTGATAAAGAACCCATCTTTTTAGTAAAAATGGTTTCTTATATGCCCCAATGAATGTTATCCCAAACTTTTTTGACGAGCATAATAACCCTAACAAACAACGAATGTATATCAAGATAGGAATCAAACGTCAGTAAACTAACAAATAACCAACTAATGAAACACAAACCAACCACTATTCGGCTTTTCCTTCTGTACTATGGAGACTATTTTGATGTGGATAAAAGGTAACCATTATCATAGGGTTTTCCACCTACCAAACCGCTTACAGGAGACCAGCTAAAATATCGTGTCAGTGAAGAGACTTTTTGGGAATATAACTTTGCTCCTCTTGAAACTCTTCTTATAGAAGATAATTTGTAAGTATTTGCCGACAAAGTAACGCCTTGTTTGGAAGAATTAGCTTCTTTTATCAAAAGCGTTTTGCTCTTTACTTCAAAAATTACTTTTTGTATAGAGATGAGTCCTGAGGAGAGCTGCCCTGCCATCGTTTTTGATAACAAAATATTAGAACTACTTCATAGGCTTAATGCTTGGATAGATATTGATATGTATAAATGACAAAGGAACTAACAAAAATTACTTAATTCATAAAATGAAAACACACGTATTTCAACAGCTATTTATAGGGTTTTCCCTATTCTTTGCTACAGTGGTAACGAACCCTCTTTGGGGACAAACGCAAACAAAATCGTTTATTACTTTCTCTATCAAGAAAGGTTTTCTCACGATAAAGGGGAGTTTAAGAACTATGTCCATGACATACATTTAGACAGAAAGATCTTTGGAAGAGTACGAGTGACCAGTGTAGATACCGGAAACAAAAAGCGAGATGCACACCTGCAAAGTGAAGAGTGGTTTGATGCTGCCATTTATCCCTATATCGAAATGCAGTCTACCAAAAATCACTGGAGGTCTGAAAGGAAATACCTCAGTACCTTTGATATAAAGATAAAAGGAAAACGCTAAGTAAGGAGATTTCTTTTACTACAGAAGGAAATGTTTTCAAAAATGGATTTTGAGCTTTCACGTAAGTCTTTCGGTGTAGGAAGTGGTTTTCTGGGGAGCTATTGTAGGGATAATGTAAAGATAAGTATTCATCTCCCCATCTTCGGTTACATAGAGGCAGAATAGTTAAAAGTAACAGGTAATAGTTCTATTTCTATTACCTGTTATTTTTATTCTTATCTCTTTTTCTTCCATTGGGAAATGGAATCCTGATTCATTTTGACATAATCCTCATTACCTGCTGGCTTTTTGTAGGGAGGTTTCTGCGGCTTTGATAGCTTCTTTGGTCTTTCCTAACTTAGAGAGGATGATGGCTTGTGCGCGATACATATAGTAGGGAGCATCTTCCTGCATGCTAAGGGATTTGGTAATGAACTCATTAGCTTTGTTGAGGTCTCCGTTGGCATTGAGTAGGTAGTTAGCGGCTTCGTAGTAATCACGTGCGGAGGACTCAGCCGTGATCTTGTCCGCTATATTATCCATGGATTGCTCTTGGGTATGGGTGTGAAAGGCAGTTCTACGAGGGTCTTATCCCAGCGTATGGCTATTTCTCCCATCGTTATAGTTGATAGGGTTTTAGCTCTATGGTGAGTATTCTGTTTCCATAGGGTAGGGATAGGGCTGCCCTCAGCTTGCAGGGCTATTTGGCTTTCTTCCCATGGTTGGGGAAGCCCCAGTTATCATTTTTCTTGCAGAAATAGAAAGTCCACTTTGTCCATTTCTGGCTTGGTGCATAGGGCATATTTTCCTTTGGGAGTACCTTCCCTGTGATCATTACATCTTCACTAAAGGAAATGGTGGTATTCTCATTGGCTCCAGTACGCCATACACGTCCGTAAAGGGACTAACTCTCCGAAGATTTTCTTCCTCGCTTAGCAGGGCGGGTATAGTCTACCTCTACCCTCAGTGAGTCCTACCACTTGTTCTATACTTCCCCTCACGCTGGGCTGAGGAGTTTTATCTGCGCCATTGCTTCACTAAGAAAGCATAGCATACTAGCAATAAAAAACTATTTTTCATTCTACGGTTGTTTTTCTAAAGGGGAGTTTGTAGCAAAAACTATACCAAATTAGTTTTGAGTTTTAGTTTTTGAATTTTTGAGTTTCCTACGAACTCAAAAACTATAAACAGAGAACTACGAACTATAAACTGGGAACTACGAACTCAAAACTATGAATTCAAAACTCAAACTAACTAGATACTGCTTTGAGTCCCACTACAGAACCAATAAGGGTAGAGAGGAAGAAGAGGCGCCAGAAGGAAGCGGGTTCCTTTGAAGACGAAAAATTCCCACTAAGGCGGTACCCGACTGCTCCTATGCCAGTCCATACAGGCATAGGCAGTGCCTAAGGGAGGTGTTGAGAGACCTTCATCAGTAGAGACATACTTACAAAAGTACAGAGCAAGAAACCTCCATACCATAGGTACATAGTGGTACCCTGTGTTTCTTTTCCTTTGCCAAGACAGAAAGTAAAAGCGACCTCAAAAAGGCCTGCTATAATAAGTAAAATCCAATACATAAATTTGAGTTTTGAGTTATGGGGCTATTCCATTCTCATAAGACATTCTTTAATCTTTGTAGGAGATTTGGAGCTGCGATACAGTTGGCAATGCTTAGATTGTCTAAAGCAGGCACAGGCTGTGTGATGACAGATAGGCTACATGATCCAAATTTTCCCACAAATCACTTGGGCAATATCCCTATGATAGTTCAGCTGTTGTAATAGTTCTTTGGTAAGGAATTACTGTGTCGAAATTCCTCATAAAGACTTTACAAACTGGTTCCAAGCCGAATCGCCTGAATAATAGTTTTTCTAAATAATGGTTCATCTTTAAAAATTAAGAGTTGAGAAACAAACTATTCAATAGAGTACCTTTTTGTCCTTTGCTCGAAAAATGTTCTATAATAGCCTGTAATATAGTCTCTTGTTCCACAGAGGAAAGTGTATTATCTATTGAATTACGATAGATAATGCAACTATAGGTATTATCTTTAGTAAGTAAAAGACCTCTCTCCTAAGATATGGTAATACTGACCTTTGTAAGATATGGTAATTTCTCCTCTTGTAATTTTTCTATTTTGACCATTACATATTTTGGTGAATTGTTTCCTAAACTAATGTGAGTTCAATATAACAAAATCTCTCACGGATTATGATAAGAGCAAAGGTTTCATCTCAGACTACAGCTCTCAATAAAAGAGCCAGAGGAGGCTGCTTTATAATCGGCAGTAGCTGCAAGAAGCGCGCCAGAGAGGAATTATCCTATGTCATTTTAAACTAGTTTTTAGCTTCTCCTAATAGTTCGATAAAAGTGTATTAGCATTCTACCCTATGGTTATTTCCTCATTGCTTCGATTGGTGGTAGGTGTTTCTACGAAAAATTATGATCTTCATCGTAGCTAACAAGCGCAATATATTTGTCATCAATGTAGATTTCGGCGACCAAATTGTCATAATTACTATCACTACTTATGAGTATTTCTTTCTTCATTGGTTTTATTTTAGGCTATTGATTAGCTCTTTTTCCCTTGGGGTGAGGTATTCTACTTCAGGGATATAGCTGGGGTTTGTGGCTGGTACCAATCCTGTTTGTTATAGAAGGCTTGTAGGGTCTTGTCCTTAAAGATATAGCCACGGCAGGGCAAAAGGGAGATTGCGTAGCAGGCGCTTTCTTCTTCTGTTTTGGGTTCTGTTTCGTATTTGAAAGTGGGTAGCTCAATGGTAAAGGGGTAGTCAATAGGGAAGCCCGCACTCTGATGCATCCATAATGCCCAATCACAGATATGAAGTTCTCCCTTTGGGAGTAAAGTTTTTCTTTTGGAAAGGAGTAATCCCTGCTGTACATAGAAGTTGGTAGTATTCAGCTCAGTAGAATCTCCGGGACCTTTGTGGGCTGTTTCGAGTGATTTTTGCCTACACCGCTCCGAAGCCATTCTTTGCCGCTTTTGGAAGGTACGCTCGATGGAGGCAGTTTGGAAGTCCCCCATGTCTATGATGAGGGTAAAGTCGTCTATGCGCTTGTTCGCCCAGCGGTTGGCAGCAGTGAGGATATAGTCAAAAAGTAGTTGTAGGCGATGCCGCCAGAGATGTTGTATTTGTAGGTATGCTTTGAGGATATTGACCCCTTTTTGAACTTGGCTTTGAGTGATAGACATACCTGAAATCAATATAGTTGCCGTCCTTATTACCGTTGAAAGTGTTGAGGTCTACGCTTTGTATTTTCCTCCCTTTGGCATAGAGGGAATCGGTTACATAGGCGATCTGGTGAGGGAGGAAGGCATTGTTCAGGTTTACCGTAAAATCAAAACATATAAAGGGTGGTGTCCGTTCTTAGGGCACTGCCATCTACATCGCCACTGGGGCTTTCCGCCTCAAAGCCGACGGTGATTTCCTTGTCCTCCTTGGGGTTGAAGAACTCGTAATACACAGAGACTTCTATATATTTGTTCTGTATCTTTTGAGATATAGAATCTCCTTTTAGTACAGAAATATCGGTTTCTCTGATGGAACCAAGTGATTGCCTGATCCGAAGAAAGCCCCGTCATTGGCGTAAAGGGCTGTGCTTAATAAGAGTAAAAACCATTTCATGAATTTAGGGTTTTAGGTAAAATTCTTTTTGGGGGCAAAGATACAGATTAATTTTTAGTAGCCTACTATAGATTCTTTCATAAAGGGAGTGTTTTTTAGCATGAGTATATATAAATAGCTATGGGTCAATATGATATGTATTTTAAAAATGAAATCAATAATTTTTCAATAAAAATTTTTCTATTTAGAAAAAGTATTACTTTTTGCACCCGAAATAAATGGTGGTTTTTAGCTCAGTTGGTTAGAGCGTCGGATTGTGGTTCCGAAGGTCGTGGGTTCGAGCCCCCATACTCACCCTTTTACAAAACCAACCCTGATAAGTATTGCTTATCAGGGTTTCTCTTTATCAAAAAGCTATCCTATTAGGATAGCTTTTTATTTCACTGATTTTACTTTTTCACTATTCACTTTATTGGGTCTTGACCACTTAGGTTTTTCTCCGAGGGCGGGTATCTGTGAGTCAGCAGCCTCTACGGTTACCGGCTGAGGGTGTTTCTCGAAAGGCTTTTTGGGTACGCATGCCTAAGGCTTCGAGCATGTGCATATCCTCCTTGATGTCAGGGTTGGGTTGTCAGTAGCTTTGTCTCCAGCAAAGATGGAGTTTGCCCCAGCAAAGAAGCACAAGGCCTGTCCTTCGCGAGACATATTCATACGTCCTGCCGAGGCGTACTTGTGATTGTGGCATCACAATGCGTGCGGTAGCGATCATGCGTACCATTTCCCATATATCCACAGGAGGGAGTTCCTCCAAAGGAGTACCCTCTATAGGTACTAAGGCATTGATGAGGTACAGACTCTGGCTGTGGATCTAGGGTGGAGAGGGCTACAGCATCTTTGCTCTATCTTCGAGGGATTCTCCATGCCTATGATTCCCCCACTACATATAGTGATGCTTGTCTTGCGTACATTCTCTATTGTCTTGAGGCGGTCTTCGTAGCTACGAGTGGTTACGATCTCGCTATAATAATCCTCAGAAGTGTCTAAGTTGTGGTTGTAGGCATAGAGTCCTGCTTCGCTTAGGCGCTTGGCTTGGTTCTCTGTAAGCATCCCCAGTGTACAGCCACTTCCATATCGAGGCTTATTGATGGTACGTACCATCTCAATACTTGCTCGAACTCAGGACCATCCTTCACATTGCGCCAGGCAGCTCCCATACATACACGGGAGCTGCCAGAGGCTTTGGCTCACAAGGCTTGTGCCTTTACTTGCGAGAGGCTCATCATGGTTCTATCTCCACCTCCGTGTGGTAGCGTGCCGACTGAGAGCAGTAGCAACAGTCCTCGAGCAACCTCCAGTCTTAACCGAAAGCAAGGTAGATACCTGTACGGTATTCGGGTCATGGTATTGGCGATGCACTGTCGCAGCCCTCATAGAGTAAGTCCATCAAAGGTCTGTAGATATCTATAATCTCCTGAGCTGTCCAGTTACGTCGTATTTCGTTCATGTCGTCTTTGTGATTTATTACAAGGGCAAAAGTACGAATTTTAATTGTTAATTATCAAAGGTCAATTGTTAATTTAGTAAGCAGTGAACACTAAGTGGTGAGCAGTCACTTTTCACCCTTCACTCTTTTGGCAACTTATTTATCATGGTTCACTTGTCATTTGTTATTAATTTTGTATCTTTGCCGAAAAATAGTTCTCACTCATTGATAGAATGAAATTAACTACTTTAGGCTGCCATAGTGCTTCTCCTCGGGATAAGGCACGTACTACCGCTCAACTTCTTGAGATGCGAGGACACCTTTTCTTGATTGATTGTGGAGAAGGTACCCAGATGGCTCTTAGGCAATCCAGTGTCTAAGTTTGCTCGCATTAAGCATATTTTTATCTCCCACCTCCATGGGATCATTTCTATGGGTTGCGGGGCTGATCTCCACTTTCCAGCTACAGGGTAGGGAAGCGGAGCTACATATCTATGCCCCTAAGGGGGCTAAAAGAAGCCATGTTGCTATTGCTCAAAGTGAGTGGAGCTCATATGGTCTTTCCGCTTTATTTTTCACGAGCTGGAGGAAGGAGAGCCAACTGATTTTTCGAGAGACGACAAGGTGGCAGTAACCACCATCCCTCTAGACCATCGTATCTATGCTAATGGATTTCTATTCAAGGAGAAGAACAAAGAGCGTAAGCTCAATGTAGATGCAGTACGCAGCAATATGGTATCGATGTGTGCTACTATCAGAATATTAAAAATGGCAAGGATATCCTTTTTGGATTCTGGCGAGTGTATCCCCAATGAGCTTTTGCAGGCTTTCCTCCAGCACCTCCTGAGAGTTATGCCTTTTGTAGTGATACGATATACCGCCCGAGATCGTCCCTCTGATCAAGGGAGTTCAGGTACTCTACCATGAGTACTTTCCTAGAGGATAATCGAGCTTTTGGCTGAAAAACCAAACACTCCACAGCACTACAAACGGCACAAATAGCACAAGCAGCAGGGCACAAACCCATATCTTAGGACATCTATTCCTCCCGATACAAGGATAAAGAGTCTTCCAAGAAGAAGCTCCAAACCACTCTTTTCCCAATACCTCCTAAGCGAAGATGGAAAAGAAATTTAATTTTTGAAATGATCAATGATTAATGATTAATGTTCTAAAACTCTAAGAACTCAAAACTAAGAACTTAAAACTAACTTGATGTATCACATTACTAAGAACTACCCATTCGCTTACTGCCTATATAGTGTTGGCAGTACTTTGTTTTACTGTTGTCAATGCCCTATTAGGGGGTTTTACAAAAGCGCAAATATACCAAGGCAGACTTGCGTATTAATCTCTTTGCGCTGATATTCGCGCACTTACAGGTTACCTTAGGGTTGATCCTTTACTTTCGTAACTCCTTTGTTTCCAGAGTTGGTCTGCTATGGGGGCTGGAGTGATGAAGGATGCTTACCTTAGGAAAATGTTGGTAGAACATCCTTTTTGGACTCGTAACGTAGCGCTGATTACTATCAGCTGGTCACTACATAAGAAACAGAAAACGGATGCAGGAGCTTTCAAGCATGCATCTTGCATTCTATGCCTTGGGATTGCTCCTCATCTTGGGAGTACTTCCTGGAAGACCTGGATGAGTGCTTTCTAATATGAGTGATATGGTCCAAGACTTATACAGTGCAGGAAGCCACTGCACGTATGGACACGCTTCTGTGCTGTCAGGAGCGCTGCACAGAAGTCGCTGCCAAGCTCCGCCAGATGCGTATGATCCCAGAGGCAATTGATCTCCATTCTCACGCACCTTATCGAGGATAACTACCTCAATGAGGAGCGTTTGCCCGTAGCTCTTGCCCGTGGTAAGTTCCGCTTCAAAAATGGGGAAGGGTACTGGATCACTCGAGCTGAAGCTCCGCGCTATCTCTCTCAATATAGCCTGTGCGCTATGGAGGTGATCGAGGAGGACTATGACGGGGTTTTTCGATACCTTAGCCCAGAAGAAAGCGGATACAATCTCTGAAAAGAATATTCAAAAAGCACGCCGCAAGCTCGCGGACTCACCTTCTCTACAAGGGGTGGGGTCTGCTCGGGTATATGCTAAGGCGTAGAACTCTCTTCCTTATGAATAGTAACCCTCTTTTCCTTATCCCAATATCCATACACACAAGGCGCGCCATAGCCAAGAGGTGCAGAACTGCTTCCCTGAGGATACGTATGAACAAGGAGTCTTCTCGGTGGGTATACACCCCTTGTTATATCAAGGGGGAAGGTCGAGCAGTGGGAACAGGTTGTGGCACGTGCTACCCACTCCACTCTGTGTGGCCATAGGCGAGATGCGGCTGGACAAAAAGGGCTTCTTCGCCCCTTGTACTACAAGAAGAAATTTTCCGCTGGCATATCTTCCTTGCCCAACAGCTGGAAAAAGCCGCTTATTATCCATTGTGTAAGGAGCTTTGGGAGATCATCCGACTGCGAAAGGAAACAGGGACTACAGGTCTGTGGATACTCATGGTTTTTCGAAAGAGTGAGCTCTGGCACACCAGCTTTTGGCCTCCGGCATAAAACTCTCTTTTGGTACCGCCCTTGAGCGGGATCCACGCTTGCAGCATTGGCACAAACCCTCCCCGTGAAGATTATTTCTCTGAGACAGACGAGGATAATGAGCAATGAGTCAATGATTAATGATCAATGACTAATGAACATATAAAAAGCTGTCCGAGGACAGCTTTTCTTGTTATAAGTTTCAGACTAAGATTATTCCCCTGAAAATGAACTGCTTGTATTAGTAAGTATACTCTTTAGTCAGAACTAATTCCTTCTTTTTCTACTCCATTTTCAGTTCTTTTTACGGAATACTTTTTCAGTAAGAGGTAATTGTTATCTGCATAAGTATACTCATATACATATTCACTTACATAAGGACTAGCGTTATGGCTGCCTTTATAAGTCGTTTTTCAGTAAGTATATTGTTTTTAGAGCCACTTGCACTAATAAAATAATCAGGGTCTACTAGTTTTTAAGTTTTGCAAATTAGGATTGTCCATCATAGGTATGCTCTGTAGTAGATTCATGATCCGTAGTGCTTTCAGTTACCTTAATCAGATTGTCATTTTCAAAAGTATAGGTGTAGGTTGTTAGGCTTGTATTTCCATCTCGTTTGTTTCCTTGAGCATCTTTGGTATATCTTTTTCAGCAGCTGAGGTTACATTGCCTATATGCGTATAATCGGTTTCTGTAACAAAAGTGATTTTTCTATTTGTCCATTTTGACCTGCGTTACCTGGTTCTTCAAAGAGAACTTTGCCAATTTTCCATCATTATGGTAGCTATAAGTCGTAGTAGTTGCTCTATCAGAATTATCATATTTTTAATGGTAGTTTTTAGTTTTTCCATCTACAAAAGAATAAGTTTCGATATAGTTCTTTTTCTCCATTTGTTATTGATTCTGTATGGGTAATTTCCTTAGGATAGTCTCCCTCATAGGAAGCAGAGATTAAGCTTTTTGCTTTCTATGCTCCCCATCGGGCTTATAGGAAATAGAAGTAGTAGAAAGTATTTTCCTCCTTGGAGGTTGTAAATTGTCTCATTGGTAACGTTGCCATTACTTCCTTTGTTGACAATTTTCTTAGGAAAAGGTACCTTCAGAGATAGAAATACCTCCATTATCATCACTTTTACTACAGCCCACTAATGCTGCGATAGCCACAAGGCTTGCCATGATTTTTCATGATATTTTAATTTATTATTATTGCCACAAAAGGTACTAAATTGCCTTTTTCTTTTCAGTTAATAAGAATATAAATTAAAGAATTTGGCATGTTAAATTTAATAGTTGGGATCGTAAAAGCGAGATTTTTAAAATCTCGCTTTTTAGTTATGAGTTTCAGACCAAGGGATTGTTTCTTGAAACAAACTATTTGGATTAGTAACTATACTCTGTAGTCAGATTTAATTCCTTCTTTTCTGCTCCATTTTCATGTTGTTTTACGAATATTTTTCAGTAAGAGGGTAATTGTTATCTGCATAAGTGTACTCATATACATATTCACTTACATAAGGATTAGCGTTGTTATGGTCAGCCTTTATAAGTCGTTTTTGAGTAAGTATATTGTTTTTAGAGCCACTTGTACTAATAAAATAATTAGGGTTTACTAGTTTGATAAAGTTTTTGCAAATTAGGATTGTTTTTCCATCATAGGTATACTCTGTAGTAGATTCATGACCCGTAGTACTTTTAGTTACCTTAATCAGATTCTCATTTTCAAAAGTATAGGTATAGATTGTTGAGCTTACTATCTCCATCTCGTTTGTTTTCCTTGAGCATCTTTTGGTATATGTTTTTCTCAGTAGCTGAGATTACATTGCCCTGTATGCGTATAATCAGTTTCTGTAACAAAAGTGATTTTTCTATTTGTCCATTTTGACCTGCGTTACCTGGTTCTTCAAAGAGAACTTTTGCCAATTTTCCATCATTATGGTAGCTATAAGTCGTAGTAGTTGCCCTATCAGAATTATCATATTTTTAATGGTAGTTTTTAGTTTTTCCATCTACAAAAGAATAAGTTTCAGTATAGTTCTTTTTCTCCATTTGTTATTGATTCTGTATGGGTAATTTCCTTAGGATAGTCTCCCTCATAGGAAGCAGAGGTTAAGCTTTTCCTTTCTATATCCCCATCGGGCTTATAGGAAATAAAAAGTAGTAGAGAGTATTTTCCTCCTTGGAGGTTGTAAATTGTCTCATTGTTAACGTTGCCACTACTTCCTTTGTTGACAATTTTTCTTAGGAAAAGGTACCTTCAGAGATAGAAATACCTCCTCCATTATCATCACTTTTACTACAGCCCACTAATGCTGCGATAGCCACAAGGCTTGCCATGATTTTTCATGATATTTTTAATTTATTATTATTGCCACAAAGGTACAAATTGCCTTTTTCTTTTTAGTTAATAAGAATATAAATTAAGGAATTTGGCATGATTAAATTTAATAGTTGGAATGTAAAAAGCGAGATTTTTAAAATCTCGCTTTTTAGTTATCAAAGTTTCAGACTAAGGAATTACTCCCTGAAAACGAACTATTTGGATTAGTAAGCATACTCTGTAGTCTCATCTAATTCCTTCTTTTCTACCCCGTTTTCAGTTGTTTTACGGAATATTTTTCAGTAAGAGGGTAATTGTTATCTGCATAGTGTACTCATATACTATTCCTTTTACTATAGTAGAGTTGTTGTAATTATATTTAGTAGTTATCTTTCTAGTAAGTATGTTGTTCTTGGAGTTCTTTGCATCATTAAAAATAATCAGGGTCGATTAGTTTTTGAAATTTTGAAAGGAGAGGTTGTCATCATAAATATACTCTGTAGTAGATTCATCATCCATGTAGTGCTTTCAGTTACCTTAATCAGATTTTCATTTTCAAAAAGTATAGGTATAGGTTGTTAGACTTGTATTTTCATCTCGTTTGTTCCCTTGAGTATCTTTAAAGTATCTTTTCTCAGTAGCTGCTGATTACATTACCTGTATGTGTATAATCGGTTTCTGTAACATAAATGTCCTCCATTATTTGTCCATTTAGACTTGATTTACGTGGTTCTTCAACAAGAACCTTAGCCAATTTTCCATCATTATGGTAGCTATAAGTAGTAGTTGTTGTTGCTCTAGGATTCGTATCGTGTTTTAGCGTAGTGTTTTTAGTTTTCCATCCACAAAGAATAAGTTTCGGTATAGTTCTCATTTTTCTCCATTTGTGTTTTGATCTTTTATAAGTAGCTTCCTTTAGGATAGTCTCCCTCATAAGAAAAAGAGATTAAGATTTTGCTTTCTATACTGCCATCACGTTTGTAGGAAATAGAAGTAGTAGAAAGTACTTTTTCTCCTTGAGACATTATTAGTTATTTCATAGCTAATGTTGCCATTTTCTGCTTTGTGGACAATTTTTCTTAGGAAAGGTACCTTCAGAGATAGAAATACCTCCCTCCATTATCATCACTTTTACTGCAACTCTACTAGTGCTGCCATAGCCGCAAGGCATGCCATAATCATTATTTTTCAGTTTATTGTTAGTGTGGCAAAGGTACAAAATATCCTCTTCTTTACTTAGTTAATAAAAACACAAATTTAAAGATTTGACTTGTTAAAATCAGTAGTTAGATTTCAGTAGGCAGTAATCAAAATATAAAAAGCGAGATTTTTTAAAAATCTCGCTTTTCTTTGTTATTTAGGTATGTTAGGTTTTACTCATATACGCGCTCACGTGGCTTTATCTAAAACTTCACTCCTACCCCCAAGGAAAGTACGGCATTCTTGAAATTGTTGGTATCGCTGATACGTGCATTTCTTAGTGAAGTGTTACTGTTGTCAAAAAGAGTTGGTCAAGGAGTGTGTAGCGTGCTTCTGCGAAGAAGTGAGAGCTAAAGTTGATCCCTAATCCTGCTCCCTACCCCAAAGTCAAAAGCAGCATAAGCGTCTTTGTCCAACTTCTGGGAGTTACTTAGGTTACCCACTGTATAGCTTACCTCTGGTTTGCCTACCAAGAAACCAAACTGCACTCCTCCCTGTAGGAAAAGAGTCCAAGGTTCACCTTAGCCATCACAGGAATATTTAGGTAGTCCATCTTGAGATCTTTCGTTGTAGTGGTGCCAAGAGTTTTGTACTCCCAAGAAGCTCCTTGTCGTGAGTAGACAAGCTCTGGTTGTAGAGAGATCACATCTCCTAAGGGTAGTTCCAGAAGGGCTCCTACATAGAATCCACTACGCCCCTTTTAGGCTCGAATCATTGGCTACTTCTCCATTGAGAGAAGAGTAGTTGTATCCTCCTTTGAACCCGAAATTCTGTGCTACAGCTTGGGTCATTCCTATGAGCATAAATGTTAATAAAAGTGCGATTTTTTTCATCTTTTATGAATTTTACAGCTAATAATTCATTAGCTTGGTTAATTGATTATTTAAATCGCAAAAACCGTGCCAAAAATTTATATACAATAGGGAAATAATGCTAATCAATAGTAGAAAATATTTTGTATAGCCCAATTTGTTAAGAGCGCAACAAATAGCTCTCTACGGATGACTACACTCAATGAGGGGTATCTTAGCCAGCGTTTAGGTCAGAGATGCGAGGATCGAATCGTTACCCCATTTACTCTTCACTCTTCACCGCTCACTGTTCACTTCTCACCGCTCACTGATTACTGATTACAGAACTGAGTTGTATATCTCTAGCGAGGATTTTTCCATCTTTGTCTAAGAGCATATAAGTAGGAATCCATCTAAGGGCATAGGTGAGTGCGGCATCGGATTGCCATACTCCTTTGGATAAGGCTTGTGGCCAAGCATATTGATCCTTGGCGATGGCAGCCTGCCATGCGGCGGTATCTTCATCAAGAGAAATACTGAGTATCTCTAACCCTTTGTCCTTTTGTTCTTTGTATAGAGCTACTAGTTCAGGACTTGCCTTGCGGCAGTCAGGACACCAAGATGCCCAGAAATCTACTAAGAGTTTTTGCCACGAAAATCCTTAAGAGATACTTCCCTTGTGCATCTACCAAATCGATTTCTGGAGCTTCTGCTCGGGTTGTATCTGGAGAGTTGCTCAAGAGCTAAGTCTAATTCTTTGATATAGGGATTGTTGTCCAAGGATTTGTCCAAGCTCTTACGTAGAGCGGATAGGGTAGGGAAGTCAGTAGCAGTAGGCATTACAGTGCCAAGAAGTAAGCCAGCTGCGGAGAGGCAGGAGCTTCCTTAATCTCTTTAGGGAGATCCAAGGCATTGTTCAGTGCCATACGGTTGTAGAGCTCGAAAACTTGAGTACCATCGCTGGAGCGGAGAAACTCAAAATTCCAATCAGGATTGAGAATCAGGCTAATAGGGCTATTTTCATATATAAGTGAGCACGCTTGCCGCTGCCGTTCAGGCGTAGGGCGTAGACTAATGGTTCGGTAGTCTTTCCTTCAAAGTGGAAACGCCCTTGGCTGTCAAGAGCAACCGAATCCACAGGGGTATATACCCTGTCTTTGTATTGGTAGAGGAAGATACGAGCGCCCTCTTTTACGGGTGCTGTACCGTCTATTATATAATGGTCTCCTATGGTGATTTTCTCAGAGGTGTCCCCAGAGGTGGACGCATTCCCCGCAGGAGCGGTGTTCTGGCAGCCTACCCAAAAGAGCGGATAGGGCTACAATGTAAAGAATTTTTATTCATATAATATATATCTTTTTAATTCTGCAAAGGTAGTAAAAATAATAATATAATAATATATTTCAGTTATATCACCACCCTATTGCCCTATTTGTTTGTTATTTAATATTAAAAGAAGTGTTCCCAAGAAAATTAATTTTGTGATCTATAACTACCTTTGTAGCGCATTGCAGTAGTGTGCTATTTCTTTTTAAAAAGAAATCCCTACTACAGGCTACTTGGAGATAAATATTTTAAATGTGTCATAATGAAAAATTACGATGTTATTGTTATAGGAGCAGGCCCAGGGGGCTGTGTAGCGGCTATTCGCGCCTCTCAGTTGGGGAAGAAAACCGCAATTGTGGAGAAGTATAACACCCTCGGAGGAACTTGTCTCAACGTGGGCTGTATCCCTTCTAAAAGCGCTCTTGGACTCTACGCACCTCTTGGAGGATACCCACAAGCATGCCATTTCTCATGGGATAGAAATTGATGGGAATATCATGGTGGATTTTGCTAAAATGGTCGAGCGCAAACAGGCGGTGGTAGATCAAAACACACAGGGAATCAACTTCCTGATGAAGAAAAACAATGTAGATGTATTCCACGGAAAGGCTTCTTTTTACCTCTCCTACTGAGATACAGGTAGAGGGGCTCAGCCTGAAACACTCTCTGCAACTCACTTTATCATCGCAACAGGCTCTAAGCCTTCAGCACTACCTTTTTATTACTTTGGATAAGCAGCGTGTGATTACCTCCACTGAGGGCGCTAAGCCTTCGTGAAGTGCCTAAGCACTTGATTATCATAGGCGGAGGGGTTATCGGGCTGGAACTTGGACAGGTGTACTTACGCTTAGGGGCTAAGGTCTCAGTGGTAGAATATGCTCCTAACATCCTCCCTACAATGGATGCCGCCATTAGCAAAGAACTTACCAAAGTGCTTAAGAAACAAGGATTTGAGATTTATACAGATAGCAAAAGTGAAGGAAGTCTCTCGTGTAGGGGACTCTGTGATAGTCAAGGCCGATGCTCCTAATGGAGAGCTTGTACTCGAAGGGGATTACTGCTTGGTGGCCACCGGTCGCCGCCCTTATACCGAGGGATTGGGCTTGGAGAAAGCAGGTGTACAGCTCAACTCACGTGGACAGATAGAAGTAAACGAACACTTGCAGACTTCTGCTGCTCATATCTATGCTATAGGTGATGTGATTCGTGGGGCTATGTTGGCTCACAAGGCAGAAGAAGAAGGCGTATATGTAGCCGAACTCTTAGCAGGAGAAAAACCTCACATAAACTACAACCTGATTCCTGGGGCTGTATATACTACCCCTGAGGTAGCGGCTGTAGGAAAGACAGAACAACAGTTGCAGGAGGAAGGGCGTGCTTACAAAGTAGGACAGTTCCCCAATGCGTGCCTTGGGACGTGCTCGTGCCAGTCAAGAAACGGATGGTTTTGTAAAAGTCTTAGCGGATGCTTCCACTGATGAGATTCTCGGAGTGCATATTCTTGGAGCACGTGCTTCGACCTTATCGCCCAGTCGGTAGTAGCTATGGAATACCGTGCCAGTGCAGAGGATATTGCCCGTATCTGTCATGCACACCCTACCTATAGTGAAGCGGTCAAAGAGGCTTGCCTCGATGCTACCGCTAAGAGAGCTATACATATGTAAGTAGTGATTAAATTTTTAATGAATAATGATCACGATTAATAAGCTATTAATCATTGATCATTATTCATTATTATATTTTCCTTAGGCTATGTTTCTAGCCCAGCCTATACGACCATCGGCGACTTTGAGCTTATACCATTCCTTGAATTGGTCAAGGATTTCTACTTTAGCTCCCTCATGTAGGGAAAATACTTCCTTGCTATAGGTGTTGGGTTGTTCATAGAGCCGCACTTCCTTATCAAAGAGGATGCCGTAGTGATTACTATGGACATAGTGGCTTACGGTGCGACCTAAAAAGCTGGATACAGAACCTAAAAAGCTACAACCATCAGCGTGAAGAAGATACGCTTGTAGAGGATCTTTTTCCAAGAAAATAATAACAGAAGAAAAATCCTGCAAAGAGGCACATACTCACCACAGCCCATACTCCCCAACCGTTAGGAGAATTCCAGCGGCTCAGGGCTTCCATGGCGCGCTGTGACCATAGCTTAGGCAAGGGGACTATCTCATCCAAGGCCATCTGCTGGGCATATTTGAGATTGTTCTGTATGGCCTTATCCTCAGGAGAGAGCTCTAGCGCCTTCTCATAATAATAGATACTATGAGCTACATCCTCTGTCTTATAGTACGCATTGGCCAAGTTGTAGTACAGACTTGCTGAGGCTTCCCCTTTGGAGAGAATCCGCCGATAATTGTCTATAGCCTCCTGCCAGTCTCCCCGATTATAGGCACTTCCTGCCTGTGCAAAAAGCTCCGCATTGCTCTGCGCTGAAGCCGACTCAATGCAGATAATGGATAATAGATAATAGGTGATAGATAATAGCTTGCTCATTTTTTTCTTTAGGTAACAGGTAAACTTTTTCACTCTTCACTACAAAGAGATGATTCCTCTATTTCGCCTGCTTTTTGGTAATAGGCAATTACCTGATCAGGGTCTTGTACCTCAAGGCGTATAGAATAGCTGATATACTTTCCTGTAGATGAAGGCTTTTCTTCTATAGTAGCCTGTGTATCCTTGAAAACAGCTCTTATAGCCTCTCTCTTCTCTTGAGTAGCAGGTAGGATAAACTTATATAGGTATTCGCTGGGGAAGACCGTTGTTTTTCTCAATTCTGATTTGAGTTTTCGCATAGAACTCAGCGACTTCTTGTGGATCTTTTTCCATAATTTTTCTTTTACTATTGTTTGCAAAATTACATCATTTGCTATCATTTTTAATATATTTTATGCAATAACGTAGGGTGAATGATCATTCACCCCCTATAAAAAGAATAGTTATTTGCCTAAAAGTTATTAACTGTTAATGGTGGGAAAAATAATAAAAAGAGGAAAAAAATAACATAAAAAAATTTGTTTGTTTTTAATATTATACCCTTTGCCCAAAATATGATGATTATGAGTAATACAATTCCATTAAAAGAGAAAATTGGATTTCCAACAATACCAATTGGTTATCAATGCTCTTTCTAATATAGGGTATAGAAATAGCTATTCCTGAAGATGTAGCTCATGGGCAAGAGAATGAGTTTGCTGGAGCTACCTTAGGTGAAAATGAGCAACTCTTTAAGATAGAGTTACCTGTTGTAGCCCCCCTTTTCCTTACAGATAAGAGAGGAGGAGAGCTCGTACTTTTGACCAAAAGAAGCCTATGAGAGGTTTTCCCTCAAGGAAAAAGAACTACAGATCCTCTCTACGGAAACCTATGACAAACTCTTACGTAAGGAAAAAGAATTGGAAGAGTTTACCAAAAGAAGCCTATAATAAGCTCTCTCTCAAGGAAAAAGAATTAGAAGCAGTGAGCCAAAAAGCTCTCTTTCAAGGAAAAAGAATTGGATGTACTCAAGAGAGACCTACAAGAGAATTATGTAGAAAAGAATAGTGTAGCACCCTCAAAATACACCTATTACAATAGTTCCCCAAAGTGCACCAACACCTATGGCTGCTCAGAACACTCCAGAGCCAGTGGTAGCTCAGAGTACAGCCACCCTTTGACTACTACTGATCCGCTAAGTGCTACCAATCCTTTGGTACCTCAGACAGTTACGAAGAATATCACCTTTGAAGAAGTACCTGAGCACTCAGAATCAACCTCTTCTTACGAGGAATCAACCTCTTCTTACGAGGAATCAACCTCTTCTTACGAGGAATCAACCTCTTCTTATCAGGAACCAGCTGCTCACACTACACCACTTTACCAAACCTCCAATGCTCCTGTTTCCCACCAAGAGGCAGTGGAAAGAGCCAGAAGTATCTTAGAAAAATACAAGAAATAATATAATTAATGATTAGTGGTTAATAGCAAAAATAAGAGGCTGTCCCAAAAAGGACAGCCTCTTATTTAGTAAACAAAGTAGCTTTTGCCTCGTTCTTTATTCCATTCTGGGTATACTTTTTCATTCTTCATTCTTCACTTAAAAGAAAAAGCCCTCCAACAAGTGGAGAGCCTTTTTCACATATGTAATGTCCAAAACCCTAATTACATGGGGTTGATTGTACTTTTGCTTCTGTAAGCAGTTGTTTTTAGCAGGGCCATTATTTTCCAGTCATATTAATACCATTTTTTTAATAGCATTTACTTTAGAAGCAGGTACTGCGATACATTCTATATGGTCTGGTTGGTTACTATCCTCAACGATAAGTACCTGTTCTATATTTTTGGAAATTATGCAGATTTAATTTCTTCATAGAGAGTGCATTACTTAGGGTAACTCGCTTAAGATTCACACCACTTCCAGAGAGTATCTGTAGAGAGGTTCCACTAATCTGTATTTTCTCAAGTTTTTCCAATCCAGTTAGATCAAGAGAAGTAGCTGTAGTAGCTTCTATAATTACTTCTTTTAATTTTCTAAAATATTGTAACCCCTTCCAAATTGGTAACGCCAGTACCATTCTCAAGCTTAATATTGTCAGTAAAAAGATCTAAATCTGATTGATAAATAGGACTAGTAGTATCATTAATATCACCAGGAAAACGTCCTCTGAAAGTATTCAGATCCATCAAGGCTGATTTCCCGATAATACTCCCCTCTAAGCCTTTTGAAGAATATATCTTCTGAAAGCAGAATCTGGTATATTAATAACAAGATTACTTCCTCCACTACCGTTTACTTGGTATTTACCTGCTCCTGCATCATTTGTATTTAGAGCATCGGCGGTATCTTGATCTTTTACCTTGATACGAACCACTCCTGAATTATTACCTCCACGCAAAAATCTGTACTCCATTTGCATTATCCCTTAGGTTTGCTGTAATCTTTGAAAGATCAAGCTCTCCTTGTAGGTTGTTTCCTATAAGGTTGAGAGCTGTTAGCTTAGGAAGGTATTCTCAGGGGTAGTGATTCCATTGAGGTTGGTTAGCTATTTCTTTCAAGATTCAAGGTAACCAACTCTGGCATACCGCTAAGGACAACCTCAGTAAGTTCATTTCCTGTCAAGATAAGATGTTTGAGCTTAGGGAAATTACTTAGAGTGAGCTTAGTCATCTTTGTATTGGCAATGGTAAGGCTCTCTATTTCTGAAAAAGTCAGCCAAAAGAAACTACTCCATTTCCATTTGTAAGATTATTAGTCTGTCCAGCAGGCGCCTGAATAACCAAAGAGGTAGCTTTTTGAAATATTCTATTCCTTTTAAGCGATTGGATTCCTGTAGCCTCAATTCTTATAGGTTTGTTGAATCTTTCGGCTTCTTTATTAGTGATTTCACCATCTCCATTACGATCAGGACGGTTACTATCTGCCAATAGTGCCGCTTTGATAACAGGGTCTAAGTCCAAAATTCGTTCTAATTCTCCTGAGAAAGTATATTTGGTCGTATGCTCAAAGTTGTTCAGAGCTGTTGCCTTTGCTTCATCAGCGACAAATATCTTTTCTATAAAGTATTCCCTGCTACGATTTTTTACTTTATCATTGGCAAGATATTTAAGTTCCTTTAGGTTAAGCTCTCCTGAGAGTAGGTTGTTCGTAAGGTTGAGTTTTTAGGTGGGTAAGCTTACTTAGGTCAACGGTAGTAAGCTTATTGTCATTAGCATCCAAGCTTTCAAGGTTGGTAAAGGCCTCAATTCCTTCTAAGGAAGCGATTTCTTTCCCAGCTACTGAAAAATCCTGTTACAGCCTGAGCTTCCGCAGAGCTTATCTTGCCATTTTTATTGGCATCAATACCTACAATAGCAAGCAGCGCTGCTTTGAAATTGGCATCTTTTATAACAATCTCACCTTCTGGAGAAGCAGACCATACTCCATTCTTTTTCATAAATGGTATTGGTCTTAGTGTCAATATAGGAATCACCATTGTTCCCTTGGCTGGGTTTGGCTTTTTCCTTGACCAGAAAGCAAGTCTCCATTAAGATTCATAGTGGCGATTCCTGTCCAAGAAGAACCTTTTTTTCTTATAAAGAGTCTTGGAAGTAGAATCAAAGTAATAATCTCCATTATTTCCTCCAGAGAGAACTCCAGTCCCTTGAGTTACTTTAGAGACAGGGTTGGAATCACTTCCAAAATCAATTTTGTCCTTATTACAACTCACCGATAGGATAGCAGTGGAGAGTAATGACAAAGCTAATAGGGTGTAAAATCTTTTTCTCATAATCAATTAGTTTTTGCTTAACATTACAATATTCATTTTTTTACTTTTAATTAGGTTTTTCATGGCACAAAAATAAGCATTTATTTCTAATTGTCAAAACCTTTGCTCTGTAAACGTCCTCAAAAGTAGATTATAAAACGAAGTTATCAACAATCAAAAGGTTGGTTTGTAAAGATTTTATTAACACAGAGCCTTTATTATGTATTACATATTAATTGTTTTATTAAGAAAAAGAGGGAGGAAATACCATTCGTGACTAATTATGCACAACTTGTGTATCTCTGTTAATAACCTATTTATTTTGCCATTTTTTCAATCCAAGAAAGGAGGGTTTTTGCCCAGTCTTCTCGGTCATTTAGGCAAGGAATATAGTTGTAGTGTGTTCCACCATGTTCTAAGTAGGTTTCTCTGCCTTCCATAGCGATCTCCTCCAAAGTCTCCAAGCAGTCAGCGACAAAGGCTGGGGTCACCACGGCCAATCGCTTGATACCTTTTTCAGGAAGAGCGGCCAGGGTGGCATCGGTATGGGGTTGAAGCCAAGGGTCACGCCCTAAGCGCGATTGAAAAGAAGTACCATATTGTGCTGGGGTGAGTTGTAGCTCTCGGGCAATAGACTCGGTTAGGGCAAAGCACTGGTGGCGGTAGCAATATTGGTGAGCAGGGGAGAGGGTGTTGCAGCAAACGTCATTGAGCTGGCAGTGCTCTTTGGTAATATCGCTCTTATAGATATGCCGCTCAGGGACTCCATGATAGGAGAAGAGTAGGTACTCATCCTCCTTGTGGTGTTCCTTAATAGAGGTCGCCAATACCTTTATATATTCAGGATTATTGTAGAAGGGCGGTAGCTCACTTAGGGACATATCCTTATAGTGCTTACGAATGATTTTTCTCAGTCAATACGGAGATGGTCTCGGTAGTAGACATGGCATACTGCGGGTATAGAGGATGAGCAAAAGTTCCCGAACACCCTGCTTGTAGAGCGATTCTATGGCTGAAGCTATAGAAGGCTTCCCATAGCGCATAGCCATAGCCACGGGGATATCTGTCCCTTGTTGTACCTTCTCTCTTAGGTGTCTTGTATGGACAATCAGCGGAGAACCTTCCGCTGTCCATACCTTGCGATAAGCCTCTGCTGATCGCTTGGGGCGGGTACGTAGGATAATTCCTTTTACCAAGAAAGCACGGCTGAGGTAGGGCAAATCAATCACTCTGGGATCCATAAGAAATTCATCTAAATATGCTCTTACATCCTTCACAGAGGTTGAGTTAGGAGAGCCTAAGTTCACTAAAAGAACACCTTTTGACATTCGTTTGAAATTTGTGACAAAAATACACTAATTTTTCGGATTATACACAAGCCTATCAAAATAAATTATATTCTTACTTTTACGCACTATTCGAAACAAAGGTATAGCTCTATTTTTCTATGAAAAAGAGAAGGTGTAAGACTCTTATTTTATTAAGAGAAAATCTTTTTCATTGGTTTAGGATAAAAAATTATCTTAAAAATAAATCTAAATAAAAATATAGATTCAAAAAGAAATAATTATTTTTGCGCCGTTTTTTAGTTATATTAAAAGTGTTCTTTATGAAAAAGAAAACACAAATGATAGCTAAGCTACTTCTTACAACAATGGTAGCTGGCTATTCCTCAGGCTAATGCTGCAGATAAGGTTCCTTCTTATAGTATTATGGAACAACAGAAGGAAATCCAAGTAGAAGGGCGTGTAGTCGATGCCCAAGGGAATCCACTTCTTGGGGTGAATGTGCTTTGTAAAAGGCTCCCAACGAGGTGTCGCTACGGATAAGGATGGGTATTACACCCTACGAGTGGATGAGAATGCCGTGCTCGTATTCAAGTCTTTAGGCTTTCATACACAAGAGATTCCGGTGCAAGGGCGCATGTTACTCAATGTGCAGATGAAAGTCTCTCAAGAGGAACTACCTGAGGTAACAGTTACTTCCACTGGGATTAAGCGACAAATCAAGGACTTTGCAGGTACTGTAAATGTTGTTTCTGCTGCACAGATAAAGGAATTGGCAATTCCTGCCGTAGGAGATGCTGTACGCTTTATGCCTGGGGTCAATTATATAGATGAGGATGGTCGAGGTCTCAGACCAGGGATAGGGCTTAGAGGAATAGACCCTGCTCGTAATAGCAATACGTTGGTAGTTATCGATGGGAAGATTCCTATTGGACAGAGTTACTCTGACATGGGTGGATACTATATGATGCCTGTGGGGGCTATTGAGAGTATAGAGGTAATCAAAGGGGCTTCTCCAGCTCTCTATGGAAGTGGTAGTATAGGTGGGTAGTCAATATTATTACCAAAAAGGTGCCGCTCAGCCTTATACAGGTCTTAATCTCCAGTATGGAAAATCATAATGCGCTCAATATAGGAGTGGAAACAGTAGGAAATACCAATGAAGGAGCCATGAACTACTATGCAGGCTTCCATCGTCGCCAAGGAGATGGTTTTAGGAAATCACGTAGTCGCTATGCTGTAAACGATTTTACAGGCAATGCTACTGTGAAAGTAGGGAGAGAAACGAATGGCGCTTTTTGTCAATGGATTTACTGAGTATTCTGACACTCCAGGGGGCTCAGTCAGGCACAATGGGATGCCGATCCTGAACAATCGGTGAATCCTCATGATTTCTTCGAGGCCAGACGCTTTAGTACGGCTATTTCCTACAAACGTACTTTTGATGAAGATAATTCGCTTACTACCTCCCTCTACGGAAGTTACCTCAAGCGTGATTGGTGGCTCGACAACCGCAATGCCGATGCTACAAAGCGCAAGTTTACCGCAGCTCTTCGTGATATTCCTTCGGTGGGACTCTTCTCCGACTATGAGCGTACCAATACACTCTTTGGTAAGAAAAACAAGCTCTTAGCGGGTATTCGCTTGCATACCGATATCACCCATGAAGTATCTGTGGCAGGGTGATAAGATGGGCGAAAAATCAGGGAAAACAACAGCTAACTCAGCCAATACGGTTGCTGTAGTAGAAGGCTATGTGTTTGACGAATTCCATATCACTGATAAGTTTAACATCAACCCCTGGATTGCGATACACCTTTGTCAATTACGACAAAGAGGATTACTTCCGCAATCAGTGGGATAATACCAATGAGGATGCTTTCATCTACTCTTTGGGTCTCTTCTATAAGTTTTTCTGAAAAATTACCGTGCTTACCTTACTTATTCTAAAGGGATATAAAATGCCTCAGATCCGTATAGCCTTTGAAACCAATGGTGACTTGGACGCAGAAACATCCAATAACTATGAGTTGAGGGTTGCTACCACTCCTACCGATTGGTTAGAAGTAGAATTGGCTGCTTATATTCTGGATTTTGATCACAAAATATTCCGTGAAGGAGGAGTGTAACAACGGAGGTAAGGCACTACACCAAGGAATAGAGGTCAGTGGAGCTATCTATCCTATAGAAGGATTGAAACTCTATGGAAGTGGAGCTATCCAAAAAGCAACCATAGAATATGGTATGTACAAGGGAAATCGTGCACTTATGCCCTCGCTATACAGCTACCGCCGGTGCTGAAGTATCAACTCGAATGTGCAGGAGGTGCTTACGCTCAATGGCTATGGCAACTTTGTAAGTACTCAGTTCTCCGATACCAAAAATACAGAAGCAGGTTCAGCTAATGGCAATGTGGGAGCTATTCCTCAGGTTCTTCTTGCTCAATGCAACAGCGAACTATAGTATAAAGAAATGGAATGTGAACCTCAATGCGTTGAATCTTCTAAATCGTAAGTACTTTTACCACTCGCCATAGTGCTTGGGGAGGTATTATGCCTGCTGCTACCATCAGTGTATTAGCTGGGGTAGGATATCAGTTTTAGGCTAAGTTCCTTTTTATAATTATCAAAGGCTATTCTTCAAAAAGAATAGCCTTTTTCGATTTCTATAAATAAAAAATTTCTATTTGATATTGTATATATTGAAAATATTTTCTACCTTATGCGACCTATTTAAAAATAAAAATATATAACTATATTTTAAAACAGAAAAACATGAGTACATTTAAGCAATCTACTAACGCCCTCCATGCAGGGTATGATCCACAGGCTCATCAAGGAGCTCAGGCGGTGCCTATCTATCAAACTTCCTCTTATGTATTTGAAAATGCAGATGATGCTGCAGGAAGATTCAATCTTTCCGTTCCTGGATATATCTATACAAGACTTAATAATCCTACCAACGATGTTTTAGAACAGCGTTTGGCAGCTGTCGAAGGTGGGGTAGGAGCAGTAGTTACCTCCTCTGGAGCAGCAGCTCTAACGACCACTTTCTTAATCCTCTTGCGTATGGGAGAGCATATCGTATCGTCCAATAGTCTCTATGGAGGTACTTATAACTTACTTAATGTAACACTCCCTCGTCTTGGGATTACCACTACTTTTGTAGATCCTAAGGAAGTGTCCAACTTTGACAAGGCAGTAAAAAGACAATACCCGTGCTATTTTTATAGAGACTCTGGGGAATCCTAAGCTGGATGTATTGGATATAGAAGAGATAGCCAAGGTGGCTCAAAAACACCGAATTCCCTTGATAGTAGACAATACGGTTGCTACTCCAGTATTGCTCAATCCGATCAAGTATGGAGCTAATATAGTGGTACATTCTCTTACCAAATATATAGGAGGAAATGTACTTTCTCTCGCAGGAGCAATTATTGATGGAGGTAACTTCGATTGGAGTAGTGGTAAGTTTCCTGAATTTACCGAGCCTTCTGCAGGGTATCACGGATTGGTACTACATGAGGCCTTAGGTAATTTGGCTTTCATCGCTAAGGTGCGTATAGAAGGCTTGCGTGACTTAGGTACTTCACTGAGCCCCTTCAATGCTTTCCAGATCTTGCAGAGCTTAGAAACACTTTCTATTCGTGTAAAGAAGCATAGCGAAAATGCTTTGGCACTGGCTCAGTGGCTCAAAGTACAACCTGAAGTGGCTTGGGTAAATTACCCCGGATTGGCTGATAGTCCTTACAAAGCGTTGGCTGATAAATACTTACAAGGAGGTCAGAGTGGTTTGGTGACTTTCGGTCTTAAGGGAGGTTCGAAGCGCTAAGAAAACGGTCAATAATGTAAAAATATTTTCTCTTTTGGCCAATTTGGGCGATACCAAGTCGCTAATCATACACCCTGCCAGCACTACCCATCAGCAGCTTAGTCAGGAGGCACAGGGCGCTCACTGGAGTGACTCCAGATCTGATTCGCCTCTCTCTGTAGGATTGGAGGATATAGAAGACCTACAAAAGGATCTCAAGCAAGCATTCTGATAACTCTTCTATCCCCAAAGTAAGAAATGACAAATGACAAATAACCGATATTCATCGGTTATTTGTCATTTATCATTTAAATAAAGTAAAAGGTTTGAATTATGAAGAAAATTAGTTTGCGGCATTTACTGGATTTTCTACATTGTTTTTAAGAACGAAATCCAAGATAGTTTTTGTCAAGTGGATAGATTCTCCTCCTCGCACGTTGTGCTCTTGGTTAGGGTATAGCATGGCATGGATTACCTTGCCTTCCTTGATTGCTGCTTGAGAGATGGTAAGCATGTGCTGAGGTGACCACAATAGGGTCTATATATCCATGAATATAGAGGATATTGCCCTGTAGGTTCTTGATATAGTTGGTCACAAGGTTGTCTTGGTAACCTTCTGGATTTTCTTCAGGAGTGTCCATGTAGCGTTCGCCATACATAACTTCATAGAATTTCCAGTCGATTACAGCTCCCCCAGCTACAGCAGTGGTGAAGGTGCCAGGATGACGATACATAAGCGAAGAAGTAAGGAATCCTCCAAAGCTCCAACCATATACAGCCATACGCTTGCTATTGATATAAGGAAGTGATTTTAAGTATTCTACTCCTACCATTTGATCTTTCATGGCGTAAGTGGCTAGGTTGCGGTGTATCACACTCTCGAAGGCAAAGCCTCGGTTTTCAGAACCGCGATTGTCCATAGTGAAGATAATATATTGCTGGTTTCTGAGCCATGGCAAGCATCCAAGGGTAGGTAGCACCATTCCATTGATTGATTACCAATTGGTCATGAGGGACCTCCGTATACATACACCAATACAGGATATTTCTTATTAGGGTCGAAGTCACGTGGTTTTACCATCTTGGCATAGAGAGGTGCCATCATCGGCTTTTTAGAGTGAGAAACTCTACAGTTCCCCAGATCATACTTTTCATTAGGATTAGGAGCTTCATAGAAGGTCTTAGAAGTATTTTTGTTGATATCTATCAGGGAGACATTATATGGGTAGTTACTGCACTGTGGATATCCAATAAGTAACGTCCTCCATCACTGAGCAATCCTGAGTGAGCTCCTGCTTTGGTAGTGAGTTTTTTGACAGTTCCTTTTCGAATATTTACACTATAGAGGTGTCTCTCACGAGGTCTTCGCCAGTTCCTTTTATAAATACATTTTCTCCCTTAGCATCGAAACCTAAGACTTCTTGTACTACCCACTTGAAAGAAGTGAGTTGGCGTGATTTGGTAGAGTTGGTCGCACATACATATAAGTTCATGAATCCATCTTTTTCACTAAGCCAGATAAATTCGTTAGGATGGTTAGGGATAAAAATAGCGGCAGTTTCTGGCTCTACCCATTTGGAATTGCTTTCTTTCCAAAGAGTTTGATTTTTCTCTCCTGTCTCACGGTTGTAAAGTATTTAGGGTCGCAGTGATTCTGTCCACGATTTACTTCCGCTAAAAAGTTTGTTTCTCATCAGGAGTCCAAGCCAAGTTGGTTAGGTAATGGGCATCGTGATTGTCTATCTTTAGATAGGAAGTAGTCTTTTTAGCTACATCGAATACCCCCACTTTAGCGATTTCATTCTTTCCTCCTGCCATAGGATACTTTATACTTTTGACAGAGGCAGGGGTGGTGTTGATATCTACCAAAGGATAATCAGTTACTTGGCTTACATCTTTCTGATAGAAAGCTATATAGTTTCCGTTGGGAGACCAGAAGATACCTTTCTGAATACCGAATTCATTGCGGTGGATGAACTGTCCAGAGATAATGTTTTCGTCCTTGAAGACAGCAATAGGGAAGCGAGGTTCTTCGGCGGTAGCCAAGAACAAAATTGTTGTCCAGAGTATAGGCAACAGCTCTCTGGGTGTGATTGTACTCTGCATTCTGTGCATTCTCAGGCAGGGGTAATGGTGAAGAGTGGTTTTTTTCTATGACATAGTCATAAATGTGAAACTTATTTCCCTTCCTCAATGACTACTTGGTTGGCATCTATATGGAGATGGTAGGGTTACCCTTTAGGGAGTAGGTTTGGGAGAGCTTCTGAGGTCGATCCTCCTACTTGGGTACCTTTTGAGTCAAAAATCAGCAAGGTTATTATCCTTGTAATACATATAGTTATCAGTGCCTTGTACCCATTGGAGGTAGTACAAGCGCTTAGCCCTACAAGCTCCCATCATGAGGTAGCTTTGTCGGTGGCAATGGTTTGTTTTTGGCAAAAACCAATTAGTGAGCAAACACAATGCTAAGAGAAAACTTATTCTTTTCATCTTTTATATAATTTTAGTGCTACAAATGTACGTTTTTGTCAGCAGTAAGAGATAAATCTTACTGCTTAGAAGTTAAAAAGAGTTATATCCTTTCTTATGCCTCTGCCAATGGTTGGATAGAAACATAAGATTTGTTATCTTTTTCTTTTGGAACTTTACAATTCCGCTAATAGCCGCATGCAGCGTATGGTCTTTACCCATATATACATTTTCTCCAGCTACATGTACTGTTCCTCTTTGGCGAACAATGATGTTACCAGCTATAGCAAGCTGACCACCGTATATCTTTACGCCAAGTCGTTTAGAGTGAGATTCTCTACCGTTCTTAGAACTACCGACACCTTTCTTGTGAGCCATATTATTTTAATTTATTTACTTGATATTCAAGCGGTTATACATTATTTTACAATACCTCCGTTGAGTTCGTCTTGCCATTTTTAAGCTCATCCCATTTGCCATCAGCAGCAAGGCGTGCTTGTTGAGCCCAGGTCTGAGGATCAAGGTGTGCTAAGGTTTTGCTTGCCTCTACCAAAATGGTACGAATCTCTTCTACAGATTTTTAGACAATTTCTCAAAAGTATCTACTCAACTTTTTAGCCAAAAGCTTCAGCAGCTTTAGGGCCAATACCTTCTACCTTAGTAAGGTCATCTTTTTGAGACTTTTTAGGTTTTGCTTTCTTTTTGCAGGAGCTTTTTCCTCCAGTAGCAAGGATTTCTTCTACAGAGATTTCAGTGAAAAACTGGCGGTGACCATTTTTTTACTTTGTATCCTTTGCGTCTTTTTCTTTTTGAAAACGAGCACTTTGTCTCCTTTTACATGGCGTAATACTTTGGCTTGCACAGAAGCACCATCTATAGCGAGGGGCGCCAAGGGTAATGCTCCATTTTGGTCTATGAGAAGTACTTTGTCGAAGATTACTTCGTTTCCTTCACTCTCGTCCAAGCGGTGAACAAATATCTTTTGGTCTTTGCTAACTTTGAATTGTTGCCCTGCTATCTCTACAATTGCATACATAATTCGGTTGCTTTTAATTAATTCAATTTGGGCGCAAAAGTAAGACTTTTTTTATAAATAGCCAAACTTTTTTGCAAGAAAATTTGTCTTCTTAGGATTTCCACTCGAATCGCTTTTGGGCTTCGGTTTCTCCTACCTTTACTTTGTTGATATGAGTGAAGGTTATCGCAGGGTCTACTTCGGCAAACTGGAGTGCTTTCTTGATACAATAATCTATTTTGTAGGCTACGGCTATACATACGATGATTTTTAACCAGTCCCATAGCCATATAGATGTATTCTCCTAAAGGTGAAATAATCCGTGTCGATGAGGTGGATTTCCTGATTGATTTCTTTGGTTAGATTCATGGTTTGGTAAAAGATTAGATTTTTGTTTGGGTCAGTGTTAGAATAAATCGTTGGCGGTGATACTCTTGTCGTGCTTGGTATAGGGCTGTAGGTCGTTTGGCGAAAAAGTCGTCTAATTCATTGACAAAAACCTCCTCCTCGAACCAAAGCATAGGTTTTGCTTCTTCGGCTGTAATACCAAAAGGCTTTCCTAAGTCTAACTGGGTGAGGGCATCGTCCAAGCGATAACGCATATAGTTGGCCAAATCCTTCTTGGAGAAGAACTCTAATTCTCCTTCTTCGAATATCCAGTCTAACATTTTTGTCTTCCAAAAGAATGTACTCGCGGATAAACTCAGTAGCTTCTTTCTTTGCCTTAGTACGGAATTCTGGATTTTCGTCAAAAATAGTCTTAAGGATATAGATACCGGCATTGGCATGTACTTGCTCATCTACGGAAGTCCAAGCGATGATATTGGCTACATTCTTCATATACCCCTTGAAGCGGGTAAAGGAAAGAATAGTGGCAAACTGACTGAATAGGAAGCGTTCTCTATAATTAAGGTAAAGAAGAGGATACGCTCCATCGCATTTTCACGATTCTTGGCTAAGTATTCTTTCAGTATGGTATTTCTTCTTTGAAAATAGGTACTTCCAAAAGTGCTTCGAATTCATTGTTGTAGCCCAATACCTCAATAAGCGTGAATAAGCCTCAGAGTGGCGGAACTCACATTCGGCAAAAGGTGGCTCCCAGTCCATTGAACTCAGGCTTAGGAAATACATCATAGAGGTCGCCCCAGAATGTTTTCACGGCTACTTCTACCTGTGCAATTCCCAAGAGTGCACGCTTTACGGCTTCTTTTTCTACTAAGCTGAGATTGGACTTAAAATCCTGTATATCAGCGGTAAATTCTACTTCGAATGCACCCAGAATGTTTGGTGCATCATATCCACAATTTCATTACTTCGGGATACTCAAAAGGCTTGTAATTCTCTTTTGTCAAAAATTCCCATCTTTTTAATTGTTAATTATCAATTGTCTATAGTTCATGGTCAGGCTTTATTAAAGATTGACCATATCTATATATAATACATGCTACTAAGGCAAGGATAAAGTACCACTTGATGCCCTCAAAAATATTGAAAGATTTTTTCTTAATAAAGAGGGTGTCTTCTCTTTTTCCACCAGAGACTCCTGTCTGTGCTTCCATCTCAAGGACGGCCTTTCGGAAAAGGTTCTCTGGCTTTGACGATGTCCTCAGGCGCTCCCTTCCACTCATGGCTGTACAGGGCTTTTTACACGTTCCCACATGGGGTGACCTGGAGTTACCTCTTCCTTGACATTGCCCTTCTGATAATAGAAATGTACATTAGAACCATTGGCATCTGAGGTAGCGCTAATCCTTTCATAGTTCTCCGAGTAATGGCTTTTGGCTGACGCAATACGAGCGTTGAGATCTATAGTGTTGTCTAAATCAAGGTCGTCAATAATATCTTTGGCCTGTTTTAGGTCTACTCCAGAAGCGTCCTTCAGAGCCTTGACCGCTGCAAGCTTGTGTCCTTGGTGGACAAACTCTTGTATTTCTTTTTATTTTGCTCTGTGAAATGTATGCCCCCTCAGCTGTATGAGAGGAAGGCTGCTCTGAAAAACCTCCTCCTTTGATCCGTTGTAGGCAGACATTCAGATCGCTTTCCTTACCCTCAGTAATTAGGTTGATAATTTCTGCTGAATCTTTCAGGCTTATCTGAGCTTTGTCCATCAGCTCTTTTTACTGCCAAGAGTTTATTCCCTTCACTAATATGTTGTAGGATATGATCTATTTCGTTTTTGTGTCATGGTCAGAAAATATCGGCAAAATTAGGTTATTCAATAGGGTTATGCAAGAGAAAAAGTAAGAAAAAGCTAAAGACTTATAAACAAAAGACTTATTTTTATCAACATTGAATTGTTGATAACTTTTTCAATTAGTGGATATGATGATTTTTTGTGTTGTAAAACACTGTAAATAAGATATATATAAATTGTTTAAAAATAAAAAAATAGGAAAAACAAAGGGTATATAAAATAAAATATGTACTTTTGCCGCTAAAATCGCAATTAATTAAAGTTCTTTATGCTCACACGTAGGCACATCCGTGTAAAAGGTGATGCAGGCGATCTATGCACTGCACAAGGAGGAAAATCACAACTTGCAAAGAGGGGAATCCTTCCTACTCTCAAGTATGGATAATATGTATAGTTTGTACATCTCCCTTATGGGCTTATGGGGTGCATTACAGGAACGCTCTTCACAGATGCATGCCCTCTCCAAAAGCAAATTCATCCGTGATGAAAATCTCTCACACTCTCTTCTGTGAGAACAAAGCGCTACAACTTATTACAACCAATGAGCCCCTGAAGGAGGCTATCGAAGCAGAAAAACTCTCTTGGCATACCTATAATGAATATGTAAATATCCTCTATAACAAGATTGTGGAGAGCCAGGTGTATCGTCGCCATAGCACTCTTGAGAGAAGTTTCCAAGCAGATAAGCAACTACTTATTGACTATATATGGAGGTGATTGCCCCAATGAGGAACTTTTTGACTTCTTATCAGATAGGGAGATTACTTGGGATGATGATTTCCCAATTATCAATACCCTTATTGTAAAGATTCTTAAAGGGATTATCGGAGGAGGAGTAGCTGATTTTTCTACCTCCTTTGTTCAAGATAAGTCAGACAAGGATTTTGCTATTGAGCTTCTAAGAAAGGCTGTGCTAACGATGAGGGCTTTCCATAAGTATTTGGTAGAGAGACTCCTAAGTGGGATGCCGACCGTATCGCTGAATTGGATGCAATTATGATAAAGATGGGAATTGCAGAGTTCCTTAAGTTCCCCAGCATTCCTGTCAAGGTTACACTCAATGAATATGTGGAGATAGCCAAGAATATTCTACCCCTAAGAGCAGTGTCTTTGTCAATGGAATCCTTTGATACCCCTTTCTAAGGATTTCCAACAAGAAGGAAACTCAAGAAAATAGGAAGAGGACTGTTATAGTGATCAATATTTTTACTACCTTTGCACTTTGATATATATAGTACTCCTATGGTTAGTGCTTAGATATGTAAATTATTAAAAATCAGTCGTTAACCAATAATTATTATAAAAACTGTTTTATAGAAAAATATTTGTTTTAGCAGGAATGGCTTTCTTGGCTTCTTGTGCGAGATAAGGGCACAGATGCTGCTGGAAAGATCAATCAAAACAACCTCAAAGAGGCTCAGGAGTTGGCTGAAAAAGCTAATCAATTTCCTCAGATAAAGTTCGAGGAAACCACTCATGACTTTGGGGAAAATAAAGCAAAGGGTGGAAGTACAAACCCTTTTTTTAATTTTTAAGAACACAGGGAAGGTACCCTTGGTAATCACCAATGCCTCCAGCAGCTGTGGATGTACCGTACCGGAGTATCCTAAGGAAGCCATCGCACCAGGAGCGACAGGAGCTATTAGGGTAGTCTACAATGGCTCTGGTAATGGAAATATTACCAAGACGGTAAACCCTTACGACCAATACCGAACAGGGAACAGAAACCCTCACTATCAATGCGAATGTAAAACCGTAAAAACGCAATTTATATGAATATAGTACTACAAGCAGCTCCTCAAGCAGGAGGAGGCAACTTCACCTTTCTCATTATCATGGTGGTGATCATGTGTCTTTATGATTTTTCCTTCTATGAGAAGACAGCGACAAGAAAATTCTATGGAGCGCTCAAGAGGAGACAAGGTTATCATGAAGAGTGGTCTACATGGAAGAATCAGTAGAGCTTACCGATACTACAGTCGTTGTAGAGACCCTTTCTGGGAAACTCAAGTTCGAACGCTCTGCCGTATCTATGGATTACTCCCGCCGAGTACAACAAGAACAATAGGGAGCGAATCGCAATTCGCTCAATAACGAGAAGAATCACAATTCGACCAATATATTGGGCGAATTGTGATTCTATTACTTGCTTTGTCCGACTTTACCTAAAAACTATGGATGGAACAATATTACCCCTTATGGAGGATTTTTACACCATACAGGGGAGGGATTTTACAGAGGTACCGCAGCTTATTTTATTCGCTTAGCAGGCTGTGATGTAGGCTGTCATTGGTGTGATGTCAAGGAGAGCTGGGATGCCTCTGTACACCCACGAGTACCTATTGAAGAGATTGCTCAGAGGGCATTGGCACATTCCAAAACGATCATTATTACAGGAGAGAACCTCTTATGTACAACCTACAACCCCTTACAGAATTACTCAAGAGTAAGGGGCGCGTACCCATATAGAAACCTCTGGAGCTCACCCTCTTACAGGAGTATGGGACTGGATATGTCTGTCTCCTAAGAAAAACAAACGCCCCTTGCCAGAAGTCCATCAGCGGGCAAGTGAGCTGAAAATGATTATCTACAACCATCATGATTTTTCTCTTCGCAGAAGAAATGTCTGCCCTTACACAGCCTGACTGTATCCGCTATTTGCAGCCCGAGTGGAGCCGAAGGGAGCGAATGGTACCTCTCATAGTGGATTATGTCATGGAAAATCCTCAGTGGAAAATCTCCTTACAAATGCATAAATATTTAGACATCCCATAGAAGAAAACCAATGTTCAGGCGTATCCTCAGTTATATTTTTCCTTTATCTCTCACCAAAGAACCTCCACGGTCAGTGAACCCTTTCAGTAACCCTTCTTAATGGCAAAAGCTACTCAATTCGCCTAATACCGATTATTCTTATGGAAGGCTCCAACAGGTATTGCGTTTTTGGCTTAGAGCAGATAGCTTCAGCGCTATAAAAAGCAAAAAGATACTGATCTTAGGCATTGCCGCAGGGGTATAGTGGAAACCTTGGTAAAGGAAATAGCATTTGATGGAGAGATACATGGGGTAGAGATTGACCCAGAAGTAGTGCTATAGGCAAAACAATTCTTTGACTTGGACAAGGTGAAAAATCTACAATTATTTATCCAAGATGCACAGGAGTATGTGAAAAAAATACCTCAGAGAGATATGATTTGATCATCGTGGATATATTCCAAGACGACCAAATGCCCTCTTTCCTCTTGCTCCTTCTTTTTCCTACAGTTGAATACACTTCTAGAACCCTAATGGGGTAATTCTCTTCAATACAATTGTAAAAACAAATCCCAAGCACAGCGGAATAGGGACTTTGTTCAATATTTTTCAGAACACCTATCAGATAACTGTATTTCCAAAGGTAAAGCAGGAAAATCAATTGCTTTTATTAGCCAAACAGAATAATTAAGTAAAAAGTAAGTACTCTCAAAAAGATAATATAGGGAAGAAGAGAAGTTTTTTTACAAACCGCTTTTTATTTCAAAAAATAACTATATTTGCCATTGAATTGAAATAAAGCAAAAATATTATGATTGTAAAAAGAATCTTTTCATTTTTGGAGCACTTCTTTTCTTATTAGTGAGTGCATGCACTACTGGGGAAAGTAGCCACAGGACAGAAAAAAGGGGTATTGGCCAAGCACGCTTGGTCGTGAGTGCCAAGAGGAAGCCTCGAGATAGGGCTTGCAGATCCTTAAAAAGGAGGTAATGCCTTTGATGCAATGGTGGCTACAGAATTAGCCTTGGCTGTGGCTTACCCCAATGCTGGGAATATAGGCGGGGAGGCTTTATGGTATACCGCTTGGCTAATGGAGAAAAAGGCGCTTTAGACTATCGAGAAAAAGCACCTAACAAAAAGCACATCGTGATATGTACTTGGATGCCAATGGCAAGGTGATTCCTGGTAAGAGTACCCTCAGGGCGCTTGCCATAGGAGTACCTGGTACGATAGATGCACTCTTTGAAGTACATCAGAAATTTGGAAAACTCCCTATGGCAGAGCTTATACAACCAGCTATCGATTTAGCTCGCAATGGGGTGGTCATCACTCCCCTTACAGGCGGATTTCTACATGGGAAAAATGTAGAACAGATAGCCAATAATTATGTCACTCCTTTTTTGAGAATGGATGGAAGGCAGGCGAGGCGTTTTAAGTATGAGGAACTAGCACAGACCTTAGAGCGTATCCGATGACAATGGTCGCGCTGAATTTTTACGAGGGAAACTGCCAAGCGTATCGTCAAAGCTATGTCCAGAATTGGGAGGGATTCTCTCTCTTGAGGACTTGAAGAACTATCACTCTCAGTGGCGTACTCCTATTACATTCAATTATAAGAAATTATACCATTTTCCTCTATGCCACTCCCTTCCAGTGGGGGCTCTGTATCACTCAGATACTCAAATCGATAGAACCTTACAAGATTGGGCAATACCCTCACAATGGGGAAAAATATGTACAGCTCTTAGTAGAGGCTGAGCGACGTGCTTATGCCGATAGGGGCTTACTTCTTGGGAGATCCTGATTTTGTAAAGGTACCTACCCAGACACTACTTTCTCCTGACTATCTAAAACAGCGTATGAGTACTTTCTCTTGGGATAAGGCTAGCAGTCCAGTGAGATAGCTCATGGTAAGGTGGTCAGTTATGAGGTGATGAGACCACTCACTACTCCATCGTGGACAGCGAGGGCAATGCAGTAGCTGTAACCACTACTCTAACACCAATTATGGTTCCAAGGTATATGTAAAAGGAGCTGGTTTTTCCTCAATAATCAAATGGATGATTTCAGTATAAAGCCAGGGGAGCCAAATACTTATGGATTAGTGGGGTCTGAAAAGAATGCTATTGCACCCAACAAACGAATGCTTAGCTCTATGTCGCCTACTATAGTAGAGGGAAAATGGCAAGCTCCCGTATGGTTATAGGTACCCCAGGGGCTCTACCATTATTACTTCTGTACTCCAGTGTATGCTCAATGTCTTTGAGTATGGTATGACTATGCAGGAGTCAGTAAGCAAAGCCTCGCTTTCACCACCAATGGTTACCGGACGATGTCATGTTCGAGCCCAAAGGTTTTGACCCTATGGTCATCAGTAAGCTGAAGGCTAAAGGCTATATGCCTAAGGAAAACTTTGTAATTATTGGTCGTGTAGATGCTATTTTGGTGAGAAAGATGGTAACTTAGAAGGAGGTGCTGATCCTCGTAGGAGATGATGTGGCAGTAGGCTTTTTAAACTATATAAAAATAAAAATAATATATTTATTTTTGTTTTGTAATTAAAAATTTTACTACCTTTGCACCCGAAATCGTGAACAATGAACGGTGGAAAAAGGATTAACAATTGAAAATTAATAATTAAGAATGAGTATTATTCGAAGAAATAACATGATGTGTTGCTCAATAGCTTACCCTTAGTAAGACATCATAATTTCTTTTGTCCATAGTATAGATATTCTAAAAAGAAAGCAATGATGTAGTATCGTTGCTTTCTTTTTTCTTTTTAACCCTATAACCCTAAATTATTAGACCGAATGAGAACAAAAATTCGACAACAGCTTTTAAGCCTTTGCTTTTTCTCCTTGCCACAGTGGCAGGGCGCAAACCCTCAAAGGGAAAGTTACTGATGATCAAAAGGAACCTCTCTTGGGAGTTACCATCTTGGTAAAGGATAGTCCCAGCAGAGGGGCTACGACCAATGAGAAAGGAGAGTTTACCCTCAGAGTCTCTCCCGAAGAAACTCTTGTCTTTTCCTATATAGGATTTAAGACGAAGGAAGTCAAGGTAGGCAAGCACAAACAACTCTTAGTCTCCTTGGAGAGTGAAGCTGAGAACTTCCTGAACTCTTGGTGGTGGGCTCTCGTGCAGGAGGACGCACCAAGATTGACAGCCCTGTACCGGTGGATGTCTTCGATGTGACCAAAACAAGCAAGACACAGCCACAGGCGAATATTAACCAGATACTCAATAGTATAGCACCCTCTTTTACCTCCACTACTCAAGTGGTGTCCGATGGTTCGGATCACCTTGACCCTGCTCAGTTGCGTGGATTGGGGCCTGACCAAACTTTGGTACTTCTCAACGGAAAGCGCCGACATACTTCTGCCTTTATCAATGTCAATGGGACTCCAGGGCGAGTACTGTAGGAACTGATCTGAATACAATTCCTTCCTTTGCGCTCTCTCGTATAGAGGTATTGCGTGATGGAGCTTCTGCTCAGTATGGATCGGATGCCATCGCAGGGGTGATGAACTTAGAACTCAAAAAAGAAAAAGGGCTTTCCGCTCAGGTAAGTTATGGAGGTCACCTTACACCTAAGGCTAATGACCATAGGGGTGACTTTGATGGCGGACAAGGTCAGCTGGATATTAATTACGGTACCGAATTGGGCAAGAAGGAGTTCTTCAACCTAACTTTCTCTGCTCAGTTCCGTAACACAACTCATCGTGCAGGTACTTTTTGATGGAGATATTTTCAACGCTTACAATGCTATAGAACTGCGTGCTCTTGAGCACAATGACAACTTATCGGGGTACTTTAGCAATATCAATGTAGATGCAGACTCTCGCCTATTAGGGCTTATCAAAGGTTATGCTCAGGAGGTAGATTATTTCGATAGTAGCTATCTCTCTCAGATACAGGGTGCTACCTCTATAGCAGCCTTGCAACCGCTTCTCAAGAAGGACTTTACCGAGCAGGAACTCGCTTACCGAGGCTTGGGGCGCAAAAGATTTCAATATGCATGTAGGCCAATCCAGTCTCTTGGGGACTCAGTTCTTTATCAATGCAGTGATTCCTTTCTCTAAGCACTGGGAATTGTATGCTTTCGGAGGGCAGAGTTATCGCTATGGAGAAGCAGGAGGCTTTTTCCGTCGTCCTAACCAAGCTCGTACTTTCACAGGCTTACATCCCAATGGATATTTGCCTAAGATAACTACCGACATACAGGATTCCTCTATTTCGGCAGGGATACGTGGAGAAGTAGGGAAGTGGCATATCGACTTGAGTAATACCTTTTGGTCGCAATGAGTTCGCCTCACACCATTAAGAATACAGGCAATACCAGCTTTACGCTTTGCCTCTCCGGACTCCTTCGATGCTGGTAAGTTACGCTTTCTGCAGAATACGATCAACTTAGACTTTCTCGCCCTCTTGAGCTCTTTTGAAAAGGCTAATATTTCTTTTGGATTGGAGCAGCGTCATGAGGCTTATAGTACAGTGGCAGGCGAGGAACTCTCCTATGCCACCTATGATATACATGGTGGAGTACTCCCGTTGGGAGCACCAAGCAGCCAAAAGACAACTGACTTTTTTGGGAATGCACTCCCTGGAGGGGCACAAGTGCTCCCTGGATTTAGGAAAGAAAGTGCTCTTACCAAAACACGTAATGTAGTGGCAGGGTATGGAGAATTCGAAACAGATATTACCAAATGGTTGTTGGCTAATGCTGCAGTGCGTTATGAACATTATTCAGACTTTGGAAATACCTTTAACTATAAGCTCGCTACACGTGTAAAACTCTTTCCGAATGTGAATCTCCGCTGGGCTGCCTCTACTGGCTTCCGTGCTCCTTCTATTCATCAGTTGTATTATACCAATATCAATACCTTGCAGATCAATGGGTATTACAGGAAACAGGTACTTTTCAACAATATCTCTCGTGCAGCAGAACTCTTTGGAATAGATAAGCTTCGTGAAGAAAAAAATCCAAGTCGAGTTAGTGCAGGTTTCGCCTTGAAAAGTACCCTAAGGCAGGTCTCTCTCTCAGTGCCGATGCTTACTTTTATCCGTGTGGATGACCGTATTATCCTTACCGAAGCTTTTTCTCGTCCTGCAGGGAATACTACTGCTGAGAATGAACTCAAACAAATATTTGATTTGGCCAATGTCAATACTGTACAGTTCTTTGCCAATGCGGTAGATGTAGAAACCAAAGGGATAGATGTAGTACTGAGCCATTCGATACAAAACGATAAGCTCTCCCTGACCAATGATTTTTGCTTTTTAACCTTACCCAAACTAAAAAAAGTAGGAGAGATACATACCCCAAGAGCTATCAAGGCTGCAGGACTTGAAGAGAAATTCTTCTCCGAGCGCTCTCGAGTACTTTTGGAAGAGGTAATCCCTCGCTTCAAAAGCGACACTTTCTCACAATCTTACCATAGGGAAAATGGAATGGCTACTTGCGCAATACTTATTATGGCAAGGCAACAGGACCTGATATCATCCGAACTGCTGACCAAGTAGGAGATTTTTGTATTCGATGAGCGGGGACACCAAGTGATCCGTGGGAAAATAATCACTGACCTTTCTATAGCGTATAACTTTACTCCAAAGACCTCTTTTACCCTTGGGGTGAACAACCTCTTTGACCTTTATCCTGAGAAAAATGTCAAGGTTAATAACAATAATGACCAGTTTGTCTATTCACGAGCCACTTCTCAGTTTGGGCTCAATGGACGCTATGTCTTTGCTCGCGCTACCTTCCATCTCTTCTGATGCCATATTATATAAATAGAAAAACCGCTCCCCTAAAAGAGCGGTTTTTTTATTAATCGTCGTCTTCTTCATCTGGATAGTTGTCATCATCCTCAGGTTCGTCGTAATTATCATCGTCATCCTCATTGGATTTTCCTTTGGATTTGCTACTGCTGCTTTTTGGTTTTTCTTGACCACTACTTTTCCTTCCTTGACAGCCTCTTTGATTTTGTTTTTCAATCTCTTCGGCCATTTCAGGATTGTCAAGAGTAAAAGCCTTCATTGCATCACGACCATTGGCAAGGCGTGTTCCTTGATAACTATACCAAGCGCCACTCTTGGAGGATGTCGAACTCAATACCCCAATCTACGATTTCAGAAACCTTGAGAATACCCTCTCCATAGATAATTTCAAATTCTGTTTTCTGGAAAGGAGGAGCTACTTTATTTTCACCACTTTGATTCGGGTAAGATTACCATAAGCCTCCCCGTCTTTTGTTCTTCAGTGGAGCAGCTTGTCGGCGTACATCTACACGTACGGACGAGTAAATTTCAGTGCGTTCCCCCTGTGGTTGTTTCAGGATTTCCGAAAGTAACACCTATCTTGTCTCGAAGCTGGTTGATGAACATTACCACGCAATTGGCTTTGCTGATACTACCAGTGATCTTGCGCAGTGCCTGAGACATCAGTCGGGCATGTACTCCCCATTTGGAATCTCCCATTTCCCCATCTATTTCAGCCTTAGGAGTAAGGGCAGCCACAGAGGTCCACTACGATAATATCTACCGCACCGGATCGTACCAAGCCATCGACAATCTCAAGCGCTTGTTCTCCATTGTCTGGCTGGGAGACGATTAGGTTATCTATATCGATTCCTATTTTTTAGCATAATAAGGGTCAAAGGCATGCTCTGCATCTATGAAAGCAGCAGAACCTCCTTGTTTTTGAGCCTCCAGCAATCGCATGTAGGGTTAGGGTGGTCTTACCAGAGGATTCCTGACCGAAGATCTCAATCACCCTACCACGAGGATAACCTCCTACCCCCAAGGCAATATCAACCCTAAGGGCCAGAAGGGATAACCTCTACCTTTTCAGCTACTTTGTCCCCAAGGCACATTACAGTCCCCTACCGAAGGATTTCTCTAAGCGCTCCAAGGCAAGCTTCAGGGCTTGGGCTTTGGCATCTTTATCCTTGATTTCCTCTACTTTATCTTTTTTCTTTTTGCCATCTTTTTTTAATGATTAATGGTTAATGATCAATGATTAATGATTAATAGGCGTTGGCATTAATCATTAATCATTAGAGAACAAATTTCTTTGCACTTTGTCCTTTGTAGCGAGCGATACACTCTTCGTATACCTCAAGCGCTTTCTGGAGCATCTCCCCAGCCACGTACTTCTACCTTCTTGTTTTCCAAGTCTTTGTATACTTTGAAGAAGTGTTCTATTTCCTTAGTAAGGTGAGGGTTTACTTGGTCAAGCTCATTGAGTGATTTTACCATAGGATCGGCTTTAGGCACACAAAGTACTTTTTCGTCCCCTCCTTTTTCATCGGACATATAGAGGATACCCACAGGCTTTACCTCTACTACACATCCAGGGAAAAAGGAATGGTGGAGATCACCAGTACATCAAAGGATCCCATCATCGGCCAAAGTTTCTGGAATAAAACCATAGTCAGTAGGGTATACCATGGAGGTATGGAGCACTCTATCAAAGCGCATTTTTCCTAAATCAAAAATCATATTCGTACTTGTTTCTACTTCCCTTTGGAATCTCAATAAGTACATCAAAAGTTGTTTCTTTTGCCATTGTATTTATATCAAAAATTAGAGAGCAAAGATAGCATATATATTCTCAAAGCAAATAATTATGTTTCTTTCCTCAAAAATTTCGTACATTTGCCACCTATTTAATACCCTTTATTATGTATTCAGAATTAGCAGAAGGACACCCTATACGCACTTATTTGCATGAAACAGAACTTATTCAAAACCTTTTAGAAGAAATCATGCAAACGGATCCTGAGAAGGATTATCAGAAGTTCTATAATCTCTTCAATCACCTTTCCACCGTGGAGAAGCGATTCCAAAGAAAAGAGAATCAGCTATTCCCTTTCTTGGAGCAAAAGGGGTGGACGAACCCTTCGCAGAATATGTGGTCATTCCACGATACCATTCGCGATATGTTCCGCTTGGTCAGAAAGAACTTAGAAGAAAAGGATTTAGCTAAAGCTAAAGAGAATATGGTATATGTGGAGGACAATCTCCAGCGCTTACTCTCTGTAGAGTACAACATTCTTTTTGCCCGCTCATTGGAGATTCTCTCCGAAGAGGATTGGATCAAGATGCGCCAAGGAGAGGACGAGATTGGTTGGATGCTTCCTACTCCACCACCCTACTTATCCTAATGAATCCGGATATATACACCCTTCTGAGGATACCACCTACGTACGGATGTAGTTTTCGATGAAAATGCACAACACTATGATGAAGGTATTTGACTATAGAACAAGTAAATCTATTGCTCAAAAACCTTACCTATTGATATTACTTTTGTCGATGAGAATGATAAGGTTATTTTCTATAATCGTGGAGAGGAACGTGTATTCCCTCGTAGTGCTGGAATCATAGGGCGTGAGGTGAAGTTCTGTCATCCTCCTAAGAGTGTAGGGACAGTACTGAAGATCGTAGAAGCCTTCCGCAATGGTACCCAAAATGAAAGCCAACTTCTGGTTCAACTATCGTGGTAGACTCATCTATGTACGCTACTTCGCTGTACGCGATGCTCAGAAGAACTATCGCGGAGTGATAGAAATGTCTCAGGATATTACCGATATAAAAACTATAGAAGGGGAAAGACGCCTTCTGGAATGGGAGTAAGATATAAATAATTTTTGCTTTTGGCGAAAATCATAGAACAAATAAAAGAGCCTATTGCTCAAGAGATGGCCGCCTTTGAGGACAAGTTCAGAGACTCTATGTCCTCAAGGGTGGCCTTGCTCAATCGTATCACCCACTATATAGTAAACCGCAAGGGGAAACAGATGCGCCCCATGTTCGTATTCTTGGTGGCAAAGCTTGTCTCTGAAGGAATCGTACAGGAGCGTACCTACCGAGGAGCGGCGGTCATTGAGCTGATCCATACGGCTACTCTGGTTCATGACGATGTCGTAGATGATAGTAACAAAAGGCGAGGTTTCTTTTCTATCAATGCCTTGTGGAAGAATAAGATAGCAGTTCTGGTAGGGGATTATCTCCTCTCCAAGGGACTACTTCTTTCTATAGACAATGGGGATTTTGACCTATTGAGAATCATTTCCGTAGCAGTACGAGAGATGAGTGAGGGAGAGCTCTTACAAATGGAAAAAGCGCGCAGATTGGATATCACCGAGGAAGTATATTATGAGATTATCCGACAGAAAACGGCTACTCTTATTGCCGCTTGCTGTGCTATGGGAGCTTGCTCGGTAGCTCCTGAAAAATAGCCAAGTGATGACAAATGCGCCTTTTTGGAGAATATGTCGGTATGGCCTTCCAGATAAAGGATGACCTCTTTGACTATACAGAAGAAGCTATTGGAAAGCCTACAGGAATCGATATTAAGGAACAAAAAATGACCCTTCCACTGATCTATACCCTCAATACGGTTGCCGAAAAAGACCGCCATTGGCTGATCAATAGTATCAAAAACCACAATACAGACAAAAACGGGTGAAAGAAGTGATAGCCTTTGTCAAAGCACATGGAGGAATCGACTATACCCAGGAGAAAATGAAAGAATACCAAGCAAAAGCGGTGGCTATATTGGATCGCTTTCCAGATTCTCCTTATAAAAAAGCACTGCTACAGATAGTCACTTACGTCATAGAGCGAACTATATAGTTTGGGAGGCTATCATCTCTGTAAGTTCTTCCCAAAATAATTGTGTAGGGAAGCCTACAACATTGTTATAAGACCCCTTGATTTGGATAATTCCTACAGCACCTATCCATTCCTAGTATCCCATAGCTACCAGCCTTGTCAAAGGTTGGTAGTGGGTAAGATAGTAATCAATCATTTCAGGGTAAGGGTGGAGAAAGTCACCTGAGTACTCTCATAAAAAGCCCTTTGTTGCTCCTTCCCTTTCAGGCATACTGCTGTAATCACCTCATGTGTTTTCCCTGAGAAATCACTAAGTGTAGCTCTTGCATCGGCATAGTCCTTGGGCTTTCCGATAGCTTTTCCTTCAAACCATATAAGGGTATCAGCTGCAATAAGAATTTCTTTTTCAGCAATCTCTCCTGAGAAAGCATGGGCTTTTTCTTGGGCAATATAAAGGAATTTCAGCTCCTTTTTAAGTCTTTTGGGGTAGTGCTCATCTGTTTGCTTGATACGAACTTCAAAGGGAGACCTAGGTCCTTGAGGAATTGGGCTCTGCGTGGAGAAGCAGAGGCTAAGATAAGGGAATATCCCTGAGTGATTGTGATAACATAAGCTTTCGAAAGATTAGTCTGGGACAAAAATATTCTCTCCGTCCTCATTCTCATAGAGGGTTCCCAATCGCTTACCTTTGTCCTTGGAGGAACTCGAAGAGGAAGCCCCTTTAGCAGTTTTGTATTTGGTAATTTTCTCTCCTTTTTTCTGGATAATCTCCATATCATCTCCATTTTTTATTGACAATAGTAAGTCTCCTCCTGTGAAAAAAAGGCAGAGAGGTTCAGATTCATCACCATGGATACCATTAGAGCAACGGAGAAAACCATAGCGACATCGAAGAGATTGACCACGACACTTAGTGGATCAGCATCGTCTTCCTTGAATGGGTTTGTTCTTCGGGAATTTCTCATTTCTCAGGAGTTTGTTGGGTAGCAATACGGGAAATATAATCTAACTGGTTTACCTCTTTGGCATACCAGCGTTGTTTGAACTGTAGAGTGATAAGCCCTACAAGGCTTACAACTAATCCCACAACGGTAGTGGCGAAGACCACCTGCATATTGGAAGCCATCTTGGAGATGTCCCCCTGAGAGAGACCTGTAAGAGCAGGGCTCATGGCGATAAGTGTTCCGATAAGTCCCAATACAGGGCCTACCTTGGAAAAGTAGTTTGAGGTGACGATATCCTTCTCAGCCTCATTCTCAAAATTAGAAATCATATAATCGGCATAAGCCCCATCGATGGACGAAGTAGGATCTTACGCAGGTATTTTACAAAGAGAATTGTCCTTCTCGGGAGCGCTTCCTGTAAGCGAGGTAGTGACTCAGGGCTGAGCGTCTCCAAGATGGGGGAGAGTTGTCGCTGGTTTTTGTATTTGGTAAATGAATTGGTTATAAAAGCTACCAGAGAGCAGTAGTGCACGTACAAAGAGTATCAACAGCACTATAATGTCTGGAATGAGCAAGCTGTCCGATACTAAGAAAAGAATTTGTGAGATTTGATCCATTTTTGATTTAGATTATTTCTAAGTGCAAAGATACGAATTAAATAAGAAATGACCAATGAGAAATATATAATAATTCAATAATGGTTAATGATTCATCCTCGCATGGGATGAATCATTAACCATATTAATCATATATCTCTTATTCTTCCACGGCTTGGTTTACTGTGCTAGGGAAGTAATATTTAGGTTCTGAGATACTTCTCATATAGTATACTGGTCCCCAAAGGTTGCCGATAAGCTGGACTTCAAAGATAGATACCTTGCGAGCTCATTTGAATAAAAATGAGTCAATCGCTCCTATGCCATCTGTAGAATTTCTTCATTATTAGGATCTATCCAGAACTCATCCATATCCTCATGCTCGCCTATGAAGGTGATGTATATCTTCTTATCACGGACTTCATAGTTGCATTTGTATGCGTAATACACTCTATCATTTTTGGTTTCCTGTAGGGTATAGCCTACCCGCAAGAGAGGTATCCGCATCGGATTGGAAGAGTAGCTCATAGGAGAAGAATTTCCCTTCGCCTACCTCTGTATAGAAGTCTCTTTTGAAGTCCGCACTCATATAAGGCAAGTTAAGATGTGCTTGATCGCCTAAAGAGTACTATGAAGTCAGTGACAGCATCCCTTGGGATTCGAACTCATCCATAGGATTGTTGAAGTGTCTTAGCTCAATAGTCACTCCATTGCTTTGTGCTCTATAGTTCAGCGGAGGAGTTCCTGGCACTGCTGTCATATGAGGTGAATTTTTTTCTCCTGCTATCTCCAACGAAGGTGTGAAGGTCAGTCCATTAGAATTCACCGCAATACCTGCTCGGCTTGCTTTGTGGCTATCCTGCATGGAGGTAAAGAGGAACATGCGGAAGGCACTTCTTACAAAGTAATTCTCCACCCCTTGAGCAGAAGTCACTTTTTTAGGTAATAGGTATGATCAATACCATCGAGCTGTTCTCCTTGAGTACCTATAGTTGTCCAATCCTCGGCAGTGGCCTTTTTCAAAATAAAGGAATTGTTCAGTTGCCTTTCGTTGGGTTTTGAACTTAGTTTATCACCTTCCTGCCCCATATAGACAAACTGGAATTCACACTTCGAGACCTTTACCGATATGCTCACGAGGGTCTGAGCTATAGGTAAGAGGTTCGAGCAGAGTATGAATGTAGTTTCGGGTGGTAAAGACCAAAAAGGGGACCTTGTCCTTCCTGAATTTGGTAGCCACTCTCCTGAGGGTTGTTCCACTACCAAAATCAGCCACCATCGTTACGCGTCCTCCGAGGGTGAACTTCATTAGAAAGGTATAGCCTCCGAAGGTATTCTTTTTAGGAAAAATAGCTCAATTTCCAACCATAAGGCGCCTCCGAGACGTGAGATTTTCCTTGTTCTGCTGTATACGTTCCGGAAGCATTCTTACCCATGAGCAAGTCAGGTTCGTTCTTCTGACATCCGGCTACAGCTATGATAGCAGTAGGTATAATATTTTTCTCATTTTTAGTATCTGTTTTTGGTTTACAAATAGTTCTGCATTCTTTGGTAAGCGACCCCTTGGAGCTGATAGAAGTCAATACCCCATTCGGCTCTGAAGTACTCCACGATAAAGGCTCTTTCTTCTTAAGAGCTACCTTCCCTTTCTCAGGCATGGCATTGAGGGCGGCATCCCATTGCGCCTTGGACTTCATGAGCATATGAGAGGTCATTTCGGCAAAGTCCTCAAAGGGGTTTGCCGCTGCATAGTTGGTAATAAAGCCTAAGGCATTGGCCTGAGCCGTTGTCTTACCATGCCAAGAAGAACTGTAATCATCGGGGTTATTTTCCCAAATTCAGGCGCAAAGGGCTTATGCTGATTGATGATATGGCAGTACTCATGCTGAATGGTATGGATAATGTGCCTGATATTCTCCTCATCTGGATGGGCTGGATCATAATAGTCAACGCGAGCGATGGTGATCTTAGCCCCATTGTCAGCCTGACGAGTTTCCTCGAAGAGGTAGGTCTCAGGATTGCGCTGAGGATCAAGTTACGCCCTCCGATAAGGCTTATCTGTCGAGGAGCTACTTGGCTAACAAAGGTCGTACCAGCTACTTGTTGATAGGCTCCTAACCAAACATACTTGATCATCTCCAAGAAAGGCTGTACCTTGCTTTCAGTCGGTGGATATAGGTAGCGTCCCATCTCGTAGTTGATGTCCACATATTTGTAATTGACCTCTATATTATAGGGATTGATATATTCGTTTCGGATATAAGTATCCAGAGTAGTGGGGGTATCCGTATCGTCATGGATCACACTTTGGGGATCGAGTGTCTCTTTCTTATTGCAGCTGGAAAGGGCAACAGAAAGGGCAATACATATATAGGTTATTTTTCATACTTCAAAGATTAAAAGATTAACGAGGATTGGGTGCCATACCAAATTCAAAGGGCGCTATTAGGAATTTGAAGCTCTCGACGAGGGTCACCCTTGGTGAGTTCTATTTGCCATCGCCCACCTTATGCACGACCTTCATCCCTAAGCGCTTGTTATCAAACCAGCGCAAGCCCTCTTGTACAAACTCCACTCGTCGGATATCCACCACAGCTTGGAGCCATTCTCTCTGTCGGGTTGTGAGGGGATAGGAAGGATCGAAATCAACTCCTCTACCCTGATAACGCCTATCAAGCGCCTCCTGAGTCATATAGCGCTCGAAGGTCAAGCGAGGGAAAGGATAGGCCTCATTGGGTCGGGAGCTATTATGGGTCTTAGGAATCAGATAGGTAAAGAGGTCACGACGGAACTGATCTAAGTTGCCAGACATTAGGTAGGCCTCCAAGCGGTTGAGGTAGACCTCGTCATAAGAGAACAAAACCGCTGCACTATAATAAACCCTAGTACCTGCCGAACGATTTACATACTTATAGTAGTAGTTAGACTTAGGAAAGACGATATTACCTGCACCATCTCCCAAAGCCGAATTGACTGCTTCCCAACTGATATTGGAGAAGTTCAAAGGATGGGTATTACGAGAGAGCAGATCTCCGCCATCTTTTGCAAAAGTTAGGCTATACTTATGAGTCTGGAAACGATAGGCCAAGGCAGAGCGAGCCGTACCCACAAGTATATTGGATGGGTTAGTGGATTCTGTATAGTAAGCACTTCTGGACTCAAGGGCTACCGCATTGAGGGTTTTATGTTCCTAAGCTTGGTTTCTGCATTGGCTCCCAAAACGGCATCGGCATGTTCAATTACCTTATCCCACTGGGCTTTCATTAGGTAGAAGCGTAGCAAAGGCATGAGCTGCCGCTGTGGTAAAGTGGAAACGAGGTTGCTTATATTTGCTATCATCAAAGCAAGGAAGCCCTTGCGTGAGGTCGCGCTCTATAGCATCATAATATTCCTTAAGTGGGATACGGGTGTAGTGTCCAAAGACATGCTTTTCAGGGGTAGTAATATAGGCCAATCCCAAATCAGAGGTAGCAGTAGCCTCATTATAGGAAGCTTACACCAAAGGTAAGCCAACATAAAAATGGGCATAGGCTCGTGCTACCAGGCTTCTCCTTTGATATAGTTATATCGGGCTGTCTCGCCTAATTCGGCATAGGATTCCAAAGCCTGATTGGCTGCCCCAATGGCCGCATATGAGCTATCCAATAGTCGGTTGGGGTATTATCCTCCCCATCTATCTCGTTGTTATCTCTCCAGAAATACATATCTGTATTAAGGGTTGAGATTCCTAAGAAAGAGGTCTTCTCGCTTACATTATCACTCATCATCTCTGCGATGTAAGTAGGAAAGCGATTAGGATAGGCGCCGACCAAGAGTTCCTCTATTTTTCAGGACTATCTGTTTCTGTACGGCTATCAGGTAGGTCGTCTAATATTTTGTTACAAGCGCTTAGCACCAAGGTAGAGGGCTAAGGCTAAGAAGGGACAAGTATTTGTTTCTTTTCATGAGTTGCTGTTTTGTTAGATTCCAAGATTAATGGTAAAGGTATGTGGGGTGTGATCGGGTAGGCTACTCCTCCAGAGCGGAAGAATTCTGGATCCTGTCCGTTCAAGTCCTTATGAGCATAGATTAGGAAGGGGTTGGAAGCTTGTAAGCGTAGGGTTAGGTTGCCTAAGTTTAGGTTTTCCAAAACTTCCTTATCAAAGGTATAGGATAGGGAGATGCTCTTCATACGTACAAAAGAGCCATCGACTACACGAGCGGTAGAGTGGTTATAGGCGCTATAAGCTCTTGAGATATAGGCCTTGTTTTCCTCATTGAGTGTTCGCTGAGAGACAATGCCAGGTATTTGAGTTAAGGCCTCATCTCCAGGGGCTACCCAGCGATTTTTGAACTCTCTTGGGAAGACACTTAAGTCATCATAGCCAGCTCCTTTGTAGAGGGTGCCTTGCGAATCTTGTTGCCCGCTTGCATAGTAATGAGGAAGTTTAGCTCCCAATTTTTGTAACGGAAAGTATTGCTAAGTCCTCCTGTGATGTTGGGATCCACCGCTCCTTCTTTCTTGAGATAGGAGAGGATATTATCACGGTCTTGAAATCAATATCCTTATAGTCTCTACTTCCTCCCTTAAGGTTGAATAGCGGCATTCCTTGGCTATTAAGACCTGCAAAATCATAGGAATAAAGGGTGTTGCGTGGATTACCCAATACATTGCCCCTGTCTCACGTACTAAGTTGAAAAACACTGTTGGAGGCATTGGCCAAGGAGGTAATCTCTTGCTTAAAATAAGCAAAGTTCACACTGGTACTCCAAGTGAAATCCTCAGTCTTGAAGTTACGAGTATCTAGTACTAGCTCAACCCCACGAGTGGTCATGGAGGCATCATTAGCATACTTATTCAATTCCCCTCCCATACCGGAAGTACGGACGATGTCTAATAAGTCCTTGGAGTTCTTCTGGTGAGGTCTACCGAGAGGAGATCGCATTGGAAAGGAAGCCTATGTCGGTACCGAAGTTAGTCTCATACACCTTCTCCCAAGTAAGGTCAGAGTTCTGGAGAGAAAGGATACGGATTAGGCGTTCATTATCTTGGTTGCGGAAGCGGGGGGTGATGGTACTGATCATGATAGGTAAGGCATTTCCTATATTGTTCAGTCCTGCAATCAGTCCATAGCTAAGGCGGAAAAGAGAGGTTAGAAAGGGCATGAGTCGCAGGCAAGAAATGTTCGTTGGTCACATTCAGCGGCCACTGATATTCCAAGTAGGGGAGCCAGCGAGCCTTACGGCTTCTACCAAGCTGGTTAGAGACCCTCATAGTTCAGTGTACCAGAGAGAATATAGCAGTTGCGAAGCCATAGGATGCCTGGAGAGAAAGCTACTCCTCGTTCACGACCGGTAGAGCGATCAAAGTATTGGGCGTTATCGGCAATCACCTTCTCTATGATTCGAGGATCAGTAAAGACTACTCACCACGATTGAACTGATAGCCATAACCATCGAAGGATTGGTTATCCCTATCGGTATAACGGAATTCTTGTCCCAAGAAGAGCTTAAGGGTATGCTTGTCCTGCTCATCTTGGTCTTTGAAAGCCTTATTGTACTCCAAGGCATTGCGTAAGTAGTAGCTTTGTAGAGTTATTTTGTTCCAACTTATAGATACCTCCGTTGGGAAGTACCACTTGCGGAAGGGCTGAAGGATCATCAGGGTTGCGGTATAGGAATGGGTTGCGCTCCCCTATAATCATATTATCGTTGGCACGATAAGCCCCTACCACATTGGAACCTTCGGAGATCGTGTGCTCTTGGGTACTTTGGGCATAGCGTACCGAACCTAAGAACTTGTACTTAAGCGCTGGAGTGAATTTGATCTCTAAGTCACTTTGGAGCTTGTACTCCATCATCTTCAGATCTATATAATTATTCTTAAGCTCCTTAAGGATATTCATAGGTGCATAGTTCATACGATAATAGTCGTAGTTGCCTTCATCATCATAGGGACGTAGTGCACGAGTAGTATTGAGTGCATAGCTGAAGGGTTGATATCGAAATCACGTTCGTACTCCCCTGTTACCTGATTGCTCGAACGGGAGAAGGTACCCGGTGCTTTTTGGTTACGGATGGCTCCTTGTGCTAGGATACCTATCTTCACCTTAGAAGAGAGGTGCATAAGTGGTCTTTATATTTCCAGTAATACGGTGTACCCTATCGGCTATCGTCCATCCTGGGTCTACAAAGAAGCCCTAAGGAACTGATAGATAGTCGTATTCTCCCCTCCACCACTAAGGCTCAAAGGTATGATTTTTGAGTTAAGGAAGGGTCGGAAGAGGGTTTTTGAACCAGTCCGTATTGGCATACTCATGTTGCGCAAGAAAGCATTACGTGCCTCTGGACTGTTCTGTAATAGAAAGCGACCAGTAGCAGGATCATAAGTATCAGTATTTCGGTACATGATCTGGTAAGCCCCACCTTGTTGAGCAGCCATATAAAGTAGCTCGGTCTAAATAGCCCTTTTTGCTCCAACTCACGATAGACACTCATAGGTCTCTTGGGGTTCATCAGGTCGAACTGTGCATAATTAGGAATCATGCGTACCGACTCCTCCAACTGGTAGCTCAACTGTGTCTTCACATTGCGTTTTTCCACTTTTGGTAGTAATGATTACAGCTCCATTAAGCGCACGTGCTCCCATATAGGGAAAGTGCGGAGGCATCCTTGAGGATTTCTATACTCTCAATATCATTGGCATTCAGCCCTGAGTTGCTGAGCTAATTAGGGGTTGAGGCATCTCCAGAGGCTAACTGTTCAAAGGAAAGGTTTACCTCCTCCTGTACAGCTCCATCCACTACCCAGAGGGTTTGGTATCTCCAAAGATAGAGGAACCTCCACGTATAGTAATCTTAGGAGATGTACCAAAAGTACCTGAAAGGTTCTGTACATTGACCCCTGCTGAACGTCCCTCAAGCATACGACCTACATCTACAACTCCATCTTGCTTGATGTTGTCTATCTTAAGTGTTTGCGAATTACCTGTAAAGAGCTTCTTATCTATCTCTTGGTAACCTGTGAAGACAAGACCTGTAAGCTCTGTTACTTCTTCCTTGAGGACAATATTCAACACTTTGTTGTTGCCCACTACTCGTTCCACTGGAGTACTACCTACCATAGAAAACAAGAACCGCTTTCTCATTGGACACTTTGATGGTAAAAATTACCCTCCAAATCGATATCCACTCCATAGGTGGTACTTCTCCCACTACGGATACTCCTAAGAGTGGTCGCCCATCTTGGTCCTTGACCACACCTGTTACAGTCTGCTCTTGAGCGTATAGCCCTGAGAATGTGAGCCATAAGAACCCCCAACAGCACATACAGCCATTTTCTTTTCATCTTAATACGTTTAAGCAATTAGTTTTGCAAATATTCATAAAAATCTGATAAAAACAACCTTTTTATGAATTTATTCACCTTTTTCTCTTTGTTAAGTAAAATATTGTAGATTTTTACTTCAAAACTAAATAAAATACAATGTTAATTATTAATAAAACAAATTAATATTATTCAATTAACTTTTTTAACTTCAAATTTTAATTAAAAACATAAAAAACACAAAATGTATTCAACAAATACAAAAATATATTAATTTACTCACAATGAATATTATAGATGTTTTACAAATATTGTTTATTGTCTATAGACATAATCTATTCTATGCCTATACAATTAATAATTTAACTATTTTAACAAACTAATTTCCAATCAGAAAAAGAGCAGAAAGTCGGTAGTGGCAAGGCTTTTTACTTTCTGTCAATTGTTAGTTTTTATTTTTACTTTTTACCTTTTACTTTTTGTATCTTTTGCCCTCTCAAATCATCACAATGAAACATTTAGAAGCTATCGGGAGGTATTTCCTGATGTTATACGAGATATTCCGCAAACGCACCAAGTGGGCTATGATGAAAAAGGCTTATAATGAAGGAGATAGATGACCTTATGTATGGATCGTTGGGGATTATTGCTTTTATCTCGCTCTTTGTCGGGGCGGTATTGCCATACAGATGGCACTGAATATAGATAACCCTCTTATACCTAAGAGTCTTATTGGCTTTGCCACCCGTCAGACCATTGTACTAGAGTTTGCTCCTACCTTTACCTCTATCATAGTAGCGGGGAAGGTGGGTTCCTTTATCACTTCAAGTATTGGGACTATGCGTGTTACCGAACAGATAGATGCCTTGGATATCATGGGGGTCAATTCTCTTAATTACCTTATCTTTCCTAAGATTATTGCCTTGCTTTTGTATCCTTTTGCCATTACTATGGCGATGGCTTTGGGTATCTATGGGGGGTATATTGCGGCTACTGTAGGGCACTATGCTACCTCGGCAGAGTTCCTGGAAGGTTTGAAGTTACAGTTCCGCGCTTTCGATATCACCTATGCACTTATTAAGAGTGTTATTTTTGCCTTTGTGCTGGCGACTATTCCGGCATATCACGGCTATTATATGAAGGGGCGCCTTGGACGTAGGAAAGGCTAGTACCATCTCCTTCGTATGGACAAGTGTGGCAATTATTATTATTGATTTTATTATTACTCAAATTCTCCTTACGTAAATGATTTGAAGTACAAGATATAAAAATCCTTTGACGGGGTAGAGATTCTTAAAGGAATCTCAGCAACTTTTCTAGGGAAAGACAAACCTTATCATAGGGCAGAGTGGTTCTGGAAAGACCGTTTTCCTAAAAGACACTCTTGGGATTGCATATTCCTGATAGTGGCAACATTATCTATGATGGGGTCAAAGTATGCTGATATGAATAAGGAACAACGTCGTAAAGTTGCGCCAAGAGATGGGAATGGTCTTCCAAGGGTGCGCTTTTTGATTCCATGACGGTGGAGGAGAATGTGATGTTCCCGCTGCAGATGTTTTTCTTCTCTGACCCCTGCCGAGATGAAGGATAGGGTGGATTTTGTCTTGGAAAAAGGTGAATCTGGTCAATGCCCATCATAAGAAACCTGCCGAGATATCGGGGGATGCAAAAAGCGTGTAGCTATTGCTCGTGCAGTGGTGAACTCGCCCAAGTGCCTCTTCTGTGATGAGCCTAACTCAGGGCTGGATCCTAAAACGTCTATTGTTATAGATAATCTAATTCATACCGTAACAGAAGAGTTTAACATCACCACCATTATCAATACCCACGATATGAACTCTGTCATGGAATAGGGGAACAGATTATCTTCCTCAAGAATGGGTACAAAGAATGGGAAGGTAGCAAGGATACTATCTTCAAAACGGATAACGAGGCGGTTACTGACTTTGTTTACTCCTCCGAACTCTTTAGAGAGTACGACAGATGTCCCATGATAATGATTAGTGATCAATGATTAATGTCAATGCTATTGAACTCATTAATCATTAATCATTGATACATATTTTTCAGCAGATAGTAATTCTTCTAACTCGGTGAGAGCAGTAGGTTTATTTGGATAATCCAAGACTCATAGGGAGTTTTGTTAATCTGTTCAGGGCTTACGTACAAGCTCTTTGTTGAAGGCGATAATCTCTCCTGAGAGAGGCATGAAGAGGTCTGAGAGTGTCTTTACGGCTTCATAGTACCAAATGCTTGGTCTTTGCTAAGGTTTCACCTTCGGTTTCTACTTCTACGTATAGCAATATCACTGAGTTGCTGCTGTGCACAGTCAGTAATTCCTGCATAGAATAAGTCCCTTCGGCTCTTACCCAAAGGGTGCTCTGCAGTATAACGGAGTTCTTCTGGTAGGTTCATCTCTTTATTTCTTTAATTTTTCTATTTCTTCTCAACTATATATCCTATATTATTCTCAAGGAAAAGCTTGCGAGAGTCTTCTATAAAGAGTTTTATCTGCTTAATACTCTCTTTGTCAGTCCTTCGAAATTCTCCTTTTCTGCTTGTGCGCAAGGGAGTATCTCATAGTGGTTTTTCCCCTCTTGTTGATATATATGTACCCAAGTGAGGTAGTACTGAGGAATCAGAAATTTCGTCTTTCCTTCTTTATTTTTGACAAAAGAGCTTAACCATCAGGCCGCCATCGGTATAGCGCTTGCGCTGGTTGGAGATAAAGTTGCCCAAGGAATAGGCAACAAATTGGTCATTAGTATTTTTCTCCATAGGTTTGGAGTACATGTGGGTGCCCTCCTATGATAGCATCTACTCCATTTCTCAGGAGGAAATTGGCCATGTCTTTTGAGCTTGGTTGGGTTTTGTAGCATATTCTACTCCCCAATGTACTACTGCAATGAGTTTGTCAAGCCTGTGGGCATGGGCGCTCTGTGGGTCTTTTTATCTGGAGGGTATCAAGTAGATTCACTTGGGTAGGTTCAGGGATGAGGTGAGCCATTGGTACCATAAAGTATAGTTAAGGATCCCTACACGGATATTGTTTTTCTCAGCACAAGCAGGTTCCTACGTGCCCTATCTATTGAGATCATAGAAGGTGCCTGTATGCTTTATTCCCAAAGAATCCAACTGATATAGTGTGTTGGTAATTCCCTTTTTCCACGGTCACAGGAATGGTTGTTCGCCGTTACCATCACATTGATACCATTCTTATAGCAAGCTGCTGCTGGGGCATTAGGCGAGGAGAAGGTTGGATATCCCGTATAAGGCTTCCCACCGAGGTTACCTCTGGGTTGGCTATTACATAGTCATTTTCCTGAAGATAGAGGCTACTTTTAGCAAAGACAGGCTCATATTCATATCGTTGTGTTGTCTTTATTATAGGCAGATGTGATCTGAGGGAGTGTCCCATGATATCTCCAGCAAAAAGTAGGAAAGGGTGTCCTTTTCCTTGTTTATGGAGACTTGTCCCAAGCTATAGAAGCTGATAAGTAAAAAGCAGAATAGAGTCCTTTTTTCATAGTGAAAAACAAGGTTAACAAACAAAGGGCAAAGATACAAAATAATGAGTAATGTTCAATGATTTATTCTATAAATACTTCTTTGGGCTTATATTATATTCTCTGTTATAGCTCTTCAAGGAGATGTGTAGAAAAATGATATGAAAATATATATTAGGTAATTTCAGACCTATTTTTATAGCCGTTTTCAAAGAAGCTTTTTATAACCAATGTATTAATTAACAGCTCTTTATAGAAATAATATCGGTATAGGAAACACAAAAATCATTATAAATACTATGGAACAGCAAAAGAAACATTATTTCGACACAAAAAGTACTGGGGCAGCCCTCGGGACTTTTCTTTTTTGTTCTTCACTGAGATGTGGGAACGCTTTTTCCTTCTATGGAATGCGTGTCCTTTTGGTACAATTTCTAACCGCGGAGATCCTCTTGGGGATCCTAAGGGAGGTTGGGGAGCTGGACGGCTGAGCAAGCGGCTTCGCTCTATGGGACGTATGCCATGCTCCTATACCTAACTCCTGTCTTGGGGGTATCATTGCCGATAAGTACCTCGGGGCGCGCAATGCTGTGATTACCGGAGCGGTGATCATGACTATAGGACAACTCTGTCTCTTCTCTCTATCCCTGTGATGTTCTACATAGGGCTTACTTGCTTGAGTGATAGGGGTAGGATTCTTCAAGCCCTAATGTCCCTTCTATTCTCTCGGAAATGTTCAAGGAGCATGCTGATAAGAAGGATAGTGCTTATACCATTTTCTATATGGGGGTCAATTCAGGCTCTTTCTTCGGTACCATGCTCTGTGGGTGCTTAGCCATGACTCATGGCTGGAGCTGGGGCTTCGGACTGGCAGGTATCTTTATGGCATTGAGGAACAATCCAATTTGTTTTCATAAAGAACCTTATGGGAGATTTAGGGGTACTTAAGCAAGCGCTTCCTCAACAAAAAGAGGAAAAACAAGTCACAGAAGTCAAAAAGAAGATACGGATAAGCGTAATCCTTTTTACCTTTAGCGATACAATCCCTCATTACGATAGTAACCCTTCTAGGGACTCACTTATAGCTTTCAATGATCCATTGTCCAAGAAAATGGCATGTATGATGTCTTTGCTTGGGCGAATAGCTCCTATGAGAGGACAAAACGCTCTTTATCATCATTACCTTAGTGCTCTTTATCTATACTCTTCTCCCGTATCATGCGCTATGAAGGGGTAGTGCGTAGCCGTATGTTGGCAGTGGTGAGCTTGGCAATCTTTTATCATGTTCTTTTTATATAACCTTCGATCAAGCACCTTCTTCATTGATTATTATTGCTCGTGATCATGTGGATAGAAGTCTTACAGGCAATGGATTGTTTATCTTCAATATCATTAACAGCCTTATAGTTGTGGTGCCTTTGGTTATCATCTCCTATGTATTGATAAAACTGGCTACAGCTACATGGAAGCGAATCCCTATAACCAATCTGATTATACTGATATGTTTTTCACTTATTTGGGTAGTGGTAGTGTATATGCTCAAGAGTGAATTTGCTAAGACAGAATCCGAAATCTCTGTATCGTGGTTCTCTGTGCTTAACTCCCTTCTTTGTCATTACCTTAGCTTCCTCTGTATCGAAGATATGGGAATCTAAGTTCAATCCTCCAGCAGCCTACAAGTATGGCTTTGGATTGTTCTTCGTAGCCATTGGATATATTGCTATATGGTTAGGTGCTACAGGTTTTGGGCGAAGGAGCGAAGATCTCTGTAATATTCCTTATCCTTACCTATCTATTCCATACTTTTAGAGAATTATTCATCTCTCCTGTGGGACTTTCCTATGTTTTCAAGTTAGTACCAGCCAGAATGCTTGCCTTCATGTTTGGTATGTGGTACTTAGGAGTGCTATTGCTCAAAAGATAGCTGCGACCTTAGGTGGACAGATAGAGTATGTCAAGCAAAACTATGGATTAAGTACTTTCTTCCTTATTTTTTGCAGTCATAGCCGCAGGAGCAGGAATATTAGTAATTCTTCTGCACCCTATGATCAAAAAACTTATGCATGGAGTGAAATAAAACTTGCATTTCTCAAGGGGAAGTAGTATCTTTACACCTGAATTAGAAAAGATCTATTACTTAATCAAAATAACAGACTTATGAGATAATTGCAGGAAACTGGAAAATGAACAATGATGCGGGGGCAATCCTCAGAGCTCATTGCCGCTTTGCTGCAGAAGCTCCCACAGACTAAGGCAGAGGTGATTATAGCTCCGTCTTTTGTGAATCTGGCTTTAGCAGTGGAAAAAACAAAAGGAAGTCCTATTGTCGTAGCTGCACAGAATATGCACTTTGCTGAAAAAGGTGCTTTCACTGGAGAAGTATCTGCTTCTATGCTTGAGGCTATAGGAGTTAGAACCACTATCTTGAGGACACTCCGAACGTCGTGAATACTTTTAATGAAACGGACGAAAGTCTCGCTAAAAAAGGTTGATACTGCCCTTGCTCATCAGTTTCGTATCATCTTCTGTATAGGGGAGAAACTTGCCGAGCGTAAGGGAGAGAAACACTTTGAAGTGGTGCAGCGCCAAATAGAAAAAGCTCTTTTCCACTTACCTAAGGATGCTTGGAAGCATATTGTACTTGCTTACGAACCAGTATGGGCTATTGGTACGGGTGAGACAGCTACTCCTGAGCAAGCGCAAAGAGATACACGCTTTTATCCGCAAGACCGTAGCAGATAAGTATGGTAAGGAAGTCGCCGATAATCTCACTATTCTATATGGTGGTAGCTGTAATGCCAAGAATGCGGCTTCTCTTTTTGCTAATCCTGATGTAGATGGAGGCCTCATAGGAGGAGCTGCCCTTGTGGCAGATGATTTTATCACCATTATTCAGTCGATGAAATAAGTTAAAAATATTTACTAAGAGGGATAGGGTAACTCTATCCCTTTAGTTTTTGTTCATTAGGTTAGAAAATTATTGAATTTTATCTATATTTGAAATACCTGCAAAAATAATGCAATTGAGAAATTAGAAAAGATACTTGTTTTATGGTGTTGAAACTAAAAATCATCTTTACTTTCCTTGCATCTACCAAAGTAGTGTTCAATAGCTCTTAATGGAGAATCTAAGTTATAAAAACCTTCATAAGATTCATATTTTTCTTTGAAAGATGTATGAATATCAGATATACAATATTCTAAATTTAGATTTTTAAGAATATACTTTTTCATCAACATCTTTAGTAATCTTAAAATTTTTAGTAAAAACAACCTAATTCATAGAAAGCATCTAATAATTTTTGTTTTTCATGGGTGTCGAAATTTAGATCATAACAAGATCTAATCTCAGATATTCTAACAGCGAAATCTATAATCATAATTTTGAAATTATACAAGAACAAAGGTATAAAATAATACACATTTACTATATATATTTATATTAATTTTAGCATTATGAAGATTTTATTTATTCTTTTTCCTTATTTATTATGGCACAGCCTTGTACCTATAAGGATGTATTAAGCAAAATGACCCTCTTCTATGACAAAACTTATCCTTCTAAGATAGATATTCAGAAGGCGGACTTCTCTTCGCTTATTCTCAACCAAAGTACAGATTATTTAGGGGCTATGAGGGGTTCATAAAAACGCTTAGTGGTCTTGATTTCTTCTGCTAAGCGCAATCCTCAGAATCCTTTGATGTATGAAATAGCGGGAAGGACACGAGTAGGGAAGAATGTCAGACAGTTCAAGGAGTATAACCCTTACCCAACTTATCTCAGGCAAACCAGAAGATACCACAAATGATCTCTACACAGAAAATAGTGGTGTACAGGAGGGAAGGAGTGGCTCGTGGGCGATTTCATTTTGGACGAATATGAAGACCTCCCAGCCACTGGGGTATTCAGGGCAAAAGTACTCTTATGGTGGTTTCTCTCCAAAAAAGGGAAAGATAGAATATAATGATGGCTATCTTATGGCAGACCCTTACTTGAATAATGCCTATATAGGGACTTGGACCAACAAGCAAACACATAAGTCTCAGCAAGTGAGTTGGGGGCATTATCGTGTTCCCTGTGCAGGAGATTTGGATATGGGTGCAGGAAATTTTTCCCCTGCCCCTGAGTATTATAAATATGGTTGGGACGAATATATCCAAGAGATTAGAAAGAAGTATCCCGATGCTTATAAAGATTAAAAATATGAAAAACTATTACTACTCATTACATTCCTGAGTTCTTTTTGTAAGAGGACAAATGACAAAGGATGACCTCATAGGGAAGATAGAGTGACCAAACAGGTGTTTCGCAAGGATACCCGCTCTTGGACACTCAAGGGGATCCTCAGGATTCCACAAACAAAGAAGAATCGCTACTATGTGGTCGATCAGTTTGAGTTTTATTTTCAAAGAGCAAGCTTATAGGAGCTCGTGTGACTTGGGATAAGAATCTGGAGGAAATTGCTTTTTGAACTATCAAAGCCATAAAAATCTTTTTATTAGGATAGTTCCTGTAAAAATTCGTAATTTTGGGGAGTATTCTAAATTTTAAAAACATGATATTAATTACTCTTTGGGCATTGCTCATAACAGGCCTTGTATATGGACAAGGACAGAGCGCTCAAAACCTTCTCAAGAACAAGCAAAGATGATTCTACTTGCCAGTACTTCAACTATTTATGGAGGTACGTATCTGTCTTACCTCAAGGAAGAACTCAAGGTATTTTCGCTGGAGTGGACGAAATTCTCTTCATTCCTTATGCGCGTCCCAGTGGTATCTCTCACGATGAATATACCCAAAAAGCAGAAGGATTTCTTCGCTACCATAGGGAAAAAGTAGTAGGGATTCACACTTTTGCCAACCCCGCAGAGGCAGTGAAGCAGGCCAAAGCAATCTTCACTGGGAGGGAATACTTTCCTCTTGGTTACTCAGCTATATGAGAATGGGGTAATGGAGCCCCTACGTGAGCAGTGAATGCAGGAACCCCCTATATGGGAGCCAGTGCAGGTACCAATATAGCAGGGCAAAGTATGCAGACAACCAATGATATGCCTATCATCTACCCGCCCAGCTTCAAGACCTTAGGAGTGGTGCCTTTCAATATCAATCCACATTACTTGGAGCCCAGATCCTGAGAGTAAGCACAAAGGAGAAACACGACAGACACGTATCAATGAGTTCCATATCCTCAATGATACCCCTGTCATAGGGCTAAGAGAAGGTAGTTGGTTAGTGATAGAAAACGGCAAACTCACTCTCAAGGGAAAGCTTACGGCACGTATCTTCCAACAAGGGCAAGAACCTTACGAATGGGATGGTAAGACTCCCTTCCTTTCTTCAAATAAGAACTTAAAATTGTAAGCCTAATTCGCGAACAAAAGTTTCCAAAAGTGGATTTTTTGCTCCTTCAGTGCTAAATACTTCTCTTCAGGAGTATAAGCAGTGACAGGGGCAATTTCTTTGTTTACAGTAATCTGTAGCGTAATGTTGTAGTTGTTCAGCGACTTGCGGATATAGGTGAGCAATCGCTCCTGTTGGGACTGGAGTTTCTATCAGAGCAAGCTCTGAGCCTACTTCAAAAGAATTACATCCTCTGCTATAGTAGGGGCAGAATCTTTTCCTAAATGACTGGATTAGTAGGTGTTCACCTCTTTTTTTCTAAGATGGCTAACATCTGTTTCCAGACACCCTCGAAATCCTCCTGTGTATAGCTGTCTCGAGCTGTATGCTGGGCTTGTGCTTAGTGCTGATCACGTATCTTAGCGGCTTCATGCTTGAGCTGAATGCTCTTAAGAGAAGTAGCTGAAACACTGTCCTTGGGAGGAGTCTGGGAGACAGGAGTATTTTCTTGAGAGGAAGGTTCTTTTGCAACTGATTTATTTTCAGTGTTTTGAATAGGTTTTTGATAAAAAAACAGTCGCAGGGATTATATATCCATCATATCCCCCTGGTAGGTAAGTGAAGCCAATTGCATCAGAGCCAGCTCCACCAAAAGGCGTGGGGTACGGCTTGTCTTATATTCCAAATCGCATTGGGTAGCTATGCGTAGTGCCTCCACCAAGAACGGAAAGTCACACTTGGTAGTCTGTTCAATATATTTTTTGGGTCTCCTCACCGACTTCCATAAGGGATACTGTTTGGCTATTTTTGCAGACCATAAGGTCTCTGAAATGTCCAGCCAAGCCTGCTATAAAGTGTTGTCCGTCAAAGCCATGGGCGAGAATACTATTGAACTCAATGAGTAGTTGAGGGATGTTATTGCTCACGATAAGGTCGGTAACTTTAAAAATAAGTATCGTAGTCAATACATTGAGTATCTCCGATACGGCCTGTCGGGTAATTGTCTTCCCACAGAAACTGACCACTCTGTCAAAGATAGAAAAGGGCATCGCATAGCTCCATCAGCCTTTTGGGCAATGATTTGTAGTGCTTCGTCTTCAGCTTCAAGCCCTTGTTCCTTAGCAATATACTTGAGATATTCACGAGCATCATTGATAGTAATACGCTTAAAAGTCAAATATCTGACAGCGAGAGAGGATGGTAGGGATCACCTTATGCTTCTCGGTAGTGGCCAGAATAAAGATTGCATGTGCGGGCGGTTCCTCCAAGGTCTTGAGAAAGGCATTGAAGGCAGCATTGGAGAGCATATGTACCTCGTCAATGATATAGACCTTATATTTACCTACTTGAGGGGGATACGTACTTGCTCGATGAGTGATCGGATTCCTTCCACACTGTTGTTGGAGGCAGCATCCAGTTCAAAGATGTTGAAAGCAAAATCATTATCTCCGTCAGTAGGGGTGGTCTTCTCATTGATTTTCTTAGCCAAGATACGGGCACAAGTAGTCTTACCCACCTCGAGGCCCTGTAAAGAGCAGTGCCTGTGCCAAGTGATCGTTGGCAATGGCATTTTCCAAGGTGTCAGTAATCGCCTTTTTGTCCCACTACATCGACAAAAGATTGTGGACGATATTTGCGGGCGGATACTATAAATGGGTTCATCTTCTTTAATTGTTAATTGTCAGTTATCAGTGAATAGTTATCAGTTTTTACAAGAAATAATCATTAATTATTGATCATTAATGAAATTTTTCCCATTCCTCCATAAGGTTATCGAGTTGTTTTTCTTGTTTCCATATTGTTCCATAAGCTCAGGGGTAGGGTATTTTTGTATTTGGGTATTCATCTGGGCGATTTCTTTTTCGAGATCACTGATCTGGCGTTCTACCTTGCTGAGCTGGTTGGAGAGTTTTTGCGTTCTTTCTGTTCTTCATAGGAAAGAGCTTTTTCCTTTTCTACCACAATTTCTTTTTAACCTCTTCGCCTTTTTTCTATTTCGCGGAAGGAAGATACTGCTCTTTGTTCCAGATAGAAGTCGATATCGCTGAGATATTCTTTGATAGTATGGTTCTTGAACTCATATACCTTATCCGTGAGTCCTGTGAGGAAGTCACGGTCGTGGGATACGATAATGAGTGTTCCCTCAAAGCGTTGTAGTGCCTGCTTGAGCACATTCTTGGAGGCAATGTCGAGGGTGGTTGGTAGGCTCGTCCATAACTAAGACATTGAAGGAGGAGAGGAGCATTTTGGCCAATGCCAAGCGATTGCGTTCGCCTCCAGAGAGTACTTTTACCTTTTTCTCTACCTCATCGCCACGAAAGAGAAAAGCACCGAGGATATCACGTACTTTGGTACGGTTGGAGTCGTTAGCAGCATTGAGCATTGTGTCCAGTAGGGTGAGCTCACCATCTAAGTAATGCGCTTGATTCTGAGCAAAATAGCCTATCTCTACATTGTGTCCTAAGCGAATGTTTCCTTCGTAGGGTATTTCTCCTATAATCATCTTGGCAAGGGTAGTTTTTCCCTGTCCATTCTGCCCAACAAAGGCTATTTTGGAACCGCGTTCCACAAGCAGACTTACATCCTTGAGAATCAGTTTGTCATCATAACTCTTGCTGACATGGTCTATTTCCAATACCACTTTCCCAGGTTGCTGAGAGGGAAAGCGTACCGACATTACGGCGGTTTCTTGCTCATCCACCTCGATACGCTCTATACGGTCAAGTTTTTGATAAGCGATTGTGCCATAGAGGCTTTGGAGGCCTTGGCACGGAACTTAGTCAATGAGCTTTTCCGTTTGCTGAATCATTTTTTCTTGGTTTTTCTGAGCGGCAAGCTGTTGGGTAATCATCTCTTTTCTCAGTTCTAAGAAAGCGGAATAAGGTTTCGGATAGTCATAGATACGCCCTGCTACAATCTCAATGGTACGATTAGTGACATTGTCGAGGAACTATCTTGTCGTGGGAGATAATCACCACCGCTCCAGGGAAGGACTTGAGGAAGCCCTCAAACCATATAATGGACTCTATGTCAAGGTGGTTGGTAGGCTCATCCAGTAGGAGTATGTCATTTTTTTCCAAGAGGAGCTTGGCCAGCTCTATACGCATGCGCCACCCTCCCGAGAAGCTATCGGTAAGGCGAGAGAAATCCTCCCGAGAGAAGCCCAAACCTGAGAGGATACGTTCGGTATCTCCCTTATAGGTATATCCTCCATGGATCTCGTACTCATAGAGTGACATCGATGCAGGCGGATCAGCAGGTCATTATAGCTATCACTCTCATAGTCCGTGCGCTCAGCCATCTCATGGTGGATATGGTCTAATTCTTCTTCCAAGCGCATCAGGGTGGTAGAAAGCCTGATAGGCCTCCTCAAGAACAGTACGACCTGCGACAAAGTCAATATCTTGTTTTTAAGTAACCTATTTTTGCATTTTTCTCCAAGGCAATGGTACCTGTATCAGGGAGGGAGCTCCCCAGAGAGCATCTTGAGCAAGGTGGATTTTCCTGCACCATTTTTACCAATAATCCTACGACGATCCCCCGATGAGCATAAAAGCCACATCCGAGAAAAAGTGTTTCCTTGGAATGAAATAGATAAGCCACTGACATTGAGCATAATTGTTTTTTGTAAAAGAGTGGGGCAAAGATACAATTTTTAATTGTTAATTGTCAAAGGCCAATTGTTAATTAATTAAGGGGGTAAAGAGGAGAAGGGAAAAAGAGGAATAGATAAGAGAATTTTTATAGGAGACTAAGGATTAATTTTGTATAATGGATACTATCAGAGAAATAACCTTGCCTACTTATAGCTACAGGGCTTTGATGAGGGATTATAACATAATTTCTATAAATCTTTGACTACTGACTCTTTTTCTCTTTTTAGGAGTGATAGAAGGTTGGTTTTTGTCTTCTGGATCACGGTAGCCAATGGCTACAGCAAAGAGAGTTTGATACCCATCTTTCGGCAGATGTTGGTCATATGCTTGAGGAAGAATACCTTCCATCGCAGCATCGAGTCAATGCCCATAATGGCACAGGCAGAAAGAAAATACCCTAAAGCTACATATACTTGGTGTTCCATCCAAGCCTTGACATGAGCTTCGCCCTGAGGTTTGATATATTGTTGATAGAAAGTCCGCCCTCCTTCCGAGATATAAGAAGGGGCTTCCTCTTCAAAATGTTCTACACTCTCCAATACTCTGAAGATAACAATATGGCTGGCTTGTTTTTACCCGCTCTTCATTCATTAGGGAGAGGGGTGCAAAAACTTCATCTTTACGCTTATCTCCTACCAAGATAAATTCCCATGGTTGGCTATTGATAGAAGAGGGCGCTAGGCGAAGAATCTCTTTTAATTGTTCAAGAGTCTCTTTCGAAAGGTGTTTTTCCGTTATAAATTTTGGTAGTATAGCGGTTCTGAGCCAATGATAGAAATTCATAATCTTATGCAAAAGTACGAAATAAAAAATGAATTATAAAGTTTCTTTGCATACTATAAATAATTCTTTTTATAAAATATTTTATTTTTCTTAATTTAGGTTTTAATTAACAATTTAAACTAAGTTGTTATATATTATTTTTGTACATTTTGCCCCATAAAATAAATAAATTGTTATGAAAATTTTTCTTTCATTATTGACTTTAGTAGCTTATCAAAGGTATTGCTCAACAATCATTTACGGGCTTAGGACAAGTACCTATGGGGAGTGATGACTACGCTCCAATCCAGCACATACTCTTGGGGCACGCCCTTGGGATGTGAGTTGGTTGCTGTAGATGCCAGCTTGGGAAACAATGATATGACCTTCTCGCTCGATCTAGAAATCCTTTAACAAGTTTACCGATGGATTGAGTGCTTAAGGTGATTGATGCGGGACTTACTGCCGATGTTGAGGGCCTTCGGCTATTTTCCGTATCAATAAGGAACATGCTTTGAGGCTTAGTAACACGTATGCGTGTGATATCTATACTACGAGGAATTGATGCTAAAGGTGCTTCAAGGACTTATTGGGGTAGGGGAATATGCAACTTCCTACAGATCCTTCTCAGCTACTACAAAGTACAAAGGGATTAATGATATGAATCTTTTGGTCAAATGCTTTCAAGGAAATAGGTGCTGTAGTGGAGCTATACAGTGACGAATGATGGGTATAACTCCTTATAAGATTGGGAGCTGGAGTGAAAGCCGTACAGTGCAGGAAGTTACCGTATGGGATTCTCTGGTGTGTCCAATCAGGACAATGTAACCCTTCGTCGTGAAAATGGTGAGATGTGATCATGCATATAGGAGATGCATGCAAGAGGCTGAGAGTGGAGGCTTGGATGCGCTGGGATCTTCTCCAATGTGCTGGAAACTCACACGCAACTACAGTGGGGTTTGACTTGGGGAGTTATTTATGAGTTCATTGAGGATGGTTGCCCTAACTGCGATGGTCATGTTCCTTACCGATTCAGTAGGAGTCTCCTTTGTTGGATTTGGGTAAAGCTTAGCTATACAAACCAACAAAATTCTTATTCTTACGCCATTCGCAACCGAGATGCTAACCTCAGTGATATGCAGAAAGCGGATAGAACCTTCACCAACTCCATTACAAGAGGACTTCACTTCTCTCCCTCATTGCCTACTACCTTGAATATTGATTTGGATTATCGTTTTTATGAGATGGGTTCTATTTGAATCTTTCTAACCAGCTCAATGTAGTGTCCAAGAATGAGTACAATGCACGCTATGCCAATGATTTTGTGCCTCCTCGTTATGAGACACTGTTCGGACCTGGAATCTTTTGGAGCTTTCCTTCCTATAAAGCTACAACCAAATCTCCAAACTCAATGTAGGAACAGGTTTCCATATAGGACCTCTTGTCTTTGGTTCTCGTAGTATCTTAGTAACCTCCAGGAGGGGCTAAGGAGATGAACTCCTTCTTCGGACTTCGCTTTGGAGGTATGTACAAATAGTCAGTAGTAGTAACAATTCTCAGTGGTCAGTGGTTAGTGGATGGTCCCTAACCACTGACCACTGTTCTCTTTTCCCTTCAGTGGTTAGGGGAATGAGCACGAAGTATTTTATAGCATTAATCGTTGAACATTAATCGGTATTTTGTACCTTTGCGCCTAAAAATAGAATTCATGCAACAAGAAGAGATCGTAAACCCCTGATAAGAATTCGAACAAAGGAAAGAAAGAGCAAGTGCAAGAAATGTTTTGACACCATTTCTCCTTCTTACGATGGACTAAATAGAGTAATGACCTTGCGTATGGACATCTCTTGAGCACAGTAGCATGTAGAGAAAAATAGCCCAGATAAAACCTGGCACTATTCTTGATGTAGCCACCGGTACAGGCGACTTGGCTATAGAACTCTAAGAGATTCCTTCTGCTCACATTACTGCTGTGGATATCTCCCAAGGGATGCTTTCAGTAGGGGAGAAAAAAGGTCAAAGAATTAGGACTATCTGAGCGAATTGTCGCGCAAGTAGCCGATAGTGAGAATTGCCTTTTGCTGATGGTAGTTTTGATGCAGTAACTGCATCTTTTTGGGATACGCAATTTCGAAAAATCTTCAAGGGGACTTTCTGAGCTCAGGCGGATATTGCGTCCTGGGGGCGCTTGGTGATCTTGGAAACCTCTGTACCCTACTCGCTTCCCTTACAAACAGGGGTACAAACTCTATACCAAGTTTATCGTGCCCATGATGGGGAAACTCTTTAGCCAAGAACAAGAATGCTTATGCCTATCTTTCCGAATCGGCAGCAAAGTTTTCCTTTTGGTAAAGAAACTATCAGGAATCCTCAAAGAGGAAATAGGCTTCTCAAAGGTGCATTTTATTCCTCAATTCTTAGGGAGTAGCTACTATATATATAGCTGATAAATAAAATATTATGAAGAAAAATTACTTTGCTTATATTTCTGTTGCCTTTGTTGGCAAAAAAGCACAACCAATTATCAATTTGAAGATTTTGACTATCAAAAATTCCAATGGATACTATTTTTGGGATAAATACGCTTGATTTCCGTGCGGACTATACGCACATGACTATACCAATCCACCGCTGACGGATATACAGACCAAGCGTCTTATTATGGTTTCAATGTGTGCAGGTCCTACGGGATCTACGCCTGATAGATCGTACGAGTCTGCGCTTTAGAGCCAGGGACTTATCTATACCACAGAGAGTTGGGAATTTCCTTTCTTTGACCCACAGACCGACCGCAAGCAAGGAGGTAATTGCTCTCTACTCTGCCATCCTGTACCTGTAAAATATGGCTCTCAGCGTTGGGACAACGCTTCAAACCTTATATATTACGCTTACGGGACTACTGTGGGCATCAACCTCCAATGTGCCAATGGCAGTCTGTTCTGATAACAGCGAAGGTAAGTTCCGCACCCAACCTATAGTCTATTTCGTACGAATTGAACTTGGGATGAGACTTTCTGCTAACCCCTCACTCTCGCTTCTTTACCCTCTCGTCAGAGGATTGCTCTCCAGAGGTCACTGAGCTGATCCATGAGTAGTGATCCTGCTAGCCCTTGGACAGGGAAACCTTAAAGGGATTTTACCCCGTAGTGCATGATTAATCTTACTTTTGAAATAACTAAAATAGCTTAATAGAACATGAAAAGGAAGTACCTACTTACTTTCTCAATGGCGCTACTGTGCAATTCCTTTGCAAGCAGCACAAATCTCCTTTTGTAAAGCCAGTCCTCGCAGGACAAACTAGAACGACGTACCACTGCAGAATGGACTCTCTCTCCACGAGGAAAACTCTCCGATACAGAGCATCTGCTTATTTCTATCAAAGGAAGATAGCTCCTAAGTGGCATGTCTATTCTGGGAGCAGCTCCCAAAGGTGCCCTCCTATGGTCACATGCCTATACACTACAGAAGAGGGATAGAGATGGTGAGAATCCCAGAGGAGAGGCACTTCGAAGACTTTCAACGATGCTGCAGTGGATGAGACTCTTTCTTTGAGAAGGAAATAAAAATCACCCAAAAGTTGCATCCACCGACCCTAATGTACATGTCAAGAATATCTTTTGCCAGGCATGTATGAGATGTGTGTGCCTCAATCTCAAAGAAGATTTTGTTTTCTCATTGGATGGTTCCAGCAGCCCAGGTGGAACAAAGAAACAGATAGATGGCCGTAGTGAAGATATGGCCAAGCAGCTGGAGAGGTACCTCTCACATGAGAGAGAACTCATCGAAGGAAGACAGAACAGGAGTCCAACTGCCAGCGTTTCCTTTAGGCTTTTCTCGGTGGCTTCATAGCCTTGTTTACCTGTGTATTCTCTATGATTCCTCTTACGGTATCCTTTTACCAAAACTAGAGCAGACACGTAAGAAAGGTATTTTCGTACCTGCCTCTATGGTTTCTTTATTCTACACTGATCTCATGTCCTTTTGAGTATTCCTTCCTCATTTCTTGGACAATATAGAATCCAGAGATTCTCAATAATATTTCTACGAATGTACTGGCTCAATGTGTGTGGCCTGTGATTTTGTAATCTTGCCTTTTCTTTACTTTGGTTTTGTGAGATTACCTCTACCGCTTCTTGGGGAATAAGATGGACAATGCCTCCAATGTGAGATGATTGGGATGTTCTCTATGCAGCACCGGACCTCGGCCACTGCATGCTGTCTTTCTCTGTACAGGGCCTATCTTGGGATCCTCTCTTGGCAGGTCTCGCTCTCTTCAGGCAGTTCACAGGCCTTACCTTAGAAATGGCGGGCTTCGGACTTTCCTTGGCTTTGCACTCTTTGTGCTCTTTGCCTTTGTCCTGTCTTGGCTCAATCTTTACCCAAGTCAGGAGGGTGGATGACCACCGCGAAAGTGTTTCTAGGTTTTCCTTGGAGACTGGCTGCTCTGTCAGTTCCTTTCCAATGCTGGACCTTTGTACCAGCACTGGGGACTGCTCAAGCGAGAGAAGTGTTTCGTGGGACTTTGGTCTGTCCCTCTTTGCTTTGCTTACCCTATATTTGTTTGGATTGATTCGCTTTTCCGCATGATGAGCCTCCTGCAAAGCCTCTCTTACAATATTCCAGCCAGCGTTTGCTCATAGGAGTACTCGGCTGCCTTCTCTATATAATCTCACTTTTAGGGTCTTTTGCAAGAACAGTCTGAGGCACTACGCGGTTTCCCACCCTCCAGAATCCTGTATGCTTCTCCAAAGGAACACAAAAACTGATCAAATCGTCTCTCGAGGATTACTATGAGGAATGCTCATGCCAAGGAACACAATATGCCCGTCTGCTGGATTTGCAGTGGGTGTCGCTTGTCAATTGTCTGCAAGCATGGAAGAACATGTGGACGGATGATCCTCCAGATTGAAAGAACTTCTATGAAGAGTACGTCCTGATCTCTCTCTATGTAGAGATGCCACAGAAAGAAGAGCTCACCTAAGGACAAACACCTTTGATTTCTAAACACCGTAATGGGCGTAGTAAGTATATTAAAACCATATGGTGACAAGTGGGCTACTTTCTCCAAGAGGTGAATCTCCTCAGCCTCCCAACCTTATGTGTGTTACATTCTCTCCCAGCTACCGAACTGCTCTCTGTACTCCTGTGGCATATGTGGATGTGGAGACCTATAAGGGAAATGGCTTAGAAAGGAGTGAAAAACTGATTACTGATTAGTTTTCAGCACTCAAAACTCTAGGAATTAAAAGCTGAATCCCATGAATACACAAAACTTATCGAAAAACTACTGCCAGTAGTAGGCAAGGTATGTAATGACAACGGACCCAGGGCAGACCTGAGACGCATTATCATGCGGGATATCGCTTTGGGACGAGAAAATGCCTAAGCAGGTGCGACCAGGACTATGTTGTCTCCTTTGGGAACAATGGCAGAGTGTTGGAGGCTTGTACAAATGAGTAGCTGAGTGTAATTGAAATGATTTCTGGCAGCTGCAACACAGCAATGCTGGGAGCTCCATCCTTTTGGGAAATGATTATGACTCGCGATGTGGTGATTATCACTACCATGGCACTGATAATAATATCCAACCATCCCCGAAGGAGAGCAAGCAGAGTTTGTCTACCAGGTCTATCCTCGAAACCACTTGGGAACAGGAGTTGAAACCCTCTAACAGAGAACCTCATTCCGTGTAATTGGTTCCTGCTTGTCTAGGGGCTTGTGTATTGGTGGTGTGCGTGTAACAACTCTGCTGAGGCTCTCTTTGTGCAAAGGCGCGAATTGCTGCTCATACCGAGATGGCGTCTATGCGCATGCACAATGCAGAAGGTAAGCTGGGAACTGATTTAATCACTTTAGGATAGACCTTGGCGAGGCTCCCAAGGAGATACTCACCAACCTCCAAGAGGGAAAATACTACAAACAGTGCAGTATTCTACCAAACAGATAAGAGGAGCATGACCACGACTACTGCAAATCATGTGCACGCCGATAGTGCTGATACCTGCCCATAAGCCAATCGCAGACCCTGCTTTCGCCTTGCGAGGCTTTCCAGGAAGTGCAGGCCGCTTAGCTGCTTTGCCGTGCGTGTGGATACTTTTCCTGCTGAGTATTACTGCACAGCCGTATTCCTATATAGGCACCAATGATACTGCAAAGGTGCTGACAAACTGAGCTACGCCGACACATGTTGAGTGCCTTTTGAGCAGATTCCTATCTGGTGAATATATCCATCCGCACTGCCTTTGATATTGCAGCTAGTATGCGAGTATACCTTTTGGTATATCAAGCATGGTAGCACCGAATACTTTGCCCTAAGCTCTTCTCTCTGAAGGCATGGGCAGACAGTGTGCTAAAACTTCCCTTTGCATGCCATCCCACTTTGGCGAAGGATGTACTTCTCTCACAGGAGACTTCCCAAACTTATGCCCAAGCTATCTGCCTCAGATCATGTGGGATTACATCGCAGCCAACATACGAACATCATCTGCTATCCTGCAAAATGTGGAGTGTAAAGGCAGAAGAAGCCGCTGAATACCTTCCTCAAAGACTGGTTCTGCTGATAAGAGCAAGTAGCCTCACTTTGAGTGTGTGACGTGCAGACCTCGCCTTCAGGTGACCATGCTCTTTGCGCCGTGGCGTGGCTGCGCGTCTATTCGTTTACCGCTCTGCACATGATAAAGGGAGGTGAAGATATTGTTGCCTGTGGATATTGGCTGCTTATGCAAATGACGTAAGATTGGTCTCGAACATAGCCCTCCAGCATTGATTGTGATAACAAAACTCTGCATCAAGTCTCATTACGGACACTCTCACGCTGTCATGCGTATCCATCAGGATCATGTGTGATTAGAGATAGGCTATAACTGTGAGGAGATAGAGGAGGAAATGCTCAAGATACTGATTTCGGCGTGGAGCAGAATATCCTACCGGGCCACTAAACTGTGAGCACTCTATACCATGCCACAGAGGAGACCCTCACTTCTATAAGGAGCTGGATCCTACCAATAGCTTTAACTCAGGAATAGGGTTAGACCTCTTCAAGAAAAAGATTGGAAATAGGGCAAAAGGGAGCGTTAGGAGTCTCACCTCCTAACCACTTAACCCATAATAACTGGATATAAATGATACACTCGAAAGCGTCACTCAAAACTCCTAAATTGATACTCTTAAGCATGCTGTTCTTCTCTGCTAGCTTGAGGAAAGTGTTTCTCCAACAAGGAAAAGCATTTTTCTCAAAAAGGAATGTGGATTGTGATAACGTGATACTACCGATGAAGAACTCCTCTCGAGAAAGTAGCTAGTAACCAATATCCAACGTTACCTGCAGAGAAGGAACGAATTATTTTCATGCCAGGAAATTGCTGTGATATAGTTAGGACTTTCTGGGAATGGCATCGAAGAGAGTGCTGTTAGATGCACTTTCAAAAGACACAGAAAATTTCCGCCTCTCTGATGCTATTCCGCGTCTTTTCGCATGAGTGATATGTGCTAGCATATCACCGAGAGTGGGCAAGAAGCTGGCCGTTTTCCTTAAGGAGAAAGCCTTGCACGGCTACCGCCTCTATAGGGTGGGTGTCCCTGAACCGAGATACTCTCTCTTCTGTGGGTCTATATACAAGGAAATTATGAATAACCCTTTAGTGTATAAAGTGAGGGTGAAAGCTAATGATCGTATTTTAGACAGTACTTTTTCTAGATGTGTAAAGTAAGAGCATAGACAAATTAAATTATATGGGATACTTTTATTTATATGGTTATCCGTTTTGTTTTGTTTGTAGTAGTAAGAAAGTAATGAAGGAAGGTTCCCAAAGGAAACTTCCTCCAGCTTCTTCTTCTCAAATAAAGGGAGATAAAACAAGAGAAAGTTGACAATGAAGTATTATGACAATGAAGAAAGATAAAACATTAGAAGATGATTTGTTGATGCTTAAGAAATGTAGCTTTTTGCAAATGTTTAGGAGAAAGAAGGTTCAATGTGAAAGAGACCAATACTTACAATTAATACCTGACCTTACTGCAGGTGGATATCTTCAGTGTAGTAAATATCTCGATATAAGTGGATAGTAGCAAATCCTACCCTTGATAAGCTCGTTTGAAAATTGGTTAAGTAAGTCCCCTACTGTTATAAAACCTTTCAAGAAAAAACTCAAAAGTACTATCCTACTTATATGAAGTGTAGATTTCTACAATAGTAAGGCACTTAAAAAATACTTTAGATTCTGTTCGTAGTATTAGAGATATAAAAGCAAGTGATATGAAAAATATTATTACGACAACAACAAAACGGATGATATTTATGACACCCTTTTACAGAAAAAAGAATGAAAAACAGAAAAGACAATAACAATTCTAAAAACATTGCTTTTTACAGCAATTGTATGAATACGAATATGAACAAATTGTAAAAGAAAAAAACCGATTTATATTCTTTGTTCATAGATGAAGTACAGGGAGGATTATGTACTTATGGAGGGTTGGATGCGAACCTACTAAAAAACAACCTATCTTTTGATAAATACGTCAAGGAATGGCATAAAAAAGAATATAATACCTACCTTGCAGAAGAATAGATAGAAAATATATCTAACAACCATGAAATGTATAGATTTTACAATAGTAAGAAGCTTGAGCTGTACATAGATTCTCTTAGAGTAAAAGAAAAAAATTATAGTAGTTAAGTATGCTCTCTACAATTTTGGATAGGATAGTTATGATAATGTGTACAAATCAGTACTGCTTTCTTTAATTCCGTCTCTAATTGCGAAAAACTGTTCAAATAACTCTCTAATATCTTCCTTTGTATGAACTAGTACCCTTATTTTTTTGTGGTTTTACTTTTTGAAAAAGCGACACAAATCAAATTCCCTTGCTATTAATGTCCTGTAAAGGCTCAAATTCAAAACTCAGAATGTTCTTGTGTCTATGGCTCGTAGGTTGCACTTCTATGCCCACTTATGTTATAGCTTTTTGAACCGTAGAAATCTTCTACTGGATTGATACCTACTCCAGTGGAGGACTTGCTAATAACTCAGGAGAAATTTACATATTTGCCTGTTTGATAAGCAAGGCGTCTCCTATCCTATTGTATAAATGATACTGTCTTTCGAATCTTATCTGAATTTTGTTAATCTAAAGAGAGTCAGTGGCGTTACTGCTTTATCGCCTCTGATAGTCTACACAACAGCATTAGGTCATCAAGGTAAATGGTCAACAGATACCTCCCTATACCCAACTGGCTCCTGACAAAGACTATTCTTTTTCTTTAGTAAAGAAAAAAGCGATGGAATTTCACCCATGTAGACTATCGTCATATTTCTGAATATACAATTCCCATTAGAGAACTAAATGATGTGGTGTATTTCGAGGCTCCCCTCAAGAGGAGAGAATATCATAGAAACTCAATATGAAAACTATTTTGGATATAGCGGTGGTAGTTTTCTTAATATTTTCTTGCAGCCACACCTTTGGATATTCAAAGATTATCCTCCATTGGAAGTGACTATGGAGTGTACTAATAATCTGATACTCAATTATAACTTCTCTGAAAGTTTGTCTGGATAAGACTCTTAATACATTTCCTTTGTGAGCAAGTAATAAAATATAGAGAAGGATCCTATTGGTATTTCCAATAAGCAACTGACACCTTTACAGCAATGAATATAGAGGCCTATAGGGATAGCGCTTTATTCTGATTGTAGTACTATAATTATTCATTTGTGTGCTAAGGCGACGTAAATACAGCTTCTTTGATGTGGTAGGAATCCCTTGCTATTCTGTATATTACATAGTTGGGCCTGTATCATTTTATCAAAAGATTTCATGAGGAGACTATCCGCCTTGTTCTGCTACGGATCATGGTAATTCCTATTATGCCCGATTCCTGACCCTTGAGGCCTGCTTTACTGGATTAATTAGATGGGCTGTTTCCGTGCCATATTTGTCGAGTATGAGAAATCAACTAAAGACTAAAAATCCAAAACTCAAAGTTAGTGAAGTCTATTAAACTGTCGAGGAGAACTTCTCTCCTTTGATACAAAAGTATTAGGAATGCACTCAAATGTAACCCCGATTCTGCCCAGGGTCGTGTACAGGGCACTGA